>JAESFV010000119.1_pt1 | contig 134213 bp, 124 predicted proteins | sample 9269471 | NCBI WGS metagenome assembly JAESFV01 (sample SAMN14502647, study PRJNA617108) | algae metagenome | isolation source: Symplocastrum torsivum CPER-KK1 and co-occurring heterotrophs from... | place: USA: Central Plains Experimental Range, Colorado | collected 2001-01-01
AGACCGAACTCGCCACGCTGACCAACATGCCGGTGGACACCGAGGCGCAGGTGGAGGCGGCGGCGCAGGCGCTGATCGCGCGCGGCATCGGCACGGTGGTCGTGACCATGGGCGGACGCGGCGCGCTGCTGGTGACGCGTGCCGGCACCCAGCGTGTCGCGCCGGTGAAGGTGGAGCCGGTCGACACCACAGGCGCGGGCGACGCCTTTATCGGCGCCTTCGCGCATTTCCACACCCAGGGCCTGCCGGTGATCGCGGCGCTGAACGAGGCCGCGCGCTACGCCGCCGATTCCATCACCCGCCGGGGCACCCAGCGCTCCTATGCGACCGCCGAGGAGTTCCGCACCCGCTTTCCGGCGCGCGAAACGGCCAGCCGGGATGCCCGTGCGCCGGGCTGACATGGGGCCCTGTCGCCGCGCCCGGGTCAGGAGCCGCCGCGTTCCAGCGGCACGCTTTTCGTCACCACATAGCTGAAATAGCGCCCGATCCCGATCGGCTGTTCGAGCAGCCGGTCGATGAGGCGCTGGTAGCTGTCGATGTCCGGCACCGTCACCCGCAGCATGTAGTCGATGCCGCCGCCGGTGGCGTCGCAGGCGACGATGGCCGGCTCGCGGGCCACCGCCTCCTCGAAGCGGCGGAAATCGGCCTGCTGGTGGCTGGACAGGCTGATCTCGACGATGACCGTGGTGCGCGGCTCGTCGGCCCCGAGGTCGATGATCGCCGTGTAGCCCTTGATGATGCCGGCCGTCTCCAGCCGGCGCAGCCGCTCCCAGCACGCCGCCGGGGAGAGATGCACCTCCTGCGCCAGCTTGAGCTTGGTGATCCGCCCATCGCGGCGCAGCGCCGCGAGAATCCTGTGGTCGGTGGCATCAAGCTTCATCTTTGGCGCCCGGACGTGCATAATGTCATGAATGGCCTCCCTTAAGAACGAGACAATTCGATGCTTCGTCAAGTCCACCCTCCGGCCGCGGCACCGGCCGCAACGGGTTTGGGCAAGAGCGTGGACTGGCAGCCCCGCCTCGCCAAGGCCAAGGGCCAGACCAAGCACGCGGCGCTGACGGAACGCATCATCGCCGACATCGAGTCCGGCGCGCTCAAGCCGATGGACCGGATGCCGACGCATCGGGACCTCGCCCGCGACCTCAGCCTGTCGGTGCAGACGGTGAGCCTGAGCTACCGGGAGGCGGAGCGGCTCGGCTATCTCTCCGGCGAGATCGGTCGCGGCACCTTCGTCAAGGCCCGCGTCACCGAGCGGGCCGGCCGCCTGATGCTGGACCGCAACCCCGACGAGGCGGTGGACCTGTCCATCGTCCGCGGCGTCTATACGCAGGCGCATGAGGAAGCATCGCGCGCCGTTCTGGCCGCGCTAGCAAGGGCGGATAATGGCGCCTTCATGGGCGCCTGCCGGCCGATCGCCGGCCTCGACCCGCACCGCGAGGCGGCGCGGGCGTGGCTGCAGCCACTGGGCGTCGATGTCGGCACGGAACGCATTCTCGTCACCAATGGCGCCGCGCACGGCCTGTTCCTGGCGCTGAGCTGCATCGTGCGCGCCGGCGATGTGGTGCTGACCGAGAACCTGACCGACCATGGCGTGATCGGCCTCGCCAATGTGCTGGGCTTCAGCCTGAAGGGACTTCCCACCGACGAGGAAGGCGTGCTGCCCGAGGCGTTCGAGGCGGCGTGCCTGACCGGCAGCCCCCGCGCCCTCGTGCTGATCCCCACGCTGAACAACCCGACCAGCCATGTCGCCGGCCCCGCGCGCCGCGAAGCGCTCGCCGCCATCGCCCAGCGCCACGGCGTGTTCGTGATCGAGGACGAGGTCTACAAGCCGCTGATCGACACCCCCCTGCCCGCGATCAGCCAGATGGTGCCGGATCTCGGCTTCTTCATTACCAGCTTCACCAAGACCGTGCTGACCGGCCTGCGGGTCGGCTATCTCGTGGTGCCGCCGCATTATTCGATCCGGGCGGCCTCGATCCTGCGCGTCACCAGCTGGAGCGGGGCCTATCTGCTGGCCGAGATCGCCTCACGCTGGATCGAGGACGGCACGGCGCGGCGCCTGCTCGCCGTGCAGCGCGAGGAGGCGCAGGCGCGCCAGGCGCTGGTGGCCGCGACGCTGGGCCCCCACATCGCCTCGACCCATCCGCTCTCGCTCTGCGCCTGGCTGAAAGTGCCGCCCCACTGGACCGAGGACGGGCTGGTGCGCTCGCTGGCGGAGCGGCGGGTGGCGGTCACGCCGTCCGATCCGTTCATCGCCGGCAGCAATCATGGCGGCGGCATCCGCATCTGCCTCGGCGGGCATTTCTCGCCCGCCGCGCTGACGCAGGCGCTGACCACGGTGCGGCAGACCTTCGAGCAGCTTCCCCCGGTCTTCGACATCGGCGCTATCGGCTGACATCCCGGCCGCGCGACGGGCGCTTGCCTCCGCGCCCCATTGGATCATTACAATATAATAATTGACATGATTTTTGATGCCTCTCACCATCACAAGTGAGAGGACAGATCAGCTCATGTCGCAGCACGCCACCCAAGGCTCCCTTCACGCCGCCGCGCCCGGCCTTCCGGTCGCGTTCGCCAGCGTCGAGGCCGCCGCCGGCCGCATTGCCGGCCGGGTGGCGCGCACGCCGCTGGTCGCCTCGCCCACGCTGACGGATTTCTGCGGCCAGCCGGTTCATCTGAAGCTGGAAACCCGCCAGCCGGTCGGCGCCTTCAAGCTGCGCGGGGCGATGAACGCGGTGCTGGCGCTGGACGAGGCGGCGCGTGGGCGCGGGCTCGTCACCGCCTCCACCGGCAATCATGGCCGCGCCGTCGCCCATGCCGCCCGCGAGGCCGGGGTGCCGGCGATCGTGTGCATGTCCGCCCTGGTGCCGCTGAACAAGGTCGAGGCGGTGCGCGCGCTCGGCGCCGAGGTGCGGATCGTCGGCCGCTCGCAGGACGATGCGCAGGCCGAGGTCGAACGGCTGGTGGCCGCGCGCGGCCTCACCGCTATCCCGCCCTTCGATCATCCGGACGTGATCGCCGGCCAGGGCACCATCGGCCTTGAACTGGTCGAGGACCTGCCGGAGCTCGCGCTGGCCCTCGTGCCGCTGTCGGGGGGTGGGCTGGCCGCCGGCATCGCGCTGGCGGTCAAGACCCTGCGCCCGAACGTTCGCATCATTGGCGTGTCGATGGAGAAGGGCGCCGCCATGGCCGCCTCGCTCACTGCCGGCCGGCCGGTCGATGTGGTGGAGGAGGAGACGCTGGCGGATTCGCTCGGCGGCGGCATCGGCCTTGCCAACCGCTTCACCTTTCCGCTGTGCCGCGCCTTGCTCGATGAGGTCATCCTCGTCAGCGAGGACGAGATCGCCGCCGGCATCCGCCACGCCGCCCGCGAGGAAGGCGAGACGGTGGAGGGCGGCGGCGCCGTGGGCATCGCCGCGCTGCTCGCCGGCAAGGTTCGCCCGCACGGCCCGGCCGCGCTCATCCTTTCCGGCGGCAATATCGACCCCGCTTTGCACCGCCGCCTCGTCAACGGAGCGCCCGCATGAGCCGCATGCTCGTCCTCACCGAGACCGATTTGCGCCCGATCATCGGGCTTGACGCCAGCGCCGTCGACGGCATTGAGGCGGCGTTTGCCGCGCTGGCGACCAAGCCCGTGGCCATGCCGCCGATCCTGCGGCTCGACATTCCCGAGCATCGCGGCGAAGTGGATGTGAAGACCGCCTATGTCCCCGGCCTCGACGGCTTCGCCATCAAGGTCAGCCCCGGCTTTTTCGACAATCCCCGGCTCGGCCTGCCCAGCCTCAACGGGCTGATGATCCTGTTCAGCACCCGGACCGGGCTGGTCGAGGCGCTGCTGCTCGACAATGGCTATCTCACCGATGTGCGCACCGCCGCCGCCGGCGCGGTCGCCGCCCGTCACCTCTCACGCCCCGAGGCGAGCGTCGCGGCGATCCTCGGCGCCGGCATGCAGGCGCGGCTGCAGCTGCAAGCGCTCACGCTCGTGCGCCCCATTCGCGAGGCCCGCATCTGGGCCCGCGATGCGGCGAAGGCGGCCGCCACTGCCCGCGATCTCACTACGCACCTCGGCTTTCCCGTCACCGCCAGCGCCGATCCGCACGCGGCCGTGCGCGGCGCCGACATCGTCGTCACCACCACCCCGGCCGAGCGGCCGATCCTCAAGGCGGACTGGCTGGAGCCGGGCCAGCACGTCACCGCCATGGGCGCGGACAGCGAGCACAAGAACGAGATCGACCCCGCCGCCTTCGCCCGCGTCACCTACATCGCCGACCGGCTGAGCCAGACCAGGCGGCTGGGCGAGCTGCACCACGCCATTTCAGCCGGGCTCATCGCCGCCGACGCGCCCTTCGCCGAGCTGGGCGAGGTGATCGTCGGCAGCGCACCGGGGCGCACAAGCCCGGACGAGATCACGCTGGCCGACCTTACCGGCACCGGCGTGCAGGACACCGCCATCGCCAATCTCGCCCTTGCCCGTGCGCGCGACGCCGGCGCGGGGCGCCCCATCGACACCAAGGCCGCAGCCGGAGACATCGCGTGACCGTCACCCTCAACTTCTCCCGCGAGGAATATGCCGAGCGCCTCGCCAAGACCCGCGCGGCAATGGACAAGGCCGGCATCGACCTTCTGGTCGTCACCGACCCCTCCAACATGCACTGGCTGACCGGCTATGATGGCTGGTCGTTCTATGTCCACCAGTGCGTGCTGGTGCCCCCGACCGGCGAACCGGTGTGGTACGGCCGCAAGCAGGACGCCAACGGCGCGAAGCGCACCGCCTATCTCGGCCACGACAACATCATCGGCTATCCCGACCATTATGTGCAGTCGACCGAGCGCCACCCGATGGATTTGCTGTCGCAGATCATCGCGGATCGCGGCTGGGACAAGGGCTCCATCGCGGTGGAGATGGACAACTATTACTTCACCGCCGCCGCCTTCGCCTCGCTGGTCAAGCACCTGCCCAATGCCCGCTTCACCGATTCCGGCGGGCTGGTGAACTGGCAGCGCGCGGTCAAGAGCCCGACCGAACTCGATTATATGCGCAAGGCCGGCCGCATCGTCGAATTGATGCACCGGCGCATCGTCGAGGTGGTCGAGCCCGGCATGCGCAAATGCGACCTCGTGGCGGAGATCTACGATGCCGGCATTCGCGGCACCGCCGAGTTCGGCGGCGACTATCCCGCCATCGTGCCGCTGCTGCCGTCGGGGGCCGACGCCTCGGCCCCGCATCTCACCTGGGACGACAAGCCGATGCGGATCGGCGAGGGCACCTTCTTCGAGATCGCCGGCGCCTATAAGCGCTACCACTGCCCGCTCTCGCGCACCGTGTTCCTCGGCACGCCGACCCAGGCCTTCCTCGACGCCGAGAAGGCGACGCTGGAGGGCATGGAAGCCGGCCTTGCCGCCGCCAAGCCCGGCAACACCTGCGAGGACATCGCCAACGCCTTCTTCGCGGTGCTGAAGACATACGGGATCATCAAGGACAACCGCACCGGCTATCCCATAGGGCTGAGCTATCCCCCGGACTGGGGCGAGCGGACCATGAGCCTGCGCCCCGGCGACCGCACCGAACTGAAGCCCGGCATGACCTTCCACTTCATGACCGGCCTGTGGCTGGAGGACATGGGGCTGGAGATCACCGAGAGCATCGCGATCACGCCGACGGGGCATGAATGCCTGTCCAACGTGCCGCGCCAGCTGTTCGTGAAGGGGTGAGGCGATGCTGACCGCGTCCCCGCGCTCCTCCCCCATCACGCCCACGGTCGATTTCGCCGCGAAGGGGGTGCAGCACGGCCATCTGCGCCTGCCCTATAGCCGCGACGACAGCGCCTGGGGCTCGGTGATGATCCCCATCTGCGTCATCGCCAATGGCGAGGGCCCGACCGCCCTGCTCACCGGCGCCAATCATGGCGACGAATATGAGGGACCGGCCGCCCTGTTCGAGCTGGCGCGCAGCTTGCGGCCGGAAGAAGTGCAGGGGCGCATCATCCTCGTGCCGGCGCTGAACTATCCCGCCTTTCGCGCCGGCACCCGCACCTCGCCGATCGACCGCGGCAATCTCAACCGCAGCTTTCCCGGCCGGCCGGACGGCACGGTGACGGAAAAGATCGCCGATTTCGTCACCCGCCACCTCGTGCCGCTGGCCGATGTGGTGCTGGACTTCCATTCCGGCGGCAAGACGCTCGACTTCCTGCCTTATGCCGCCGCGCATGAGCTGCCTGATAAGGCGCAGGAAGCGCGCTGCTTCGCGGCGGTGGCGGCGTTCTCCGCGCCCTATTCGATGCGGATGCTGGAGATCGACGCGGTCGGCATGCTCGACACCACGGTCGAGGACATGGGCAAGGTGTTCGTCACCACCGAGCTCGGCGGCGCCGGCACGGCGAGCGCGACCAGCATCGGCATTGCCCGGCGCGGCGCGACCAACCTGCTGCGCCATGCCGGCATCCTCGCCGGTGAACCCGAGACCACCGCCACGAGTTGGCTCGACATGCCCTCAAGCGACTGCTTCGCCTTCGCGGCCGATGACGGGCTGATCGCCTTTGCGGTCGACCTCGGCGCGAAGGTGCGGGCCGGCGATCTCATCGCCCGGGTCTATCCCGTCGGACGCACGGGCGAGGCGCCGGCCGAGTACCGCGCCTCCATGGACGGCGTTCTCGCCGCCCGCCATGTGCCGGGCCTGATCAAGGCCGGCGACTGCCTCTCCGTCCTCGCCGTGGTGACGGAGGCCTGATCCATCCGGCCGCCGCGCGCGGCCCAACACGGACGCCGGAATACGGCGCCGCGCCCCGAAATTTCGGACCCAAACCGACCAGAGGAGAACAAGATGTCGTTCATCAGGATTGCCGGGCTTTCCGCCCTTACCGTCGCCGGTGGCCTCTCCATCGCCAACGCCACCACCCTCAAGGATGTGAAGGAGCAGGGCTATATCCGCGCCGCCACCGCCAATGAGGTGCCCTATTCCTACATGAAGGATGACGGCACCTCGGCCGGCATCGGCCCGGATGTCGCCAATGCCGTGCTCAAGAAGATGGGCATCACCGATGTCACCTGGTCGGTGACGCCGTTCGGCACGCTCATCCCCGGCCTCAAGGCCAAGCGCTATGATTTCGTCGCCGCCGAGCAGAACATCTCGCCCGAGCGCTGCAAGCAGGTCGCCTTCACCGAGCCGAATTCCTCCTATGGCGAGGGGCTGCTGGTGAAAGCGGGCAACCCGAAGAAGCTGACCACCTATGCCGACATCGCCAAGGACCCCTCGCTCAAGGTCGCGGTGGTCTCCGGCGCCAACAATATCGACTTCCTGCGCGCCGTCGGCGTGAAGGACGAGCAGGTGGTCTTCATCACCGCCAATGCCGACGCGCTCGCCACCGTGCGCAACCGCGCCGACGCCTATGCCGCGACCGAACTCACCGTGGCCGCGCTGGCCAAGGGGCAGGACGGCGTCGAGCAGGTCGCGCCCTTCACCGACCCTGTGGTGGACGGCAAGCCGGTGCGCAACTTTGGCGGCTTCGCCTTCCGCCCCGAGGACAAGGAACTCTATGAGGCGTTCAACGCCGCCCTCGTCGAGTTCCGTGCCACCGACGAATACAAGAAGATCCTGGCCAATTACGGCCTCTCCGACGCGAGCATCAAGGCGGCGGCCGACCGCAAGGTCGCCGATCTCTGCGCCGGCAAGTAACGCCGCGCCCTGACTGGACCGCATCCCCCGCCGGTGGCTTGTCCCGGCGGGGGATCGCCTTTGTCGATGCTCACACCGGGAGCTGACGATGCCGTGGGTTTCCTATCTGCCGGCGCTGGCGCAGGGCGCGCTCGTTACCGCGTGGATCACGCTGGCGGCGATCGCGATCGGGGCGGTGCTCGCTTTTGTCGCCGGCATCGCCCGGGTCGAGGGCGGGCGCGCCGTCTCAACGCTGGCGCTGTGCTACACCGAGCTGTTTCGCGGCACCTCGCTGCTGGTGCAGCTGTTCTGGTTCTATTACGCGCTGCCGCTCATCGGCATCAGCTTCGAGCCGGTGGCGACAGGCATCCTCGTGCTCGCCCTGCATGTCGGCGCCTATGGCTCGGAGATCGTGCGCGGCGCGCTGGCCTCCGTCTCGGTGCAGCAGCATGAGGCGGCGCGGGCGCTGAATTTTGGTCGCTGGCACACGCTGGTGCATATCACCCTGCCGCAGGCGATCATCGAGATGCTGCCGGCCTTCGGCAATCTCGCCATCGAGACGCTGAAACTGTCCTCGCTGGTGTCGCTGATCTCGATCGCCGACCTCACCTTCCGCGCCCAGTCGATCCGCAACCTCACCCTCGACAGCGCCGGCGTCTACACGCTGACCCTGCTCGGCTATTTCGCCATGTCGCTGGTGCTGATGCTGGTGATGCGGCTGATCGAGCGGCTGGCCCGGCGCGGCGCGGCCTTCCCGCGCGCGGCGCATTCGTGAGGGCCCCGGCATGATGTACGGCTTCACCTGGGACACCGCGACCCCGCTCACCTATGCGTGGTCGATCCTTCCCATCATCCTCATCGGCCTCACGGTCACACTGAAAGCGGCCGCCGCCGGCTTCGCCATCGCGCTGGTGCTGGGGCTGGTCTTCGCCATGCTGCGGCGCAGCCGCTTCCGCAGCGTGTCCTGGACCACCGCCTGCGTGGTCGAGTTCCTGCGCGACACGCCTTTGCTGGTGCAGCTGTTCTTCCTCTATTACGTGCTGCCCGAATATGGCCTGACCCTGCCGGCCTTCCTCACCGGCGCGCTGGCGCTGGGGCTGCAATATTCGGCTTATACCTCAGAGGTTTACCGCGGCGGCATCGAGGCGGTGCCGCGCGGCCAGTGGGAGGCGGCGACCGCGCTCAACCTCACCCGGATGCAGACCTATCGCGACATCGTGGTGCCGCAGATCGTGCCGCGCATCCTGCCCGCCATGGGCAATTACATGGTCGCGATGATCAAGGAGACGCCCGTGCTCTCCGTCATCACCGTGCTCGACATGATGGCGCTGGCCAACATGATCGGCGAGCGGACCTTCGAGTATCTCGTGCCGCTGACCATGGTCGGCCTCATCTTCCTCATCCTGACGCTGATCTGCTCGGCCGGCCTGCACCGGCTGCAGAAGGTGCTCCCCAAGGCAGGAATCCCGCTGCGATGACCGAGAACGCGACTGCGCCCCTCATCGAGTTCGCCGGCGTGACCAAGCGTTTCGGCGCCCTCACCGTGCTCGACAATTTCAATTTCGAGGTCGCGCCGGGCGAGAAGGTCACGCTCATCGGCCCGTCCGGCTCGGGCAAGTCCACCGTGCTACGCATCCTGATGACGCTGGAGCCGTTTCAGGAGGGAAAGCTCACCCTCGACGGCCTGTCCTATCAGGAGCCGGGCGGCACCGGCCCGTTCCGGGCGTCGGAACGGCATCTGCGCGCGATCCGCAGCCGTGTCGGCATGGTGTTCCAGAGCTTCAACCTGTTCCCGCATATGAGCGTGATGCGCAATGTGGCGGAGGCGCCGGTGCGCGTTCTCGGCCTGTCGCGCGACGAGGCGCAGGCGCGGGCGGTCGATCTGCTCGCCCTGGTCGGGCTGTCGGACAAGAAGGACCATTTCCCCTCGCAGCTCTCCGGCGGCCAGCAGCAGCGCGTCGCCATCGCCCGGGCGCTGGCCATGCGCCCGCGCGTGCTGCTGTTCGACGAGCCGACCTCGGCGCTCGACCCGCAGCTGGTGGGCGAGGTGCTGGCGGTGATCGGCGACCTCGCCCATGAGCACGACCTGACCATGCTGCTGGTGACGCACGAAATGCGCTTCGCCCGCGAGGTGTCGGACCGCGTCTGCTTCTTCGACAAGGGCCGCATCTGCGAGCAGGGCAGCCCGGAAGCCATCTTCACCGCGCCGAGCCACCCGCGCACCTGCGAGTTCCTCGCTTCCGTGCTGCGCTGACCGTTCGGTGGTCGCGCCCGCCGATAGTTCTTTGGCGGGAGCGCGAAGTTCCGGCGGCCTGTCGGTGGTTTCCCGCTTCTTCGGAAACCCTCTCGGGGCCCCCGACCCTAGGCTGGTCGCGTTGAGACAAGGAGCCGTCATGATCGCGCCCGCCCGCACCGAACGTCTGGCCCACCACTCCTCCCGCACCGCCGGCCACCCGGCCGTGTCGCGCCTGGCCGATCCGCGGCTGCTGCGCAGCCTGTCCTATATCGACGGCAAATGGACCGGCGCACCGGATGGGCGGACCTTCACCGTCGCCGATCCGGCCGATGGCACCGCCGTGGCGGAAGTTGCCGCCCTGGGCGCGGTCGAGGCGACGCGGGCGGTTGATGCTGCCCACCGCGCCTTCCCGGCCTGGAAAGCGCGGCTGCCGCAGGCGCGCGCGGACATCCTGCGCCGCTGGCACGCGCTGATGCTGGCCGCCGCCGAGGATCTCGCCCTCCTCATGACCCTTGAGCAGGGCAAGCCGCTGGCGGAAGCGCGCGGCGAGATCGCCTATGCCGCCTCCTTCATCGCCTATTACGCCGAGGAGGCGCTGCGGGTGAATGTGGAGGGCGTCACCAGCCACCTACCCGGCGCGCAGATGGCCCTCAGCCGCGAGCCGGTGGGCGTCGCCGCGTTGCTGACGCCGTGGAATTTCCCCTCCGCCATGCTCACCCGCAAGGCGGCGGCGGCGCTGGCGGCCGGCTGCACCATCGTCGCGCACCCCTCCTCGCACACGCCGCTCTCGGCGCTGGCTCTCGCCGAACTCGCCGAGCGCGCCGGCATGCCCCCCGGTGTGTTCAACGTGGTGACGGGCGAGCCGGCGCCGATCGCCGAGACCTTCTGCGCCGACCTGCGCGTGCGGGCGGTGAGCTTCACCGGCTCGACGGAAATCGGCCGCATGGTCGCCCGCAACGCGGCCGGCAGCCTGAAGCGCGTCGTGATGGAGCTTGGCGGCCACGCGCCGCTGATCGTGTTCGACGACGCCGATCTCGACCGCGCGGTCGCCATTGCTGTCGATGCGAAGTTCGCCACATCAGGCCAGGACTGCCTCGCCGCCAACCGCCTCTATGTGCAGCGCGGGCTCTATCCCCGCTTCTGCGCCGCCTTTGCCGCGCGCGTCGCCCGGCTGCGCCTCGGCCACGGGCTGGACGAGGGCACCGAGATCGGCCCGCTGATGCACGCAGGCGCGGTGGCCAAGGCGCAGGCGCAGATCGACGATGCCCTCCAGCGCGGCGCCCGCCGCCTGACGCCCGAGCGCCCGGTGCCCGGCCCGCTTTTCCTCAGCCCCACCGCGCTCGCCGACGTGCCGGAAGACGCGCTGGTCATGCGCGAGGAGACCTTCGCCCCGGTCGCCGCCCTCGCCCCCTTCGACAGCGAGGAGGAGGTGATCGCCCGCGCCAACGCCACCGAATACGGGCTCGTCGCCTATGTCGTCACACGCGACGGCGCGCGGGCGGCCCGGATGGCGCAGGCGCTGGACTACGGCATGGTCGCGGTCAATCGGGTCAAGATCACCGGCGCCCCCATTCCCTTCGGCGGCATGAAGCAGTCCGGCCTCGGCCGCGAAGGCTCCCGCCACGGCCTCGAAGCCTTCACCGACCTCAAATATGTCTGCCTCGACCTCGGCTGAGGCGGGAGCTTTAAGGAGACCCATCATGCTCGACCATCCCGCCCCCGCCAACAACGCACTCGACAGCTGGGACCGCGACCATTTCTTCCACCCGTCCACCCATATGGGCCAGCATGCGCGCGGCGAGACGCCGAACCGCATCATCACCGGGGCGGAGGGCGTCTACATCGTCGACCGCGAGGGGCGGCGCAGCCTCGACGCCTTTGGCGGTCTCTACTGCGTCAATGTCGGCTATGGCCGTAAAAAGATCACCGACGCCATCGCCGAGCAGGCCTCGAAGCTCGCCTATTACCACGCCTATGCCGGCCACGGCTCGGAGCCCTCGATCCGCCTCGCCCGCATGGTGATCGAGCGCGCGCCGGCCGGGATGAGCCGGGTGTTCTTCGGGCTTTCAGGGTCGGATGCCAACGAGACCAACATCAAGCTGGTCTGGTACATCAACAATGTGCTCGGCCGGCCGCAGAAGAAGAAGATCATCTCGCGCTGGCGCGGCTATCACGGCTCGGGGGTGATGACCGGCAGCCTCACCGGCCTTGCCGGCTTCCACAATCTGTTCGACCTGCCGCGCGCGCCGATCCTGCACACCGAGGCGCCCTATTATTTCCGCCGGGAAGACCGCTCGATGAGCGAGGAGCAGTTCTTGCAGCATTGCGCCGACAAGCTGGAGGAGATGATCCAGGCCGAGGGGCCCGACACCATCGCCGCCTTCATCGGCGAGCCGGTGCTCGGCACCGGCGGCATCGTCCCGCCGCCGGCCGGCTACTGGCCGAAGATCCAGGCCGTGCTGAAGAAGCACGACATATTGCTGATCGCCGACGAGGTGGTGACCGGCTTCGGGCGGCTGGGCAGCATGTTCGGCTCCGATCATTACGGCATCGAGCCGGATCTCATCACCATCGCCAAGGGCCTCACCTCCGCCTATGCCCCGCTCTCCGGCGTCATCGTCTCGGAAAAGGTCTGGCGGGTGCTGGAGCAGGGCTCGGACGAATTCGGCCCGATCGGCCATGGCTGGACCTATTCCTCGCACCCGCTCTGCACCGCCGCCGGCATCGCCAATCTGGAACTGGTGGACGAACTCGATCTCGTCGCCAATGCCCGCGAGACCGGCGCCTATTTCAACGCAGCGCTGAAGGACGCGCTCGGTGGCCACCGCCATGTCGGCGAGGTCCGCGGCGAAGGCTTGCTGGCGGCGGTCGAGCTGGTGCGCGACAGGGATGACCGCCGCTTCTTCGAGACATCGGAGAAGATCGGACCGCGCGTCGCCGCCGCCCTGCTGGAGCGCGGCGTCATCGCCCGGGCCATGCCGCAGGGCGACATACTCGGCTTCGCCCCGCCGCTGTGCCTGACGCGCGAGGAAGCCGATATCGTGGTCGACGCCACGCGCGGCGCCGTCGAGGCAGTCTCGGCGGCCATCGGTTAAGCCCCCGCGCCATGGCCCCGGCGCGGCTCGCCCTCGCGCCGGAGCCCCTCACACCCTCTCAATGAGCGCCATGGCGGCGGCGGGGTTGCGGGGCTTGGTCGGACGGGCGATCAGGACATTAATTGGGAAGGCACAAGATTTCTCCGTAGCCATCCGATCCCTTCACCAGATCACGCCCCGAGGATGTGTAGACGCGATAGTCCAGATCCTTGAATATCTTCACGACCTGATCGCCATTCGTCCCGAAGGCCGCAAGCAATGTGTCTGACAATTCGGCCATGACCACCGGCCTATACGTTTTCAGCGTATGGGAGGCGCCGGAGAAAACCATGAGCTCTGCCCCTTCCGTGTCTGATTTTATCAGCGTCGGCTTGAGGCCATGCTCTTCGACGAGAGAGTCAATCGTCCGCGACGGCACCTTGGACAGGTTCGATTTGTTTCCGGCAATGTAGGGCTCGTGAATCTTGTTCATGGAAGAATACTCCTCCATGCCTTCCACGAAATGAAGGTCCTGAGTGCCCTCGATATCCGACGCCACGCCGTTGAACGTTATTACTCGATCACTGACGTTATTGAGGATAATGTTCTCACACAGCCGCCGATAGGCGCCATCGGTAGGCTCGATGCTGAAAACACGCCCGCCTTTCCGTGCGGCTCCAATGGTATAGAACCCTATATTTGCTCCTACATCTATAATGTCGGCGCCCGAACGGACGTGGGACAGAAATATACTAGACCATTTCGGCTCGTAGCTTCCCTGCATGAGCAGCCGCTTCAACAAATGCGATGTCGGAGCCATCTTGAAGCGACCATCAAACTCCTTGACGAATAGCTCTAGATCAACAACCGACATAGTCTTCAAATTTTCAAAAAAAACTCCGCTATCTGTTTTACCAAACACAGAATCGTGCAGGTATACAGGCATTGAGTTTTTTATTAATTTTACTAAAGACGGATTTTTTCTCGCAATATATCGGAGATAACTATGCACGGCCCTCTCCATTAACATTAGGCGAAAAGCACGCAGGCCGCGCGCCAAGATAAACAACGTATCTGGCCAGTTGCCCAGCCTCTGGATTGTGCGGAGGAGCATTATCACCTGGCATAAGACATCTCCAGCGCGTTTGTGCTGTATCACACCTTCGGTTGCGATGTCCGTCCGGTCGGCGCTGTCGACGGTTTCGCGACATGGCGGTGGGTGTCGATCCGCTCACACCCTCTCAATGAGCGCCATGGCGGCGGCGGGGTTGCGGGGCTTGTAGCCGCTGATGACGAACAGGAATACCTCGCGCGGCAGGGCTTCGGCCGGCGGCGCGAGCAGCGCCTGCTTCAGCGCCGGCGGCGTCTCCCCCGCGGCCCAGGCCTTCGCCGCCCCGGCCCAGCCGTCGAGCGCGGCGGCGCCATAGCCCAGCGGCTCGTCCTCCGCTGTTCCCATGATGCGGGCATAGACGAAGGGGGCGGTGACATCGGCAATCGCGGGGAAATCGCTGTCGCCGGCATGGACGATGGCGACGCCGTAGGCGCGCGCCAGCGCGATGAAGTCCGGCGTCTTGAAGCTCTCATGCCGCACCTCCACCGCGTGGCGGATGTCATGGCCGTCGACGCGCTTGGGCAGCAGCTTGAGGAAGCCCTCGAAATCGTCGGGATCGAATTTCTTGGTGGGCATGAACTGCCAGTTCACCGGGCCGAGCTTTTCCTTCAGCTCGGTCACGCCGCTGTTGAAGAAGCGCTCGATCGATTCACCCGCCTCGCTGAGTACGCGGCGATTGGTGGTGAAGCGCGGGCCCTTCAGCGTGAAGACGAAGCCATCAGGCGTCTCGGCCCGCCATTTGGCGAAGCTCTCGGGCTTTTGCGAGCCGTAATAGGTGCCGTTGATCTCGATGGCGGCGAGCTTCGAGCCGGCATATTCCAGCTCGCGCTTCTGGGTCAGCCCCTCGGGATAGAACACCCCGCGCCACGGCTCGAAGGTCCAGCCGCCGACACCGATGCGGATGGGTGCGGGATGTGCCATGCGGGCCTCGCTCGTCCTGCGGGAAGGGGGCGCAGGATAGGGGCCGGCGCGCGCCCCGGCAATCGCCACCCTCACCCGATCGGCAGCCCTTGCGCGTGCTTCACCTGGCTGAGCGCGAAGCTCGATTCGATCGAGGCGACGCCGTCCAGCCGCGTCAGCGTGCGCTTGAGGAAGGCCTCATAGGCCGGCAGATCCTTGACCACGATGCGCAGGAGATAGTCCCGCTGCCCGGTCATCAGATAGCACTCGACGATCTCCGGCCAGCGCGAGATCGCCTTGGCGAAGCGGTCGAGTTCGTCCTCGCGTTGGCGCTCCAGCTTGATCGAGGCGAACACGCTGACCGGCAGCCCGGCCTTGTCCTGGTCCACGACCGCGACATAGCGCTTGATGACGCCGGCCGCTTCCAGATTGCGCACGCGACGGGCGCAGGGCGAGGGGGAGAGGCCCACCGCCGCCGCCAGCTTCTCCATCGTCGTGTGCGCGTCCTGCTGGAGGATGGCGAGGATCTTCCGGTCGATGGCGTCGATCTTCGTCTCTGGCATGAATCACCACGGAGAAGGCCACATGGAGCGGTTAGAGCCACGATAGGCGGCTCGGGCGACCGTGAATAGCTCCAAACGCCCCTCACCCGCGCCTAGGCTTCTGCCATGGGTGAGCCGGGAGCGCCGACCATGACTGACCGTGCCGAACACCGTGCCGACGACATCGCCATCCTGCGGGAGCTGGAGCGCAAGATCCTCTGGCTGGCGACATGGACGATCCACAACGCCAACCATCTCCGCCCCAACGCGGACGGGCTGAAGGTGGGCGGCCATCAGGCGTCCTCGGCCTCCATGGCGACCATCATGACCGCGCTCTATCTCAAGGCGCTGCAGCCGCAGGACCGGGTGGCGGTGAAGCCGCATGCGAGCCCGATCTTCCACGCCATCCAGTATCTCTCGGGCAAGCAGACGCGGGAAAAGCTGGAGAATTTTCGCGCCTATGGCGGCGCGCAGTCCTACCCCTCCCGCACCAAGGACAGTGACGACGTCGATTTCTCCACCGGCTCGGTCGGGCTCGGCGTGGCGCAGACGCTGTTCGCCTCGCTGGTGCAGGACTATCTCGCCGCCAAGGGGCTGGGACAGGGCGTTGAGGGCAAGATGATCGCGCTCGTCGGCGATGCCGAGATGGACGAGGGCAACATCTTCGAGGCGCTGCTGGAGGGCTGGAAGCACGGCCTGCGCAACACCTGGTGGATCGTCGACTACAACCGCCAGAGCCTCGACGCCGTGGTGCGCGAGGGGCTGTGGGAGCGCTTCGAATCGATCTTCCGCAGCTTCGGCTGGGATGTGGTGATTTTGAAATACGGCCAGTTGCAGCAGGCGGCATTCAAGGAGAAGGGCGGCGAGGCGCTGAAGCGCTGGATCGACACCTGCCCGAACCCGCTCTATTCGGCGCTGACCTTCCAGGGCGGCACGGCGTGGCGCAAAAGGCTGATGGACGATATCGGCGACCAGGGCGACGTCACCGCGCTGATCGAGCGGCGGAGCGACGAAGAGCTGGCGGCCTTGATGGGCAATCTCGGCGGGCACGACCTGCCCTCGCTGGTGGAGGCCTTTGAAGCGGCGCGCGCGCATGACCGGCCGGTCTGCTTCATCGCCTACACCATCAAGGGCTTCGGCCTGCCGCTGGCCGGCCACAAGGACAACCATGCCGGGCTGATGACGCCGACACAGGTCGAGGCGCTGCGCGCCCGCCACAAGGTGCGCGAAGGCCATGAATGGGATCTGTTCGAGGGGCTGGAGACGCCGCCCGCCGCGCTGCAGGCGTTTCTCGACGCGGTGCCGTTCCGCGCCGGGGGCACGCGCCGTCACCAGCCGGCAAAGATCGAGGTGCCGGCCGCGCTCGACGTGCCGCTGCAGCCCGCCATGTCGACCCAGCAGGGTTTCGGTCTGCTGCTGAACGAGATCGGCAAGCGCGACGACCTGTTCGCCCGCCGCGTCGTCACCACCTCGCCCGATGTGACCGTCTCGACCAATCTCGGGGCTTGGGTGAACCGGCGCAAGCTGTTCGCCCGCGAGGAACTGGCCGACACCTTCAAGAAGGAGCGGATTCCCTCGACCTATAATTGGGAATTCGCCCCCAGCGGCCAGCATCTGGAGCTCGGCATCGCCGAGATGAACCTGTTCACCCTGCTCTCGGCGCTCGGCCTGTCGCACTCGCTGTTCGGCGAGCGGCTGCTGCCCATCGGCACGCTGTATGATCCCTTCATCGAGCGCGGGCTCGATGCGCTGAACTATGCCTGCTACCAGGATGCCCGCTTCATCCTCGCCGCCACGCCTTCCGGGGTGACACTGGCGCCGGAGGGCGGGGCGCACCAGTCCATCGCCACGCCGCTGATCGGCATGGCGCAGGACGGGCTGGCGAGCTTCGAGCCGGCCTTTGTCGACGAACTCGCGGTGATCCTGCGCTTCGCCTTCCAGCATGTGCAGGCGGAGGATGGCGGCTCGGCCTATTTGCGGCTGTCCACCCGCACCATCGAGCAGCCGCGCCGGACCATGGATGCGGCGCTGGCGGGGGATATCGTCAAGGGCGGCTACTGGCTGCGCCGGCCGGGGCCGAATGCGCAGGTGGTGATCGCCTATAGCGGTGCGCTGGCACCGGAAGCGATCGAGGCGGTGGGGCTGATCGCCGAGGACCGGCGCGATGTCGGCCTGCTCGCCGTCACCTCGGCCGACCGTCTTCATGCCGGCTGGACGGCGGCGCAGCGCGCCCGCGAGGGGGGCGACAACGCGGCCCGCGCCCATGTCGAGACACTGCTCGACGCCGTGCCGCCGGGCTGCGCGCTGATCTCGGCGGTAGACGGCCATCCGGCGACGCTGGGCTGGCTCGGCTCGGTGCATGGCCACCGCGCCCGGGCGCTGGGGGTCGAGCATTTCGGCCAGACCGGCACCATTGCCGACCTCTACCGCCATTTCGGCATCGACGCGCAGGGCATGGTGCGGGCGGCTGAGGCGATGGCGCCGGGCCGGCCGATCCGCCATTTGCGCGCCGTGGGCTGACGCCAGTCGTCGCGTATGCTTCCCATCCCCGCCGACGCGGCGTAACAAGGCCAGCGGGGCAACCCCGCGACGGCCTTGTCGCGGCGGCGGGAGAACAGCGTGGCGCGGCGTATCTTCATATCAGGCACCGCCGGCTTCATCGGCTTCCATCTCGCCCGCCTTTTGCTGGCGCAGGGCTTCACCGTCCACGGCTATGACGGGATGACGGACTATTACGATGTCCGGCTCAAGCAGCGCCGCCACGCCCTGCTGGCGCAGAATGAAGGCTTCGCCGCCACCGAGGCGATGCTGGAGGATTTCGACACGCTGACGCGCACGGTCGAGGATTTCCAGCCCGACGTCATCGTGCATCTCGCCGCGCAGGCCGGCGTGCGCTTCAGCCTGGAAAAGCCGCGCGCCTATATCGAGGCCAACATCCTCGGCACCTTCAACGTGATGGAATGCGCGCGGGCGGTGCCGGTGCAGCACCTGCTGATGGCCTCCACCTCCTCGGTCTATGGCGCCAATGAGGAGATGCCGTTCCGCGAGACCGACAAGGCCGACACGCCGCTCACCATCTACGCCGCCACCAAGAAGGCGACCGAGGCGATGGGCCATTCCTACGCCCATATCTACGGCCTGCCGACCACCCTGTTCCGCTTCTTCACCGTCTACGGCCCGTGGGGCCGGCCGGACATGGCGCTGTTCAAGTTCACCCGCGGCATTCTTCAGGGCACGCCGATCGACATCTACAACCATGGCGACATGTGGCGCGACTTCACCTATGTCGACGATCTCGTGCGCGGCATCCGCCTGCTGATCGACACGGTGCCGCCGCTGCCCGGCGCGCGCGGCGAGCCGATCCCCGGCGACAGCCTGAGCCCGGCGGCGGCGTTCCGGGTGGTGAATATCGGCAATTCCGACAAGGTGCGCCTGCTCGACTTCGTCGACGCCATCGAGGCCGAGATCGGCGCCAAGGCGATCCGCAACTATCTGCCGATGCAGCCCGGCGACGTGCCCGCCACCTTCGCCGATGCCAGCCTGATCCAGGCACTTACCGGCTTTCGTCCGAACACGCCGATCCGCGAGGGCGTGGCGCGGTTCGTCGCCTGGTACCGGGACTATTACGAGGTATGAGCCCTCGGGCCGCTCAGGCCGGGTCGCGCGCGGCCATGGCGTCGCGCAGCAGCGCAGCCATCTGTCCGGTCCCCTGCGCGAAGGAGAGATGCGCGTCATAGTAGCGGCGGCCATTGTCGCCGAGCGCTGCCAATTGCTCCGGATCGAGTGCCGCCAGCCTTTCCACCGCCGCCGCCAGCGCGCGGGCATCCTTGGGCGGCGCGACGAGCCCCGCGCCGGCCCGCCTGACGAGTTCGGCCGCATCGCCCGCCACGGCCATGAGGATCGGCTTGCCGGCGGCCAGATAGGCCTGCGTCTTCGACGGCACGGTGATGGCGAAGAGCGGATCATCCTTCAGATGAACCAGCAGGACATCCGCCGCCGCCAACCAGGGGCCGACCTCAGCTTTCGACACGCGCGGGAAGAACCGGACATTGGAGAGCCCGCGCGCGGCTGCGGCCTGTTCGAGCCTCTTCGCCTCAAGCCCCTCACCCAGAAAGCAGAATTCGACCTGCCGCTGCGCGTCAATCAGCAGGGCGGCGGCGTCGAGCACGGTGTCGAGCCCCTGCGCCGGCCCCATGTTTCCGGCGAAGAGAACGCGAAAACGCCCCGGCGTGGCAAGAGCGGCTGGCGGGGCGGCGGCGACCCCGCTGCCATCGGCCTCGTCGGCCCAATTGTAGATCACGGAGATCCGCTCGGCCGGCACGCCCCGCTCGACCAACAGCCCGCGAAACCCTTCCGAGAGAACACTGATCCGGTCGGCCCGGCGCCAGGTCCAGCGGCACACGGCACCGATGAACCGCAGGGCCCGCTCATTGCGGATCATGCCGGTGGCGCGCAGCGTGTCCGGCCACATGTCCTGCACGTCGAGCACCAATGGGATACGGCGCAGGAACCGCGCCACCACCCCAGCCAAGGCGACGGTCAGCGGCGGGTGATAGACATAGAGGACATCCGCGCGACGGGCGAGGAAGGTGAGATAGAAGGAGGCGGAGAGGAAGAAGCTCAGATAGTTCAGCACCCGGCCGATCCGGCTGCGGTCATGGCTGGGATAGAGCGCCAGCCGGGTGACGGCAACGCCCTCGATCCGCTCGCGCAGCAGCGGCCGGATGCAGTAGCCGTCATAGACCTTGCCGCCGGGATAGTTGGGGAAACCAGTCACGACCTCGACGTCGAATCCGAGCGCGTCGAGGCGCTGCGCGAAAGCCCGCCCCTTCATTGCCGGCTCGGGATCGAAAAACTGCGTTAGCAGGATCAGCCGTGGCCGCTTCGCGCCGCTCGTGGAAGCGGAAGTCGTCATGGGGTCAACTCGCGTTCGCCCTGATCCCGTCCCAGCCATTCGACAGCGGCGCGGTGCCGAGGATGAGGCTGGCCACCCGCTCCGAGGTGTTGGTGACCGCGTAGTCGTCCGGCAGGGGGCAGCGCTCGCCCCGTGCCGCGCGGGCGGCGAACAGGCGGGTGGCGACCTCGACGCCGCGCAGGATGGCGGCGCGGGAGAGCCCCGTGACCATGATCGAACCCGTGTCGAGCGCCTCAGGCCGCTCGATGGCGTCGCGCGGGGTGATGGCGGGGAAATTCAGCAGCGAGGCTTCCTCGGCGATGGTGCCGCTGTCGGAGATGGCGCAGAAGGCGTTCATCTGCAGGTGGTTGTAGTCGTGAAAGCCGAACGGCTTCATGAAGCTCACCCGCGCGTCCGCCACCAGCCCGGCCGCTTCCAGCCGTTTGCGCGTGCGCGGATGGGTGGAGACGATGACCGGCTTCTCGTAGCGCACCGCCAGCTCCGACAAGGCGCCGACCAGTTCGCCAAGGCGTTCGCGGCTGTCGACATTCTCCTCGCGGTGCAGCGAGACGATGAAATAGCCGCGCGGAGAAAGCCCCAGCCGCTGCAGCACGTCGGAGGCCTCGATGCGCGGGCGGTAATGCTCCAGCACTTCGCGCATCGGCGAGCCGGTGAGATAGATGCGCCGGTGCGGCAGGCCTTCCGAAATGAGGTGTCGGCGGGCATGCTCGGTATAGACGAGGTTGAAATCGGCGATGTGGTCCACCAGCCGGCGGTTGGTCTCTTCCGGCACATTGCCGTCAAAGGAGCGGTTGCCGGCTTCCATGTGGTAGACGGGGATCTTCATCCGCCGCGCCATCAGCGCCGAGATCGCCGAATTGGTGTCGCCGAGAATGAGCACGGCATCGGGGCGCTCGGCGGCGAGCACCTTCTCGCTCTCGATCAGGATCTTGCCCAGCGTCTCGCCCAGCGAGCCGCCGCCGGCGCCGAGAAAATGGTCCGGCCGGCGCACGCCGAGATCCTCGAAGAACACCTCGTTCAGCTCGTAGTCGTAGTTCTGGCCGGTATGGACGAGGCGATGGTCGCAGAACTCGTCCAGACGCGCCATGACGCGCGAGAGGCGGATAATCTCGGGCCGCGTGCCCAATATCGTCATGACCTTGAGCATTGTCTCACCCCAGAACAGGATCGGCATAAGTGTCGGGCACGGCGGGGTCGAACACCGCCTGCGTCCAGAATAGCGTCAGCAGCGGCGTCGTGCCGACATTCTCGATGCTGTGCGTGTGCAAGGTGGGCATGTCGACGGCGGCGGGCTGGCGCCCATCGACGCGGTACTCCCACACGGGGCCATCAGGCACGCGGCGGATGCGGATGACCGCCTCCCCCTCCAGCACGAGAAAGCGTTCCACCTTGTCGAGGTGGAAGTGATTGCCGCGCGTGACGCCCGGCTCGGTCCAGCTGAGGAAGGTCTGCCCGCCGCCGCCGCCCTTGGCCGCCTCGAACAGAACCCCACGCGCATCCGTGTTCAGCTTCAGCGGGCGCGGGAAGCCTTCCGGGTACAGCGCGGCGCGGTAGCTGTTGAACAGAGCGAGATCGAACGGGTCCGACAGGTTCGGGAACAGGTTGGCACCGTAGGCGGCGTGCATGTCCTGAAGCCGCGCCAGCAACTCGCCAACGCCCATCGGGCGCGGCGCGGGCCGAAGCTCGCCCAATACCCCGCCCTCAAAGGCGCCGATTGCCGCTTCCACCGCCGCCCCGGCATGAAGCAGTTGCACCCGCCCTTCCGGGTTCACCTCGGGCGTCTCCCCCCGCATCACCTGGTGGATGAAGGTGGCGGTGACATTGTTGTAGAACGGCCGCGCGCCCTCGCCAAAAATGTGCGGCAGGACGAGATCGGTGAAGCGCGACGTGGCGGCGGCGAGGATCTCGCCCGCCCGGCGCTTGGAGCGGCCATAAGGCGTGTCGGACGCGGCATGGGTGGAATTGGCGTAGACGATATGCGGCGCGGCCCCGCTCTTCCCGCAGGCTTCGGCGAGGCGGGTCGCGATCTCGATATTGCCGGTCTCGACCTCGGCTTCGGTGCCGCGATTGACGCCGGCGAAATGCAGCACCGCCGCCGCACCTTCCACCGCCCCGCCAAGGCGAGCGGGATCGTTGAACGTCGCGCGGTCGAGGGGCACCAGATCATAGGGCGCCGGCTCGCCGCGGAACCGGGCCGCGCAGTTGCGGGCATGGAGACGGACAAGGCAGTGCCAGCCGAGCAGCCCGCCCGCCCCGGTGACGACGATGCGATTCACGACCTCTCCTCCACGCTCATCCATGCACAGGCAGTTCGGGCCGTGCCCGGCTCCGAAGAGATTGACGGGGCATACCGTCCTCGCCGTGGCGAGGGGCCCTCGGGGCCTCTCACGCGGCCCAGCCCTCGATCTCGGCGACGACTTCCGGCAGCGACAGCAGCAGCGTCTTCACCCCCGCCACGTCCAGCCGCTCGGTGTTGTGCGAATGGTAATCGTGCTGGTCGACGGTCTCGGTGTCGCCTTCGACGAAATAGTGGCGGTAGTTGAGATCGCGCCCGTCCATGCTGACACGGAAATAGTCGCCCATATCCTCGCTCTTGGTGAGCTCCTGGGCGCTGACCAGCGTCTCGAACAGCTTCTCGCCATGGCGCCAGCCAATGACCTCGACCGGGTGGTCGGGGCGGCCGAACAGCTCCTTCAGCGCCGTGATAAGGTCGGCAATGGTGGAGGCCGGCGCCTTGCGGACGAACAGGTCGCCCTGGCGGGCATGCTCGAAGGCGTGGTGAACCAGTGCCACCGAGTCGCGCAGCGGCATCAGGAAGCGCGTCATGCTCGGCTCGGTCACGGTGATGGGCAGGCCCGCCTTGATCTGGCGGATGAACAGCGGAATGACCGAACCGCGCGAGGCCATCACATTGCCATAGCGCACGAGCGAAATCGTCGTGGCGGCCTCGGGGCCGATCGAGCGGGCGGTGGCCTGGGCCAGCTTTTCCATCATCGCCTTGGAGATGCCCGTGGCGTTGACCGGGAACACCGCCTTGTCGGTGGACAGGCAGACCACGGAACGCACCCCCGCCGCCACCGCCGAACGCACCACATTCTCCGAGCCGAGAATGTTGGTGCGCACCGCTTCCAGCGGAAAGAACTCGCAGGAGGGCACCTGCTTCAGCGCCGCCGCATGGAAGACGCGGGTGGCGCCGGCCATCGCACGGTCGACACTGTCGCGGTCGCGCACATCGCCTATATAGAAGCGGACATTGCCGCTGCGCAGCGTGCCGCGCAGCGTGTCCTGCTTTTCCTCGTCGCGGCTGAACACGCGGACTTCCGGGCAGCCACGGCGCAGCAGGTCCTGCAGCATGGTCCGCCCGAAGGAGCCGGTGCCCCCGGTGATCAAAACGCGCTCGTGCTGCATGCCCCTGCCTCTCGTCACGCCCTGTCTACTTCACCAACCCGCGAGATGCCACCCGCTTGCCTGCCCATGAGCGCGGCACGGAACAGGCTTCTGTTGGCGAGAATGTCGGCCTGCTGGCGCGGCCCCTGCCGGACATACGCCGCGGCCCGCGCGCGGCGGGCAAGCGCCGCCTCGGCCGGCTCACTCGCCATTGCCTCGATGCGGGCGGCGAAGGCGGCGGGATCGCTGAGCGGCAGGTCGTCGCCGACGCCCGCCTCCGCCAGTCCCCGCCAGGGCGTGGTGTCGGCGATCAGCACCGGCGTTCCCGCCGCCAGGGATTCGGCGATGACATGGCCGTAATTCTCGCCCCGGGTGGGAAAGAAGAACACATCATGAGCGGCAAAGGTCTCGGCGATCCGTTCCGGCGGCAGCGGGCCGATCCAGTCGATCTCTATGTGGGGGGCAAGATCCTTTGCCAGCGTCCGGCACAGCCGGGCGTGGTCGGCATCCTCGGCGGGGCCGCAAATGGTGAACCGTACCGGCGCGCGAATTTGCGCCAGCACCCTGAGCGCATAATCCAGGTTCTTCTTCGGCGAGATGCGGCTGAGGAAGATGATACGCAGCGGCGCGCCGGGCCGGCGCGCGAGGTGGGGAGGCGGCGGTTCGACGCGCTCCGCCGGCAGGTCGCAGGCCACCCTCACCTCGGCCTGCGGCCCGATGACGGCAGCGATGTCGCGCGCCTCGAAATCCGAAGAAGCCTGCCAGCACAGGTCGCGGAACAGGCCGGCGGCCCTGCCGGCGGCGAGATAGCCCCGCTTCTTCAACGCCTTCAGCGCCAGCGCGCCGGCGGAGAACTCGCCGCGCGGCGCCAGCACGGTCGGCCGGCGCGGAATCCGCCCGAAACGGCGCGCCAGCAGCGGCACGATGCTGAAGCGCGGCGAGAAGAAGCTATTGAGGTACAGCACATCGTACGGCGTCTCGGCGATAAGGCGGGTGATCGCCCCCGGCCCCTGGTGCGCCGGAGACGTGTAGTGCACGAGCGCCGGGCCCACCGGCACCCAGCGGTCGGGCTCCACCCCGGGATAGGCGCGCTCATCACCGAGATCGCGGTCGGTGGACAGGATGCGGAAGTCGAACTCGTCCGACAAATGATCGACCAGATGAGCGAGGCTGCGAATGGGGCCGCCGGCGCGAAAACCTGGAAGATAGTTCCCGATGGTGGCGAGGATGACGGGACGGCGCGAGGCCGTGCCAGAGCTTGAGGAGTAGCTCTGCGGCTCAGGAACGTGCGGCATGCATCGTCTCGCGCGCATCGACCCGCCCCAGCAGTCGGCAGAAGCGCCGCGCCATCTCCTCCGTGTTGAATTCCTGCTCGGCCACGCGGGCCGCCGCCAGCGACCAACTGGCGTCCACCTCGGTCACGGCAAGTGCTTCCGCGATCGCGCTCGCCAGCGCGACCGGATTGTCACGCTCGAAGGACAGGCCGCAACGGGCACTCAGGAACGCCGCGATCTCCGGCATGTGCTGCCAGCGCTCGCCATGAACCACCACGGGAAGGCCATAGGCCATGGCGTGAAGGAGGCTGAGGCCGACGCCGCCGGGATAGACGAACAGGCGGCAGCGGTTGGCGATGGCGGCGATCTCGCCCTCATCGGTCATGCCGCCATGCCACAATATGCGGTCATCGAGCCGCAGCCGGCGGGCCTTTTCTTCCAGTGCCTTCCTCTCCTCGCCGTCGCCGACAATCTCCAGCCGGACATCGGCCAGTTCGGGTCGGGCGAGAGCGTCGAGCAGGGTGCCAAGTTCGGCCTTGGCGGTGAGCCGGCCGATAAAGAGCAGGGAGCGGGCGCGCTGCCCCGGCACGTAAGGCGCCCGCAAGCCGAGGATCGGCGTGACATTGATGCCGTTGTTCAGCGCGTCAACCGGGCGACGGTCGTCGCGCCCCAGGCCCTTGCGATACGCATCGACCTCATCGTCGGTGTAGAACAGGACGGCATGGCTGAGCTTCATGAGAAGCAGGCGGAGCAGGAAGCGATGGGTGCGGCTGGTGCTGCTCCAATACTGCCCCCACCACACGGTTCGCGCCCCGCGCCAGCGGGCCCAGACCAGCATCAGCATGTTGGACAGATTGCGCGGGGCACCGGACAGGACGACGAGATCGCCTTTGCCGACGCGGGTCGTCAGCACGCCCGGCTGCCAGTCCAGCCCCGGCAGCAGGGTCCGCATCGCCGGCAGACGCCGCGCCCAGGGATAGCTGGTGTCATCCTTCGTCAGAACGCCCAGTTGACCGGGCGAGTGCAGCACCTCCACCGGACATTCGAGACTTCTGGCCAGCCGCTCGAACAGGTCGATCCGATAAGTTGGCAGCGTCGGCTGAAAGATCACCACACGCGAGGCGCTCATAGACAACGTATTCTCCCGCGAGAGGATGAAGTCAGCCCCGCATCGCGCCCGACATTCACCAAGGGCCATCTCTCTACCATGTTGGGCGACCCAATCGAGGCGGGTAGGCCGACCTTTCCCGTGCCGTTTCCCCCACTAAAGCTGCGCTGGACGGCCCAAACGAAAGGATCAGGCCGATCGCACACCACATAAAGGTGGAGCCGTAGAGCGATCCCGAAAACTGCGCACCGACCAGATACTGAATGAACAGCAGGCTTGGCCATCCATACTGGGGGAACCGCCGGAACAGGACAGCCGTGCGATAGCACAACGCAATGAGCACGATGACGAACAGCGTTCCGAAGAACAGGCCAAGCGCCATATACGCTTCGACGATGACGTTATGTGGGTAGCTGGCCGTCGATGGGTCTTCCAGCGCGCCGCCGAGCCACGGGTCGGTCAAGAAAACCTCGAACGCGCTCGCGAACAGATCGAGTCGGGACGATTGCTCGGCATGCTCCTGCAGCGATTGGCCGAACAGGCGCGAGAAGGCGTTGATATGCTGGCTTTCCTGAAGGTAGACCGAAAGCGGCACGATCGCCAGCCCCGCGATCACCAGGAACGCCATCACGGCGAATTTGTAGCGGAAGCTCACAAAGCACAGCAAGAAGAGGAAACACGCCAGGACGGCGAGCACAGGACCGCGCGAATTGGCCGCCAGGAGCACATAACAGCCGATAGCGAGCCCCGCCAGCAGGATCAGCCGGCGCGAGCCGCGCGACCACGGGCGATGAAACAGCAGCGCCCATGCCGAGAGTTCCACCAGCGTGGCCCCGAGATGGCCGAGGGCGATAGGGTTCAGCGCCTCAAGCCGCATGCGGCCGGATTCGTATTCCGCGCCCCCCTGGTTGGTAACGGCGCCGCTGGCCAGGAAAAACGACAGGAAGCAGGCCGCGAAGGTCGCCAGATACAGCCAGTGGAAATAATCGTCCGCCTGCTCGGGACGGCTCGTCTTCATCGCCAGGCCAAGCATGGGAACCAGGCAGCCGCCGATCGCCCAGGCCCAATAATAGGACACCTCTTTGCCGAGAAAGGCCGGATCGTACAGGGTGTCTGAATAGAGGCGGACGGTATAGGCGAGCCAGAAAACGCCGAGCGCTACGAGCAGCAGGCCGGACGAGCGTTCACGCCGGCTCGCAATCCCCGCCAGGATCAGCACCAACGCCAAGCCGAAATTTGCCGCGCGCAATGCCAGTGAGAGCGGCGTATTGGGAAGACCCGTAATGGTGGAGAACGCCGCCACCAGGGGATAGCCCGGGAACGACATCAGCAGAACCGCGAGGTAGATGTAATCAACCCTAGGCTTTGCCCCTCGCGCTCTCGGCGCCCCCGCCATGCGATGCTGCGTCAGACCCGAATTCACGCCTTCACGCTCCCGCCGATCATCGTGCCACGCAGCCATACCACCGATGCGGAACGAAGTCCCGCAAGGGACCGTTGAAGGATTGCCGAGGACCGCCGTCACACTGCAGCTCCAAGGCGAGGGACGATGCCGCAGCCAAAGCTCCCCTGTGTGAATCACGCGAACCGGGGCATCAGTTCCTCCCGGACATAGCGCAGGAAGGGCGCCGCCTGCGCATCGATGTTCAGCTCCCCCTGATGATAGCGAAGCGACGCCGCCCGCATCCTCCCAAGGCCGGCGCGATCCGACAGGGACGCCGCCAGTTGGTCGGCACCGGCCTCGGGGTCGGTCGGGTCGAAGACGAGCGAAATCTCCCGCGGCAGAAACGCAAGGCCGAGATTTCCGGCATAGGCAACCGCCAGCCCGGCTGCAACATATTCGCCGATCTTGTTGGACGCGGTCGACTGGAAGTAATTGTAGTCATAGCCCTGTTCGGCCATCGGCGCCCCAGTGCAGACCGGCATCGTAACCACTCAGCGTGTCAAGCAACTGCGCCCTTCCGACCCGTTCACGGACCGTGCACAGGGGATGCGACAGCAGTGTCCGGGCAATGTGACGGCTCTCATCTTGATGAGCAAAGCACCAATCGGCCGAGATTACGTGCGAACACAGCCGTGCGGAACAACGCGACAAACGCTCGCTGCTCAATAATACATCATCTATCAGGATAGAAAAACCGCAAATCTATCGTTCATCACATTCTTGTCGATTTCTTTATCAAGTAAATCTTGTCGAGCCTGGATGCACTCGTCAGTGAACAGCATATCCTTCAATCTTCTAATGCAATCAATGATATCATTCTCTTCCAGAGATGGGCACGCCACGCCAAACGGCAACCTCTGCATCAACGTCGTGACCTCCGTGTAGGCCGGAGCATGATGAAAGACGGCCAATCCCGCTGTCGCATAGGCCGACAACTTGCTTGGAAACGATGTCCTTGCCACCGTTTCATGACTCGAATCGAACCAATAGGGCAGATACCCGATATCCATTTCGGACAGTATCGTCATTGCCTCTTGAAACGATTTCCGACCGAGAAAATCAACACCAGACGACCGTCGAGCGCCCGTAACGGGAAAATCTCCCATGAAGCTTACTTTGAGCTTTATGTTTTCCAAATTGAATTCAATAGACTCAAGAGCAGAAACGAAACAGTTCCACTCCATCTTTGAATAAAGTGATCCTGCAAAAACTATATTTATTTCACTTTTATTTATATTATTTATTCTTGGATGAATATTTTTTATGTCTATCCCATGCCGAATAATATCCGAGCATACGCCAAATTTCTCTGCGTACATTTCCTGCATATTTCGGCCGATGACGGAGATCCGCCGGGCCCTCTTAAGCAGAGAACCGAAGCGTTCCATCAGTTCGCGCTGGAATGACGAGTCAAGTCCGAGATTATACGCGGAATAGGAAGGATCATCCCACACCATGACCCGAAGATCTCGCCCCATGGCGGCGAGACGTTCGGCGACCAGGATGACTTCCGGGCTTGAGGCGGTAATCCAGATCGTTTTGGCGCCCAAAGCGTCCGCCGCCGCCACCACGGCCGCCACACGCCGATCCAGCGAAAAAGTACTGAACAAGCGCAACCGCAATGCATGAAAAAAAGGAACGCGGTTGGACGTAGCACGGGCAAGGCTGCCGAAGCGCCCGCCGCCCATCACACCATTCTCCATCAGATATTGGGGCTCGCGCTGAACCACAATGTCGAGTGGCGACGAACTCAACAGTTCCCTGAGAAAGAGAGCCCCGATGCCGTTTGTGTCGAGATCCACCGGGGTCAGCAACAGGATTGGCGGACGCCGGACGGCATCACCCGCCTCGTCGCGGCCGGGAGCTTGCTCAGTCGCCTCCTGCGCCTGGCCTCCAGGCCGCCCGCTCATGGCGCCACCTTCTCCCGAACCACGGCGTGGCCGCCTTCCAGCCTCACGACCATGTCGCAGCCCTCGAGCGTCGACAGGCGGTGCGCGATGATGAGGATGGTGAGTTCCCGGTCGAGCCGCTCGATGGCCCGCATCACCGCCGCTTCGGTGTCATTGTCGAGCGCGCTGGTCGCTTCGTCCAACACCAGCACCGAGGCCTGCTTGTAGAGCGCGCGGGCAATGCCGATGCGCTGGCGCTGGCCGCCGGAGAGCTGGATGCCACGCTCGCCCACCCGGGTATCATAGCCATCGGGCAGCCCTTCGATCACCTCGACCAGCTCCGCCTGCTCGGCGGCCCGGCGGACACGCTCGAAATCGATGTCGGCGGGCCGCAGCCCGAAGGCGATGTTCTCGGCGATGCTGGCATCTGAGAGGAAGATCGACTGCGGGACGTGGGCGATGTGGCGCTGCCAGGCATGGCGGTTGGCGGCGGTCAGGGGCACGCCGTCGACGCGGATCTCGCCCACGGTCGGCTCCAGCAAGCCGATGATGATGTCCATCAGTGTCGACTTGCCGCTGCCGGTCTTGCCCACGATTCCGACGCGCGCGCCCCGCGGAATGCGCAGGCTTACATCGACCAGCGCCGAGCGCCCGCCCTCGATGTAACAATAGCCGATGCTGTCGATGGTGAGGTCGCTGCGAAAGTCGACGGTCACGTCCCCCGGCGGCGGCGGCACGCGCCGCCGCAGCAATTCGGCGAGGTCGAACAGCGCCTGCCGGTTGCCGATCGTGGTCGCCCAACCCGAATAGATCTGCTGCAGCAAGGGGAGCAACCGCTGCGCACCGAGCGCCAGCGCGCCAAGGATCGGCAGAACCTGCGTCAGTCCCCCTGCTCCAACCGAGGCGACGCAGGCCACAATGGCGACCACGACGATCCCCAGCCCCTCGATGACATAGCGCGGAGCCGCCGCTGCGAGTGCCGTCGACGCGCGGGTGTCGCGGATATCGGCTTCAGCCCGGTCATAAGCCTCGGTAAACACCGATTGCGAGCGGTCGAGGAGAATGTCGCGAATGCCGCCAATCCCCTCCTGCATGACCTTGACCCGCACCCCCTGCGAGCGGGCCGCAAGCAGACTGTTGCGGTGCAGCTGCGCGCGGCTGATCATCGAGGTGCCAAGATAAATGCTCGTCAGCGCCAGCCCCGATGCGAAGGCGACCACCGGGTCGATCCACACCAGTCCACCGACGATGAACAAAGCGAGCACCACCGCTACCCCCGCTTGCATGACCGGCAGCAGAATCTCGCTCGTGACCTGATGCGCCTTGTTCACCGCACCCAGGACCTCGCTGGAGTTCTGGCGCGTGTGATAGATATAGTCTTGGTGCAGCGTCTGGAAGAACAACCGCGAACCCAATTCATAAGCGACGCCGAAAACGAAGTTCATCGTCTTCTTCAGCAGCGCCAGCCGGATCACGGCCGCGAAGAGGACGCAGAGGGAGAAAAGGCCGGTCGCGACATACATCCAGCTCCTCGGCGTGTCGGCGCCCAGCAACGCGAACAGCTGGGTCAGAAGCGGAAACCGCCCGATCGATTCAGGCTCCGCGATGATCGAGAGGAAAACGACGACCGCGCCGAGATTGAACAATTCCGCGAAGGCGCCGACCAGCATCAGACCCAACAGCGGCACGGCCGACCGGCGCCGTGCCGGACTCAATTCGCTGAAAAGCAGGCGCCCCGCTCGAAACAGCGTGTTGTCGGGTGTTGATCGTTTCACGCCTGCATCACCGCTTCTTCATCACCGGAAAGATCACCTCCAGCATCGGCGTTGCCGTCGTGCCGGCACGTGGCGCCGTAGGACCAGTTCTCCCGACAGAGCGCGCAATTGCGATGACATCACCGCCTGGAATCGTCCCGCGAGCGCTGTTTTCCAACGCCTTCCAAGGGGTCCTTCTGGCACGGCGTGTGGCGTGAGGCAATCGCCCATGCCGGGCGCCTTTATCCCGCAGAGCCGCGCGCCGCTGCTCGACCTTCCCTGCCTACCTTCGTCAGTCCGATTACCGCTTGACCAGCAGTTCTGCCGACGATCGTCCACGAAGCTTGCCGGGTTGGCCGGCTGAACTCCTCTCAAAAATAGCGGAGCTGGCCGACCTCGGTGCCGCCTTGAACGGGCGCCAGTTTCCCTACTACTGCGAGAACGACACCCGCCTGCCGCTGGTAACGCGGGACGAAGCACTGCCTTGGCTGGCACCGCCTGAGACGCACGCCGCCTCAGGCGGCGCCGGTCAGTCCCGCCGTCCCACGCATGGGCGGGGGGGACTGCATCGCCAGCCAGCGCAGATCGCCGACGGCCTCGGCCGGCTCGTAGCCGGTCGGCGCCTCCCGCAGAAGCGCACGGATGGCCGGGAGGTCATGGGCGTCGCAGGCGGCCGCGAGCCGGCGCAGCAGCGTGTCGAGCGCCGGCCACTCCATCGAGACCTCGGTGGCGGTCATGATACGCGGATGCGCAGTTGGCCGTGCGCCGTCCCCGACCAGCAATTCCTCAAACAGCTTCTCGCCCGGCCTCAGTTCGGTGAACCGGATCTCGATGTCTCCCGTGGCCCGCACGGCGGGGGCACGGTCTTCCTGGAAGATAACCGGGTTGAGGCCACTCAGCCGCACCATGCGCATGGCAAGATCGACAATCCGCACCGGCTCGCCCATGTCGAGGATGAACACGTCGCCGCCCCGGCTCATCGCCCCGGCCTGAATCACCAGCTGGGCCGCCTCGGGGATCGCCATGAAATAGCGGGTGATGTCGGGATGGGTGACCGTCACCGGGCCATTGGCTTCGATCTGCTTGCGGAACAGCGGGATGACCGAGCCGGAGGAGCCGACGACATTTCCGAATCGGACGATGGAGAAGACGGTGTCTCCCGGCATCCCGCTCAGGGCCTGGCAGACGAGTTCGGCGATCCGCTTCGAGGCGCCCATGATATTGGTGGGGCGCACCGCCTTGTCGGTCGAGACCAGCACGAAGGCCCTGACCCCGCAGGCCCGTGCCGCTTCCGCAAGAGTGAGGGTGCCGAACACATTGTTGCGCACCCCCTCCACGGCGTTGCGCTCGACCAGCGGCACATGCTTGTAGGCGGCTGCGTGAAAAATCGTCTCGACGCCGAAGCGTCGCAGCGCGCACTCGACCCGCGACCGATCGAGCACGGAGCCCAGCAGCGGCACGATCGTCGCCTCCAGCCCCTCGGCTTCGGTCAGGCCGCGCAGTTCCTCGTCGATGGTGTAAAGACCGAATTCCGACAGGTCGAGCAGAACGAGGCTTGCCGGGCGCTGGCGCAGGATCTGCCGGCACAGCTCGCTGCCGATGGAGCCGCCCGCCCCGGTGACCATGACCACCTTGCCGCGGATATTGGCGTCGAGCAGTTCCTGCTGTGGCGGGACCAGGTCGCGGCCGAGCAGGTCCTCGATCGCGACCTCGCGGATCTCGCTCAGTTCGGCACGCCCGGAGACGATGTCGGACAGGCCGGGAATGGTCTGGACGCGCAGGCCAAGCGGCTCCAGCCGCTCGAGTATGGCGCGGCGCTGTTGCCGTGTGGCGCTCGGAATGGCCAGCAAGACGCTCTCCACTCCATGGTCGTCGATCAGCCTCTGCAGACGCGTGGGCGGGTAGACCCGCAGCCCGCCAATGTCGCGGCCCTGTATCTCCGCCGCATCGTCGACAAAGGCGACAGGCGCGTAATCGCCACCATGCTCCAGCGTGGCGAGCAGCTGCCGCCCGGCGGACCCGGCACCGAAGATGATGACCCGCGCCTTCAGGCGCGCCTGGCGCTGGCGATAAAGGGCGCGCAGCCCAAATCGCGCGCCGCCGAGAAAGCCCATGGACAGCAGCCAGTAGATGGCGGGCACGGAACGGGGGAGGAACAGGTCGAGCCCCTGCGCCACGGCCAGCAGAAGGGCGGCGGAGACGGCGAGGCCCAAGGCCAGCACCCGAACCGTGCGACCGGCAACATGGCGCACGACGGCCCGGTAGAGCCCCATCCCCCGGAACAGCAGAAGGGTGCAGGGAAGGGAGAGGGCGAAGGCAAGCCAGCTTTCCCGCGAGAGGGCGAGCGAAAAGCTGTCGAGACGCAGCGCCATCGCCAGCCCGAAGCTGCCCGCAAGGAACGCCGCATCCGCGAGATACAGCACCGCCCGCTTCTTGGCCCGGCTGAGCCCGATCAGATAGTTGAGAACGCCGCCCGTCATATCTGTGTTCGCCCCTCGGCGCTGTCTGCTACGCCCACAAATGTGCGGACCTTTGGTAGCCCCCTCCCTACGCGGAGCCGGTCTCAATCGTTCCTGAAAGCCTGGGCCATCACCTGCGCCGCGGCCGCCCCGGTGCGTTCTACCTCATCCGCCGTCAGTGTGGGATGAACCAGAAACATCACGCTCGTCTCGCCCAGCTCTCGCGCCAGCGGAAGCCGTTCCGGCGGCCGCCAGCCTGTCGCCTCGAAGGCCTTCTCCAGATAAACCTCCGAGCAACTGCCCTGATAACAGGGCACATGGAGCGCATTTATCTCGGATATGATGCGGTCGCGCGACCATCCATCTCGCAGTTTATGCGGCTGCACATAAACGTAAAGTTTGTAGCGGGCATGACCATCCGTCGATGAGGCGGGCGCGCCACGATCCGGCAGGGCCGGCACGCGCAAGCCGCGGCCGGCGAAAGGCGCGAGCGCCTCCTCAATGACCTGTGCATTGGCTCGGCGCGCTTCCACCCAGTCATCGACATGGCGCAGTTGCACCCGCCCGATGGCGGCCTGCATTTCGAGCATGCGCCAATTGGTGCCGAAGCTCTCATGCAGCCAGCGGAAGCCCAGCGGGTGCTGGCGGTTATACACCGCGTCCCAGCTCTTGCCGTGGTCCTTATAGGCCCACATGCGCGCCCAGAGATCGGCGTCGTCGGTGGTGACCATGCCCCCCTCGCCGCCGGTGGTCATGATCTTGTCCTGGCAGAAGGACCAGGCGCCGACATGGCCGATCGAGCCGACACTGCGCCCGCGATAACGGGCGCCATGAGCCTGCGCGCAGTCCTCGATCACCTTGAAGCCATGGCGCGCCGCCAGTTCCATGATCGGGTCCATGTCGCAGGGCCATCCCGCCAGATGAACCAGCACCACGGCGCGTGTGCGGGAGGTAAGGACGGCGGCGATGGTCTCGGCGGTCAGGTTGCCGCTGTCGCGGTCGACATCGGCGAAGACCGGCGTCGCCCCCGCATTCACCACGCAGGACACCGAGGCGATGAAGGTGCGCGGGGTGACGATAACCTCGTCGCCCGGCCCGATGCCAAGGCCGTGCAGCGCGAGATCCAGCGCCACCGTGCCATTGGCGAGGGCGATGGCGTGGCGTGTGCCGGCCCAGGCGGCGAATTCGCGCTCGAACAGCCGCCCCTCCTCGCCGGTCCAGTAGTTGACCCTGTTGGAGGCAAGGACGCGCTGGACGGCCTCCATCTCCTCAGAGGTGACGCTCGGCCAGGGAGAGAAGGGACCACCAAGCATGATCAGGACTTAACGAGCGGGCGCGCCGGGTTTCCGACAACCGTCACCCCGGGCGGCACGCTCTTGGTAACCACGGCACCCATGCCGACGACGGCTCCCCTGCCAATGACGACCGGCGCACCGGGACTTCCCTGCCGGATGACAGCCCCCGTGCCTATATAGGCATGGTCCTCAATCACCACATTTCCGTTGCACTGAACGCACGGCGCAAGCGTCACGAAATCACCCACGACGCAATCATGCGCAACATAGGAATAGATATTCGCGTGAAAGTTACTGCCGATGGTCACGTTCGATGTTAACGTGACAAATCCACATAAAATGTGACCTTCTCCCAAGGTTACAGCATCGAGAATACGTACGTTGTCAGCTTTCACATCAACGAAACCGACACCCGCCGCCAAGCATTTTGCAACGATAACCTCACGCACCTGCGAATTGGCAATCGCGATGGTGACTTTTTTCTCGGGCGCCGGAGCGGCAGCAAATGCCTCCCAGTTCATGACACGGTGGCCGTTCACGCGATCGGCGTCGACATTGTCGTCGATAAACACCGCCTCGGCGCCAGCCGGAACGTGGGCCCGAAGCAAGGGCATAACCTCACGGCCAAAACCGCTCGCCCCGTAAACGGCAAATAGCGTCATCAACGTTGCTCCCCGATGCCATTAAACCGAGGCATTGTCGCCTCGCCCACGGCGCTTATACCCTCGCGCTTGAAAACCTTCAGAACCGTAAGCGCCAGGACACGGATGTCGAGAGCCAGGCTGCGATTGTCTATGTACCAGACATCCATGGCAAACTTCTCATCCCACGAGATCGCATTGCGCCCGTTCACCTGCGCCCAGCCGGTGATGCCCGGGCGCACCTCGTGGCGGCGGGCCTGTTGCGGTGAGTAGAGCGGCAGATATTCCATCAGCAACGGCCGCGGCCCGACAAGGCTCATCTCGCCCTTGAGGACATTCCAGAGCTCGGGGAGCTCATCAAGGCTCGAGGAGCGCAGGAAACGGCCGAAGCGGGTCAGGCGCTCGCCATCAGGGAGCAACCGTCCCTCGCTGTCGCGCGCATCCGTCATGGTGCGGAACTTGATGATCTCGAACGGCCTGCCGTGCAGTCCGGGCCGTTGCTGGCGGAACAGCACGGGCGAGCCCAGCCGGGCGCGCACAAGCAGCACCAGGACGAGAAACACAGGGAGCAGGATGAAGAGCAGCGTTCCGGCGACCAGAATGTCGAAGCCACGTTTCACGACCACCGCACTCCCCCTTCCGGCGCCCGCACGCGCGAGCTGCCTCGTGGCGCCTGGCGAGGTGCCGGCGGACGTCCCCCGGCGCGCGCGGATGGCGGCGCCCGCTCCTCGGCCACCTCCGCTCGCCCAGTGACCGAGCGCGGCGTCATCAGGGCACAGCAGGCGGCGAAATAGGCGAGCATGGTTGCCGTGCGCAGCGGGTAGTCCACAACGGAATGCAGCATCAGCAGCAGAATGGCCAGCGAGGCGCATTGCTGCAGCAGGCGCAGGCGCGCCTCACTAGGCGGCACGGCGGAGAACCAGAGGCGCCAGACCCGCTCCGCGAACCAGACCAGAAAGATCGCCACCAGCAGCGCGCCCGGCAGGCCCGTCTCCAGGAAGAACTCCAGCCAGTCATCATGGGCGCGGTTGATATATTGCGGCGCGAGCGTGGTGTCCTCATAGACGGGGAAGACGGCGGTGAAGGTGCCGAGCCCGGTCCCGAAGGGCAGCGCCTCGGTCGCGGCCTGCAGCGTCGTCTCATTGAGGGTCGTGCGCAGCTGGTCGACGAGGCCGGCGTCGAAACGGGTCAGGAAGCGCTCGGCGCCGAGCTGCCCGACCAGCAGGACAAGGCCCGCCGCGATGAGGATGACGAGGCCCCGCACCCGGCGCGGGCGCGCCTCACGCCCGCTCAGCAGCGCGAGCAGGGCCGGCGCCATCGCCACCACCCCCGCCACGGCCACCAGCAGCAGCAATATGCCCGCGCGCGAGCGGGCGAGCGCGATGCCCGCCAGCAGCAGCAGCGCCAGCGAGAACGCCAGGGCAAACCAGATCGCCCGCTGGGTGGTGGGCGTGCGGTGCGAGAGCACCCGCTCGCCCCGCGCCGCGAACCACGCCACGCCCAGCAGGAAGGTGACGTAGATCTGGGCCGCGAAGTGATTTCGGTTGGCGAAGAAGCCGACCGATTCGCTGCGGTTGCTGATCTCGAAGAAGCGCAGCGGGCTGGCCGGCCCCTGCATCACCTGCGCGATGCCGAGCCCGAGCGCCATCATGCCGAAGCCGACCGCCCAGCCGGCAAAGCGCAGGCGCTGGTCTTCGTCCAGCAGCGCCACCAGCAGGAAAAGCGCGAGCGGGGGGAGGACGGCCGGCAGCGCGGCAAGGCTGGCCGCGGGGTCGACCGAGGAACTTCCGGTCCACGCCCCTTCCAGCCCAGCCCCGCCCGCCGCGACGATCCGGGCCGAGAGACCTTCCCAGCCGGGGACGCCGAACAGGGGGATGAACTGGGCGAGGGCAATGAGAAGACCGACCACCGACAGGCCGGCGCCGCAGGCCAGCCCAAAGCTCAGCCCTGCCGGGCGCGCCCGCGCCGTCAGGCGGTCAAGCCAGAGCCACGCCGCCAGGGCGAGAAAAGGCAGGGAGAACAATTGCAGCAGCACATCGGCGAGAAAGCCGGTGCGGGTCGCCCCGCCGAGCACGACATTGGCGAACAGCAAAAGGACCGACGCGACATACGCCGGCCCCCAATCACCATGTGGCTTCAAAAACAGGGCCAAACGCCCGTGTCAGGGACTAACCGGGAAAATGAACCCATTGCCGCTTCCATTGTCGGAGAGCGCGATAGCCGCCGCGACGCCGCCACCAACGGCGACCGCACCGATGACCAGCCCGGTCGAACTATCCACGGCCAGGCCGCAGCCCGGAACCTGCAGTGTCGTCGTGGTGGAGCCGGGAACCATCACGGTGCGAGCGCTGCCGAAATCGACCACGGCGCTACCGGCGCCCTGCACCGACACCTTGTCGCCGCCCTTGAGCGAGGCCCCGACGCTGGCATTGGTAAAGCCCTGGCCGCTATCCACCAGCACGGTGCCGACCGCTTCCGTCAGCGTCCCCGTCGCCTGGCAGGCATCAGCCGCCGCGGACCCGACCATGCCAAGAAAGGAAAACCCGACGACGACCGCATACGCCACTGAACGCTTCATTTCGCCCCTCAATCACCCGCACACACCACTGGCGCATGAGCCTTACAGAATGTTACTAGCTTCACGTTCGGAAATCAAAGAGACATATTCCAATCCCGTTTAGCGTATCACTCTTATCCCGCCTCTCGTGACCGGAATGCAACAATACCGATCCGTTTACTCTCGTTTGTCCCGAGATCGTGGTTAATGCCCCTCACGCAGGGAGAGATCGGAACATATTCTTGATGGCATATAGTTACCATGTCGATTAAATGCTGTCAGCCGTTGCAGGATATGCAGCCGAACCTTATAAGCAACGCCATGGACGCCATGCGCCTGGCCCGGCAAGCACCGGCTCGACCGGGAAAAACGGCGCCCGCCGGGACGATGTCCCCAGCCTGCGGTTCAAGTCCGGCCGATGATTGACCTGCATAACCACATTCTGCCTGGCATTGATGACGGCGCTGCCGACCTTTCCGTCGCCCTGGAAATGGCGCGGATGCATGTCGCCCAGGGTGTCGAGATCGTTGCCTGCACGCCCCATATCCTGCCCGGCGTCTACCACAATGAGGGCGCGGCGATCCGCCGGGCGGTTGACGCGCTCCAGCGGGCTCTGGATGAGGCGGGCATCCCGCTCATCCTCATTCCCGGCGCCGACAACCACGTCGTTCCCGACTTCGTCGGCGAGTTGCACCGGGGGCGCCTGCTGACGCTGGGAGATACACGCTACGTACTGGTGGAGCCGCCACACAACGTCGCGCCCGCCCGACTTGATGAGTTGGTCTTTACCATTCTTTTGGCGAATTATGTGCCAATACTGACACACCCCGAGCGGCTCAAATGGGTGGAAGAGAAGTACGATCTGATCGAGCGCATGGCGGCACGCGGTGTCTGGATGCAGATTACATCAGGCTCTCTGAGCGGCCGCTTTGGTCGCCGTCCGAAATACTGGGCAGAGCGGATGATCGGCGAAGGAAGGGTGCATATCCTTGCCAGCGACGCCCATGATACAGTCAAGCGCCCTCCGGACCTTGCGGAGGGTCGTCTCGCGGCCGAACGACTGGTGGGGACGGCAGAAGCGGCACAGATGACGGTGGGCCGTCCGAGGGATATTGTTTTGAACAGGGCGCCGGCGGAATCCGCGCCTATAACGGTGGTGAAGTTTGATGAGGTGGGGCCGGAAGACCGCGGGAATGTCCGCGCGCACCGCAGCGATAGCGGCGGGGCTGGCGATTTTCTTGGCCGGCTGCGTCGCCTCTTCGGGCGATAGCCCCTCGCCGAGCGCCGAGGCGGCCGTCCCGTCCTCGGCCTCCACCGCCAGCTTTGCCAGCGCCGGCGCCACCGCGCCGTCCGCAGCGCGCGCCTCGGCCACGCGCTCGGACCCGACCTCCTCGTCCAGCGGAGGCACCGTCGGTGCGCGGGCGGCCGCAGGCGGGTCGCAGATCCCGGTCAGCACCGTGTCCGAGCCGATCCCCGCCAGCGAGGTGGCCGCCGTTTCCGCCGCAACCGCCGTGAGCACGCCGGGCTCGGAAGGGTACCGCGTGGGTCCGCTCGACGTCCTCGACGTCACCGTGTTCAAGGTCGAGGACCTGACCAAGGTCGTGCAGGTGTCCGAGAGCGGCAATTTCACCTTCCCGCTGGTCGGCGAGGTTCAAGCCTCGGGGCGCACGGTCAGCGAGATCGAAAAGGACCTCGCCACCAAGCTGGGCGGCAATTATCTGCGCAACCCGCAGGTGACGGTTCTCGTAAAGGAATATAACAGCCATCGCATCACGGTGGACGGCGCGGTCAACAAACCGGGTGTGTTCCCGATGCAGGGGCCCATGACTCTGCTGCAGTCGGTGGCGATGGCGGGCGGCATGCAGGAGGTGGCGGACGGCACGATCCTGGTGTTCCGCCGCGTCGAGGGCAAGACGGCCGTGGCCAAGTTCAGCGTCGCCGATCTGCGCTCGCAAAAGGCCAGCGACCCGGATCTTGTGGCCGGCGACATCGTGACGGTGCCCACGTCCGACCTCAAGGTCGGCATGAAGTACATTTTGCAGACGGTGCCGCTGTTCAACTCCTTCATGCTGTTGTAGCCCAACCAGAGCGAGCAGTGGCATGCGCCATACAGGAAGCAGAAACGGATGATGGGCGAGGGGGCGGACAGCGGACGGCCGGGCGGGAGCGAACGCAACCTCCCGGTTGTGCAGGAGGGCCGGAACCTTCCGGCCGGGCGTGATAGCTATGGTTATGGCTACGGTGCCGCCGCCTATGCCGCGCCCGACACGCATCACGAATCCGAGCTCGCCGCCGCGCTGCACTATGTGATCGGCATCGCCCTCAAGTGGCGGATACTGATCCTCAGCACCGCCGGCGCCTTCGTCGTCCTCGCTCTCGTCTACAGCTTCCTCGCGACGCCGCTCTACACCGCCAATGTCCGCATCCAGATCGACAACGAGGCCAGCAAGGTCGTCGATGGCGGCGTTCTCGCGCCGGCCGAGCGCGGCGGCGCCGAGTTCCAGAAGACGCAGTACGAGCTGCTGAAGAGCCGCGCCATGTCCGAGCGCGTGGTGGCGGCGCTGGCGCTCGATCAGAGCCCCGAATTCACCACGACCGCGCCAGGGCTGATCGGCAGCCTCTTCGGGCTTTTCTCGGGCCCGAAGGAGGAGACCGATCCCGCAGAGGCGCAGGAACGCAATCACCGTACCAGCGTCAATCGGGTGAAGGGCGGTGTTAATATCCGCCCCGTCGCGGCCTCGCGCCTCGTCGACATCAGCTACACCGACACCTCGCCCGCCCGCGCGGCCTCGATCGCCAATGCCTATGCCGACGCCTACATCGCCTCCAATCTCGACAAGCGCTTCGAGGCCAGCTCCTACGCCAAGGTGTTCCTTGAGGACCAGATCAAGCAGCTGAAGCTGCGGCTGGAAGAGTCCGAAAGGGGAATGCTCGCCTTCGCCGAACGCGAGAACATGGTCCAGACCAACGACAAGGTCTCGATCGCCGAGAGCAATCTCGCCGCCGCCAACACCGCGCTCGGCCAGCTCATCTCCACCCGCATCCGCGACGAGGAAAGCTGGCGGCAGGTGGAGGCCTCCAACGCGATCAACCTGCCGCAGCTGCTGACCAACAACGTCATTGACGGCCTGCGCACCCAGCGCAACCAGCTGCGGCGCGACTATGAGGAAGGGCTGGAGACCTTCAAGCCCGGCTATCCCGCCATGGTGGAAATCTCCAACAAGATCGCCGAGATTGACCGCCAGCTCGCCACCGAGGTCACGACCATCCGCAACTCGCTGCGGGCCGCCTTTGAATCCTCGGCGAACCAGGAAGCGCAGATGCGCCAGCGGATCGAGGAACTGCGCGGCGAGGTGCTGGCCCTCCAGAAGAAGAGCATCCAGTACGGCATATTGCAGCGCGAGGTCGACTCCAATCGCAACCTCTATAATGACCTGCTGCAGCGCTTCAAGGAGGTCGATGTCGCCAGCGGCGTCGGCACCAACAATGTCTTCATCGTCGACCGAGCGCTCCCCCCGCGCGGGCCTTCGCACCCGCGGACCATGCTGCTTCTCGTCGGCGGGCTGATGCTCGGCCTGGTCTGCGGCTTCGGCGCGGCAAGCCTGATCGAGCTGCTCGACGACCGGATCCGCACCCCCGAGGATGCCGAAAAGGCGACGGGACTACCCATTCTGGGCATCGTTCCCCGGGCCGAGTTCCCGCAGGGCATCGTCGCCGAGCTCAGCGATCCACGATCGCCGGTGGCCGAAGCCTACCGATCGCTTGCCACCTCGCTGCAGTTCTCGACCGAAACCGGGTTGCCGCGCACGCTGGTCGTCACCAGCGCCGGCGCCTCGGAAGGCAAGTCCAGCACCGCCATCGCCCTGGCCCGCCATTACGCCATCACCGGCAAGCGCGTGCTGCTGATCGACGCCGATCTGCGCCGCCCCTCGGTGCATTCCAAGCTCGGCTATGACAACGCCGTCGGCCTTTCCAATTGCCTCACCGGCATGTCGACGCTGCACGACGTGGTGCAGGCGACCGATCTGGCCACGCTCGACTTCCTCGCCTCGGGCCCGCTGCCGCCCAACGCGGCCGAGATCCTGGGCGGCACCCATGTGTTCTCGCTGATCTCGGTCGGGCTGGAGATCTACGACCTGATCATCTTCGACAGCCCGCCCATGCTCAGCATCGCCGATGCCCAGCTGCTCGGCGCCGCCGCCCAGGCCACCATCTTCGTCACCGGCTCGGGCGACGGGCGCCGCGCCATTGCGCGCAACGCGCTGCGCCGGCTGCAAATCGCCCGTGCCGTCACCATCGGCGTGGTGCTCACCAAGTTCGACACCCGCAGCGCCCATTACGGCTACGGCTATGGGTACGGCTATGGCTATGGCTATGAATATGGCCAGGGCACCGATACCGGCAGCACCAGCGGGAGCGGCGGCGGCCTCAGTGGCGGCCTCAGCGGGGTGAAGGCCCTGCTGCCGAAATTCGGCCGCCGCGACACCAAGACCGACCACTCCGAAGCGGCGTGACCATGCCCGAGCCCGACGCGCTGGACGCCGCGCTCGCCCTGTTCAAGGATCCCGTGTCGGCGCGCAGCATGCCTCACCTCGCGCTGCCGCCCGGCATGGACCGGGTGCTGGCGGTCGCCGTCGGCGACGAGGAGGCGCTGGCCGCCGCCGAGCGGCGCAGCGGCATCGGGCGCGGCCCGCTGCAACAGGCGGCCGGCTTCTTCATCGAGCAGGCCCTGCTCTTCCACGATGCCGACAGCTACCGCGTACTGGGCGCAGGCCGCAGCGCGACGCATGAGGAACTGCGCCACAACATGGCGCTGCTCATGCGCTGGCTGCATCCCGATCTGCAGTCGCTGCGCAGCGGACCGCTGGACCGCGAAGTGTTCACCGCCCGCATCTCCCGCGCCTGGGAGGACCTGAAGACCGGGGAGCGCCGCAGCGCCTATGACCTGCGCCATCCGCCAGCCGCGCCGTCCCGCCCTGCCCCGGGCTCGGGACGCCGCGAAGCGCGGGTGTCGGCTGACCCGCGCGGCGGCACCCGCAATGGCGTCGGCAAGGGCGTCCCCGGCAAAGCCAGCGCAGCAAAAACCAGCGCCGCGAAAGCCGGCACGGCCATGGGCGGCCCCTCCCGGCCGGCATCGGCCAGCCATGGCACGGCCTCGGGCGGGGCCGCGAAGATCCGCCGTCCCGGCGGCACGAACGGCGTGGCCCGGCGGCACCCCCTGCCGCTCAGCGTGAACCGGATCGAAGGCGCCTCCTTCTGGGTGCGCCTGTGGGGCTTTCTCTGGAGGCCGCGATGAGCGAGGGATCCCGCCCGCCGTCGCCCCAGCGACGCCGGTCTGCGCGCCCGCCGCGCCCGCGACGGGTCTGGCTGCGCACGCTGCGCCTCGCCGTCGCCGTCCATCCCTGGCGTTGCGCCGGGATCGGCGCCGGCGCGCTGGTTCTCGTCGCCCTGATCGCGACCACCTCGCTGCCCATGGCGCTCGCCGAGCGCCATCCCACGCTGGCGCTGGCGCTGCATCCCGACCATCCCCGCGCCCTGCTGGCGCTGGCGCAGGAGGAGCGGGCCCGGCTCACCGCCGCCATGGCGCAGAAAGAAGAAGAGGCTGCGGCCCGGGCGGAGGAAGCGGCCGCCGCTGCCGCCGCAACAGCCGCCGCCGCGCCGGCCGAGACAGCCGCGAGCGGCGACGGCGGCGCAGGCGGGGACGAGGCCGCCGCGTCTCCTGCGCCCGCCGACGATGCCGACGCCCTCGCGCGGCAGGAGCGGGAGCATGCCGCCTCCCTCACGACGCCCGAAGCCGCCGAGCCGGACGCGCCCGAGGCCGCCGCTTCCGTGCCGCCGCCAGCGCCCGAAGACCTGCCGGCGCTGCGTGCCGCCCTCAGCGATCTCTCCGCGCGCATTCGCGCCCGCGCGCCACTGGACGCCACGGCGTGGCGGCTGCAAGGCGACACCTCGGACGACCTGGCCGCCGCCCGCCAGGCGATGACGGAGGCGGTGGCGCGCTCGCGCCGCGAGACCGTGGCCGCCTTCTGGCTGATGCACCAGGACTATGAGCGGCGCGACTATGCCGGGGTGGTGCGGTTGGCCGACGTGCTGCTGCGCACCCGCCCGGCGCTGGACGAATACACGCTCAGCTATCTCAGCTCGCTGTCGCTCACGCCCGAAGGACGGGCAGCGCTGGTGACGGCGCTCATCGAAAACCCCAGCTGGCGCGGGCTTTTCCTGCGGAGCATGGGCAGCAAGCTCGCGGCCTCGAACGCGCCGCTCGCCCTGTTCCAGGCTCTCAAGGACGCTGGCAGCCCGCCGAGCGAGGCTGAGCTGGTTCCGCTCCTGCGGGCGCGCATCGCCGCCGAGAAGCGGGCGGGCGGCGCCTACAATATCTGGCTGCAGATGCTGCCGGAGGACGAGGTGCTGAAGGTCCGGCCGGTCAACAATCTCGATTTCGCCCAGGACCCCAGCAGCCTGCCCTTCAACTGGAACCTGCCGCGCTCGGTGAACGCTTTCATCGATTTCCAGCGCGCCAGCGGCGAGGCCGCGGGCCGGGTGCTGCGCATCCGCTTCGGCGTCGGCCGGGTGAGGCTCGGCGCCCTGGAGCAGATCACGTTCCTGCGGCCCGGCAGCTATCGTTTCTCCGGCGAACAGAAGGGGCTGATGTCGTCCAAGCGCGGCATGGTGTGGCAGGTGCTCTGCGCCGGCGGCGGACCGCCCGCCGGACAGTCGAGCCAGCTGCTCGGCGCCCCGCGCAGCTGGCGCCCCTTCTCCTTCGACATCACCATTCCCAATAATAGCCGCTGCGACTCCCAGCGCCTGCGGCTGATCCACGATTCGCGCTCCACCTCGGAACAGTTCGCCTCGGGCGAAATCCAGTTCCAGTCGCTGCAGATCACCCCGCTGGAGCCCGCGGCCTCCGGCGGCTGACCGGCGCCCCTTCCGCCCCCTCGCGCTTGCCTAAAATCAAAGCCGCCCCTGCGCACCAGCTTAAGGTATGCTCGTAGGGCCACGCCTGCCTTCAGGGCCGGCCGCTGGCATATGTGCGCTGAAAAGGGCAAGACCGATGAAAAAGGCGACCCTCGACACGTCAGAATCCCTCTCCCGCAAGGAATATGACAAGGAACTCAAGCGCCTGCATGGCGAGCTGGTCGCCCTGCAGGAATGGGCGAAGGCGACCGGCGCCAAGATCTGCGTGCTGTTCGAGGGGCGGGACGGCGCCGGCAAGGGCGGCGTCATCAAGGCCATCACCGAGCGCGTCAGCCCGCGCGTCTTCCGCGTTGTCGCCCTGCCGGCCCCCACCGAGCGCGAGAAATCGCAAATGTATGCCCAGCGCTACCTGCCGCATCTGCCGGCGGCGGGCGAGATCGTGATCTTCGACCGCTCCTGGTACAACCGCGCCGGGGTCGAGCGGGTGATGGGCTTCTGCACCGAGGCGCAGGCGGAGAAGTTTCTCGACACGATCTCCGCCGTCGAGCGTGTGATCATCGATTCCGGCGTGATCCTGCTGAAATACTGGCTGGAGGTGAGCCCGGAGGAACAGACAAGGCGGATCGAGCAGCGCATCCATGACCCGCGCAAGATCTGGAAGCTCTCGCCGATGGACCTCAAATCCTACAGCCGCTGGTATGATTATTCGCGCGCCCGCGACGCCATGTTCGCCGCTTCCGATAGCGCCTGGGCGCCCTGGTATGTCGTCGATTCCAACGACAAGAAGCGGGCGCGGCTGAACGTCATCAGCCATCTTCTGTCCAAGGTGCCCTATGAGGCGCCCGCGCGGGCGAAGGTCAAGCTGCCCAAGCGCCAGAAGCCGAAGGACTATATCGAGCCGGAGGATGTGCGCCACCACGTCCCGGCGATCTTCTGAAAATCACCCCCCGCCACCGGCGGCAAAGACGCAGGAGCGAAACGATGAGCGACACCACCAGCCCGGCCGGCGGGCCGCACCAGCACCTCGGCGACGAGAGCTTCATGTCCGCCGCCGATCTGCGCGGCTATATGGACAAGGTCACGCTGGCCAAGATGAACGAGGCGGTGGAGGCGATGGACCGCGCCCGCCACGCCAAGGAGGAACTCGCCAAGACACTCTCCCAGCCGATCGACCTCACGCCGGCCAAGCTGCAGGAGATCACCGAGACGCTGCTGATCAAGCTGCGCGCCGCCGCCGAGCGCGGCGAGAACGAGATCATGGTGATGCGCTTCCCCAACACGCTGTGCAGCGACCATGGCCGCGCGGTCAACAATGCCGATACCAGCTGGCCGGACACGCTCACCGGGCGCCCACGCCAGGCCTATGAACTCTGGCGCGACCATCTGCGCGCCGCCGGCTACGGGCTCTCCGCCATGATTGTGGAGTGGCCCAACGGCATGCCGGGCGATGTGGGGATGTTCCTGACCTGGGGAAAGTAGTACGTTCGCACCACTCAGCCGGCCGGTGGATTCGGCCGGCTGAGTGGTGAGCGCGACACTCCCTCCGCGCGCCGTGCCCTGGAGAATGGCATGACGTCCCTGCCCCATGGTGCCGCCACCGAGCACCTGCCCTTCTTCATCACCGCGCCGGGCAGCACCGATATTCTGATGGTGATCGCCACCATCACGCTGGTCGGCTCCGTGCTGCTGGCGGGCGTGGCCTTCCTGCACGTTCATTCGCTGCCCGAGCGCATGGCCCATCGTGGCCAGAAGCTGCAGTTCGAGATCGTCGCCGTGCTCTGCCTGCTGGCGCTGTTCACCCATAACCACGCGCTCTGGGTGATCGCGCTGCTGCTCGCCTTCGTCGACCTGCCGGATTTCGGCACCCCGCTCAACCGCATCGCCCGTGCCGCCGAGGTCGTGGCCGGGCTGCCGCCGCCGGAGCCCCGGGAGGAAAGGGCGCACACGCCGTCCGCCCATGGCGGCGCGACCGGAGCCGGCCCCCATGCTTGAGCTGCTCCTCTGCTCGCTGCTCACCATCCTGCCGGACTACCTTTACCGCCGCTACGGCCAGGGCAAGCGCATCGGCCGCGAGATCACGCTGTTCTCGGTGTGGTTCGAGCTGCGCTGGGGCATCACCGCCTGCCTGATGCTGACGGTGACGCTCATTACCATCATCTTCTACAATCACCCCTCCGCCACCAACGTCACCGCCTATTTCCGTACCGTGCCGATCGTGCCGGAAACGATCGGCCGGGTGGCGGAGATCTATGTCGGGCTGAGCGACCGGATCGAGAAGGGCCAGCCGATCTTCCGGCTCGACGACGCGGCGCAGAAGGCGGCGGCCGAGACCGCGCGCCGGCGCATCGCTGAGACCGACGCGGCGATGACCGTTGCCGCCACCGATGTCGCCGCCGCGCAGGGCCAGATCACCCAGGCGGAGAAGGCGGTGCAGCAGGCGCGCGACGAGCTCGACACCAAGACCCAGCTGAGCGCCCGCAATGCCGATGTCGTCTCGCGCCGCGAGCTCGAACGGCTTCAGCTGGTGGTCGACGGCCGCGAGGGGGCGGTCGCGGCGGCGGTGGCGGCCAAGGAGGGCGCGCTGATCCGGCTGGAAACGCTGCTGCCGGCACAGAAGGCCAGCGCCGAGGCGGCCCTCGCCCAGGCCGAGGTGGAACTGGCCAAGACCGTCATCCGCGCCGGCGTCTCGGGGCGGGTGGAGCAGTTCGCGCTGCGGGTCGGCGACCTCGTCAACCCGCTGATGCGCCCGGCCGGGGTGCTCATCCCGGACGATGCCGGCCGCGAGCGGCTGGTCGCCGGCTTCGGCCAGATCGAGGCGCAGGTGATGAAGCCGGGCATGATCGCCGAGGCGACCTGCCTGTCCAAGCCGCTCACCATCATCCCGATGGTGGTCACCAGCGTGCAGGATGTCATCGCCGCCGGCCAGCTGCGCGCCACCGACCAGCTGGTCGACGCGCAGCAGGTCGGCGCGCCGGGCACCATCACCGTGTTTCTCGAACCGCTCTATGAGGGCGGGCTCGACGGCATTCCGCCCGGTTCCACCTGCGTCGCCAACGCCTATTCCAACAATCACGACCTGATCGCCTCCGGCGAGGTCGGCGTGCTGCGCGGGCTCTATCTCCACGTCGTCGACACGGTGGCGCTGGTCCACGCCCTGCTGCTGCGCATCCAGGCGCTGATCCTGCCGGTGCAGACGCTGGTGTTCGGCGGGCATTGACGGCCGGCGCGGGTTCGGGCCGCGCCGTCAGTCGATGATGTTGTAGCCGCCGTCGATATAGAGCACCTGCCCGGTCATCAGCCGGGCGGATTCATGGGCGAGGAAGGCGGTGGCGATGCCGACATCGTCGATCGTCACCAGTTCGCGCGCCGGCGCCTTGCGCCGGGCCTTGTCGAGCAGCGCGTCGAATTCCGGGATGCCGGAGGCGGCGCGGGTGGCCAGCGGGCCGGGCGAGATGGCGTGGACGCGGATGCCCTTCGGCCCCAGCTCTGCCGCCATGTAGCGCACCGCGCTCTCCAGTGCCGCCTTGGCGACGCCCATGATGTTGTAGTTCTCGATCACCTTCTCGGCGCCGTAATAGGTCATGGTGAACAGCGCGCCGCCCTTCCGCATCAGCGGCTCGGCCAGATGCCCCATGCGGATGAACGACCAGCAGGACACCTCCATCGTCTTCAGGAAGCCATCCAGCGGCGCGTCGGTGACGCGGCCGGCCAGCGTGTCGCGCGGGGCGAAGGCGATGGAGTGGACGAGGAAGTCGAGTTCGCCCCATTGCTCGATGATGGCGGCGAACACCGCCTCCATCTGCCCCGGCACGGTGGCGTCGAGCGGCAGGAAGATCGGCGCCTCCAGCTCGCGCGCCAGCGGCTCGACATAGGGCCGCGCCTTGTCGTTGAGATAGGTGACGGCGACCTCCGCCCCGAAGGCGCGGAAGGCGCGGGCGCAGCCCCAGGCGATCGACTGGTCATTGGCGATGCCGACCACCAGCCCCCTCTTACCCTCGAACAGCTTCAGCCCTGCGGCCGGAATGACCATGGCGCTCCCCTCCCCGTCTCAGCCCGTGCTCTTCGGCGCGCGCCGGGCCGCCGGCCGGCGCGCGGCGGGCGCGCGCTTGGGCGCTTCCGCAGCCGGAGGCGGCGGGGTCGAGGGCTCAAGGTCGAACAAGGCACGCACCTCCTCCAGCTTCTGCGCCGCTACGCCGGTGAGCGGCCCGGTTGCCGTGAGCACCCGGCACAGCAGATCGAACGCCTGCGCCCGCTCACCCGCCTCCTGCGGCAGCAGGCCGGGAAGGGCCGCCAGCGCCGCCTCGCGGTCGATCAGCAGCATGAAATACTGCTCACGCACTAGCTGCTTGAAATCCTCCAGCGTCAGCTGGCGCGCCCGCGGATGCTGCCGGCGCAGCTGGCGGATGGTGGAGAAGCCGCGCTCATCGGCGCGCCCACGGGCGAGGCCGACATAGATCAGCGCCCGTGCCATCGCCTCGATCAGCCCGCCCTGGCCGATCGCCGCGCGCAGTTCGCCGATGCGCCGGGCGATCAGCTCCCGATGCAGCGCGCTCTTGGCGGCGCGGCGCGGGCCTTGCCGGCCGTCCGGCTCGATGCCCACCGCCGCCTGCAGCAGCGGCGCGCCGTAGATGGCGCGGAACACCTGCTCGCTTTGGTGTTCCACCGCCTTGCGCCAGGCCTCCAGCCCCTCGACGATCTGGCGGGAGGCCTGCTCCTGCGCCTTGAGGAAAGGGTTATCAGGCGCCGCCGGCCGGCGCGCGGCGCGCACCTCGTCCGCCGCGCCGTCGAGCCAGCCGAGGAAGGGATTGCCGGCGCCGAACATCTCATAGCCGAGCCGCAGCGGATGCAGCCGGCGCGCCGCCTCCGCCATCGCCGGATTGACCATCGCGCGCACAAAGGGCTGCGCCAGCGCCTGATAAAGCGCGAGATTGATCTCCGACACCCGCGCCGCCGTGGCGAACTGGCGCTCATCGGCGGCGTCATTGCCGCCGAGCGCGCGGATGTCGTCGAGGTCGCGCGCCTCGCAGCGCATCACCCATTGCCCGTGCACGAGGTCGGCGCTCGCGGTGTCGGCGCCCTTGGGCTCGAAGATCGCCTCATAGAGGCCGGGCGGCAGCACGTCGATGAAATCGATGTTGGAGGCGAACTCGTCATGCTCCTTCCGCGCCACGCCGGCGGAGACGAAGATGCCGAGATGGCCCACCTTGTCATGCACCGTGTAGATGATGGTCTGGCCATAGGAGCGGATCTCGTCGACGCTGTCATAGAGGTCGAGGATCCAGTCCAGCGCCTGCTGCGGCGGGGTGATGTTGTCGCCCTGCGAGCAGAACACCACGATGGGCGAGCGGATGTTGCGCAGGTCGATCGCCGTGCCGTCGCTGGTGCGGATGTCGCCGCAGGCGAGATGGTTGCCGATGAACAGCTGGTCGACGATGAACTGGATTTCCTCGCCATTCAGCAGCACATGGCCGCCCCACCATTTCTCGAAGCCGAGATAGCGCTCCAGCTCGGTGTCGATCTTGGAGTAGAGGTTGTATTGCTTGCTCCACAGCGTGTTGGCGGGGTTCTGGTTCTCGAAGTTCTGCACCAGCCAGGCGCCATCGAACACGCCGGCGCCGAGGTCGCTGGTGAGCGCGGTGAGCCAGCTGCCGCCCAGCAGGCCGCCGGAATAGCGCATCGGGTTGCGCCCCTTCACCCCCGCCCAATAGGAGAGCGGCGCGCCGGCGATGATGATCGGCCCGAACAGTTCCGGCCGCACCGCCGCCAGCATCATCACCGCCCAGCCGGCCTGGCAATTGCCGATGACGCAGGGCTTGCCTTCGGCCTCGGGGTGGCGGGCAATCACCGTCTCCAGGAACACCGCCTCGGCGCGGGCGACGTCCTCGATGGTCTGGCCCGGCATCGGCGCGGGAAGGAAGCCAATGAAATAGCAGGCGTGCCCGGCGGCGAGCGCCACACCGATCTCGCTGTCGGCCTTGAAGCCGCCAATGCCCGGCCCATGCCCGGCGCGGGGATCGACCACGACGAAGGGGCGCTTCATCGGATCGATCACCATTCCCTCGGGCGGCACGATGCGCAGGAGGAAATAGTTCACCGCCTGCGGCAGGTCGCGCCCATCGACGATCAGTTTCGCCTCATAGTCGAGCACGGTGGGCAGCGGCTCGGCCAGATGCACTTCATATTGCAGGCCGCGCCGGCGCAGGGCGTCGAGGAACAGCGTGCCGCGCTGCGCGGCATCGGTGGCATAGGCTATGGCGTCGTCGATCATGTCCGCACCTATCCTTCGGCCGCCCGGCACGGATGGTGCGGCGCAGCACGGCAGGCGTCCAGAACATTCTCATCAGAAGGCGCGCGCATTGACCCCGCGCAAGCCGGAGCGCTTTCGCCGGCGGGCTGGCTCAGTCGCGGTCGGCGACGATCAGTTCGACCCCGGCCTCGGCCAGCGCCCGGACCATCGCCTCGGAGGGCGGCAGGTCGGTCACCAGCCGGTGGATGCGCGCCAGCGGGGCGAGCTCGAACACCGCGCCGCGCTCGAACTTGCTGTGGTCGGCCAGCACGGTGACGCGGTCGGCGCGCTCGATCATCGCTTTCGCGACCTCCGCCTCCTGCAGGTCGAAATCCATCACAGCGTGGGCGTCGATGGCGCCGATGGTGAGCACGGCGTGGCGGGCGCGGAACTTGCCGATCTGCTCCAGCGCCAGCGGGCCAAGGCTCTCGCCGGCATCGGCGCCATAGGCGCCGCCGAGCAGGAACACCTTGTGGCTGTGATTGGCGGCCAGCGTCGCGGCGATGCGCGGCGAATTGGTGATGGCCATCAGCGAGGGCCGCGCCGCCAGCGCCTCGGCAAAGGCGACGGTGGTGCTGCCGGTGTCGATGAACAGCGAATCGTCAGCCGCGAACAGATCCCGCGCCGCCAGGGCGATGCGCTTCTTGCCCGCCGCGTTCTGCACCAGGCGCTGGGCGAAGGGGCGCTCCTCGTCGGGCTCGGCGCCCGGCGCGGCGAGCGCCCGCGCCCCGCCATGATAGCGGCGCAGATGGCCGGTGGATTCCAGCCGCGCCAGATCGCGCCGCACCGTCTCGCGCGAGACGCCGAGGCGGTCGGCCAGCGCCTCCACGGTCAGCTCGCCCGCGGCGGCGACCAGCGCGACGATGTCCTGATGGCGCGAGGAAAGTGCCAAGCCTGTCTCCCAACGAGCCGCGCCGCGCGCCGCTCCGTGCCGCCCCTGCCCGTTCGGCCATCGAGGCATTCAGGATCGGTTATGCCAGAGCGGGAAGGCGGTCAATACGGCCAAGACTGACCGAATGGCCGGCAGCAATCCAGCGGATTCTATACGAAACACGCATATGGGCAAGATTCTCGCGCCGAAATGGTCCGTTCGGGACATATGTCCACAAAGACGGCGACCGAACGGGCAATTAGGTCAAAAAACGGGCTTCCCTTTGCGCTCCGTTAGGTTAGAGTGATTGCAAGCGCGAAAAAATCAAGCAAGCACAACATTAGTGCAATGCAGCGCGAGGGGACTGAATTGAACCGGGCAGCACCTGCCGGGCCCGCGCCCGGCCGACGGCGGCAGCGCCGCATCCCGCATCGCCCTGCGTCGGCGCCAGCCGGCGCGGCGTGGATGCGGGCGCGCGTCCTGCCGCCCGGCAAGGGGCACCCGGCCAGCCATGGAGACACCGCGTGCAGGTGGAAGGCGTGAAGCGGAGCGGGGGCGGCTGGCGGCTGATCGCCGCCTATGTCCGCGTGACGGACAAGCTCTCGGACTATGTCGGCTATCTCGCCGCCTCGCTCGTCTTTGCCATGGGCGGTGTGCTGCTGTTCGATGCCGTGACCCGCAACCTGATCAAGATGCCGGTGCACTGGGCGGTGGAGCTCACCCAGTTCATGCTGGTCGCCTATTACTTCATGGGCGGCCCGTTCACGCTGAAGAACCACTCCCATGTCCGCATGGACCTCTGGTACGCGACGCTGTCCGAGCGCGGCAAGGCCAAGATCGACCTCGCCACCGTGTGGTGCCTGATCTTCTATCTCGGCGTGCTGCTCATCGGCTCGATCTCCAGCCTGCAATACGCCATCGCCACCAATGAAAAGCGCTTCTCGATCTGGAACCCCTCGGTGATTCCGATCAAGGCGCTGCTCACGGTCTGCCTCGTGCTGATGCTGCTGCAGGCCTTTGCGCTGGTCTTCAAGCATGTCGCCACCCTGCGTGGGGAGAAGCTCTGATGACCTATGAGATGATCGCGGCGCTGATGTTCGCGTCGATGGTGCTGGCGCTGATCAGCGGCCAGCTGGTCTTCGCCGGCATCGGCTTCGTCGCCTCCGCCGCCGCGCTGCTGCTCTATGGCCCGGGCGCGATGGACCTGCCGTTCAACCAGGTGTTCAAGCTGTTCAACTGGTACGCGATGCTGACCCTGCCCATGTTCATCTACATGGGCTACGTCCTGGCCGAGTCCGGCATCGCGGAAGATCTGTACCGGGCGCTGCATGTCTGGTTCGGCCGCTTCACTGGCGGCCTGGCCATCGGCACCATCTTCCTGATGGTCATCATCTCGGCGATGAACGGGCTCTCCGTTGCTGGCATGGCGATCGGCGCCACCATCGCCCTGCCGGAAATGATCCGCCGCGGCTATGACAAGGTGCTGATCTCAGGCGTCATCCAGGGCGGTTCCTCGCTCGGCATCCTCATCCCGCCCTCGGTGGTGCTGGTGCTCTACGGCATGATCGCCCGCCAGCCGGTCTCCAAGCTGTGGTTCGCCGGCGTCGGCCCCGGCCTGCTGATGGCGGCGCTGTTCATCCTCTACATCTATGTCCGGGTGAAGCTGAACCCGAAGCTGGCGCCGGAGCTGACGGATGAAGAACTGAACATGCCGCTGCGCGAGAAGCTCGCGCTGGCGCGGGCGGGCATCATTCCCTTCGCCATCTTCTTCTTCATGACCGGGCTGTTCGTCTTCGGCGTCACCAGCCTGGTCGAGAGCTCGGCAGTGGGCGCCACCACGGCGACGCTGGCGGCGCTGGCCAAGCGCCGGCTGAACTGGCCGGTGCTGCGCGACACCGCGCTGAAGACGCTGAACGTCTCCTGCATGTTCATGTGGCTCATCCTCGCCGCGCTCGCCTTCGGCACGATATTCGACGGGCTCGGCGCGGTGAAGGCAGTCGAGTTCCTGTTCGTCCAGCAATGGGACCTCAATCCCTGGACCATCATCATCATGATGCAGCTCAGCTTCATCATCATGGGGATGTTCCTCGACGACACCGCCATGCTGGTGATCGTGGCGCCGCTCTACATCCCGCTGGTCAAGGCGCTCGATCTCGGCTTCGACAACCAGCTGATCTGGTACGGCATCCTGTATACGATTACCTGCCAGATCGCCTATATCACCCCGCCCTTCGGCTACAATCTGTTCCTGATGCGCTCGCTGGCGCCGAAGGAGATTTCGCTGGTCGACATCTACAAGTCGATCTGGCCGTTTGCCGCGATCATGCTGTTCACCATCATCATGCTGATGGTCTTCCCGCAGATCGCGCTCTGGCTTCCCGAACACATGAACGTCAAAGGCTGATCGCAACAGCCGACCGACCCTTCCAGAACAACAGAGGAGCAACCGATGACCGACGAGACCAAGAAGCCCGCACCCAAGAAGATCGACCCCGCCGCCGACGCCATCCTCGCCACCCGCCGCAGCTTCCTCGGCAAGGCGGCGCTCGGCACCGGCGCCGCGCTGGCGACCACGACGCTGGCGGCGCCCGCCGTCATCGCCCAGGCCGGCACCATCAAGTGGCGGCTGCAGACCTATTCCGGCGCCCCGCTCGGCGCCCATGTCATCAAGCCGCAGATCGACGCCTTCAACGCCGCCGCCAATGGCGCGATGGAGATCGAGCTCTATTACGCCGACCAGCTGGTCCCGACCTCGGACCTGTTCCGCGCTTTGCAGACCGGCACGCTCGACGCGGTGCAGTCGGACGAGGCGACCATGGCCTCGCCGGTCGATATCGCTGTTTTCGGCGGCTACTTCCCCTTCGCCACCCGCTACAGCCTCGATGTGCCGGCGCTGTTCCGCTATTACGGGCTGAAGGAAATCTGGGCCGAGGCCTATGCCGAGGTGCCCAACGTCACCTGGCTGTCCACCGGCGCCTGGGACCCGCTGCACATCTTCACCGTCGACAAGCCGATCAAGAGCCTTGCCGACATGGCCGGCCTGCGCGTCTTCGGCGTGCCCACCGCCGGCAAGTTCCTGTCGAAGTATGGCCTCGTGCCGGTGACGATCCCGTGGGACAACGTCGAAGTGGCGCTGCAGACCGGCGAGCTCGACGGCGTCGCCTGGTGCGGCTTCACCGAGGCCTATGAAGTGGGCTGGGCCGATGTGTGCAACTACGCGCTGACCAACTCGGTCACCGGCGCCTGGTTCGGCAGCTACTTCGCCAACACCCCGAGCTGGGAGAAGGTGCCGGCGCATCTGAAGGAGCTGTTCCTGATGAGCATCGACCAGTCCCACTACTACCGCGATGTCTGGTACTGGGGCGGCGAGGCCAAGCTGCGCGTCGAGGGCAACAAGATGGAGCTCACCTCGCTGCCGCCGGCTGACTGGGCGACTGTGGTCAACGACTCCAAGGGCTTCTGGGACGAGACTGCCGCATCCAGCCCGCGCGCGGCCCGCGTCGTTGCCGCCTTCAAGAAGTATGACGAGACCATGCAGAAGGCCGGCTACCCCTATCGCTGATCTCCCGCAAACACCCCCGCCACCCAAGGGTGGCGGGGACCGCGCGCCCGGACAAGCCGGCCGCGCCCTGCCGACAGGAACGTGCCGACATGCAAAGGAGCGCCATGCGCCCCGAACCGACCGCCCGTGACGAGAGCTTCGACAACGGGCGTTTCGACATCGCCGTCATCGGCGCCGGCGTGGTCGGCTGCGCGGTGGTGCGCAGGCTTGCCCTCGCCGGTGCCAAGGTGGTGCTGATCGAGAAGGGCAGCGACATCCTCTCCGGCGCCTCCAAGGCCAACAGCGCCATCCTCCACACCGGCTTCGACGCTCCCCCGGGCAGCCTGGAGCTCGACCTGATCAAGGCCGGGCGGGAGGAATATCTCTCCCTCGGTCCCAGCCTCGGCCTCGACCTGGTGAAGACCGGGGCGCTGGTCTGCGCCTGGAACGACAAGGAGGCAGAAAAGCTCGACGCCATCGCCGCCCAGGGGCGCGAAAATGGCGTCTCCAACCTGGCGCTGCTGTCTGGCGCCGCCGCCCGCGCCACCATGCCCGGCCTCTCCGAGCGGCTGGTGGCGGCGATCGAGGTGGCGGACGAGCACATCATCGATCCCTGGACCGCGCCGCTGGCCTATCTCACGCAAGGCGTGGCGCTGGGGGCGACATTCCTGCGCAATGCCGAACTGATCGAGGGCCGCTTCGAGGGCGACTGGCGCCTGGCGACCACCGCCGGCACGGTGACGGCCGGCGCCGTGGTCAATACGGCCGGGCTCTTTGGCGACATCGTTGACGGGCGCCTCGGCTTCACCCCGGAATTCGAGATCCGCCCGCGCAAGGGCCAATTCGTGGTGCTTGATAAGGCGGCCTATGCCCATGTGCCGCGCATCGTGCTGCCAGTGCCGACCGAGATCACCAAGGGCGTCGTCGTCTGCCCCACCGCCTTCGGCAATGTGCTGATCGGCCCCACCGCCGAGGAACAGGCCGACCGCGTGCGCGCCACCGTGGAGACCGAGGCGCTGGAGAGCCTGCTGGCGCGCGGGGCGCAGATCGTGCCGGCGCTGGCCGGCATGCCGGTGACGGCGGTCTATGCCGGGCTGCGGCCGGCGAGCGAGACCAAGGCCTACCGCATCTTCTGCCGGCCGGAGAAGCGAGCGGTGACGCTGGGCGGCATCCGCTCCACCGGGCTCAGCGCCGCGCTCGGGCTGGCGCAGCACGCGCTGAAGCTCATCGAGGGCTTCGGCCTGTCGCTCTCCCCGGTTGCCGCGCCGGCGGTGCGCCTGCCCAACCTCACCGAGACCCGCCCGCGCGACTGGCAGCAGCCGGACCATGGCGAGATCGTTTGCCATTGCGAAATGGCAACGCGGCGCGAGATCGAGGCGGCGCTCATAAGCCCGGTGCCAGCAGGCGATTTCGGCGGGCTGCGCCGGCGCACCCGCGCCGGCATGGGCCGCTGCCAGGGCTTCTACTGCAATGCGCGGCTGGCCGAGATGACCCGGGGCAAGCTCCGCGAGCCGCTGGCGATCGGGGACGAACCCTCATGAGCGACGCGGATGTCATCGTCATCGGCGGCGGGCCGGCCGGGGTCGCGGCGGCGGTGGAGCTGCGCCGGCGCGGCGTCGCCCGTGTCGTGCTGCTGGAGCGCGAGGCGCAGCTGGGCGGGGCCACGCGCCATTGCAGCCATTCGCCCTTCGGCATGCGCGATTTTCACCGGGTCTATTTTGGCGCCGCCTATGGAAAACGGCTGGAAGCGGAAGCCGCCCGCGCCGGGGTGGAGGTCCGCACCGGCCACTCCGTGGTCCGGATCGAGGCCGGGGGGCGGGTCGAACTGGCGACGCCGCGCGGCGTGGAGACGCTCACCGCCCGGCGGCTGCTGATCGCCACCGGCGCCCGCGAGACGCCCCGCGCCGCCCGGCTGATATCAGGCGACCGACCGATCGGGGTGGTGACGACAGGATCACTGCAGGCCTATGTCGCCTTTCATGGGCTGATGCCGTTCCGGCGCCCGCTGATCGTCGGCTCGGAACTGGTGAGCCTGTCGGCCGTGCTCACCTGCCTTACCCATGGCGCCCGCCCCGTCGCGATGATCGAGCCCGGTCCGCACCCGCTCGCGCCGGCGCCGCTGGCGTGGTTTCCACGCGCGATGGGCATCCCGTTCCATTGCGGGGCGGAACTCGTCGACATTCACGGCGCGAGCCGGGTGGAGGACGTCACGCTGCGCCTGCGCGACGGCACGCTCCAGAAGCTCGCCTGCGACGGGGTGCTGTTCACCGGCCGCTTCACCCCGGAAGCGGCGCTGCTGCGGCAGTCGGCGATCGGCGTCGACCCCGGCAGTTCGGGCCCGGCGATCGACCCGTATGGCCGCACCGCCGATCCACACCTCTTCGCCGCCGGCAACCTCCTGCGCGCGGTGGAGACCGCCGGCTGGTCCTTCCGCGAGGGCCGCGCGGTCGGCCGCGCCATGGCGCAGGATCTGGCGGGCGGAGGCGAGCTCGGGGAACTCCTCCCCGTCACCTTCGACCCGCCCGTGAAGCTCGTCGTGCCGGGCCTGATCCGGCGCGGCGGCCCTGCCGGACCTGCGTTCCCGGACTTCCAGCTGCGCTTCGCGCGACAGGCGCGCGGGCGGCTCTCGCTGGCGCTGGACGGCCGCGAAATGTGGGCGCAAGAGAAGACATGGCGACCGGAACGTCGCGTTGTCTTACCTATTCCGCCTGCCGCCCAGACGGCGGGCCGCGTGCATATCGGTTTCGAGGAGAGGACCTAGTGCGTGTCGCCGCTATCGACCAGGGCACGACGTCAACCCGCTGCCTCGTCGTCGAGGCGGACGGCACGGCCTGGCTCGCGGCCAGCCTGACCCATGAACAGCGCCATCCCGCGCCGGGCTGGGTGGAGCACGACCCGCGCGAGCTGCTGCGCAACATCCGCGCCGTGCTGGCGGCTGCCGGGCCGGTCGATGCCATCGCGCTCGCCAATCAGGGCGAAAGCTGCCTCGCCTGGGACGCGGTGAGCGGCGAGGCGCTCTCCCCCATCATCGTCTGGCAGGACTCCCGCACCTCGCAGGCCCTCGCCGCCCGGCCGGACGAAGATGCCGCCCGCTCGCGGGCGATCTGCGGCCTGCCGCTCGACCCCTATTTCTCCGCCTCGAAGCTGGCCTGGCTCATCGAGAACATCCCCGCCGTCGCCACGGCGCGGGCCAACGGGCGGCTGCGGCTCGGCACCACCGATGCCTATTTCCTCGACCAGCTCACCGGCACCTTCGCCACCGACCTCGCCACGGCCTCGCGCACCGGCCTTGTCGACCTCGCCACCGGGCGCTGGAGCGAGGAACTCTGCGCGATGCACGGCGTGCCGCGCGCTTTCCTGCCCTGCATCCTGCCCGCCGATGGCGGCTTCGGGATGATTGACGGCGTGCCGGTCACCGCCTCCATCGTCGACCAGCAGGCGGCGCTCTATGGCCATGGCTGCCGGGCGCCGGGCGAGGCCAAGATCACCTTCGGCACTGGCGCCTTCCTCCTCGCAGTGTCGGGCACGCAGCGCCCGCAGGCCACCGGCCTGCTGCCCACCATTGCCTGGCAGCGCAAGGGCGAGCCGGCAGTCTTCGCGGTCGAGGGCGGCGTCTACGATGCCGGGTCGGCGCTGGAGTGGCTGCGCCGGCTCGGCCTGTTCAGCCAGACGCACGAACTCGACGGCTTCACCGGCCCTTCCGCCTCCAGCCGCGGCCTCGTCTTCGTGCCGGCGCTGTCAGGCCTTGCCGCGCCCTATTGGGACCGCAAGGCGGCCCCGCTGTTCATCGGCATGGACGCGGCAACCGACCGGCGCGACATGGTGCGCGCCGTGCTGGAAGGCATCGCCCTGCTCACCGTCGGGCTGATCGACGCGGCGGCGGAAGGCGGCGCGCCGATCACCGAAATCTCCATTGATGGCGGCCTGTCGCAGAGCCGCTCCTTCGCCAGCTTCCTCGCCGCCGCCAGCGGGCGCGTGGTGAAGGTGCCGGACCTGCACGAGATGACGGCGCTCGGTCTCGCCGCGCTCTGCGGCAAGGACATCGCCGCCGCCCGCTGCGCCTTCCGCCGCTTCACGCCCGATGGCTCGGTGAGCCCGCAGGAGCGCGCCCGCTTCGCCGAGGCGGTCGAGAAGAGCCGGGGCTGGCGGAACTGAACGCGGCTCCGCCCCGGTTCAGAACACGAAATCGACCGAGGTCAGCAGCCAGCAGCCGCGCGCCCATTCGATCCGGTTGCCACTGGCGTCGGTGTTGATCGAGCTGGTGCGGAACACCGGCGTTCCCGGTGTCAGCGCCAGCAGGCTCGCCTCATCAGGCGTCGCGAAGCCGCCGCTGATGCGGGTCTCGGCGCGGCGGTACTTCTGGATGCCATGGGCGATGAACACATCCGTCACCGACTGGCGCCGGGAATAGACGGTGGTGAAATCCGGCAGCAGCGCGGCGGGGAACACCTTGGTGCTGATATAGATCGGCTGGCCATCGGCCGAGCGCACGCGGCGCAGGCGCACCACCGGCGCGCCCACCGCCAGATGCAACTGCTCGGCGGCGGCGGCGTCCGCGAACTCCTCTTCCAGCACGGTGGTCGTCGTGGTGACGGCCTTGCCGTCGGCGCGCAGGCTCTCGGCAAAGCGGCTGCCGTCGCGCACCACCAGCGCCGAGGGCAGGCTGCGCACGAACACCCCCACCCCCTTGCGCGAGGTGAGGTGCCCTTCCTGCTGAAGCTGCTGCAGCGCCCGGCGCAGGGTGATGCGGGTGACGCCCAGCTTTTCCGCCAGATGCACCTCGCCCGGCAGCTGGCCGCCCGGCGTGAGCCAGCCGCTGTCGATCAGCGAGAGGATGTAGTCGTAGATCTGCTGCCAGATCGGCGTGTCGCGGCGCGGGCGGAACACCAGCCCGTCAAAACCCGAGATGCCGTTTGCCGAACCGGGCTGCGCCTTCACGCTCCTGTTCACGCCCTCACTCCGCTGCCTGCGCCAGGCCCGCGGACGGCCGACGCTCCAGAGTCCGGCGAGCATAGACGATTCGTCCCGCCACCAGCGTCGCCACCACTTCCGGATGCGCCATGTCGGAGGCATCGACGAGCAGGAGATCGGCCCGCCGGCCCGCCTCCAGGCTGCCGCGATCGCTCAAGCCGGCGACGCGGGCGGGATTGGCCGAGACGAGCGGCCAGTGCCGCGCCAGCGCGTCCTTGTCACCCGCCGCCAGGGTGAAGGCGGCATAGAGCGGCGAGGGGTAGTGGTAATCGCTGGTCAGCACCGTGCAGCGGCCGGCGGCAATGGCTTCCGTCGCGCTCAGCGCGCCATTATGGCTGCCGCCGCGCACCACGTTCGGCGCACCGAGGATCACGTCCTCGCCGGCGTCGCGGGCGGCCTGCGCCGTCTCCTGGTTCATCGGGAATTCGGAGGCCACCGCGCCCAGCGCACGGAAGTGGGCGCGTTCGGCCGGCGAATCCTCGTCATGGGCGAGCAGCACATTGCCATTTGCCCGCGCACTCGCCGCCAGGCTCTCAATGGCGGCAGGCACGGCGTCCCGCGCGCGCCACACGCGATCCAGCAGCACCCTATAGTCCTCCTGGCTGAGGCCGGAGCGTTCCGCCATCTGGCCGATCTTGCGGGCGATGCTGCCCTTGAGCACCGAGCCAGTCGTGTGGTCGTTGAAGGCGAGGATCGGCGAGGGCGTGAGTGCCAGCCATTCCCGCACCTCCTCCAGCGCCTCCAGCGCGAAGGTCTCCCAGCGCAGATGCAGCCGGGTGTCGCAGGCCAGCCCCTCTCGCAGGGCGAGAAGCGTGGCGACGAAGGCGCGCGCGGCGTCCACCGAGCGCAGGCCCGGCTCCCAGGAAATAGTGACGCCGTGAAAGGCGGTGGTGATGCCGTTCGCCACCAGCTGGCGGTCGGTGTCGCGCAGGGCGAGCGTCATGTCGAAGCGCACGCCCGGGCGCGGCATGATGTGGCGCTCGAAGGCGTCGCCGTGGATGTCGACGATGCCCGGCAGCACCAGCAGGCCGCGCGCGTCGATGGCCCGCTCCGGAGCGGCGGCGGGAGGCGTGTCCTGCGCCTCCTCCCCGATGCGCCCACCGCTCACCACCACCGGGCGCTCGCTCCACTGGCCGCCCTGGAGCGACAGCCCATTCTCGATCCGCACACTCATCATCCGCCTCGGCACCCCTAAGCCATTGTCATGGACGCGTCATACGCTGTCTATACAGATAACCGTAGTCCACAGTTCCTGTCTATACAGCAAGGGGCACAAAATGTTTCGCAAGCTTGTTTCCGCCCTCGCCATCACCCTGGCGACGGCCTTCGCGGCGACGGCCGAACCCGTTCGTTTCGCCGTCACCGACATTGAAGGCCTGGAGGCGCTGCAGCAGGAGTTCGGCGGCTTCCAGAAGGAGCTGTCCAAGCTCACCGGCCTTGATATCGAGCTGATCCCGGTCAGCTCCCGCACCGCCGCCGTCGAGGCGATGAACTCCGGCCATGTCGAGCTCGTGCTCACCGGCCCGGCCGAATATGTGGTCATGAAGCAGCTCAGCGACCCGCGCATCGTCGTCGCCTGGCAGCGCCCGGATTACTTTGCGCAGATCGCGGTGCTGGCCAACGGCCCGATCCGCAGCATCGACGACCTCAAGGGCAAGAAGGTGTCCTTCGGCTCGGTCGGCTCGACCTCGCAGCATCTCGGCCCGGCGCAGGTGCTGGCCGATTTCGGCATCATGTACGGCAAGGACTATGAGGGCGTCATCATCTCCCGCAACGTCGCGGCGGAAGCGCTGATCCGTGGCGACATCGCCGCCATCGGCCTGAACTACGGCCACCTCAACTCGATCCGCAAGGCGTTCCCCAACGCCGCCTTCGCCGTCGTCGCCCGTGGCCGCGATCTGCCCAACGACATCCTCGTCGCCCGCAAGGACATTCCCGAGGACGTGTTCGTGAAGGTGCGCGAGGCCTTCCTCAAGCATGGCAACGAGCTGATGGGCGCGGTGCTCAAGGGCGAAGACAACCAGAAGTTCAAGGGTGGCATCTTCATCACCGACGTCAAGGACAGCGACTACGACTATGTCCGCTCGATGTACCGCACCATCGGCATCGAGAGCTTCGGCTCCTTCATCGACTGAACCGCTCACCCCAGCGCCGGACGGGCCCGCTCCCGTCCGGCGTTTCTTTTCGTTCGTGATGGAGGCCGCCATGGAGCGCGTTCCGACCGAGCACGTTCCCGTGCCGAACCTCGCCGGTCTGCGCCCGGCCGACACCGGCAATCCGCAGATCGGGCCGCTGGTGAAGTCGGCGGTCGTGCCGCCGGCGCCGCAGATCATCGGCGCGCGCGGCCTCGCCAAGACCTATCCCAACGGCCAGGCGGTGTTCGCCGGGGTCGATCTCGACATCCGCGCCGACCAGCGCGTGGCGCTGATCGGCTCCAATGGCGCCGGCAAGTCGACCCTGCTCAAATGCCTGATCGGCCTTCTGCCCTCGACCCATGGCGAAATCACCACGCTGGGCGAGCGCTTTCTGGCTGCGCCCAGCGCCGCGCAGCTGACCCGCCTGCGCCGGCAGATCGGCTTCGTGTTCCAGAATCACGGGCTGGTGGGGCGGCAATCGGTGCTGACCAATGTCATCCAGGGCAAGCTCGGCCTGCCCGGCAGCTGGCGCGCCTGGCACCACGCCCTCGCCCGGCAGGAATGGCGCGAGGAAGCGATGGCGGTGCTGGCCGAGGTGCGCCTCGCCGACAAGGCGAGCGCCCGCGCCGACCAGCTTTCCGGCGGGCAGGCCCAGCGCGTCGCCATCGCCCGCGCGCTGATCCGCCGCCCGCGCCTGCTCATCGCCGACGAGCCGGCGGCCAGCCTCGACCCGGCGGTCGGGCGCGACATCATGCGGATCTTCTCCGAGCTCGCCCGCGATCACGGCATCACCCTCGTCTACACCACCCACGACATGCAGCACGCGCTCGACTATTCCGACCGCATCGTCGCCCTGAAGGACGGCAAGGTGCATTTCGACCGGCCCACTGTGCGGGTCTCCCTGCGCGATATGGATGGCGTCTTCCATGGCTAGCACCACCTCGCCCACCCTGCCCCGCACGCTTCCCCCCTCGCGTCTGCCCTCGATCTCGCCGCTGTCCTTCACCGTTCTGGTGGTGGTCGGGGCGCTGTTCCTCGTCTCGATGGGGCAGGTCGCGCCCTCGCCGGAAAAGCTCGCCAACGGCCTGCCGCGCATGGCCGAGTTGGTGGGGCGGATGCTGCCGCCCAACACCGACCCCGGCTTTCTCCAGCGCATGGGCTGGCGCATTCTGGAGACGCTGCAGATCGCGCTGGTCGGCACGGTGTTCGGCGTCGTTATCAGCCTGCCGATGGGCTGGCTGGCGGCGCGGGGCATTTCGCCGCTTGGCGCCTTCCGGCATTTTCCGCGCGCGCTGATCTCGCTGTTCCGCACCGTGCCGGATCTGGTCTGGGCGCTGCTGTTCGTCTCGACGCTCGGCCTCGGCGCGGTGGCCGGCACGATGACCATCGTCGTCGACACGATCGGCTTTTGCGGCCGCTTCTTCGCCGAGGCGATGGAGGAGGCCGACAAGAAGCCGCAGGAGGCGCTGCACGCCATCGGCGCCAACCGCGTCACCGTGCTGTGCGGCGCGATCCTGCCGGACGTGATGCCGACGCTGATCAACTCCTCGCTCTTCGCGCTGGAAAAGGCGGTGCGGGCCTCGGTCGTGCTCGGCCTCGTCGGCGCCGGCGGCATCGGGCAGGAGCTGAAAGTGGCGTTCGATCTGTTCCAGTACCGCAACGCCTCGGCGATCATCCTCGCCATCTTCATCATCGTGCTGGCGATGGAATTCCTGACCGACCGGCTGCGGGCGAAGTTCCAATAGGCGGGCGGAAGGTGCATTCCGCCACCGCGATGGGGTAAAGGTCGCCGCTCAAGCGACAGGTGCCCCTCGTGACGTCCTTTCTCCTTCATATGCGCCCGATGTTCTTCGGCAGTGTGCTCGGCATTGGCGGCCTCGCCAATGGCTGGCGCATGGCGACACGGCTCTGGGGCGCGCCCATGCTGATCGGCGAGAGCCTGGCGGTCCTTGCCTTCGGGCTCTGGCTGCTGTGGAGCGTTCTCTACGCCCTGAAATGGCTGCTCCATCCCGGCGCGGCACGCGCGGAGCTGAACCACCCCGCGCAGGGGCTCATCGCCGCGCTGGCGCCGGTCTCCACCCTGATCGCCGCCATCGCCATCGGCCCGCATGTGCCGCTGCTCGGCTGGAGCCTGTTCATTGCGGGGGCGGCGGGCGTGGCGCTCTACGCCGCCTGGAGCGTCGGCGGCTTGTGGCAGGGCGGGCGCGCGCCGCAGGAAGTGACGCCGATCCTCTATCTCCCCACCGTCGGCGGCGGGCTGGTCGGCGCCATCGCCTGCGCCACCTTCGGCCAGACCGCGCTCGGCTGGATGTTCTTCGGCATGGGGGTGATGTCGTGGCTGTCGATGGAATCGGTGTTCCTCACCCGCCTGTTCCAGCACGCGCTGCCGGCCGCGCAGCGCTCCAGCCTCGGCATGGAGCTGGCGCCGCCGGCAGTGGCCTGCGTCGCCTATCTCTCGCTGGCGCCGGGGCCGGCCGACAAGGTCGCCCTCGCTCTGTTCGGCTATGGCTGTTTTCTCGCGCTGGTGATGGCGCGGCTGGTGCCATGGCTGCGCCAGCAGCCCTTCGGACCCGGCGCCTGGGGCTACACGTTCGGCGTCGCCACCCTGCCGCTTGCGGCACTGAAGCTCACTGAACAGGGCGCGGGCGAGCCGGTGACGCAGATGGCGCTGGCGCTGTTCATCGCCGGCAATGTCATCATCGGCTGGATCGCGCTGCGCAGCGTGATCGGCGTGTTCGCGTTCCTGCGGCGGCCGGCGGGCTGACGTTCAGCCCTTCGGCCCGCTTTCCGCCAGCAGGAACGGCGCGTCGGCGCTGAAGACGTTGCCCTCCAGCGGCCGCCAACCGTCGCCAACCCACGCGCCAAGCCATTCGGTCAGGTCGTCCAGCGGCGCGCCCGCCGCCGGGATGCGGGTCGGCAGCACCACGCGCACGGCATGCGCCCCGTGCCGGCGCTCGAAGCCGAACCAGCCCCAGGGCGAGGGCGCGGCCGAGGGCGCGATCTCAAGCGGGCGATAATCGCCGTGCATCAGCGCCGGGTTGCGCGCGCGCAGCGCCAGCAGGTCCCGCGTCAGCTGGAAGTAGGCGGCCTCATCGGGGTCGGCCGGCCCCTCGCCATTGAGCGCCGCCTCCCGTGCCGCCCAGCCCACCGGGCGGCGATTATCGGGGTCGACCAGCGAGAAATCGCGGAATTCGGTGCCCTGATAGATATCAGGCGTGCCCGGCAGCGTGTGCTGGAGAATGAGCTGGCCGAGCGCAACAAGCCGCCCGGCGGGGGCCAGCTCGGCGACAAACGCCTCGAGCCGGGCGCGGAATTCCGCCGCTTCCGGCGCCTCGACCAGCGCCCGGGCAAAGCCGAGGCTCGCCGCTTCATAGGGCTCATTGGGCGTTTCCCAATTGCTGTGGCGCTTGGCCTCGCGCAGCGCCTTGGTGAGATAGGTCTCCATCCGCTCCGCCGTAATCGGCCAGGCGGAGACCAGCGTCTGCAGGATCATGTGGGTGTCGAGCGCGTCGGGCAGTGCGATGCCTGCCGCCTCGCGCCGCAGCGGCGAAACGAGCGCCTCCGCCGCCTCGCAGAACGCCAGCCACGCTTCGGGCCGGCCGCTCAGCGCGGCAAGGCGCGCGCGCGGACCGGGGCCGCGCTTGGTGTCGTGGGTCGCCAGCGGGATGAGGTCGACCGCCCCATCCCGCGCGCGCGCCTCGTAAAGCGCGTTCATCTCCTGCGCGCTGCGGGCGGGATGGTCGAGGCTGCCGCCGACCTCATTGGCGCAGAGCAGCACCGGAAAGCGGTAGAGCTCGGTGTCCTCGAACCCCTTGGCCATGGCCGGGCCGCTGAGCTGCTGGAAGCGCGAGCGGAATTCATGGTCGCTCGGCCGCTCGGGGTTCTCCAGCCGCTCAAGCAGCAACGCGGCCGCCGCGGCGGTGAGCGGGTTCTCGGTCGCGTCGATGCGGGCGCGGATTTCCTGCCAGATCGCGACATCTTCGGGCGCATGGCCTTTGGGGGTCGCATAGGAGCGATAGACCGGGCAATGGGCGAGCAGCGCCACCACGCCATCGCGGATCGCCGCGTCGGTGAGGTCGCCCGCGATCATCGCGGCGTCGAGCCCCTCGCGCGCCAGCATCGCCAGCACGTCCACTTCCGCCTTGAGGCTCGCCTCCAGCACCTGGCGCTTGGCGCCCGCGAGGCGCTCGGGCAGCGCGCCGACGAGAAGATGGCGCGCCCGCAGCGCCGCCTCGAAGGCGCCGTAGCCTTCTTCATCGACGAACAGCGCGTTGATGTCGTTCAGCCGCTCATAGCCGGTGGTGCCCTCGATCGGCCAGGGGCGCAGCACCTCGCCCGGCTCCAGGATCTTCTCGACCAGCAGGGGCACATCGGGCCCCACCATGGCCCGCAGCCGGTCGCAATAGAAGGCGGGGTCGACCAGCCCGTCGATGTGGTCGATCCGCAGCCCGTGCACCAGCCCGCGCCGGATCAGCTCCAGCGGCAGGCGGTGGACGAGGTCGAACACCTCGGGGTCCTCGACCCGGACGCCGGCGAGATCGGTGATGTTGAAGAAGCGGCGGTAATTGAGATCATGCGCCGCCGTGCGCCACCAGGCGAGGCGCCAGTGCTGGGCTTCCAGCACGGCAGCAAGGTCGGCCTGCGCCAGCGCCGCCTCCAGCGCAAGGCGCCCGGCGGCGTCGAGGCCGGTGAGCACGGCGCGGGCCGCGCCTCTTCCGGTATCGTCCGATCCGCCTTCCACCACGGTAAAACAGTCGGCGGCGGCGGCAAGGCCGGCCGCGCGCAGCAGTTCCGACACGGTCTGCGCCCGCAGCGGAAAGACATGGTCGGCATAGGCGACGTTGATTCGTCCGAGACCGTAATCGGCGCGCAGCGACAGCGCCCCGGCCTCCAGCGTCGCCTTCAGCGGATCGCCCAGCACCGGCAGCAGCAGCCGGCCGCTTTCCCATTTCACATCGAACACACGGGCGGCGGCCGAGCCCGGGCCGGCTTCCATCATGTCGAGCCAGAACGGGTTGTGACTGGAAGCCGCCATGTGGTTCGGCACGATGTCGAGCACCACGCCCATGCCGCGCGCCGCCAGCGCATCGGCAAGGCGGACAAAGCCCTCCTCCCCGCCCAGCTCCGGGTTGATCCGGGTCGGGTCGGCGACGTCATAGCCATGGGTCGAGCCCGGCACCGCCATGGTGATCGGCGAGGCATAGAGGTGGCTGACACCCAGATCGGCGAGATAGGGCACCAGCGCCTGCGCATCCGCAAAGGTGAAGCCGCGGTGGAACTGCAGGCGATAGGTGGCGCGGAGGGCGGGGTTCATGCGGCGGCAAGGCTCCAGAGGGCGGCGGCGAAGGGGTCGAGCGTCAGTTGGCCCTCGGCCTCATGGATCACGCCGCCAATACTGGCGCCGGCCGGCATGCCGGGAAGACTGGTCTGCGGGTCGATCCGCACGCGCTCCTTGCCGCCGTTCAGAACCATCACCAGCGTGCCGGCGCCATAGTGCCAGGCGACGCGCAGCGCCTCCCCGGTCCGGACCAGATCGCTGCCGCGATAGGGGCTGGCGGTGAGCGGCCAGACCAGCCGGCGGCGCTGCTCGGCCAGGCGGTGGAAGGCATCGAGCTCGGCCCGCGCCTGCGGGCTGCGCATGTCCTCGGCCTTCAGCTTGGCGGCAAGGAAGGTCGCCTCGCTCAGCGGATCGGGGAAGCTCTCGCCATGGGCATCGAAGAAGTCGGCGAATTCGCTGCGGCGACCTTTGCGCACCGCCTCTGCCAGTTCGCCCTCGAAATCGCAGAAGAACGGGAAGGGCGTGGGCAGCAGCGCTTCCTCGCCCTGGAACAGCAGCGGAATCGCCGGCGAGAGCATCAGCACGAAGCGCAGAAAGGCCAGCCGCTCCGGCGCAAGGCTTGCCGCCAGCCGGTCGCCCAGCGGGCGGTTGCCGATATGGTCGTGGTTCTGCACGAAGCTGACAAAGGCGTCGGGCGCGAGAGCGGTGCTGGCGGTGCCGCGCGGGTGGCCGCTTTCATCGGGATAGGGCTCGCCCTGGAAGACGAAGCCCTCGCTCAGCGCCCGCCCGGCGGAGGCCACCGCGTCCTTGCCATAGGGGGCGTAATAGCCGGTGCGCTCGCCGCTGCCGAGCACGTGGAAGGCGTGGTGCCAGTCATCGTTCCACTGCGCGGTGAACAGATGCTCCTCGCGGGTCAGCCAGCCGGCGATGTTGTCATGGTTCTCCAGCACCAGCCACGCATCCGGGCACACCGCGCGGCAGGCGCTCGCGATCTCGCGCAGAAAGGTCTCGGCACCGCCCGTCGCCAGCGCGTGCACCGCGTCGAAGCGCAGCCCGTCAAAGCCGAATTCGGCGAGCCAATAGGCGGCGTTCTCGGTGAAGAAGGCCCGCACCGTCTCGTTCTCGAGATCGATCGCCGGCCCCCAGGGGGTGTGGATATCCTCACGGAAGAAGGATTTGGCGTAGAGCGGCAGGTAGTTTCCGCTCGGGCCGAAATGGTTGTAGACGACATCCAGCATCACGCCGAGGCCGCGCTCATGCGCGGCGTCGATCAGCGCGCGCAGATCGTCCGGCGTGCCATAGGCGGTGTCGGGGGCGTAGAGCAGCACCCCGTCATAGCCCCAATTGCGGCGGCCGGGAAAATCGGCGACCGGCATCAGCTCGATCACGGTGAAGCCGGCGTCGCGGTAATGGTCGAGCCGCTCGATCAGCGCCCGGAACGTGCCTTCCGGCGTGGCCGTGCCGACATGCACCTCGGCAATGACAGCCTCATGCCAGGGCCGCGACACCCCGCCCACCGCCGTCGCGACCGGCGCCTGTGTGAGGCTCCAGCCGTCGGCGTCCTCCGCCTGGCCGCGCGAGGCCGGATCGGGGACGGCGACCGCCCCCTCCCCCTCGCCGATGCGGAAGCGATAGCGGGTGCCGGCCGCGAGCCCGTCCACGCGGGCGGTGAAGAAGCCGTCGGCGCCCTTGTCCATCGCCACAGGCGCGGAACCCGCGATCTCCACGCTCACATGGCCCGCATCCGGCGCGTAAAGGCGGAAGCGGGTGGCGGTGCCCTCGACAATCGGTCCGAAGCGGGTGCTGTTCATGCGCGCCATTCCCAGACAATGAGCGTGCGGCCGGGCACGCCGAAGGTCTCGCCGCCCTCAAGGCTGGAGCCTTCGAGATCGTCCCCGGTGGCCAGGATCGCCTGCCAGCGCCCGGACTGCACCGGCGGCGCGACGAAATCGACGTCGACATGCGAGGCGTTGAGCATGATCACCAGCGAGGGCTCCTCCGGCAGCACCGGGGCGAGGCGCAGGGTGAGGCATTTGGAGTGCGGGTCGGACCAGTTCTCCTCGCTCATGCGGGTGCCGCCATTGTTGAACCAGGCGACGTCGGGCTGTCCCATCGCGTTGCGCGAGCCGGTCAGGAATTCCGGGCGCGAGAGGCAGGAATGGGTCTTGCGGATCTCGGCGAGGCGGGCGACGAAGTCCGGCAGTTCCGGGTCGTCATCCGACCAGTCGACCCAGCCGATCTCATTGTCCTGGCAATAGGCGTTGTTGTTGCCGCCCTGCGAGTTGGAGCGCTCGTCGCCGGCCAGCAGCATCGGCACGCCCTGGCTGAGGAACAGCGTGGCGATCAAATTGCGCTTCTGCCGGCGGCGCAGCGCGTTGATCGCGGGATCGTCGGTTTCGCCCTCGACGCCGCAGTTCCAGCTCTTGTTGTCGTCATGGCCGTCGCGGCCATCCTCGCCATTGGCCTCATTGTGCTTGTCATTATAGGTGACGAGGTCGTGCAGGGTGAAACCGTCATGGGCGGTGATGAAGTTGAGGCTCGACCACGGCCGGCGGCGGCCTTCCGAGAAGATGTCCTGCGAGGCGGCGAAGCGGGTGGCGAAGCTCGGCAGCAGCCCTTCCGAGCCGCACCAGAACTCGCGCACCTTGTCGCGGTAATCACCGTTCCATTCCGAGAAGCCGGGCGGAAACGCGCCGAGCTGGTAGCCGCCGGGGCCGACATCCCATGGCTCGGCGATCAGCTTCAGCCCGCCAAGGGTGGGGTCCTGCAAAATGGCGTTGAAGAAGGCATGGCCGGAATCGAAGCCCTCGGGCCGGCGGCCCAGCGTGGTGGCGAGATCGAAGCGGAACCCGTCAATGCCGTAGACCGACGCCCACATGCGCAAGGAATCCATCACCATCTGCAGCACGCGGGGATGGTCGGTGTTGACCGAGTTCCCGCAGCCGGTGAGGTCGTCATAATAGCGGCCATTGCCGGGCAGCAGCCGGTAGTAGGAGGCGTTGTCGATGCCCTTGAAGGACAAAGTGGGGCCGAGATGGTTGCCCTCGCAGGTGTGGTTGTAGACCACGTCGAGAATGATCTCGATGCCGGCCTGGTGCAGCCGGTCCACCGCCTCGCCAATGGCGTCGAGCCCGTCCTCGCCGAGATAGCGCGGCTCCGGCGCGAAGAAGTTCAGCGTGTTGTAGCCCCAGTAATTGGCGAGCCCCCGGTCGAGCAGATGCCGGTCCTGGGTGAAGGCATGGACGGGGAGCAGTTCCAGCGCGGTGACGCCCAGCTTGGCGATGTAGTCGATGAACTCCGGCTGGCCGAGCGCGGTGAAGGTGCCGCGGATGGATTCGGGCACCAGCGGGTGGCGCATGGTCAGCCCGCGCACATGCCCCTCATAGATCACCGTCTTGGCCCAGGAGATGCGCGGGTGCTGGGTCGTGGCCATCGGCGTGCCGGCGACGACGCGGGCCTTCGGCATGAAGGCGGCGCTGTCGCGCTCATCCATGATCAGGTCGGCATCGTCGCCGGCGCCGATCGTGTAGCCATAGAGCGCATCATCCCACGTGATGTCGCCCACCAGCATGCGGGCATAGGGGTCGAGCAGCAGCTTGTTCGGGTTGAAGCGGTGGCCCGCCTCCGGCGCCCACGGCCCGTGCACGCGCCAGCCATAGACCTGGCCGCGCCCGACGCCGGGGAGATAGCAGTGCCAGACGCCGTTGGTGCATTCATGCAGGTCGATCCGCTCCAGCTCGGTCTGGCCGTAGCGGTCGAACAGGCAGAGCGTGACCCCGACCGCATTGTCGGAGAACAGCGCAAAGTTCGTCCCTCTCCCGTCGACCGTCACGCCGAGCGGAAAAGCGGAGCCGGGCAGTATCTTGCGCATGATGGGGTCACCGTCAGGAGTGAAAAAGGCAAGGGAAGAAGGACTTGCGCGCCGCAACGGGTCGGCGCATCGACCGGGGCGGCGTCAGTGTCCGCCCCAGCGATTGATCCGCATCAGGCGGGCGGTGCGCTCCTGCGCGCGGCGCGCATCGGGGGAGCCCCCGCTCTGCGCCGCGACGTGCAGCGCACTGAGCGTAGCCCTCGCCAGCGGATGGCCAGGATAGGCGCAGCGTTCCCGGATGAACTCATTGGCATCGCGCAGCGTGCGCAAATGGCGCCCCTCGCGCGTCGGCAAGGGGCGGTCAAAACAGGCGTCCCAATAGCTCTCGGACATCAAGGTTCTCGCGTGCAGGGGCCGCGTCAAGGGCCGCTCGCAGAACGCGCGCGCGCAAAGAAAAGTTCCGGGGCGCGCCCGGCCGATTGGGCAGCATGAGCAAGGCCATCGCGAATGAGGGCCGACCGAGAGCGCCGCTGCACATGGGAGCCGCGACGAAAAAAAGGGCCGGCGCGAGCCGGCCCTTGCGGGGAGTTCAGGGAGGTAGGGTCGCGGGTGCCGGGCCCGCACATCGATCAGGCGGTCAGCACCTTCACTTCTTCCCGCAGCCGGCCGCCAAGGGCGGAAACGGCGTCGGAAACCTGTTCGATCTGGCCCGCCGTGCCCCGGATGCGGCCGGAGATGCGCGAGACGCCATCAATGCTCTGCGTCACCGATCCATTGGTGACGCTCTGCTCCTCGACGGCGGCGGAAAGGGTGGTGAACACGTCGCGCAGGGTGCCGACGCTGTGGGTGATCTCGTTCACCGCCCGCGCCGCATCGCTGCTGGCCCGCTGCACCGCATCGACCTGGGTGCTGATCTCCTTGGTGGCGTTGGCGGTCTGCAGCGCCAGTTCCTTCACCTCGGAGGCGACGACGGCAAAGCCCCTGCCGGCATCGCCGACGCGGGCCGCCTCGATGGCGGCGTTGAGGGCGAGGAGGTTGGTCTGCGAGGCGATGCCCTGGATCATCGCCGAGATGTTGCCGATGCGCTCGATGCTCTCCACCAGCCCGCTGACCAGCCCGTCGGCCGAGGTGGCGCGCTCGGCCGCCTGCGCGGTCATGTTGGTAGCGTTGTGGATCTGCTTGCTGACATCGCCGAACGACATCGACATCTCGACCGCCGCCGCCGCGACGGATGCCGTCATCTCCTCGCTCTGGCGGGAAAGGCTATCGAGCTCGGAGCTGGCATCCTCCATCGCCGTGGAGGTCTCGTTCATCTCGTTGATGACCGTGGTGACGCTGGAGGCGACCCTCACCCGGTCGGTGATGAGCGCCCAGGTCAGCATCGGCCCATCATAGCGCCCATCGGGGGTCATCAACGCCGAGACGCTGAGATTGAGCGTTTCCGGGCCGACCTGGATGCGAGCGGTGTGCGGCAGACGCGAGGCGTCGGCCAGCATGTGCCGCTGCATTTCCGGCTTCTTGTGGAAGACGTCGATCGACGAACCCACCAGCTGGGAGGCTTTGATCGGCAGATGCTGCTCGATGCGCGCCAGCGTGTCGAGGCTGGTGCGGTTGGCATAGTCGACGATGAATCCGTCGAGCGAGCAGGTCATCACATTGATCGGCATCTGGTCGACCATCTGCATCAGGCGGCGGACCTTCGCCTCGGCGGCGAGCGCGGCCGTCTCGACGCTCCACACCGCCTGCGCATGGACATAGTCGCCGCGGGCGTTGCGGATCGGCGCGATGGCAAAGCGCAGGGTCTCGCCGCCAATAATCACATCAGCATGGAACGGCATCAGATCGTGGCGGGCGAGGCGCTCGCCTTTCACGCCAAGGTCGAGATTGAACAGCGCCAGCGAGGCGCCGACGAGTTGCTCCGGCGCATCCGGCAGCGCCGGACGGATGGTCTCGAACAGCGCCCGGGAGCGCGCATTGGCGTAAGAGATCTGCCCGGTCTGCGGGTCGCACATCAGGACAGCGGCGGGCAGGTCGTCCAGCAGGGCGGCATCAAAGCCGCGCGCCGGGGAGCGGCGTTTGAAGGAATAAAGGGAAGCTGAGCTCATGCCGATCTCCGGTCGGAACAATTGGCCGATCCGAGACGATCAGGACGGCGGCCTTCTGGCTAGCCACCGGAGCTTGTCTCAGGCTCGCTTCGCCTGATGGGCGGCGCGACGGCGGAATGGGCCGCATCCTCCACCGCCTCCGCATCAACCTGCGGCATGGCAATGGTGAACAGCGCGCCGTCCTCGACATTGGCAACGGTGAGCGTGCCGCCATATTCGCGGATGATGCCGAAGCTGACCGACAGGCCGAGGCCGGTCCCCTGCCCGGGCGGCTTGGTGGTGAAGAAGGGCTGAAAAATCTTGCCTACCGCCGCCGCCGGGATGCCCCCGCCATTGTCGCGCACGGTGACGAGGACCCAGCGCCGGTCGTCCATCTCGCAGCATTCGATGGCAATGGCGATGCGGCCGGCAAAGTCCGGCTCGTCCTGGCGGCGGGCCCGGATGGCGTCGCGCGCATTCAGCACCAGATTGATCAGCACCTGCTCCAGCTGTTCCTGCCGGCACGGCACCCGCGCGCCACCGGCGCTGCCGGCGAAGGACAGATCGATGCCGTCGAGCCGGATTTCCGTGCCGAGAACCTGCAACGTCCCCTCCACCGCCGTCTCCGCCGAGGAAGGGTCGATGGTGAGCGCATCCTTTCGTCCAAAGATCCGCATGTGGTCGATGATCGACTTCATGCGCTCGACCTGGCGGATGATGCGTTCGAGCTTCTCGGTGGTGTGCTCGCCCGGCAGTCCCTTGCGCAGGCCGGTCAGCGCGTTGCTCGCCGCCAGCCGGATGACACCGAGCGGCTGGTTGATCTCATGGGCGAGGCCGGTCACGAGCTCGCCCAGCGCCGCCATCTTGGACATCTGGTAGAGCTTGTTCTCCTCCATGCGCTTGGCGGTCTCGTCCAGGGCGAAGACCACGGTGGCGGGCAGCGCGGAGGCCGCCAGGCCGGAACGGTCTTCCGTCGTCGGGCGCAACCGGGTCAGCACCAGTTCCACCTCGAATTCCTCGCCATCGCCGGAAAAATGCTCGATCGCCACGGAGGGGGTATTTCCTTGCGCGACCTGGGCGAGGAATTCGGGCGTTTCCACACGCGCGGCGATCAGCCGGGGCAGGATGTCGTCCGTCGCGTCGCCGATGCGAACGGCCCGGCCGTTCTCGACATGCAGCACATGGATGCCCGGCACCCGGCTGATCGCCTGCAGCACCTGCGCCTCGCGCTCCTGGGCATTGGCCTTCAGCTCCCGCTCGCGGTAGGCGCGCTCCAGCCGCGAATGGCGCAGGCCGAACAGCGCCAGCGCCGCCAGGGTAAGGCCGAGCCCGCCCGCGATCCCCCAGATCGCCACATGGAAATCGTGCGATTCGGCCAGAATGGCGCCGCGATCGGCCGCCACCACCACCAGGAAGGGGTAGCGGTCGGAATGCACGGAATAGCCGATCCGGCGCACATCGTCCCAGGCGACGCCGTCATAGGGCCCGTTGGCATGGTTGCCGAGTGTCTCGAGGCCCGGGAGAATCGCGGCGGCGTCCATCCCATCCAGCTGGCTGGCAGCCGGAACGCTGGCCCGCACCACCCCATCGAAGCCGACCAGGGCGATCAGCCCCTGCCCCTCCGGCAGCAGCTTCTCGTAGAACTCGATGAAGTCGGAAATCTGGTAGGACGCGGCGATGATGCCGCGCAGCTTGCCATCCGGCGCGCGTAGCGCGCGGGTAAACTGGATCGACCAGGCGCCGCTGATCCGCCCCTTGACCGGCTTGCTGATGAAGATCTCGCGGTCAGTCGGGTCATCATTCATATGCACCCGGATATGCTCGCGATCGGCAAGGTTTACCCCGTTGCCGGGGGGCAGCAGGTTGCTCGCCACCACGGCGCCGCTCGGGTCGACATAGGTGACCTGGATCACCGAGGCGGGCAGACGGGCGGTCAGCAGGCGGCTGTAGATTTCCTGCGGTGAGGCGTCGTCAGGAAGAGTTGAGAAGCCGTCGAGGAAGGACTCGATCGATTCGACCGTACGCTCCAGATGCGAGGTCAGCGCCAGAGCCAGCTTGCGCGAGGCGGCGACGGCGACATCGTCCTCATGCTGCTCATGCAGCTGGATGGTGATGAACGCCACCGAGGCCGGCACCAGCAACGCCAGCAGCAGCAACAGGCACAGCAGCACGCGGCGGGAGGCGCCTTGCCAGAGCGGCGCGGCTTCCAGGGCCGTCGCCGGCAGGTCACGCTCATCGGGAAAAGGCGCCACCGGCGCCGCCTGCGTGGAAGATTCTGGGGTCATGGCCGCCGCATCGAAAAAGGGCACGTCGCTGCCGCCTTCTCCCGGGCCAGTGTCTTGCGGGCGGGCACGCGGCACCTCGACACTCTCGCAGTCCCCTCTTTCCTAGTCTTCCGGCATTTTGGATGCAATCGGGCGTGTTTCTCTAGGTCAAACGTCGCGCTTTGTTGCCGGATCGGACGATAAATCCTTGCAGCAGCATAGCTCAGCGCGCCGCCCCAAGGCCCACCGGCCCCCCCGCGAGCGCGATCTGATCCAAAATGGATCGATCTCCGCCCCGTCGCTGCCGAATTGGCAGCAATTCGGCAGGCCTCGCGGAAAAGCGCGTGCGATCTTGCCAGCGCTCGGGGGCGAGCGAGGCGCGCGCGCTATTCAGGGAATAAACGATGTCGATCAGGCGGATCTTTGCGCTCGTGCTGACGTTGATGGCCTGTGTGGCGCCGAATATGGCGCACGCGCAGGACCTGGCCCTGCGCTGGCTCGGCGAGGACGGCAAGGTCATCGCGCAGAAGACCCTGACCCTTGCCGAGCTGGACACGCTGCCCCAGTCCCGGATCGAGACCAGCACCCCGTGGACCAAGGGCGTGAACACCTTCACCGGCCCCTCGCTCGGCGTACTGGCCGCCCTTGGCGGCCGGCCGGTGCGCGAAGCCAAGGTGGTGGCGCTGAACGACTATGTCGCCCCCATTCCGGCCGAGGACTGGAAGGACCATGGCGCGATCCTCACCACCCGGCTCGACGGCGCGACCATGCGGGTGCGCGACAAGGGACCGTTCTGGGTGATGTACCCCATCGATTCCGACCCGGCGCTCCGGCAGCAATATTTCCAGTCGCGCATGGTCTGGCAGGTGAAGTCCATTGATTTCATCGCGCAATAGGCGGTCGCTTGGCCTGCTCAAGCTCGGCCTTATCGTCGCCTCCGTTGCGCTCTTCCTCGCGACCGCGCTGGTCTATGTCTCGCAGACACGCCAGCAGGCCTTTCTCACCGCGACCATCCGCTCCTCGGGGTGGGTTGCCTATCAGGCGCAGCTGGAATTCGTGAGGGCGCAGGCCGAATTCGCCAAGCTCTCGATCGTCCCGAGCGCGCTGGGCATCGACAAGCTGATGCTTCGCCTCGAAATCCTGCGCTCGCGCCTGCCGCTTCTCTATGATTCCGACGAGGGACGGGTGCTCAGCGACGTGGTCGATACGCGCGGGCCGACGCAGATCTTCGAGGCGCGGCTGGACCAGATCATCGACGATGTCGCAAGGCTCGACCCCGAAGACGGAGACACCGCCGCGCAGTTGCGAGAGCTGAGCACCGAACTGGAACCGCTCGGCGAGGCGCTGCAGACCATCCTGATGGAATCCGTCGCCTATAATCAGGAGATCTTCCGGCGCGAGCGTGCCCTGGCGCAACGGCCCGGCGCCACGCCGCTGCTGCTGCTATTCATCAGCGGGGCCTGCCTTGCCGCCGTGCTCATCCTCCAGTCGCGCCGGGACCGCATCCGGCTCGGCGAGGTTCGGGAGGCGCAGGTGGCCCTCGCGGCGGTGGAAGAGAATCTGCGCGCCGTGATTCAGGCGGTCCCGGCCTGTGTCGTGGTGATCGACCCCGATACCGACCATGTGAGCTTCTTCAATCCCAGCGCCGCAAGCCTGGTTTCGCCCTCGCTCGACGACCCGGCCTGGCCGCGCTTCGTCAAGGCGGTGCGCGCCGCCGCCGGCGAGCCGGACACCAGCCGCTGGGGCGCCCTCACCATGGGCTATGCACGCAGCCCCGGCGACATCGTTTCGCTGCGCGGCTCGGTGGGCAGCGTGCTGTGGGAGCGGCGCCAGCAGCAGCTCATTGTCGTGGTCGACACCTCGCGGGTGCGCAATGCCGAGCTGCAGGTGATGCAGGCCGCGAAGCTGGCAACGCTGGGCGAGATGGCCACCGCCATCGCCCATGAACTCAACCAGCCGCTGGCCGTCATCAAGATGGCGGTGGCCAATGCCCGCCGCCTGCTCGATCCGCTGCCGGGTGGGGAGCCGGTGGCCGCCAAGCTGGAGCGCATCTCGGCCCAGGTCGACCGCGCCAAGCGCATCACCGATCAGGTCCGCCGCTATGGCCGGATGCCGACCGAGCAGCTCCTGCCCTTCTCGCTGCGCCACGCGGTGGAACTTGCCGCCGGCTTCGTCGCCGAACAGTTCCGCGCCGCCAATATCGGGCTGTCGATCGAGACCAGCGCCCCGGCCGAATTGCTGGTCTTTGGCGAACAGACCATGTTCGAGCAGGTGATCGTCAATCTGCTGATCAATGCCCGCGATGCCTACGAGACGCAGGACGAGGACAGGCGTGGCGCGGGCGACCGCGAGAGCGGCGCCGGGGATCGCGAGGTACAGGTAGCGATCCGGCTGGAGAACGCGCGCGCGGTCGTGCTGGTGCAGGACAATGCCGGCGGCGTGCCGCCCGAAATGCTGGAGCGGCTGTTCGAGCCCTTCGCCACCACCAAGTCGACCGAGAAGGGCACCGGGCTCGGCCTGTCGCTGGCCCGCAGCGTGATCCGCGACATGAACGGCACCATCGTGGCGGAGAATAGTGGCGGCGGGGCGCGCTTCGTCATTAACTTGCCGACCTCACACGCCCTCTCCGCGCAGGATGCAGCATGAACGCGACCCGAACCATGCTGATCTGCGACGATGAAGAGGAGTTGGCGAACGAACTCGGCGAGTATTTCGCCTCGCTCGGCTGGCGCGTCGCACTGTCCGTGACGGCGGAGGACGCCATCGGACTGCTGCACCAGGGGCTGGCGCCGCAGGTGCTCATTACCGACCTGCGCATCGGCGCCGTGGACGGCCGCCAGGTGGTGGCGCAGGCGCGGGCCTTGCCGGAGGCGATCCGTCCGACCCTGATCGTCATCATCACCGGCCATGTGATGCACAATGTGGCGGCGGCGGATTACGACAGCGACCTGCTCTATGTGAAGCCGATCGACCCGAGCGACATGCTCGGCGACATCGACAGCTTCCTCGACCGCCAGGCGACACCCGCGGACTAAGCGCAGCGGCCGCAGAACCGGCACGGCCGCAGGCCCGCACTCACCAAAATGGCATCTCCTGCGCAGGGATTTGTCATTTCCCAAAGATGCCCCTGCGGCACTATCATAGAGTTATTGCAGTCGTTGCAGAGTGTGACGTATTTTTCGCCTTGATCCGGCGTGTGGCGGTGTGATGGTGGGTGAAACAGAGCTGGAGCTTCCGCGTGTCCTGCTCGTCGACGACGATCCGGATGTGCTGATCGAACTGAGCGAGGGGCTTGCTTCACTCGGCCTGCCCAGCCTGACCGCCAACACCCCGGTGGAGGCCATTGATCTGGTGCAGCGCAACGAGCAATTGCAGGTGGTCGTCACCGACCTGCAAATGCCGCGCATCGACGGCATCGAACTCCTGCAGAAGCTCGCCCTGATGGGCCGCAAGCGCCCGCTCGCGACCATCATCATCACCGGCCATGCCTCGCTGGACAGGGCGGTGGGCGCACTGCGCCTCAATGCGGTGGATTTCCTGCAAAAGCCGCTGCTGCCGGAAGAGGTCGCGCAGGCGGTGCGCCGCGCCTTCTCGCTGGTCGAGGACAGCCAGAAGGCCGCCAATGGCGCCGCTGCGGGTCTGCTGGTCGCCGCGGAGAAGCCCATCGTCCGGCCGAACTATCTGAAGACGCTGGTGGCGGCCCGCGCCGACCGCGACGCCATCTTCCAGTCCGATCTGTTCTCGGACCCGGCCTGGGACATGCTGCTGGATCTGGCGATGGCGGAAGCGTCCGGCCGGCCCATCTCCGTGACCAGCCTCTGCATCGCCTCCGGCGCACCGACCACGACGGCGCTGCGGCGCATCGACGAACTGCGCGACGCCGGCCTGATCGAGCGCCGCCCGGACCCGGCCGATCGCCGGCGGATCATCGTCGAACTCACCGGGAGCGGCCGTCAGCGCATGGAAACCTTCGTCAAGCGCCAGGCCGAGCGCCTCGGCCTTCCGCTCGACTGAGCCGGCGGTCTGCCACCGCCGGCCCGGCGCCGTCAGCCGACGAACTGGTAGCCGAGGTAACGCTTGGCGTCGATCACGTCATAGCCGAGCTTCAGCCGCAGCTTCTTGCGCAGCTTGCTCATATGGCCTTCGACAACGCTCTCGTCGACGTCGTCATTGAAGATGCCGTAGATGGTGTTGAAGATCTGCGTCTTCGTCACGCGGCGGCGGGAGTTCTTGACCAGATACTCCAGCATGTGCCGCTCGCGGCGCGGCAGCGCCAGCGCTTCGCCGTCGATCTCGGGATCGCGGCCGTCGAAGAACACCTTGAGCCGGTCTTCGCTGGTGGGGGTCACATTGGAGTTGACCCGGCGCCAGATGGCATCGGTGCGCGCCACGATCTCGCGGACATGGACCGGCTTGCGCACCACGTCGTCAATGCCGGCGGTGAACAGTTCCAGCGTCTGGGTCAGGCTCTTCTGGTCGCTGAGCGCCAGGATCGGCGCGCTGCTGTGCGAGCGGATCATCTCGGGATAGGTCGGCCGGCGCTCGAAATCGCCGAGCAGAAAGCCTTCCACCGCGGCAATATCATTGCCCGAGGCGCTTTCGATCCAGCCCTTGAACTCGTCTTCATTGACACCGAAACTGGAAAAACCTTCGCGCGAGAAGCTGGAAACATAGCTGTCCGCAACAGTCGCCCGGTCATCGACGATGACATACATGATTGAATTCCCCTGCCTTGGAGCTGCAGTCATGCAATGACGTTTATTGCTGGCTGCGCGTGTCCTTGGGCAAAGGACTATTTTGACGATTATATCCACTCAAGCTGAGTTGCTTCGGCGTTGGATGATGTTTCCCTCCATTCTGGAGGATATCGGCCCAACCCGCGGTTTCCGCGCGCACGCGCAGCACAAATGAAACGCCCCCCGGGAGAGCCTGGGGGGCGTGATGTCGAGGTGGTTGGGAGTGGTCAGGCCTCGAAGACAGTGTCGATCTTGCTCTTCAGCGTCTGCGCGTTGAAGGGCTTGACGATGTAGTTGTTCACCCCCGCCTTCTTGGCGGCAATGACGTTCTCCGACTTGGCCTCGGCCGTGACCATGATGAATGGCAGAGCACTGAGATTGCTGTCGTCGCGCACCTGCTTGAGCAGTTCGTAGCCCGTCATCGGCTCCATGTTCCAGTCGGAGATGACGAGCCCGTACTGCCGCTCCTTCAGCTTGGAGAGGGCCTCGACGCCGTCGGAGGCTTCGTCCACGTCCTCAAAGCCGATCTGTTTCAGCAGGTTGCGAATGATTCGGACCATGGTCTTGTAATCGTCGACTACAAGAACCGGCATCGACAAATCCACGGCCATAAAGCGCTCCGTCCTTCGGGTAATAAGATCCACGGACAGCCGCTTGCCGTCCTTTCGTAGGTTCATGTTTGAATTGCATTGCTTGCGCGAAGCTTGCAGGTCTAACTTCGGGGTTATTCTCAGATTTAAAGGTTTGAACTATAAGCAATGATCGAAAATTAGTGACGAGCATTGGAGAATATACATGTCGTCAGCGCGGCGGCCGTTCCGAATTGAAGCCAATGAAAGACCTCATATGGTTGGGGGGGGACTGGGTGCCGCGTCGATGTCGGCACAGGGCTCGGTCTCGGCCCAGATCAACCGCGTGCTCGAGGAACTGAACGAACTGCGTGGCGTCATCGCGCGTTTCGACCGCCGCTGCCCCGAAGCCGACCCCGAATGCTCCCGGCATTCGATGCTGATGGACGTGGAAACGATCCGCCAGGCGATCGAGAGCACCAAGAACGAGCTCGCCACGCTGCAGTCGGGCGGCACCAAGGGCGCCCGCTTCAACCGCGCGACCGACGAGCTCGATGCCGTCGTCGCCGATACCGAGACGGCGACCGAGGACATCCTGCAGATGGCCGAGAACATCGACGGCGCGGCGATTTCGCTGATCTCCGAGCTGGACGGTAGCCAGAAGGTGGCGGCACAGGCGATCCACAGCTACGCCACCCGCATCTTCGAGGCCTGCAATTTCCAGGACATTAGCGGCCAGCGCATCCGCAAGGTGGTCGCCCTCATGATCTTCATCGAGGAGCGGGTGGAGAAAATGTGCAACATCTGGGGCGGCCAGGAAGAAGTCGCGCGCATCGCCGAGTCCATCGCCCCCGAGCGCACCGGCGACGAGGCGCTGCTCAACGGGCCGGCGCTGGCCGACGACGAGAATGTCGTGTCGCAGGACGATATCGACTCCCTCTTCGGCTGAGAGCCTGCCCGGAAAAATCCGTGGCAAACCGTCATCCCGGCCACAGCCGGGGACGGAGAGCCGGAAGCGTCCGCAAGCTGCCGTCGCGATCCGGAAGGGCCTAAAGCCCCTCCGGTTCAACTGCACGACCGATCCGGGAGACGGCGGCGCCGATCCGGGATACGGCGGGGGTGCACAGAATCCCGGACCGCGCCTGAATCAGCCGCAGAAGGCCCGCGACTGCGCCGTCCAGCTGCCAAAGCCCGACCGCACCAGGTTGCGAATGACGGCGCAGACATAGCGCTTCTGCGCCGGATCATTATTCGGCCCGGCATTGTAGCGGGCCGCCGCCATCGTCCAGTTGCCATGACGCTGCCGCAGCTCCGCGAGGAAGCGGGCGGCGTAATCGACATTGCGCTCGGGGTCGAACATCTCGGCAACGGAGGCGAACTGCTCGCCATGCCAGCGATGGTTGATCTGCATGCAGCCGAGATCCACCAGCCGCACGCCGTTTGCGTTGAATTCCTTGAGCTTGCGCGCGCCATCGGCCGCGCTGGCGGCGACAAGGCTTTTGCCCCCCGCATTCATCGCCAGAGGTTGCAGCGTGCCATTGCCGCCGGTCTCGGTCAGGCCGACGGCGTAGAGAATCGCCAGCGGCACGCCGTATTTGGCCGAGGCGCGCGCCATCGCCGCCTCGCAGACGCCGAGCTTGGCCTCCTTGGTGGTGCCGGCCGGCCGCTTCGGCGCCTCGCCCTGCGGGGCAGCGGCGGCGTTACAGGTGCTAATCAGCAGCGCCGCTGTCAGCAGCGCGAAATGGCGCTTGTCCATTCTGTTGTCTCTTCCTGCGCGGGTCGGAATCGCCGGGTTGCCCGTCGCGGGGCTCATCCCCGCCCGAGCGGTCCCGCTCGGTTGGCGCGAAGGCATCGTCGCCGGTGAGCGGGGCCGGCATTCCGGTCTGGCTGATGGTCAGGTCGAGCGGCCCGGTATCGGCCTCGACCAGTGTGGCGAGCAGGCTCGAACGATCCTGCTCCAGCAGGCGCGCCGTTTCCGCCCGCGCCGCATGGACGTGAATCTCCAGTCCGTTGCGCCCGGTGCGCAGCCGCACCGTCACCAGGCCGAGTTCCAACGGGTTGAGCTGGATCTCCAGAATGCGCACCGGGCCGCGCGCCGGCATGGTCTCCCCGGCCAGGAGGGCGGCGGGCACGTCGGCACGCACCGCCTCGGCGATGGCGGCGCCAAGCTGCACGGCGGCCGGCGACGGCGCCGCGCCCGGCAGGGGCGGAACAGTCGAGAGGGTGACGGCCGGTGCCGTGCCGCCCGTTGCGACGGCCGGCGCCTCACGCTCGACCCGCACCGCCTCCACGCGCTCCGCAGCCGCCGTCTGGCGGGGCGGCGGCGCAGCCTCCGCCCGGCTCTCGCGTGGCGGCAGCTCCACGGCCGCAACCTTTTCGCTCGTGCCAGGGCGGACGGGCACCGCCAGCGTCGGGCGCGGCGCGATCGTCGGCATGTCGGCCTCGATGGCCATTGCCGAGGCCGGGACTGTGGCCCCCTCGCTGGACAGGGGAGCGCGCCCGGCGTCCGGCGCCAGACCGCGCAGCACGGGCTGTTCCGCCGGGGGCATGGCCGCTCTCGGCCGGAGGTCGCGCGGTGTCACCGGAGCGAAATGGGTTTCGCACAACACCACCTTGGCCCCCGCCAGAGGCGCCTCGTCGGGTGCCGTCTCGCCGCGCGGCGCCGCCGTCGCTAGGGGAAGCGGCGACGGCGAAGAGGTGGCCTCCTCCAGCCCCGGCGCGGCGACAGGACCAAGGGCGCCGATCATTGCGGCCGACAACACGCAGATGGTGGGGGACGGCGCCATCTCGGCCTCCGGGGCGGCGGGTGGGGATGCTGTCTCGTGCGGTTGCGGCGCCAGACCGCGCAGGGGCACTTCGTCCCCGGCAAGCGAGAGCGAGGCCGGCGCGTCCAGCAATGGTGGAAGGGTGGAGACAGGCGTCGACTGCGGCGGTGCAAGGGTTGAGACCTGCGCCGACGGCGGCGACACAAGGATGGCGACCTGCGCCGACGGCGGCGACACGGGGGTAGCGACCTGCGCCATAGCCGGCGGCGCAGGGGTTGAGACCCGCGCCGACGGCGACGACACAAGGGGTGATGCCTGCGCCGCCGGCGGCGACACAAGGGCCGCGACCTGCGCCGACGGCGGCGGCGCCGGGTTGGAGGTCGGCGCTGGGTTGGAGAGCGGCGTCGGGGCAAGCGGGCGGGCGTTCGCAGGCAAGGCCGCAGGCATGCGCGCCTCCGGCAGCACCGCCGCCCCCTCCCGCCGCGTCAAAGCCATGGCCGGCACGTCCCCATCCAGCGCCGGCCGCACGGTGCCGGAAGCCGGGGGGCGGCTCGCCATGTCCCCGTCATCGAACACAGGCCGGGCAAGCAGAGCGGCCAGTTCCCCGTCGGCGGCCGGGGTTTCCGGCGCCACGGCCGGCAGAGCGCGGGGCAAGGGCGCCGTCTCGGCGGGCATCGCCGCCTGTCCCATCGGGCTCATCGGGACCGCCGGGGCCCTCCGGCCGGTCAGCCCCTGCGGCAGCGCCGCAGCGCCTTCGCCGCTGGTGCGCCCCATCGCCGGCGTGTCCTGAGGCGCGGTCCGCACATCCATCTCGGCAAGGAGGCTGGCGAACGCATCCTGGGTGCCGCCGCGTTCGGGCCGGCCCGACGACTCGTCGGCCGCGCCGGCCGGGGTTCGGGCGGAGGAAAAGATCACCGAGGTCATAGCGGCGCGTCTCCCAGCAATTGGTCCACCGAGGCGAGGGCGGCCTGGGCCTTGGCGAGGGTCGCCGGCGGCGGGCCGGTATCCGCGACGGCCGGGCTGTCGGTGCCGGCGGGATCGGCGGCGGCGGGATCGGCGGCGGGTGCCGCCCCGCCCCCCTCCTCCGGCGGCGGGATATCGACGGCATGCAGGATCGACGCGGCCACCGTCTGCGCGGCGGCCAGCAGCCGGGCATCGTCGGGAGCGAACCGCTCGCTGGCGACGCTCGCCAGTTCGGTCTGCGCCTCGGCGAAACGCTCGGGCGAGGTGATTGTCGCGGCGGCACGGTAAAGCGTGGCCCGGTCGGCTTCCAGGCTGCCGAACACGGCTCCCTTCAGCACAAGTTCCGCCGCCCGTTCCGCCGCCGTCGTCTTGCCCTGGCTGACGGCCGCCTGCGCCACCAGGAGGGCGACCTCGCGCCGGCCCGCCGGTTCGAGCGGGGCCAGCAGGTCGTTGATCCGGTCGAACTCGTCCGGCTTGTCGATGAAGCTCATCCGCGTCAGCGCGGCGGCAAAGCGCTGGCGGAAATTGCCGGCATAGACCGAGTGGCGGAAGCGGGCGAGATAGGTCGCGGTCATCCGCTCGAACGTGCCGAGATCGTCGGCCTGCGCGGCGATGAAGATCGCACGCCGCAGCGCCGCCTCCTCCACCAGCGTGCCCGGCGCGATCAGGCGGGCCCGCCCGAGCAGCACCGCCGCGCGGGCCGGGTCCCGGCGCACCCAGAGCGCCGCCTGCGCCAAGGCGACCTGGCCGGCCAGGCTGTCGGGCAGGCTGCGCATGTCGACCTCGCCCAACTGCTTCAGCGCCTCGGGCTCGCGGCCTTCGAGATAGGCGAGGCTGCCGCGCAGCAGCCGCTCGTCAATATTGGGCACGGCTGATTTGCCCAGCACCGCGCGCAGCACGCCCGGTCCGCCGCCGCTGAGGGCGAAGATGACAAGGGCGCGGGCATTTTGCGGGTCGTTCCAGACGCTGGCATCGGCCGCCCGGTACAATTGGTCGATATGCGCGATCAGCGCATTCTGCGCCGGCAAGGCTCCGGGCACCCCGACCGCCATGCTGTCCTGCAGGCGCTGCAATTCGCGCACCTCGCGATAAAGCGGCGGGGCCGGCGGCAGGACGGGGCCTTCCTGCGGCGCCTCTTTCGCCGTCTCTTGCTCCGCCTCTTGCGAAGCCTCCTGCGGTGCCGCGTCGCCCGCTGCCGGCGCGTCCGTGGCGGCCGGCTCCACCGGCTCTTCGCGCGCCTCACCCGGCACGGCCTCTTCGGCGGCCTGTGCCGGCGGGAAGATCGAGACGACAGGCACGCTGAGCAGGCTGAGGGCGCCGGCCACCGGCTGCGAGGGCCTCAATTCGGTTGGCGGCTCGGCCGGGGCGGAGGGCGCCGCTGCGGCAACGGCCTGCACGGCAGTGGGTGGCGTGGCAAGGGGATGCGAGGCAAGGGGTGGCGTGGCAAGGGGATGCGAGGCAAGGGGTGGCGAAGCAACGGTTTGCGAGGCGAGAGCCTGCGAGGCGAGGGCCTGTATCGCATGGGCCTGCATACCGGGCGCCTGCGCGGCGACGGCCTGCGGCACGAACGCCTTCGGAGCGAAAGTCTCCGGAGCGAAGGCTTCCGGAGCGAAGGTGTCCTGCGCGACGGAGGTTCGGACGACGGAGGCCTGGGCAATGGGGGCCTGGGCAGCGGAGGTCTGGGCAACAGACGTCGGCGCAACGGAGGTCTGGGGGAGCACCGGCGCGGTCTCTGGAACGTCGACCAGCCACGGCAGGTCGGCCAGCTCCGGCACGGTTTCATCGGCCGGCACGGCCGTCTCCAACGGCGGCGGCGGCACCTGAGAGGTCGCGACCACGGCAAGGGGTGCGGCCGCCGGCGCGAGGGCCGGCCGCGCAGGCGGCAAGGGAACGGCGACCGGAACGGCGACCGGAACGGAGACCGGAACGGCGACCGGACGCGCCGAGGCCGGGGCCGCCACCGGCGTGGGCGCGGGCATCGCGTCCGGTGCCGGTGCGCGAGCGGCCGCAGGAACGGCAGCCGGAACCGCCGCGGGAATCGCGGGTCGCGGCATCGGGCGCGGCACCGGCTTCGGCACAGCCGCCGACCTCGGCGCGGCGCTCGCGGGGGCCACCATGCGGACCGCCGGGGCGGCGGCGTCCGGCGGCGCGAGGGCGGCGTCGAGCGCCCGCACATCGTCCCACGGGTCCTGCGCGGTGGCGGGAAGCGGGGCGAGCAGCAGCGCGCCCATGACAGAAACCGCGAGAAGGTTCCGCTTCATTGCGCGGGCTCCTGCAGGACGATCTCGATCCGCCGGTTTTCCGCCGCGTTCGGATCGGCCGGGTTCTTCAGGTTGCGGTCGGCAAAGCCGACGATCTGCCGGATGCGGTTCTCGTCCAGCCCGCCGCGCACCAGCATGTAATGGGTGATGTTGGCGCGGGCGGCGGAGAGCTGCCAATTGTCATAGCTCGGCGAGCGGAACGGCCGTCCGTCCGTGTAGCCACGGATCACCACATCGCCCGGCCGGTCCTTCAGCGTCTGGGCGATCCGCGCCATGGCCGCGACGATGCGCGCATCCGGCACGGCCGAGCCGATGGGGAACATCGAGAAGTCGATGTCGTCGGTCAGGCTGATTATCGTGCCCTCCCGGGTCTTGCGCACGTCGAGCTGCGGGCCGGTGGCGGCGCCCATGGCGGCCGAGAGATCGGCCTTGATCTGCTGTTCAAGCTGTTCCGTCGCCGTTGCGGCGCTGGCCTGCGGCGTCGCCTCCCCCTTGGCCGCCGCGCTGGAGCTCTCGCCCGGGGGCGGCGGCGGGGGCGGCGGAACAGCGGCGCCTGCGCCGCTCTCGGCGGTGAGGGCGGCAGCTTCCGACACCGGCACGCCGGAGGGATCGCCGGTGGCGTCCTCGACAGTGGGGTTGGGCGTGTCGCGCACGGCGCCGGCGTCGGGACGCTTGCCCTGCGGGGCGCCGATGCCGGCAGTGCCGGGGGCGGTGGCCTGCGCCTTGCGGGTGGAGGTCATCTGCCAGTAGACCGGGTCGAACGGGTCGCGATTGGCATCGCCGCTGCCGGTGCCGGGCTCGCTGCTGATGCCGAGCGGCGCATCGGGCGAGGTCGGCGTGCCGGGCGGGGCATCGGCGATGATCTCCGCCAGCACCGCATAGGGGTCCTGGAACAGCGCCGCCTCACGCGGGCCCTGCTGCACATCCTCGCCCGGGCCGGTGTTCTCGCCGACCGTGTCCTTCAGCGTGGACATCTGGTCGCCATCGGCCGAGGTGCCGGCGTCCTTGATATCCTCGGGGTCGTTCAGTCCCTTCCGCTCGGTCACGCTGTCGGCGAGGTTGACCGGATTGAAGTAATTGGCAATCGCCTTGCGCACGTCCTTATCGGTGACGTTGATCAGCCACATGATCAGGAAGAAGGCCATCATCGCGGTCATGAAGTCGGCATGTGCGACCTTCCAGGCGCTGGAATGATGCTCGTGCTCATCTTCCTCGTAGCGCTTGATGATGATCATTTCTTGGTGTTCAGGTCCGGCCATCGTCGCTTACTCCCGCGCCAGGTCGAGACGCTCGGCCCAGGCGCGGAGCTGTGTTTCAAACGTGGTCGTCCCGGCGGTGACGACGATCTCGCTGCCCGCGCCGGCCTCGAAACACACCGGAGCGCGCGGATCGATCCGCGCCTGCAGGCCCTCGACGAGGTCGGCGGGGCCGGTGACGCGCAGCAACGGCGTCGTGCCGTCGGCGAGCGCGCGGGTGATCGCCGACGCCATGTCGGCAAGCACGCGCTCGCGCAGGGCGTTGGAGAGGAACGGCCCGATCACCCGGCCGAGGCGCGTGGAGAGATCTTCGCCCAGCCGCTCGAACCCTTCGGCGACCGCGCGCGCCAGCGGCTCGCCCTCGGCCTCGGCCCAGTCCGCGCGGGCCTGCGCCAGTCGCTCCTGCGCCAGCGACGCGTCCTCGGCCCGCTGCTGGTCGAAGCGGGCCCGCGCCGCCGCCTCGCCGGCCAGCCGGCCGGCCTCCTCGGCCTCCAGCAGCATCGCCTTGACGTCGGGAGCGGCGGCGGGGACAGGGGGCGCGACCGTCGCGACCGCCGTCGTCGCGGCTCCGGGCGGCGACGAGGCCAGCAGGGCGTGGCCGGCCTCTGCCGGGCCGAGCACGGGCCATGTCGGCGTCCGAGCGGCGGCGGTTGAAAAGTCCGGGAGATGGCTGATCAGCGCCCGCATCATATGCGCGCTTCCTGCTGCAGCCACTGCCGCAGGATGGCGGCGGCCTGCTCCTCATCGAAGTCGATGATCTGCTCCAGCCGCTTCTGCGGCGAACGGTTCATCTTGCTGGTGAGATCCTCGATCAGGCTGACCGGCTCCGTCACCCCGGGCGGCATCACGCTGCCGTCGGGGCCGGTCAGTTCGCCCACCGCGCCGCCGGGGCCGGAAAGCATGCTGGTTTCGATCAGTTCCGCGTCGTCGGGCCGGGCGACGATCGCCCGGACGGCGGGGCGCAGCCCGAACCAGATCAGCAGCACGGCGACGATCAGGATGGTGGCAGCGTTCACCAGCGTGCCGGCCTGGCGCATCAGCACCTCCGACCAGGGCAGCGCCGGAATGGCATCGAGTTCGCCATTGCCATCGGCGAAGCCGACCGCCGAGACTTTCAACTTGTCGCCACGCTCCTTGTCGAAGCCGGCGGCGGCGGCGGCGAGTTGCTCGATCTCATAGATCTGCGTCTCCAGCGGAACGGCCGCCTCGGCACCGGCACCGGCATCGGCATCGGCCGGCGGCGCCAGGCGTGCCCGGTTGACCAGGATGGCGATCGACAGGTTCTGCACCGTGAAGCCCTCGCGCACCGTCTCGGTGCTGCGCGAGGAAATCTCGAAATTGGTCAGTTCCTCGCGGCGGCTGTTCTCCTCATTGGAGGCGACGCCGGCATCGCCGCCGGCATCCTGGGCAGGGATGTTCTGCTGCACGCCGGCGGCGGCCTGCTTGGCGCGGTTCTGCGAGGTGCCGGTCTCCTTGACCACGCGCACCGAGCGCTCGGTCTTGGAGCCGGGATCATAGGTCGTCTCATTGGTGGTGACGCGGTCGATATCGAGGCGCGAGGTGACGCTGATCTGGAAATTATCGATGCCGAGATAGGGCGTCAGCGCCCGGCGGATCTTCGCCTCGGTCTCCCGGTTCATCTGGTCCTGCAGCATCGCCTTCTTGCCGGAGGACGCATTGGCCGGGTCGTCGCCGGAGGCGAGGATGGCGCCTTCGGTGTTCAGAACGGTAACGGCGTCGATCTTCATGCCCGGCAGGGCGGCGGCGACGAGATGGCGGATCGCTTCGGCGGAGGAGCCATCCACCGCACTCTCGGTACGGATCACCACCGAGGCGGAGGCGCTCTGCTGGTCCTTGCGGAACGAGCCGCGGTCGGGCAGCACGATGTGTACCCGTGCCGCCTTGATCCCCTTCATGGTCTGGATGGTACGGGCCAGCTCGCCTTCGAGCGCGCGCACCTTCGTCACCTCCTGCATGAAGGAGGTGAGGCCGAGTGAGTTCACCTCGTTGAACAGCTCGTAGCCGGAACTCGAACTCTGCGGCAGTCCCTTCTCGGCCAGCTGCATGCGCGCCCGCGCCGTGTCGGCGGGAGCGACCAGCACCGCCGTGCCGTCGGAGTTCACGTCAAAGGAAATGCCGGCATCCTTCAGCGCCCCGCCAATGCGGGTCACATCCTCGCGGCTGAGATTGGCGTAGAGCGTTTCGCTGGTCGGGCGGCTGAGGAAGAAGGCGCCGAGGCCGATGGCCGCCAGCACCGCCAGCCCGATCATCGCCAGCGCGACCAGACGGCGGGCGCCGAGCTGCCGCAGATTGCCAAGAAGCATATCGAGCTGCTGGCTTGCGAACATCTGGCATCCCGCTCCCTAGAATCCGACATGCCCTTGGCGCGGGCCGCGCGGGGTCGGCCTGAGAGGACAGGACCGTTCCGCCGGAGGGAGAGTGCGGTGGCGAGCTTGCCTGAGCGTTGCGCGGGCGGCCGCGGGAAAAAAGAAGGCCACGCTTCCGGGGGAGAAGCGTGGCCAGGGGCGCCGTAGAATACGGCGGCGGGGTAGGCGGAACCGGGCGCGAGCCCGGTAGGATCAGCCGCGGAACAGGCTGAGCACGCTCTGCGAGCTGGAGTTGGCGATGCCAAGCGACTGAACGGCGAGCTGCTGCTGGGTCTGCAGCGCCTTCAGCTTGGTCGACTCCTCTTCCATGTTCGCATCGACGAGCGCGCCGATCGCGCGGTTGTTGGCGTCCTGCAACGCCTGGACGAAGTTGGTCTGCGATTCGATGCGGCTGGCAGTCGAGCCGAGGCTCGTCGACGCATCGGTCAGGTCGGTCAGGGCGGCATCGACGATCGAGGTGTAGTTCGCGATCTGGTCGAGGTCGTCCTGGCTGGAGGTCAGCCCGGAGATGTCGATATCCATGATGGAGCTGACCGTGGCCGTGCCGTTGGCAGTGGCCGCGACGCGGGACTTGTCGAGGATACCGAGGTTGTCGGTACCGGACGCATCCAGCGAGTTGGACAGAGCCAGCACGGCGCCGTCGAGGGCGGTGGTCTTCGCCGTATCGGCGGTCGCGACGGCGGCATCGCGGGTGTTGGTGGCCGTCGCATAGGCGGCGTCACGGGCTGCAACGGCCGCGGCATCCATGGCGCTGCCGGCGAACGTGGTATCGGCAGTGCCGATCGCCGTGTCGTAGGCAGTGGTCGCCGCAGTGCTGGCGGTGGTGTAGGCCGTTTCCGCCGTGGTCTTCGCGGTGGCGTAGGTCGCCGACGAGGTGGTCACCGCCGCGTCAACGGCCGTATGCACCGTGGCGTTCTTGTCCAGCAGCTTGAAGGTGCTGGTGTCAATGTCGATCGTGTCGACCTGCACCGAATCGCCAGTGCGGGAGAACGAGGCGACAACCGCCTTGGTGGCATTGTAGTTGGCTTCGCTCGAATCCACCGACAGCCAGTTGCTGCCGGAAATGACCGTGCTCTCGGCGTTGTTCTTCAGAGCGCTGAGCAGGCTGCCGATTTCGGTCTGAAGCTTGGCACGGTCGGCATCCGGAGAGGCGGCCGTGATCAGCTTTTCCTTGACCTTCTGCAGCGCGTTGCGAACCGTGTCGAGACCAGTATTGACGGTATCGACGGAAGACTTCGCGAGGCCGAGCGAGTCCTTCACCGCGCCGAGCGCGCCGTTGTCGGAGCGGGTCGTCGTGGCGATCGACCAGTAAGCCGCGTTGTCCGACGCCGAGTTGACGCGCAGGCCGGTGGAGACGCGGTTATTGGTCTGGTCGAGGTTCGAGTTGATGCTCCGCAGGGTCTGCAGGGCGACCATGGAAGACGTGTTGGTCATCAGGCTGGTCATAGGAAATGTCCCTTGAGTTGGTGTGAGTTTTTTCACGGGACATACCGGGCTTTCACCGGCATGGCAGAGGCGGCATCATGCCTTTGATGATCGGGCCCTGAAGCGTTCGATCCGTGTGCCGGCCCGACCGGGACCGGCAATCAATCTGCCATGCACACACCCTCGCATCGCTTGCTTGCGCGAGGCTTGCATCCGGCGCGGGGTGCGTCTGTCTTCAGGCAGGTAGCCGGCAAAACGCCAGCGGGGCGGCCCGCTCGCGCGCACCGCCCCGCATGATCGTCAAAGGGAAGTTGTCAGTAGAAGGAGCGCACCAGCCCGCCCACCAGAAGATTCCAGCCGTCAATCAGAATAAAGAAGAGGATCTTGAACGGCAGGGCGATGACAACAGGCGGCATCATCATCATGCCCATCGACATGACCAGCGTCGCCACGATCATGTCGATGATCAGGAAGGGCAGCATGATCAGGAAGCCGATCTCGAAGCCGCGCCGCAGCTCGGAGATCATGAAGGCCGGGATGAGGATGCGCAGCGACACCTTTTCCTCGTTCTCCGCCGGGGCCTGGCCGTTGGCGGCGGCGAGGTCGGCGAAGGTCTGCAGGTCCTTCGGACGCACCTGCGACATCATGAAGTCGTGGAACGGCGCGGCGACGCGCGCCAGCGCCTCCTCCTCGGAGATCTTGTTCTCGGTCAGCGGCTGGATGCCCTGCTGCCAGGCCCGGTCGAAGGTCGGGCCCATGACATAGAAGGTCATGAACAGCGCCAGCGAGATCAGCACCAGATTGGCCGGCGTCGATTGCAGGCCGAGGCCCGAGCGCAGGAAGGACAGCGCGATGACGATGCGCGTGAAGCAGGTGACGGTGATCAGCAGGCCCGGCGCCACCGACAGCACGGTCAGCAGCGCGATCATCTGCACGATGCGCCCGCTCGCCGCCGCGCCGCCGGACTGCTGGAGCAGATCGGTCAGCGCCGGCACCGACTGGGCGAAGGCCGGGGCGGCGAACAGGCCGCCGGCGAGGAAGGCGGCGGCGGCAAGGCCAGCCGCCAGGGGAAGGCGGGAGCGCGCGCTCATTGCACCACCAGCGTCTCGATGACGAGCTCGTCGATATGGCCCTCGGTGCGCAGCCGGGCCCGCTCGTCCAGGTCCTCGCGCAGATGCAGCAGGCCGCTCGCCCCTTCCAGCTGGCTGAGCGAAAGGGTGCGCAGATAGCCCATAATGTCGTCGCGGATCTGCGCGGCGGCGATCTTCGGATCGGCCAGCGCCCCGTTCTTGAAGATGATCGACGCCTCGATGCGGATGAAGGTCTTCGAGGGTGCGGCCAGATTGGCGACGATCGGCTTCAGCGGCTCCATCACCGTGTCGGTGCTGGCATAGCGCAGCGGCGGGGAATCGGGCTCGGGCGGCTTTTCCTTGGCCTTCTCGCTCACCACCTTCTCGACGCTGGAGGCGAGCTGGATGCCGAGCCCGGCACCCGTGCCGGCAGCCAGCAGAGTGAGGATGGCGAGCGGCAGGATCAGCCCGCCGCCCTTCTTGTCGTCGCCTTTGCCGCCCTTGTCGTCCGGCAGTGCTTTCGAGGCCATGGTCGCGCGCCTCAGAACGGAGCCACGACGTCATAGATGCGCTGGCCCCAGGCCGGCTGCTGCACATCCATGAGCCGGCCGCGTCCACCATAGGAAATGCGCGCCTCGGCAATCTTGTCGTAGGAGATGAGGTTGCGACCCGAAATATCGAGCGGGTTGACCATGCCGGCGACATTCAGCACGCGCACCTCGTAATTGACGAGGATTTCCTGCGAGCCGCTGATCATGAGATTGCCATTGGGCATCACCTCGGTGACGACGGCGGCGACCTGGAGCTGAAGCTTCTCGGAACGGTCGATCGAGCCCTTGCCCTTGGCGGCGGTGTCGGAATTCATGGTGAGATCGCCCATGGCCGAGCCGGCCGCACCGCTCCAGCCGAAGCCTTCGGCGGCGACGGCGACGTCGAGACCGGCCTGCTGCGCCGATTTGCGCGAGCGGTCGGTCTGGTTGTCGAACTGCGCCTTGTCGTTCATGGCGATGGTCACCGTCACCACGTCGCCGACCTTGCTGGCGCGGATGCTGCGGTAGAGGCTCTGCGTGCCCTGGTCCCAGGTCGAGGCGAAGCTGCGGGTCGGCGGCGGCGGAAACGCCATCGGAATCGGGTCGGTCCGCTGGTTGATACCGTAGCCGACCGGCGTCAGGCTCGGCCCGAAGGCCAGGCTGTCATAGGTCTTCTGGCAGCCGCCCAGCGCAAGCGCGAGAAGCGGCAGGACGAGCGGCAGGGGCAGCCGTCGGCGGAGCGTCGGGTGGGTGCGTGTCACGATGATTTTCCATCCGGTGCCGTGCGCTTGGCGATGCCCACCATCACGCCGGTAAGCCGGGCGGCCCGGGCCGGCTCCATTTCGTTGAGGATCGCGCTGGCAACGCGGGAATTGAGCTTGGCGAGGATCGCAGCGGCGGGATCATCGTTCATGATGGTGAGCTGCGCGGCGGCCGCGTCGGGCCGCATCTGCGAGATCACGGCGATCACCGCGCTATCGGCCTTGTTGAGAAAATCCTCGCGCCGCGTGAGCCACTTCTCATATTCGGCGCGCTTGGCCTCCAGCGCCGCGATCCGCTCCTCAATCTCCTTCTCCAGGGCGGCGAGCGCCTCCTTCTGGCGGGCGAAGCGGGCGTCCCGCACCGCATCGATCATGCCCTGGCAATATTGGTCGGCATTGTCGCCACGGGGCGCGGCGGGCGCCGGGCGCCTGGCGACCGGGCGGGCTTCGGCCGGATCGGCGGCAGGCGCCGACGGCGCCGTCTCGGCGCGCAGGCTCAGCACGCCGAGAAAGGTGGTGCCGAGGGTGAGCGCCACGATGACCGACGCCTTGACCACGCGCGCGCTCCAGTCGCGGCGCGGCGCCGGTGAACGCAGGACCGGAGGCGGCTGGCGCGCCGCTTCCTCCTCCTCGTCCCCTCCGTTGGGCTCGCTGTCACGCGCGGCAAAGCAGAGAGCGGCGGAGAGCAGACCGAGCAGGCCGCCCACCGTGAGGGCCGCCAGATGCGAGAAGACCAGTATCATGCTCATGCGGGAAATCCCCCGGGCCGGTGGCGCCTGCGGCGCGCCGATTACTGGATGACGAGCTCGGCCTGCAGGGCACCGGCTGTCTTGATCGCCTGAAGGACGGAGATGATGTCCGTGGGCCTCATTCCCATACGGTTCAGACCTTGCACGAGGGTGTCGAGATCGGGGCCGCGCACCACCGAGAGGTAGCCGCCATCCTGCTCGACCTGCACCTCGGTGTTGGGAACCACCACCGTCTCGCCATAGGAAAAGGGGGCGGGCTGGGAGACCTGCGGCGTCTCGGTGACGCGCACGGTTAGGTTGCCCTGGGTGACGGCGACGGTGGAAATCTTGACGTTGCGCCCGATCACCACCGTGCCGGAGCGCTGGTCGACGACCACGCGGGCCGGGGCGTCGGTCTCCACCGCCAGATCGCCGACCATGGCGAGGAAGCGGGCGGCACTGATGCGCGGGGGACGCTGGACCACGACCGAGCGCTGGTCGCGCGCCATCGCGGTCGGGCGCACGGCGCCGCCGATCTTGCCATTATCAGTCGCGACCGTGCCGAACCGCGCATTGATCACGTCGGCCACGCGGGCGGCGGTCGCGAAATCGGGATTGCTGAGTTCCAGCACGTAATGCGGCAGCTCCGCCAGTTCCCCGGGCGCCGGCTTTTCCACCAGCGCGCCATTGGGAATGCGCGCGGCGGTCGGCACGCCCTGGGTCACGCTCTCGGCCTCGCCGGCGGCGGTGTAGCCGGTGACGGCGAGCTGGCCCTGGGCGACCGCGTAGGTCTGGCCATCGGCGCTGTTGAGCGGGGTGATGAGCAGCGTGCCGCCCTTGAGCGAGGTCGCATCGCCCATCGAGGCGACGTTGACGTCGATGCGCCCGCCGACCCCGGCGAAGGACGGCAGATTGGCGGTGACCGCCACCGCCGCGACATTGCGCGAGCGCAGCGGCACGCCGCGCGTGCTGATCCCCAGCCGGTCGAGCATGGACTGCATGGCCTGCTCGGTGAAGGGCGAGTTGCGCAGCGTGTCGCCCGTGCCCTGCAGGCCGATGACGAGGCCATAGCCGATGAGCTGGTTGTCGCGCACGCCCTGCACGCTGGAAATATCCTTGATGCGGTTCGCCGCCTCGCCGCTCGGCGCGAGCGCCAGCAGCATCAGCAAGGCGCCGAAACCACGCCTGACGATCCCGCGCCCGGGAAGACCGCGCCGTGCCATCCCGCCCTTCATTGCACGCTCACCTTGACCGAGCCGTCGGCCTGCACCACGCCGGCGACGATCTTGCCGCTATCGGCGTTCTTGAGCTTCACCATGGCGCCGAGCACGCCCGATTCCAGCGGCACGCCGAGGGCGCGGATGCTGAGCCCTTCGTGCTCGAAGCGCAGCTCGGTGGCGACGCCGCGGGTGACGAGCTGCGCCTCGGCGACGGCGGAGATCGGGATGGTGTTGCCCGCCACCAGCAGGCGGCGCGCCACCTTGCCGATGAGTTGCCCCTGATTGACCGCGACCGGGTGCTGGCCGGCCGTTGCGGCCGGGAAGGCGCGTTCGTCCAGCATGCTGGCGGTGATCGTCTCGCCCGGCGCGATGTTGGTCGCGGCAACCGGCAGGCTGATCTGCGCCGGCGCGGCGACCACCGCCGGCGGCGCGGCCGGCACCGGCGCCGGCACCGGCGCGGGGGCGGGGGCGGCGCTCGACACCGTGTCGGCGATCGGCCGCTGGCGGGCAGCGGACGGCGCCTGCGCCAGCAGCGGCGCGCACGAAAGGGCGAGGGCGAGAGCCGCCCCCGGCAGCAGCCGAAGCATGGAAGGTGTCCTTTCTAGCGGATGCCCTTGGCAACCGTCGCCGCCATCTCGTCGGCCGCCTGGATCACCTTCGAGTTCATCTCATAGGCGCGCTGCGCCGAGATGAGCTCGGTGATCTCCTTGACCGGGTCCACATTGGACCCTTCGAGATAGCCCTGGTGGATCTTGCCGAAGCCGGCATCGCCCGCCAAACCGGTCACAGGCTGGCCCGAGGCGGCGGTCTCGCGATAGAGATTGTTGCCGATCGGCTCCAGGCCGCCATCATTGGCGAAATTGGCGAGGCCGAGCTGGCCGAGCAGCTGCGGATCAGGCTGGCCCGCGGTCTTGGCGTAGACGTTGCCGGTCTCGTTGATGACGATCTCGGTGACGTCGTTGGGAAAGGTGATCGCCGGCTGCACGACATAGCCGTCATTGGTGACGAGCTCGCCATTGGGCCCCTTGCTGAACGAGCCGGCCCGCGTATAGAGCGTCTCGCCCGTGGGGCCGGTGATCTGGAACCAACCGCGCCCGTTGATCGCCATGTCCAGCGGATTGCCGGTCTGGGCGAGCGGCCCCTGCATGTGCAGGTTGCGCACGCCCACCGTCCGCACGCCGAGGCCGACAAGCGCACCATCGGGAACCGGCAGGCCGCCATCGACATTGGGCACGCCCTGGGCGCGCTCGGCCTGGTAGAGCAGGTCGGAGAACTCGGCCCGGGCGCGCTTGAAGCCGGTCGTGTTGATGTTCGCGATATTGTTCGCGATCACCTCGACATTGGTCTGTTGCGCGCTCATGCCGGTGGCGGCGATGGCCAGTGCTTTCATGTCGAATTCCCTGGGGCATTTTCAATGCGACGGGGCGACCCGTTCGCGCGAAGAAAATGCGTCAAAACAAGAGGCTGGAACCCATTCGCCGAGCCGGGGCCCGGCGACGAGGCTCTAGATCGCCATGCGCGATATTTCCTGATAGGCGGCGACGACCTTGTCGCGCACCGCCAGCGCCGTCTGCAGCGTCTGCTCCGCCGCCATGATGGACTGCACCACATGCTGCACGGAGGCCTTGCCTTGCAGGCCGGTGATGGAGGCGGATTCCGCCCCCTTCAGCGACGTGACCGCCTGGCCGGAAATGTCGGCCAGCATGTCGGAAAAGCCGACGCCGGCGGTCGGACGAACCGCCGACGCGGCAGCGGAAGCGCCGGTCGAGGCGGTGGCGCCGGGTCCGCGCAGGGCGGAGAGCGAGTTGAGCGCGTCCATCATCAGCCTGCCCTCAACAGGTCGATGGTCATGGAGATCATCGAGCGTGCCTGCTTCATCATCTGGAGATTGGCGGAATAGGAGCGGCCGGCCTCGCGCAGGTCAGCCATCTCGACCAGCACGTTCACATTCGGCAGCTTGACATTGCCGTCCGCGTCGGCCGCCGGGTTGCCCGGGTCGTTCTCAACCGTGAAGGGCGTATTCTGGTCGAGCCCGATGGTGCGGACGGTGACGCCGGGCCCTGCCCCCACCCCGTCCGGGCCGGCCAGATGCACGGTCTTGCGCCGATAGGGCTCGGCACCGGGGGTATCGCCGGTCGAGCGGGCATTGGCGATGTTCTCCGACACCACCCGCATGCGGGTGGACTGGGCCTGCATGCCCGAACTGGCGATGTTGGAGATTGATCTCAGTTGATCGATCATCAGGCGTTCCTCACACTGGCAAGCACCATGCGGTGAAAGGCGCGCACGATGCTCGTGTTCAAGGTATAGGCCCCGCTCGTCTGGGCAGACTTCACCATCTGCTGGTCAAGGCTCACCGTGTTGCCGGACTCGGAAACTTCCCAGCTGTCGGCATCGCTGACCTTGGCGCTGGCCGCCTCCGACGCACCGAGGGCGAGATGGCCCGAGGACGTCCGCATCGGGGTCAGATGCGTGCGGTCGAGCACCTTGGCAAAGGGTTCGACATCCGCCGCCCGATAGGCCGGCGTATTGGCATTGGCGATGTTCGTGGCGATCGTCGCCTGCCTTACCGACGCCCAGTCGGCGTGGCGGGAGGCGAGATCGAACAGGAAAATCTTATCCACGGGGGTCTCCGCATTCCGATGGACGGACCTTAGGACCAGAACCTTGCACGAGGCTGGAGCGTTCAGTGCCCGGCGAGGCGGGCGGCGGCGAGCGCCGCCTCGAAGCGTCGCAGGTTCTCGCTCTCCGAACCCAAAGGCTTGGCGAACTCGATAGCGTCGATATGCACGCCGATCGAACTGTCGTCGAACACCACATGGAAGGCGGCCGTCATGGCTTGCTGGCGGAAGCGCAGGGCGATCGACACATGCGGGGGCGCGCCCCAGTCGCTCTCGATGACCGCCTGGCGGGCATAGCAAAGCTGGCCCGGCTTGAGGAACAGCTCGGCCGAGGAGGCGATGAGGTCGTCGATATTGCCGTCCTGCCCGCTGTTGATATAGGCCATCACCACCCCGGCATTGGTCAGGCACAGCTCGGTGAGGAAACCGCGTAGCGCCTCGGCCAGCCGCTTCTCATAGGTGAGCAGCGCCAGTTCCGGCAGGCTGGAGATGTCGAGGCTGCAAAGCCCTTCATTTCCGGGCATTCTGGCCTCGCGAATAGATGAAGAAGAGGATCTTGGCCACTGGGCGGTAGAACTCCGCCGGAATCCACTGGTCGACCTCCACCGCCTCGTAGAGCGCCCGCGCCAGCGCGCGGTCCTCCACGACAGGCACGCCGGAACTCTCGGCGATGGAGCGGATCTTCAAGGCGATGAGATCGACGCCCTTGGCGAGCACCAGCGGCGCGCCGCCCTTCACCCGGTCATAATGCAGGGCGATGGCGTAGTGGGTCGGGTTGGCGATGACCAGCGAGGCGCGCGGCACCGCGTTCATCATGCGGTGGCGGGCGCGCTCCTTGGCCAGCGAGCGCATCCGCGCCTTGACGATCGGATCGCCTTCGGCCTGCTTGAACTCCTCCTTCACCTCCTGCTTGGTCATGCGCAGCTCGGCGCGCCAGCTCACGCGCGACCAGACGAGGTCGATGCACACCAGCGCGATGGTCGCCACGCAGACGGCGGACACCAGCTGCACCGCGAGGCCGAGGATCATGGAGGGCACCAGCGCCGGGTCGCTCGCCATGGCGCCCATGATGCTGTCCTTGGCCGAGAGCAGCAGCATGACGCAGATCACCGAGACCGCGCCGAACTTGAACAGCGATTTCAGGAATTCGACCTGGCCGTGCCGGCCGAAGATGCGGGTAAAGCCCGCCGCCGGCGACACCCGCGACCATTGCGGGCGAATGCGCTCGCCCACCAGCCGTGGCATGTTCTGCGCCAGCGAGGCGATGAGCCCGAACACGGCGAGAACGAGGGCGATCGGCAGCAGGAACCGCGCGGCGAGGCCGAACGCCAGCCAGAACAGGTTCAGCGCATCCTCGCTGCCGGCGATGCGGAAGCCGCCGGGATCGTCGATCAGCCGCGCCAGCCCCTCGGTCAGCGGCTTGACCTGCGGGCCGGCGAAGAAGGACAGGCTGATGAGGATGCCGAGCAGGGAGGCAAAGAGCGGCGCCTCGCGCGAGAACGGCACCTTGCCCTTCTCGACCGCGTCGGAGATCTTCTTCTCGCTGGCTTCCTCGGTTTTGCTCTCCTTGTCGTTATCCTCGGACATGGCGAGCCCCACGCTGGCCGGAACTAGCGCACATAGGCTTCGTCCTCGCCGCCGGCATTGAGCTCGATCTCGCCGCGTCCGGCCATTTCCAGCGCCATGTCGGTAATGGCACGGCGGGCGTCGTGCACGTCGCGGTGCGAGGCGGGCTCGCTGCTCATCAGCTCCTGCTCGACCATGCGCCGCACGCGCGAGCCGAGCGATTGCAGGATGATTTCGCGGAACGACGCATCGGTGCCCTTCAGCGCCATCACCGTGCGATCGTTCGGCACCTGGTCGAACAGCGCGGTGCGGGCGCGGGGCGGCAGGGAGATGATGTCGTCGAAGGTGAACAGCAGGCCCTTGAGGATCTCCGCCGATTTCGGCCGGGTGGCGGCGAGGCTGGAGAGGACGTTCTCCATGTCGTCGCGCTCCATCTTGTTGATGATGTCGGCGATGCGGGCATGGGTATCGGCGCCCGCATTGCGGGCGAGGTTCACCATGAAGTCTTCATGGATGGTGTTTTCGATGATCCGCATCGTCTCGTCGACGATCGGCTTGAAGCCGAGCATGCGGCGCATCACGGCGTTGCGCATCGCCTCGGGCAGATGGCCCAGCACCTTGGCGGCGCAGGACGGCTTGACCTTGGACAGGATGAGCGCCGCGATCTGCGGATGCTCCTTGATCACATAGGCGGCGATCGTGCCCTCGGAGACCCCGGAAATGCGGTCCCAGATGCTGTGATTGGTCGAGCCGAGAATATCGGTCATCAGCGCGGAGATCTGCTCGGGGGGCAGAACCCCGTCGAGCAGCCGCTCCACATCGCCGGGCGAGCCGACAATATTGGCCCCGGCCACGAACTGGGTGGCGAACTCCTCGATGGCGAGCTCGACCTGCGCGGTCGAGGCCGGGCGCATTTCCGCTATGGCGCGGGTGATCGCCTTGATCTCATCCGGCTTGAAATGCTTCATCAGCCGCGCCGCCACCGGCCGGCCCATGGCCATGAGCAGCGCGGCGACGCGATCGGAACCCTGCAGCGGGCGGGCGACCCTGGCGGTAACGGCGGACATGCGCCCTCAACCGCGTCAGCGCGACAGGTCGGCGCCGGACGTGCCGACGATCTCGGTCAGCGACACGCCGAAGCGGGAATTGTCCTCGTCGACCACCACCACTTCGCCGCGGGCGATGATGCGGCCATTGACGACGATGTCGACCGGCTCGCCGACCCGGCGGTCCAGCGGCACGATGGCGCCGCGGCCGAGCTTCATCAGCTGGGCCACCGGCAGGTTCGCCGAGCCGAGCACCACCTGGAGCGTCACTGGCACGCGCAGCAGCGATTCGAGGCCGCGCCCGCCGAAGCTTTCCTCAACCGCGCCGCTGGGGGCCAGCGCTTCCGGGGCGAAGGTTTCGTGGCTCATCCGTGCAGCTCCTCGGTCGGGTGGGTGGGGGTGGCGGGCGCGGCATCGGCGCGGGCGCGGTCCAGGCGGGCGACCAGCGCCTCGGCCTCGCCGATCCTGACGCAGAGTTCGGCGATCAGCTCGCGGCTGTCATTGTTGAGCAGCGCGACGGCCTCGCGTGCCTGGTCAAGCGCGGCGGCGCTGTCATGCAGCGCCAGCCGGTAGTGGCGCCCGACGGTCGAGAGCTCGTTGAGCTTGCGATACATCAGAACGACGCAGCCGCTCGTCACCACCAGCGCTATGAACAGCACCGCCTCAGCGGGGGAGAATGTCATCGATGAACTCCTGATCGAGGTCGACCGCCTCTTCGATACGCAGCACATAAGACCCTTCAGCTTGCCCGAGGCTGCACCAGAACAGCGGCTGCTCGACGCTCTCCAGTTTGACGCGGCTGCGCGGCGTCGCCTGCAGCGGCAGGATCTGCCCGACCTCCAGCTGGGCGGCGTCGCCGAGCGTGATCTCCCGCTCCTCCAGCACGGCGCGCAGCCGTACCTCGGTGCGCTGCACCTCGCCGCGAATGTGCTTGGTCCAGATCGGGTCGCGCGGGGAGGATTCGCCCGCCGTGGTGCTGGCGAGCTGCTGGCGCAGCGGGGTCAGCGCACCCTGCGGAATCAGCACGAACATCTCGCCGCCGCGATTGAGCGCCTGCAGCAGGAACTTGGCGCAGATGGCGAGGTTGTTGCGGCGCCCGACCACCGCGAAATCCATGCGGGTTTCCTGGCGCTGAAACTTGAAACTGACCTGGCTCACCAGCGCGAAGCTGCCCTGCAGCGCCTTGGCCATCTGCTCGAACAGGGCGATGGCGATGCGCAGCTCGATATTGGAGAAAGAGCGCTCGTCATCCACCGGCGGCTCGGAGCCATCGGCGCCGAACAGCACCTCGACCATGCTGAACACGAAGTCGCGGTCGAAGCCGACGATGACGTGGCTGTCCCATTCCGGGGAATGGAACACGCCGACGATGGCCATGCCCTCATAGCTGTCGAGCACGTCGCCGATTCGCCCGCTCTCCACCTGGCTCAGCGAGTAATAGGCCTGCGAGGAGGCCAGCTGGCGCAGGCTCTCCGCGCACAGCGTCGCCATCCGGTCGAAGATGACGTGCAGCATCGGCAGCTTGTCGAGCGAGAGCCCGGCAGCATCGAGCAGCAGGTCGCGAATATCGGTCGACTGTCCAGTTGGCGGAGCGGCGCGCATGTTCATGGGATCAGGCTGCCTGTGGCACGGCCGTGAGCGTCGGCACGTTGGAAATCGCTTCCGCCTCGACCTCGTCGATGGTCGGCCGCTCGGAGGAGGAAATGGTCTTGCGCCCATGCTCGAGCGCGATCTGCGGCAGCGCCCCGTTCATGTAGGCGATGAGCGACTGCTTCACGATGATGAAGGGCTGGACCTGCTTCTCGCGCATGATCTTGATGTTGTGCGCCATCGGCCCGAGAATCGCGTAGGAGGCGTAGATGCCGATCAGCGTGCCGACGAGCGCCGAGGCGATGTAGGCGCCGAGAATCTCCGGCGACTGGTCGATGGCGCCCATCGCCTTGATGATGCCGAGCACCGCCGCGCAGATGCCGATGGCGGGCATGCCCTCGGCCACGGTGCTGAGAGCCCCGGCCGGCTTGGTCTTGTATTTCTTGATGGTGGAGATTTCCTGTTCCATCAGCCCCTCGATCTCGTGCGAGCGGGCATTGCCGATGACGATCAGGCGGGCATAGTCGCAGATGAACTGCGTCAGCTCCTTGTCCTTCAGAATGTTCGGGAAGTGCTGGAACAGCGCGGAATTGGCGGGGTCGTCGATGTGACCCTCGACCTCGTTGCGCGGCCGGGTGCGCAGCTCGCGCATCAGCGCATAGAGCAGGCCCAGCAGGCCGAGGAAATCCTTGCGCTTGGGTGCCTTGCCCGAGAAGGCCTGAACCATCGCCTTGCCGGTGTCCTTGATGGTCGACATCGGGTTGGCAATGACGAAGGTGGCAAACGCGATGCCGAAAATGATGACATATTCGAAGGGCTGCCAGATCACTTCGAGATGGCCACCCATGGCAACGAAGCCACCAGCGATCGAGGCGAACCCCAGGACAATGCCGATCAGAATGCCCAAAGCGATGCTCCTCCGTTGTGGAGCTCCGGTCTAGGCGGGGAAGATTGCGCGAGGCTGGCCGCCGCTGGCCGCCTCTGCCCGGTGCGCGCGGGAAGCCCGGCGCAAGCTTGCCCGTCCACCTTGGGGCAGGACCGCAGCCAGGGATCGCCATGGACACGACCTTCGCGACCTACAAGTCGCTTACGCGCAACATCACCCGCACGCTGGCGCTCAAGGCCGCCGAGCCTTCGGTGGCCCTGGAGACCAAGCACTTCCTCGCCACCATCCCGAAGATCAAGTCGGTGGACGATTTCCTCAAGAACACCCGTGCCTTCACCTATGCGATGAACGCCTTCGGGCTCGGCGACATGGCCTATGCCAAGGGCTATATGCGCAAGGTGCTGACCGAGGGCATCACCGATCCGAAATCCTTCGCCAACCGCCTGAATGACGAGCGCTTCGTCGCCTTCGCCAAGGCGTTCGACTTCGACAGCTACGGCCCTCTCACCACCTCGCGCACGGCGGCCCGCCAGGATGTCGCCGACGCCTATGTGCGCCAGACGCTGGAGGTCGATGCCGGGGCGCAGAATGAGGGCGTGCGCCTGGCTTTGTATTTCGAGCGCGAGGCGCCGAAGGTGAAGTCCGCCTATGGGCTACTCGCCGACCCCGCTCTGTGGAAGGTACTGAAGACGGTCTACGGCTTTCCCACCGCCATGGCCTCGGCCGCCATCGAGAAGCAGGCGGCCGCCGTCACCCAGCGGCTCGATCTCGCCGACCTGCAGGACCCCACCAAGCTCGACCGGCTGATCCGGCGCTTCACCGCGCGCTGGGACGCCGATCAGAGCTTCAATTCGCCGGTGCTGGCCCTGTTCAACAATAACGGCGTCGGCTCCGGCATGGGCATGGCCCTGCTGAACCTCAAATATGGAGGCTGACCCATGCCGAACCTTTACGTCTCGCTGTCGGCGCAGATGGCGACGGAACGGCGCATGGCGACCATCGCCAACAACATCGCCAACATGAACACGCCGGGCTATCGCGCCGAGGAGATCAAGTTCGAGCGGCTGCTGTCGACCGCGGGCGACCAGGAGGTCGCCTTCGTCTCCGAGGGCGAGAGCTATACCTCGCGCAATGCCGGCCCGGCCATCTTCACCGGCAATCCGCTTGATGTGGCCCCGCAGGGCGACAGCTGGTTCGCGGTGCAGACCCCGAACGGGCGGGCCTATACACGCGACGGGCGGCTGCATTTGGGTCCGGCCGGCGAACTGCTCACCGTCGATAACCTCCCCGTGCTCGACGCCGGCGGCACCCAGCTCCTGCTCGATCCGGCCGCCGGCGAGATCCGCATCGGCACCGACGGCACGATCACGCAGGGTGCCAACCAGGCCGGCACGCTCGGCCTGTTCACCCTGCCGGCAGGGGCGAAGCTGGAACGCCACGGCCATTCGGCGGTGATCCCCGACCGCGCCGCCGAGCCGGTGCAGGACTTCTCCAGCCTCGGCGTCCGCCAGGGCTATATCGAAGGCTCCAATGTCGATCCGATCATGGAGATGACACGGCTCATCGCCGTCCAGCGCACCTTCGAAATGGCCGCGCAGGCGGTGCAGCAGACCGAGGAGTCCACCTCGGAAACCATCCGCACGCTCGGGCCGTCCTGAGATGAACGCGCTGACGCGGCTGGAGAGCGCCGTTCAGTCGGGGCTCGACGACCTGCCCTTCGTGCGGGTCTCGGGCGTGGTGCGCGAGGTGACGCCGACGCATTTTCGCGTGGCGGGCCTGTCCTCCCACCTCACCCTCGGCGCCTGCGTCGGGGTGGAGGCCGGCAGGCGCCAGCTGATCGGCGAGGTGGTGCGGCTCGACGAGGGCGGCGCCACGGTGAAGCCTTTCGACGAGCGGGTGCCGATCGGCCTCGGCGCCCCGGCGCATCTGGCGCGCACCCTCGCCTTCCGCCCGCATGCCGACTGGAAAGGCCGGGTAATCGGCGCGCTGGGCCAGCCGCTGGACGGGCTCGGCCCGCTCACCCTGGGCGACGAGGCGCGCGCGCTCGAAGCCGACCCGCCGGAGGCGATGACGCGGGCCCGTATCCACAAGCCCCTGCGCACCGGCGTCCGGGTGATCGACCTGTTCACCCCGCTCTGCGAGGGCCAGCGCATCGGCATCTTCGCCGGCTCGGGCGTCGGCAAGTCGACCCTGCTCGCCATGCTGGCCCGCTGCGAGGGCTTCGATACCATCGTCGTCGCCCTGGTCGGCGAGCGCGGGCGCGAGGTGCGCGAGTTCCTCGAAGGCCCGCTGGCGCCCAATCGCCACCGCTCGGTGGTGGTGGTGGCCACCAGCGACGAGAGCGCGATGATGCGGCGCCTGGCGCCGCGCGCCGGCTTCGCCGTGGCGGAATATTTCCGCGATCGCGGCGAGCAGGTCCTGCTCATCGTCGACAGCGTCACCCGCTACGCCCATGCCGCGCGCGACGTGGCGCTGGCGGCGGGCGAGCCGGCGGTGGCGCGCGGCTATGCGCCGAGCGTGTTCAGCACCCTGCCCCGTCTTCTGGAGCGCGCCGGCCCCGGGCCGGACGGCGCCGGCGCGATCTCCGCCATCTTCTCGGTGCTGGTCGATGGCGACGACCATAACGACCCGGTGGCCGACGCCGTGCGCGGCACGCTGGACGGCCATATCGTGCTCGACCGGGCGATCGGCGACCAGGGGCGCTTTCCGGCGGTCAACGTGCTGCGCTCGGTCTCGCGCCTCGCCGATCTCGTCTGGAGCCCGGAGGAGCGCGACCTGATCCGCCGGCTGCGCAGCCTCATCGCCCGCTTCGAGGACACGCGCGATCTGCGGCTGATGGGCGGCTATCACCCCGGCGCCGACCCCGAGCTCGACCAGGCGGTGAAGGTGGTGCCCCGCATCTATGAGGCGCTGTCGCAATATGCCGACGCGCCGCCCAGCCGCGAACCCTTCGCCGAACTCGCCCAAGCCATACGCGGCTAGCCATACGCGGGAGGCCCAACGTGGCTGACGCCAGTCTCGCACAAGCCAGACACGGTCAAGTGCGACAACGACACCGAGGAGTGATGAAATGAGCCTCTATGGCATGATGCGGACGGGTGTGTCCGGCATGGCGGCGCAGTCCAACAAGCTGAGCACCATCGGCGACAACATCGCCAATTCGGGCACCGCCGGCTACAAGCGCGCCTCCGCCGAATTCTCCACCCTGCTGCTGCAGAGCGGACCGGGCGAGTATAATTCCGGCGCCGTGAACACGGCGGTGCGCCATTCGATCAGCCAGCAGGGCGCGCTGAACTATTCCACCTCGGCCACCGATCTGGCGATCCAGGGCAATGGCTTCTTCCTGGTGTCCGATCCCAACGGCACCTCCTATCTCAGCCGCGCCGGCTCCTTCACCGTCGACGCCGCGAGCGGCAACCTCGTCAACACCGCCGGCTTCACCCTGATGGGCTACGACATCACCGGCGGCGACCCGAATGTGGTGCTGAACGGTGCCGGCGGCCTGCAGCCGGTGCGCATCGCCGATGTGCGGCTGGCCGCCAATCCCTCGCGCGAGGGCGCCTTCGCCGCCAACCTGCCGTCCGCCGACGCCGTCGTGACCGGCAACACCCCGGCCACCAACGCCGCCGATGCCAGCTTCTCGCAGAAATCCTCGCTGGTCACCTTCGACAATCTCGGCGGCGAGGTGACGCTCGACATCTACCTCACCAAGACCAGCGACAGCCCGATCGCGTGGGAGATGACCGCCTTCGACCGTGCCGATGCGGCGGTGGGCGGCGGCTTCCCCTATGCCAATGCCGCGCTCACCACCCAGACGCTCGATTTCGACGCGCTCGGCAACCTCACCTCCACCGCCTCCATGGTGCTTGATGTGCCGGGCGGGCAGACGCTGACGCTCAATCTCGCCGGCATGACCCAGCTGGCCGACCGCTACACCCCGCTCACCGCCACGGTGGACGGCAACGCCCCCAGCTCGGTGTCGAGCGTGACCATCGACAAGGACGGCGTCGTCTCCGCCGTCGACCTGAACGGGCGCAAGTCGGCGCTCTACAAGATCCCGCTCGCCTTCGTCACCAGCCCGGACAATCTCGATCCCAAGGCCGGCAACGTGTTCGAGACCACGCGCGAATCGGGCGGCCTGCAGATCGGCTTCGCCAATGAGGGCGGGCTCGGCACCATGGTTTCAGGCGCCACCGAGCGTTCGAATGTCGACATGGCGTCCGAGCTCACCGAGATGATCAGCGCCCAGCGTGACTACACCGCCAATTCCAAGGTGTTCCAGACCGGCTCGGAACTGCTCGACGTGCTGATGAGCCTGAAGCGGTGATGCGCTCATGAGCCTGTCGCTCGCCCTCAACACCGCCCGCGCGTCGCTCTCCGCGACCTCGACCCAGATCGAGACGACGGCGCGCAACATCGGCAATGCGGGCCAGCCGGGCGCCTCGCGCAAGATCGCCGTCACCACCACGGAAGCCTCCGGCGGCGCCTATGTCGTCGCCGTCTCGCGGGCGAGCGACAGCGCGCTCTATACGCGCATGCTCGGGGCGACCTCGAATGCTGCCGACCGCCAGGCGGTGCTCGACGGGCTGAACCGGCTGCGCACCGGCATGGGCGATGCCGCTGGCGACAGCACGCCGGCGGCGCGCATCGGCGCGCTGGGCGATGCCCTCGCCCAATTCGCCAATGCGCCCGACGATCCCGCCTTCGGCGCCCGCACCGTCACCGTGGCGCAGGACCTCGCCACCGCGCTCAACGCTGCCGCCGCCACCGTTCGCACCGTCCGCACCGATGCGGATTCCGGCCTGGCGCGCTCGGTGGTCCGGATCAACGACCTGCTCACGCAGTTCGCCGCCGAGAACGACGCGGTAGTGAAGGGCACCGGCGCCGGGCGCGACGTCAGCGACGCGCTCGACCGGCGCGACACGCTGCTCGCCGGCATCGCCGAGGAGATGGGCGTCACCGCCGTCTCGCGCGCCAATAACGACCTCGTGCTCTACACCGATGGCGGCGCCACCCTGTTCGAGACCGTGCCGCGGGCCGTGACCTTCAAGACCACGCCGGTGCTGGCGGCGGGGATGAGCGGCCAGGCGGTGATGGTCGACGGCGTCAGCGTCACCGGCGCGGATGCGGCCATGCCGCTGCGATCCGGCCGCATCGCCGGCCTTGCCGAGCTGCGCGACCGCACCGCGGTGACGCTGGAGACCCAGCTCGATTCCATGGCGCTGGGGCTGGTGCAGTCCTTCGCCGAGACCGACCAGAGCGGCAGCGGCGCACCTGATGCGCCCGGCCTGTTCACCGACGGCACCGCGACGCTGCCGGCGCAGGCCACCGGCCTGGCCGCGCGCCTCGCCGTCAATGCCGCCGTCGATCCCGCGCGCGGCGGCAGCCCGAGCCTGCTGCGCGACGGCGGCATCAATGGCACCGCCTATGTCGCCAATGCCGGCGGGCAGGCGAGCTTCGGCGACCAGCTCCAGGCGACCGCCACGGCCCTGGCCGATGTCCGCGACTTCGACCCGGCCTCGGGCATCCCCGCGCGTTCGACCCTCGGCGATTTCGCCGCCGCCTCCACCGGCTGGCTGGAAGGCCAGCGCCAGGTTGCGGCCGGTGCGGCAGAGAGCGAATACGCCCTGCTCTCGCATGCCTCGAAGGCGCTTTCCAACGCGACCGGCATCAACATGGACGAGGAATATGCCCGCCAGCTCGATCTGGAGCGCAGCTATCAGGCCTCGTCCAAGCTCATCGCCGTGATCAACGGCCTCTACGACGCGCTCTTCCAGGCCGTGAGGTAAGCCATGTTTTCCAGCTTCATCTCCACGCTCTCGCTCAATCACGCCCCTCGCGCCGCCCTGCCCCGGCTGCAGACCGAGCTCGCCAAGGCCAGCCAGGAGCTGACGACCGGCCGGCGCGCCGATGTCGGCCTCGATCTCGGCGTCGGCATCGGCGAGAACCTCACCCTGCGGCGCGACCAGGCCTCGCTGCAGAGCCTGATCGACGGCAATGCCTCCACCCTGGCGGCGCTCGACCGCACCCAGACCGCGCTCGACGACATTCGCGGGCAGGCCGACCGTTTCCTCAGCGCCATGGTCGGCATCTCCGATGCCAATAGCGGCGCCGGGGTGCTGGCGGCACAGGGGCGCTCGGCGCTGGACGCCCTCACCGCCACGCTCAACCTGACCGATGGCCGGCGCTACCTCTTCGGCGGGCTGAACAGCGCCGCCAAGCCGATGGCCAGTTTCGACGAAGGCCCGGAGGCCGCGATCACCAGCGCCTTCGCCGCCCGCTTCGGGCTCGATCCCGCCAACCCGCTGGAAGACCCGGCAGTGGCGCAGATTCCCGCCGCCGATCTGGCCGATTTCATCGACACCACCCTCGCCGCCTCTTTCGAGGAGCCCGGCTGGAGCGCCACCTGGTCGGACGCCAGCAGCGAGAACCGCAGCGCCGCCATTTCCTCCACCAGCCGGATCGAGGTCGGGGCGAGCGCCAACGAGCCAGCCATGCGCAAGCTCGCCATGGCATACACGGTCATAGCGACGCTCGGCGCCGCCCCGCTGAAGGGCGACGCTCTGGCCACCGTGCTCGACAAGACGCGATCGCTGATGGGAAGCGCCATTTCCGGCGTCACCGACATCGCCACCCGCGTCGGCACCGGCCAGAGCCGCATCGCCGCCGCCGACACGCTGATGCGTAGCGCCATCGACGCCACGGATCGCCGCCTGAACGTTCTCGAAGCCATTGATCCCGCCGAGGCCAAGACGAGACTGGACACCGTGACCACCCAGATCGAGATGTCCTACTCGCTGACGGCGCGAATACTGAAACTGTCCATCATGGACTACATCTAGGACGAAGGGTCGACAGATGTATCGCTTCTCGTATGCCGAGATACTCGGCGACTCCAGCGCCGAAGGGCGGGACGAAGAGCGCCTGGCGCTCGATCACGCCATCGATCTGCTGACGCGCGCCCAGGCCAATGGCCCGGCCTCGCCGGAAGCCGCGCAGGCCGTGCTCTATCTCCAGAAGCTCTGGGGCTTCCTCATCCGCGACCTCAGCGATCCGCATAACGAGCTGGCCGAGACGCTGCGCGGCAACCTGATCTCCATCGGCCTGTGGGTGATCAAGGAGGCGGACCAGATCGTGCAGGAGCGCTCGTCCAACTTCGCCGGCCTCATCGAGGTCAACCGTTCCATCCGAGACGGACTTATGTGAGGTGCGCGATGCAGATCTCCCTCAAGCCCGGTGAACGCCTCTTCCTCAACGGCGCGGTCATTCGCGTCGACCGCAAGGTGACGGTCGAGCTGATGAACGATGTGGCGTTCCTGCTGGAGAGCCATGTACTGCAGGTCGAGGACACCACCACGCCGCTGCGCCAGCTCTATTTCGTCGTGCAGATGATGCTGATCGAGCCGCGCCGGATGGCGCAGGCGCAGCGCCTGTTCCGCGAACAGCTGGCGGCGCTCATCACCTCGTTCCGCAATGAATCGATGGTCGCCGCGCTGACCCAGATCGGCGATCTCGTCGACACCGGCCGCTACTTCGACGCGCTGCGCGCCCTGCGCCGCCTGTTCCTCGTCGAGGACACCATCCTCGGCTGCGACGCGCCCAGGGCCGCCTGAGGCATTTGTTGTTTCGACGCGCTTTCCAGCCGCCGACGGATCCCGTCGCGCGGGGAAAGGCATCAGGGAAATTCAAGCCATGACCAGCATCAATGCCCTTGGTGGCGCCTCGGCCGCGTCGGCCCCTGCCGCCAAGCCGGCCGGCGGCACGCTCGACTACAGCGCCTTCCTCAAGCTGCTCATCGCCCAGATGAAGAACCAGGACCCGACCGAGCCGATGGACACCGCCCAGTATATGGGCCAGCTCGCCTCGTTCTCGCAGGTCGAGCAGAGCGTGGCGGCCAATGCCAAGCTCGATCAGCTCCTCACCTCCTCGGCGCTGCAGATCGCCGATGCCGCGGTCGGGCGCACCGTCACCAGCGCCGATGGCAGCGTGACCGGGCAGGTGGCGTCGGTGCGCATTTCCTCCGAGGCGCCGGTGGCCACCCTCACCGATGGCCGCGAGGTCACGCTCGGCGCCGGCATCCGGATCGCCTGAGCGATGAACGAGGCCGACGCCCTCGACATCGTCCAGTCCGCGATCTGGACCATCATCATCGCCTCCGGCCCGGCCGTCGCGGTGGCGATGCTGGTCGGCATCGCGGTGGCGCTGTTCCAGGCGCTGACCCAGGTGCAGGAAGTCACCCTCACCTTCATCCCCAAGATCATCGCGGTGCTCGTCGTCACCGCACTGACCGCCACGTTCATCGGCCAGCAGATTCTCGCCTTCACCCAGGAAATCTACGGCCGGATCGGCACCGGATTCTAGAGCATCATGAGCGCATTGACCGCCGCCCCCGCCACTGCGCGCGCCTCCCGGCGCGATATCGGCTTTGCGGTCGGCATCGTTGCCATCCTCACCGTCCTCTTCCTCCCGATCCCCGCCCCCCTCATCGACCTCGGGCTGGCACTTTCCATTGCGCTGTCAGTGCTTATCCTGATGGTATCGCTGTGGATTCAGAAGCCGCTCGAATTCAGCGCCTTCCCCACCGTGCTGCTGATCGCCACCCTGCTGCGCCTGGCGCTGGGCATCGGCACCACCCGCCTGATCCTGGCGGAGGGCGGCGATGGCGTTCACGCCGCCGGGCATATCATCAGCGGCTTCTCGCAGCTGGTGATGAGCGGCGATTTCGTCATCGGCATCGTCGTCTTTGTCATCCTGATCACGGTCAACTTCCTCGTCATCACCAAGGGCGCGACCCGCATCGCCGAGGTCGGCGCGCGCTTCACCCTCGACGCCATCCCCGGCAAGCAGATGGCGATCGACGCCGATCTCAATGCCGGCCTTATCGACGACAAGGAAGCGCAGCGCCGGCGCAGCGAGCTGGAGGAGGAAAGCTCCTTCTTCGGCTCGATGGACGGCGCCTCGAAATTCGTGCGCGGCGAGGCGGTGGCCAGCCTCATCATCATCGCCGTCAACATTTTCGGCGGCATCATCATCGGCGTGACCCGCCACGAGATGGAGCTGCGCGAGGCGGCGGATATCTTCACCCGCCTCTCCGTCGGCGACGGCCTGGTCTCGCAGATCCCGGCGCTGATCGTCTCGCTGGCCGCCGGCCTCCTCGTCTCCAAGGGCGGCACGCGGGGAGCCACCGAAAAGGCGGTGCTGGGCCAGCTGGGCGCCTATCCGCGCGCGCTCTATGTCGCCGCCGCCCTGATGTTCTGCCTGGCACTGGTGCCCGGCCTCCCGCTCGTTCCCTTCGCGGCGCTTGGCGCCATCCTGGCCTTCATCGCCTACAAGGTGCCGCTGCACCTCGCCCGCGAGCAGGAGGCGGAGCGGAGCCGCGAGGCGCAGCTGCAGCAGCAGGTCGCCGCCGAGAGCAAGGATTCGGTGCGGGAATCGCTGCGCACCGCCGAGGTCGAGGTTGCCGTCGGCAAGCAGCTCGCCACCATCGTGTTGCGCAACCCGGCGGAGCTGGCCCACCGCATCGGCAAGATGCGACGCAAATTCGCCGAGCGCTACGGCTTCGTGGTGCCCGACATCAAGGTCTCGGAAGGGCTGGCCCTGCCGGCCAAGAACTACCAGATCAAGCTGCACGGCACCGCCATCACCGGCCATGAGATGCGGATCGGCGAAGCGCTGGTGGTGATCGGCGAAGGCCCGCGCCCGGACGTGCCCGGCGACGAAACCCGCGAGCCGGCCTTCGGCATGAAGGCGCTGTGGGTCTCCGACTCCTATGCGGCGGAGGTCAAGCGCGAGGGTTTCGCTCCGATCGACGCGCTCTCGATCATGCTCACCCATGTCAGCGAGGTGGTCTCGAACAATCTGGCGCAGCTCCTTTCCTACAAGGACATGCGGGCGCTGCTGGAGCGGCTTGATCCCGAGTACAAGCGGCTGATCGAGGACATGTGCCCCTCGCAGATCTCCTATTCCGGGCTGCAGGCGGTGCTGAAGCTGCTGCTGGCCGAGCGTGTGTCGATCCGCAACCTGCACCTCATCCTCGAGGCCATCGCCGAAATCGTGCCGCATGCGCGGCGCTCCGAGCAGGTGGTGGAGCATGTGCGGATGCGGATGGCGCAGCAGATCTGCGGCGACCTTTCCGAGGGCGGCGTGCTCAAGGTGCTGCGCCTGGGCGGCAAGTGGGACCTCACCTTCCATGAGGCGCTGAAGCGCGACGCCAAGGGCGAGGTGGCGGAATTCGACATCGACCCGCGCCTGGTCGAGCAGTTCGGCACCGAGGCCTCCGCCGCCATCCGCGAGCGGATGCGCAGCGCCGGCAGCTTCGCCCTCGTCACCGCCCCCGATGCCCGCCCCTATGTCCGGATGATCATCGAGCGCATGTTCCCCGCCCTGCCGGTGCTTTCGCATGTGGAGATCGCGCGCGGGGTCGAGATCGCCTCGCTCGGGTCCATCGCGTGAACACGCTCACCGAGGCGCCGCTGGTCGCGGCTTTCCTCATTTTCTGCCGGATCGGCGCCTGCTTCATGCTGATGCCGGCTTTTTCCAGCAGCCGGCTGCCGGCCAAGATCCGGCTGTTCCTGGCGCTCGGCATTTCCTACGCCCTCACCCCGCTGCTCGGCGACGACATCGCCCGCACGGTGGCGGGCCTGTCGCAGGCCCAGCTGCTGCTGGCGATCGGTGGCGAGCTGGCCACGGGCGGCATGATCGGCCTGCTGGCCCGCATCTTCTTCCTCGCGCTCCAGACCCTGATGACGGCGGCGGCACAGGCCGTGGGCCTGTCCACTCCCTCAAGCATGATGGGCGAGGACGACGGCCAGATGCCGGAAATCGCCACGCTGATGACCCTGTCCGCCACCGCGCTGCTGTTCGCCACCGAGCAGCACTGGGAAATCCTGCGGGCGATCGTCGAATCCTATTCCCGCCTGCCGCCCGCCGGCGCCTTCCCGGCGGGCGGCTCGCTCGGCCTGTTCGTCGACCGCCTGAGCGACACCTTCCTGCTCGGCCTGCGGCTGGCGAGCCCGTTCCTGGTCTATTCGGTGGTGGTGAACCTCGCGGTCGGCCTGATCAACAAGCTCACACCGCAGATCCCGGTCTATTTCATCGCCATGCCCATGGTCACGGCCGGTGGGCTGCTGCTGCTCTATGTGACGGTCGACGACGTGCTGAGAATGTTCATGGAGGCGTTCACCTCCTGGCTGGCGAAAGGCTGAGCGATGGTTGCCCCTCTGCGCAAGGCACGCCGGATCGAGGCCGTGCAGGGACAGATGCACCAGCGTGCCGAGAGCGCGCTCGCCCGGCTCGAACGGGCGCAGGCCGAAGTCGAGCGGGAGCGGCGGGACATCATGGCGGTCCTGAACAACGAAGCCATCGCGCCCTTCGTCATCGCCCTCGCGGCGCCGCGCCTGCGCGCGCTCGACGTGCAGATCGGCCGCCTGCAGCATGAGGCAGCGGCGCAACGGGCCGTGGCGCTGGAAGCCGCCATGCGGCTGAAGCGGGCCGAACGCATGACCGGCAAGGCCGAGGAGAGCGCCCACGCCGCCGAGGAGCGCGCCAGCCTCGACGAAGCGCTGGAAGCGTTCATCGCCCGGGGGGGCGCAAGCTTCCCGCCAGCCTGATCTGCGAGGCTGCACCGGTCAAATGAAATGGTGCAGCCGATGAGCATCCAACCTCCGTCCGACATCCTTCTCGACGTGGTGAAGGCCGCCGATCCGCAGAAGGCGCAGGCCATGGCCGCGCGGCTGCGGCAGGTCGCGTCTGCAACGGCCAGCGCCGCGGCGGGCGGGGCAGCGGTCGAGGGGCCGCGCTTCGACGACGCCCTCGCTGGCGAGAATGTCGCCCCCGTCGCCCTGGGCGAAGGGGGAAGCCCGCTCGGCACGTTCTCCGCGCGGACGCTGTCCAACGCCACCGCGCTGTCCTCGCGCGAGCCGGCCGGCACGCCCTCCCCCTATCAGCGCTTCGAGGCGATGGTGCTGAGCGGCTTTGTCGAGCAGCTTCTGCCCAAATCCAGCGCCACCCTGTTCGGGGCCGGCACGGCCGGGCAGGTCTGGCGCTCGATGCTCGCCGAGCGCATTGCCGACGAGGTTGCCAAATCGGGCGGCGTCGGCCTCGCGCAGCACCTTGCCTCGGTACGGGGCGGGCAGGACGCAGCATGAGCGCCAATCCCGCCCTGGTGACGCTGCATGGCCTGCTCGACCGGCTGGAAGAAGCGGTCGAGGAAGAAACGGCCGCGCTCAGCCAGCGCCGGCCGCTGGATTTCGAGGAGATCAACCGGCGCAAGAGCCGCAGCCTGCTGGAACTGACGCGGGCCATCCGCTCCCTGCCCGGGTCGCTGGACGGCGCGCTGCCCGCGCGGCTGGCCAGCCTGCGCGGCAAGCTCCTGGACAATCAGGACATGCTGAGCATCCACCTTTCCGCCGCGCAGGAGATCGCCGCCATTCTCGGCCGCGAGATGGGCGAGGCCGACTCGGACGGGACCTACTCGTTCGCGCAGGTCACGAGGCACGCCTCGCGATGATGCGCCTGCTGTTCATCGGCCTTTGGGTCTGCCTGGTCACGCTGCTGGCAAGCTATGGCGGCGCCTACTGGATGGCCGGCTCCTCCGGAGGCAAGGACGAGCAACCCTATCTCGTGGGGCTCGAATACCGCCGGCTTGAACCGATCAACGTGCCGATGATCATCGACGGCACGGTGCGAGGCTACGTGATCGCCAAGCTGGTGTTCACCGCCGACGCGGCAACTCTACGCAAGCTGCCGATAGAGCCGCAGATCTTCGTCACCAACGCTGCGTTCCACGAAATATACACAGACGGCCGTGTCGAATTCGGTAAATTGTCCAAGTACAACTTGGCCGAAATGCTGAGCAACATCCGGACAAAGGTAAATGAAAAGCTGAACGGCGAGGTTATCAACGAAATACTCGTCGACGGCATCAATTACATCGACAAATCCGAAATACGCGCACTTGTCGATCGATCCGGCGCCGCGCCGAAGAAGACACCCGCCGCCTCAGGCGAAAAAGCAACCCATTGAGCCTCAATCCGGAAATGTCCTCATGAAGATCACCGGCAAAATCTACACCATCATCGCCACGCTCGGTCTGACGACCGCGATCGTCGGCGGCATCTCGGTCTACACCCTCAACTATGAGGCCCGCCTTTCCCATCAGCTCGACCAGTTGAACCACCAGGCCTTCCTGGCCGAACGCATCAACGGTCTCGTCAGCGCCGTGGTGATGGACGCGCGCGGCGTCTACATGTCGGCGGACACCGACGCGGCCAAGCCCTTCGTCGCCGGTATCAAGCGCACCCTCAATGTGCTGCAGGAAACCGCGCAGGAAGTCGAAGCGACCCAGGAGGACACGGTCCGGTCGAGCTTCGGTCCTGTCGCCAAGGACGTTGCCGAGTTCATCACCTTCCGTACCGAGACGGCTCGCCTCGCCACCCAGGAAGGCCCGCAGGCGGCCAATGTGCAGGGCAACAACGAGGCCAACCGCGCCAATCGCAAGGCGCTGCAGGCGTCGCTCAACGAGCATGTCGAGCGGCTGCGCGGCCTGACCGAACCGGTCCGCGAGGAATTTGATGCGGTTAAGTTCTGGTCCGAGATCATCATCGCAATCACCACGGTGGTGGGCCTTCTGATCGGCATCGGCACCGGCCTCTATATCGGCGTGGTGACGCTGAGCCGCCCCATCCGCCGGGTGATCGAGACCGTGAAGTCGGTCGCCGACGGCAATCTCGACGTCGAGATTGACACCAAGGCCGGCAATGACGAGATCGGCGAACTCTGGCGCTCCACCGGCGAACTCCTCGGCACGCTGCGCGACGCCGAACGCCTGCGCGCCGAACAGGCCAGCAATGCCGAGCGGCTCGAAGTCGAAAAGCGGGTCGCCATGCGCGATCTCGCCGATCGCTTCGACAGTGAGATTTCCGGCGTCGTCCGCTCGGTTGCCGCCGCCGTCACCCAGCTCGAGCATTCGGCCTCCAGCATGAGCTCGTCGGCCGATGAGACCAGCCGCCAGTCGACCGTCGTCGCCGCGGCGGCCGAGCAGGCGACCGGCAATGTGCAGATCGCCGCTTCCGCCGCAGAAGAACTCGCCGCCTCGGTGCGCGAGATCGGCCACCAGGTGTCCACCGCCGCGAAGATCGCCGGCGAGGCCACTGAACAGGCCACCAGCACCGCCGATGTGGTGCGCGGCCTCGCCACCAGCGCCCAGCGCATCGGGCAGGTGGTGAACCTCATCACCGACATTGCCTCGCAGACCAACCTGCTGGCCCTCAACGCCACCATCGAGGCGGCGCGGGCGGGCGATGCGGGGCGCGGCTTCGCCGTCGTCGCGATGGAAGTGAAGACCCTCGCCGAGCAGACCTCGAAGGCGACCGACGAGATTTCCTCGCAGATCGCCGCCGTCCAGGGCGCCACCAATGACGTGGTGCGGGCGATCGAGAACATCTCCGGCACCATTCGCCGCATCGACGAGATCTCCAGCGCCATCGCCACCTCCATCGACGAGCAGGGCGCGGCGACCGGCGAGATCGCGCAGAACGTCCACCAGGCGGCCCAGGGCACGCAGGAGGTTTCCTCCAGCATTTCCACGGTCAGCGTCGCGGCCGCCGACACCGGGCGGGTCTCCGCCGAGATCGTGCGCTCCGCCGCCGATCTGTCGTCGCAGGCGACCCGGCTGCGCACGCAGTTCGACACCTTCATCGAACGCATCCGCGCCGCTTGAGCCCCGGCCGGCGCCTCAGGGCGCCGGCCCCTCCAGATCACCCCAATCCAGTGAGTGTCATGGACGACCTGCTCCGCGAATTCCTGACCGAAACCGGCGAAAGCCTCGATGTCGCCGACGGCGAACTTCTGAAGCTCGAAACCGACCCGAACAACCGGGACATCCTCAACAGCATTTTCCGCCTCGTGCACACCATCAAGGGCACCTGCGGATTTATCGGCCTGACCCGGCTGGCGCGCCTCGCGCACGCCGCCGAGACGCTGATGGACGAGTTCCGCAACGGTCGCCCGGTGAAGTCGGGTGCGGTGGATCTGATCCTGCGGACCATCGACCGGATCAAGCTCATCCTGGCCGAAATCGAGCGCAGCGACGGCGTGGAGCCGCCCGGCGCGGATGAAGACCTGATCTCGGCGCTGGAAGCGGAAGCCGCCCAGGAGCCGGCTGCGGCCCCGCCGCCGCCCCCGGCCCCGCCGGCGAAAGCCGCGCCGGCCGTCGTGGCCTCGCTTGAGCGCGAACTGCTGCCCGGCGAAGTGCCGCTCGACGAGCTGGAGCGCATGTTCCGCGAGACGGCGGTCGAAACCCGGCCCAAGGTGCCGACGGTGGCCGCCCCCGCGCTCGTGCCGCAGCTGGCGGCCGCCGCGCCTGACGCCGAGCACGCCCCGGCTGCGGCGGCGCCCGACCCGGCAGCGGCCGCCGCGGCGCAGACCATCCGCGTCAGCGTCTCGGTGCTCGAGCATCTGATGACGATGGTTTCCGAACTGGTGCTGACCCGCAACCAGCTGATGGAGATCAGCCGCCGCAACGAGGACAGCGACTATAAGAGCCCGCTGCAGCGGCTTTCCACCGTCACCGGCGAGCTGCAGGAAGCGGTGATGCGCACCCGCATGCAGCCGATCGGCAATGCGTGGCAGAAGCTGCCGCGCATCGTGCGCGATCTCGCCCAGGAGCTCGGCAAGCATATCGAGCTGGAACAGCACGGCGCCGAGACCGAACTCGACCGCCAGCTGCTCGACCAGATCAAGGACCCGCTCACCCACATGGTGCGCAATTCGGCCGACCACGGGCTGGAGACGCCCGGGATGCGCCGACTGGCCGGCAAGCCGGAAAAGGGTACCATCCGCCTGTCCGCCTATCATGAAGGCGGCCATGTCATCATCGAGATCTCCGATGACGGGCGCGGGCTCGATATCGCCCGCATTCGCGCCAAGGCGATCGAAAACGGCCTGTGCTCGGAAGCCGATGCCGCGCGCATGGCCGACGCGCAGCTCTATCGCTTCATCTTCCATGCCGGCTTCTCCACCGCGCAGCAGGTCACGAGCGTGTCCGGCCGTGGTGTCGGCATGGATGTGGTGCGCTGCAACATCGAGGCGATCGGCGGCACGGTCGACGTGCGCTCCAAGCGGGGCGAGGGCTCGACCTTCACCATCAAGATCCCGCTTACCCTCGCCATCGTTCCGGCGCTGATCGTCGAGACCACCGGCGAGCGCTTCGCCCTGCCGCAGACCTCCGTGGTGGAGCTGGTGCGGGTGCGCAGCGACAGCGAGCATTCGCTGAGCTTCATCAAGCATGCCCATGTGCTGCGCCTGCGCGATCGGTTGCTGCCGATCATCGATCTCGGCGCGGTGATGGGCCTGTCCTGCCACTGGGGCGAGCGGCCCGAGGGCGAGCTGATCGTGGTCATGCAGGTCGGCAGCCAGCGCTTCGGCGTCGTGGTCGACAGCGTCTCGCACACTGAGGAAATCGTGGTGAAGCCGCTCGCCTCGGTGCTGCGCGGCATCTCGCTGGTCTCGGGCAGCACCATCCTCGGCGACGGGCGTGTCATCATGATCATCGATCCCAACGGCCTGTCCCAGATCGCCGCCACCCGGTCCGACAAGGCCGACGGCACCAGCAAGAACGAGGCGCACGCGGGCGCGGACGCCGATTCCAACAAGATGTCGCTCGTGCTCTGCCGGGCCGGCGCGCAGGGCATCAAGGCGGTGCCGCTCGCCCTCGTCACCCGTCTCGAGGAACTCGACGCCGGGGAAGTGGAGAGCCTGTCGGACCGTTGCGTGGCGCAGTATCGCGGCACGCTCATCCCGATCCTCTATGCCAATGACGAGGTGGAGCGGAAGACCTCCGGCAAGCAGCCCCTGCTCATCTTCTCGGAGGGAGAGCGGACCATGGGTCTCTTCGTCGACGAGATCGTCGACATCGTCGAGACCGCGTTCGAGCTCAAGCTGTCCTCGGGTTCCGCGGACATCATGGGCGGGGCGATCATCAACGGCACGGCCACCGAAGTGCTCGACGTCGCGCACTTCATGCAGCGTGCCTTCGGCGACAACTTCGACATTCCCGTCGGGCACGCACATGACCGCAGCGGCCGGCTGCTGCTCGTGGACGACAACGCCTTCCATCGCGCCATGCTCGAGCCGGTACTCAAGGGCAATGGCTACATGGTGACCACCTGCAGCTCCGCCAGCGAGGCGCTGGAGAAACTCTCTGGCGACACGCACTTCGACGCGGTCGTCAGCGAGGTCGACCTGCGCGGCATCGACGGCATCGGCTTCGCCGAACGCGTGCGCAGCGAACTGCACATGCATGACCTGCCGATCATCGCCATGGCGGCCGGGCGCAACCCGGAATCCATCGAACGCGGCCATCTGGCCGGTTTCACCGACTATGTGGCCAAGTTCGACCGCAACGGCCTGCTGGCCGCGCTGCGCGAGTTTGCGGCCCAAGAGGACAAGGAGAAGGCGGCATGAGCACGCCCGCTGTCAACGTGGAGAGGCGGAGCGACGCCCACCAATACGTCACCGTGCGCATTGGCGGACAGCTTTTCGGATTGCCGATTTCGGCGGTCAACGAGGTCTTCGTCCCCGACCAGATCACGCCCGTACCGCTCGCCTCGCGCGAGATCGACGGGGTACTGAACCTGCGCGGTCGGATCGTTACCATGATCGATATGCGCCGCCTGCTCGGCCTGGCTGATGTCAGCCTTGCCCGCATGGCGGTCGGCATCGAGCGCACGGGCGAAGCCTTCGCCCTGCTCATCGATGGGATCGGAGACGTGCTGCTCCTCGATCCCAGCACCTATGACAGCAACCCGCCGAACCTTGACGAAGAGTGGACGCAGTTCTCGGAGGGCGTCCACCGCCTGGAGGGAGAGCTTCTCGTGGTGCTCGACGTCGAACGCGTTCTCGCCACCATCGGTGGTGCGCGGAGCGCGGCGTGACCAACTCAGCCGGGAACGAAGCTGATGAAGACCTTTCTTGTCGTTGACGACTCCACCGTTGTGCGCAAGGCGGCGCGCCGCATGTTGGAAACCTGGTCCTTCAGGGTGGAGGAGGCCGAGAACGGCGCCGTGGCGCTTCATCGGTGCCGGCAGCACATGCCGGACGGTATCCTGCTCGACTGGAACATGCCTGAAGTGACGGGCTTCGAGTTCCTGGAACTGCTGCGCGGCGAAGCCGGCGGCGCGGCGCCGCGCGTGGTGTTCTGCAGCACGCATAACGACGCCGCCCATATCGCCAGTGCCCTGTCGGCCGGCGCCGACGAATACATCATGAAACCGTTCGACGCCGACATCCTGCGGGAAAAGCTCGTCGAGGTCGGCCTGCTGGAGGAAGAGCCCACATGAGCCTCGCGCGCCCCACGGGCTCCTCGGGCGGCACGCCGCAGTCGGCGGGCCCTCCCATCAAGGTGATGATCGTCGATGATTCCGTGTTCATGCGCGGCATCCTCAGCAACTGGCTGGGCGAAAGCGGCGAGTTCAGCGTCGTCGCCGTCCACCCGAACGGTCGGCGCGCCGCCGACGATGTCCAGCGCGCGCAGCCCGACGTGGTCATCCTTGACCTCGAAATGCCCGATATGGACGGGCTCACCGCCCTGCCGCTCATCCTTGAGCGCAAGGCCGGCACAGCGGTGCTGGTGGCGTCGGCCCTGACCCGCCGTGGCGCGGAGATCAGCCTCCGGGCGCTGACGCTCGGGGCGGCCGACTATCTGCCGAAGCCGGATGCCGCCCGCGGCCCGGTGGCGGCGGAAGAATTCCGCGCCGACCTGCTGGCGAAGACGCGCAGCCTCGGCCAGCGCGTGCGGCGTCGCACGCTGCCCCGGCCGCCCGTCGGGGTGCCGGCGGCGGGTGGAGGCGCAGCGCCGTCGACCCAACCCGTGTCGGCGCCGACGCCGGCCGCGCCCCGCCCTGGCGGCAAGCTGCGCGCCTATTCGATGATGCCGCCCGGCCTTCTCGCGATCGGCAGCTCCACTGGCGGCCCGCAGGCGCTGACCCGGCTGTTCACCGACATCGGCACGGCCATCAGCAACGTGCCCGTGCTGGTCGTCCAGCACATGCCGCCGACCTTCACCGCCATTCTCGCCGAGCACATCGCCCGCGCCTCCGGCCGGCGCTGCGCCGAGGCGCGCGACGGCGAGGAACTCGTGCCCGGCCAGATCTATGTCGCCCCCGGCGGGCTGCACATGGACATCGTCCGCGCCGCCGGCACCAGCAAGATCCGGCTGCTTGACAGCCCGCCGGTGAACTTCTGCAAGCCGGCCGTCGACCCGATGTTCGAGGCGGTCGCGGGCATTTATGGCGCCTCCGCCCTCGCCGTGGTGCTTACCGGCATGGGCAGCGACGGTGCCCGCGGTGCGCTGAAGATTGCCGAACACGGCGGCAGCGTGATCGCCCAGGACGAGGAAACGAGCGTCGTCTGGGGGATGCCGGGCGCCACCGTGGCGATCGGTGCCTGCGCCGGCATACTTCCCATGGGGGAGATCGGGCCACGGGTCAGCCGGATGCTGATAGGAGGCCGCGAATGATCGCCCCCTCCGAATTCGAGTTCCTGCGGCGCTTTCTCAAGGACAAGTCGGGGCTCGCCCTCACCGACGACAAGCGCTACCTGCTGGAGACCCGGCTCGAACCCGTGATGAGGAAGGCGGCGGTGCCCGGCGTCACGCAGCTCGTTGCCGCGCTGCGCGAGCGGGGAGCCTCTCCGCTGGCCGAGGCGGTGATCGAAGCGATGACGACCAACGAATCGCTGTTCTTTCGCGACAAGCGGCCCTTTGAGCAGCTGACCTCGCTGATCCTGCCGGACGTGCTCTCCCGCCGCCCGGCCGGCCAGCCGCTGCGCATCTGGTGCGCGGCCGCCTCGACCGGGCAGGAGCCCTATTCCATTGCCATGCTGCTGCGTGACAATGAGCGGCTTCTCGGCGGCCGACGGGTCGAGATCGTCGCTACCGACCTGTCCTCCGAGGTGATCGAGCGGGCCAAGGAGGGCGTCTACACCCAGTTCGAGGTGCAGCGGGGCCTGCCGGTGCACTACCTCCTGAAGTGCTTCAACCAGGAGGGGCAGATGTGGCGGATCAACGCCGACATCCGCGCCATGGTACGCTTCTCCAAGCTCAACCTGCTGCAGTCCTTCAGCCATCTCGGCCAGTTCGACATCGTGTTCTGCCGCAACGTGCTGATCTATTTCGACGCGCCCACGAAGACAGACGTGCTCGGGCGCATCGCCAATGTCATGGCGCGCGACGGCTATCTCGTGCTCGGGGGCGCCGAAAGCGTGCTCGGCCTGTCCTCGGAGCTGGTGTCCGGAAGCCAGCACGGCTTCTATATCCGCAAGAACTGAACCCGCTTCGGCTGAGCCCGCTCTGCTGAACGGGCCTCGGCCGAAACACCCGCCTCTTCGCTGGCTCCTCCCGGAAGCGAAGAGGCGGGTTCTCTATCCTTCACCGCCGCCCGCCCGGACGGCCGCCGCGTGTCGCCGCTGGCAACCCGGCTCCACGGGGATGCGCGGAAACGCGCGCCGCCTTGGGGCTGTCGTCAGCGGGCCATGAATTTTCCGCAATCTCCCGCGCGGCACGATGATATCCGTCTCCATTCGTGCTTTCCTGCAGCCGGGGTTTGTCCGATACCTCCGGATGAGAGGCCGCACGCGCAATGGCGCGCAACAGTCGCAAGGGGGCAGCGTGACGCTGAGGGGAATAGTCGGGTTGCTCGCCGCAGCCGTCTCGGGAATCGCTTTGCCGGGAACCGCTTACGCCGGCAGCTTCCTTGAACCGGCCGGGCCTATCGCCTCGGCGCAGATCTCGCATTTCGGCGTCATCAGCGCGCTGATGCTCATCGTCATCGTGCCGATGTTCGTGGTGCTGCCGATCGTGCTGTGGCGCTACCGGCGCGGCGGCAAGGGCACCTATCGGCCGGACTGGGAGTTCAACTGGGGCCTCGAAATCCTCATCTGGGGCGTCCCGGTGGCGCTTGTCGTCGCCCTTGGCACGGCGCTGTGGCGGCAGACGATCGAGGGCGACCCCTACCGCGCGCTCGGCCCCAACCCGCTGGTGGTCGAGGTGGTGGCGCTCGACTGGAAATTCCTCTTCCTCTACCCCGAGCAGGGCGTGGCGACGCTGGATCTGCTCGCCTTGCCCGAGGGACGGCCGATCACCTTGAAACTGACCAGCGGCACGGTGATGCAGTCCTTCATCATTCCGCAGCTCGCCGGGCAGATCTACGCGATGGCGGGCATGCAGACGCAGCTGAACCTGATTGCCGACAGGACCGGCGACTTCACCGGGCGCAACACCCAGTATAACGGCCTCGGCTTCGCCACCCAGTCCTTCACCACACGGGTGATGAGCCCGGACGCCTTCGCGAGCTGGGTCGCGGCGACGAAGGCGCAGGGAACCGCGCTCGATGCCGACGGCTACGCGAAACTGCTTCCGTCTTCCGTGGTGAACGAGCCGGTGCTCTACAGCCAGTTCACCCCGGGCCTGTTCGACCAGGTGATGGCGCGCTTCGCGCCCGGCATGTTCCAGCATCACGGCCATGCGGCGATGCCCGCTCCGCCCGCGCCCCATCAGGGCCATGACCACACGCCGGAGGCCGCGCAATGAACTGGGAGCTGATTTTCGGCCAGATCAAATGGACCTCCTTCGTCTTCGCCGGGATGATCGAGAACCCCTCGCTCAGCGAGGCCATCGCCTCGGGCGCCGGGTCGATCGCGGTGCTGGGCGCGCTCGCCACTGTCATCCTGCTGACGGTCAAGGGCTGGTGGGTGCCGCTGTGGCGCGACTGGCTGACCAGCGTCGACCACAAGAAGGTCGGCATCATGTACATCGCCATCGCGCTTGTCATGTTCGCCCGCGCGGTGATTGAGGCGGCGCTGATGCGCGCCCAGCAGCTCGCCGCCACGGAGGGCGCCGGCTTCCTGTCGGCGGATCATTTCGGCCAGCTTTTCAGCACCCACGGCACGATCATGATCTTCTTCGTGGCGATGCCGTTCATCACCGGGCTGATGAACTACGTCATGCCGCTGCAGATCGGCGCCCGCGACGTGTCGTTCCCGCTGCTCAACGCCATCTCGCTGATGCTGACCATGGCCGGCGCGGTGCTCATCATGGTCTCGCTGGTGGTGGGCCAGTTCTCCACCGGCGGCTGGAGCGCCTATCCGCCCTTCACCGGCATCGAGTTCAGCCCGGGGGAGGGCGTCGACTACTGGATCTGGGCGGTGTCGCTCGGCTCGATCGGCTCGACGCTGACGGGGCTGAACTTCGCGGTGACGATCTACAAGAAGCGCTGCCCCGGCATGACGCTGTTCCGCATGCCGCTGTTCACCTGGACGACCTTGTGCACGTCGATCCTGATGATCTTCGCCATGGCGCCGCTGACCGCCGCCACCGTCATGCTCGCCCTCGACCGCTATGCCGGCTTCCATTTCTTCACGAATGGCGACGGCGGCAACATGATGAACTACGCCAACCTGTTCTGGCTGTTCGGCCATCCGGAAGTCTACATCCTGATCTTGCCGGCCTTCGGCGTCTGGTCGGAGGTGGTCGCCACCTTCTCAGCCAAGCGCATCTATGGCTACACCTCGCTGGTCTACGCCACCATGTGCATCGCTGTGCTCTCCTTCGCGGTGTGGCTGCACCACTTCTTCACCATGGGCCAGAGCGCGAATGTGAACGCGATCTTCGGCATCGCCACGATGATTATCGGCGTGCCGACCGGCGTGAAGGTCTATGACTGGCTGCTGACCATGGTGGGCGGGCGCATCCGCTTCTCCACGCCGATGCTGTACCACATCAACTTCCTGCTCACCTTCATCCTCGGCGGCATGACGGGCGTGCTGCTGGCCAATCCCGGCGTCGACTTCCAGGTCCACAACACGCTGTTCCTGGTGGCGCATTTCCACAACATGATCATCCCCGGCGTGCTGTTCGGCATGTTCGCGGCGGTTCAGTTCTGGTTCCCGAAGGTGTTCGGCTTCCGGCTGCATGAAGGGCTGGGCCGCGCTTCCTTCTGGTGCTTCGCGCCGGGCTTCCTGCTGGCGTTCTTCCCGCTGTACTGGCTGGGCATGATGGGCGCGACGCGCCGGACCTATATGTGGTCGAATCCCGACTACGTGCCCTGGCTCGCCCTCGCCATGCTCGGCGCCGCGCTCATCCTGGCCGGCTTCGCGCTGATGGTGATGCAGATCGTCGTCTCGGTGCGCCAGCGCGCGCAGCTCGCCGCCCCGCTGGGCGATCCCTGGGACGGGCGGGCGCTCGAATGGTCGATCCCCTCGCCGCCCCCGGCCTGGAACTTCGCCGTGCTGCCGCAGGTGTCCTCGCAGGACCCGTTCTACGAGGCCAAGAAGGCCGGCACCGCCTATCGCTCGCCGGCTTCCTATGAGGACATCGAGGTGCCGCGCAACACGGCGACGGCGCCGCTGATCGGCCTGTTCGCCTGCGCCTGGGCCTTCGCCCTCGTCTGGCACATCTGGTGGCTGGCGATCGCCTCCTTCGTGCTGATCTGGGTCGTCGTCATCGTGCGCTCTTTCGAGACGGACACGGAAGAGACCGTTCCCGCCGCGACGGTGAAGGCGGCGAACGAGGCCTTTCTCGCCGCCGTGCGCGCCACGCCGGGCGTGACCCGCGACCGGGAGATGACCTCCGACAACAGGGGCCGGGCCATCCCGGAAAGTCTGGAGGCCGGCGCGGGCGCCCTTGCCTCCGGCGCTGCCGTGGAGGTGTCGCGATGAGCCTTTCCGAACGCCTTCATCCCGGGCTGAACCTTGCCGGCACCGACCCCGAAGGCCACGAGGCGGCCGAGGAAGTCCTGTTCGGCTTCTGGATCTTCCTGATGAGCGATCTGGTGCTGTTCGCAGTGCTGTTCGCGACCTATGCGGCGATGAGCGTGCAGGGCATCGCCGACGGGCCCAGGCCCGCCGAGGTGTTCGACCTGACCGCCGCCTTCGTCGAGACGCTGCTGCTGCTGCTCTCCAGCTTCGCCTTCGGCTTCGCCATTCTGGCGATGAAGTACCGCGAAGACCGGCGCGGCGTGCTTTTGTGGCTGCTGCTCACCGGCGTGCTCGGCGCCGCCTTCGTCGCCATGGAGTTGCACGACTATTACGTGATGATCACCCAGCATGCGGCGCCGCCGCAGGCGAGCGGCTTCCTGTCGGCCTATTACCTGCTGACCGGCACCCATGCGCTGCATGTGTCGTCCGGCCTGGTGTGGATGGCGATCATGGCGATCCAGATCGCCGTCCTCGGCTTCACGACGCCGGTGAAGCTGCGGCTGATGCGCCTCGCGCTGTTCTGGCACATGCTCGACGTGGTCTGGATCGGCATCTTCACCTTCGTCTACCTCTACGGGGTCGCGTCATGAGCAACCGCATTCCCGCCGAGCGGCCGGCGATCGAGGGTGAGGACGAGGGGCACGAGCGCCGCTCCTATGTGATCGGCCTCGTACTGGCGCTGGTGCTCACCACGGGCGCCTTCGCCGTGGTGTGGCTGAACCTTCTCAGCGGCGTCGCCGCGCTCGCCGGGCTGGGGCTGCTGGCCCTGATCCAGGCGGTGGTGCATCTGCGCTATTTCCTGCACATCGACCTTCAGCGCTCGCACCGCGACGACCTGCTGCTGATCCTGTTCACCGTGCTGATCCTGCTCATCATGGTGTCCGGCACCATCTGGATCCTCTACGACCAGCATGTCCGCATGATGCCCTGACCACGGCGCCGGGATGCGCCGGACATTCGGCGCGTCCTCCTTGCGACGCGCGGCGGCCTGCCAATCGCAACCGTGGTGGCCCTGAGACCATGATGGAGGCGGTGCCACGCGCTGAACCGGCCGGAAAAAGGTCTCAGGCAGCGCGAGCTTTTGCGGATGCTGATCGAGCGGATCGTGCTGACGCCCGGCAATGAACGCGGCGCGATGTTCGCGGCATTGCACGGCGAACTGCGCACCATCCTCGAATGGACCGAGCGCCAAGCAATCGGAAACACCGCCAGAAAGACAAAGCCCGCAACCGAGGTTGCGGGCTTTGTCGATCGTTTGGTTGCGGGGGCAGGATTTGAACCTGCGGCCTTCAGGTTATGAGCCTGACGAGCTACCGGGCTGCTCCACCCCGCGTCAGAGCCGGCACGTCGCGGTTCGCGTTGCCGACGGCGGGTATCTAGCAATCCGCATGGCCAATTGAAAGGGGGCTGGGCTATCTTTTTGTCATCGGATCGTCGCGCCGAGAGTGAAGAACTCGTCTAACCATTTGCGTCGGAAGGGTATTTCATGCCGGACAAGCTCTCTGACATCGCCACCGAAGCGGTGGATAGTCCTGCCGCCGCCCTTCCCGCACCGCCGTCGAGGCTCGCCCTCGCACTGAACGAGGCGCAGCAAGAGGCCCGCGACGCGCTTGCCTTGGCCGATCCGGTAAAGGCGGTGCATGGCGTGCGCAAGGGTTTCAAGCGGCTGCGGGCCCTGCTCCGGCTGGCCGGCGCCGCCCGCGAGCGCGCGGTGGCCCAGCGTGCCCGCGCGTCGCGCCGGGCCCTCGCCGCGATCGCCCGGCACCTGGCGCAGGCCCGCGACACGGCGGCCCGCGAGGACGCGCTGGACGATCTCGTCGCCAAGGCGGGCCTTTCCGCCGCCGCGCGGCGCGCCGCCAGCCGTGCCTTCGCCCCGGCGGCGACGCCCGCGGCCGATGCCGGCGTGGGCGCGCACCGGGCTGCGCTGGAGGCCGAGATGGCGCGGCTGGGGCAGGCTCTGCCCCGGCTGGGTGCCGCGCTGGACGACAAGGCGCTCCCCGCCGCGCTGACGGCCGGCTATGCCAGGGCGCGCCGCGCCGGCCGCGCGGCCAACCCGCAGGACGATGAAAGCCTGCACGAGCTGCGCAAGGAAATCGTCGCCCAGCGCTACCAGATGGAGCTGGTCATCCATGCCTGGCCGACACTCGGCCAGATGTGGGTGGACCAGTTGCAGCGGCTGCGCGACAAGCTCGGCAAGCATCACGACCTCTCCGTGCTGCGCGCTTTGGCCGAGGCGCACCCCATGCGCGCCGATGGACGGCCGCTCTGGCGTGCCCAGCTGCTTGCCGCGATCGAGGCGCGGCAGGAGAAGCTCGCCCACTCCGCCCTGCTGCTGCACGCCCGGCTTTTCGCGGAAAAGCCGGGGGCCTTCCGCCGGCGGCTTTCCGCCTATATGTCTGCTGTATCCGAGAGCAAATAACGCCGCCTGCGCCCACCACGGCGCGGCAGAACCTGTGACAACGACGGAAAACGCCCATGTTCGTGCGGCAGATGCACTATCTCGTCGCGCTGGCGCGGGAGAAGCACTTTGGCCGGGCGGCGCAGGCCTGCCACGTCACCCAGCCGACGCTGTCGGCCGGCCTCCGCAAGCTGGAACAGGAGCTCGGCGTGCCGATCGTGGTGCGCGGGCATCGCTTTCTCGGCTTCACGGCGGAGGGCGAGCGGGTGCTCGGCTGGGCCCGCCAGATCGCCGCCGATTATGAAAGCCTGCGGCAGGAAAAGGTCGAGATCTCAGGGCAGATCGCCGGCACGCTGCGCATCGGCGCCATTCCCGCCGCCACGGCGGCCGCGCCGGCCCTGCTGGCGCCGTTCCGCCACCGGCACCCCGAGGTGAAGGTTCAGATGCTCACCCTCTCTTCCGCCGCGATCCAGCGCGGCCTTGACGAGATGGAGCTCGACGCCGGCATCACCTATCTCGACAATGAGCCGCTGAACCGGGTGCGCCGCCTACCGCTCTACCGCGAGCACTATGTCTTCATCACCCGCCCCGACGAGCCGCTGGCGCGCCGGCGCAGCCTGCGCTGGGCCGAGGCGGCGGCGCAGCCCCTGTGCCTGCTCACCCCGGACATGCAGAACCGCCGCATCATCGACCAGGTGATGGCTGAGGCCGGCATCGCCTCGACGCCGGCGATCGAGACCAATTCCTTCATGGGCGTGTGGTCCTTCGTCCGGCGCGGGCCGTGGAACAGCATTGTCCCGGAAGCCAGCTTTCGCGGGCTGGGCGAGACGGCCGACCTGGTCGGCGTGCCGCTCGTCGATCCGGTGCATGTCCAGCCGATCGGCCTCGTCCTGTCCGAGCGCGACCCGCTGAGCCCGGTCGCCGGCGCGCTGCTCAAGCTGGTGCAGTCCTTCGGGCGCGAAAGTTCGATTGAGAATATCTTCAAATAACAGCGACTTCATCGTCGCCATCTATCAATTGGTCGTCCCTTTCAATTTGAATTCTTTCTCCGCGCCTCCCATTGTCTGATGGTCGGCGGCGCGGAAAGCATGGCTTGCGCACCGGACCGGCACGAAGGACGCCCGTCGCCCCACCCCTCGCGGGGCTGTGCGGCCCCACAGCACATCGACGCCGGCGCGAGGCTGGCGGCTTGCGGTCTGCCGTGGCGCGCGGCGGAAGCGTCCCGGCTTACCCTGACGAGAGGAATGCCCGATGGCCAAGATTCTCTGCGTGCTCTACGACGATCCGATCGACGGCTACCCCACCACCTATGCCCGCGACGACCTGCCGAAGATCGACCATTATCCCGGCGGCCAGACGCTGCCGACGCCGAAGGCGATCGACTTCACCCCCGGCCATCTGCTCGGCTCGGTGTCCGGCGAGCTCGGCCTGCGCAACTATCTGGAGTCCAACGGCCACACGCTGGTCGTGACCTCCGACAAGGACGGCCCCAATTCGGTGTTCGAGAAGGAGCTGGTCGACGCCGACATCGTCATCTCGCAACCCTTCTGGCCGGCCTATCTCACGCCCGAGCGCATCGCCAAGGCGAAGAACCTCAAGCTGGCACTCACCGCCGGCATCGGCTCGGACCACGTCGATCTTCAGTCGGCTATCGACCGCAACATCACCGTGGCGGAGGTCACCTATTGCAACTCGATCAGCGTCGCCGAGCATGTGGTGATGATGATCCTGGGCCTGGTGCGCAACTACCTTCCCTCGCATGACTGGGCCCGCCAGGGCGGCTGGAACATAGCCGACTGCGTCGCCCACTCCTACGATCTGGAGGCGATGAGCGTCGGCACCGTCGCGGCCGGCCGCATCGGCCTCGCCGTGCTGCGCCGCCTCGCCCCCTTCGACGTGAAGCTGCACTACACCGACCGTCACCGCCTGCCCGACGCGGTGGAGAAGGAGCTGAACCTCACCTGGCACGCCTCGCGCGAGGAGATGTATCCGCATTGCGACGTGGTGACGCTCAACTGCCCGCTGCATCCCGAAACCGAACACATGATCAATGACGAGACGCTGAAGCTGTTCAAGCGGGGCGCCTATATCGTCAACACCGCCCGCGGCAAGCTCTGCGATCGCGATGCAGTGGCCCGGGCCCTGGAGAACGGCCAGCTCGCTGGTTACGCCGGTGATGTCTGGTTCCCGCAGCCGGCGCCGGCCGATCACCCCTGGCGGACGATGAAGTGGAACGGCATGACGCCGCACATCTCCGGCACCTCGCTCTCCGCCCAGGCCCGCTACGCCGCCGGCACCCGCGAGATCCTCGAATGCTTCTTCGAGGGCCGCGCGATCCGCGACGAATATCTCATTGTCCAGGGCGGTGCGCTCGCCGGCACCGGGGCACATTCCTATTCCAAGGGCAACGCCACCGGCGGCTCGGAAGAGGCCGCCAAGTTCAAGAAGGCGGTCTGAGCCGCGCGGCCCCCCTTCCGTTGCCCGCCGCGAAGGGGCAACGGAATCCTCCCCAAAACTCCCTCACGCCGCCCCGCCGCAAGGCCGGGCGGCTTTCTTTTGCGCGCATCTCCCCGTGCGGCATCACCGCCCGGGCCGCCGGACACACCGTCGCAGCCGTGGTGGCCCACCATTTTGCCGCCCTCTGGACCCGCCCGCCCCCGTCCCGGACGCGATGCCGGGATGGCCGGCTGGCGGGATGAGGTGGAGGGTCGGGCGTGCGGCACGCGCGGGGCAGCACAGCGTTGATCCAACAAGCCAGGTGAAGTTATTTCGCCGGCAAAATGCGCGATGGCTTCCTCCAAAACTCCGCCCCGCCCGGGGCAGCGCCGGCGCCGGCGCCGGCGAGCTGGAGAGAGCTACGGTAGGCTCAGGAGGGAACGCGGCGCTGATTTTCGTATCGCGGGGCTCGCTGTGACCGCCGCCGAACGCCCGATCTTGCGGGATGGCGGCCTGAAGCCGGTGTCCACCCAGCTCTGGCACGGGACGATGACCTTCATTGCGTTTGGCTTTTGCCATTGGGCGGCGCTTGCGGGCGGCCGGAGGCCAGGCGCCTTGAGCTCCGCCTCACCGCGCCGAGCGGCACCCTCCGAGCACCCTCGCCGAGTATTCGCATGCAAAAACCCCGCCTGTGATGTCTCACGGGCGGGGTTTTTGTTTGGGTTGTGAAGAAGCGTTGTTTGCTGTGCTTAGCAGGCCTGGCAGCGACCTACTCTCCCAGGTCTTGAGACATAGTACCATCGGCGCTGAGGAGTTTAACGGCCGAGTTCGGGATGGGATCGGGTTGGGGCTCCT
>JAESFV010000103.1_pt1 | contig 131893 bp, 125 predicted proteins | sample 9269471 | NCBI WGS metagenome assembly JAESFV01 (sample SAMN14502647, study PRJNA617108) | algae metagenome | isolation source: Symplocastrum torsivum CPER-KK1 and co-occurring heterotrophs from... | place: USA: Central Plains Experimental Range, Colorado | collected 2001-01-01
TTTTGGCAAACCGCCGATGCCCAGCGCGATATCCAGCCCCAACGAACCGGTGGAGATGGCCGGAATGGCCTGACGCTCATGGTCGCCCATGCGCATGACCGCACCCTTGCCGAACTGCTTCTCGATCTGACCCAGGGCAGCCGCCAAAGCGCGCTTCTTGTTCTCGTCCATTACCATCCTCACGTATTAACAAGGGCCTCGAGGGCCGCCAACAACTGTATAAGTAGCCAGTATTATTCCACAGGGCAAGTCGCCCGCCTACCCCACAAGCGGATTTTCCTCCGCCAACAGGCGCAGAAGCCCCGCCAGAGCGGCCTCGACCGTTTGTCGGCGCACCTCATCACGGTTACCAGCGAACTGCTTGCGCACACTGAAAAGACGCTCGCCATCGCCCCAGGCCAACCAGACGGTACCGACCGGTTTCTCCACGGAGCCACCGCCCGGCCCCGCCACCCCACTGACAGCCACCGCATAGCGCGCCCCGCTATTGGCCTGAGCGCCCCGCACCATCGCCTCGACCACCTCCCGGCTAACGGCGCCCACACTGGTGAAAAAGTCGGCACATACAGCCAACTGCTTGGTTTTCTGGGCGTTGGAGTACGTCACATAGCCAGCCTCGAACCAGGCCGAACTGCCGGGGATACGAGTGATCGCCTCGGCGATACCGCCGCCTGTACAAGACTCTGCAGTGGTGACCTGGGCAGCTTGCGCCTGCAATGCTGCACCCAGTTGTTCGGCCAGTTGGCTGATTCTGTCCATATCCACTCCTCACTCATCGAACGGCAAACCCTACACAGCTTGCCTGCCAGTGGAAACGGCAAAGTTCGTCTACTGTTATCACGGGCTAGGGTGCAATAGGAGGCACTGCGATGTGGCTTTCACGGAACAAGGAACACAAGGACGCGCAGGATCAGGGAGCGGCAGAGCTACAGGCCATTCGCCAATCGATGGCGATGATCGAGTTCACCCCGGACGGCATCATCCTCGACGCCAACCCAGCCTTCCTCGGCGTGGTGAATTACCGCCTGGAAGAGATCGTCGGCAAGCACCATCGTCTGTTCTGCTCCCGCAACCTGAGCGAGAGCCTCGCCTATCAACAGTTCTGGCAGCGCCTGCGCCAAGGCGAGCACTTCAGCGATCGCTTTCCAAGGCTGACGCAAGACGGCAAGGAGGTCTGGCTGGAAGCGACCTACATGCCAATCCGGGATGATCAGGGCTCGGTGACCAAGGTAATGAAGATCGCCACCGACATCACCCGCCAGGTAGCGGCCGAACATATGCACGAGAGCTACATCAAGGCCATCGACCGCTCCATGGCGGTGATCGAGTTCAACCTCGAGGGTGAGGTAGTGAGTGCCAACCAGAACTTCCTCGATCTGATGGGCTATCGCCGCGACGATGTGATCGGCCAGCATCACCGGCTCTTCTGCCTGGCCGAGGACAGCCGCAGCGATGACTACCGTCAGTTCTGGGCTCGCTTGAACAAAGGCGAGTTCATGTCCGATCGTTTTCGCCGCGTGACCAAACAAGGCCAGCAGGTCTGGCTGCGTGCCACCTACAACCCCCTTTACGACGCCAACGGCCGCGTCTATGGCGTAGTGAAATTCGCCAGCGACATCACCGCCCAGGTCGAGCGCCGCGACTCGGAGGCTGCCGCTGCCCAGCTGGCTCATGACATCGCCAAGGAGACCGATGTTTCCGCCGATCACGGCACGCGCACAGTGGCCCAGACCGTCGCGGTGGTCGCCGATATTGCCAGTGAACTGGCTCATGTGGCCGAACAGATAGAAGGCCTTAACAAACAATCCGAGCAGATCACCAGCATCGTTCAGGTAATTCGCAGTATTGCCGACCAGACCAATCTGCTGGCACTCAACGCAGCCATCGAAGCGGCGCGTGCCGGTGAACAGGGTCGCGGCTTCGCCGTAGTGGCCGATGAAGTGCGTCAACTGGCCTCGCGAACCAGCCAGGCCACCCAGGAGATCAATGGCGTCGTTCAGCAGAACCAGAACCTTACGCGCAACGCAGTGGCCAGCATGGCAACCACGCGAGAGCGTGCACGTACCGGCGTAGACCTGGCCAACCAGGCTGGTGAAGTGATCCGCGAGATACGCAGCGAGTCGCAGCGCGTGGTCGAGGCTGTGGCCCAGTTCTCGGTGACCTTCACCGACTGAAGAGTAATTGCGTCAGATTCGCAGCCCACGCGAGGGACGAAGTATGGGAAAATTCCCGGCTTCGTCACACCCACCGCATGTAAGGCCCGGCATGACCGATCTCTCCGCTCACACCCCGATGATGCAGCAGTACTGGAAGCTGAAGAACCAGCACCCGGATCAGTTGATGTTCTATCGCATGGGTGACTTCTACGAGATTTTCTACGAAGACGCGAAGAAAGCAGCCAAGCTGCTCGACATCACCCTGACCGCACGCGGCCAGTCGGCCGGCCAATCGATTCCTATGTGCGGCATTCCTTTCCATTCGCTCGAAGGCTACCTGGCCAAGCTGGTCAAGCTCGGCGAATCGGTGGTGATCTGCGAACAGATTGGCGACCCGGCCACCAGCAAGGGTCCGGTGGAGCGTCAGGTGGTGCGTATCATCACCCCCGGCACCATCAGCGACGAAGCCCTGCTCGATGAGCACCGCGACAACCTGCTTGCTGCAGTCCTCGGTGATGAGCGCCTGTTCGGTCTGGCCGTGCTGGATATCACCAGCGGTCGCTTCAGCGTGCAGGAGATCAAGGGCTGGGAAAACCTGCTGGCCGAACTGGAGCGCCTCAGCCCCGCCGAGCTGCTGATCCCGGACGACTGGCCGCAGGGCCTGCCCGCCGAGAAGCGCAAGGGCTCGCGCCGCCGCGCCCCCTGGGATTTCGACCGCGACAGCGCCTTCAAGAGCCTGTGCCAGCAATTCAGCACCCAGGATCTGAAAGGCTTCGGCTGCGAGAACCTGACCCTGGCCATCGGCGCCGCCGGCTGCTTGCTCAGCTATGCCAAGGAAACCCAGCGCACCGCCCTGCCCCACCTGCGCAGCCTGCGTCACGAGCGCCTGGACGACACGGTGATCCTCGATGGTGCCAGCCGCCGCAACCTGGAGCTGGACATCAACCTCGCCGGCGGCCGCGACAACACCCTGCAATCGGTGATGGATCGCTGCCAGACCGCCATGGCCAGCCGCCTGCTGGGCCGTTGGCTGAACCGTCCGTTGCGTGATCGCGCGGTGCTGGAGGCGCGCCAGGACGCCATCGCCCGCCTGCTCGATGGCTATCGCTTCGAAACGCTGCAGCCGCAGCTCAAGGAAATCGGCGACCTGGAACGCATCCTCGCCCGTATCGGTCTGCGCAACGCCCGCCCACGCGACCTGGCCCGTCTGCGCGACGCACTGGCGGCACTGCCCGAACTGCAGCAGGCGATGACCACGCTGGACACCCCGCATCTGCAGCAACTGGCTTTGAGCATCGCCACCTACCCGGAACTGGCCGACCTGCTGGCCCGCGCCATCATCGACAACCCGCCAGCGGTGATCCGCGACGGTGGCGTGCTGAAGACGGGCTACGACGCCGAGCTGGACGAACTGCAGGCGATGAGCGAGAACGCCGGCCAGTTCCTCATGGATCTGGAGGCGCGGGAGAAGGAGCGCACCGGCCTGGCCAACCTCAAGGTCGGCTACAACCGCGTGCACGGCTACTTCATCGAACTGCCGACCAAGCAGGCCGAGTCGGCGCCAGCTGACTATATCCGCCGACAGACGCTCAAAGGCGCCGAGCGTTTCATCACCCCGGAACTGAAGGAATTCGAGGACAAGGCCTTGTCGGCCAAAAGCCGCGCCCTGGCACGCGAAAAGATGCTCTACGACGAGTTGCTCGAGCGCCTGATCGGCCATCTGGCGCCGCTGCAGGACAGTGCCGCAGCCCTCGCCGAACTGGACGTGCTGAGCAACCTTGCCGAGCGCGCGCTGAATCTCGACCTGAACCGCCCGCGCTTCGTCGACGAGCCGTGCATGCGCATCGACCAGGGCCGTCACCCGGTGGTCGAGCAGGTGCTGACCACGCCCTTCGTGGCCAACGACCTGGATCTCGACGACAACCGGCGCATGCTAGTCATCACCGGGCCGAACATGGGTGGTAAATCCACCTACATGCGCCAGACCGCACTGATCGTGCTGCTGGCCCATATCGGCAGCTTCGTGCCCGCGGCGGCCTGCGAACTGTCGCTGGTCGACCGCATCTTCACCCGTATCGGTTCCAGCGATGACCTGGCCGGCGGCCGCTCCACCTTCATGGTGGAGATGAGCGAAACCGCCAACATTCTGCACAACGCCAGCGAGCGCAGCCTGGTACTGATGGACGAGGTCGGCCGCGGCACCAGCACCTTCGACGGCCTGTCGTTGGCCTGGTCAGCCGCCGAGCACCTGGCGCGCCTACGCGCCTTCACCCTGTTCGCCACACATTATTTCGAGCTGACCGTGCTGCCGGAAAGCGAGCCGGTGGTGGCCAACGTGCACCTCTCGGCCACCGAGCACAACGAGCGCATCGTCTTCCTCCACCACGTTCAGCCAGGCCCCGCGAGCCAGAGCTATGGCCTGGCCGTGGCGCAATTGGCTGGCGTGCCGGGCACGGTGATCAGCCGTGCACGCGAGCACCTGGCGCGCCTGGAAGCTACCAGCCTGCCGCACGATCTGCCACGCCAGGGGCCCGGCCAGCCGCAAGCGCCGATGCAGAGTGACCTGTTCGCCAGCGTGCCGCACCCACTGCTGGAGCAATTGCACAAGATCAACCCGGATGATCTGACTCCGCGCAAGGCGCTGGAGCTGTTATATACATGGAAGACGCAGATCTAACGTTCAATACAACAAACTGCTAGAATCGCGCGCAATTTTACGACCGCCCGGTTTACAGCCTGAGCCGCGGCCACAGACAGAGCGCCTGACAGCCCTTCACAGAAAGGGCCCAGGCCGCCGCCCGAGGAGAGAATCAGACATGACCTTCGTCGTCACCGACAACTGCATCAAGTGCAAATACACCGACTGTGTGGAAGTCTGCCCGGTCGACTGCTTTTACGAAGGCCCGAACTTCCTGGTCATTCACCCGGATGAGTGCATTGATTGCGCCCTGTGCGAGCCGGAGTGCCCTGCGCAGGCGATCTTCTCGGAAGACGAGGTACCAGAGGATCAGCAGGAGTTCATCGAGCTGAACGCTGATCTGGCCGAAGTATGGCCGAACATCACCGAGAAGAAAGATGCACTGCCGGACGCCGAAGAGTGGGATGGCGTGAAGGACAAGCTGCAACACCTCGAGCGCTGAGTTCGCCCTGAAACACAAAGACCCGCCAAGTGCGGGTCTTTTACTTTCAGGCTCCCGGCCGACTGCCCGCCAGGCTGGCGCCACAAACAGCACGCGCAAAAAAAGGGGCGGCTTGCGCCGCCCACTTTTATTCCCTAATCCCTTTGTTTCCCAACTCATCATCCTGATGAATCGCTTCTTGCGATGTTCCTGATCATCATCCTGATGACCTGTGCTTGTCCCTGAGCACGGATTCGATATTAGCCGCTACAGGATGCAATACAACCCGATTGAATCGCCCCAAAAGGGTTCACACTCAATCCATATATTCTTTAAAAATCATTTAAAAACATATAGTTAAAAACGCATTCAGGTAAAGAAAGCAGGATATCTCCCAAGCGTTCAGCACAAACACTGACAACAGCTGTAAGCAATGGCTTACATACCCGCACATAAAAAACCCGGCCGGAGCCGGGTTCATGATCGAAGCGAAACCTCACTGGAACAAGGCGTCGCTGGACAAGCCGTTCTTCTCCAGGATTTCCCGCAGACGCTTGAGCGCCTCAACCTGAATCTGCCGCACCCGCTCGCGGGTCAGGCCGATCTCCTGCCCCACTTCTTCAAGGGTACAACTTTCATGGCCGCGCAGACCAAAGCGGCGCACAACGACTTCCCGTTGTTTGTCGGTCAGGTCGGAGAGCCACTGATCGATGCTCTGCGACAGATCATCGTCCTGCAACAGTTCGCAGGGATCGGTCGGGCGATCATCGGTCAGGGTGTCGAGCAGCGTCTTGTCCGAATCCGGACCAAGCGAGACGTCCACCGAGGACACTCGTTCGTTGAGGCCGAGCATGCGCTTGAACTCGCCCACCGGTTTTTCCAGCAGGTTGGCAATTTCTTCCGCAGAAGGCTCATGGTCAAGCTTCTGGGTCAGTTCACGAGCTGCACGCAGGTATACGTTGAGCTCCTTGACCACATGAATCGGCAAACGGATGGTTCGCGTCTGGTTCATGATGGCGCGTTCGATGGTCTGGCGGATCCACCAGGTTGCATAGGTCGAGAAACGGAACCCCCGCTCCGGATCGAATTTTTCCACGGCGCGAATCAAGCCGAGGTTGCCCTCCTCGATCAGATCGAGCAGAGAGAGACCACGGTTGACGTAACGCCGAGCGATCTTCACGACCAGGCGCAGGTTGCTCTCGATCATGCGTTTGCGCCCGGCAGGATCGCCCTTCTGCGCCAGACGCGCGAAGTGCACTTCCTCTTCGGGAGTGAGCAAGGGAGAGAAACCGATTTCGTTGAGGTAAAGCTGAGTGGCGTCTAGCGCCCGGGTGTAGTCGATGTATTTGTGCTGCTTGGAGGGGGTGGCGTTCTTGGCCTTGGTACGTGCGACCGGTGCTTCCACCTCATCGCCCTGAACCTCGCCGAAAACGATGCCTGGCTCCATGAGGAGCAGTTCATCGTCGACGTCAAACTCCGGCGCTTCTTTTTTGATGAGAGCCATTGTTGTTGTCCCTAGCTGAGTTCGACAACAGACTCTGGCGGAACCGTCCTGGCCACACCTGAGCCCGTCCCTCCTACGTGATGGAACGGGTCAGCGACGGATCAACGACGTGGCAGATATTGCAGCGGATCGACAGGTTTACCTTGGCGGCGAATCTCGAAGTGCAGCTTCACCCGGTCGGCCCCTGTGGACCCCATTTCGGCAATACTTTGCCCGGCTTTGACCTGCTGCCCCTCCCGTACCAACAACCTGCGGTTATGACCGTAAGCACTTACGTAGGTATCGCTGTGTTTGATGATGATCAACTCGCCGTAGCCCCGCAAACCACTCCCGGCGTACACCACTGATCCATCAGACGCAGCTAAAACAGGCTGGCCTAATTGCCCTGCGATATCAATGCCTTTATTCAAACTACCGTTTGAGGAGAAACGACTGATCACTGTGCCCTCGGTTGGCCAGGACCACCCACTGGCCGAGCGACTTACCGGCGTTACTGGCGTAGTCGCTGGCGTGTTGGCTACTGGCGGACGGGCGGGCTGAGTTGCAGGCGGCGCAGTCACGGCAACCGGCGGACGACTGGGCACTGGCTGAGTGACAACGGGCGAGGTGGCCACAGGCGGTGTAGAAACGACCGGCTGACTGCTGCCCACCGGGCGGTTGTCGAAACGGATCGTCTGACCCACGCGGATCAGATAGGGGTCGCGCAAACCGTTATGAGCAGCGAGTGCCTTCCAATCCCAGCCGAAACGAAAGGCGATCGAATAGAGGGTATCGCCACGCTGCACCACATAGTGACCATCACGTACGGGCTGACGCTGAACCACCGGGGCACGCCCCTGGTTCTGGCCACGGTCGACCACCTGTACGCCACCCGGTGGCGAACTGACGCAACCGGCCAACGCGGAGGCGGCAAGCATGGCGAGCGGCAGGCGAAACGCTGCAACTGCGCGGACTAGCACGTGAAGGACGGTGAAACTCACCCAACTGCTCCCTGAATGATTCCGAGTACGGCGCCCATTGTGCCGTATTTATTCGGTGCGACCAGTATCGAGCACCTGACGACCAGCCAGCCACTCCAGGCCCAGCACCAAGGCGATACCGCCGATTGCCAATACCACGGCAAGCAAGAGCTGTGGGTCCTGGCCACTGATTTCTGCAAAATGCCCCGGTAGCAGATTGCTCTGCAGCAGCGGCACCTGCTCACCTTTACTGTCGATACGCCAGCTCAGGGTCTCCTTCCAGGGCCAGACCTTGTTCAGCGAACCCAGCATCAGGCCGACCAGAAACGCCAGACTGAGGTCACGCCAACGTGACAGCAGCCAACTGAGCAGACGCGCGAAACTGAGAATGCCAACCAGGCAGCCGCTGGCGAACACCGCCATGACCAGCAGATCGAGATCCTTGACCGCACCCAGCACCACCGAATAGAGGCCGAGCAGAAGCAGGATGAAGCTGCCCGAGATACCCGGCAGAATCATCGCGCAGATGGCGATGGCACCGGCCAGGAACAGGGTTGGCAGATCACTACCCCACTGCATCGGAGCGGCAACGGTGATCCAGTAGGCGAAAGCCAGGCCAAGCAGAAAACTCACCGCCCGGCTCCAGTTCCAGCGAATGATCTCTCGCCCGACCATATAGGTAGACACCAGAATCAGGCCGAAGAAGAACGACCATACCGGAATCGGATGGTACTCAAGCAGATAGGTGATCAGCCGCGCGAGTGTGAGAATGCTGGTCAGAATGCCGCACAGCAGCACCAGCAGGAATGTCGCGTTGGCCATCTGCCAGGCATCCTTGATGCGGCCCCGCAGCAGCAGCAGGAACGCTTCGGGAATGCTGGCGATGGAGCGCAGCAGCTCGTCATAGATGCCACTGATAAAAGCGATGGTGCCGCCGGAAACGCCGGGCACGACATCTGCAGCGCCCATCGCCAAGCCCTTGGCATAGAGCAGAAAATATTTCTTCATGGATCCTTCCGCTGCGAAAAAGCGATCAAGCCAGCGGCCCGTTGAGTAGCGGTACGAAACGCACCGCATCGAGCACGTGACGGGAAAAACCACCCTCTTCACGCACGATCAGCAGCAGTTGCTGCACATCACCGCTACCAACCGGAATGACCAGACGTCCGCCTGGAGCCAGTTGATCGAGCAAGGCCTGCGGCACTTGCGCTGCGGCGGCGGTGACGATGATGCCGTTGTACGGACCGAGCGCGTTCCAACCTTCCCAGCCATCACCCCAGCGAAAGACCACGTTGCGCAGCTTGAGTTCGGCCAAACGCTCCTTGGCGCGGTCCTGCAGCACCTGAATACGCTCGACCGAAAACACTCGCTCGACCAATTGCGCCAGCACGGCGGTCTGGTAACCAGAACCGGTACCGATTTCCAGCACCTTGTCCAGCGGGCCTGCGGCCAACAGCAGCTCGGTCATGCGCCCAACCATATAAGGCTGGGAAATGGTCTGGTTATGGCCGATGGGCAGCGCGGTGTCTTCATAGGCGCGGTGCGCCAGGGCTTCGTCGACGAACAGATGGCGCGGCGTACGGCGGATCACTTCCAGTACCCGCGCGTTGGACAGCCCTTCCTCATAGAGACGCTGGATCAATCGTTCGCGGGTGCGCTGCGAGGTCATGCCGATCCCGCTGCGCTGCATCTCGTCCTGTCCACGCATCAGAAGATGCCCTCCAGCCAGCCATCCATAGTTTCAAGGGCCTCATTGAACGTGCGATCGAGCCGTAGCGGCGTGATCGATACATAACCTTGCATCACGGCATGAAAATCGGTGCCCTGACTGCCATCCTCGACATCACCGGCGGCGGCAATCCAGTAACCTTCCTTGCCACGCGGGTTGACCACCTTGACCGGCGCCGCCGCACGCGCGCGATGACCGAGTCGGGTCAGCTGCACACCACGAATATGTTCCAGCGGCAGGTTCGGCACGTTGATGTTGAGTACGGTACGCGGCGGCAGTTCGAGTCGCTCGTGCGCCTCGACCAGCTTGCGGGCGAAGTAGGCCGCAGTCGGCAGATTGTCGGGCAGGCGCGACAGCAGCGAAAAGGCGAACGCCGGCTTGCTCAGGAAACGTCCTTCGAGCGCGGCGGCGACGGTGCCGGAATAGAGCACGTCATCACCGAGGTTAGCCCCCAGGTTGATGCCGGAGACGACCATATCCGGGGTCTGCTCGAGCAGACCGTTGAGCCCCAGGTGCACGCAATCGGTCGGCGTACCATTGAGGCTGATGTAACCATTGGCCAGGGCCATGGGATGCAGCGGACGATCGAGCGTCAGCGCACTGCTGGCACCGCTCCTGTCTTCGGCAGGGGCGATCACCACGCAATCGGCATAGTCGGCCAGCGCTTGGTGCAACGCAGCGATACCGGGCGCGTTCACCCCGTCGTCGTTGGAAATCAGAATTCGCATGGAGTATCCGTCTGCCCTGCTGGCACCAGATCGAGCAATTCGCGCACCACCACGGTGGCGAAACACCCGGCCGGCAGGACGAATGCAAGTTGCAGAATATCGGGTTCGGGATAATGCCATGACAGGCCGCCGATGGGGAGGCGCAGAATTCGCCGTTCGTGCGCCATGTCCGCCTTGATCAGCCATTGCACCAGTTGCGCAGCCTCATCGGCTACTTCCTGCTCCAGCTGTCGGGTCTCACCAGCGGTCGGCAAAGGCCCGTCGCCCCACAGCGGCCCGGTGGGATGCAGGTCAAGAATGGCCAGGCGCGGGTCAATGCACTCGGCCTCACCGGCCATGAAGAAACTGCGGCTGGCAGTGAAGGCCAGCAAGTCACCGATCTGCGCCTGGTTCCAGGTGCCAGCAGCCACGCGCTTGGCCAACACTTGATTGAACAGATAGCTGCGTGCCGAAGAGAGCAGTCGCGAGCGCAGGTTGCGCTGCACCGGCAACTCCAGGCGCGCGGCAAAATCGCGGGCCTGCTCGACATTGCCGCCATCGAAACCGAAACGCTGCAGACCGAAATAGTTCGGCACGCCCTGCGCCGCTATACGCTGCAGGCGCTGCTCGAGGGCATCACAGTCAGCCTCGAGCGCGGTCAGGCGCAAGGTGAAACCATTGGCGGCATGGGCGCCACGCTGCAATTTGCGGTTGTGCCGCTGGCTGCGCTGGATCACCAGATCATCGCCCTGCGCAGCCGCCAGATCGGGATCGGCCTTGCCCGGCAGGTGCAGGCTGAACCACTGGCGGGTCAGCGCCTGACGATCCTTGAGTCCCGCGTAACTGACCGCCTTGAGCGGCAGGCCGGCAGCGCGGGCGATACGCCGAGCGGCCTCCTCGGTATTCAGGCCGCGTTTTTCCACCCATAGCCAGAGGTGCTCACCCTGGCCAGTGAGCGGGATGTCGAGCACCTCGTCGACCTGGAAGTCCTCGGCCGTGGCCTTGAGCACCGCGCGCCCACAGGCCTCGCCGTGGGCGCGCGGCCCGAGCAGTTGCAGCTCGTTCATGCCTTGACCAGCAGGGCCACGGCGTGCACCGCGATACCTTCCTCACGCCCGGTGAAACCCAGCTTCTCGGTGGTGGTGGCCTTGACGTTGACCTGACCCAGCTCGATGCCCAGATCCTCGGCAATGCGCTCGCGCATGCTCTGAATGTGCGGAGCCATCTTCGGCGCCTGGGCGATGATAGTGGCGTCGACGTTACCCACCGCGTAGCCCTTGCCCCGCACCAGGCCCATCACATGGCGCAACAGCGCGCGGCTGTCAGCACCCTTGAAGGTCGGATCGGTATCGGGGAAGTGCTTGCCGATGTCGCCCAGCGCCACGGCGCCAAGCAGCGCATCACTCAGGGCGTGCAGCAGCACGTCACCGTCGGAGTGAGCGACAAGACCGAATTTATGGGGAATCCGTACGCCGCCGAGGGTGATGAAATCGCCTTCGCCGAAGCGGTGTACGTCATAGCCATGACCGATACGCATAAAGAACAACGCCCTGAAAAAGTCAGGGCGTGATTCTAACCGCATTGCCCCGTAGCCCGGATGAAATCCGGGGAGCGAATTTCCCGGATTTCATCCGGGCTACGACTACCGCAAAGCGGCAGCGTGATGACGCAGGTGATCGTCGATGAAGCTGGCGATGAAGTAGTAGCTGTGGTCATAGCCCGGCTGCATGCGCAGCGTCAGCGGATGAGCGGCCGTCTTGGCAGCAGCCTGCAACGCCTGCGGCTTGAGCTGGCCTTCGAGAAAATCGTCACGATCGCCCTGATCGACCAGGATCGGCAGTTTCTCGCTGGCTTCGGCGATCAGCACGCTGGCATCCCACTCACGCCAACGCGAACGCTCCTCGCCCAAGTACAGGGAAAAGGCCTTCTCGCCCCACGGGCAGTTCATCGGATTGCTGATCGGTGAGAACGCCGATACCGACTGATAACGCCCCGGGTTCTTCAGCGCACAGATCAACGCACCGTGACCGCCCATGGAATGGCCGGCGATGCCGCGCTTGTCCGAGACGGGGAAGTTGGCCTCGATCAGCGCCGGCAACTCCTGCACCACGTAGTCGTACATGCGGTAGTGCCGCGCGAAGGGCTCCTGGGTGGCATTGACATAGAAGCCTGCACCCAGACCGAAGTCATAGGCGCCGTTGGCGTCATCGGCCACGCCCTCGCCACGCGGGCTGGTGTCCGGCGCGATGATGATCAACCCCAGTTCGGCTGCCATGCGCTGAGCGCCAGCCTTCTGCATGAAGTTCTCGTCGGTGCAGGTCAACCCGCTCAGCCAGTACAGCACCGGCAGCTTGGCGCCCTGCTCGGCCTGCGGCGGCAGATAGACGGCAAACACCATGTCGCAGTTGAGGCTGCTGGAGCGATGGCGGTAGCGCTTGTGCCAGCCGCCGAAGCTCTTGTTGCTGGAAACGATTTCGAGGGTCATGACCACTCCGTAGGGTGCGCCGTGCGCACCAAGAGTTAGCGGTGCGCGCAGCCCAGGCGGCCCCGCGCACCCTACGAAAGAATCCGCACGACCATCGGCCGTGCGGCGTGTCATCAGAAATGAATGACGGTACGAATGCTCTTGCCTTCGTGCATCAGCTCGAACGCTTCGTTGATCTGATCCAGTCCCATGTTGTGCGTGATGAAGGTATCCAGCGGAATCTCGCCGCTCTGCGCCTTCTCGACATAGCTCGGCAGCTCGGTACGACCCTTGACGCCACCGAAGGCACTGCCGCGCCACACGCGACCGGTCACCAGCTGGAATGGGCGGGTGCTGATCTCGGCACCAGCCGGCGCGACGCCAATGATGGTCGACTCGCCCCAGCCCTTGTGGCAGCACTCCAGCGCGGCGCGCATCAGTTGCACGTTGCCGATGCACTCGAAGCTGTAGTCGACGCCACCGTCGGTCATCTCGACGATGACTTCCTGGATCGGCTTGCTGTGATCCTTCGGATTGACGAAGTCGGTGATGCCCAGCTCACGTGCCACGGCTTCCTTGGCCGGATTGATATCGATGCCGATGATGCGCGAAGCCTTGGCCATCTTGGCGCCGATGATCGCCGCCAGGCCGATACCGCCCAGGCCGAAGATGGCCACAGTAGAGCCCTCGGTGACCTTGGCGGTGTTGAGCACGGCACCGATACCGGTGGTCACGCCACAACCGAGCAAGCAGACCTTCTCCAGCGGCGCCTCCTTGGGGATCTTGGCCAAGGAGACTTCCGGCAGCACGGTGTACTCGGAGAAGGTCGAGCAGCCCATGTAGTGATAGATCGGCTCGCCGTTGTAGGAGAAGCGGCTGGTACCGTCAGGCATCAGACCCTTGCCCTGGGTAGCGCGCACCGAGCTGCACAGGTTGGTCTTGTTGGATTTGCAGAATTTGCACTCGCCGCACTCGGCGGTGTACAGCGGGATCACGTGGTCGCCGACCGCCAGCGAGGTGACGCCCTCGCCCACCGCCTCGACTATGCCACCACCCTCGTGGCCGAGAATGCAGGGGAACACGCCCTCGCTGTCCTGGCCGGACAGGGTGTAGGCGTCGGTGTGGCAGACGCCGGTCGCGACGATACGTACCAGCACCTCGCCAGCCTTGGGCGGCGCCACATCGACTTCGACGATTTTCAGGGGTTCATTCGGGGCGAAGGCGACGGCAGCACGAGACTTGATCATGGCAGTTCTCTCAGGGGAGCGTGGACAGTGGTCGGCAGTCTAGTTCATGTCCAATACGAGATAATCAGCAGTAGAGCAAAACATTATTGCTGTACAGGGATAATATTGAGCCTCCTTACATCGCCCGCAAGCGGGCTCCTACGGGCGCAGCCGGATGCAATCGGCAGCACAGGAGAAGAAGCATCGATGAATCGCTGGGAAGGACTCGACGAATTCGTTGCCGTCGCCGAATGCGGGCAATTCAGTGCAGCCGCCGAGCGCCTGGGATTGTCCACCTCGCAGGTAAGCCGCCAGGTCGCACGCCTGGAAGAGCGCCTGCAGAGCCGCCTGTTCTACCGCAGCACCAGGCGGGTCGCCCTGACCGAGGCCGGCCAGTTGTTTCTACAACACTGCCAGCGCCTGCAGGATGCCCGCGAAGAAGCGCTGCGAGCAGTCGGTGATCTCGGCGCTGAACCCAAGGGGCTGTTGCGCATGACCTGTGCGGTGGCTTACGGCGAGCGCTTCATCGTGCCGCTGGTCAACGACTTCATGGCGCGGCATCCGCAGCTGCGCGTGGAGATCGAACTGTCCAACCGTCAGCTCGACATGCTGCACGAAGGCCTGGACCTGGCCATCCGCCTGGGGCGCCTGCAGGACTCGCGCCTGATGGCCATGCGTCTCGCGCCTCGAGAAATGTATCTGTGCGCTGCTCCCGACTATCTGCAGCGCTACGGACGCCCGCACTCGCTATCCGAGCTAGCCCGACACAACTGCCTGGTAGGTAGCAGCGACCACTGGAGCTTTGCCCAGAACGGCCGTGAAACCCAGGTGCGCATACAGGGTAACTGGCGTTGCAATAGCGGCCAGGCCGTGCTCGACGCAGCGCTGCGCGGTTTTGGGCTGTGTCAGTTGCCGGACTATTACGTATTGGAACACCTGCGCAGCGGACGGCTGATCTCTCTGCTGGAGCAGCATCGCCCACCCAATACCGCAGTTTGGGCGCTTTACCCGCAGCAACGTCACCTTTCGCCCAAGGTACGCCAGTTGATCGACTCGCTGCGCCAGGGACTTGGCCAACGCGCCGAATACCTCGATCACTCCTGAGGTTCTGCAACAACCTTGTCACCCAGCTGAACGGTCATGGAATGTCACAAGTCGGGGCGAAACTTGAGCGAGGCGACCGCGTCACAACCCATGCACCCCGCCCAAACGGGGCCTCACGAACTCAGCTACATGAGGACATGGTTATGCAGGTTCTGGTCAACAGTGGTAAGCACGTCACCTCCTCGATGGACTTCAAGGACGACATTCGCGGTCGCATCCGGGACAAGCTCCAGCGCTACGAGGACCACCTCACCCGGATCGAAATTCATCTCTCCGACGAGAACGCGCTCAAGAGTGGCCCACAGGACAAGCGCTGCAAGGTCGAGGCACGAATGAAAGGACGCGATCCACTGACGGTCTCCCACGATGCCAGCGAACTGCAGCAGGCGATCGACGGCGCCATGAACAAGCTGACCAACGCGCTGGACCGCAACCTGGGCAAAGATGCCAAGCGCTGGACGCACTGATGCGACAGATCTAGTTCAACGGTCTTGCGGCCATATGGACTGTAGATAGTGCAAATCTTCCGGGCGGGTAACCTTGAGGTTGTCCGCCCGGCCCTCGATGAGCCGGGGCGAACGCCCTGCCCACTCCATGGCCGAGGCTTCATCGGTCACTGCCACACCTTCTTCCAGCGCTTGCGCCAGTGCCTCGCGTAACGCCCCCAGGCGGAACATCTGCGGTGTGTAGGCCTGCCAGATCACGCTACGATCCACGGTCTCCAACACTCGACCATCGCTGCCGACACGCTTGAGCGTATCGCGCACCGGCACCGCCAGCAGGCCGCCGACCGGATCATCGGTCAGACTGTCCAGTAGGCGATCCAGGTCCGCAGGGGTGAGATTGGGACGCGCGGCGTCGTGCACCAGCACCCAATCATCGCTATCGGCACCACCGGCCAGTAACGAGTCCAGCCCGGCCAGCACCGAGTCGGCGCGCTCACGCCCGCCAGGCGCACGGCGGATGCGCAGATCACGCGCCAGTGGCAGCTGCGGCCAGAACGGGTCATCCACGGCAACGCATACCACCGCGCCCAACAGGCCGGGATGATCGAGAAAACAATGCAGGGTATGTTCGAGAATGCAGCGGCCGGCGATCTGCAGGTACTGCTTGGGGCGGTCGGCGGCCATCCGCGCGCCGACGCCAGCGGCCGGGATCACCAGCCAGAATTTCGTGGTCATTCGGTCAGCAGATAGAGGGTTTCACCCTCTTTGAGCATGCCCAACTCGTGACGCGCGCGCTCTTCCACGGTTTCCATACCGCGCTTGAGCTCCATCACCTCGGCCTCGAGGATACGATTGCGCTCCAGCAACCGCTCGTTCTCGCCCTCCTGTTCGGCGATCTGCTGTTGCAGACGGCTGGCAGCAGCCAGGCTGCCGTCGCCAATCCACAGTCGATACTGCAGACCGACCAGCAACAGGATCAGCACGATAAACAGCCAATACGGACTACGCATGGAGCGGCTCGCAGATTGAGTCATCGGCATGGTAGGGGCTGCGTTCATGCTTGAAAAGAAGCCGTCTGATGAGTGACATGGGGTTTCGGTACCTGCATCCGTGCATTGGTTCCCTGGGATCGACGAAGCGTCCACGAAAAAGGCCATGCCCGCAATGACGCAGCCTTTGTAGGAGCGGCTTCAGCCGCGAAAATTCGCGGATAAATCCGCTCCTACAGCATGCAGCACCAACGCTGGGATAACCACGAAAAAGGGCGACTTGCGTCGCCCTTTTCAGACTAGAACGATCTCGCGAGCTAGAGACCTACAAGGCGCAACGACCAACGGGAGTAACAGCCGGAGGCTGGCCCGAAGGGTGAGCGCCAGCGAATCAAACAGGCGGGGAACGGTCGGAGTCGCGCTCGACTTTACTGAAGTAAATGAGCATTACTCGTTTCACTCGCCCTTCGGGCCGTCCTCCGGACGTTCAGTGACAAGTCACTGTCCGAGCCTGTTTTTAACGCAGTAGGGCCGACGCGCAGCAGATCGTGATCAGCCGCGGAACTCGGCACGGCCCTTGTATGGGGCTTTGCCACCCAGCTGCTCTTCGATACGCAGCAGCTGGTTGTACTTGGAAACGCGGTCGGAACGGCACAGCGAACCGGTCTTGATCTGACCGGCGGCAGTACCCACGGCCAGGTCGGCGATGGTGCTGTCCTCGGTTTCGCCACTGCGGTGCGAGATCACGGCGGTGAAGCCAGCAGCCTTGGCCATCTGGATGGCTTCCAGGGTCTCGGTCAGCGAGCCGATCTGGTTGAACTTGATCAGGATCGAGTTGCCGATCTTCTCGTCGATGCCGCGCTTGAGGATCTTGGTGTTGGTGACGAACAGGTCGTCGCCAACCAGCTGTACCTTGGCACCGATCTTGTCGGTCAGGACTTTCCAGCTGGCCCAGTCGGACTCGTCCATGCCGTCTTCGATGGAGATGATCGGATAACGCTCGGTCAGGCCCGCCAGGTAGTCGGCGAAACCTTCACCGCTGAATACCTTGCCTTCGCCGGCCAGGTCGTATTGACCGTCCTTGTAGAACTCGCTCGATGCACAGTCCAGCGCCAGGGTCACGTCGTCACCCAGCTTGTAGCCGGCGTTGGCAACGGCTTCAGCGATGGCGGCCAGAGCGTCTTCGTTGGAGGCCAGGTTCGGTGCGAAGCCGCCTTCGTCACCTACAGCGGTGTTCAGGCCACGGGCCTTGAGCACGGCCTTGAGGTGATGGAAGATCTCGGCGCCCATGCGCAGCGCCTCGGCGAAGCTCGATGCGCCAACCGGCTGCACCATGAACTCCTGGATGTCGACGTTGTTGTCGGCGTGCTCGCCGCCATTGATGATGTTCATCATCGGCACCGGCATGGAGTAGACGCCCGGGGTGCCGTTCAGATCAGCGATGTGCGCGTACAGCGGCACGCCCTTGGCCTGGGCAGCGGCCTTGGCGGCAGCCAGGGACACGGCGAGGATGGCGTTGGCGCCCAGCTTGGCCTTGTTCTCGGTACCGTCGAGTTCGATCATCGCGCGGTCCAGCGCCTGTTGATCGGTCGAGTCCTTGCCCAGCAGCAGGTCACGGATAGGGCCGTTGATGTTGGCGACGGCTTTCAGCACGCCCTTGCCCAGGTAACGGCTCTTGTCGCCGTCACGCAGCTCCAGCGCTTCGCGCGAGCCGGTGGAAGCGCCGGACGGAGCGCACGCGCTGCCGACGATACCGCCTTCCAGAATTACATCCGCTTCCACGGTGGGGTTGCCGCGGGAGTCGAGAACCTCACGACCCTTGATGTCGACGATCTTTGCCATTCTTGATAACGCTCCAAAGGTTGACGATAAGACGGCAGCAGCAGGCTGCACTGGGCCGTCGCTGCCGGAGGGCAGATCGACGGCTCACTCTGACTCACGGGTCAGGGGGATTTTTCTCGGGCGGCACTTTACCGGATTACGACCGGCTCAGGCAGTCTCGATCGGCGGAAAACTCTTGATCAGGTCATCCAGCTGCTTGAGCTGAGTGAGGAACGGCTCCAGCTTGTTCAGGCGCAGGGCGCATGGACCGTCGCACTTGGCGTTTTCCGGATCCGGATGGGCTTCGAGGAACAGGCCTGCCAGGCCCTGGCTCATGCCGGCCTTGGCCAGATCGGTAACCTGGGCGCGGCGACCGCCAGCAGAGTCGGCGCGGCCACCCGGCATCTGCAGGGCGTGGGTCACGTCGAAAAACACCGGGTACTCGAACTGCTTCATGATGCCGAAGCCGAGCATGTCCACCACCAGGTTGTTGTAACCGAAGGAGCTGCCGCGCTCGCAAAGGATCAACTGATCATTACCAGCCTCTTCACACTTGGTGAGGATGTGCTTCATTTCCTGCGGAGCGAGGAACTGCGCCTTCTTGATGTTGATCACCGCGCCGGTTTTGGCCATGGCCACCACCAGATCGGTCTGCCGCGACAGGAAGGCCGGCAACTGGATGATGTCGCACACCTCGGCCACTGCAGCCGCCTGGTGCGGTTCGTGAACGTCGGTGATCACCGGCACGCCGAAGGTCTTCTTCACTTCCTCGAAGATCTTCATGCCCTCTTCCAGGCCCGGGCCGCGGAAGGAGGTGATGGAAGAGCGATTGGCCTTGTCGAAGCTGGCCTTGAACACGTAGGGGATGCCGAGCTTCTCGGTCACCCGCACGTATTCCTCGCAAGCCTGCATGGCCAGGTCGCGCGACTCGAGCACGTTGATGCCACCGAACAGCACGAACGGCTTGTCGTTGGCGATCTCGATGCCGCGAACCTTGATGATCTTCTGTGCCATGCGTTAAGCCTTCTTCGCTTTCTGCGCCAGAGCGGCGTTGACGAAACCGCTGAACAGCGGGTGACCGTCACGCGGCGTTGAAGTGAATTCCGGGTGGAACTGGCAAGCGACGAACCACGGATGATCCGGCGCCTCGACCACTTCCACCAGCGCGCCGTCGCCGGAACGACCGGTGACCTTCAGGCCTGCCTCGGTCAGTTTCGGCAGCAGGTTGTTGTTCACCTCGTAACGGTGACGGTGACGCTCGACGATCACGTCCTTGCCGTAGCAGTCATGCACCAGCGAACCGGCCTGCAGCTGGCAATCCTGAGCACCGAGGCGCATGGTGCCGCCCAGATCGGAGCTCTCGCTACGCTGCTCGACGCTGCCTGCGGCATCCTGCCACTCGGTAATCAGACCCACTACCGGGTGAGCGCTGGCCATGTCGAATTCGGAAGAGTTGGCGTCGGTCCAGCCCACCACATTGCGGGCGTACTCGATCACTGCCACCTGCATGCCGAGACAGATACCCAGGTAAGGGATCTTGTTCTCGCGGGCGTACTGCACGGTCTTGATCTTGCCTTCCACGCCACGCAGACCGAAGCCGCCCGGCACCAGGATGGCATCGACACCTTCGAGCAGCGCGGTGCCCTGGTTCTCGATGTCTTCGGAGTCGATATAACGCAGGTTGACCTTGGTACGGTTCTGGATGCCGGCATGGCTCATCGCTTCGATCAGCGACTTGTACGCATCGAGCAGCTCCATGTACTTGCCGACCATGGCGATGGTGACTTCTTTTTCCGGGTTGAGCTTGGCATCGACCACGCGATCCCACTCGGACAGATCGGCGCCGCCACACTCCAGGCCGAAACGCTCGACGACGAAGTCGTCCAGCCCCTGGGCATGCAGCACGCCCGGAATCTTGTAGATGGTGTCGACGTCTTCCAGGCTGATCACCGCACGCTCTTCGACGTTGGTGAACAGGGCGATCTTGCGGCGCGAGGACACATCGATCGGATGGTCGGAGCGGCACACCAGCACGTCAGGCTGCAGGCCGATGGAGCGCAGCTCCTTGACCGAATGCTGGGTCGGCTTGGTCTTGGTCTCACCGGCAGTGGCGATATACGGCACCAGAGTCAGGTGCATCAGCATGGCACGCTTGGCGCCCACTTCCACACGCAGTTGGCGAATGGCTTCGAGGAACGGTTGCGACTCGATGTCACCGACGGTGCCACCGATCTCCACCAGGGCCACGTCGGCATCGCCGGCACCCTTGATGATGCGACGCTTGATCTCGTCGGTGATGTGCGGAATGACCTGAATGGTCGCGCCCAGGTAATCACCACGGCGCTCCTTGCGCAGCACATCTTCGTACACCCGACCGGTGGTGAAGTTGTTGCTCTTGGTCATCGTGGTACGGATGAAGCGCTCGTAGTGGCCCAGGTCGAGGTCGGTCTCGGCGCCGTCGTGGGTGACGAACACCTCACCGTGCTGGAACGGGCTCATGGTGCCCGGATCGACGTTGATATAAGGGTCCAGCTTGAGCATGGTGACCTTCAGGCCCCGCGCCTCCAGGATGGCCGCCAGTGAAGCCGAGGCGATGCCTTTCCCCAATGAAGAAACAACACCACCCGTGACGAAGATGTAGCGCGTCATGAAAAACCCTAGAAGTCTGCGTTTAAGCGGTCAGTGCCGCCGGGGAAAGCGAAGGAACGCCATCAGTACGAACAATGGCAAGCTCGCCAAGCTCCCTGAGGGAGTCGGCAAAAGCTGTAGTAAGACGGGAGCGTAGTCTACCCGAAAGGCCTTACCAGCTCAAACCTTGCGCGCCGATCGGCGGCGACCAGTGCAGACGCGCCCCGCTGGCCTGTATTTCTGACGACTGCGACAGGTTCGCCACCGCCATCAGCTCATCGCCCTCGAACAGCAACGGCAAGCGTGGGCGCACGAATGCCGGCACGCGCAGTTCGTTGAGTAGACGCTTGAGATCACGCCTGCCGCGCCCCGGCAGCTGCAGCGACTCACCACCCTGGCGGTAACGCAAATGCCAGCGACCTTGCGGCAACTCGCCCTGTAGATGCACATGACCATTGCCGGGAAGTTCGACCGATTCGGAAAACGAGTCGCAGGCTAGATCGAGTGGATCCAGCGGCCGCAGCCACTCGCCACTGAGCCACCAAAGCCGCCCATCGGCACGGTGCAACTCGCCATCGGTCAGTTTCCAGATCGGCGCCGCATCCGTGGCGGCATCACGCAGGTCACACCAGCCGGCCCAGTGATCGCTATCGGGCAGGCGCGTCAGCGGCGCCAGCCAGTAGCGCAGCAGATTACGCTGACGTGCATCGCTCAGCGCGCTCACTGCCGACAATTCCAGAGACGGTAGAGTCAACCAGGGGCATGCCGAAACGCCATGGGCAGCCGCCAGGTCCATCGCGGCCAGCTCATCCAGCAATTGCTGAGCTTCGCCCAGGTGCCTGGCGCTACGCGCGATATTTGCCGTGACCTGCGGCCAGCGCTCGGCCAGCAGCGGAATCATCTGTCTGCGCAGGAAATTGCGACTGAAACGCTCGTCGGCATTGCTCGGATCCTCGATCCAGGTAAGACCATGACTCTGCGCATATTCACGCAACTCAGCTCGAGAGCTGTCGAGCAACGGCCGAAACAGACCGCCCCGCCCCAACGGCCGACTGGCCGGCATAGCCGCCAGCCCACGCACGCCGGCACCGCGCAACAGACGAAACAGCAGCGTTTCGGCTTGATCGTCGCGATGCTGGGCACTTAGCAACACTTCGCCCGGTCTCAGCCGCTCGCAGAAAGCTTGGTAACGCGCGCTTCGTGCAGCCTGTTCAAGGCTGGCACTTGGCGTGACCTGAACCCTGACGACTTCGAGAGCAATGCCCAACTGCTCGCAGACACGTGCGCAATGCACAGGCCAGGCGTCGCCGGCCGACTGCAGCCCATGATGGACATGAATGGCGGACAGCGGCGGCAGATCCTCGTGCCGCGCCCAGTCGGCGAGCAGATGCAGCAGCACACTGGAATCCAGGCCACCGGAGAAGGCAATACGCCAGGCAGGGGCCGCACGCCAGGGCTGCAGGGCCTGGCGCAGGCGAAGTTCGAGAGCAGTCATCATTCAAGCTTAAACAACAACGGGCCCGAAGGCCCGTTGATATATGCGTAGAAAAGACTCAGGCGATGCCGTAGCTCATCAGACGGTCATAACGACGCTTGAGCAGCGTCTCGGTGTCATGCTTCTGCAGGCTGGCCAGTTGCTTGGTCAGCTCCTGGCGGATCGACTCGGAAGCCGCCGCCGGGTCGCGGTGCGCGCCGCCCAGTGGCTCGGCGATGACCTGATCGACGATGCCCAGATCCTTCAGGCGCTCGGCGGTGATGCCCATGGCCTCGGCAGCGTCCGGCGCCTTCTCGGCAGTACGCCAGAGAATCGAGGCGCAGCCTTCCGGCGAGATCACCGAATAGGTGGAGTACTGCAGCATGTTCAGCTGGTCGCAGACACCGATGGCCAGTGCACCACCGGAACCACCTTCACCGATGACGGTGGCGATGATCGGGGTTTTCAGGCGCGCCATCACGCGCAGGTTCCAGGCGATTGCCTCGCTCTGGCCGCGCTCCTCGGCATCGATACCTGGGTAGGCACCGGGGGTGTCGATGAAGGTGAGGATCGGCATCTTGAAGCGTTCGGCCATTTCCATCAGGCGGCAGGCCTTGCGGTAGCCTTCCGGGCGCGGCATGCCAAAATTGCGGCGCACCTTCTCGCGCACCTCACGGCCTTTCTGGTGGCCGATGATCATCACCGGCTGGTCGCCCAGACGGGCAATGCCACCGACGATAGCGGCGTCGTCGGAGAAATGACGATCACCATGCAGTTCGTCGAACTCGGTGAAGATGTGCTGGATGTAATCCAGGGTATACGGGCGGCGCGGATGGCGTGCCAACTGGGCGATCTGCCAACTGGTCAGGTTGCCGAAGATGCTTTCGGTCAGGGTGCTGCTCTTGTCCTGCAGGCGGGCAATCTCATCGCCGATATTCAGCGAGTTGTCGTTACCAACCAGGCGTAGCTCTTCGATCTTGGCTTGCAGGTCGGCGATCGGCTGTTCGAAATCGAGGAAATTCGGGTTCATAGTCATCCGTCTTGCGTCGACGGCCAAGTGGCCGGGGAGCTGTATCCATTAGGCGCCCTACCTTAAGGGATAGGACGCAGCGGGTCGACACCCGCAGGTGTCGATGCCAACACAAAGGGGTATTTTCCCCTCTTGCATCAGCGGTAGTGCAAAAAGACGTTGTCGCGCCCGAACTGGTCACGCAATGCCTGAATCAAAGTGTCGGCCGGGTCGATTCGCCAGGCGTCGCCAAATTGAAGCAAGGCGCGTGCCTCCTCGCCACTGTAGTCCAGCGTCACCGGGCAGGCGCCCTTGTGCTTGCTGCACAGTTCGGCCAGCCAGCGCAGGCGATCACCCTTCAATGCCTCACTGGCGACCTTCACTCGCAGGCTGTCGGCCAGGCCCGTGCGCGCCTCTTCCAGGCTCATCACGCGCTTGGCACGCAGACGCAGGCCACCAGAGAAGTCGTCGTTACTGACTTCGCCCTCGACCACCACCAGCGCATCGTTCTGCAGCAGCGCCTGGTTGCTGGCGAAGGCATCGGCGAACAGAGAGGCCTCGATGCGCCCGGAGCGGTCGTCGAGGGTGATGAAGCCCATCTTGTCGCCCTTCTTGTTCTTCATCACCCGCAGGTTGACGATCATCCCAGCGATGGTCTGGGTGTCGCGCGCCGGCTTCAGTTCGACGATGCGCTGACGGGCGAAACGGCGAATCTCACCTTCGTATTCGTCGATGGGATGGCCGGACAGGTAGATACCCAGGGTGTCCTTCTCACCTTTCAGGCGCTCTTTGATCGGCAGCTCGCGGGCCTTGCGGTGGTTGGCGTAGACGTCCGCCTCAGGCTCGGCGAACAGGCCGCCGAACAGGTCCATGTGGCCGCTCTCGGCGCTGCGCGCGGTCTGCTCGGCGGACTGCACGGCCTCTTCCATAGACGCCAGCAGCACGGCGCGGTTCTTGTCCACGCTGGCCTGGTAGGCCTTGAGTTCGTCCTGATAGTACGGACCAAGACGATCCAGCGCGCCGCTGCGGATCAATGCCTCCAGGGTGCGCTTGTTGATGCGCTTGAGGTCGACACGGTTGCAGAAGTCGAACAGATCCTTGAACGGACCACCTTCGGCGCGGCATTCAACGATGGCCTCGACCGGCCCCTCGCCGACGCCCTTGACCGCACCTAGGCCGTAGACGATACGACCGTCGTCGTTGACGGTGAACTTGAACTCGGACACGTTCACGTCTGGCGGTTCGATGCGCAACTTCATGTTGCGGCACTCTTCCACCAGGATCACCACCTTGTCGGTGTTGTGCATATCCGCCGAGAGCACGGCCGCCATGAACGGCGCCGGGTAATGCGCCTTGAGCCAGGCAGTCTGGTAGGAGACCAGACCGTAAGCGGCCGAGTGCGATTTGTTGAAACCGTAACCGGCGAATTTTTCCACCAGATCGAAGATGTTGCCCGCCAGATTGGCGTCGATCCCGTTGCTGGCACAACCTTCGATGAAGCCGCCGCGCTGCTTGGCCATTTCCTCGGGCTTCTTCTTACCCATGGCACGCCGCAGCATGTCCGCCTGTCCCAGGGTGTAGCCACCCATGACCTGGGCGATCTGCATCACCTGCTCCTGATACAGGATGATGCCGTAGGTGGGCTTGAGCACCGGCTCGAGGCCGGCGTACTGGTAATCCGGGTGCGGGTAGGACAGCTCGGCGCGGCCGTGCTTACGGTTGATGAAGTCGTCCACCATGCCGGACTGCAGCGGGCCCGGGCGGAACAGCGCCACCAGTGCGATCATGTCTTCCAGGCAGTCGGGCTTGAGCTTCTTGATCAGCTCCTTCATGCCACGCGATTCAAGCTGGAAGACCGCGGTGGTCTCCGCCTTCTGCAGCATGTCGTAGGTTTTCTTGTCATCCAGCGGGATGAAGTCGATGTTGACCAGCTCCTCATCCGGCGCACCGTCGCGCTTCTGGATGCGGTGGACGGTTTCCAACGCCCACTTGATGATGGTCAGGGTACGCAGACCGAGGAAGTCGAACTTGACCAGCCCGGCCTGCTCGACGTCGTCCTTGTCGAACTGGGTCACCAGGCCACCGCCCTCCTCGTCACAGGCGATCGGCGAAAAGTCGGTCAGCTTGGTCGGCGCGATCACCACGCCCCCGGCGTGCTTGCCGGTGCCGCGCACCACGCCTTCGAGCTTGAGCGACATGTCCCAGATTTCCTGGGCTTCCTCGTCGTTCTTGAGGAACTCGCGCAGCGGCTCCTCCATCTCGTAGGCCTTCTCCAGGGTCATGCCCACTTCGAAGGGGATCATCTTCGACAGACGGTCGGCCAGGCCGTAGGACTTGCCCTGCGCCCGGGCGACGTCGCGCACCACCGCCTTGGCCGCCATCGAGCCGAAGGTGATGATCTGGCTCACCGCGTTGCGTCCGTATTTCTCGGCTACGTAGTCGATCACCCGGTCGCGGCCGTCCATGCAGAAGTCGACGTCGAAGTCGGGCATGGAAACCCGCTCGGGGTTGAGGAATCGTTCGAACAGCAGGTCATAGGCCAGCGGATCGAGGTCAGTGATCTTCAGCACGTAGGCCACCAGCGAACCGGCACCCGAACCACGGCCCGGGCCGACCGGCACGCCGTTGCTCTTGGCCCACTGGATGAAGTCCATCACGATCAGGAAGTAACCGGGGAAACCCATCTGAATGATGATGTCGAGCTCGAAGTTGAGGCGGTCGATATAGACCTGCCTCTTGGCCTCGTAATCCGGCGTATCCTTGGGCAGCAATACCTGGAGACGCTCTTCCAGCCCCTCGAAGGAGGCGTGGCGCAGGTAGTCGTCGATGCCCATGCCATTGGGCGTGGGGAAATCCGGTAGAAAGTATTTGCCGAGTTGCACATCGATGTTGCAGCGCTTGGCAATCTCGACGGTGTTCTCCAGTGCCTCGGGCAGGTCGGAGAACAGCTCCCACATTTCCTCGGCGCTTTTCAGGTACTGCTGATCGGAGTAATGCCGCGGCCGGCGCGGGTCGTCCAGGGTACGGCCTTCACCGATGCAGACGCGGGTTTCATGCGCCTCGAAATCACCCTGCTTGATGAAGCGCACGTCGTTGGTCGCCACCAGCGGCGCCTCGACGCGATCGGCCAGGGCCACGGCGGCGTGCAGGTATTCCTCGTCACCGACGCGGCTGGTGCGCTGCACCTCCAGATAAAAGCGATCCGGGAACACTGCCATCCATTCACGCAGGCGCACTTCGGCCAGCGTTTCGTCACCGGCCAGCAGCGCCTGGCCGACTTCGCCTTCACGCGCACCGGATAGCGCGATGAGGCCCTCGGCGGCGTCCTTGACCCAGTCACGCTGAATGATCACCAGGTCGTTGCTCTGCCCTTCGGCCCAGCCACGAGAGATCAGTTCGGTAAGGTTGCGGTAGCCCTTGGCGTTCATCGCCAGCAGGGTTAGGCGCGTCAGCGGGCCGTCTTCCTCGGCGCTGGCCATCCAGATATCGGCACCACAGATCGGCTTGACCCCGGCGCCCATGGCCGCCTTGTAAAACTTCACCAGCGAGCACATGTTGCTCATGTCGGTGACTGCAACCGCCGGCATGCCGGCCCCGGCCACGGCCTTGATCAGCGGTTTGACCCGCACCAGGCCATCGACCAGTGAGTATTCGGTGTGCAGACGCAGGTGGACGAAAGCTTGGGTCATGGGCGGCCTTGCAGGTGAAAACGACAAAGCGCGGATTGTAGCCTAAGCGGGTCTGGCTGAGGGCCAGAGGTTCAGACTGTAGCGGCGATACAATCGACAGCTACAGGCTCGAGCAATGCGCGCACCGGTGCGAAGGAACGCCGATGAATAGGCGTCGGCCCCAGGCGCTGCAGGGCTTCTAGGTGAACGGGCGTGGGATAGCCCTTGTGGCCAGCGATGCCGTAACCGGGATAGAGACGATCCATCTCGACCATCTCGCGGTCGCGACTGACCTTGGCCAGGATCGAAGCCGCGGCAATTGCCGGCACCCGGCTATCGCCCTTGACCACCGGCGCACTCGGCACCGCCAGCTTTGGACAGCGATTGCCGTCGATCAATGCCAGTCTGGGTGTCACGCTCAGCCCTTCGACGGCGCGCTGCATGGCCAGCATGGTGGCATGCAGGATATTCAACCGATCGATCTCCTCCACCTCGGCGCGGGCGATGCACCAGGCCAGGGCCTTTTCGCGAATCTCGTCGAACAGCACTTCGCGGCGCGCCTCGGAGAGTTTCTTCGAGTCGTTCAGCCCGATGATCGGCCGCGCCGGGTCGAGGATCACCGCAGCCGTGACCACGGCACCGCAGAGCGGGCCACGACCGACCTCGTCGACACCCGCGACCAGTTCCTCAACCAGCGTGAAGTCGAGCCCCAGCTGCATCAGTCGCGCCCCGCCAGTTTCAACACCGCGTCAGCCGCCGATACCGAGGCATCACGGCGCAGCGCGCGATGGATCACGTCGAAGCCCTCGGTCTGCACTTGCCCACCGTCGATCAACGGCGCCACGGCCTGGGCCAGAGCCTCTGGCGTCGCTGCATCCTGAATCAGCTCAGGCACCAGCAGACGCTCGGCCAGCAGGTTAGGCAACGAGATATAGGGGCTCTTCACCAGGCGTTTGAGGATGCGATAGGTCAGCGGCGCTACGCGGTACGCCACCACCATCGGCCGCTTGTACAACAGCGCTTCCAGGGTCGCGGTACCCGAGGCGATCAACACCGCATCGCAGGCAGCCAACGCCTCATGGGAGCGGCCATTGAGCAGCGTCAGCGGCAAATCACGCCCGGCCAGCATCTGTTCCAGCTGCACGCGACGCTCGGGTGTGGCGCAAGGCAGCAGGAAACGAATGCCAGGGCGCAGTGCACGCAGACGAATCGCCGCATCGAGAAACAGCTCACCGAGACGCGCGACTTCACCACCGCGACTGCCGGGCATCAGGGCCACCACGGGCTCATCCTGCGGCAGATCCAGCGCCTCGCGCGCAGCAGCACGATCAGCTTGCTGCGGAATCGCATCGGCCAGCGGATGACCAACGAAGCGCACCGGCACCTTATGCTCGTCGTAGAACTGCGCCTCGAACGGGAACAGGGTCAGCATCAGGTCGCAGGCTTCGCGGATCTTCAGTACACGCTTCTGCCGCCAGGCCCAGACCGAGGGGCTGACGTAGTGCACTGTCTTGATGCCGGCACGGCGCAGCTTGAGCTCCAGGCCCAGGTTGAAATCGGGCGCATCGATACCGATGAAAACATCAGGTTGCGCGGCGATCAGATCGCGAGCCAGTTGCCGACGACGCCCCAGTAACTCGAACAGACGGCCCAGTACCTCGACCAGGCCCATCACGGCCAGGCGCTCCATCGGGAAATAGGATTTAAGGCCCTCGGCCTCCATGCGCGCGCCGCCAACACCGATGAACTCGGCACCCGGATGGCGCTGCTTGATGGCCTGCATCAGGCCGGAACCGAGGATGTCACCGGACGCCTCACCGGCGACCAGTGCGACGCGAATAGGTCTGCTCATAGGTATCAGCGCGTGATGCCGCGCGTGGAGGCCTGAATCGAATCACGGAAAATCGCCACTTCCGGGAGCTGAGCAGCGGACTCGGCCAACTCGGCCAGCGCCTGCTCGACGGTCAGCCCCTGGCGATAGACCAGCTTGTAGCCCTTGCGCAGGGCAGCGATGGCCTCAGCGGAGAAACCACGCCGGCGCATGCCCTCGAAGTTCATGCTGCGCGCCTCGGCCGGGTTACCGAACACGGTAACGAAAGCCGGAACATCCTTGCCAATCGCGGTGCCCATGCCCGAGAAGCTGTGTGCGCCAATGCGGCAGAACTGATGCACCAGGGTATAACCGGACAGAATCGCCCAGTCATCGACCCAGACATGCCCAGCCAGTGCCGTGTTGTTGACCAGAATGCAATGATTGCCGATCACACTGTCATGGCCGATATGGGCATAGGCCATGATCAGGTTATGGTTGCCAATGGTGGTTTCGCTGCGATCCTGCACAGTGCCACGGTGAATGGTGACACCCTCACGAATCGTGTTGTGATCACCGATCACCAGGCGCGTCGCTTCGCCCTTGTATTTCAGGTCTGGCGTGTCTTCACCGACCGAAGAAAACTGGTAGATGCGGTTGTGCTTGCCGATCACGGTCGGCCCCTTGAGCACGACGTGCGGGCCGATGACTGTACCCTCGCCGATTTCCACATCGGCCCCGACAATGCTCCAAGGGCCAACGACGACGTCGTCGGCCAATCTGGCACTGGGGTCGATGATCGCGCGGGGGTCAATCAAACTCATAGCTTGCGTTCCGCACAGATGATTTCAGCAGCGCAGACTTCCTTGCCATCGACGGTGGCGCGGCACTCGAATTTCCAGATGCTGCGACGGTCGCTCAGGTATTTGGCTTCCAGCGTCAGTTGATCGCCCGGCAGCACCGGCGAGCGGAAGCGCAGTTTGTCGGAGCCGACGAAGTAATACAGGGTGCCATCGGCCGGCTTCACGCCCATCATCTTGAAGCCGAGGATACCGGCAGCCTGGGCCATGGCCTCGATGATCAGAACGCCCGGCATGATCGGGTGCTCGGGGAAGTGACCGTTGAAGAACGGCTCATTGATGCTGACATTCTTATAGGCGCGAATCTGCTTGCCTTCGACGTCCAGGTCCACCACGCGGTCCACCAACAGGAACGGATAGCGGTGCGGCAAATATTCACGAATTTCGTTGATGTCCATCATGTCCGGTTAAGCCTGTAAGAAAAGAAAAGAGCACGGCCACGCCGTGCTCAGGCATCAGATGAGACGTTTGCCGTCTGGGTCACGGCGGCCAGCTGTTTTTCCAGCTCACGCAGTCGCTTGGCCATATCGTCCAACTGACGAATACGGGCTGCACTCTTCTTCCACTCGCCCGCCGGTTGCATGGCAGTGCCCGAAGAATAGGCGCCCGGCTCGGTGATCGAACGGGTCACCATGGTCATACCGGTGACGAACACGTTGTCGCACACCTCGATATGGCCAACCATGCCCACACCGCCGGCGATCATGCAGTTCTTGCCGATCTTGGTGCTGCCGGAAATACCGCAGCAGCCCGCCATGGCCGTGTTGTCACCGATCTGCACGTTGTGCGCGATCATGATCTGGTTATCCAGCTTCACGCCATTACCGATCAGGGTATCGGACAGCGCACCGCGATCCACCGTGGTGTTGGCGCCGATCTCGACGTCATCACCGATGGTCACCCCACCGATCTGTGCGATCTTCTGCCAGACGCCCTTTTCGTTGGCGAAACCAAAGCCTTCGCCACCGATCACCGCGCCGGACTGGATCACTACACGCTTGCCGATCTGCACATCGTGGTACAGCGTCACGCGCGGAGCCAGCCAACCACCCTCACCGATCACGCTACGCGCGCCCACCACGCAGTGCGCACCGATGCTCACATCAGCACCGATGCGAGCACCGCTTTCGATGACCGCAAAGGCGCCGATACTGGCGCTCGGATCGACCTGAGCATCGCCTGCAACCTGCGCAGTGGCATGAATGCCGGGAGCCGCCTTGGGCTTGCGGTCGAACACATGCGAAAGCTGGGCATAAGCCAGATAAGGATTGGCAACGATCAAGGCATCGCCAGCATAGCCTTCAGCATCGGCTGCGGTGAGCAACACGGCACCGGCCTGGGTCTGCGCCAGAAACTTGCGGTACTGGGCATTGGCCAGGAAGCTCAATTGTTCGGGCCCGGCCTCCTGTAAGGTGGCCAGGCCCGTGATGACCTTAGCTTCGGCGCCACGCAAGGTGGCGCCCAGGCGCTCGGCCAGCTGGCCGAGGGTAAATGTCGCAGTCATGCTTAACGCATCTGATTCATGCGCTCGATGACCTGGCGAGTGATGTCGTACTGAGGTTTGACATCGATCACCGCACCGCGCTCGAGCACCAGGTCGAAGTTACCGTTCTTGATCACTTCTTCGACGGCCTTGTCCAGGTTCGGCTTCAGCTTGCCCAGCATCTCGCGGTCAGCGATGGCCTTGGCTTCGTTCAGCTCCTTGGACTGGAACTGGAAGTCACGAGCCTTCTGCTTGAATTCAAGCTCGAGGCGCTCGCGTTCGGCCTGCTGCATCTTCTCGCCGTCCTTGACCATACGATCCTGAATGCGCTTGGCGTCGCTTTCCAGGGTCTTGAGCTTGTTCAGCTGCGGGCCGAACTTCTTCTCGGCATCGACGGCGTAGCGCTTGGCTGCATCCGACTCGAGCAGCGCCATCTGATAGTTCAGCACGGCCACCTTCATCTCGGCGAACGCCGGAGTGGCGATCAGGGCGGCGGTGAACAGAACCAGTTGAGTCAACTTACGCACAATGCACTCCTGCAACAAAACTGTTGGCTTTCTGTGAAACGAACTTAGAAGGTTTGACCCAGGGAGAACTGGAATACCTGGGTATCGGCATCATCCGGCTTCTTGATCGGCATGGCCAGACTGAAACTCAGCGGGCCCAGTGCGGTGATCCAGGTCAGGCCGACACCCACGGAGCTGGCCATGCTGCTGAAGTCGATATTGCAGCTGTCGCTCAGCCTCTTCTGGCTGGAGCTGCAGTTGGTATCGAAGACGTTACCCACATCCCAGAACAACGCGGTACGCAGCGAGCGCTGATCCTTGACGAACGGCAGCGGGAAGAGCATCTCGACACCACCCTGCACCAGCACGTTACCACCGAACGGCAGCGGGTCCTGATCCGGGTCGCGCAAGGTGCCCGGTTTGGCACCGCTACTCGGCGTACTGCGTGGCCCAAGGCTGCTGTCTTCGAAACCACGTACCGAGTTGAAACCACCCGCGTAGTAGTGCTCGTAGAACGGCAGCTCAGCCGTGGAACCGTAGCTGTCGCCATAACCCAGCTGGGTATGGAAGCGCAGGGTGTAGGTGTCGCTGATCGGGGTGAAGACCTGACCACGGTAGTCGAGCTTGTAGAACGACAGATCGCTACCTGGCAGCGTGGTTTCCAGCACCAGGCTCTGCGAATGACCACGGTTGGCCAGTACACCACGGTTCAGGGTCGACTCGGACCAGCCGATGGAACCCTTGAAGTTCAGGTAGTTATCGCCCTCAGAGTCGATGAAATCAAAGATCTCGTCGACGGTATAACGACCGGTATCGATGGTGTCCTGCTGCACGGTCAGACCGTAGGTCAGACGCGCGGTTTCGCTGATCGGGTAGCCAATGTTGACACCTGCACCCAGGCTGTCGACCGAGTAGCTGGATACGTCGACATCGAGCTCATCGTAGTCGGTGGTGCGGTAGAAGGCGTTGTAACCCAGGCTGACACCGTCGACGGTCCAGTAGGGGTCAACAAAGCCGAAGCTGTATCGGGTCTGGTATTCGCTACGGGTCAGGCCGATGCTGACGCGGTTACCGGTACCCAGGAAGTTGTTCTGGCTGATCGAGCCACCGAGGATCAGACCGGCGTTCTGGGCGAAACCGACGCTGGCGGTGATGGAGCCCGACGGCTGCTCTTCGACGCTGTAGTTGACGTCGATCTGGTCGTCGGTACCCGGTACCTGCGGGGTTTCGACGTTGACCTCCTTGAAGAAGCCCAGACGCTCCAGACGCACCTTGGACTGGTCGATCAGGTAGGTCGAGGCCCAGCCACCTTCCATCTGACGCATTTCACGACGCAGCACCTGGTCTTCGGACTTGGTGTTGCCGCGGAAGTTGATGCGGTTGACGTAGGCGCGCTTGCCCGGATCGACGAAGAAGGTGATCGAGACGGTGTTGTCCTCGTCGTGAGCTTCCGGCACGCCGTTGACGTTGGCGAAGGTATAGCCTTCGTTACCCAGGCGGCGGGTGATCAGCTCACTGGTGGTGGTCATGATCTTGCGCGAGAAGACCTGCCCTTCCTTGACCAGCAGCAGTGCACGCACGTCTTCTTCCGGCACCTTGAGGTCACCGGACAGTTTCACGTCGCGAACGCTGTACTTCTCGCCTTCTTCGACGTTGACGGTGATGTAGACGTGCTTCTTGTCCGGGGTGATGGATACCTGGGTGGAGCTGATATCCATGTTGATGTAGCCGCGATCCAGGTAATAGGAGCGCAGGCGCTCGAGGTCACCGGACAGTTTCTCGCGGGCATACTTGTCGTCGTTCTTGAAGAAGGACAGCCAGTTGGTGGTCTTCAGCTCGAACAGATCGACCAGATCTTCATCGGAGAACACGGTGTTGCCGACCACGTTGATGTGGGAGATGGCGGCAACGGTGCCTTCGTTGATGGTGATTTTCAGCGCCACGCGGTTACGCGGCTGCGGAATGACTTCGGCTTCGATCTCGGCCGAATAGCGACCCTGAGCGACATACTGGCGCTGCAGCTCGTTACGCACGCCTTCGAGGGTGGCGCGCTGGAAGATTTCGCCCTCGGCCAGACCGGACTGGTTCAGGCCCTTGAGCAGGTCTTCTGTAGTGATGGCCTTGTTGCCTTCGATCTCGATACCGGAGATGGAGGGACGCTCGACCACGGTAACCACCAGCACGTCACCATCGCGACCGAGCTGGATATCCTGGAAGAAGCCGGTACGGAACAGGGAGCGGGTGGCATCGACCAGTTGGCGATCATCTACCTGCTCGCCCACGTTGAGCGGCAGCGCGCCGAATACGCTGCCTGCGGAAACCCGCTGCAGGCCATTGACGCGTATATCGGAGATGGTGAAGGACTCGGCGTGAACTTCGGCGATCATCAATGCGGACAGTACCGCAGGTAGCAGCAGACGTTTCATGAAGTCCTTTCTTATTCCAACTGACGATAAAAACTGCCGCTTAAGCGACACTTCTTTTAAATCTCAAGAACGTATTCAGCAATGCTTACAGGCGGCTGAGGTCGTTGACCAGGGCAAGCAACATAACCCCGATGACCAGACTGATGCCGATCTGCATCCCCCAACCCTGAACCCGCTCAGACAAGGGGCGACCACGCACCCACTCGACCAGGTAAAACAGCAGATGCCCACCATCCAGTACGGGAATGGGCAGCAGATTGAGAACCCCCAAGCTAATACTCAGATATGCAAGGAATTTCAGGAAATCCCCCAGCCCTGACTCAGCTGAAGCGCCCGCCACTTTAGCAATGGTTATCGGCCCACTCAAGTTTTTTACCGAGAGCTCACCGAACAGCATTTTCTTCAGTGAATCGAGGGTCAGCAGGCTCATGGACCAGGTTTGACGCATGCCTTCGACAACGCCATCGAGCGGACCGTAGCGCACCTCGCGGAGCATCTCCGGCGGCCATTCGACGCCCTGCACACCGGCGCCCAGGTAGCCGCTGCGGGCCTCCCCTTCGCCGCGCGACGCCAGGGTCAGCTGCACATCCTGCGCTTGCCCGGCGCGTTCGAAGCTCAGCGTGACCGCCTCGCCCGGCAATGCCCGGACGCGATCGACCAGATCCTGCCAGTCGGCCAGGGGCTCGCCATCGAGCGCCAGCAACCTGTCCCCTGCCTGCAGCCCTGCGGCGTGGGCAGGCCCCTTGGAATCGACCTCAGCCAGAACCGGCTCCAGCACCGGACGCCATGGACGAATGCCCAGCGAACCAATCGGGTCCGGCTCGTCGACGCCACGCAGCCAGTTGTCCAACTGCACCTGTTTTGGCGTTTCAACGGTGGAGCCAGGCTCCAGCACGCGCAGATCGAGCGTACCGCTCTCGCCCAGACGCCTTACCAGCTGCAGATTGACCGCCGCCCAACCACTGGTAGCCTCGCCGTTGACCGCAACGATCTCCTGCCCCGCACGCAACCCGGCCACTTGCGCCAGACTGTCCGGCTGCACCGCGCCGATAACCGGGCGCACCTGCTGACTGCCGAGCATGGCGACGAACCAGAAGAACAGCAGCGCCAGCAAGAAATTGGCCAGCGGGCCCGCAGCCACGATGGCGATGCGCTGGCGCACGCTCTTGCGATTGAAGGACTGCTCGACGAGCTCGGGGGGCACATCGCCCTCGCGCTCATCGAGCATCTTGACGTAGCCACCCAGAGGAATGGCTGCAACCACGAATTCGGTGCCCTGGCGGTCATGCCAGCGCAGCAGCGGTGTGCCGAAGCCAACGGAGAAGCGCAGCACCTTGACGCCGCAGCGCCGGGCCACCCAGAAGTGCCCGTACTCGTGAAAGGTCACCAGGACACCCAGTGCGATCAGGGTGCCAACCAGCATGTACAACCCACTCATTTCACTTCTCCAGCTCTACGAGCCGCTCAAGTTCCAGCACACACCAGACCAATACGGGCGCCATCAACGGCCAGCGAGCCACTGCCCAGCCAGCTCACGCGCACGGGCATCGGCCGCGAATACCGCGTCGAGCGCTTCGACAGCCTGCACCGGCTGGGCGTTCAACACGGACTCAATCATACGCGCGATATCAACGAAACGGATGCGCCGCTGCAGGAAAGCCTCGACCGCGACTTCATTGGCGGCGTTGAGCATCGCCGGCGCACTGCCGCCAGCCTGCGCCGCCTCCCGCGCCAGACGCAGACAGGGAAAACGCTGCTCGTCGGGGCGTTCGAAATCCAGGCGACCGACGGCAAACAGATCCAGAGGCGATACGCCCGAGTCGATACGCTCCGGCCAGGCCAACGCATGAGCGATGGGCGTGCGCATATCCGGATTACCCAGCTGCGCCAGCACCGAACCGTCGATGTAATCGACCAGCGAATGAATCACGCTCTGTCGATGTATGACCACTTCGATCTGCTCCGGACGGGCATCGAACAACCAGCAGGCCTCGATCGACTCGAGCCCCTTGTTCATCATGCTGGCCGAGTCCACGGAAATCTTGCGCCCCATCGACCAGTTCGGATGAGCACAGGCCTGCTCCGGGGTGACGCATTCCAGGTCAGCCAACGGTGTTTCGCGAAAAGGCCCGCCAGAAGCCGTCAGCAGTACGCGACGCACACCGACGGTCTGCAGCCCCCGCGAATAGTCACCGGGCAGACACTGGAAAATGGCGTTGTGCTCGCTGTCGATAGGCAACAGCACCGCCCCGCTCTGCTTGACCGCCTGCATGAACAAGGCACCGGACATTACCAGCGCCTCCTTGTTCGCCAGCAACACCTTCTTGCCAGCCTGCACGGCCGCCAGGGTCGGCTTGAGGCCCGCTGCGCCAACAATGGCCGCCATTACGCAATCGACGGCGGCGTCAGCAGAGACGGCGCACAGACCTGCTTCGCCGACCAGCACCTCGGTCGCCAGCCCGGCGGCGCGCAGATTGTTCTGCAGCTCGAGCGCTGAAGCGTCATCAGGCACCACGGCGTAGCGCGGCCGATGCTGCACGCACAGCACCTGCAACTCTGCCAGGCGCGAAAAGCCCGTCAGCGCGAAGACGCTGTAGCGCTCAGGGTGACGCGCGATCACATCCAGCGTACTGAGACCAATAGAGCCGGTAGCCCCCAGCACGGTGACCTGCTGTACTGTGCTCACAGCGCGCCCCAACCAGCGAGCCAGAGCAGTGCAGCGAACAGCGGGATGGCTGCGGTCAGACTGTCGATACGATCCAGCACTCCGCCATGCCCCGGCAGCAGATTGCTGCTGTCCTTGATCCCGGACTGACGCTTGAACATGCTTTCGGTCAGGTCACCAACCACGGAAATCAGTACCACCACAGCGGCACCCGCCAGCGCCAGCAGCAGCCCACCAGCGGACCAGCCTTGCTGCAGCCCGACCAGCAGGGTGATCAGCAGGCTGGCCGCAAGACCGCCGTAGAGCCCTTCCCAACTCTTGCCCGGGCTGACCTTGGGCGCCAGCTTGCGCTTGCCAAAGGTCTTGCCGGAAAAATAGGCGCCGATATCCGCCCCCCAGACCAGCACCATCACCGCGATGATCAGCGCATTGGCCTGCGGCCACTGCTTGAGCAGGATCAGCCCTTGCCAGGCCGGCAGCAGAATCAGCAAACCAATCAACAAACGCCCCGGCACACCGCCCCAGAGACGACTGCTATCGGGATAGGTCATTACCAGAAAGGTCGCGACCAACCACCACAGCACAGCCACCACCAGCAGCAGCGGGGCAACGACCGGCACCATGTACAGCAAGCCGAGCAACACGGCCACTGCAGCCGCATAGGCCACACGCAGCGGCTGCGCCTCGAACCCTGCCAGACGGGCCCATTCCCAGGCCCCCAGCGTGACCACCGCACCGATGAACAGGGCAAAGGCACCGCCATCGAGCAGAAAAAAACCGCCCAGGGCGATGGGCAACAGCACCAGCGCCGTGATGATTCGTTGTTTGAGCATTAGGAGCGCGCCTCAGCTTCCACCTGCTCGCTGGTCTTGCCGAAGCGACGCTGGCGGGTAGCGAAATCGGCCAGCGCCTTGCGCATGGCCTCGTGCTTGAAGTCCGGCCAATAGAGGTCGGAGAAGTACAGTTCGCTGTAAGCCAACTGCCACAGGAGGAAGTTACTGATGCGGCGCTCGCCACCCGTACGGATGCACAGGTCGGGTAAAGGCAGGTCACCGGTAGCCAGACAACCCTGAAGCAATTGCGGGGTAATGTCTTCGGGCTGCAAATGACCTGCTTGCACCTCACGCGCCAGACGCTGAGCGGCCTGGGCGATATCCCACTGACCACCGTAGTTGGCCGCGATCTGCAAGGTGAAACGCCGGTTGCCGGCAGTCAGTTGCTCGGCTTCGCGCATGGCTGCCTGCAACTCGGGATGAAAACGCGAGCGATCACCGATGATGCGCAGGCTGATGTCGTTATCCAGCAGACGCTTGGCCTCACGACGCAGCGCCCCCAGGAACAACTCCATCAGCGCACCGACCTCTTCGGCCGGACGCTGCCAGTTCTCGCTGGAAAAGGCGAACAGGGTGAGCACCTCGACGCCCGACTCGGCACAGACCTCGATCACCGCGCGAACCGCATCGACCCCGGCCTTGTGCCCAGCCACACCCGGCAACAGGCGCTTCTTCGCCCAACGGTTGTTGCCATCCATGATGATGGCGACATGCCGCGGCACCGCCCCCTGCTTGTTTTTGTCCATTTATGGGCGCCCAGCCGTCAGACGGCCATCAGGTCCGCTTCTTTGACCTCGAGCGCCTTGTCGACATCACCGATGAACTTGTCGGTGATCTTCTGCAGCTCGTCAGCGGCGCGACGCTCTTCGTCCTCGCTGATTTCCTTGGCCTTGGACAGCTTCTTCAGCTCGGCCAGGGCATCACGACGCACGTTGCGCACGGCGACCTTGGCATCTTCGGCAACGCCACGCGCCTGCTTGGTATAGCCCTTACGGGTTTCCTCGGTCAGCGCCGGCATCGGCACACGGATGGTGGTACCAGCGCTGCTCGGGTTCAGGCCCAGGTCGGAGGTCATGATGGCCTTCTCGATGGCAGCACTGAGGGTCTTGTCATGCGCGACGATCTTCAGGGTGCGCGCGTCCTCGACGGAGATCGCAGCAACCTGGTTCAGCGGCATGTCGCTACCCCAGGCCGGCACCTTGACGCTGTCGAGAATGCTCGGATGGGCACGACCGGTTCGAATGGAGGCCAGGTTACGACCCAGCGATTCCAGGGACTTGCTCATGCGCTCCTGAGCGTCTTTCTTGATGTCGTTGATCATTGTGCATCCTCCTCGATCAGAGTTCCTTCGGCGCCACCCACTACAACGTTCAGCAGTGCGCCGGGCTTGTTCATGTTGAAAACCCGCAGCGGCATGTTGTGATCACGGCACAGGCAGATGGCGGTCAGATCCATCACGCCCAGCTTGCGATCGAGCACCTCGTCATAGGTCAGGCGCTCGAATTTCTCGGCATGCGGGTCTTTGAACGGGTCGGCAGTGTACACGCCATCGACCTTGGTCGCCTTCAGTACCACGTCCGCATCGATTTCGATGGCGCGCAGGCAGGCAGCCGAATCGGTGGTAAAGAAGGGGTTGCCGGTGCCAGCAGCGAAAATCACCACCTCACCGGTCTTCAGGTGGCGCATGGCCTTGCGGCGGTCATAGTGATCGGTCACGCCGACCATGGAAATCGCCGACATGACGATGGCCGGGATGTTCGAGCGCTCCAGCGCATCACGCATGGCCAGCGCGTTCATCACGGTGGCCAGCATGCCCATGTGGTCGCCAGTGACGCGATCCATGCCGGCAGCGGACAGCGCCGCGCCACGGAACAGGTTGCCACCACCAATCACCAGGCCGACCTGCACACCGATACCGACCAGTTGGCCGACTTCCAGCGCCATGCGATCAAGCACCTTGGGATCGATGCCGAAATCTTCCGAGCCCATCAGGGCCTCGCCGCTAAGTTTGAGCAGAATGCGTTTGTAGCGAGGTTGGCGACCAGTTGTCTGCTGAGCCATTGCAAGTCTCTCCTGCGGCGATATGAAATTCTTGAGCAACGCGCTCGGGCGCTGCAATTATCCGGCACTTCGAACGTGCCGGCGACCTCAGGTTGCAAGGCCGTTAGTACATTTGTTGCCCCTTATTCGGCAAAGAGGCTGCACGCGCAAGCGGGCAGCCTCTCTGGGACAACTGGCCGAACCGCCGATTACTGCTTGCTGGCAGCAACCTGAGCGGCAACTTCGGCAGCGAAGTCGGTCTCGGCCTTCTCGATACCCTCGCCCACTTCGTAACGAACGAAGGAAACGATTTCGGCACCGGCTTTCTTCACCAGGTCACCGACCTTGACTTCCGGATCCATGATGAAGGCTTGCTCGACCAGGCTGGCTTCGGCCAGGAACTTGGTGATACGGCCTTTGATCATGTTCTCGACGATGTTTTCCGGCTTGCCAGCAATCTTCTCGGCGTTCAGCTGCAGGAAGATTTCCTTTTCCTTGGCAACCAGCTCTTCGGAGACCTGGTCCGGCGAAACAACGGCCGGGTTGGAGGCAGCAACGTGCATGGCAACGTGCTTGGCCAGCTCGTCGTTGCCGCCTTTCAGGACAACCAGAACACCAATGCGGTGGCCGTGCAGGTAGGCACCAACGGTTTCGCCAGAAACAGCGGTCAGGCGACGGATGTTGACGTTCTCGCCGCACTTGGCAACCAGGGCTTCACGAGCGGATTCGCGCGAGGCGATCAGCGGAGCGGCTTCGGTCAGGTTCTTCTCGAAGGCTTCGTCGATGCTTTCTTTGACGAAGGCTTTGAAGTCGTCCTGCAGAGCCAGGAAGTCGGTCTGCGAGTTGACTTCGATGATCAGGCCACGACCGCCTTCGACACGAACAGCGATGGAGCCTTCAGCGGCAATGTTGCCAGCCTTCTTGGCAGCCTTGATGGCGCCGGAAGCACGCATGTCATCAATAGCTTTCTCGATGTCGCCAGCAGCGGCAACCAGGGCCTTCTTGCACTCCATCATGCCTTGGCCAGTACGCTCGCGCAGTTCTTTAACCAGGGCTGCAGTAATTTCTGCCATCTTGAAAATCCTCTCGGTAGGTCTTCAACCATTCACCCGCGTGGCGGGCGATCAAATCTGTGAGTGGCAAAAAGGGGGCTTAGCCCCCTTCTTGCACAGCGCGTAACGCTAGATGCTTTGCGTTACCGCTTAGCCTTCGGCGCTCTCGGCAGCCGCGGCTTCTTCGACGAACTCTTCAGTGCCGCCGCCAGCATTGCTGCGACCACGGATCACGGCGTCGGCCATGGCACCCATGTACAGCTGGATGGCGCGGATGGCGTCGTCGTTACCCGGGATAATGTAGTCAACGCCTTCCGGGCTGCTGTTGGTATCGACGATGCCGATAACCGGGATGCCCAGCTTGTTGGCTTCGGTGATAGCAATGCGCTCGTGGTCAACGTCGATCACGAACAGAGCGTCCGGCAGACCGCCCATGTCCTTGATACCACCCAGGCTGCGATCCAGTTTTTCCAGATCACGGGTACGCATCAGGGCTTCTTTCTTGGTCAGTTTGGCGAAAGTACCGTCCTGGGACTGAACTTCCAGCTCACGCAGACGCTTGATCGAGGCGCGGATGGTTTTGTAGTTGGTCAGCATGCCGCCCAACCAGCGGTGATCGACGAACGGCGAGCCACAACGAGCAGCTTCTTCGCGAACGATCTTGCCAGCGGAACGCTTGGTGCCGACGAACAGGATCTTGTTCTTGCCAGCAGCCAGCTTCTCAACGAAAGCCTGAGCTTCGTTGAACATCGGCAGGGTTTTTTCGAGGTTGATGATGTGAATCTTGTTACGCGCGCCGAAAATGTACTTGCCCATTTTCGGGTTCCAGTAACGGGTCTGGTGGCCGAAGTGCACACCGGCCTTCAGCATATCGCGCATGTTGACTTGGGACATGATAGTTCCTTGAATAAGTCGGGTTAGGCCTCCACGTATCCCAGCTTCCAACCCTCGAACTTATCGAAAGGCACCCAGGAAACCGTGTCGATACGTGTGTGGGTTTGAGCTTTCGGGCTTAGTGCCCGTAAAGCGGCGCGTTTTATACCACACAAAGCCGGCTCAGGCTACAAAAGCTGGCAAACAACGCAGTAACGCCCTGCAGCGGTTGCAGTGCCCTTTGGGGCTGGCACGGCGAAGCTGCTAATATATCGCCCTTTCCGTTCGTGCCCGAGAGCTTCATATGACCGTCACCATCAAATCCGCCGAAGAAATCGAGAAAATGCGCGTGGCCGGCCGCCTGGCCGCCGAAGTGCTGGAGATGATCGGTGAACACGTCAAGCCAGGCGTCACCACCGAAGAAATCGACCGCATCTGCCACGACTATATCGTCAACGTGCAGCAGGCCATTCCCGCCCCGCTCAACTACAAGGGCTTCCCCAAGTCGATCTGCACCTCGGTCAACCATGTGGTGTGCCACGGCATCCCCAATGACAAGCCGCTGAAAGACGGCGACGTGCTGAACATCGACGTCACCGTGATCAAGGACGGCTACCACGGCGACACCAGCAAGATGTTCATGGTCGGCAAGGTCGCCGAGTGGGCCGAGCGTCTGGCCAAGATCACTCAGGAATGCATGTATAAAGGTATCGAGCTGGTCAAACCCGGCACGCGCCTGGGCGATATCGGTGAAGTGATCCAGAAGCACGCGGAGAAGAACGGTTTCTCCGTGGTCCGCGAATACTGCGGCCATGGCATTGGCGCGGTCTTCCATGAAGAGCCGCAGGTGCTGCATTACGGCAAGGCCGGCACCGGCATGGAGCTCAAGGAAGGCATGACCTTCACCATCGAGCCGATGATCAACCAGGGCCGCCCGGAAACCCGCCTGCTCGGCGACGGCTGGACCGCCATCACCAAGGACCGCAAGCTGTCGGCGCAATGGGAGCACACTGTGCTGGTCACCGCAGATGGCTATGAGATCCTGACCCTGCGCAGCGACGACACCCTGCCGCGCACCTCGGCCTGACCGCGATCCGTAGGGTGCGCCATGCGCACCATTGAAGCTTGTGGTGCGCAAAGCGCACCCCACCTTATATAAGGAAGGCAACTGCATGCCGCAGATGGACCCCGAACTGTTTGACCGCGGTCAGTTCCAGGCCGAGCTGGCCCTGAAATCCAGCCCCATCGCTGCATTCAAGAAGGCCATCCGCGGCGCGCATGAGGTGCTCGATGCGCGCTTTCGTGCCGGCCGTGACATTCGCCGTCTGGTCGAAGACCGCGCCTGGTTCGTCGATCAGATCCTGCAGGAAGCCTGGAAACGCTTCACCTGGAGCGAGGATGCCGACATCGCCCTGCTCGCCGTTGGCGGCTACGGCCGTGGCGAGCTACACCCTTACTCGGACATCGACCTGCTGATCCTGCTCGACAGCAGCGATCACGAAATCTTCCGCGAGCCCATCGAAGGCTTTCTCACCCTGCTCTGGGACATCGGCCTGGAAGTCGGCCAGAGCGTGCGCTCGGTCGACGAATGCGCCGAAGAGGCGCGCGCCGACCTGACGGTGATCACCAACCTGATGGAAAGCCGCACCATCGCCGGCCCCGAACACCTGCGCCAGCGCATGCAGCAGGTGACCAGCACCGATCAGATGTGGCCGAGCAAGCATTTCTACCTGGCCAAGCGCGACGAACGCAGAGCGCGTCATGCCAAGTACAACGACACCGAGTACAACCTCGAACCCAACGTCAAGGGCTCGCCCGGCGGCCTGCGTGATATCCAGACCGTGCTCTGGGTGGCGCGCCGCCAGTTCGGCACGCTGAACCTGCAGGCCTTGGTCGGCCACGGTTTCCTGCTGGAGAGCGAATACGCCCTGCTCTCCTCCAGCCAGGAATTTTTGTGGAAGGTGCGCTACGCCCTGCACATGCTCGCCGGGCGTGCCGAAGACCGTCTGCTGTTCGATCACCAGGCCAAGATCGCCGCCCTGTTCGGCTATCAGGACGGCGACGGCAAGCGCAGCATCGAACACTTCATGCAGAAGTACTACCGCGTGGTGATGGGGATTTCCGAGCTGTCGGACCTGATCAACCAGCACTTCGAGGAAGTGATCCTGCGCGCCGGCGAAAGCGGCCCGGCCACGCCACTGAACAGCCGCTTCCAGGTGCGCGACGGTTATATCGAAGTCACCCACCCGAACGTGTTCAAGCGTACCCCCTTCGCCATCATCGAAATCTTCGTGCTCATGGCGCAGCACCCGGAAATCAAAGGGGTACGTGCCGACAGCATCCGCCTGCTGCGCGACAGCCGCCACCTGATCGACGACGAGTTCCGCAAGGACATCCGCAACACCAGCCTGTTCATCGAACTGTTCAAGTGCAAGGAAGGCATTCACCGCAACCTACGACGCATGAACCGCTACGGCATTCTCGGCCGTTATTTGCCGGAGTTCGGCCATATCGTCGGGCAGATGCAGCACGACCTGTTCCACATCTATACGGTCGACGCGCACACCCTCAACCTGATCAAGCACCTGCGCAAGTTCCGCTGGCCGGAGTTGGCGGAGAAATTCCCGCTGGCCAGCAAGCTGATCGACAAGCTGCCAAAATCCGAGCTGATCTACCTCGCTGGCCTGTATCACGACATCGGCAAGGGCCGTGGCGGTGATCATTCGGAGCTGGGCGCGGTAGACGCCGAAGCCTTCGCCCGCCGCCATCATCTGCCGGCCTGGGACAGCGCCCTGATCGTCTGGCTGGTGCAGCACCACCTGGTGATGTCCACCACCGCGCAGCGCAAGGACCTCTCCGACCCGCCGGTGATCCACGACTTCGCCCAGTTCGTCGGCGACCAGACCCACCTGGACTACCTCTACGTGCTGACCGTGGCCGATATCAACGCCACCAACCCCAGCCTGTGGAATTCCTGGCGCGCCAGCCTGCTGCGCCAGCTCTACACCGAGACCAAGCGCGCCCTGCGCCGCGGCCTGGAAAACCCGCTGGACCGTGAAGAGCAGATTCGCCAGACCCAGAGCGCGGCCCTGGACACCCTGGTACGTGGCGGCACCGACCCGGACGATGCCGAACAACTGTGGAGCCAGCTGGGCGACGACTACTTCCTGCGTCACACCGCCACCGACGTGGCCTGGCACACCGATGCCATTCTCCAGCATCCCAACGATGGCGGCCCGCTGGTGCTGATGAAGGAAACCACCCAGCGCGAGTTCGAAGGCGGCACGCAGATCTTCATCTACGCGCCGGACCAGCATGATTTCTTCGCCGTGACCGTGGCCGCGATGAGCCAGCTCAACCTGAACATTCACGACGCACGGATCATCACCTCCACCAGCCAGTTCACCCTCGATACCTACGTGGTGCTGGACGCCGACGGCGGCTCGATCGGCAACAACCCGGCACGCATCCAGCAGATTCGCGAAGGCCTGATCGAAGCGCTGAAGAACCCGGACGACTATCCGACCATCATCCAGCGCCGCGTACCGCGTCAGCTCAAGCACTTTGCCTTCGCACCGCAGGTGACCATCCACAACGACGCGCAGCGCCCGGTGACCATCCTCGAGCTGACCGCACCGGACCGCCCCGGCCTGCTGGCGCGGATCGGGCGAATCTTCCTCGAATACGACCTGTCGCTGCAGAACGCCAAGATCGCCACCCTCGGCGAACGGGTCGAGGACGTATTCTTCGTCACCGACGCCAACAACCAGCCGCTGTCCGACCCCGAACTCTGTGCACGCCTGCAGGAAACCATCGTCCGCCGCCTGTCCGAGCCCAGCGCTCAACCGCAGACCCTGCAGATCAACATATGATTGCGCCGCCCCGCTTTCCGAAGTACGCGAGATAACGATGAATCCAGCCCTCGACCAGCTCCAGCCCTACCCTTTCGAGAAACTGCGCGAACTGCTCGGCAGCGTACAACCGGCTGCCGACAAACGCCCGATTGCCCTGTCCATCGGCGAACCCAAGCATCGCTCGCCTGACTTCGTCGGCCAGGCACTGACCGCCAATCTCGACAAGCTCGCCGTCTACCCGACCACGCTTGGCTTGCCGGAACTGCGCCAGAGCATTGCCAGCTGGTGCGAACGCCGCTTTGGCGTGCCGACTGGCTGGCTGGATGCCGCGCGCCACGTGTTGCCGGTCAATGGCACTCGCGAAGCCCTGTTCGCCTTCACCCAGGCGGTGGTCGACCGCAACGCCAATGGCCTGGTCGTCAGCCCCAACCCCTTCTATCAGATCTACGAGGGTGCGGCCTTCCTCGCCGGCGCCGAGCCGCACTACCTGCCGTGCCTGGAAGCTCACGGCTTCAACCCGGACTTCGATGCCGTGCCGGCCGAAATCTGGCAGCGCTGCCAGATCCTGTTCCTCTGCTCGCCAGGCAACCCCACCGGCGCCCTGATCCCGGTCGAGACGCTGAAGAAGCTGATCGCCCTGGCCGACGAGCACGACTTCGTCATCGCCGCCGACGAGTGCTACAGCGAGCTGTATTTCGATGAGGACGCACCACCGCCCGGCCTGCTCAGCGCCTGCGCCGAACTGGGCCGTAGCGATTTCGCACGTTGCGTGGTGTTCCACAGCCTGTCCAAGCGCTCCAACCTGCCAGGGCTGCGTTCGGGCTTCGTCGCCGGCGACGCCAGCATCCTCAAGCACTTCTTGCTGTACCGCACCTACCACGGCTGCGCCATGCCGGTACAAACCCAGCTGGCCAGCGTTGCCGCTTGGAACGACGAAGCGCATGTACGCGCCAACCGCGACATGTACCGCGAGAAGTTCGCTGCCGTGCTGGACATCCTCGCCCCGGTGATGGACGTGCAGCGCCCGGATGGCGGCTTCTACCTGTGGGCGCGCACACCGGGTGACGACACCCTGTTCACCCGCGACCTGTTCGCCACCGAGCACGTCACCGTGGTGCCCGGCTCGTACCTGTCGCGCGAAGTGAACGGCGTCAACCCGGGTGCCGGCCGCGTACGCATGGCACTGGTAGCACCACTGGCCGAGTGCATCGAGGCCGCCGAGCGCATCGCCCGCTTTATCCGCAGCGCCTGAACTGCTTCAACCGTCGCGGCTAAAGCCCCTCCCACAGCTACTTGACTTGCAGGAGGGGCTTTACGCGAGCCGCTGGCTCCGTAGCCCGGATGCAATCCGGGCTACACGCTGCACGCCGGCGCTGTAACACATCACAGCGACAGCCGCCGCCACGTCTGGACGCGACGTGGCATAATGGCCCGCCGTATTTCCCGGACCTTCCGGCACGCCACTCATCAGAGGAAGATCAATGAGTTACGTCCTGTATGGCATCAAGGCCTGCGACACGATGAAAAAGGCCAGAACCTGGCTCGATGAACACCAGGTCGACTATGCCTTTCACGACTACAAGAGCGTCGGGATCGACCGTGCAAACCTGGAAAAGTGGTGCAACGAGCATGGCTGGCAGACCGTCCTGAACCGTGCCGGCACCACCTTCCGCAAGCTGGAAGACGCGCAGAAAGCCGATCTCGACCAGGCCAAGGCCATCGAACTGATGCTGGCCCAGCCGTCGATGATCAAGCGCCCGGTACTCGACCTGGGCGACAAGACCCTGGTCGGCTTCAAGCCGGATAACTACCAAACCGCGCTGGCCTGATCAACCTCACCCGATTTCGTTGCAAGGAACCCCATCTAATGAGCACCTCCCTTTACAGCATCGCCTTTGGTGTTGGCACCCAGAACCGCCAGGGCAACTGGCTGGAAGTCTTCTACGCCCTGCCGCTGCTCAATCCTGCCAGCGAGCTGGTAGCCAAGGCCGCCGAGAAGCTCGGCTACCAGGGCGGCAACCAGGCCATCGCCTTCACCACCACACAGGCCGCTGACCTGGCCGAAGCCCTGAAAGGCGTGGACGCCGCTCAAGCGGCGCTGCTGACCCGTCTGGCCGAAAGCCACAATCCGCTGGTCGCCACCTTCCTGGCTGAAGACGCCGCGCTGACCAGCACCCCGGAGGCCTACCTCAAGCTGCACCTGCTGTCGCATCGTCTGGTCAAACCTCACGGTCTGAGCCTGGCGGGCATCTTCCCGCTGCTGCCCAACGTGGCCTGGACCAGCCAGGGCGCGGTCGACCTCGGCGAACTGGCCGAGCGCCAGCTGGAAGCGCGCCTGAAGGGCGAGCTGCTGGAAGTGTTCTCGGTGGACAAGTTCCCGAAAATGACCGACTACGTGGTACCGGCCGGCGTACGTATCGCCGACAGCGCACGCGTGCGCCTGGGCGCCTACATCGGCGAAGGCACCACCGTGATGCACGAAGGCTTCGTCAACTTCAACGGCGGCACCGAAGGCCCAGGCATGATCGAAGGCCGCGTCTCTGCTGGCGTGTTCGTCGGCAAGGGTTCGGACCTGGGCGGCGGCTGCTCGACCATGGGCACCCTGTCCGGCGGCGGCAACATCATCATCAGCGTCGGTGAAGGTTGCCTGATCGGCGCCAACGCCGGCATCGGCATCCCGCTGGGCGACCGCAACACCGTCGAAGCCGGCCTGTACATCACCGCCGGCACCAAGGTGAACCTGCTCGACGAGGGCAACGCCCTGGTCAAGGTGGTCAAGGCGCGCGACCTGGCTGGTCAGCCGGATCTGCTGTTCCGTCGCAACTCGCTGACCGGCGCCGTGGAGTGCAAGACCCACAAGTCGGCCATCGAGCTGAACGAAGCCCTGCACGCCCACAACTGATCCCACGTAGGGTGCGCCGTGCGCACCGCTCAGCCATGCGACCTGGTGCGCATGGCGCACCCTACGGGATAGGCTCCTCATGTCACTGACCTCCCCCTGGCGTGCCGACTTCCCCGGCGTTCTCGCCCTCGAAGCCGAAGGCCAGACCTATCTGGACAGCGCCGCCACTGCACAGAAACCGCAGGCGGTGCTGGACGCCCTGCTCGGCTACCTAGCCGGCGGCGTGGCCAATGTGCATCGTGCCCAGCACCTGCCAGGTGAACGTGCCACTCGCGCCTTCGAGGCGACACGCAGCAAAAGCGCGCAGTGGCTGAATGCGGCCCGCAGTGAGGAGATCATCTTTACCCGCGGTAGCACCGAATCACTCAACCTGCTGGCCTACGGCCTGGAGCATCTGCTGCAGCCGGGCGAGCAGATCGTCATCAGCGCGCTGGAGCACCACGCCAATCTGCTGCCCTGGCAGCAACTGGCCAAGCGCCGCAATCTCGAGTTGGTGGTATTGCCGCTGGATCAGACCGGCAGCATCGATCTGCAGCAAGCGGCTCGGCTGATCGGCCCGCGCACCCGCCTGCTGGCGGTCTCGCAGCTGTCCAATGTGCTCGGGCGCTGGCAGCCGCTGGACGAACTGCTGGCACTGGCGCGCACGCAAGGCGCATTCACTGTGGTGGATGGGGCACAGGGTGCAGTGCATGGGCGCCACGATCTGCAGGCGCTGGGCTGCGACTTCTACGTGTGTTCGTCGCACAAGCTCTACGGCCCGGATGGCGTCGGCCTGCTGTATGGCCGCCGCGAAGCGTTGGGCAAATTGCAGCACTGGCAATTCGGCGGTGAGATGGTGCTCGATGCCGACTACCTGAGCGCACGCTTTCGCCCTGCTCCATTGGGTTTCGAGGCCGGCACACCCGCGGTTTCAGCGGTCATAGCCCTGGGCGCAGCACTGGACTGGCTGAACGGGCTGGATCACACCGCCGTGGCACGTCATGAAACGGCCTTGCATGCCGAACTGCTGGCCGGCCTGCAAAGCCGCAACGGCGTGCGTCTGCTCGGCGAACCGCAACTGGCACTGGCCAGTTTCTGCGTCGACGGCGTACATAACGCCGACCTGGCTCACCTGCTCAGCGAACAGGGCATCGCCGTGCGCGCCGGGCATCACTGCGCGATGCCGCTGATGAAAAGCCTGGGTCTGAGTGGTGCAATTCGCGTCTCGCTCGGTCTGTACAACGACGGCGAGGACCTGCGGCGATTCTTCAGCGCCCTGGATAACGCCCTGGAGCTGCTGCGATGAAATGCCACCAACGGCTTTTCGTAGGAGCGGCTGGGCGGCATTCCGTTTCAGCCACGAATATCGGCACCCGGACCATCGCGGCTGAAGCCGCTCCTACATGCTACGGGAGTCTCTCGCCATGAGTCTGCCAGTCGCCGCTCAGGAAGCACTGGCAGCCTTTGCCGCCTGCCCCGGCTGGGAGCAGCGCGCGCGCCTGCTGATGCAATGGGGCGAACGCCTGGAGCCATTGAGCGAAACCGAACGCGTCGACGAGCACCGCGTGCATGGCTGCGAGAGCCTGGTCTGGCTGATAGCCGAACAACGTGGTGAGCACCTGCATTTTCGCGCCAGCAGCGATGCCCGCCTGCTGCGTGGCTTGCTTGCCATATTGCTGGCCCGGGTCGATGGACTTAGCGGTGACAAACTGGCAGCGCTCGACCTGGTCGCCTGGTTCGAACAGTTGGGCTTGCAACGGCAGCTCTCGCCGTCACGCAGCAATGGTCTCAATGCGGTACTGCAGCGTATGCGAGAACTGGCGCAAGAAAGCTAGAAGCAGGTTCGGCCTCGCCCGGCGTCGGTGATGTATGCTCGCTTCCCCGAACTCATGGAGCGAGTCATGCCTATTTTTATCCGCGTAGGGCTAGCCGCCCTGCTCAGCATCGCCTTGGTTTACTTCGGCCCACAGCTGCTTGGAGGAATGCTGGCATTTCTGCCGGACGCCTTCTACGAGGCGCTGCCGATGCATCCCTTCATCTTGATCCTGCTCTTGTCTGGCCTGCTTGCCGGGATTTGCCTGGCGCTGATGGCTCCGAATCGGCGCCTCATCACCAGCGGCTTGGTCGTATTCGGCTTGATCGCCCTGGGCAGCATCAGTTTTTACAGCAATCTATGCAGCCCAGAAGAAACGCAGCGTATCCATGATGACTGGGCCGCCATACCCCAGTACAACCTGGGACAACCGCTGGATCAGCAACCCTTGCAGTTCGGTGCGCTCACCAGCATCAGCTACGACTGCCTATTGCCTGAGACTGGCTGGGACAGCGCAGGCGCTATCGCAGGGGATCTGCTGACCAGCTTTCTGGGGGTAGCCTTGGGCTTATTGCTGGTCCCGCGCCGTCGGCAGCGGCCAACCCCCGAAATCATCTAGGGAAACTCTGAAAAAGCCGTCATTCCCGCGCAGGCGGGAATCCAGGACCTGCGGATTTCCTAGGCTCCCGCATTCGCGGGAGTGACGAAAACTGCTTTTTCAGAACATCCCTAGGCAATGTGCAGCAGGGATTCAGCCCCGCTCGCGTAGCGTCAGCCCGCGCAGAAAATTGCGCAGGATCTGGTCGCCGCACTCGCGAAAGTGCTTGTGACCCGGCGCGCGGAACAGGGCGCTGAGCTCGGTCTTGGTCATCGGCAGGTCAGCCGATTGCAGAATTGCCTGGATATCGTCGTCACGCAGCTCGAAGGCCACGCGCAGCTTCTTCAGGATCAGGTTGTTACTAAGGCGTTTTTCCACCGGCAGGCGCGGCCGGCTATCGTCCTTGCCACGCTTGTAAAACACCAGACCTTCGAGCACGTGCGCCAGCAGCACATCGCTGCAGGATCGATAACCGGGCTCGTCCTCACGTAGCAGACAGGCGGGGATCAGACCCGGTTCGACGGGATAATCCGCCAACCGGCATAGCTCTTCCAGCTTGCCATCGCTGACATTCAGCAAATAGCGCAAGCTGCGCAGTACATCGTTATTGAGCATGCAGAAAACTCTTGGGGGAAGGAGGTAGGCAGGTGCGGTTCAGTCTCGCTCGGCCTGGGCCGAGGTGCTGGGTTTCCAGTCATCGGCGTTACCGGAATTAAGCGCCTGCTGTAGACGCTGCAGGTCACCACGCTGGGCAAAGTCACGCAGCCTGGCATTGAACACACGCAACAGCTTGACGCTCTCAGGATCGCCCTTGCGAAACAGCAAGCGCAGCGGCTCGGTATTCAACTGCCGCGGATGATGCACGATCTTACCGCCATCTTCCGGAAACAAACGATTCAACATGGCATAGCCGACAGCGCGGTCCTGTGGATGCAGGTCGATACGACCCAACTCCAGAAGACGAAAGCTGGTGTCCTCCTTGCCATTCTGCTCGACGCTCAGACGGCCAGCCTGCAACGCCTCGTCGAACGCCGGGCCGTAGGAGTAACCCAGCGTCGTGCCGATGTGATATTTCAGCAAGTCCTCGACCGTGGTCCAGTCGAACGCCTGATCGCGACGATGGAACAGAACGATCTCCCCGCGCACCAGCGGGTCGCTACAAATGCCGTAATTGAGCCGACTGGGGCTACAGCTATAGGGCATGATCGCGTCCAACTGCCCCTGCTGCAGCATCAGTACGTTGCGGTCCCAGGGATGGAAGATGAATTCGACCTGGTAACCCTCTTCAGCGAACACTGCGCTGATCAGTCGCGCCAGAGCGCCACCATCACCGCGCTCCTGGTCGACGTAAGGCGCCCAGTCGCCGGTGCCGATACGCAGCTTCTGTGGCTCGGCCTGAACGGGCCCAAGGGCTACCAGCAAAACAGGTAGCGTCAGGGAGGCGAGCATCCGTGCCCAGCGTCTTCTCAGCGCGACGCTACAAAACAGGTACGACACAAATCACCTCTGATACGGGTCACTTCGACGTCTCCCTGTCGGCTACAGCAACCTCTCCCTTCGCCCAGCATAGTCAAACGCACCGCGCACGGGCGTTTCTCAGGTTTTCGATTGGCGCTCTGCCGGACGACGGGCGCCAGCCACCAGTTTGTCTACCAGCTTGGCCGCAGCAGCCATGCCGAAGCTGGCGGTGACCATCATCACCGCGCCGAAACCGCCCGCGCAGTCGAGTTTCACCCCTTCACCGACGAAGCCCTTGGCCTGACAGACCGTGCCGTCCGGCTTGGGATAACGCAGCTGCTCGGTGGAGAACACGCAAGGGACGCTGTAGGTGCGGCCCGGCGTACGCGAAAAGCCATAATCGCGGCGCAACATGCTGCGCACCTTGGCCGCCAGCGGGTCGTTGAAGGTCTTGTTCAGGTCGGTGACCTGAATCTGCGTCGGGTCGACCTGCCCGCCCGCGCCGCCGGTGGTGACAATCTGGATCTTGCGCCGCTTGCACCAGGCGATCAGCGCCGCCTTGGCCGGCACGCTGTCGATGCAGTCGATCACCCCATCGAGCTGCTCGGTGATGTACTCGGCCATGGTTTCGCGGGTGACGAAATCCGCCACGGCGTGCACCACGCATGCCGGGTTGATGGCACGGATGCGCGCGGCCATCTCGTCGACCTTGGCCTTGCCCACCGCGCCTTCGATGGCGTGCACCTGGCGATTGGTGTTGGTGATGCAGACGTCGTCCAGGTCGAACAGGGAAATCTCGCCGACACCCGAGCGCGCCAGCGCCTCGGCCGCCCAGGAACCGACGCCGCCGATGCCGACTACCGCCACGTGCGCCGCTGCCAGTCGTTGATAGCCCTCCTGGCCGTAAAGCCGGGCTATGCCGCCGAATCGCTGATCGTCAGTACCCATCACACCCCCTGCAGGAAGGCGCGCATTATAGAGATAGCACCCTGCCCACCCAAGCCTGTCGAACAGGTCAGCCGTCGGCCCGTCGTATCGAGCTGCATTTACCGCGAATGCGCCGTGCGACGCGCCTTATGACCTGATCGCCAACGACTTTTGCTTTAAGATGGCCAGCCTTCACGCTAGCCGCCGTACCGGAGCCGCAATGACCGCCACCCTCACCCCGACCCTGGAACTCGCCTTCGACCTGATCCGCCGCCCGTCCGTGACCCCGGTCGACGAAGGTTGCCAGGAGCTGATGATGCGCCGCCTGGCCGCCTGCGGCTTCGAGGTGGAGCGCATGCGCATCGAAGAGGTGGAGAATTTCTGGGCCAAGCGCGGTGGCGACGGCCCGGTGCTGTGTTTCGCCGGCCACACCGATGTGGTGCCCACTGGCCCGCTGGACGCCTGGCAGTACCAGCCGTTCGACGTGCGCGTCGATGAAGACGGCATGCTCTGCGGCCGTGGCGCAGCGGATATGAAAGGCAGCCTGGCGAGCATGATCATCGCGGTGGAGCGCTTCGTCGCCGACTACCCGAACCACAAGGGCGCCATCACCTTCCTGATCACCAGCGACGAGGAAGGCCCGGCTCAGCATGGCACCAAGGCGGTGGTCGAGCGCCTGCGCGAGCGTAACGAGCGCCTGGACTGGTGCATCGTCGGCGAGCCGTCGAGCACCACCCTGCTCGGTGACGTGGTGAAGAACGGCCGTCGTGGCTCCCTCGGTTGCACACTCACCGTGTACGGCAAGCAAGGCCACGTCGCCTACCCACACCTGGCGAAGAATCCGATTCATCTGGCCGCCCCGGCGCTGGCCGAACTGGCCGCCGAACATTGGGATCATGGCAACGACTACTTCCCGCCGACCAGCTTCCAGGTGTCCAATCTCAACTCCGGCACTGGCGCCACCAACGTCATCCCCGGCGAGCTGAAAGCAGTGTTCAACTTCCGCTTCTCCACCGAATCCACCGTCGAGGAGCTGCAGCAACGCGTCACCACCATTCTCGACAAGCACGGCCTGGACTACCACCTGGAGTGGGCGCTGTCCGGCCTGCCCTTCCTCACTCAGCCGGGCGACCTGCTCGACGCAGTGGCCGCCAGCATCAAGAACGTCACCGGTCGCGACACCACGCCGTCCACCAGCGGCGGCACCTCCGACGGACGCTTCATCGCCACCCTGGGCACTCAGGTGGTCGAGCTCGGCCCGGTCAACGCCACCATCCACCAGATCAACGAGCGCGTACTGGCCAGCGACCTCGACCTGCTCACCGAAGTCTATTACCAGACGATGGTGAAATTGCTGGCATGAGCCTGATCTGTCCCATCTGCCAAGCGCCGCTGATGCCCAGCGGCAACGGCCTGGCCTGCGAAAACCGCCACAGCTTCGACCGCGCGCGCCAGGGGTACTTCAACCTGCTGCCGGTGCAGCACAAGAACAGCCGCGACCCCGGCGACAACGCCGCCATGGTCGAGGCGCGCCGGCGTTTTCTCGAAGGCGGCCACTACGCACCGCTGGCCGCACGCCTGGCCGCACTGGCTGCCGAGTACAAGCCGGCGCGCTGGCTGGATATCGGTTGTGGCGAGGGTTACTACACCGAACAGATCGCCCGTGGCCTGCCCGCCGCCGACGGTTATGCCCTGGATATCTCCCGCGAGGCGGTCAAACGCGCGTGCAAACGTGCTGCGCAGCTGAGCTGGCTGGTGGCGAGCATGGTCCGTGTGCCATTGGCCGATGCCAGTTGTGACCTATTGGCCAGCGTCTTTAGCCCGCTCGACTGGAGCGAAGCAAAGCGCCTGCTCGCACCCGGTGGCGGCTTGCTGCGCATGGGCCCAACCCGCGTGCACCTGATGGAACTGCGGCAGAAGCTGTACGACGAAGTACGCGACTACGACGACGAGAAGCACCTGGCGCTGATTCCGCCCGGCATGCACCTGGCCCACAGCGAAACCCTCGAATTCCCGCTGCACCTGGCCGACGCTCAGGCTCGCGCCGACCTGCTGGCCATGACCCCACACGGCTGGCGCGCCAGCGCCGAACGCCGCGAAGCGGTAATTGCCGAGCCCTTCGATGTCACCGTTTCAATCCGCTACGATTGGATCGTCAAAACCCAGAGCCCACGCTCTCAGGACTGAAAGCCATGCGCCAACCCGATATCGAGATCTACCTGAAAGACGCCGAACGTGACGCCGTGGCGCAATGGCTGGGTGAAGCCCTCGGCCCCTGCAGCGACTGGCAGCAAAAGGGCCAGACCTTCAAATGCAAGGCCGGTGAAGTGCCGGTGACCTGGCTGCCGAAAGCCGTGGGCAAATGGCACAGCCTGTACCTGGAAAGCGATGCCACGCCCTGGGACGACGACCTGGCCTGTGCCCGCGCCGCCCATGCCGCGCTCGGCGTGCAGGTGCGCTGCGCGCCCGGCACCTGGGTGGAAGACGAGAGCGATGAAGAAGCCGACCGCTGGATCAAGGTCGATGCCGATGGCGAAACCGAGATCGTTTGGCGTACTGATCAATAGCGGCCGCTTGGCGCAATACCCGTCACGCACCCAATCTGTAGGAGCGGCGCCTCGCCGCGAATCTGGGCGGCACCACCTGACAAAGCTTCGCCCCGGGGCGGGGCTCCTACGCAAAACTGCGTGGGGTCATTATTTTCGCCCGTAGCCCGGATGAAATCCGGGGATCAGCGCATTTCCCGGATTTCATCCAGGCTACAGTGTTCTTCACATTCGCGGCCCGAACAGACCACAAAGAACAAGGCCGGTCATCGACGGTAACGCTGTTCACTTAAGCGACGGTCGGGCGCGTTCAGTCCCCTCGCCCCTCTGGGGAGAGGGTTAGGGCGGGCAGCGTTCGCAGAGGTTGGAGCCAGCAGGCAGTTTCGCGATGTTCTCGGCCCTCTCCCCCAGTCCCTCTCCCATTTATGGGAGAGGGGCGTTCCGAGCAACCCGCCACGTCTTTCGGCGGGTTTCACCCGCCCTACGAAATAAAGCGCCACAAACAACAAGGCCCGTCATCGACGGGCCTTGTTGTATTTCGAGCTGAAGCTCAGACCGCGGAGACGTCTTCCGCCTGCAGGCCTTTCTGGCCCTGGGTCACACCGAACTCGACCTTCTGGCCTTCGACCAGGGTACGGTGGCCGTCGCCACGAATGGCGCGGTAGTGAACGAATACGTCCGGGCCGCTTTCGCGCTGAATGAACCCGTAACCCTTGGAATCATTGAACCATTTGACGGTTCCCGTCTCACGATCTGCCATTACCAACTTCTCCAAACTCGCTATGTTTTTATTGTCCCGAAGGCGCTTTGACGGCTCGGTAAAAACGTTCTTCTCAGCGTTCGCCACCCCCGGCAATCGAGCATGGAGCAGGTCAAGCGATTCGCGTTCTTGCTGCAGCCGAAGGCCGAGTATAAAGCATGGATTGTGACTGAAAAGCACTTTTTCAAAACCGCCACGAACCCAGAAGATATGCGGGTTACAGCTTGTTTTATGGGCTTTTGACTAACAGATCGCGCAACTTCTTCGCCAGCCGCTGCACCTGATCAGGCTCCAGTCGATAGGCCCAGTCACTGTGCGCACTCACCTCTGCGGCGTTGAAACCTTCACGCTCGCCCAGCACCAACCAATACTGCTCACCCTGCTTGTACAACGCTCCTTCGAGCTTTTCCTCGGCAAAACCACTGAGGCTGAACTGCAGCATCGGCGCCTGCTTGAAACCTATCTGCGCCAATGGCGCGGCATCGGCGAACTGCAGGTTGGAGAAGACGAGTGCGACGCCATTGGCCGCACCCTCGAAGCTGAGTTTCTGCTCCTTGCGCAGCTCTGCGATAGCGAAGTTGTACTGCTGGGCATCGGCACGCGTCAGCGTAAGTTTCTCGCCGTCGGCATAGCGCAACGCCAGACGTGCGATGCGCGTGAAGGGAATGTCGGTGACACGCCGATCCAGCCAGTCCAGCTCGCGCGTCGGCACCTGCAACTGCTGATCGATCAGCCAGACCTGATCCTCCCCGGCACGCCGCACCAGTTGCCCACTGCCTTGCTGAGACGGATTACCCAAGCGCAGCCCCAGGTCGGGATGGCCGTCGAAGTGCAGCTTCAGACGCAGCGCCTGCTCATCAGCCGTGCCCTCCTCGGCCAAGCCCAAACGAGCATGCCATTGCGGGTTGGCGGTCTTGGCCTCCTGCGTGCGCGCCTCACGCAATGCCCGCAGCAGTTCGGCCAGCGCTTGCGGCGCCGCCGGATAGTCGGCCTTGGCCGGCACTACCCAGGTATCACCACGTCGCTCGATACGTACCGATGGCTGCCCCGGCTGCTCGATCTCCAGTGCCTGCAGCGTATTCAGATAGCCCTGTTCGGCTGCCAGCCAGGGCGCCGACTCGATTTGCGCCGTGCTCTGCTGCTGGCCGCGCTGCACGGCCAGGTAACCCAGCACACAAAGCAGCACGATGATGATCAATGCGATCAGACCTTTACGTCCCATGATCTTTTCACCCTTGGATAGGATGAAGCCGCGTAGGGTGAGCCGTGCGCACCGATGCTTCCCGGCTGAACACACGGCGCACCCTACGGGCCTCTGGAAAAACCAGACTGTAGCGCCGCGCGATATTTGACCCTACTTTTGCGCGATATCGGCGGCGCTGATTAAGTTTCACCTGTGGCAAAGGAATTGCCAAAAGGTCAGTTCATCAGCCCAAGTATCTGGCGGACTTGAGCGCCGTTGCGCTGCAAGAAGACCATGAAATGGTCTTGACCAGGAGCACCCCAAGCGCGAGCCGCGATTTCCTCTTCAGTTAGCGCCAAGTGCAAGTTGACAGAGTTCTTGAGGGTAGTGCCCGCACTCTTCGAAGGCTCAGCCAGCCGCGTGGTACCCAGCCCCGGACTGGGCAATGACGGGGCAGGCACACCAGCCAGCCCACCAGTGCTATGCCCGATGCGGTAGGCATCGAGCGCTGCCAATCCGTGGGTATTGAGTGCGTTCAGGTGATCCAGCATGCCTGGCTGCGTCACTACAGACGCTCGCACCACGTACTCATAATCAGATAGCCAAGCAGGGATGCTGTCACTGGTGGTGGTGCCAGGGCCGCGCACGTGCCCGCCATCGGCGAAGCGCGAGGCCATAACAGATGACATAAACCCGCCGCCACCCGCAGCAGCTCCAGCGCCGCCACCAGCGAACATGCTACCGAGCGAAAGCAGCGTGCCCAGCCAGCCACTGCCGCCACCAGCGCCGCCCTTGCTCCCTGCGGCGCCTGCCACGCCATTGGCAGCGGCCAGACTGATGGCGGCAGCCTCCAACGCTGCCGCACCAGCAATCAGCGTACTGCCAGCACCAGACAGCGCGACCGCCGAGGAAGTGACGGCAGCCGCGCCAGAGGTCAAGTCGGTGTTGCCACCCCCAACGCCACCGAACAGGCCCATAACGCTACTGGTGAGGGACTGAGCCAGGTTCTGCGCTGCCATCTGGGTCAGGGCATCGAGCACGCTTTGTCCCAGCGCCGCCACCGCATCGCGCAAGGTCATGGTGCCCTGGGCCAGGCCGCTCAGTGCCTGGGTAAAGCCATCAGTGAGGCCATCTTTCAGCACCTTCTGTAGCTTGCTGGTAGTGGCCTCGACGCGCGCCATCTCATCGTTGACCTGAGCCAGAACAGCCGCTGCCGCTTCGCCGATCGCTCCAGGCTGCTGCGCCATCTCGGCCAGCACCGGCCTGATCTTTTCAAGCTGGGCGTAGGTCTGGCGGTGAATATCCAGGATACGGTCACGCGCCTCAAGCTCGGTGATAACGCCAGAGTCCTGCTGTACGTTGATCGACTGTTCCTGGCGCTGCTGCTCGGCCAGCAGCCGGTCAATCTGGCGCTGCACTTCATCCAGGCGCAGCTTGGCCTCACCAACCGGGATCAGCTTATCGATCCAGGCCAGGCCGGCTTCGTTGCCAGCCTTCTCGAAGTCGGCCCGCATCGCGTCATACTTCACCCGCAACTCAAGCATACCTGCATCGACGCTACGTCCAGACGCGCGCAGGAACTCCGCCTCAAGGGCGACGTTCGCACGGACATTGGCGTCGGCCTGGCGCTGCACCTCGTTTGCGTCGATCAACGCCAGCGCAGCTTGTGCGCGATCAAGCATGGCGCCCGTCAGTGCCTTTTCGGCAAGCTCGTACTGGCGCACCTCGGCAGCGTTCAGGCCCAACGTGGCAGCCTGTCGCTCCAGCTGCTCGACGTACTTCTGTGCTTCCTTGGCCCGCTTCGCGTCGGCCTCGGTGTCCGTACCTGCGCCAAAGGTGACGCCACCGGCCTTGGCTTGCTCGCGCAGCGCGGCGATATCCTTCAGCCGCTGCTGCCGCGACGCCTCACGGGACTTGCGCTCTTCCTCGCGGCGCACACGATCAGCAGCCGCCGCGCCCAGGATCGCGTCACGCTCCTCCAGGATCGTATTGATCGACGCATCGCGGACGCTGTTGATCTGCTCCAGGCGCGCCTGTAACTCCCGATCAGCGGCTTGACGACCAGCATCATCGAAGGCCGAGCGGATCGCTTCGCCCGTGAAGGTGGCGTAAGCCACTGCCCGGTCGAACAGCGCGAGGATTTCGGTCGTAGCGAGCTGGACGGCGGAACGCAGGTTGACCGGTAGTTCTTTGAACGCCCTGGCCAGGAACTGCGCGGTATTCTCACCGCCTTCCGCCAGTGAGTCGAAGTCCAGCTCCAGCGACGCCACGTCGGCGCTGATCGCATCGAACGTACCACCCCAGATTGACAGCATGTCCAAGGCGCCATCGGTCAGCGCGCCGCTATCCAGCCACTTGGCCACGTCCAGCAAGGCATCACCGAAGGACGCACTGGCGCCCGTCGCCGTGTTCAGTTCACCGATCACCCGCGTCAGGCTGTTGCCCAGCACCGTCATGGCCTGCGCGCCAGTGGTCTGGATTTTCGAGAACTGCTCATCCACCGCGCCGGACTGAGCCAGCAGCGCCTGCACCACGTTCTGCGCCGTCAGCTTGCCTTCCATGCCCAGCGCGCGCAGCTCACCCACCGTCACGCCAAGGCCATCGGACAAGGTGCGAGCAAGGGCCGGCGCCTGCTCCAGCACCGAGTTCAGCTCTTCACCACGCAACGTGCCCGAGGCGAACGCCTGGCCCAACTGCACCAGGGCGGCGCTCGCGGCCTGCCCGGTGGTGCCACTGATGGCCAACGTCTTGTTGATCGTGTCCACCACCGCCTCAACGCCAGCAGCCGAAAGGTTCAACTGGTCGGCGTTCGTGGCAATGCGCTGGTACAGCTCGGCGGTTTCGCCAAGCGGCTGTCGGCCTTCCTGGGCAATGCGGAACACCGCATCCTGAGCGTCAGCCAGCTCCTGGGCGTTGCGGGTGACCAAGGCCAAGCGGTTGCCGATAGTCGTATAGGCCTCGGCAGCCTGGGCAACCTCACGGACGGAAAAGGCAGCACCCAGCGCCACGCTCAAGTTGCGCAGCATGGCCGGTAGAGCGCTGATCTCGCGCCGAATCTTCTCAGCGCCGCTAGTGACATCGCCCATGCGCCGCCCGGCTTGGGTGGCCGACTTGCCGGTGTCGCCCAGCGCACCAATCAGCCGCCGTAGCTCCCGCTGCCCTTGCTCCAGGTCAGCGCGCAGCCGAAGCGCGAATTCGATATCGCCTTTGCCGCCCTTACCGATCATTCAGCGCATCCCCAAACACATGCCGCAGCTTGGCCCAGTCTTCAGCAGTGACGCCTTCCGGTGGCGTGTCGGGCTTTTCAGCATGCAGCGCTGCCAGTGCTTCAGGCGAGGCACCGAACACATGCTCGAAAACCTCCCGATCTCGCGCAGTCATGCCACTACCAGGAACATCATCACCGCTCTGCCGCTGAGCACTGGCCACCGCCACCTGAGACAGGTCAGTCAGGCCCAGCAACGCCGGATCACCCGTCAGCGCAATGCTCTCCAGTGCCAGCACTTCCCCGGTGGCCCCATTGAAGCGGAACACAGGCGAGATAAAGCGCTTCTTGCCGCTGGCGATCTGGGCTTTCGCTTCCGCCGTCCAGCTAGCATCCGCGACATACAGCCCATCATCGCGCCACTCCAGCGCCGTCGCGCGGCCAGCCTCGGGGGCGTCGGCTTTCTTCAAGCTCTCATGCTCGAAGTCGATCAGCAGCCCCTGGCTGTTCTGGTTGGCCAGTGCCGCGATCTGCCGGCCACGCTCTGGCATCAAATACCAATGGCCACCTGGGCGCCCATCATGCGCATGGAAGCGGCCCACCGGGATGATGCGGAAGGCCTTCGGCAGTTGGCTGGAGATACGCAACACGGCCAGGCTCATCACGCACCACCTGGCAGGCGATGCGGCTCACGCACGCCCAGCTGTCGCAGCTTGGCATCAATCTGGTTAAGGCCGCTGTCCAGCTCACCGATCTGCCGATCCAGCTCCTGGATCAACGCACGGCGCTCAGCCACAGGCGCCCCGACCGCGTCCGGGTTCGGCTCCGGGTACCTCGCATCGAAGTACTGCTCCAGCTTCGCCTTGACCAGGTCACCGAAGAAGAAGCACGCGGAGCCGATGTAGCTGGCATGCATCGTGGCGATCCCATCGCCGAAAATCGGCAACGGAGAGGTACCGAAGATTTGCCCGCCCTTGGGCGTCTCACCCGGCTCCAACACGGTCTCGATATCGCGCAGGCAGAGGTAAGGCTCGGTGAGGTTGTTGGCCTTAGCAAAGTCCCGATCACGCTTCGGTGTGGCGATCACCTGGAACAGATCATCCAGTTTGCCGCGCTCCAGGTACTGCTTGGCCCAGGCGTCGATATAGTCGAACAGGAACTGCTTGGCGTCCGCCTTGCTCAGCGCCTGGAGATACAGCGCCTCGCGCTGTGCGTGCAAACCGTCCCTTTGCTCCTGGAGCTTGCTGCGTTGCGAGCGCAAGTCAGCAGTAGCCGTGCGGAGCGATTTGGCAGCCTCTTCTGCTGCATTGAAGTTAATGCCCAACATGATGTGCCTATCCTCTCGTGGCTGGCCTACTTGGCCTGTGCGCTTTTCAGAATCTTGTAGATGTAGTTGACCGACAGCCTATGCTCAGTTGCCAACTCCGAATGGTTGGAACCGTCGAAACCATCAATGATGGCCTGGCGTCGTTTGGCAGAGCGGTAACTCAACCCCTTCGGTACCGTGATGTACTGACCACCCCAGTTTTCAGCCAGCTCATCGACAAGGTCATCTGCCGCGTCTTGAGCCTGAGAATCATCGAGGCCGTATTTCTTCAGAACGTGCATTGCCCGATCAGCCATATCGGCAAATAGATCGTTGCGGCGACGCGCCATTCGTTCGGTGCTAGCGACAGAAACCATGGGTTAACCCACCAATGCATGAACACAGGATGAATATTTGACTGGGCAAAACATCTGAGTAATTTGGACGCGGCAAAAACATTGCCAGCAGGCGAGAGAGCCCGAGCGCCAGAACGCGCCTTACAGCGCGAGCAACGCACAACTGGCATCAGTGCTGGGGAATGAACAGAAAACGCCAGCAGCGGCCTGTTTGGGCGTCTATAAACTCGCCATAGGGCAGGCGCCGAGAACGCAAGTAGCGCCGCTATCGAGCGAGCACAAAAAAGCGCCCCGCAGGGCGCTTGAGGTGACGCGGCAGAGTCAGTGCTTCGGCGCGGTGATGGCCTGGATCGCGTTGGCGTTGCATTCGTCCAGGAGTCGCACCAGCTCCATCACCTTGCGCTGAGTTTCCTCGATGTCGAGCCGGGCGCTCTCCAACTGCTCAGCAGTCATGCCCAACGCACCAGCACGGCGAATGAAACAGGCCTTGAGCAACTGCAAGCCGATCAGTTCGCCCAGCACCGTCAGTTCGCTTTCGGTGGCCATGTCGATCAGGCTCTCGGTGGCCTTCAGCAGCTCGGCCTTCATCACTGCTTTATCCATGGTGGCGATCCTTACTCGGCTTGCGGGGCTTCTTGCGTTTCGGGAAGGGTAGCACTTGGGCCGTTGGCCCCGCAGCCACCACCACGAACTCGGCGATGGCGCGGCCACCGAGGCGTCCATACAGCAAACCAGCCGCAGGCGTGTTCGCCAGCTTGCAAACGCGCATGGCCCCCTCCAGGTCGAACACCCGCACCCGCGTCCGTCCCTCCGGCTCGGCTTGATGCAAATCGATCAGGAACGAATGCCAGCCCAGCTCATCACCATGCTTGGCAAACAACTGCTCGATGGCTGCCAGCGGATCGACGTAGCCAAGGGCCCGGCCCAACTGGCGATCCGTCACGAACAGCTGCTCGCCATGCTCGGCCACCGTCACATACTCCGGCTCGCCGGCCAGGCCGATGCAGTTGACCGCAGGGCGCACGCTCGGGAACTGAATGACGCGGCTCATTGGCCACCGCCTTGGCGAACTGCCTTCACCAGTTGGGCCAGCTTGCGGTCTATCCGGCGCAGCAGCTTCAGCTGCTCGCCTGCGTCATCCGCTGGGGGCAGGTCGGCCATGGTGCTGGCCAGGCGTTCCGCCAGCAGATCGATGGGGTCGGGCCGACTACTTGCCGGCATCGGGAAGGGAATGATTTTCGCGCTCATGACCGACCCCTTGCCCGCTGAGTCAGCGCCTTGTACTGGTCTTGCACCTTGGCGAGCTGTGCGGAAAGCGCGTAGAGCATGCTCTCCATCACCGCCAGCTCCATCTCGAACTCGGCCCGCTCATGGTCGGGGAAGTGAATGACCTTCTTGCTCACACCCCACCCCCTTGCATCCAATACTTGCGATACAGCTCATAGCGGGCGGCATTCAGGCCGGGGCAAAAGCGCGTCTCCAGCAGAAGATCGATCTGCCCATCGATCATGCCCGTCAGCTTGTCCACCTCCTCGGATTCGCAGTAGCGCAGGAAGGTCTTCACCAGGTCGCGGCAATACGCCTTCTCGCGCTCCAGGAGCTGTTGCATCGGGTCAGGGCCACGCGGTACCAGACGCAAGCTCGGCACGTGTCGAGGTGGCGGCAGCAGATCGACTTCCTCGACGGGTAGTGTTTCGACTCCGGGGGCTGGTGGTAGCTTGTCGATCTTCATGCCGCCTGCGTCGAGCCATTGCACCAGCGCATCGGCTCCTGGCCGCGGGCGTACCGAATGGTGCGCAGCTCGCTCGCAAAAGACGCGTACAGCCTCTTCCCTGTAGATTCGGCGTGCATGCCCACGCCCGTCGATCTTCACCCGTGCAGTGAAGTGAAAAAGCCGATCATCCAGCAGGCTTTGCAGGCTGCTGTAGCCAAAGAGCTTCGCTAAATCTTCGGCCAGCAACCACTTCTCACCCTTGAACACGATAACTCGCAGGGTGACTTCACAAAGCACAACAGTCAGAGCAAACCATGCGCTACTCATTGGCCACCTCCAGCGCGCAGAGCACGAGCTAGGCCAAGAATCAGCTCCAGGGAGCGGGCGCAGTTCATGTGGTGGTTGTATCGACTCATACGGCTGGAGAGGCTTGAGTCAGCGCGAAGGGCGGCAAGTGCCATTGCCCGGTGAGCAGCGATCCGATCCGCAGTTGCGGACGGAATGGGGGCGTGTGATTGCGCCATGATTACGGCTCCTTTGTCTGAGAGGAACCGCCAACACCGTGACCAAACGATGGAGGCGGACTGTACGCAGGTTGGTCAACCGGGGACAAAGGAACCCGGCGCACCCGAGGGTGCCCCGCGCACAGCCGCCATAAAGCAACATGCGAGCACAAAAAAAGCGCCTACATGCTATGGGTGGCGCTGTTGCGCCTTCGTCTCATCAGGTGACCAAACCTGGCTGCCGAATTTGCGGCAACGGTGTGAAGGTAGCACCGGCCTAACCAAACTGCAAGGCTGTTGCCGTGGGTGAAATGCGGTGTTGACGCCGCATATGACCGGATAGAGGTTGTTGGTCATATAGCGCGACGTCGCGCTATTGGATATTATTATATCCAATGAGCCGACGACGGCGCATTGGATGCAATAATATCCAATGCGGCGTTGACGCCGTATATGACCCAAAGCGCGATTTTAGTCATACGTCTCGTCGTCGAGATATTGGATGCGATTGCATCCATGGTCAGAGGCAGGCACGATAGATGCCTTAAACCCCGAACCGCAGGATAAAGGCGATGCTGATCCACATCACCATCAACGGGAAGCGCACCAGTACCACCCTTGATGATCTGCTTGTTGAGTTCATGATGGTTCGCTTTGGTGGCATGGCTGCGCTGGGGCTCAAGTCATGCCGATTCCAACTTCAGAAGTGGCTACAAAAGAAGGTCAATAAAGCAGGCGGCTCTATTGGTGAGATGAAGCCAAGCGAATGGGTCAAGGCCACGATCTTAAGAGAAATTGCTCACCCGCAGTTGATTGAGAAACTCGACCAGATGCGTCCCGGATGGGCAGGTGTCGAGTCGCTAGAACAGTAGTGCACTGCCAAATGCCCGCCCCCCAAAAAATGCCGACGTCGGCAAAATCCCGAACGGTTCGGCTCGTAAATCCTGCTTAGGGCCAGCATAACCGGGGCTACGCGATGAGTGAGATTCCGAACGGCTCGGAAAAACTGCCGACGTCGGCAATCCGCCTCACGATGGCTTGCTGATCCCGCCAAAAAGCCAAACAGTTTGGCTTTTCCGCACCGTGCGGAAAATGGCTGGAGGCCCACAAGGGCCAAGCCACAGGCGCCACGCCAAATGATTCGCTGACGAATCATTTGACTGCAAACCCCAAACCGTTTGGTTTCCGCACCGTGCGGAAAACCAGCTTGGAAGGCCCACACAGCCCACCACCGCCACCCTATCCAAACCACCCACCGATTTGGAAGCCACCCAAGCAGCCCCCCGGCCACCCCTTCCAAGCCTTGCGATTGTTGACGGAACAAAACGACACCACGCCCCAGGCATGCGCTCATGGCCACAACACAGCCAAGAGGAACGCTCCGTGTCCAAGCCGTTCGCCCTTAACCGTCTACCCAGCTCTATCCGCGAAGAGCTACTCGCCCGCCGCGCCGAAAAGCCCGGCCTGACCCTCGACGATCACTTCACCTGGCTGACCAACCAGGGCCACCAGGTATCCCGCTCGGCGATCTATCGTTTCCTGGCAGCACATGACGCACAGCAGGCCCGCCCTGATGAAACCGAGGAGCCAACCGACGCCCAATCGATCCGCCTCGGCTGCCTCATGGTCGCTGCGGCCTACGCTCTCCCTGGCGACAAGACCGACCTCATCAAGACTGCCGATGAGTTCGTCGAATGGGTAGGCCAACCCGACCCGTCCTGAAGCAAAAAAGGCGTTACCACCATGGCAACGCCTTTTCCATTCCTATCCAGATATATTCCGCCTGGTAGGGCTATATTCCACAATTATCGCGCTTTTCCCCTCTGGTTTTTCTCACATCTGCACACCAGACATTGGTGGAGGGGCTTCAGCGGCGACGGTCGCGGCTGAAGCCCCTCCTACCAGTGATACCCCTCACGCGCGACGACGGCGCCGCCACAGCCACAACGCCAACACGCCAAGGGTCAGCAACGCCGGCACCAGGGCGATGTTGATGATCTTCAGCGTGCGCCCAAGCGCCTCGATATCCGCGTTGAGCTGGTAGCGCACGTCGCGCAGTTCCTTGCGAATCTCCAGCTTCTGCTGGATGAAGCGCTGCAACGCGCTCTGCTGCTCAGGCGTCAGCTCCAGGCTTGGATCGTCGCTTTGCTGCAGCGCCGCCAGTTGCTGCTCGGTCTCGGCCAACCGTGCCTGCAAGGCTTGCTCCTTGTCACGGAAACGCTGTTCGGCGGCGCGCTGCAACTCCTCGACCACCACGAACGGACGGCTGAAACGGCCACGCGAACGCACGCTGATCAGCGCCTCGGAGCCAGTCAGGTTGTCCAGCGCGTTGATGGTGAAGCTGCCGTTATCCGCCCAGGGCTGCGGCATGCGCTGGCCGAAGAAGTCCTGCACCTGCACCCACATGCGGTCGCTGAGAATGTCGGTATCGGCCACGGCGATGACGTTGATGGTGTCCGCCTGCTTGAGACCGTCCTTGCGCCCCTCGATGCCATCGGGGAAGGCACTCTGCGCCGGGCCATCGATGCGCGCAGCGATGGTGTAACGCTCGCCGGTCGGCTCCAGTTCGCGGATCAGCTCCTCGGGGTTGCTGAGCATGGCAAAGCGCTGGGCGTCGAACGGCATGGCGTATTCGGAGCTTTGCATCAGCGGGGTGAAACGCGTTTTCGCCCCCTCAAGAGGCTCGAGCATGCCAGCCGTAGCAACGGTGACGCTCTCCAGCCCAGCCGTGGCGATATCGGTCTGGTCCAGCGCCTTGCGCGGCAGGCTCAGCCAGGCAGCGTGACGAACCAGACGCTGGCCCTGACCACGGTTGACCGACATGGCGTAGGAACCATCGCCAAGCACCTTGTCCGGCACAAGGCGCAGGCCCCAGGCCTTGAACAGCGGCTCTATATCGGACGCCCTGTCCACCGCCACTTCACCCGGCATATCGCCGGTGTCAGCCTCGGCATAGGGGTCGACGAATACCATCAGCTTGCCGCCGCGCAGCACGAACTGGTCGATGGCATACAGGGTCTGCTCGGGCAGGTTCTTCGGATGCACCAGCCACAGCACCGAGACGTTCTCGGGAATCTGGTCGACATCGCTTTTGAGCTGCTCGATCTGGAACAACTGGCGCACCTGCTCCAGCACCATCCACGGTGGCGTCGGCTGCCGCGCCATCATGTCGAAACCGCCCGTCATCGGCAGCCCGGAGAGCACGCCAACCACCGGCAGCTCCGGCTTGGCCAGGGTCTGCACCAGGCGGCTCAGCTCGTACTCCAGGTGCTCCTCCTGATCCAGGGCGAAGAACGGGATCACCTGGGTGTCGTCCAGGCCGTTGGTGCCAGCCAGGCCAAAGTAGATCGAGTCGCCGCCCTGCTGCAGCGGGATGCCCTGCAGGCCGTACTGCGCGGCCTTGTCCTCGTCTTCGGAAAACGGCTCGGGGTCGATGATGTGCAGGCGGATCTTGCCGCCGGCCTGGGCCTGGTAGGCCTTGAGCATCTCCTCCACGCGCTGGGCGTAGGTGCGCAGCGCCGGCAGGTTCTTGGCCACCTTGTCCGAGTAGAAGAAGTACAGGTTGATCGGCTCGTCCAGCTCGCCAAGGATCTGCTTGGTGCCGTCGGAGATGGTGTAGAGCTTCTGCTCGGTCAGGTCCAGACGGGCACCGCCCAGGCCCAGGCCGGCCAGCAGGTTGAAGGCGAGAAAGGCCACCGCAATCAGCAGCAACCCTGCGCCGGAATAGATCAGCTTTTTCATGGGCGCATTCCTTCAGTCAGCTTTCTTCAGATCGATGACCACGGCGGTGGCGGTCAGCCAGGCGGCGATCAGCGAGAGGAAATACAGCAGGTCGCGCAGATCGATCACGCCCTTGCTGATGGCGTCGAAGCGCACCAGAAAGCTCAGCGAGGCAATAGCGTCCACCAGCCACTGCGGCGCCCAGGCGAAGGCGTCGAGCACCATGGGAAAACCGCTGACGATGAACAGGAAGCAGGCGCTGACCGCGAGGATGAAGGCGATCACCTGATTCTTGCTCAGCGCCGACATGCACGAGCCGATGGCCAGATAGGCACCGGCCAGCAGCCAACTGCCGATATAGCCGGTGACGATGGCGCCGTTATCCGGCTCGCCCAGGTAGTTGACCGTGATGATCATCGGGAAAGTCAGCAGCAGCGCGATGCCAGCGAACACCCAGGCCGCCAGGAACTTGCCGGTGACCGCCTCGAAGCGGGTGATCGGCAGGGTCATCAGCAGCTCGATGGAGCCGGACTTGCGCTCCTCCGCCCACAGGCGCATGGCGATCGCCGGCACCAGGAACAGATAGAGCCAGGGGTGGAAATTGAAGAAGGCCGAGAGATTGGCCTGGCCACCCTCGAAGAAGCCGCCCAGATAAAAGGTGAACACCCCGGACAGCACCAGGAAGATGACGATGAACACATAGGCCAGCGGCGTGGCGAAATAGCTCGCCAGCTCGCGTTTGAAGATCACGGGCAACTGGGTCATGGCTGCTCTCCCCGGGTCAGCGTGCGGAACACTTCATCCAGGCGGCCGCGTTCCACGTTGAGTTCCTTGACCTTCCAGCCGCGCTCGGCAATCAGCGCATTGACCTGCTGGAAGATCACCTCGCCCGGCTGCGCCAGCACACTCAGGCTGTGCTCGCGGGCGTTTTCCTCGACACCGGCGACGCCCGGCAGCGCCGCGAGAGCAGCCTGGTCGAGCGCCTCATCGGCCACCAGCGTCACCGCCTGGTGGTAGCGCGAACGGCTCTCCAGCTCCAGCGGCGTGCCATCGGCCAGCAAGCGGCCCTGGGCGATCACCACCGCGCGCGTGCACAGCGCCGTGACCTCTTCGAGGATATGGGTAGAAATGATCACGATCTTGTCGCGGGCCAGCCCCTGAATGAGCTGACGCACCTGATGTTTCTGGTTGGGGTCGAGACCGTCGGTGGGCTCATCGAGGATCAGCACGCGTGGGTCATGCAGAATCGCCTGAGCCAGGCCGACGCGGCGCTTGAAGCCCTTGGATAGCGTCTCGATGCTCTGCCCCAGCACCTTATCCAGCTCCACCTGCTCCACCGCGCGCTGCACACGCAGCGCCTTCTCTGCACCGCGAAAACCGCGCACCTCGGCGATAAACTCGAGAAAGCCGCGCACCGTCATATCGCCATAACACGGCGCGCCTTCCGGCAGATAACCGATCTGCCGCTGGGCCTTGAGAGTCTGGGTCTGGATATCGCACCCGAGGATGCTCGCCGTGCCGGAGGTCGGCGCGAGAAAGCCGGTGAGCATTTTCATGGTGGTGGATTTGCCGGCCCCGTTGGGGCCTAGAAAGCCCAGCACTTCCCCTGGCTGGACCTGGAACGACAGGTCATCGACTGCCGTGTGCTGCGCAAAACGCTTGGTCAGGTTTCTTATATCGATCATGGCCTCTCACCGTCGCGAAGGGCACTGCGCTCAGCGAAACCATCGCGAGAGCGCAGGCCGCAAGAACGCCGGGCACGAACAAAAGCACACGCCCGGACGAGGGCAAGACCGTAGCAAAACTGAAAAGTTCAGTCAGCAGGCCGAAGCAAGTGGTAAATGGAATATGTGCTCAGCGATCCAGAGGGCTCAACACCGCCAGGCCACCTCGGTTGAGCACATGGGTGTAGATCATGGTTGTCTTCACATCTGAGTGGCCGAGCAACTCCTGCACGGTGCGAATGTCCCGGCCTGCTTCCAGAAGATGCGTGGCAAAGGAATGACGTAACGAATGTGGCGTCGCATGCTTGATCAAGCCAGCACGCCGCGCCGCCTCACGCACCGCCCTCTGGATGGTTTTCTCATGCAGGTGATGGCGATAAATGCCGTGCCCGCGTGGATCCTGAGAGCGATTACCCAACGGGAAGACGAACTGCCATCCCTACTCCTTCGCCGCATTCGGATACTTGCGCGCCAGCGCGAACGGCAAATTAGCCTCGCCAAAGCCTTCGGCCAGATCGCCCTGATGCACGCGCTGCACCTTGTTCAAATGTTGCCGTAACGGCTCGACGACACGCATTGGCAGCATGGTTACCCGATCTTTCTGGCCCTTACCATCACGCACGATGATTTCTCGCCGGGTAAAGTCGACATCCTTGACTCGCAGCCGAAGCGCCTCAAGCAATCGCAATCCAGCACCATAGAGCAGATTCGCAACGATCCAGCTATCGCCCTGCAGTTGAGCCAACAGGGCATCGACCTCACTACGGGTAAGCACCACCGGCAAATGCTTGGGTTTCTTCGCCCGTACGACACCCTGCAACCAAGGTAAATCCAGCTTGAGCACTTCCTTGAAGAGAAATAGCAGAGCGGCCAGAGCCTGGTTCTGTGTCGAGGCAGACACGTCGCGCTTAACCGCGAGATGGGTCAGAAAAGCCTCGATCTCCACCGCGCCCATCTCCGCCGGATGCCGGTAGTGGTGAAAGCGGATGTAGCGCTTTACCCATTCGGCATAGACAGCTTCGGTACGGATGGAATAGTTTCTGACTCGAATCTGCTGGCGCAGTTGATCCAGCAGCTTGGGCTTGCCGTCATCCATGTCGCGTTTCTCCCTGGGTGCTGTCGCGTTTGCCACGACAACCTTCAAGCTAGACAAGGACTTGCAAGACGACAAGGAAGATTATGCGACAGCTGTCGCGTGGAAACGCGACATGAATGTCGTCTAATTAATAGTTAGGAGATACAAATGTTCGCACTAGGGATCGGTGGCTGGCTATCCATAACAGCAATTCCGCTTTTTCTATTCTACTCACTGCTAGCTTTAATACTCTCGATCTCGGTATATCTTATAAATAAATCCACCGACTCGTTTCGGTTCAATATTACTGCTCTGCCTCTGATCGGCTACACAAGCCTTGCATGGCTAACAAGCATCCTTCTATTCTTTTTGCTAGCCATTCTAAACAATAAGTTCACGCAGTACTCCGGAAATACAATCTTTAAACTCTACCCATTAATCCAGCAGGTTGTCGGAGTTTTAATTTTTTACTTTCTATGTAAATCATGCCTCTATAAAAAAACAGGCAAGCCGGAGATATCCAACTCCAAACGCAACCTCTTGTCCGCCGGGGTTGCGGCGATACCAACTACCTTTTTTGTTTTGGCAGTGAACACTTGGCACCTACTACGGTAATCTCCTAACAACTGGTTCAAACCGTTCGCTGCGCTCACTGGGACGGGCTAAAGCCCGCCCCTTAACCAAACGTTAGGAACCACACATGCGTCTATTTGCCGCTGTAACCACTTTTCTTCTCCTGTTTGGCTGCACTGGAACAACAACTATAAAGGGCGTTCCTCCGCCAATGGATCACCCAATTTTGGGCGAGTGGCAATTCACTCCCCCTCAGAGCAACTGCAATGAGAGGTACAACTTTCGACCTGACGGCACAAGGGTATATATGAGTGCAGAGGAGTTAGGCGAAAGCGCATATGAAATATCGCCCTCCCCGCTCCAATCAGGCTTTTATAAAATCAAAGACACAGTAACAAAGAACAACGGCAAACACGACTGCGCCGGCGGCAGCACTCCTACGGGTGACGAAGTTATATTATTTATTATTTTTCACCCTTCAAAAAATCAACTCATCATGTGTCAAGAAGAATCATTAGAAAATTGTTTCGGCCCTTTTACTCGACTCGTAGAGAGCGACTCCTAACTAAAGGTTCAAATCGTTCGCTTCGCTCACTGGGACGGGCTAAAGCCCGCCCCTTAACCAAACGTTAGCTGCAGGGAAAGACATGCGGGATCTTCTAAAAACACAAGTCGTTGCAGAGGATCTGAAGCGCCTGTACTACGAAATAAATAATTCCAGACGGTTCCCTTTTCGATTTCGACAGGCATTTGAACAGTACATATACAAAAGCCAGCAGCTAACAGAAACAATGCGCAAGGAGTACCACTCTCTAACCGGAGATAACTGGGTAGCAGAAAAGTTCACCGACTGGAATGTATATACAAATATTCTAAAAGCACTTCGGAACGCCACTTATCATGGTCATCCTTTAGCCCTCCATGGAACTGCGCTTACATTGTATCCGGGAGTTGAATTCGCTACCGATAGTGAACCCTTATCTGAGTTAGACTTTATCCGTGGCTATCGAGTTATGGAGTCAACATTATTCATTGAATTGCCTTTCGATGAAGAATTCCTTCCTATAAGCGCTGGATTCCCCATAAAAAACATAACTCCAGGCGGCCCTACACATGCATTTCCAATTAAAGAATTCATAAGCTATAAGCTCACTTGGCGCCTTCTTGAAGAAGGCGTGCGAAAAGCCACAGATAAGGCTGGAACCACGGACGTAGTCAAAATTACGCTACACAGCTATCCTGCTCTAGTCGCGTACAGCAAATATTACGCAAGTGTTCTAAATGAAAATCGCGCACGCAGCTAACAAATAGTTCAAACCGTTCGCTGCGCTCACTGGGACGGGCTAAAGCCCGCCCCTTAACCAAACGTTAGGGCACTCAATGCACCGCTTACTAGCTGCCTGCCTACTAGCCTTATCTATTGAGGCATACGCAGAACCTGAAAAAAATATCGACTGCACCAATGCATTCTCAACGCCAGATATTGAGCAGTGCGCATCTATCTCTCTCGAAAATACAGAGAAAGAGCTGAATTCAACGTATAAAAAATTGGTAGAGAGTCTTTCCCAACCAAACACTGAATATGACAACTACACAGAATACAGAAAAAAGCTTTTAACCGCTCAAAGGGCATGGATTACATTCAGAGAAGCGGATTGCGCTGCTCAATACGAAATGCACAGATCAGGCACTATTCGCAACAGCATCTATCTAGCCTGCAAAGAAGAGCGCGCCAAACAGCGAATAAAGGAGCTTACAAACTATGCTCCGTACTAGCCCTAACAAATGGTTCAAGTCGTTCGCTTCGCTCACTGCGGGACCGGCTAAAGCCGGCCCCTTAACCAAACGTTAGGCACCAACATTGACGAGGTAACCTTGAAGTTATTTCAATGGACTTTATTTGTAGACATGCTTGGCTACAGAGACGCAAATGGATCTATAAGCTCTGATGAAGACGCCAAAGACTTCGTTGAGTTCATGGAAACCAATAGAAACATACTGGACTTCTCCAACCGCACAGAAGTCAAAGAACGATACAAGAAAGACGAGTTCGATCTATATAAATACTATGACATCAACAGCTGCTTTGTTTCCGACTCAATCATAATCACATACAAACCAAAAGAAGTTGACGAATCAATCAGCGAAGAGCTTAGGTTTATGCACTCGGCAAATGCATTATTCATTATATGCATGAGGCTTCAGACAGTAATTTTTAACTGCTTCTCAGAAAAGGGTATTTTTCTAAGGGGCGGAATCTCCTCAAAGTACGCCTATATTAAAGACAACTTCGCGGTAGGAGAGGGAGTAATTGAGGCATATTTGGCAGAAAGCGAGATTGCGAAAACCCCAAGGATTGTCTTGCATCCCAGCATTAGAGAAAACAAAAAACTCATCGAAAAAATTGAGCTTTTGTCAAAACTAATGTACGGCGGAAGATCCTTGATTCAAAGTGATCCTAAGGATGGGCACTTATTTCTAGACTATATCGGGTATAGCCTATCCTCATCGAGTGTAAAAAGCGCAGCCGTGGCACGCGCAGCGCTTACCAACCCCATCGGGCTTATAGCGCAAAAAGCGGCAACGAAAAATTTTATTCAACGCCACTCCGAAGCTCTCAAAAGAAAGCTAGATGAGATAACAGCCAATCTAGAACGAGCCGAAAGCGGATCGAAAGATCATGAAAAAATAACAAGGGTTCTGAGTAAATTCATCTGGCTAAAGGAGTATCACAACAGAAGTATTTCTGTGGAAAAGGAACTGGAGAGCCACCTTATTGAATAGCCACATGCCTAACAACTGGTTCAAACCGTTCGCTTCGCTCACTGGGACGGGCTAAAGCCCGCCCCTTAACCAAACGTTAGCAGTCAAAGGAAAAATCGTGACAATCCGGAACGTCATCAACACCCGAATAAGGCTTGCTAGTGCCGCAGTTTATGGCGGGCTTTTGCTCACCGGAGTCTTAATTCAATATTATTTGAACCAAAACAAAGAACCGCCGTTTCTGTCATTTTCTTTATTTTTCTTTGGCTTCGCTTTGATGCTGGCAATCAAGTTCACTACAAAATGCCCTGCATGCAAAGGAAATATAGGTTCAATGCTAATGAATAGCGGCTCACCACTAGCGTTACCTAAAAAAGTAAAACATTGCCCACTGTGCGGCATAAACATTGACCAATCAGCGTGATTTGCCTGCTAACAAGTGGTTCAAATCGCTCGCTTCGCTCACTGGGACGGGCTAAAGCCCGCCCCTTAACCAAACGTTAGGGAATTACATATGCCCGAGTACCTATACCAATTAGCTAAAGACTTCCAGACGATTATCGTGGGACTCATCGGTTTCTCGGGCGTAATATTCACCCTGTACACGAATGCTCGTCTTTCAAGAAAGCAGCATGAGCGAAACATTAACCATGAGAAGGAAACCTTGAGGGCCGCACTTCATGCTGAACTAGAGTTAGCAAGAAGAGCATTTTCACGAATTGGCACACCTATCAACGAAAGAAACGAAACGGACAGAGTAGAAGAGGATAGTGGCGCATTCTTTCCAGAGAGATATTCCCAATCTGTTTATCAGAGTCTAATTTCTAAAATTGGTCTTCTGCCACTATCGACAATACCTAAAGTCATCGACGCATACTCACTAATAGATGAGCTGCCCACTCGACTTCGCTTGCTATCCACCGACAATCACGAGTCTTTTGAGCGCCCTGGCTACATTTATATCTCCGCAGGATATGTCGACACCGCAACAAGTATTTATAGAAATTTCCTGCCACGAATTGAGCAAGCACTAGAAGCATTACAAAACCCATGAACATCTGCGGCCATCCCTAACTAGTGGTTCAAGCCGTTCGCTACGCTCACTCGGGACGGGCCAAAGCCCGCCCCTTAACCAAACGTTAGGCATCAAGGAGGAATCATGCAGTGCTTTAACCATCCAACAGAAGCCATTGGTATCTGCAAACACTGCCAGCGCGCATTATGCCCGGACTGCTGCACAGATTTAAACGATGGACTTGCATGCAAAGGCGCGCATGAAGCAGAAGTAACCCATTTGAATACGCTGATTCAAAATACTAAAAAATCTTACTCATCATCACCCAGGGCATCATTGTTTGGCCCTATATTCAATATATTCATAGGAATCTCCTTCCTCGGGTTTGGCATAAAAAATGGAAGCGAGCCATTTCTAATGACGCTCGGCGCAGGCTTTATAATTTTTGGCTTAGCCATAATCGCATACAACACCAAGTACTTCAAAAAAATAACCACGAACTATGACGCCTAACAACTGGCTCAAATCGTTCGCTTCGCTCACTGGGACGGGCTAAAGCCCGCCCCTTAGCCAAACGTTAGGTACTCTTATGGCCGCCGCTGAGTATTGGATCGAATACGCTGATTCGTGGCGAGATGCTCCCCTCGCGTTTTGGGTACACATAGAGCAAGACGGCGAACCATGGTTTAAATCCAATAAATTTTTACCTGAGGCCCCCAAGGCAATACCTCACAAGGGCTTTGTAATCATATGCGTTGAGATTCAAGGCACGGTTTTGTATTTTTCTTCCTCTGAGCAGGTTGCAGAGTGCATCAGAATTTTGTCACGGAATCCTCTGCCAACAACTCGTCGTTTATCAACGCTCCGCGGAACGACTCTCGGCCCGAATAGGCATTGGCTAAGTCGCCTTCCAGCAAAATTGAAATCACCAAAAATGCGACCCACAGTAGTTTCTGCACTCAACGAAGCGCTCCGTGCGATAACGAGTACCTAACAACTGATTCAAACTGTTCGCTTCGCTCGCTGGGACTGGCTAAAGCCCGCCCCTTAACCAAACGCTAGAGCATGCAATGAGTGCACATTCCTTCAGCACGATTGAGTGAAAACACACTTGCCCGGTTCATGCTTTCCGGGCCATGTCACAGCAGCATAAGCGGCGCTTCCGTCAGCATATTGATCACGAGCGGAGCCAGGCCGTTGGCGCCTCACCATCCGAACAGAGCAGGAAGCCTATGAAGTCCATCATCCTCTTGGCACTTTCATTGTGCTCGTCCCTGGCCATGGCCGGTGAGTCCTGCGTCTATCCCAGCAAACGTGACGATGGCAGCGTTGCCTACTTTGAGCACTGCGGCGTGGTTGAGGGCGATCGGCTAAAGCTCGACAGCGAGCACGCCGAGAACCTGGCCTTCGACAGCAACGGCATGGCCTGCGTCATCCTCGCGGCGAGCGATGCCTTCTACCTGCTGCAGGACGGACGCTCGCAACGTGTGCTGTTCTTCGACAATGGCTGCGACTATTTCAGGGAGGGCCTTGCCCGAGGCCTGGTGAAGGACCGGATGGTCTTTATCGACGAACGACTGGAGACCGTGCTGACGCCCGGCTTCGATCTGTTATTGCCTTACGACTACGGGCATGCAGTGGTGTGCAACGGCCCCTTCGTGGAAGAACAGCATGGCGAGCACACCCTGCTCCGCGGCGGCCAATGCGGCTTGATGGACAAGCAAGGCAGGATCGTCGTCGAAGCCGTTCACGCCATTGGCGACAACGAAGTGTTCGAGCACTATCTGAATCACAACAGCCATTGCCCTGCGCCACCGCTGCGCTCCGAAGAGGCCGCGCTGTGCCACGCCAAACGACACGTCGCGAACATGGATCACCACAGTGCGCAATGGAAGCGGCAGGAGATTTCCCGGCAGGGCGCCGTCTGGCTGGTCACCTTCGTCGAAGAGGGCGACGGCGATGAGGAATTCACCCTGACCCTGAACGCGGACAGCGCTCAGTGGGGTTCGTTGATCCCGGAATCCCACGACAAGGCCAGGCAGCGTCTGAAGCCATAACCTGCATACGGCTGGCGACCTTGCCCTGAGCGAGGATTTGCAGGCGTATTCGCGGGACCGATTGTGTTGCCCAACCTGGCCACCAGCACCCTCCCCCCTACCTAGAGGTGATTGCCATGAAAGAAGAACACGGCGTTTCGATCCAGACGCTCGGCAGCGAGCATGTCGATGTCATGCGCGCGATGCTGAGCATGTTCGGCGAGGCCTTCGGGGAACCAGCGACCTACACGGCAGCGCAGCCGGACGATGCCTACCTGCAGGGGCTGCTGGCGAGTAATGCGTTCTTCGCCATTGCCGCATTGGCCGATGGGCAGGTGGTCGGCGGACTGGCGGCCTACCTGCTGCCCAAATTCGAGCAGGCGCGCGCGGAAATCTACATCTACGACCTGGCCGTCGCGCAGCCGCATCGTCGGCGGGGCATCGCGACGGCGATGATCGAGCAGTTGAAGCACATCGCAGCGGCCATAGGGGCCTATGTCATCTACGTGCAGGCGGACTACGGCGACGACCCTGCCATCGCCCTCTATACCAAGCTCGGCATCCGAGAAGACGTGCTGCATTTCGATATCCCGCTGGAACGTGGCTAGCCGCCCCCCATTGACGAATCGCGTCTACTCTCAGGCACGCTCATAACAACAAGGACGTAAACAGTGATGGACTTCATTGCACGCAATTTCAGATGGCTGATGCTGCTATCCGGCGTTCTCACGGCGACCATGTTCTACGGCCTGTTCGCCCCGCAGGAGGCGCTGCAGTCGATGTTTGGCGCATCCTTCGATGGGCAGTTGCAATCTTTGGTCGTTCGCAGTTGGTCGGCGCTGGTCGGGTTGATGGGCGTACTGCTGATCTATGGTGCGCTGAGCCCGAAGCATCGGGTTCTCTGCGCCGTCATTGCCGCGCTGAGCAAGGCCATCTTCGTGTCGCTGCTGCTGATCCATGGCCAGGATTACCTGAGCAAGGCCGCGCCCGCCATCGCTCTGGATCTGCTGGTGATCGCCTTTACCCTGCTGTTCCTGCTGGCCGTGCAAAAGCGGCGCAGCGCTTGAGGCGAACCTCATGGGAATGATCAGGCATATCCTCTGGCTGGACTGCATGGCCGCTGCGAGCGCGGGCGTTGTGGTTCTGTTGCTGGCCCCCTGGTTGAGCGGCTGGTATGCCCTGCCCCGCGAGCTGCTGAGCTTCATCGGCGCGGTCAATATCGCCTATGCCTGCTTTTCCTTTTCGCTGGCGATTCGTGTGCGGCGCACCGAAGCGCTGATCAAGCTGCTGGCGGTAGCCAACGGATTCTGGGCGCTGGCATGCCTTGGTATCGCTGCGACCTTTGCCCCGGTGATGACGCTACCGGGGCTTTGCCATGTGCTCGGCGAGGCTGCGTTCGTGGGAGGTCTGGGCATGCTGGAGTGGAAATGGCGCAGGCAGCTGCTGGTGGCTGGCGAACAGGGCGTTTCGACTCAGCCTGTCGCAGACCAGTAGCCGTCACAGCTATTCAGGCGAAGATCCGACGATGGCTGCTCAAGCCATGATCAGCCCTATCCGTCAGCACTGTGAAAACGGTTCTTGCCCGCGTACTTGGCCGCGTACATGGCCTGGTCCGCACGTTTCAGCAGGTCCTGGCCGCCTTCAGCGTGCAGCGGAAACAGAGCGGCGCCCACGCTCGCCGATATCCGCACCATACTGCCGTCCAGATCGAACGGCTTGGCCAGTACATCCAGCACCTTGAGCGCCACCGTCTCGCAATCCTGACTGCCATGCAGATTGCCGAGGACGATGCCGAACTCATCACCGCCGAAGCGTGCGACCGTGTCGGTGCTGCGCACACATCCTTCCAGACGCCTGGCGGCCATCTGCAGCAGGCTATCGCCGGCCGTATGGCCGTGGCGGTCGTTGATTTCCTTGAATCCATCCAGGTCGATATAGAGCACGGCGCACAGCTGCTGCTGGTCGCGCACGGACTCCAGCGCCTGGTCGAGCCGCTGGTGGAACCTGACGCGGTTGGCCAGCCCGGTGAGGGCGTCATGCTCGGCGTCATGACAAAGGCGCGCTTCCAGGTGCTTGCGCTCGGTGATGTCCTGCGTGACCAGCACCAGGAACTCCGGGTAACCCTGCCGATTGCGGACGACGCTCGAGGCCTCGCATACCCAGATCAGCGAGCCATCCTCACGCCGATAGGTTTTCTCGATTTCCGGGGAAAGCGCGCGTGCCTCGCTGACCAGTTGCTCGCTCAGGAAGCTGCGGGCGGCGGCAGCTACTTCAGCGTCGCTCAGGTCGAAAATATTGGCGCCTTGCAGCGCCTCGGGCGGGCGCCCCAGCATGCGCGCGAATTTCTCGTTGACCCGCAATATCCGACCCTCGGGGCTGATGTGGGCGATACCCATGGCCGCCTGGTGAAAGGTGGCGCGAAACAGTGCTTCGCTGCCTTGCAGGGCATCGGTGGCCGCACGTTGGCGAACCAGCATCAGCGCCAGCAGGCCAACGAACAGCATGACCACCAGGGTGACGCCGACTGCGGCCATCAGGTAGGTGGAACGCCGCTGCAAGGTCGTCGCCATCTCCTCGTCGTAGGCGGTGGCCACGGTAATCATCAGGGGATAACCGCTCATGGTGCGGTAGCTGACGATACGGGCGACGCCATCGAGCCCCTCGCCACTGTCGTGGAAATCATCGGCGTCATGCAGCTTTTGCCGCTGGAACCAGGCCAGCGACTCGGCACCCAGGCCAAATTCGCTGCGTGCGCCAATCTTGCGCGCACGTATCACGCCGTCGAGGCCGGCGAGCTCCAATAGCCCCTGTGGGCCCAGATCGACCTGCTGGAAGAAACGCGTGACGTCCTCTGGACGCACGGCCATCACCACGACGCCGGCGAAGCTACCATCATCGCGCTCGATACGCAGCGACATGGGGATCAGCCAACGCCCGGAAACCCGACCGAGTACCGGCTGATTGATGAACAGGTGATCGATACGGGCATCGCGCTGCGCCGTGAAGAACTCGCGGTCGGCGTAGTTGACCGGGCCGGTGTTCTGGCTGCTGCTGACGATATCGCCCTGCTCGTCCACCACGCTGACGATGGTGAACATCTCCTCGCGGATCACGCCGTCCTCGACCCAGCGGCGCAGGTCGATGGCCTTGCCCTGCCGGCGGTACTGCTCGCGCACGAAAGCCGCCACCTGCTCGGCCGCCTTCAGCGCGCGGAACACCTGCTGCTCGAAGGCGATGGCCAGACTGGAGTTGGCTTCCATTTCCGCAGCCAGCGCCTGCTCACGTTCGAAGGCGATGCGTTGCAGGGTGATCAGCCAGACAACGGCAACGAATACGCTCGCCAGAACGATCAGCAGGTTCAAGGGTGTTGCGATTCGAGGGCGTCGAGCGACGGCGTCATGCGCGTCGATCGGCGTGCTGGGCGGGGTCATCGCCTTGTTCTCCAAGCCTTTCACGGGCGGGCTGTTTTCTAGCTGTTGGGGCCAGGGTCTGTTGCCCTTTGGTTCAGCGTCGCGGGGCGTGATCCATCGCCTTGCGTTGAATCATAGGCACTGTTGCGCCACTGTGCTGCCATCATGCGGTAATGGGTTTTGCCCGAAAATCGAGCTTGCGGCAGACTGACGACCGACACGGCACCTCAGCCACATCACTTCGAGCCGAGCGGCATCCGCACTGCTCCTGCTGAATTTCTTCGACAACCGCCTGCCTTCGAGGCCCGCCTTGGAAACCACGGTCTTTCTCGCCGTCATCGCCGCCGCTGCCCTGCATGCCGGCTGGAACGCTCTGCTCAAGATTGGTCTGGATCGCTTCCTCACCGCCACGCTGATTCAGATCGGTGCCGGCCTGGTGGCGCTCTGCGCCCTTCCGCTGGTGGCGCTGCCACAAGCCTCGGCCTGGCCGTGGATCGCGCTGTCGGCGCTGCTGCATATCGGCTACAACTTCTTCCTCGCCCGCGCCTACCAGTACGGCGACCTGGGCCAGGTCTACCCGATTGCGCGGGGCAGCTCGCCGCTGATGGTCGCCCTGCTGTCGCTGCTGTTATTGCATGACGGGCTCGGTGCCCTGCAGTTGCTGGGTTTGCTGGTTCTGGTGCTGGGCATCTGGCTGATGGCGCTGCGCGGCGGGCATCACAAGGCGCCACAGGGGGCAATGCTGGGCTGTGCGTTGATGACGGCACTGTTCATCGCCGGCTACACCCTCAGCGATGCCATGGGCGCGCGCAACAATGGCGATGCGCTGAGTTATTCGCTGTGGCTGTTCACCGTCAACGGTGTGGTGATGGCGGCGGTATTGGCCATCAGCCGTGGGCCGCGGGCCTTCCTGCAGTTGGGCCCGCACTGGCGTGGCGGGCTGGCCGGTGGGGCGATGTCGATGGCGGCCTACACCATCGTCATCTGGGCCATGACCCAGGCGCCGGTGGCATTGGTTTCGGCCCTGCGCGAGACCAGCGTGGTGTTCGCCGTGCTGCTGGGGGTGGTGTTGCTCAAGGAAAGGTTGCGGCCGATTCGCCTCGTGGCGTGCGCGGTGATCGCGGCCGGTGTTGTGGTGATGAAGTTGGCGTAGGGGTCCGCGGTGCAGCAAGTGGATTGCGAAATCACAACTTGGTGGGCTGAAGCCCACCCTACAACGCTGAAGCGGACCGCCGCCCGGCCCACCCTACAAGGACATCTGTAGGAGCGAGCTCTGCTCGCGAATCCTCAAGCACAAAAGCTTCGCGAGCAGAGCTCGCTCCTACCCAGGACCCGGGCGCAACCAGCATGTCAGGAGGCGATCCGCACCCTCGGGTCGAGCTGACTCAGCATTCTGATCGGGAACCCGAGACCCGCTTTACGGTTCTGTTGATCAACGGGTGCTGAGTAGTCGACCGTTTTTTCGTCATACGCTGCCTGCATGCTGGCCGGGCTGACTGCCTGGACGCACGAGTTTTTTGTGTCCTGCCATCCATGGCGGCCACCTCAAGGGCCGTCGCGGAGCGACGTCAAAAACTTCTCCCGGAAGTTTTTTGCCGGCCAGGCGGGCTTGCGGCACACTAGCGCCCTTCCCGAGCCACCGCTCGTTTTGCCATACAAGCAGAGTCCGTATGACCCGTTCCCCCTTCCGCCGCCTCGTCTTCGGATCGTTGCGCCGCCTGCTGTACCTCTGGGTACGCTCGGAAACCATCAACCAGTCCGCCTTCACGCTCAAGCTCGACCGCAGCAAGCCGGTGTTCTACGTGCTGCAGCAGCCGTCGGTGAGCGACCTGGCCGTGGTCGATCGCGAGTGCACCAAGGCCGGCCTGCCGCGCCCGGTGTTGCCGGTAGCGGTCGGGGAACACATCGAGCCCGCCGCCTTCTTTTACCTGACACCGGAGCCGGACTGGTTCGGCCGCCAGGACAAGCGCGGCATCTCGCCGACCCTTGATCGCGTGGTCACCGCCCTCAGCCAGCATGCCGTGGATGACGCACAGATCGTCCCGGTCAGCGTGTTCTGGGGCCAGTCGCCGGACCGCGAAACCAGCCCATGGAAACTGCTGTTCGCCGACAGCTGGGCGGTGACCGGGCGCCTGCGCCGGCTGGTCAGCATCCTGATTCTCGGGCGCAAGACCCGCGTGCAGTTCTCCACACCAATTCACCTGCGAGAATTGGTCGAGCAGGACAAGGGCCAGGAGCGCACCCTGCGCATGGTGCATCGCATCCTGCGCGTGCACTTCCGCAACCAGAAGGCAGCGGTGATCGGCCCGGACGTGTCGCACCGGCGCAACCTGGTCAAAGGCCTGGTACATGACCCGATGGTGCGCCAGGCGATTGCCGAGGAAGCCGAACGCGAGAAGATCAGCCTGGAGAAGGCCGAAACCCAGGCGCTGCGCTACGGCAATGAGATCGCCTCGGACTACACCTACACGGTGATCCGCTTCCTCGAGCTGGTGCTTTCCTGGTTCTGGAACAAGATCTACGACGGCATCAAGGTGCACAACGTCGAAGGTGTGCGTGACATCGCCCAGGGCCATGAGGTGATCTATGTGCCCTGCCATCGCAGCCATATCGACTACCTGCTGCTGTCCTACCTGCTGTTCCGCAATGGCCTGACGCCGCCGCACATCGCCGCCGGCATCAACCTCAACATGCCGGTGATCGGCGGCCTGCTGCGCCGTGGCGGCGCCTTCTTCATGCGCCGCACCTTCAAGGGCAACCCGCTGTATACGGCGGTGTTCAACGAATACCTGCACACCCTGTTCAGCAAGGGTTTCCCGGTCGAATACTTCGTCGAGGGCGGCCGCTCGCGTACCGGACGCATGCTGCGGCCGAAGACCGGCATGCTGGCCATCACCCTGCGCAGCTTCCTGCGCAGCAATCGCCTGCCCATCGTCTTCGTGCCGGTGTACATCGGCTACGAACGCGTGCTGGAAGGCCGCACCTACCTGGGCGAACTGCGTGGCGCGAGCAAGAAGAAGGAGTCGATCTTCGACCTGTTCAAGGTGCTCGGCGCCCTCAAGCAGCGTTTCGGCCAGGTCTCGGTGAACTTCGGCGAGCCGATCAAGCTGGCGGAGTTCCTCGACCAGCAGCAGCCCGGCTGGCGTCAACAGGAGCTGGCCCCGCAGTACCGCCCGGCCTGGCTCAACGACACCACCAACCGCCTGGGCGAGCGCGTGGCGCGTCACCTCAACGAGGCGGCGTCGATCAACCCGGTCAACCTGGTGGCGCTGGCGCTGCTGTCCACCAGCAAGCTGGCCCTGGACGACCGAGCCCTGGCGCGTGTGCTCGACCTGTACCTGGCGCTGCTGCGCGCGGTGCCCTACTCACCGCACACCACCCTGCCGGAAGGCGACGGCGCAGCGCTGATCGAGCACGTCAAGGGCATGGATCTGCTGGCCGAACAGAAGGACGCGCTGGGCAAGATTCTCTATCTGGATGAGCAGAACGCCGTCCTGATGACCTACTACCGTAACAACGTGCTGCACATCTTCGCCTTGCCGGCGCTGCTGGCCAGTTTCTTCCAGAGCAGTGCGCGGATCAGCCGCGAGCAGATCCTGCGCTACGCCGGCGCGCTGTATCCGTATCTGCAATCCGAGCTGTTCATCCGCTGGGAGCAGAGCGAGCTGGAAGGCGTGATCGACCAGTGGCTGGCGGCCTTCGTCGAACAGGGCCTGCTCAAGGTCGAGGGCGACGTGTACGTGCGCCCGGCGCCCAGCTCGCGCCAGTTCGTGCTGCTGACCTTGCTGTCACGCTCGGTGGCTCAGACCCTGCAGCGCTTCTACATGGCCATCGCCCTGCTGCTCAACGCCGGGCAGAACGCGATCAGCGCCGAGGAGCTGGAAGACCTGTGCACGGTCATGGCGCAGCGCCTGTCGATCCTGCATGGTCTGAACGCGCCGGAGTTCTTCGACAAGAGCCTGTTCCGTCACTTCATCCAGAGCCTGCTGGATCAGGGCGTGCTGCGCCAGGACGAGGCCGGCAAGCTCAGCCATCATCCGCTGCTCAGCGAGCTGGCCGAAGGCGCCGCCAAGCGCGTGCTGCCAGCGGAGATTCGCCTGTCTATTCGTCAGGTAGCGCTGGATCGCAATGAGGACGAGCCGGCCGCACCGTGATGTGTGTAGGGTGCGCTGTGCGCACCTTCGAATCACCGTAGCCACCGGTGCGCACAGCGCACCCTACCGCCCCGCTACTGCCTCGGATGGATGTCACGTGTTACATCCACTATGGCGGAGGCTCAGAACAAACAGACGAACCTGTCATGGGTTTGGCAGTCAGTGATAGACCACATACCGGCAGGAGGCCCTGGCCATGATCGATTCCCTGATGTTGAGCGCTGCACGCATCACCACGCTGGCGACTGGGCAGGTACTGACCAACGCCAGCGGTTTCTTCTTCCGCCGGGATCAACGGCTGTTCCTCGTCACCAGCCGTCACGTGATGCTCGACGAGCCGAGCGGCCATCAGCCGGATAGCCTGCAGATCGAGCTGCATACCGACGCAGACAACCTGGCCAGCACCGTCAGCTTTTCCATCCCGCTGTACGACGGCGACCAGCACCTGTGGCGTCAGGGCATGGATGGCGCGGGCGAGATCGACGTGGCGGTGATCGAACTGGATCAGTCCGCCCTTCCCGACAACGGCGCTTACCAGGCCTTCACCCCACAGCACCTGCTGCAAGCAGACGAGCATGTGGAAATCGGCTCGACGCTGCTGGTGGTGGGCTTCCCGCTGGGTTTTCAGGACACCCTGCACCGCATGCCGGTGGCACGCCATGCCGGGCTGGCTTCGTCCTTTGGTTTGCGTTTCCACGGGCTGGGCTACTTCCTCACCGACGGGCGCACCCATCGCGGCCTGAGCGGCGCGCCAGTGGTCAAACGCGCCAGCGTCGAGGGTGAACTGCCCTGGCATCTGCTCGGCATCCACTCCACGCGCCTGTTGGGCAATCGAGACGAGGATCAGGACGAGGCCCTGGGGCTGAACTGCACCTGGTATGCCGATATTCTGATGACGCTGACCGAATAATCGCCCGGCGTCATCGCCAGAGATGACTGCCAGGCTCGCCGGCAAGCGGGCTCCTACAGAACAAACCACGCCCCGTAGGAGCCCGCTTGCGGGCGATAGCCAGTAGCCGGATGTAATCCGGGCCCAAGAAAAAACCCGCCGTGCGCATCACGCAGGGCGGGTTTCTTTACAGCGGTTATAGCCTTACAGAGTCACTGCAGCCGGTTCGGGCTCAACGGCCATTTCCACGTCCGGCGCCACTTCGATGTGCTGCAGTTCGAGACGCTCGCTGCTCCACTGGCGGATGCGGTTGGTCAGTGCCAGGTCGTCGTTCAGCTTCTGACCGTAAGACGGGATGATCTCCTTCAGGCGCTCCTGCCACTCAGGGGTGGCGACCTTGTCGGCGAAGGCCTTCTCGATCAGGTGCAGCATGATCGGCGCGGCGGTGGAAGCACCCGGCGAGGCGCCAAGCAGCGCGCTGATGCTGCCGTCGGCAGAGGTCACCACTTCGGTACCGAACTGCAGCACGCCGCCCTTCTCGGCATCCTTCTTGATGATCTGCACGCGCTGGCCGGCATTGATCAGCTCCCAGTCGGCGTCCTGCGCCTCGGGGAAGTACTCGCGCAGCGAGGCCATGCGGTCTTCCTGGCTGAGCATCAGTTGGCCCATCAGGTAGGTGCTCAGCGACCAGTTGTCCATGCCGGCGTTGACCATCGGCATGAAGTTGTCAGTGGTCATGCTGCTGAACATGTCGAGCAGCGAGCCGTTTTTCAGGTACTTGGTGGAGAAGGTGGCGAACGGGCCGAACAGCAGCACGTTCTCGCCGTCGATCACGCGAGTGTCCAGGTGCGGCACGGACATGGGCGGCGAGCCGACCGACGCCTTGCCGTAGACCTTGGCCAGGTGCTGGGCAACCACGTCCTGATTACGCGTCATCAGGAACTGGCCACCGACCGGGAAGCCGGCGTAGCCCTTGGCTTCTTCGATACCGGATTTCTGCAGCAGCTTGAGCGCGCCACCACCAGCGCCGATGAAGACGAAGCGCGCGTTGATGCTCTGCTCGGCGCCGCCCTTGGCCAGGTCGGCGACGATCACGCGCCAGGTGCCGTCATCGTTGCGCTTGAGGTCGCGGACTTCGTGCTCCAGGTGCAGGCTGGCCTGCTCCTTGCCGATCAGCGAGTCGATCAGCTGACGGGTGATCTCGCCGAAATTGACGTCGGTGCCGATGGCCATGCGGGTGGCGGCGACCTTCTGCTGCGGATCACGACCTTGCATGACCAGCGGTACCCACTGGGCGATCTGCGCGTGATCCTCGGTGAACTCCATGCCACGGAACAGGTTGCTGTGCTGCAGCGCAGCATGGCGCTTGCGCAGGTATTCGACGTTGTCGTCACCCCAGACGAAGCTCATGTGCGGGGTGATGTTGATGAAGCTCTTGGGCTTGCTCAGCACCTCACGCTCGACCTGGGTGGCCCAGAACTGCTTGGAGATCTCGAACGACTCGTTGATCGCGATCGCCTTGCTGATATCGATGCCACCGTCGGCGGTTTCCGGGGTGTAGTTCAGCTCGCAAAAGGCTGAGTGGCCGGTGCCGGCATTGTTCCAGCCGTTGGAGCTTTCGGCGGCTACCTGGTCGAGGCGCTCGTAGATTTCGATGCTCCAGTCCGGCTGCAGCTCGTGGAGGTAGGTGCCGAGGGTGGCGCTCATCACGCCAGCGCCGATCAGCAGCACGTCGACGGTTTTCTCGGGCTCGCGGGGCTTGGAGCAACCGATCACGCTGAGACAAAGCAGCGTCAGCAGGATTTTCTTCATGGGACAGTCCAGTTCATCGCACGACGACAACAGCCGTGCTGGCAAGGTTTCGGGCAGCGGCCGTTTGGGCCGCACATGGGCGATAGCCGCAGATCTGCGGCGCGGCGGGAGGAAGGGTATTTCCAGGCCTCTTGGCGGGCGTATTCCGATCGCGCCGCGTGCTGGAGCAATATGCGTGCCGCTGAAAGGATTCAGCAGTCCCTGTGCGGCTTTCTGCCACACAGCCAGCACGGGGCTGGCGGGAACTCGCCAGATCCACCGGAGGAGCCCCCTGGAAATGGCGGAATCCCGCCCGAATCAGGCTAGCAGCAGTGGCAACAGCAAGGCAGTGCCGATGCCCAGCAGGCTCATCGCCAGGGCGGCGAAGGCGCCGCACTCCTCACCCTCCTGCAAGGCATGCGCGGTGCCGATGGCATGGGCATTGATGCCGTAGCTCAGGCCGCGTGCAGCCGGATGATCCACCCCTGCCCAGCGCAGCAGCAGCGGCCCCATGGCCGTGCCAATCACGCCAGTGAGCATGACCATCACCGCAGCCAGCGAAGCGACGCCGCCGATCTGCTCGGCCACCGGCATGGCAATCGGCATGGTCACGAACTTCGGCGCCAGGCTCATCACCACGCTCCAGTCGGCGCCCAGCGCCCAGCCGATGGCCAGGGTCAGCGCTACCGACAGCACGCCGCCGGCAGTGAGGGTGATCATCACCGGCCAGAACAGTTGGCGGATGCGCTTGATGTTGTGCTGCAGCGGCACCGCCAGCGCCACGGTGGCCGGCCCCAGCAGCCAGGCAACGGGCTCGGCGCCAGCGCGGTAGGTGGCGTAATCCACGCCGCATAGCAGCAAGGTGGCGACGATCAGCGTCACCGATACCAGCACCGGCTGCAGCAACAGCCAGCCGCTGCGGCGATAGAGCCAGGCGGCGATCAGAAACGCCGCCAGGGTCAGGGCGATGGCGAACAGCGGGTGATGAGTCAGCAATGTCATCCCTTGCGCTCCTGACGGCGGATCAGCGTCTGCAGCAGCCAGCCACAGAACGGCACGGTCACCAGCAGCGACAGCACCAGCGCCGTGGCGATCACCGGCAATTCACCGAGCAGCAGGTCGCTGCTGGTCATGATCCCGGAAGCCGGCACGGCCAGCAGCAGCGGCAGGTAAGGCAGCAAACCACCGGCAGCCTGTTGCAGCGGCTCAGGTACGGCGCCGCGCCACATCAGCCAGACCGAGAGCAGCAGCAGGCCAATGATCGAGGCCGGCAGCATCGGCAACAGCCAATGATTGAGGGCTATGCCGAACAACTGCAGCAATACCAGCCAGAACAGGCCACGCACCATCATGATCTCGACTCCTCCTTACGGCGTCCCCGACGAAACAGCGGACGCGGCTCGATAACCGAGCGACCATACAACACACTGAGCCCTTGCAGGCCCTTGAGTGCATCTTCCAGCGATTTGTCGGCGCGCACGGCGAAGGCATCGAAGCCGCACTGGCGCATGTGCGCCAACTGGTCGCGTAGCACATCACCCACCGCGCGTAACTCACCGCGCCAGCCCAAACGGGTGCGCAGCAGGTAGGCCTGGCTGTAACCTCGGCCGTCGCGGAAGCTGGGAAAATCGATGGCGATCAGCGGCAGGCTGGCCAGCAACGGCTGCAGTGCCTCCGGCTCGTCGTCCACCTGCAGCAGCAGGCCGTCGGCGCTGACCGCCCTGCCCTGCAGTACCTCGGCAGACTGCCGTTCGCGCCAGGCGGCCAGCGGCAGGACCAGTGGCGCGTCAGCCTCAGCGTCGAGTTGCCAGGGATCATCGTCGACGATGCAGGCCTGGCCCTCGACCAGGCGAATCAGGTTATTCATGCCACCTCCTCGCGGCTGTAGACGTTCGCCTTGAATGGCTCCAGACCGATGCGCTGGAAGGTGTCGAGAAAACCTTCGTTGACCTCCCGCTGATCGACATAGGTGCGCACGATGCGCTCGATCACCTCGGGCACCTGCTCGGCGGCGAACGACGGGCCGATCACCTTGCCAAGCGCCGCCTGCCGGCCCTGACTACCGCCGAGAGTCAGCTGGTACCACTCGCTGCCGTTCTTGTCGACGCCAAGGATGCCGATGTTGCCGATATGGTGATGGCCGCAGGCGTTCATGCAGCCGGAGATGTTCAGGCTCAGCTCGCCCAGATCATGCAGGTAGTCGAGGTCGTCGAAGCGCTGCTGGATCGCCTGGGCAATGGGGATCGACTTGGCGTTGGCCAGCGAGCAGAAGTCACCGCCGGGGCAGGCGATGATGTCGGTCAGCAGGCCGGCGTTGGCGGTGCCCAGCCCGACCGCCTGCGCTTCGCTCCACAACGCATGAAGGTCGCTCTTGCGCACGTCGGGCAGCACCAGATTCTGTTCGTGGGCGACGCGAATCTCGCCGAAGCCGTAGCGCTCGCTCCAGTCCGCCAACGCTTCCATCTGTTCGGCGCTGACGTCGCCGGGCGGCGCACTGATGCCCGGTTTGGTCGACAGCACCACGCTGAGGTAGCCGGGCACCTGATGCGCCATGACGTTGCGCGAGACCCAGCGGGCGAAGGCCTCGTCGCGCGCCAGATGGGTGCCGAAGTCGAGGTCGAGGGCGTCCTGCGGCACGTAGGCCGGTTTGCGGAAGGACGCCGCGACACGCTGGTACTCGTCCTCGGTAAGGCGTGCCGGGCCGTCCTTGATCGGCTGCCACTCGCGCTCCACCTCGGCGGCGAAGGACTCGATGCCAAGGGCTTTGACCAGGATCTTGATGCGCGCCTTGTACTTGTTGTCGCGCCGGCCATGGCGGTTGTACACCCGCAGGATGGCCTCGACGTAGGACAGGCAGTCCTGCCAGTGCAGGCCCTCGCGCAGAGTCTGGGCGATGATCGGCGTGCGCCCCAGGCCGCCGCCAACCAGCACACGCAGGCGCAGCTCGTCGGCCTCATCACGGTACAGTTGCAGGCCGATGTCATGTACCTGAACGGCGGCGCGATCCTGTTCGGCGGCGCACAGGGCGATCTTGAACTTGCGCGGCAGAAACAGGAATTCCGGGTTGACCGTCGACCACTGACGCAGGATCTCGGCCAGCGGGCGTGGGTCGAGGTATTCGTCGGCGGCGACCCCGGCAAACGCCTCGGTGGTGATGTTGCGCACGCAGTTGCCCGAGGTCTGGATGGCATGCATGTCGTGCTCGGCCAGCCAGTCGAGGATGTCCGGCACGCGCTCCAGCTCGACCCAGTTGAACTGGATGTTCTGCCGCGTGGTGAAGTGGCCGTAACCGCGGTCGTACTCGCGGGCGATATGCGCCAGTGCACGCATCTGCTTGGCCGACAGAGTGCCGTAGGGGATAGCCACACGCAGCATGTAGGCATGCTTTTGCAGGTACAGGCCGTTCTGCAGGCGCAGCGGCAGAAACTCCTCCTCGCTCAGTTCATCGGCCAGGCGCCGCTGGACCTGGTCGCGGAACTGGGCGACGCGCTCGCGCACCAGTGCGCGGTCATAATCGTCGTATTGGTACATACCGGCAGGCCTCCTGATCACGGGGCGTCGACTATGCCTGCCGAATGTGCGTCGAAAACAGCGCCAGAAAAGCTCTAAAAAACCGGATCAGATCAATCAGGCAGTGCTCGCCATCAGCTGCTGATTGGCGCGGCGCGATGTCGCAGGGCGATCGCTGTGCTGCTCGGATTGATAACCCTCGACGACAGACGCTGCGAGACCTGCAGCGCTGCCTGCTGTTTTTCCTGACGCCCTGGCAGCGGATCTGATCCGCTTTTTTATCGAAAACCTGAGTCTGTTTTGCGATCAGTTGCCCTCGGATCATGGCGCCAGCCTGAATAAACGCCTGATGAGGGCAACGACATGACCGATCTGATCCCCGTGCGCAGCGTCGAGACCATCGACCCCGCCAAACCCATCCGCCTGACACCGGCCCAGGCCGGCGGCCCGATCCACACGCGCAGTTTCAGCGGGCGCTTTCGCAACTTGCGTCTGCTCGGTGCCGGCCTGCTGTTCTTGCTGTTCTTCGGCACCGCCTGGATCGACTGGAATGGCCGCCAGGCCGTGCTCTGGGATCTGGACAACCGCCAGTTCCACATCTTCGGCGCGACCTTCTGGCCGCAGGACTTCATCCTGCTCTCGGCGATCCTGATCATCGCCGCCTTCGGCCTGTTCTTCATCACCGTACTGGCCGGCCGCGTCTGGTGCGGCTACGCCTGCCCGCAGAGCGTGTGGACCTGGGTGTTCATGCGCGTGGAGCAGATCACCGAAGGTGACCGTGGCCAGCGCATCAAACTCGACGCCGCGCCCTGGTCGCTGCAGAAACTGGCCCGGCGCAGCGCCAAGCACGGCCTGTGGCTGGCTGTCAGCGTGGCCACGGCGATGGCCTTCGTTGGCTACTTCACTCCGGTACGCCAGCTGACCACCGACCTGCTGACTCTGGAGATGGGCGCGACCACCGCGTTCTGGGTGCTGTCGTTCACCGCTGCCACCTACATCAACGCCGGCTGGCTGCGGGAGAAGGTGTGCCGCGACATGTGCCCCTACTCGCGCTTTCAGAGTGTGATGTTCGACAGCGATACGCTGGTCATCTCCTACGACGCCGCCCGTGGCGAAAACCGTGGCCCACGCCGTAAGGACGCTGATTACAAGGCCGAAGGCCTGGGCGACTGCATCGACTGCACCATGTGCGTACAGGTCTGCCCCACCGGCATCGACATTCGCGATGGTCTGCAACTCGAATGCATCGGCTGCGGCGCCTGCATTGACGCCTGCGACAACGTGATGGACAAGCTCGGCTATGACCGTGGTCTGGTGCGTTACAGCTCCGAACACGAGCTAGCCGGCGGTACGACCCACTGGCTGCGCCCGCGACTGATCGGCTATGCGGCGATGCTGGCGGTGATGATCGGCGCCTTCGTCTGGGCCCTGGCCGAGCGCCCGCTGATCTCCCTGGATGTGACCCGTGACCGTGGCCTGTTCCGCGAGAACGCCGTGGGCCAGATCGAGAACATCTACAGCTTGAAAATCATCAACAAGACCCAGCAGCCGCGCAGCTATGCCATCAGTCTGGTCGAGCCCGGTGACTTCGAACTGCACGGCCCGCGCACGCTGAACCTGGCTCCAGGGGAAATTCGCGACCTGCCGGTAAGCGTCGCCCTGACGGCCTCGCACAACGCTGCCGGGCCGCAGACCCTGCGTTTCGAAGTGCGCGACCAGGCCGATTCGCAGAGTCATGTAAGCACCAAGAGCACCTTCTTGGCACCGCTGCGTTGAGGCGCAGTAAACCGTGCTGCTCACCTAACGAAAGGTGGACACGATCAATCCCCTCTCCCCCACGGGGAGAGGGCTAGGGAGAGGGGGTAACGGTTACACGGAGGTGTATCTAACCCTCTCCCCCGGCCCCTCTCCCATGAATGGGAGAGGGGAGCAAGCGTCGTAGCCCGGATGCAATCCGGGGCGATTCGAGATACGTCCCCCCCTTCACGAGGCACTGCCATGTCTGCCGCTCACCCCGTAAAGTGTTCGCCCATACCCTTTGCGGCGGTGAACCAGGACAGGATGAAACGCTACGAAAAATTTGCCGACGAGATCGCCGAGCTGATCCGTACCGGCGTGCTCGGCCCCGGTGAGAAGGTGCCGTCAGTGCGTCATGCCAGCCGCACCTACGGGGTCAGCCCATCCACGGTGTTCCAGGCCTACTACCTGCTGGAAGATCGTGGCCTGATCCAGGCCCGCGCACGCTCCGGCTACTTCGTTCGCGAGCACGCCAAGCGCCCGCTGCACGAACCGGAACTGACCGCCCACGCCGCGCAGACCACCGAAGTGGACGTCAGCGAACTGGTGTTCTCGGTGCTCGCTTCGCTGAAGGACCCGCACACCGTCGCCTTCGGCTCGGCCTTTCCCAGCCCCGACCTATTCCCCCTGCCGCGCCTGGCCAAGAGCATGGCGCACGCCCTGCGCATGCTCTCGCCGCACGAGATCATCGCCGACATGACCGCAGGCAACGCCGACCTGCGCCGGCAGATCGCCCTGCGCTACATGGTCAGCGGTGTGATGCTGCCGATGGAGGAGCTGGTGATCAGCAACGGCGCCATGGAGGCACTCAACCTCTGCCTGCAGTGCGTGACCCAGCCGGGCGACCTGGTGGCCATCGAATCACCGACCTTCTACGCCTGCCTGCAGGTGCTGGAACGGCTGCAGCTCAAGGCGGTGGAAATTCCCGTGCACCCGCGTGAGGGCATCGACCTGGGCGCCCTGGCCGAAAGCCTCGAGCAACTGCCGATCAAGGCCTGCTGGTTCATGAGCAGCCTGCAGAATCCGCTGGGCGCGAGCATGAGCGAGGCCAAGAAGCAGGCGCTGTACGAACTGCTGGTCGAGCATCAGGTGCCGCTGATCGAGGACGATGTGTACGCTGAGCTGTACTTCGGCAGCCACCCGCCCAAGCCGGTGAAAAGCTTCGACCGCGAAGGGCTGGTGATGCATTGCAGCTCCTTCTCCAAGAGCCTGGCGCCGGGCTATCGCATCGGCTGGGTGGCCGGTGGGCGCTATGCCGAGCAGATCGCCCGGCTCAAGCTGATGACCACCATCTCGCCGTCGGTGCCGGCGCAGGCGGCGCTGGCCGACTACCTACAGCACGGCGGCTACGATCGCCACCTGCGCAAGCTGCGCCACGCCCTGGAAATGCAGCAGAGCGCGATGCTCGCCTCCGCCGCCCGGCACTTCCCGGCCAGCACGCGGGTCACGCGGCCGGCGGGCGGCTACTTCCTCTGGTTCGAATTTCCCGAGCGCCTGGACTCGCTGCAACTGCTACGCCTGGCGCTGGCCCAGGGCATCAGCCTGGCGCCGGGGCCGATCTTCTCCGCCAGCCAGGGCTTTCGTCACTGCGCGCGGCTGAACTATGGCCACCCGTGGAGCCCGCGTAGCGAACAGGCCATGGAAGTGCTCGGGCGTCTGGTGGCGGGATTGCTCTGACGCCCGGTGCGCGCGGCGCACCCTACGGATGACCTGCGCCACCTATGTAGGGTGCGCCATGCGCACCGACTGATTTAAAGCGGGCACATCCTAGGAGCGCTCTACTTCCACCAATACTCCACCTGTACGCCGAAGTTGGAGCCGTTGCGCGCGCTGCCGAAGGCGCCGTTCTCGGACAATGCCGAGCCGTCGGCCAACAGGTTGGCGGCCTGCTGCGCGGCGCGGTTCCAGCTGGCGTAGGTGTAGTACAGGCGAATTTCCGGGCGTTCCCAGAAACCGGGGCCAGATGGCGACCAGGTCGGCGCGATGGTGAACTTGGTCAACTTGCGCGTGCCGCCGGGCGCCTCGACCTGGTCGCGGCCGATCTCGCCGACCAGCTTGAACTGCTCGGTGAAGGCGTAGCTGGTCCGGCCACCGATGGACAGCCAGTTCTGATCCGCACCATCCGGGCGCTTGTCCTTCTGGTAGACCACCTGCACCTGGCCACCGAGACGCGGGGTCATCTGGAAGTCGAAGAACTCCACCAGGCGCCAGCTGCTGTTGCTGCTGTCGAGGGTCGGATCGCCGGTGTAACCCAGCGCGGTGCCCGGCCCGCGGCCGTATTGCAGGGCGACGGTATTGACCCCGCCGAGAAAGTCCTGCTGTTTGTGTTGTGCGCTCACCGCCCAGCCGCTGTGGCTGTCGGTGCTGTCCGGCTTGTCGATGTAGCTGACGCCCACTTCCAGCTCGCCACCGGGGTTGACCTGGAAGCCGCCGACGTTGAAATCGTGGCGATTGATGTAGGGCTCCTGGTCGTAGTTGTCCTTGCGCGAAAACACGTAGCTGTACTTGAGGTCGCCGATCTTCATCTCGTCGATACCGAAACCGGTGGCGCTCTGGTTCCAGTAGTAAAAGTCGGAGATATGGATGTCGTTACGCTTGTAGAAACGCCGTCCGGCCCACAGCGAACCGCCATTGAGTGCCGGCATGTTGCTCCACTCGGCGTACATCTGGTTCATCCGCGCGAAGCCGTAATCGCCGGTGAATTTCGGCGTATGACCGTACTGATTGTAGAGCTGCGCCATGCCCTCAACGCTGATCACCGAGCCGTCATCCAGGCGAAACAGGTCCTGGCGCAGGTCCAGTTCGATGTACTGCTCGCACTCGTTGCCCAGACGGTACTTAGACTGCGCGCCCGGTAACTGGAAGCACTGCTGTGTGCCGCCGGTATCCGCCCCGCCGATGCCGCTGCGTACGTAGCCGGTGAACTCGAGGGCCTGTGCCTGCGGCGTGGCCAAAGCCAGTGCCAGCAGGCAGGGAACGCCGACAGAACAGGTGAGGGTTTGCTGTGTGGTCTTCATCGTTGCTCCTGATTGTTTTTATTGAGCGATGCTGCGGATTACCGCCGCAGCGACGGTTCTTCGTTGCCTCGAGGAGCTGTAGCGCGGATGCAATCCGGGGGTTATTGGGCAGGCCCCGGATTGCATCCGCGCTACAGGGCTAACCGAGCTTGAACTGGGCCACCTTGTTGTCAGTGGCCTCACGCTTTCCCGGACGCAGGCGCTCGCCGCTGGCGGCGTCGAACAACAGCACGCGCGCCGGATCGAACTGCAGATCGAGGCTGGCACCGGCTTGCGGCGCGGCGTCCGGCGCCAGGCGGCAGCACACCTTGGTCTGGTTGAGGCTGACGAACACCAGGGTGTCCGGGCCGGTCGGTTCGACCACCTCGACCTCGGCGCGCAGGCTCGGCAGCGTCGAGCCGGCGCCGGCCAGCTGGATCTGCTCGGGACGCACGCCGAGGATCAGCTCGCGCCCTTCCAGCTCCGCCGCCGCGCCCAGGTGCAGCTCGCAGCGCGCCTGACCGGAATCAAGCAGCCCGAAGCACTGGCCGTCGCGCACCTGCAGGCGCAGTGGGATGAAGTTCATCGGCGGCGAACCGATGAAGCTGGCGACAAACTGGTTGGCCGGGTCGTTGTAGATTTCCTGCGGGGTGCCGAACTGCTGAATGATGCCGTCCTTCATCACCGCCACCTTGTCACCCAGGGTCATGGCCTCGATCTGGTCGTGGGTGACGTACACCGTGGTGGTCTTCAGACGCTGGTGCATCAGCTTGATTTCGGTACGCATCTCCACGCGCAGCTTGGCATCGAGGTTCGACAGCGGTTCGTCGAACAGGTAGATCTTCGGCCGCCGCGCCAGCGCCCGGCCCATGGCCACGCGCTGCTGCTGGCCGCCGGAGAGCTGGCCCGGCTTGCGCGCCAGCAGATGCTCGATCTGCAGCAGCTTGGCCACCCGCGCCACCTCGGCCTCGATCTCGGCCGGCGGCAGCTTGCGCATCTTCAAACCGAAGGCGATGTTGTCCTTCACCGTCATGGTCGGGTACAGCGCGTAGGACTGGAACACCATGGCGATGTCGCGATCCTTCGGGCTCATGCCGCTGATGTCGGCGCCGTCGACCAGGATCGCCCCGCCGCTGATGCTTTCCAGGCCGGCGATGCAGTTCATCAGGGTGGATTTGCCGCAGCCGGAGGGGCCGACCAGGATCAGGAACTCGCCGGAGTCGATGGCCAGTTCGATGTTCTTCAGGGTGTCCGCCAGGCCGCTGCCGTAGGATTTGTTGACGTTGCGCAGTTCGAGGGTAGCCATGGTTATTACCTCAACCTTTGACGGCGCCGGCCGTCAGGCCGCGCAGGAAGTACTTACCGGCCAGGATGTAGACCAGCAGGGTGGGCAGCCCGGCGATCATCGCCGCGGCCATGTCGACGTTGTATTCCTTGGCCCCGGTGCTGGTGTTGACCAGGTTGTTCAGCGCCACGGTGATCGGCTGGGTGTCGCCGCTGGCGAACACCACGCCGAAGAGGAAGTCGTTCCAGATCTGGGTGAACTGCCAGATCAGGCAGACCATGATGATCGGCACCGACATCGGCAGCAGGATGCGCGCGAAGATGGTGAAGAAGCCGGCGCCGTCGAGGCGCGCGGCGCGTACCAGCGCCTCGGGAATGCTCACGTAGAAGTTGCGGAAGAACAGCGTGGTGAAGGCCAGGCCGTAGACCACATGCACCAGCACCAAGCCTTCGGTGGTGTTGGCCAGGCCGAGCTGGCCGAGGGTGAAGGATGCCGGCAGCAGGATCACCTGGAACGGCAGGAAGCAGCCGAACAACAGCAGACCGAAGAACAGCTGCGAGCCGCGAAAGCGCCACATGGCCAGCACGTAGCCGTTCAGCGCGCCAAGCAGCGTGGAGATCAGCACCGCCGGAATGGTGATCTTCACCGAGTTCCAGAAGTAGCCGCCGACGCCGTCCCAGGCCTTGACCCAGCCGATGACAGTGAACACGTCCGGGATCGACAGCAGGTTGCCACTGCGGATGTCGTCGGGGGTCTTGAAGCTGGTCAGCAGCATCACCAGCAGCGGCACCAGGTACACCGCGCAGGCCAGGATCAGAGTGGCGTGAATGGCCAGGCGGCTTAAGCTCATCGCCCTTATCCGGCGCGGCGCGACTTGCGCGTTAATGGCATGACTAGTCATGGCGTTTGCCTCGCAGTTCGGAATACAGATACGGCACCAGGATCGCCAGCACCGCGCCGAGCATCAGCATTGCGCTGGCGGCGCCGAGGCCCATCTGGCCGCGGGTGAAGGTGTGGGCGTACATGAACATCGCCGGCAGGTCGGAGGCGTAGCCAGGGCCGCCGGCGGTCATCGAGGCGACCAGGTCGAAACTCTTGATGGCGATATGGGCGAGGATCATCAGCGCGCTGAAGAACACCGGGCCCAGGCTCGGCAGCACGATGCGCAGGTAGATGCTCGGCAGGCTGGCGCCATCGACCTGGGCGGCGCGGATGATCGACTGATCCACCCCGCGCAAGCCGGCCAGGAACAGCGCCATGACGAAGCCCGAGGACTGCCACACGGCGGCCATCACCAGGCAGTAGACGACGCGATCCGGGTCCACCAACCAGTCGAAGCGAAAGCCCTCCCAGCCCCAGTCACGCAGCAGCTTGTCCAGGCCCAAGCCGGGGTTGAGCAGCCACTTCCAGGCGGTGCCGGTGACGATCATCGACAGTGCCATGGGGTAGAGAAAGATGGTACGGATAAAGCCTTCGCGGCGGATGCGCTGGTCCAGCAGCACCGCCAGGAACACGCCGATGATCAGACTGATGGCGATGAACAGGCCGCCGAAGACCAGCAGGTTCTGGCTCGCCACCCACCAGCGATCGTTGTCCCACAGCCGCGCGTACTGCTGCAGCCCGACGAAGTTGTAGCTGGGCATGAAGCGCGAGTTGGTGAACGACAGCAGGAAGGTCCAGCCGATGTAGCCGTAGAAGCCCACCAGCACGATGACCATGCTCGGCGCCAGCACCAGCTTGGGCAGCCAGCGCTGCAGGACGTCCAGCGGTGAGGCTTTGGTGATGACTGCGTTTGAACTCATGGTTGACTCCGTTGCGTGCTGCGTTGATGCGTAAAACATCCGTAGCGAACCCGTAGGGCGTACTCGCGAAGCAGTACGCCGGCGATTACAGACAGCGCGCATAGCCGGCGGACTGTTTGCTGCGCTCCTGAGTCCGCCCTACCGATTGCGAGCTGCCCTGCCCCAAAACCTGAATCTCGGCGCGGCCGATCCCGTGGCGCAGGCATGAAGGCATGCGCCTTGGGTCGAAAGCTTGAAAGTGGCGGGTTACATCCGCCCTACGGCAAGGGCCGCCTAAGCGGCCCGAGCGCTCACTGCACCGCCTGGATCGCCGCCGCCAGTTGCTGGGCGGCGCGCTTGGGGTCGGCCTTGGGGTCGTTGAAGAAGTTGGTCACCACGTCGAACACCGCGCCCTGCACGTAGCTGGAAGCGGCCATGCCGTGGGCCAGGCTCGGCTGCAGACCACCATCGGCAGCGGCCTCCTTGAAGTCGGCCATGGACTTCTGCGCGCAGGCGTCGAAGCTGCTCATGTCCTGGTCCATGCGCACCGGGATCGAGCCCTTGTTCTGGTTGAAGAATTCCTGGAACTCGTTGCCCATCACCGTACGCGCCAGGTCTTCCTGGGCCTTGCGGTTGTCGGCGTTGTTCAGCTTGAACATGGCCAGCGAGTCGATATTGAAGGCGAAGCTGCCCTGGGTGCCAGGGAAGGCCAGGCATTCGTAGTCCTTGCCGGCGACCTTGCCGGCGGCGGTCCACTCGCTCTTGGCCCAGTCACCCATGATCTGCATGCCGGCCTTGCCGTCGATCACCAGGCCGGTGGCGCTGTTCCAGTCACGCCCGGCGGCGTCGGCGTCGATGTAGCCACGCAGTTTCTGCAGGGCGGCGAATACCTCGACCATCTTGTCGCCGGTCAGGGTATCGCGGTCTAGCTCGACGAAAGCCTTGCGAAAGCCCTCAGGGCCAAGAATGCTGAAGGCCAGGTCTTCGAACACCGTGCCGTCCTGCCAGGGCTGGCCGCCATGGGCGATGGCGATGAAGCCGGCCGCCTTGAGCTTGTCGGCAGCGGCGAAGAATTCGTCGAGGGTGGTCGGCGGCGTAGCGCCAGCCTTTTCGAACACTTGCGGGTTGATCCACAACCAGTTGACCCGATGCACGTTGACCGGCACCGCCACGTAGTCGCCCTGGTACTTCATCACCTCGATGACCTGCGGTGGCAGCAGGTCATCCCACTTCTGCTCGGCAGCGACGTCGTTGAGGTCGGCAAGCAGGCCCAGCTCGCCCCACTCCTGAATATCCGGGCCCTTGATCTGCGCCGCGGCGGGCGGGTTGCCGGATACCGCGCGGGTCTTCAGCACGGTCATGGCCGCTTCACCACCACCACCGGCAACGGCGAAATCCTTCCACTTGTGGCCCTGGGCTTCGACCAGTTTCTGCAGGGTATCGGCGGCGCGCTTTTCGCCACCGGAGGTCCACCAGTGCAGCACTTCGACTTCACCGGCAGTGGCGGACAGGGGCAGCAGAACAGCGAGGGAGATGGCACAGGACAGGCGAGAGATCGCTTTCATGGGATAAGACACCTTGTTGTTGTTATTCGCGAGCAAGTCGTGGTGCTTGCATTGCGAACGAGTCTACCCAGCCCCCAGAGCCCTGGGGGTAACAAAGGGTATTGGATAGTCACCAGGTCGTTACAAAGCGCCGCGAGCCGGTGACATGCAGCGCAGCGGCGCGCGCGCTGCAGTTGTGCGGCGCTGCTCACGGCTGCGCTCAACGGCTCTGGCGCGGCAACCAGAGGGTGACGCGCAGCCCTCCATCGCGCAGGTTGCGCAGGCTCAGCTCGCCGCCATGGCTATGTGCCAGGTTGCGCGCGATACCGAGGCCCATGCCGTAGCCCTGTTGCTGGCTGGCCAGACGAAAATGCGGTTCGAACACCTGCTCGAGCTTCTGCTCGGGCACGCCCGGCCCCTCGTCATCGACATGCAGGACGAACGCCTCGGCGTCATCCTCGATGTGCAGGTGCGCGCGCTCGCCGTACTTCAGGGCATTGTCCAGCAGGTTGCCGATACAGCGGCGCAGCGCCAGCGGCTTACCGGGATACAGATCACGCGCTGCGCCGTCGAGGGTCACCCGGCCCGAGCCGAGGTAGGGTTCGGTCAGCCCGTGCAGCAGGTGGTTGAGGTCCACCGGCTCGATATTCTCGTGGATGTCGGTGTCCTTCACGCATTGCAGCGCGCCTTTGACCAGCAGCTCCAGATCGTCCAGGTCGCGGCCGAACTTGCTTTGCAGGCTTTCGTCGTCGAGCAGTTCGACGCGCAGGCGCAAGCGCGTGATGGGCGTGCGCAGGTCATGGGAAATGGCGCTGAACAACTGGCTGCGCTCGGTCAGGTAGCGGCTGATGCGTTCGCGCATGGCGTTGAACGCGCGGGCCACCTCTACCACCTCGCGACCGCCGCCTTCGGCCACCGGCTCCACCTCAGCGCCCAGCGACATATGCCGCGCGGTACGTGCCAGGCGCTTGAGCGGACGACTCTGCAGGTGCACCAGCAAGCCGATGAACAGCAGCAGGAAGGCCGTGGTCAGCAGGATGAACCACAGCTGCTGGGTCGGCAGTATGGGTTCCTCCAGGCTGGTGTAGGGCTCAGGCAGCAACGAGGCGATGTACAGCCACTCCCCTGGTGCCAGTTGGATCTGCGTCACCAGCACCGGAGGATTGACCGGCTCCAGGGTCAGCGCGTAATGCGCCCAGGAGCGCGGCAGTTCGTCGAGCTTCAGGCCGCCGTTGAAGATGCGCAGATCATCCGGGCTGACGAAGGTCACCGAAATGTCGGCGGCATTGCCCAGCGCCTGGCGCAGCACTTCGGTCACCGATTCGGTCACCACCTGCTTACGCGGCGTGGTCGGCAGCAACTTCATCTGCAGCGGTCGGTCATTGAGGCTGACCACGAAGCGCGTGCCGCCCATGCTGCGCAACTGGTCGAGCACCAGCGGCCGGTAATTCACCGGCAGCGAACGAAAGTAACGCACGCTGGCCGACATCGAATGCGCCAGGCTGCGTGCCGTGGTGACCAGGCCTTCGAGCTGGGTGGCGCGCAGTTGCGACAGCCAGATGGCGCTGGACAGGGTCTGCGCCGCGAGTATCGCCAGCAGCGTGAGCAGCAGCATGCGCCCGAGCAGCGAGCGCGGCAGCCAGCGCCGCGGGTTAACGCCCATCGCCTGCCTGCAGGCTGACCGTGGCCGCCAGTTGGTAGCCGCTGCCGCGCACGGTGCGGATCAGCCGCGGCGGCTTGTCGGTGTCACGCAGGCGCTGACGCAGACGACTGACAGCCATGTCGACGATGCGCTCCAGCGGCATCACCTCACGGCCACGGGTGGCGTTGCCGATGGTGTCGCGGTCGAGAATCTGCTGCGGGTGGTCGAGAAACAGCTTGAGCAGGGCGAAGTCGGCGCCAGACAGGATCACCTCCTCGCCGTCGCGATGGAACAGCCGGTGACTGACCATATCCAGACGCCAGTCATCGAAGGCCAGCACCTCGCCGCTGCGCTCCTGAGTGAATTGCGCGCGGCGCAGCAAGGCCTTGATTCGCGCCAGCAGCTCGCGCGGGCTGAACGGCTTGCCAAGATAGTCATCGGCGCCCAGCTCCAGACCGATCACGCGGTCGGCTTCGTCGGAGCTGGCGGTGAGCATGATCACCGGCACCTGGGCGAAGCGCTGATGTTCGCGCACCCAGCGACACAGGCTGAAGCCGTCCTCGTCGGGCAGCATCACATCGAGGATGACCAGGTCGGCCGATTCCGCACACAGGCTCTGGCGGAAGGCGGCGCCGTCGGCCACGGCGCGCACCTGAAAGCCGACGCGGCTCAGGTAGGTCTCGAGCAGTTCGCGAATGTCCTGGTCGTCATCGACCAACAGAATCGATTTGCCGGGCTGGCTCATGGTCCGCCACCTTTGTTGTTATGGCTGTGTAAATCCGGGGGTCTATCAAGGGTTCTCCCGGATTGCATCCGGGCTACGCTCCGCCGCCTGTTGCAAGGCCACGCCGGCGCCGGTCAGGCCGGGGTACTCGGCCGTCACCAGCCACACCGGAATGCCGTCAAGGTAATGGCTCATGCAACCCTTGTCGCGGAAACTCTTGGCAAAACCGCTGGCAAGAAAACGCTCGGCAAAACGCGGCACCACGCCGCCGACGATATACACCCCGCCGCGTGCGCCCAACGTCAGAACGTTGTTACCGGCCACGCGCCCAAGCCAGAGGCTGAACTGCTCCAGCACCTCGGCGGCGACAGGCTCGCCGGCCAGGCCTGCGGTAGTGATGGCCGCTGGCGTCGCATGCTGCAAAGGCTGACCGTCCAGCTCACAGATGGCCCGATACAGCACCAGCAGACCATTGCCACTGAGCACGTCTTCGGCGCGCACGTGGCCCAGTTGCCGATAAAGAATTTGCCAGAGTTCGGCCTCACGCGGGCTGCCGATGGGTAGATCAACGTGACCACCTTCGCCCGGCAGCACCAGCCAGCGGCCATCGGCCTGCTCCAGCAGCGTACCGACACCCAGACCGGTGCCGGCGCCGATCACCAAGGCCGGACGGTCTGCCTGCGGCTCGCCTGGGCATACCTGCACGCGCTCATGCTCGGCGATGCGGGTCATGCCCAGGGCCATGGCGGAGAAGTCATTGATCATCAGCAAGCGGTCGATCTGCAATGCCTCGCAGAACGCCGTACGGTCGATACGCCAGTGATTGTTGGTGAAGCGGAACAGGTTGCCGCTGACCGGCCCGGCGCAGGCCAGGCATACCGAGCCGATGGACCCCGGCTGAAGGCCCTGGGCGTGCAGATAGGCGACGATGGCCTGTTCCGGCCCTGCGAAATCGGCGGTCGGCAGAACCTGCACCGCCTCCAGTTGCTCGTCACGCCACAGGGCAAAGCGTGCGTTGGTACCACCGATATCGCCGACCAGAGCCAGTTTCACGAGAACGTCTCCTGAGCGAAGGCCGTTCGCTGATCGGCAACTGCAGAAAAGTGAGGATGCATGGCATCGACTCCAAACCCGAATTATTTTTGTAGTTCAGACAACGCGCACCACAGTAAACCCGAAAATTACGCCTATCAAGCCAGCTAAAGTTGTAATAACAACAATATTTAATGCCAACTCATAGCCTGCGCCCCACACAACAGATTCAGCCCTCGGCATGATCCCGGACAATATCTGCGCCGTTGCTGCGACATAGACTCGCACCGGCGCATGGCGGGTTTCACCCGCCCTACTGGTCATCCGCACGGAGAGCTGCAGCATGTCACCCGATATCGTCATCGTCGGCGCCGGCCCGGCTGGCCTGTGCCTGGCACGCGCCCTGTCCGGGCACGGCCTGTCCATCGTGGTGCTGGAGCGCCAGGCCGAACAAGCACTGGCCGAACCGGCCTTCGATGGCCGCGAGATCGCCCTCACCCATGGCTCGCAGGCGCTGCTCGAACGCCTGGGCCTGTGGGCGCGCCTGCCCAGCGAAGAGGTTGCCGTGCTGCGCGATGCCCAGGTGTTCAACGGCCCCTCGCTGTTCGCGTTGAAGATCCGCGCCGAGCAGGCCGGCGCCGAGCGTCTCGGCCATCTGGTGGCCAACCAGGCCATTCGCCGCGCCGCCTATCAGGCCGTCAGCGAGTGCGCCGATGTGCAACTGCTGTGCGACACCAGCGTGCGCGCCATCGAGGCAAACGAGAACGAAACAAAGCTGGTGTTACAGGACGGTCAGGTGCTGCAAACGCGCCTGCTGGTCGCTGCCGACAGCCGTTTCTCGGAAACCCGCCGCCAGCTCGGCATCGGTGCGCAACTCAAGGACTTCGCCAAGACCATGCTGGTGTGCCGCATGCAGCACGAGCAGGATCACCAGCAGGTGGCCTGGGAGTGGTTCGGCTATGGCCAGACCCTGGCGCTGCTGCCACTGAACGGCCGGCAGTCGTCGATGGTGCTGACCCTGCCGCCGCGCGAAATAGAACGCCTGCAGAAACTGGACGAAGCGATCTTCACCCGCGAGATGGAAAAGCGCTTCGACCGCCGCCTGGGTGCCATGCAACTGGTCAGCAACCGCCACGCCTATCCGCTGGTGGGTGCCTACGCACGGCGCATGGTCGGCAACCGCTGCGCCCTGCTCGGCGATGCCGCCGTGGGCATGCATCCGGTCACCGCACACGGCTTCAACTTCGGCCTGATCGGTGTGCAACTGCTCAGCGACGCACTGCTGGCCGCCCATGGCAAACGCCAGGACATCGGTGCGCCTGCACTATTGGCGCGCTACGAGCGCCAGCTGCGTCTGGCTACCTGGCCGCTGTACCAGGCCACCAACCTGCTGGTGGAGCTGTACACCAATGATCACCTGCCCGCCCGCCTGCTGCGCGGCGCCGGCCTGCGTGTGGCACAGGGCCTGCTGCCGCTGAAGAAGGGCATCGCCCGCCATCTGACGGCTCGCGCCTGATCAATTACACCCACTGATCATTACGCTTGCGCTTGACCCGCAGCATGGTCGGCAGAATCAGCCCGAGCAGCAGCCCGGCACCGGCGATGCTGCCACCGTAGGCCATGTAGCGCATCAGCACCTGTTGCTGTTCTTCACCCAGTTGCGCCTGGGCATCGCGTAGCTGCGAACGGCTAGTGGTCAGCTCGGCGTCCAGCGCGCCGCGGGCAGCCTGCAGCTCGTCGATGAGTTTCTTGCGCGAGTCCAGGGTTTCCTGCATGCCTTGCACACGCACCTTCCAGGCGTCGTCGATGCCTTTGAGCTCAGCGCTGAGGTCAGCGACTTTCTGTTCCAGTTGCGGCAGACGCTCGGCCTGGCCTGGCACCGACTGCAGGTCGCGGCTGGGAATCCAGACGCTGCTGCCGCTGGCGCTACGCACCTGGCTGTAGTCGCCCTGGGTGCGCAACAGCTCCACTTTCTCCCCGGAAACCAGGGTGCCGACGATGCGGTAGCCATCGGTAGGGCCACTGCGCACGTAGGTATTGAGGCTGTCGCTGACCCAGCGCTGGTTACCAGACGTCTCTTCGGCCAGAGACGGTTGTGCGCCGCCGAGCAGGCCACCGAGCAGCAGACAGGCACCGAGAATGCGAGGTTGGAATGGAGCATGACGAGATAAAAACATGGGGCGATCTTCACGTGGCAGTCAGACGAACCCGGCGAACGGGATGGACGTTGCCGGCCACGCGCTGAACAACACGCTCGAGCATGATCCAGGCAGAATCCGCGACGTAGACGCCACACTAGCGGCAAATAGCCATCTATTCCTGCCGGTACGGGCCGACAGCAGACAGACATTGACCGCTTGCTTCGAGTTCACTCCAGGCAGGAGATGGTAGATGGACGGAAGGTGGCGTCAGCCGTTGTGGCGCTGAACGAAGGTAGAGAAATCCGTCAATGGCATCGGCCGGCCAAGCAGATAACCCTGGAACTGAGTGCAACCGTTGTCCGCCAGAAACCGCCGCTGCGCCTCGGTTTCCACGCCCTCGGCGATCACCGTCATGCCCATGCTCTGCCCCAGAGCGATCACCGTGCGCACGATGGTTTCGCTGTTGGCATCGGTGAGCACGTCGCAGATGAACGAACGGTCGATTTTCAGTTTGCTCAGCGGCAGGCGCTTGAGGTGGCTGAGGGAAGAAAAGCCGGTACCGAAGTCATCCAGCGAGAAGCGCACGCCATGTTCGACCAGCGCCGTCATCTTGCGCGTGAGGTCCTCCATGTCATGCACGATCAGCGTTTCGGTCAACTCCAGTTCCAGGCGCCGGGCATCGATACCGTGACGCTCGATCAGGCCGAGAATTTCGGCGACGAAACTGCTTTGCGAGAACTGCTTCTGGCTGATGTTCACCGCCAGGCCCAGGTCGCCAAAGAGCGGGTCATCCTTCCACCGGCGCAACTGCGCGGCCGTTTGCTCCAGCACCCACTGACCAATGGGGATGATCAGCCCGGTATTCTCGGCGTGATCGATGAACTCGCCAGGCGCCAGCAGACCGCGTTGCGGGTGCTGCCAGCGAATCAGCAACTCGGCGCCGATGACCCGCCCGGCACCATTGAGCTGCGGCTGGTAATACAGCACGAACTGCTGCTCGCGAATCGCCGCGCGCAGGTCGCGATCCAGCTCCGAGCGCTCGGCGGTGTCACTCTGCAGGATATGCAGGAGCAGGAAGAACAGCGCCATGGCGGCGACGCCCTGCACCCAGGAGCCGACGATGCGCACGTCGTCCGGCAGCGCATAAAGATCGGTGGGCCGCCAGTTGGACGCGGCCAGGGCGACGAACAGCAGCAGGCAGAACAGAGACATGCCGTAACGCAGCCAAAGGGGCTCATCGCGGAAGGCCATCAACGCGCCGACAGCCACCGGTAGCAGATAGAGATGTGTCGCACGCGGCGCCATGAGGGTCGGCGGGTCGAGCAGCAGGGTCGAGGCGACGACGATAAGGATCAGCGCACCGAACAGAATCAGGTTGGCGCTGCGGGCCTGGTTGCGCAGCGTCAGGGCGAAGACCGCCACACCGCTGAGGATGATGGTCACATCCATGATGACGATGGCCCAATAGCCGCGAGAGGAAAAGAACAGCCCCCAGAGCAGGCCCATCACGATCATCACCAGACTTGACAGCATGCGCATGCGCCGCTCGCGGCGCTGACCGACCAGAGCCAGGTCTGCACCATGCCAGAGTTTGCGAACGCGCCTGCCGAAGCTCGAGAGTGATGGCATGGTGAAATCCTGATCTGATCACTTCATTCTTGAAGCTGCCTGGCCGAATGCAAGTTTCCGGCGCAGCTTTTAACAGGCTGTTAACGCTGCCAGTGCGCCTCGCTGGCCAGTCGCTCGGCGATGAAGTCCAGCAGCAGGCGCATCGCCGGCAGCATCTGTCGACGGGTGCCGTACAGGGCATGGATGCCCAGCTCCGGCGGCCGGTAATCCGCCAGAAGCTGCACCAGACGCCCTTCGCGCAGCAAAGCCTCCACCGAATACAGCGGTTGCAGGCTGATACCGGCACCAGCCAGTGCCGCTTCCAGCAGCACCATCGACTCGTTGGCGCTGAGGCTGCCGGACACCGAAACGGCACTCGCCTCCCCTCGATGCTCGAACTCCCACAGGCTGCGGCCGAAGTAGGCGTAGGCCAGGCAGTTATGCCGGGCCAGATCCTCCGGGCGCTGCGGTGTGCCGTGTCGCGCCAGGTAATCTGGGCTGGCACAGACCACCGAGCGACACACAGCCAGGCGCCGCGCGATCAGATTCGGGTCGAGTTGATTGGTGATGCGCAGCGCCAGGTCGATGCGCGCCTCCACCAGATTGACCGCTTCGCTGCCGACCAGCAAATCGATGCTGACCCGCGGGTAGCGCTCGGTGAAGGCCTGCAGCGCATGCACCAGCCAGGCCTGGGCGAAGGACTGGCTGCAGGTGATACGCAGGGTGCCGCGCGGCGCATCATCCAAACCCTGCCCCAGTGCCTGCATGCGCTCGGCCAGGGCCAACATCTCGCGGCATTGCGGCAGCATCTGCTCGCCGGCCGCCGTCAGGCTCAAGCGCCGTGTGCTGCGGTGCAGCAAACGCACACCGGCCCAGGCTTCCAGCCCGGCGAGATAACGCGAAACCATCGCCCGCGACATGTCCAGCGCCTCGGCAGCGGCCGTCTGACTGCCCCGCTCCAGCACCTCGACGAACACCCGCGCCGCCATCAGTCGATCCATGATTTGCTCGATCCATGCAACAAATATGGCCAGCTTACGGGGCTTTTCGCTCGGCAGGTAGCGCATAAGATGCGCCGCACCCTACTCTGCCTGGAGATCCTTCATGTCCCACGTCACCCGTTTTCTCGTCGGGCTCGGCCTGCTCGCCGCTGCCAGCAGCGCCCTCGCCCAGCCGCTGACACTGGACACCTACAACCCGCGTGAAGCCGCAGTCTTTCCGGTCAGCTCGACCCTGATCAGCGGCGAGAAGGACGCCATCCTGGTGGATGCGCAGTTCTCCAACGATGAGGCGCAGGAACTGGTCGAACGTATCCGCGCCAGCGGCAAGCGCCTGACCACCATCTTCATCAGCCATGGCGACCCGGACTTCTACTTCGGCCTCGACGTTCTGACCCGCGCCTACCCCGAAGCCAAGGTGCTGGCCACGCCGGCCACCGTCGCCTATATCGAAAAGACCCGCGCGCCCAAGCTGGCTTACTGGGGATCGATTCTCAAGGACAGCGCGCCTTCCCGCACCGTTGTACCCGAAGCCCTGCAGGGCAATCAGCTGCAGCTGGAAGGCCAGCGCATCGAGGTGGTCGGGCATGACCCGCAGCACACCAGCTTGTGGATTCCCGGCATCAAGGCCGTGGTCGGCGGCGTGCTGACCAGCGCCAACATCCACCTCTGGGTGGCTGACGCGCAGAGCGTCGAGGCCCGGCAACGCTGGCTCAAGTCGCTGGATGAACTCGAAGCCCTGCAACCGGCCATCCTGGTGCCAGGCCACTACCTGGGCGAGCCGGCGATGGATCTGGCCGACCTGCGCTTCACCCGCGACTACCTGCTGGCTCTGGAGCAGGAACTGCCGAAAGCCAAGGATGCCCAGGCGCTGATCACGGCGATGAAGGCACGCTTTCCTGGGCTGCAGGATGACAGCAGCCTGGAGCTGAGCGCCAAGGTACTCAAGGGCGAGATGCAGTGGCCTTGAAGCTTTGCGCTGCCTCACGCAGCCACGTTAGCGCCCTTGTCGAACATCAGGGCCACCCCCTGCCCTGATGTTCGCACCCGTGATGCATACGCCCGACAGCGTCTCTGACCTGTCGGGCGTTGTCGTTTCAGGGCCGGCAAAACCTGTACAGCCTGCACAAGCGCCGGCGTGACTCGGCAGCCACTGCACGAACGTGCACGAAAGGGCTTGCAAAGAAGGGCAAACGGCTATACAAAAACTGTACATAGATAAATATTGTACAGCTTTGGGTAAATCGACATGCCGTCCTACCGTGCTCCGCTGCGTGACATGCGCTTTGTGTTCGAAGAATTGCTCGACGCCTATACCCTGCTGCAAACGCTGCCCGAACAGCGTGAGTTAACTGCCGACCTCGGCGGCGCAATTCTCGAAGAGGCGGCCAAGCTGGCCGAGAACGTACTCGCCCCCCTCAATGGGCCCGGTGACAAACAAGGTTGCCAGTACGACCCGCAGACCCGCAGCGTGCGCACCCCCGACGGTTTCAAGGCTGCCTATCAGCAGTTCGCCGAAGGCGGCTGGACAGCGCTGGCCTGCACGCCTCGGTTCGGCGGCCAGGGGCTGCCCCACGTACTCAACATGCTGGTGGAGGAGATGACCTGCTCGGCCAACCTGTCGCTCGGCATGTACCCCGGCCTGACCCACGGCGCCATCAACGCCCTGACCAGTCACGGCACGCCCGAACAGCAGGAGACCTACCTGCCGCGCCTGATCAGCGGCGAGTGGACCGGCACCATGTGCCTGACCGAACCGCAATGCGGTACCGATCTCGGCCTGATTCGCACCCGCGCCGTGCCGCAGGCCGACGGCAGCTACGCCATCACCGGCACCAAGATCTGGATCACCGGCGGCGAGCACGATCTGGTCGACAACATCGTCCACCTGGTGCTGGCCAAGCTGCCGGACGCACCGGACAGCGTCAAAGGTATCTCCCTGTTCCTGGTGCCCAAGGTACTGGAGGACGGCAGCCGTAACCCGGCCTTCTGTGGCGGCCTGGAGCACAAGATGGGCATCAAGGGCTCGGCCACCTGCGTGATGAATTTCGAAGGCGCCAAGGGCTGGCTGATCGGCGAGCCGAACAAGGGCCTGAGCTGCATGTTCACCATGATGAACTCGGCGCGTCTGATGGTCGGCATGCAGGGCCTGGGTGTGGCCGAAAGCGCCTACCAGATCGCCCTGGGCTTCGCTCGCGAACGCCTGCAGAGCCGCTCCATCTCCGGGCCGAAGGCCGCCGACAAACCGGCCGACCCGATCATGGTGCACCCGGACGTACGGCGCATGCTGCTGCGGCAGAAGGTGATGATCGAAGGTTGCCGCGCCCTCGCCTATTTCGCCGGCCTGCAGCAGGACATCGCCCACGGCGCCGAAGATGCCGAAACGCGCAGTCGTGCCGACGATCTGGTGCAATTGCTCACACCGGTGGTAAAGGCCTTCCTCACCGATGAAGGTTTCACCTGCGCCAACGAAGGCCTGCAGGTGCTTGGCGGCTCGGGCTTCACCGAAGACTGGGGGATCGAACAACTGGTGCGCGACAGCCGCATCACCCGCATCTACGAAGGCACCAACGGCATCCAGGCGCTGGATCTGGTGGGCCGCAAGCTCGCACTCGGAGGCGGTCGCGCCGTACGCGCCTATTTCACCCTGGTCGAAGGCTGGCTCAAGAACAATGCCGATGCCCCGCATGCCACTGCGGTGACCCAGGCACTGAAGCAACTGCAGCAGGCCACCCTGTGGCTGGCCAGCGAGGGCAGCAAGGACCCGGAGCAGGCGGCGGCAGCGGCGACGCCCTATCTGCGCCTGTTCGGCCTGACCAGCCTGGCCTGGTTGTGGTCGCAACAAGCCCAGTTGGCGCAGCGCCAACTCGATGCCGGCAGTTCGGAAACCCATTTCTATGCAGCCAAGATCAAGTCCGCCGATTTCTTCATGGCCCGCATCCTGCCAGAAGCCGACGCTCTGCTCAGTGAGATCAAGGCAGGCAAGGCGACACTGATGGCCTTCACCGACGAGGAGTTCGCCGCCTGATTGCAGACGGCACTGACAAGCTGCGCAATCCGACAACCCACCTCTCCCCTTTTTGGTTGTCGGATTTTTTTATTAAGTACTCGCGGCCAGTGTCTGGCCGCAGTGAATACCCACTGTGCAAGGAGGGATCATGGCCACCCGGACGTCGCGTCTCTGTTCGACCCTGCTGCTGACGCTGATGCTCGCCTGCAGCGTGGCACACGCCAATAGCCAGGCTGGTTGGCGTGAGCAATTGCCTCAGGCCAACCTGGTCGGCAGCGGTGATTTCAGCTGGTTCGGTTTCTCGGTCTACAACGCCAAGCTATGGAGCCCGGTGCAGCAGGTGGATTTCTCCCAACCCTTCGCTCTGGAGCTGACCTACCGACGCACCATCAGCCGGGAAACCCTGGTCGATACCAGCCTCGACGAAATACGCCGGATCAACGGCCAACCCCTCGACCGCGAACAGCAGGCCGAGTGGACGCAGCAGATGAGCCAGGCGTTCGTCGACGTGAAGGATGGCACGCGCATCACCGGCGTATTCCTGCCCGGCGAGGGCTGTCGCTTCTATGTCGACGACAAACTACAGCACGTCATCGACGATCAAGAGTTCGCCCGCGCCTTCTTCTCCATCTGGCTCGATCCGCAGACCCGCAGTCCGAAGCTGCGCGCGGCATTGCTCGGTCTCAACCCCTGAGGTATCGCATGAAAGCCCTATTGATTGTGCTGAGCAGCCTGCTGCTGATCAGCTGCGGCCAGGTCCCGGTCGAACGTTACGCCAACGAGAAACCCGTGCTGGACCTGCCCACCTACTTCTCCGGGCCGGTGCAGGCATGGGGCATGTTCCAGGATCGCTCCGGCGAAGTGATCAAGCGCTTTCATGTCGATATCCAGAGCCGCCGCGAGGGCGACAAGCTGATCCTCGACGAGCGCTTCCTGTACAGCGACGGCACCCGCCAGCGCCGGGTCTGGACCCTGACGCCCGACGGTACGGGACGCTGGATCGGCACCGCTGACGACGTGGTCGGCGAAGCCATAGGCGACGTGGCCGGTAACGCCCTGCGCTGGCGTTACCACCTCAACCTGCCGGTGGGTGACAGCACCTATGTCGTCTACTTCGACGACTGGATGTACCTGATGGACGACGACACCCTGATCAACCGCTCGGTCATGAGCAAGTTCGGTATCGAACTCGGCCAGGTCACGCTCTTCTTCCGCCGTGGCGCCGCTCAGCCATGACCCTGCACAGCCTGGGCAATGGCTACAAGGCGCTGGTGATTGGCGCCAGCGGCACCATCGGCCAGGCCTTCTGCAAGTTGCTGCGCACAGACCCCAACTGCGCCAGCGTACGTGAGCTGAGCCGTAGCAGCTCACCGGCGCTCGATCTCGAAGCTCCCGCCAGCATCGCCGAAGCCGCAGCAGCCTTGGCGGACGAAGGGCCGTATCAGTTGATCCTGCACACAGCCGGGCTGCTACATCGCCCGGGCATCACGCCAGAAAAAAGCCTGGCCGCCATCGAGGCCGATGCCTTGCAGGCCGTATTTCAGGTCAATGCGCTGGGGCCGGCTCTGGTGCTGCGCCACTTCCTGCCTCTGCTCGACAAACAGGGCGCCATGGCCATGCTGTCGGCCAAGGTCGGCAGCATCGGCGACAACCGCCTCGGTGGTTGGTACGCCTACCGAGCGTCCAAGGCGGCGCTGAACATGCTGATCAAGACCGCCGCCATCGAGCTGGCACGCAGCAAGCCCAAGGCACGGCTGCTCAGCCTGCATCCCGGCACGGTCATCTCTCCCCTGTCGCAACCCTTTCGCGGTGCCAGCGCTGCGCGTCCGGCCGATTTGGCCGCCGCTGAAATGCTGCAGGTTATCGATGCGCTGGGGCCCGAGCACAGCGGCAGCTTCCACGCCTACGACGGCCAGGCCTTGCCCTGGTGACAGCAGCCAGGCAACGCGGCTTGGACATCAGGGGCGAGGCTGGCCGGCGCCCTTGAGAAAGAACTGCTCCAGCACCGCCAGCGAACGCGCACTGGCGGCGCGGCCACGGCGCTCGGCATCGACCATGCCATAGATCAGCGACACGAACAGTTCGGTCAGCAGCTCGGCGGTGATGTCGATGCGAAAGTAGCCCTCCTGCTGGCCACGCAGGAAGAAGCTGTCCAATGCATCGGTGTAGGCGATCCAGCGCGCCCCGTCCTTGTCCGGGTCGAGGCTGTCCGGGCGGTACTGGAAGATCATGAACACCAGCAACTCGCGGTGCCTGAGGTGATTCTCGATCAGGTTGCGCAATGCCTGCGCCACATCGGCGACCTGCAGGTCGGCGTCTTCGATCACCTGATTGAGCGCTGCCTGACTGTGATTCATCAGGCGCTCGACCAGGCTGTCACGCGTGCCACAGAAACGATGCAAGGTGGCCTTGCTGACACCCGCGGCTTCGGCCAGATCTTTCAGCGTCGCCCGCGGGCGATCGACGATGGCAACAGCCAGGGCCTTGAGCAGTTTTTCATCATTGGACATCGAAGGCCCTCCGCTTGAGCAGCGCGCATTGTGCAGAAAAAGTCCCCAGACTCAACGGGGACTTACAATTTTGCTCACAGAAGATCCATATGAGTCAATATTGACTCATTTTAGCCAAAGCATGATCATTCGCGCCTTTCAAGGAAAATGGATCTCACTCCAGGTGACAGGCATGAGCACAATTCGCGGACGTTACGTTTTTTCAGTGGTCGCTCTACTGGCGGCAATCGGCCTGGCCGGCTGCGATAAAGGCGAGCAAGGATGGGGTGAGGCGCCACCGCGCGAGGTCGACGTGCTGACCGTCAAGACCGAGCCGTTCACCGTGATCGCCGAACTGCCAGGCCGTATCGAGCCGGTGCGGGTGGCCGAAGTACGTGCCCGGGTCGCCGGCATCGTGCTCAAACGCACCTTCGAGGAAGGCGCCGACGTCAAGGCCGGCGACCTGCTGTTCCAGATCGACCCAGCACCGTTCAAGGCCGCCCTGTCCCGTGCCCAGGGCGAACTGGCCCGGGCCGAGGCGCAGCTGTTCCAGGCGCAGGCCACGGTCAAGCGCTACGAGCCACTGGTGAAGATCGATGCGGTCAGCAAGCAGGACTTCGATGTGGCCAAGGCTGCCCTGCAAAGCGCCCAGGCCGACAAGCGCTCGGCCCAAGCCAGCGTGGAAACCGCGCGCCTGGACCTGGGTTACGCCGAAGTGCGCGCGCCCATTGCCGGGCGCATTGGCCGCGCCCAGGTGACCGAAGGCGCACTGGTCGGCCAGGGTGAAGCCACACTGCTCGCCCGCATTCAGCAGCTCGACCCGGTCTACGCCGACTTCACCCAGCCGGCCGCCGATGCCCTGCGTCTGCGCGCCGCCATCGCCGATGGCAAGGTTGCCGGTGCAGCCGATCAGCCCTTGTCGCTGCGCGTCGATGGCACCGATATCGAGAGCAAAGGCACCCTGCTGTTCACCGATATCTCGGTGGATCGCAGCACCGGCCAGATCGCCCTGCGCGGCCGCTTCGACAACCCGCAAGGCGTGCTGCTGCCCGGCATGTACGTGCGCGTGCTGACGCCGCAGGGGCTGAACCAGAACGCCATCCTGGTGCCGCAGCGCGCCGTGCAGCGTGCTGCCGACGGCCAGGCCAGCGTGATGCTGCTGGGCGAAGACGACACCGTCGAGGTTCGCCAGGTCACCACCGGCGCCATGCACGGCTCACGCTGGCTGATCGCCGAAGGCCTTGAGGCCGGCGACAAGGTGATCACCAGCTCGCTGGCTGCCATCAAGCCCGGCGCCAAGGTCGTGCCGCGCGAGGAAGCTGCCGCGGCAGCCGACGCGCACGCTCCACAATCCCAGGCGCAGTAAGCCGGAGAGAAGCTCATGTCCCTGTTTTTCATACGGCGCCCCAATTTCGCCTGGGTGGTCGCCCTGTTCATCTCGCTGGCCGGCCTGCTGGCCATCCCGTTCCTGCCGGTGGCGCAGTACCCCAACGTGGCGCCGCCGCAGATCACCGTGACCGCCACCTATCCCGGCGCCTCGGCGCAGGTGCTGACCGACTCGGTGACCAGCGTCATCGAGGAAGAGCTCAACGGCGCGAAGAACCTGCTGTACTTCGAGTCCACCAGCAACGCCAACGGCATCGCCGAGATCACCGTCACCTTCCAGCCGGGCACTGACCCCGAATTGGCCCAGGTGGACGTGCAGAATCGCTTGAAGAAAGCTGAGGCACGCATGCCGCAGGCCGTGCTCACCCTGGGTATCCAGACCGAGCAGGCCACGGCGGGCTTCCTGCTGATCTACGCGCTGAGCTACAAGGATGGCGGCAAGGACGACAACACCACGGCGCTGGCCGACTACGCCGCGCGCAACATCAACAACGAAATCCGCCGCGTCCCTGGCGTCGGCAAGCTGCAGTTCTTCGCCTCCGAAGCCGCCATGCGGGTGTGGATCGACCCGCAGAAGCTGGTCGGCTATGGCCTGTCGATCGACGACGTGAACAACGCCATCCGCGCGCAGAACGTGCAGGTGCCGGCCGGCGCCTTCGGCAGCACGCCAGGCTCCAGCGAGCAGCAACTGACCGCGACACTGGCGGTCAAGGGCACCCTGGACAACCCGGATGAATTCGCCGCCATCGTGCTGCGCGCCAACCAGGACGGCTCGCGCCTGACCCTGGGCGACGTGGCGCGCATCGAGGTCGGCAGCCAGGACTACAACTTCGGTTCGCGCCAGGACGGCAAGCCCGCCGTCGCCGCCGCCGTGCAGCTGTCGCCCGGTGCCAACGCCATCCAGACCGCCGAGGCGGTGAAACAGCGCCTGACCGAGTTGTCGGTGAACTTCCCGGACAACGTCGAGTTCTCGGTGCCTTACGACACCTCGCGCTTCGTCGACGTGGCCATCGACAAGGTCATCATGACCCTGGTCGAAGCCATGGTGCTGGTGTTCCTGGTGATGTTCCTGTTCCTGCAGAACGTGCGCTACACCCTGATCCCGTCCATCGTGGTGCCGGTGTGCCTGCTCGGCACCCTGACCTTCATGTACCTGCTGGGCTTCTCGGTGAACATGATGACCATGTTCGGCATGGTGCTGGCCATCGGCATCCTGGTCGACGACGCCATCGTGGTGGTGGAGAACGTCGAGCGGATCATGGCCGAGGAAGGCCTGGCGCCGGTGCCGGCGACCATCAAGGCGATGGGCCAGGTGTCCGGGGCGATCATCGGCATCACCCTGGTGCTGTCGGCGGTGTTCCTGCCGCTGGCCTTCATGTCCGGCTCTGTCGGCGTCATCTACCAGCAGTTCTCGCTGTCGCTGGCGGTGTCGATCCTGTTCTCCGGCTTTCTCGCCCTGACCTTCACCCCGGCGCTGTGCGCGACGATTCTCAAGCCCATCCCACAGGGGCATCACGAGAAGAGCGGCTTCTTCGGCGCCTTCAACCGCCTGTTCACTCGTCTGACCGGGCGCTATACCGCGCTCAACGGCAAGCTGGTGCCACGCGCGGGCCGCGTCATGTTCATCTACCTGGGCATCGTGGTGCTGATGGGTTTCTTCTACCTGCGCCTGCCGGAATCCTTCGTGCCGGTCGAAGACCAGGGCTACATGATCGTCGACATCCAGCTGCCACCGGGCGCCACCCGTGAGCGCACCTCGGCAGCCGGCGAGGAACTGGAAGAATTCCTGATGGGCCGCGACGCCATCGAGACCTCCTTTCTGGTGCTCGGCTTCAGTTTCTCCGGCATGGGCGAGAACGCTGCCATCGCCTTCCCGCTGTTCAAGGACTGGTCGGAGCGTGACGCCACACAATCACCGGAGGCCGAATCGGCAGCGGTCAACCAGCACTTCGCCAACCTCGACGACGGCGCCATGATGGCCGTGCCGCCACCGCCGATCGAAGGCCTGGGCAACTCTGGCGGCTTCGCCCTGCGCCTGCAGGACCGTGCCGGTCTCGGCCGCGACGTCCTGCTCGCCGCGCGCGACGAGGTGCTGGGCAAGGTCAACGGCAACCCGAAGTTCCTCTACGCCATGATGGAAGGCCTGGCCGAAGCGCCGCAGTTGCGTCTGGTCATCGACCGCGAAAAGGCGCGTACCCTCGGAGTGAGCTTCGAGTCGGTGAGCAGTGCACTGTCGACCGCCTTCGGCTCCGCGGTGATCAACGACTTCGCCAACGCCGGTCGCCAGCAGCGCGTGGTGGTGCAGGCCGAGCAGGCCGAACGGATGACCCCGGAAAGCGTGCTCCGGCTGCACGTGCCCAACGACAGCGGCGGCCTGGTGCCCCTGAGCGCCTTCGTCACCACCCAGTGGGAAGAAGGCCCGGTGCAGATCGCCCGCTACAACGGTTATCCGTCGATCCGCATCGCCGGCGACGCCGCCCCCGGGGTGAGCACCGGCGAGGCCATGGCCGAACTGGAGCGCATCGCCGCCGAACTGCCGGAAGGCATCGGCTACGAGTGGACCGGCCTGTCGTATCAGGAGCGGGTCGCCAGCGGCCAGGCCGTGATGCTCTTCGCCCTGGCCATCACCGTGGTGTTCCTGCTGCTGGTAGCCCTCTACGAGAGCTGGGCGATCCCGCTGAGCGTGATGCTCATCGTGCCGGTCGGCGCCCTCGGCGCGGTGCTGGCGGTGACCGCCATCGGCCTGCCCAACGACGTCTACTTCAAGGTCGGCCTGATCACCGTGATCGGCCTGGCGGCGAAGAACGCCATCCTCATCGTCGAGTTCGCCAAGGATCTGTGGGAAGACGGCTACTCGCTGCGCGATGCCGCCATCGAAGCAGCACGCCTGCGTTTCCGCCCGATCATCATGACCTCCATGGCCTTCATGCTCGGCGTGGTACCGCTGGCCATCGCCACCGGCGCCGGCGCCGCCAGCCAGCGTGCACTGGGTACCGGTGTACTGGGCGGCATGCTCAGCGCGACCATGCTCGGGGTGATCTTCGTGCCGATCTTCTTCGTCTGGGTGCTGTCGCTGCTGCGTACCAAACCTCAGCAAACCGACAACCATCCCCTGCACAAAGCGGAGTAATGCGATGACCTCTCACCTCATGCTGCGCCCCGCTCTGCTGACCCTGGCCATCTCCCTCGGCGGCTGCTCCCTGGCGCCTCACTACGAGCGGCCAGAGGCGCCGGTCGCAGCCGACTGGCAGGTGGCCGACGCCAATGGCACCCGCGCGCAAGCGCTGGACTGGCAGACCTTCATCGTCGATGCCGACCTGCGCCGCGCGGTGGATACCGCGCTGAACAACAACCGCAGCCTGCGCCAGGCGCTGCTGGATATCGAGGCGGCGCGCGCGCAGTACCGCATCCAGCGCGCCGACCGTCTGCCATCGATCAATGCCAATGCCAGCGGCAACCGTCAACGGCTGCCGGCCGACCAGTCGCAAACCGGCCGCTCGGAGGTCACCAGCGTGTATCAGGTCGGCCTCGGTCTGGCCGAGTACGAAGTCGACCTGTTCGGCCGCGTGCGTAACCTCTCCGAGTCAGCGCTGGAAACCTACCTGGCCACCGAGGAAGCGACCCGCGCCACGCAGATCAGCCTGATTGCCGAAGTGATCCAGGCCTACCTGACCCGCGATGGCGCGCTACGGCGCAAGGCGCTGGTGGAACAGACCCTGGACAGCCGCCTGGCCTCGCTGGAGCTGGTCAGCAGGCGCCGCGAAGTCGGCGCCGCCACCGCCCTGGATTATCAGGAAGCGGTCGGCCTCGCCGAGCAGGCCAAGGCCGAGCGGGAAAGCACCGAACGCCAGCTGCGCCAGGCGGACAACGCCCTGGCACTGCTGCTCGGCACGCCAGACGCCGGGCAATTCTTGCCATCGACCCCGCGCGACGAGCTGATGGTGCTGCAAGACATCGCCCCCGGCACCAGCTCGGAACTGATCGAGCGCCGCCCCGACATTCTCGCCAGCGAGCACCGCCTCAAGGCGCGCAATGCCGATATCGGTGCGGCCCGTGCGGCGTTCTTCCCGCGCATCACCCTGACCGGGTCGGTGGGCAGTTCCAGCACCGAGCTGTCCGGGCTGTTCGAGGGCGGCTCACGGGCCTGGAGCTTCGCCCCGACGCTGTCGCTGCCGATCTTCGCCGGTGGCCGCAACCGCGCCAACCTGGATCTCGCCGAAGTGCGCCAGGACGCCGCCGTGGCCGACTACGAAGGCACCATCCAGACCGCCTTCCGCGAAGTCGCCGACGCCCTCGCCGCCACCGACACGCTGCGCCGCGAAGAAACCGCGCGGCGTGCCCTGGCCGAGTCCAGCCGAGCGGCCGAAGCCCTGGCTGAAGCTCGCTACAGAGGCGGTGTGGATGACCACCTGCGCTACCTGGATGCCCAGCGCAGCAGCTTCAACGACCAGACCACGCTGATACAGATCAGCACCGACCGCCAACTGGCGCTGGCGGATCTGTTCAGGGCACTGGGCGGTGGCTGGCAGCGCTAGCCTGTTCATCTGCCACAAACGACAAGGCCACGCTGATGCGTGGCCTTGTCGTTTTCGATCGAGGCGTACTCGACCTAACCAGCCCCCAGCAGGTCGTTGGCGTCGAGCAGACGCCAGGCGATTTCCGGCCTTTTTTCCATGGCCCGGCGGATCGCCGCCGGAATGCTCTGCCGCGTCTTGCGACACAGCCCCGGATGAGCATCGAAATGCATGTGGATGCCGCGCATGCTGCGTACCTCGCCATGGGCCGGCTCGATGTGCAGGCGAATGCCCAGCTGCTCGAGCATGCGTTGCTGCATGCGCTCGAGGTCTTCCAGGCTCTGCAGGTTTTCCAGGCGATCTAGCAGGCGCTGCTCCTCGCTGCGGGTCAGCAGCAGGATACGCGTGTCGGCGCCAGGCCTGTCCAGCAGCTCGTCGCGCTGGCAGTCGCAGGCACCCGGTGGGCAGGGAGTACGCAGGGGCAATGGTGAATTCATGGCCCTGATCATAGCCATAGCCATGCGCGCTGCCCATCCACGCCCATCGGTTGGCTTGCCTACGCTGCAGACTCCGTTAAGCTCACAGCATTTCCCCCCGATGCAAGGATGAACACCATGCTGCGCCTCACCACGTTCGCCGCTGGCCTGCTGCTTTCGGCCAACGTCTTCGCCCTGTCCCTCTCCGACCTGAGCCAGCAGGACGCCAGTGGCGGCCTCAAGGATGCGCTGATCCAGGGCGCCCAGGTGGCCGTCAAGCAACTGGGCACGCCCGGCGGCTTCAGCAACAACCCGGACGTGCGCATCGAGCTGCCCGGCAAACTCGGCAAAGCCGCCAAGACCATGAAGATGATGGGCATGGGCGCCCAGGTCGATCAGCTCGAAGCGAGCATGAACAAGGCCGCCGAAGCAGCCGTGCCGCAGGCCCAGGCGCTGCTGGTCGACGCCGTGAAGAAGATGACCGTGGCCGACGCCAAGTCGATTCTCAGCGGCCCGCAGGACTCCGCCACGCAGTACCTGAACAAGAGCAGCCGCGAGCAGATCCGCGCCAAGTTCCTGCCCATCGTCAAGCAGGCCACCGACCAGGTCGGTCTGGCCCAGCAGTACAACGCCTTCGCCGGCCAGGCCGCCAGCTTTGGCGTGGTCGACGCCAAGAGCAGCACGGTGGAAAGCTACGTGACCGAACAGGCGCTCGATGGCCTGTTCGAGATGATTGCCAAGCAGGAAGCCAGCATCCGCCAGAACCCGGCCGGAGCCGCTACCAGCCTGGCGAAGAAGGTGTTCGGCGCGCTCTGAATCCCCTGGCGGCGGATGTTCTCCGCCGCCATGCTAGCAGGCCGTTGAAAAACGCAGGCGACGACTGCATGGATGCAGGAGGTAGAGCGAAGCAGGAAGCCCGAGCCGAGGCAGCCAGTGCAATACCGATGGCGGCCCCGCAAAAGCAGGCGAAAAACGGCCGGGGTCGCGACCGACTTTACGAGCTGTAAATGAGCATTTGACCGGGCTGGCGTTCCAGCCTGTTTTTAACGCAGCAATGGCAACGCAGGTAGTTTTTCAACAGGCTGCTAGGCGAATGGCAGCATCACCCGCACCTCCAGCCCGCCCTCCGTTCTATTGTCGAGACTCAGCCGACCACCATGCTCCAGCACCGTGGCACGCGCAGCCGATAACCCCAGGCCGACGCCGCCAGTGTGTTTGTTGCGTGAGGCCTCCAGACGGTAGAACGGCGCGAATACCGCCTCCTGCTGCTCCACAGGGATACCCGGCCCACGGTCGAGCACGCGGATTTCGACGCCCTCGTCATCGGCCTGCAGCATCACCTGTGCTTCACGTCCGTATCTGACGGCGTTCTCCAGCAGGTTGACCAGCATACGCTTGATCGCAATCGGCCGACCGACATAGACCTGGCGCCTGGGCACCTGTATCGCCACCTGTACGCCGGCATCCTTGAAGTCGTCGACGATGGTGTGCAGCAGCTCACTCAGGTCGAAAGCCGTCGCCGTTTCGAGGCGAGCCTCGTCACGAAAGAAATCCAGCGCCGAGTTGACCATGGACTGCATTTCGTCGACGTCGCTGAACAGCTTTGCCTGCTGCTCCGCATCCTCGATGAACTCGCCACGCAGCCGCATGCGCGTCAGCGGTGCGCGCAGATCATGGGAGATGGCCGCCAGCATCTGCGTACGGTCATCGAGAAAGTGCCGTAACCGCGACTGCATGGCATTGAACGCAACGATGACCTGGCGGATTTCCTGAGGCCCCTCCGGGGTTATCGGCGGAGCCCTGAAGTCCACGCCGAAACGCCGCGCACCCTGCGCGAAGCGCTCCAGCGGAGCAGCCAGATAGCGTGCGGCCACCAGTGCCACGGTGAGGGTCGAGATCATCATCAAGAGCAGATACACCAGACTGCGCGGTACCCTCTCCAGCCCCCATATGCGTGACGCTGTGGAGAACTCCACCCAGCTGCCATCGGCCAGTTCGATCATCAACACGTAACGACTTTCGTCACGTGGCGATGGCCAGTCCTTCGGCTCATAGGCCTCGATCCTGGCCTGCGGCCGCTGCAGCAATTGCTGCAACAAGCCAGCGCCATAACGGAAAGCAGCGTCATCGATCGCCGGAAGCTGAGCCTCACTATGTTGCCGTAACCATCGGGCGTTGAAGGCTTCATCGCTGGCGGCATCAGCCGCCTTCTGCCGCTGCTCGGGCGGCAGCGCATCGGCAATTCGGGCGATGCCAGCCATGCGCTCCATCAATCCAGCCTCCAACAATGGTGGACGCGCCCATACGCCTGCCAGCAGACTGAACAACGAACTCAGCAGCAAGGCGGTCAGCATCGACGCCAGGGTGGTCAGGGCGATCCAGCGTGCGACGGTGTCCCGCGTCAGCCAGACACCACCCTTGAGTCGCGCCAGCCATCTCATCGTTTCACCACCACACTGGGCGTGAAGAGATAGCCGATATGACGGATGGTACGAATCATCGAACTGCGCGAGGGCTCGGCATCGAGCTTGCGTCGTAGCCGGCTGACCTGCACGTCGACGCTACGATCGAAAGCGTCATAGGCTTCACCACGTGCCATGTCGAGCAGTTGCTGACGACTCAGTACACGCTGCGGATGCTCGGCGAGTACCAACAGCAGTTCGAACTCGCCAGCCGATAGTGGAATCAGGACCTTGTCCGGCGAACGCAGCTCACGGCGGGTCACATCGAGCTGCCAGCCAGCGAACTCCAGGATCGGCCGTGGCCGCTCATGCAGCACGCTGCGCACCTCGCCCGTACGGCGCAACACCGCACGCACCCGCGCCAGCAACTCGCGGGCATCGAAGGGCTTGCTCAGGTAGTCGTCGGCGCCCAGTTCCAGTCCCACTACCCGGTCACTCAGCTCGCTCATCGCCGTCAGCATGATGATCGCCATCGAGTGCTCGCTGCGCAGGCGCTGACACAGCACCAGGCCACTGTCGCCCGGCAGCATCACGTCGAGGATCACCAGATCCGGCAGTTGCCGCTCGAGCGCGCGCCATAGTGCCTGTCCGTCAGTGGCAACGTCCACGCTGTAGCCATGCTGTTCGAGAAACTTCTTCAGCAGAGCAAGAACTTCGGTGTCGTCGTCCACCAGCAACAAGCGACTCACGGCCTGCACACCCTCGATGCGTTTGCGAGCGCCTATCTAAAACCATCGAACGCCTGCCGTCATATATTTCAATCCGGCAACAAAGCTTCCTCCTGGCAACAGAGCGGACATCGCCGAGCAAAAATGGCTTGGCAGCCTCGGCGCAGTTTCCTATCGAGGTGTTCCGTATGTCCGTCACAACATTCGCATCCCCTGCCGCGCGCCCTATCATGCTCGCCATGACCATGCTGCTGGCCAGTGGTTGTGCCAGTAATCCGCCCCCCGTGATCGACTCGGCGGGCTGCATCGCCACGCCGGACTATGTGGTGAACGACCCAGCCGAATCGGTCAACCGCAGCATATTCGTGGTCAATCGAGCACTCGACGATTACCTGCTTGCCCCCGTTGCCCGCGGTTACCGACAGCTGCCTGACTTCGCCCAGAGCGGCGTGCATAACTTCGCGGCCAACTTCGGCGAGCCGATGGTGTTCATCAACGATCTGCTGCAAGGCAACCCCAAGCGTTCGATGGTCACGGCCACGCGGTTCATTACCAACAGTACCGTGGGGGTGGTGGGGCTGATCGACGTGTCGAGCCGATTTGGCCTGGAGCGTCACCGAGCCGATTTCGGCCAGACCTTCGGCGTGTGGAATATCGCCGACGGCCCCATCGTCGAACTGCCGCTGTTCGGTACGTCCAACCTGCGCGACGCCACCGGGCGTGTACTGGGTTTTGCCATAGACCCGTTCGGCAGCAACAGCGATACCCTGGATACGCTCGGCACCGTCAGCACTGTCGGCGGTACGGTCGACGGTCGTGCGCAGCGTCTGCCCATGACCGACGCGCTGCAACGGCAGCCAGACTACTACGCTGCACTGCGCGATACCGTGGCCGAACGCCGCGCGCAGTTCGTCGCGGAAGGCAAGCTCGGCGCTGCACTGGAAGCGTCCGTTAACTGCGAAGCGGAAATGGTCGATGAGCAGAACTGATGACTCGCTGCTGCTCTATCAGCGGATCAGGAATCCCGACTCGCTATCGCTGCATTGCCGGGAGGTCGATTTGCGTCTGAGCGATGACCGCTGCCATCTGGTGCTCAGTCGTTACGTCGAGCTTTACGTCAGCGAATGCACGCAATGGGAAATGGTCAGACATCACCAGGTCAGGCTAACTGATCTGCTGCGCTGGATGATTCTGCACAGCCAACGCGTGCCGCCCCGGGCTAATCCCGACGGATGAAGCACTGCAGCCCCATCGACTCGCAGGACGAAAGCCAAGTAGCCGGGCAGGTGACGGAAGACCTGCCCATGCCCATCTCACGCTTCATCAGACGCAGCAGAGTCTGTCCATTTCCGGACGCGCGAAGAAAAATCCCTGCATGTAGCGGATACCAAGCTCGATCAGCGCATCACGCTCACCAACACTTTCGATGCCCTCGGCGATGATGCGAATACCCAGGCGCTGCGCGACCAGCACGATACCGGCGACGATGGCCTGGCGCACCGGGTCCTGATCGATACCGCGGGTCAGGGCCATGTCCAGCTTGAGCACGTGCGGCTGAAACTCGGCCAGCAGATTGAGCCCGGAGTAGCCCGCGCCAAAATCGTCGATGGCGGTGGTGAAGCCCTGCTTGCCGTACTCGGCGAAGATCCGCTTGAGGTGCTCGGCATCATGGATCTGCTCGCCCTCGGTCACCTCGAACATCAGCCGCTCGCGCGGGAAGTCAAAGCGCTGCGCCGCTTCCAGCGTGGCGCGAATGCAGGTCTCGGCGCGATACACCGCATTGGGCAGGAAGTTGATGCTAAGCAGACAATCCGGGATGTCGAGCAGGCCGAGCTTGGCGGCCTGCTCGATGGCCTTGACCCGGCAGGCCTGATCGAAACGGTAGCGGTTGCCATCGTTGACCCGTCCGAGAATCTCCCCCGCCGACTCGCCGTTGACACCACGCACCAGCGCCTCGTAGGCGAACGGCCGCTGCTGCTCGATATCGACGATCAATTGAAAAGCCATTGTGAAATCGAAACCCAGGGCCTCGGCGTTACGGCATTCGGCGCAACCCACAGCCCGAAATGGCTGAGGAAAGATGCTCTGGCTGACAATATCCATAGGCTCTTCCTTATCGAACAAGACGTGGAGACTTCGTCATTGTCATCCTAGTCAAAAACGGAATGAAGCCACCTGTTTTTCCAGCGACAACGCCAGTTGCTGCAAGCCTTGTGCGGTGCGCGATGTATCGGCCACCGCCTCACTGTTCTCCATCGACATCTGTGCGATGCGCTCGACATTGCGCGCCACGTCCTGACTGGCGACCGTCTGCTCACGCAGCGCCAGGGAGATCTGATCGACCACACCGACCACGCTGGCGGAAGCCTGGCGAATGGTGACGATGGCATCACCGGCCTGACTGGCCTGCTCCACCCCGCTGCTGACCTGCTGCACACCGATTTCCATATTGCTCACCGCACTGCGCGTGCCCAGTTGAATCTTCTTGATCATCTCGGTGATTTCCTGGGTCGAGTTGGCGGTACGCTGCGCCAGCAGGCGCACCTCGTCGGCTACCACGGCGAAGCCGCGGCCCTGCTCGCCGGCCCGCGCCGCCTCGATGGCGGCATTGAGCGCCAGCAGGTTGGTCTGATCGGCGATTTCCTTGATCACGTTGACGATCGAGGAGATCTGATCCGAATGCTGGCCGAGCTCAGCGATCTGGGCCGCAGCGCCCTGCACCGTGTCAGCGATGCGCTGCATGCTGGCGAGGGTTTCCTGGATCACCGCACCGCCCTCGGCCGACTGCCTGCCCGAGTCGCTGGACAGCCCATGCGCTTCCTTGGCGTTGTCGGCGACGTGATTGATGCTCACGGTCAGCTCCTCCACCGTCGCCGCCATGCTCGACGCCGCCTGCGACTGCTCCTGAGTGGAAACCGACAACTGCGTGGAAGCACTGGAGATGTTCTGCGCAGCTTCAACCAACTGCACCGCGCCGGCACGGATCTGCCCGATCATCTCGCGCAGCCTTTCCTGCATGGTGGCGAAGGCATCCAGCAGCACACCGATCTCGTCACGGCCGGCCCGCTCGATATCCGAGTCGAGGCGCCCCTGGGCAACATTGCGTGCCACCTCCACCACCTGCCGCAAACGCCCGGCAATGCTGTGCGAGAGGAGGAAGGCCACACTAATGGCGAGCACCGCAGCGATCAGCCCGCCGACCAGCAAGATCATCAGCGACTCGGACTTGGCAGCATTCATCGACGCCGTGCGCTGCTCCAGCAACGCACGCTCCTCGCTCTGAATCTCGCTCAAGATACGGCGCATGGCATCCATCTTGACCTTGGCGCTACCTGACGAAACCAGTTCGACCAGAGCATCGAAACGCTGCGTGCCGGCGTTCACCTGGCGGCGCAATTCCAGATTACCGTTGATGTCTTCGCCCAGCCATTGATCATGCAAGGCCTGCAGCTCGCTGAGGCGGCGCTGCTGAGCAGGGTTGTCCCTGGTCAGTTGGCGCAGTTGCGCCATATGCGCCTGGAGCTCTCTCTCGCCGGATTCCATAGGGCCGAGAAACTGGTCTCGCCCGGTAATGACGAATCCCCGCGCACCGGTTTCGATATTGATCAGGTTGGCCAGCAGATCGGCAGATTCGTTGATCACGTCATAGGTGTGGATATTCAGCCGCACTGCACGCTCGACCTGGTCGAAGCCACGCCAGGTGGACAGCACCAGCAGCAGAATGATCAGCAGAACGACGCCGAACCCCGCGTACAGCTTCTGGGAAATATTGAGATTGGCAAGCATTGGGGAGACCTCTGAGTCGTCAGGGATGAACGGACAGAGGTGCGTCATTCGACTGCACCGACTGGCACTGCGCCATTATGCATATCGATACAACAATTGTACAAATTAAATCTTATGTACAACTTTAAGCAAATCCTGACATCCGGAAATGAAAAGCCCCGCCGGGCTTGTGGCCGGGCGGGGCTTTCGGTTGCCGTTGCCGATCAGGCGCAGGCGGCTTGCATCTGACGATGCGTGTCGATGAGGTGCTGCACCACGCCAGGATCGGCCAGCGTGGAGATGTCGCCGAGAGAATCGTATTCGGCGGTAGCGATCTTGCGCAGGATACGGCGCATGATCTTGCCCGAGCGGGTCTTCGGCAGGCCCGGCGCCCACTGAATGACGTCCGGTGTGGCAATCGGACCGATCTCCTTGCGCACCCAGTTACGCAGTTCCTGACGCAGTTGCTCCGATGCTTCCTCGCCCGCATTGAGGGTGACGTAGACGTAGATGCCCTGCCCTTTGATGTCGTGCGGTACACCGACCACTGCAGCCTCGGCCACTTTCGGGTGGGCGACCATGGCGCTCTCGATCTCGGCGGTGCCCATGCGGTGGCCGGATACGTTGAGCACGTCGTCGACGCGGCCGGTGATCCACCAGTAACCGTCTTCGTCGCGGCGCGCACCGTCACCGGTGAAGTACATGCCACAGAAGGTCTTGAAGTAGGTGTCGACGAAGCGGTCATGGTCACCGTACAGGGTACGTGCCTGACCCGGCCAGGAATCGATGATCACCAGGTTGCCTTCGGCAGCGCCTTCGATGATGTTGCCCAGGTTGTCCACCAGCGCCGGCTGTACGCCGAAGAACGGACGTGCAGCGGAGCCCGGCTTGAGGCCATGGGCACCCGGCAGCGGGGTCATCAGGCAGGCACCGGTTTCGGTCTGCCACCAGGTGTCGACGATCGGGCAACGGCTCTGACCGACGTTCTCGTAGTACCACTGCCAGGCTTCCGGGTTGATCGGCTCACCGACCGAACCGAGCAGACGCAGGCTGGAACCATCGGCGCCTTCGACCGCGGCCTTGCCCTCGGCCATCATGGCGCGAATGGCAGTCGGGGCGGTGTAGAGGATGTTGACCTTGTGCTTGTCGACGATCTTGGCCACGCGGGAAACGTCCGGATAGTTCGGTACGCCTTCGAACATCACGGTAGTGGCACCGTTGGCCAGCGGCCCGTAGACCAGGTAGGTGTGGCCGGTGACCCAACCGATGTCGGCGGTGCACCAGAAGACTTCGCCCGGACGGTAGTCGAACACGCGCTCATGGGTCAGCGAGGCGTATACCAGGTAGCCGCCGGTGGTGTGCAGCACGCCCTTGGGCTTGCCGGTGGAACCGGAGGTGTAGAGGATGAACAGGGCTTCTTCAGCACCCATTTCCTTGGGTGCGCAGACGCTGCCAGCCACCTTCATCAGGTCTTCGTACCAGATGTCACGATGCTGGTTCCACTTGATTTCGGAACCGGTGCGCTGCACCACGATGACCTTCTGGATGCTGCGGGTCTCGGGGTTGGTCAGGGCGTCGTCGACGTTGGCCTTGAGCGGCACTTTCTTGCCGCCACGCAGCCCTTCGTCAGCAGTGATCACCACCTTGGACTGGCAATCGATGATGCGCCCGGCCAGTGCCTCCGGCGAGAAACCACCGAATACTACGGAGTGGATTGCGCCGATGCGCGCACAGGCCAGCATGGCCACCACGGCTTCCGGGATCATCGGCATGTAGATGGTCACCACGTCGCCGCGGTGAACGTCCTGACCGCGCAGGGCGTTGGCGAACTTGCACACTTGCTCGTGCAGCTCGCGGTAGGTGATTTCCCGGTGCTCGGACGGATCGTCGCCTTCCCAGATGATCGCGACCTGGTCGCCGCGCTCTTCCAGGTGACGGTCGAGGCAGTTGTAGGAGACGTTCAGGGTGCCGTCGGCGAACCACTTGATGTCGACGTGGTGATCGTCGAATGTGGTCTGCTTGACCTTGTCGTAGGGCTTGATCCAGTCGATCCGCTTGCCCTGCTCGCGCCAGAAACCCTCGGGGTTGACCACGGACTGTTGGTACATGGCCTTGTAGGTGGCCTCGTCAGTGAGGGTCCGCGCGGCCACTTCGGGACGCACAGGGTAAAGAGACGCAGCACTCATGGAATCACCTCGACGGGGAGTTGTTTTTGTATGGTGCCTTTTGTATCCCCCGACCCTTCGTGAGGCCATTCGACCATGGTCTTACCGCTCTAAGACCATGGTCTTGAAGCCCTGCCTGGCATATGTCGAGCCAATTCAACAGCGTCATGGATACGTCGAGGCGCGCAGATAAAAAAACCCGGCACAAGGCCGGGCGCAGAGGTAGACGCGGTATCGACGGCTGCCTAGCTCATCCCCAGCCAGTTCGGCAGCGCCAGGGAGACGGCCGGGATGTAGGTAATCACCATCAGGAAGCTGATCAGCAGCATCAGCCATGGCAGCGCGGCGCGAATCACTGCCGTCAGTGGCATGCCCGTCACCGCCGAGGTGACGAACAGGTTCAGCCCCACCGGTGGCGTGATCAAGCCGATCTCCATGTTCACCACCATGATGATGCCCAGGTGGATCGGGTCGATGCCCAGCTGCATGGCGATCGGGAAGAGGATCGGCGCCAGGATCAGGATGATCGCCGACGGCTCCATGAAGGCACCGGCGATCAGCAGCACGATGTTCACCACCAGCAGGAACTGCCACGGCTGCAGACCCAGATCCACCACCCAGGCGGTGATGGTCTGCGGAATCTGCTCGGTGGTCAGCACGTGGGCGAAGAGCATGGCGTTGGCAATGATGAACATCAGCATGATGGTCAGCTTGCCGGACTCCAGCAGCACCTTCGGGCACTCGCGGATCTTCAGGTCCTTGTACACGAACAGGGCGACGAAGCCGGCGTACACCGCGGCCACGGCCGCCGCCTCGGTCGGGGTGAACATGCCGGTGTAGATACCGCCGAGGATGATCACCATCAGCAGCAGGCCCCAGAACGCTTCACGGGCGGAACGCAGCCACTCGCGGAAGCTGGCGCGCGGCAGGGCCGGCAGCTTCTTGATGCGCGCGACGATGTAGATCGCGATCATCAGCACCAGGCCGAGCATCAGGCCCGGGATCACCCCGGCCATGAACAGCTTGCCCACCGACTGCTCGGTGGCGGCGGCGTACACCACCATCACGATCGACGGCGGAATCAGGATACCCAGGGTACCGGCGTTACAGACGATGCCGGCGCCGAAGGCCTGCGGATAACCGGAACGCACCATGCCGGCGATGGCAATCGAGCCCACTGCGGCCACGGTCGCCGGCGAGGAACCGGACAGCGCAGCGAACAGCATGCACGCCAGTACCGCACCGATGGCCAGGCCACCACGGATATGGCCGACGCAGGCGTTGGCGAAGTCGATCAGGCGACGCGCCACGCCACCGGTGGTCATGAACGCACCGGAGAGCAGGAAGAACGGGATCGCCAACAGGGTGTAGTGCTCGGAGGTCTCGAACAGCTTGATCGCCAGCGAACGCACCGAGTCGGGGCTGAACAGCATGATGGTGATCGAACCGGCCAGGCCGAGCGACGCGGCGATCGGCACGCCGATGAACATCAGCAAGAACAGCAGCAGGAAGAGGAACAGAACGGTCATTGCTTGGGCTCCTCGTGCTCATTGATTTTCAGCGCATCGGCGGCTTCGTCAGCCAGGCCGAGGCCGGTCTGCTCGTTGCGCAGGATACGGACGAGGATTTCCAGGAAGCGGACGAACACCATGGCGTAGCCGAACGGCACGATCATGCCGATATGCCATTGCTGCACGCCGTAGTGGCCGAGGTCTTCGGCACCGATGCCGGCGATGAACAGGGTGTGCACCCAGTCGAAACTGCCGACCGCGATCAGGCCGGCGTAGCCCAGGCAGGCCGAGCAGGCAATTACGCCAATGACGCGCTGGATGTGGCGCGGGGCGAGCTTGACCAGGGCGTCGACACCGATGTGGCCGGCGGTACGCACGCCATAGGCCAGGCCGAAGAAGATCAGCCAGCCGAACAGCGCCTTGGTCAGGGCATTGCTCCAGGTCATCGCCTGGGCCATGTCGAGAATGGCATCGCCGATACCGAGCAGAAACTCGTTACCGCCGAAATGGTCACCCAGCCAATAGAACAGGGTGTAGAAATTGTTGAGGATCACGTAGACGAAAGTGATCAGCGTCATGGCCGC
>JAESFV010000122.1_pt1 | contig 129892 bp, 140 predicted proteins | sample 9269471 | NCBI WGS metagenome assembly JAESFV01 (sample SAMN14502647, study PRJNA617108) | algae metagenome | isolation source: Symplocastrum torsivum CPER-KK1 and co-occurring heterotrophs from... | place: USA: Central Plains Experimental Range, Colorado | collected 2001-01-01
GAACCCGAAGATCGACCGACAGCGCTCTCGACATGCCTGCCGGCCTCCATCCGGCAGACAGTGTGAATCACTTCACCCTTGATTTGGGAATCCCTCCCGATTCAATCAGGTCGGGTTCCGCTCTAAATGGCCGGCTGCCAAAAGAGACAAGGGCTGACCGTGATGCCGCACGGGGGAGGATACACAGTGGCCCGGTGGTTCGCCGTCGCGCTGATCGCAATGACCGTTACGCAGGCCATGGCCGTAGAGCGTCGGAAAGCCGAGTTCTTGCAGGACTACATCACCTGCGAGATGTGGATGAAGCACTATCGCACCTCCGCCATCGAGCTTCACGCTGCTGTGGGGCGCTGGATCGTCGATTGGCTTCGGCAGAATTCCCCAAACCGGCTGGCTCACCTCGACGACGGTGTCATCGTACAAGCGGTCGAACGCCATTGTGGTGCGCTTCCTGACCAATCCATCAGCACGGCGGTCTTTCTGTCGGGGCTCAGATTGCCTGAACCGTAAGCGGTGTTCTCAGGCCACGGCCTTGAGCGGCGGTGTGGCGTTAGCCCATGGCAGCAGATCGTCGATCTGGCTCTGGGGATGGCCGGCGACAATGCGGGCGATGACGTCGGCGAGATAGGCTTGCGGAGCGACGCCGTTGAGTTTGCTGGTCTCCACGAGCGAAGCGACGACGGCCCAGTGCTCGCCGCCGCCGTCACTGCCCGCGAAGAGCGCATTCGTACGGTTCAAGACGATCGGTCGGATGGCGCGCTCGACGACGTTAGAGTCGATTTTGATGCGGCCGTCGTCGAGGAAGCGACTGAGGCCCGCCCATTGCGAGAGTGCGTAGCGGATGGCCTCGGCAAGTTGCTCATCTGGCTGACGAGGCCGAGCCGCACCGGAGTTCAAAACGTCAATCCCGTTCTCAAGGCGCTTCAGCAGCCACCGGGGCGCGGGCCAACCCGCCCAGCTGGGGGACGGTCCTCGATACGATCAACATCGCGATGATCAAAATCGCTATCCCTAACCAGATCCAGAATTCAATCGAGGGACGCATGAGGCTAACCCGATGGACGACAGAGTAGCTGGCCATATGGCTCGGCTGCGGTACGCTGAAGGGAGCCGCGGGGTTCACATCTGGTGCGCAATTTTTTTAATCCTCGCGCTCCCCTGTCGTGATGCTGGCAGGCGCTATTCCTGCTGGTCACCGAGGGAATCGTGACGTCCAATCGCATTGAATTTGAAGACGGCCCGCTTTGCCAAATCGTCCTCGTCCTCGGCTATCGCCACGAGGCCCACGACGATGGACGCGAGTTTGATGCGGTCACTTTCGGGGCTGATCAGCAGACCTTCCCTCTGCAATCGCTGCCATGCCATTTCGAGTGCCCCTTCGGCGAGGCCAAGCGCGATCGGATCTTTCAGCGACGACAATGGCATGCCGGCCTCCTCGCCCCCGACTGCGGAGTGTAGGCGCCGCCATCGGCTGGTCAATCCACGCTGAAAGCACTCGGCATCCGCGGAGCGCGAACGCCTCAGCTACATCCTGATGCACCTGTGGGAAGCTGATCCGGATGCAGACTTGGCCACCACCCGCGCGGTGCAGAGGTTCCTTGAAGGGCATGGCACAGCGGCGGCGTCAGAGAAGGAAAACCGCTCCCGACTGATCGGAACCCGAGCCCGTCATTCCTGTTGCAACCAAGAAGGGCAATGGGTGTACGGCGATGCCAAAGTTTCGGATCACAACAACGAGCGGAGCCACTCCCGAGCACCATGAAGCGCCCGTAGAGTTTCCTGACGAAAAGTCCGCCATTGATGACGCCCAGGTCGCTCTAGCCGAGATGGCCCGCGACGCGCTTCCGGATGGCAAGCGCGCCAACTTCGGAGTGACCCTCCGAGACGAGGGCGGAAAGACCATCTACGACGCCCACATGCAATTCGCGGCGCGGGACGCCACGGATCTGGAGCGTGAGGAGGCAGAGGCCGAGGACGCGGCCCGCACGGTCCTCGAAGCGCTGCGCAAAGCCGTCATTTAAAGCCGCACGCTCAAACATGGTCTCACGCCCATCGGGCACGAATGCCTCGCGGATGCTCGTGTCCAACGGTGAGTTGACGGGGTACCGATAAGGCGCGGCCCAACAGGGAACCCGGAATACCGACTGCAGCTTGTTTGTCGAGACCAGGAGGCCCGCCATGCGCACCGATATTGAACCCGAAGGCATCCCGACCGAGATGCCGCTCGCCGCGATAAAGATTGAGACGGTGGAGGATTATGAGCGGGCGACCGTTCGCGTCGCTGAGCTGGCCGGGCATGTCGAGGACAGCGCCGAGGAGCAAGAGCTGGAAGCTTTGGTCGATGCCATCATGGAATGGGACAAGACCCATGATGACGCGACGGCGTGGCGTTAGCGCCCACCAGCAGCGATCCGTACTTCAGTTTGGCTGCCCTTCAAGGGAACCGAGTGCGTGCATATCTGTTAGATGCGTGGCGTCGGAAACGATGCCTGCCTTGCTCTCCATTGGATCGCGTCGCCACGGATGTACTGGCCGCAGCCAATCGGAGGGCTAGCGAAATTCCCGGCAGCCCCGGCTCTGTGAAGTCCTGACCCGCAGTGTCAGAGGCCCGTCGCTTCATAAGCGGCGGGCTTTGCATTTGCGTGCGGTGACGGTCCTGCGCCCAGCGGAACAGAGTGCGGTCGAACTCGTTTCGCTGCGACAGGAGAGTAGCAATGGCCAGCGGCTGGGCTCCGGATGGAGCCGTCCAAGATCAGATCGACGATTCTGTCTCCGATGCCGTGAAGCTCGCACGCTCGCGTCTGCCCACCGGGCCAGGTGAGATGTACTGCCAGCAATGCGGCGACGAAATCCCGGAGGCTCGCCGTGCAGCTATGCCCGGCGCCCGCCTTTGCGTGGATTGCCAGTCGGGACGCGACCGTCCCGCTCTGTCGTTGGCGTACAATCGACGGGGTAGCAAAGACAGCCAACTGCGTTAGCGGGGCGGTCGAGAGAGGCCCATGAAAAACCGATATCGAGCCCGAAGGCCACCTCGGCCTGGAATTGGGAACCTGCGGTCGATTTATGGTGGCTTCCGCCCATGCGCCCGCTTCTGCGCTCGCGACGGCGCCACGCGATATGCTGTTCGCTTGCATGGAAAGTCAGGAGTTCACCGTATTGGCGGGTCCGGCCAGTGCGCGTTGGCGTCAATACGCCGCGCTCCTCGTAAAACCTCAGGGTTCGCAGGGTAAGGCCCGCGCGCTTGGCCATTTGGCGGATTGTATAGGCCTGGGACCCGCCCATCGTCGATTGCCCTGTTCTCGCAGTTCCGGTGTGTCGGGTATCGTTTGTGATGGGTTACGATAGCCGAGGGCCGGTGGTAGACATAAGAGCCAGGAAACGCTTGGCGGCCCTTCGCGCTTTGGGCATTGACCGCTCCATGAACGCCGCTAATTTCCGCCCCAAGGTTGGCGCGGGAGAAGCTAATGCCGTTCCCATCGGTCACTAATCCGGCTGATCTGGCTCGCGCTCAAGTCGCACTCGATACAGCTTGGCAAAAGATCAGAGAGGAGAATCTCACAGACGGTGACGATCAAGATCGGATTCGCGTGGCCTACATCATCGCTGGCTTTCTCCCGATGGCCGAGGACGAGGACGAGGACGAACTCGTCCGGCGTGCAATCGCAAAGTTCAAGGAGCCGTGATGTGTCAAGCTCCGGCAGCATCTGGCGCTGTGATACCGGAATCCAGATACCTCGCACGGGCGGTTGAAAAGCAGCCGCAACAGGAGCGGTTGGATCGGAACCGAAGCTCAGTTCCGTAGGTTTGTAGGCGAGAGGGCGCCATGCCGACGAATGTGAAGGCTATCGAAACGGTCGAAGAATTCGAAGATGCGAAGAAGCGCATCGCCAAGCTCGACACGTCCATGCCAGGCTCTCCAGAAGAAGAAGAGCAAAAGTCCTTGATCAGGGCGGTGGAGAAGTGGCAGCACGACCACGGCCGGATGCCGAAGACGATCAAGCCGCAAGCCGGATAAGCACGCCATTAGATGACGTGATCCATCCGCCCGCCACCAGTATGACTTTACACCGCGTGAGGCTGCGTCTTGAACTCTATGGGTTCAGCCCTCGCCGTGCCAGCGGTCGAAGGCGCTGCTGCCTTAGGCTGCCATCCTGGCCACGAATGCCCTCAAGGCGGCCTTCACGCCATCATTCGCCTCGACGACTTGTAAGGAGGTGGCCTCGACGAGTTTCCCGACCTGCGCGGTTACAGCGAATTTCTGCTCAATGTCCTGCAAACTGCTTCGCACTTCACTGGTCTGGCGGCTCGACGTCTCCGCAATGTACGCCAAGCTTGCTACAGCGCTCATCTGCTGCTGCACCCCCGTCGACATTTCATGCGCCCGGCCACCGGCCGCCGCGACCTTTTCGCTCAGCTCGCGGACATCCAGAACCGATTTCGAGCAGGTGGCCTGGATCTGGGTGATCAATGCCGCGACGCTGTTTGTGGCAGCAGAGCTTCGAGATGCAAGTTCCTTGACTTCGTTAGCCACAACCGCGAAGCCTCGACCGGCTTCTCCCGCGCGGGCCGCTTCGATCGTGGCATTGAGAGCGAGCAGATTGGTCTGGTCCGCCAGCTCCCTGATGAGGGAGACGATGCTGCTGATCTGGGCAGCCGCAGCTTCGAGAGCAGCAACATGCTCATCGGTTGTTCGGGATATCACGTCCGCTTCTGCGACCAGCTTGAATGTGCTCTCCAGATTCGCCGATAGCGATTGGGAGGCGCTCGCCATTTCCGAGCATGCACTGGCCACGGCTGATGCTGACAGATCCGCTTTCTCGGCGCCAGCGGTTATCGCAACAATGCTTTTACCACTCTCAGCCGTTGCGCGATCGAGTTCATGCGCCGAGATACTCAGACCGCTGGCTCCGTCAGCCAGAGATTCAGCGATAGCACTGATCTGTTGCTGAAATTCAGCAACTGCTGACTCACGTTGACGAATCCGCGATTCACGGGCTTCAGTCAATCGCGCGTTAGTATTATGCGCTTCTTCCACTTGGGCACGCTGGACTTGCAGCTTGTCTAGCAGGCTTGTGACGACAGCGAACTCGCGCACCTTGGTCGGCGTAAAGGGTCGACCCTCGCTGAAATCCGTGATCGAGCGTTTGACCCAACTCACGAATTGACCGAACTGCAGCCAGCTGACGATGAGCAATGCCATCACCAGCGCTGTGATCCAGCCGAAGGAGGCTATCAAAGCGGTCTGGTGCTGTGTGAGGGCTTGCTCTCGCTCGGCGATGGCAATGGCTTTGTAATCGTCTAACGCATCGGATATGTTCCGTCGAAGCTGTCCAATTCGCCCGCGAATCTCGTTCAACTCGCGAAACAAATCCAGCATCTCCAGCTTTGTCTGTGGAGGCGCCCTGAATGCGCCGCTGGACTTGTCATCGTATGCTTTTAACAGACGCAACTGCTCTCTCATGAGCGCAAGGATGTGCTCGGGCAGCTGACGCCGTAGGTTGGCCTGAACCTCGTCCTGCGCCTTGTTCGCATAGGAGGCGGCAACTTCATCGGTCCGCTCGGAGTAGGTCTTCAGCGCGCCTTCGAGCCGGGCTCTGTCTTCGGCCGTGAAGTCGTATAGAGCGGCAGCGCTATGGGCGAGCACCCGCATTTCTTCGTTGTAGAACGTTGCAAGGAGATGGCTTCTGATAGCGGCGCTTGCCTGCAGGATGACCGCATCAGCCCGGGCTTCTTCCTGCAGTCGCGAGGCGCTCCACATGCCCCCCGCCGCAAGTCCCAGAACGACCAAGGCTGCAAAAATGCTGAACTGATTTTTTAGCGATGTCATTTTCCGCCCTCGGCAACAGCGAAGCGGAACTTCGTTAATTTTTCTCCAGATCGGATGGCGCGCCTAGTCGCAAAGTCACTGTGAGATTTACTGCGATTCTAGGAATCTGGCGGAAATCCTATCGCTAGCGGCTGCCTTCAAGCGACCAGTGTCGCCGCGCGTTCGTGATCCAAAACCAGCTGCGCGACCTGTTGACGGCTATCGAACCGCGCTGAGCTTGAGACTGGCCTGCTGGATGGGCATGGCTGTCGAGGAAGCCTGAGGTAGCGCGACCATTGCGGAATGAGAGCAGTTCATGACTTCGACGATCGAGCCGGGCACGACGTTCCGGCAAATCGTGTTTGCGGGGCCTCCATTCGACACCGCCATGACAGTCAATATCGCAGCCGATACCGCGAACGTCACCGTGGCAACCAACGAATTCATAATCGCCTCCCCCGACCGGTTTGCAAGGCAACGGGTATTGCGGCCTGGTGTTCCAATGTGCGGATAAATCGAATGATGCCGCGCTGATTAGCTCGTCGGCGCCTCGGCCATAGCGGAGGCGAGCTTGCCCTCGCTAAAAGTTGGAACGGTGCGGCTTTCAGCACGTTGGAACCGGACAGCCGCGACTTGAGGGAGTGGGATGATGTCCTATGCCAAATTTGCGGGAATGATATTGGCTTCAACGATTATTATGTTTTTGCTTATGTACCTAAACACCTGGGCTTTGGATCATGTGTTCTTTAGCCAAACCCGAGCCTGGATGGCGCTTCTAATGGGAGCAACCATGGCCGTACTAATGATGGGCTTCATGTGGAGCATGTATCCTAACCCGCGGATCAACCTGGCGGTTATTATCGGCTCCGTTATCGTGGGCGCTGGCGCGTTGTGGTTCGTGCGCTCGCAGGCCACCGTTTCTGATGTCGCCTACATGAAAGCGATGATACCGCATCACTCGATTGCGGTGATGACAAGCGACCGTGCCAACATTCGAGACCCGCGGGTGCGCAAGCTCGCCGACGACATCCTTCAAGCGCAGGTCAACGAAATCTCTGAGATGAAGCAGTTGATCGATGATCTGGAAGCCCGTCCGCTACCAGCGCGCGCTCCGAATTTGAGACCCGCGCAAGTCGGTCAGGACAAATGATTGGACCATGCTTGAACGTCACTGACATTGGCTTCTTCCGCTTCAAGGCGGGGCACTCGTTCGCTTCTTGCGAGCCAAACCTAACGATTTGAAGCCGAACCCAGCCGAATTGGCGATCCAGCAGCTTCCAAATGCCAGGAACCCGAGCCCGAACAGCAGGGCCCGCCATGCGGCTGATCTGCGATGATCCGCCGTTTCTTCGTAATCCAACAGGACGCGCCCATCGGCTGTGACCTCATAGATAAGGCGGCTGCCCGGATCGACGAGGAAGTTGAGCTTCTGCCCCCGCGAGACTTGATCGAGGTTGTCGATCCAAAGGGTGCTGGCGGGCCGATACGTTCCCGAATGGCGACCGGCGGACGTGAGCCTGACGTCCTGAGTCCGATATGTGCCTCTGGGCTGTCGAGAACCCATGCCGCCATATCGGACCAGAGGCATATCGACGATGGGAGAGCCAACATGCTGGACCAGCAGCAATTCGCCGCGAGGTATGGGTCTGTTCCACCAAGCCGCACCCAGCAGATAGAGCCCTACGAACCATGCCAGGGTCGCTAGGAGCAGGACCCAGTAATCGCCATTCGTCCTTTGCATAGCCGTGAAGCCTCACAGCGCATGGGCGGTCGCCACTGGGAGGATGCCGGGTTCGAATGAGCCGCGCAATCACATGCCCGCTTCTGATTTATGCTGAAGATAGCCAGAACCTGATATTGCGCTCGTCACACTCAGTGTTCTCCCAGCAGAGCGCGCCAGCCAGACGGCCCGGCAAAAGGCGATCTACGAGGAACTCCACCCCGAAACAGACCACGGGGGCAACTCTGGGCCGTCCGGACAATTTGTCCACGCGGACACACCGTCGTTCGCTGCGGCAACAGCCGACGCCATCGGCAAGGACGAACGCACCGTCAGGCGCGACGCGGAGCGCGGGGAAAAAGTCACCGAGGGCGCCCTGAACCTCATCCGTGGCACCGCCCTCGACACAGGAACCTATCTCGACAAGCTCAAACGCGTAGACCCCACCGAGCAAGTCGAGACAGTCCAGCGCGCTCATGCCGGCGTTGCTCGGCAAGCTGAGCGCGACCGCGCCTGCACCGCCCTAGGGCTGCTGCAAAAACCGGATGGCAGGTTGGCCGCTGGTGTTTCGCCGCGACCGCAATTCGCTTCGCAGTTTCTCTTGCCCATCAGCATGCTCGGGTGCGCCAACCGCGGTTGATTCTGAAGTGCATCGTGTGGTTGGGGGCGAGCCGCAAACGCGGCCCAACTGATCCCATCCGACGCAACGTCCGTTCGGCCCGCGATAACCAGGACCGCCCCGAAAACCGCAGCCGCTGGCTGCCGCCGCTGCCGGAATGAGGGCCACGACACCTGCTATTGCAATCATGGATAACAGGCGTAGCGCCACGGCTAGGAGGCGTTGAACAGGGACCGGTAACGTGGATCGAGGGCCAGCCACGGCTCAGGCGCCCAGCTACTGCTGGGCGCGAAGCCGGCCACCAACAATCTTGTCTATCTCAGCCGCGTTGAAAGCACCCGGAGGTGGTTGCTGGCCGGCAGCGACCTTGATGACACGGACGTAGGCATCTTGCCCTGGCTTAACGACGGTCTCGCTATAGCCGGGGGTGCTTGTGACGAAAGCGGTGTTGCCGATCCGATTGACGGTGGCTGTGCCGGGGGTAGTAACAACGCCGACCGATGCCTGATCTTGCGAGCCCGCGATAACGAAGTGTGTGCCGCCCTGCTCCAATGTCAGCTCAGCGGATTTCAGCAAGACGAAATCCTGAACCCTGGAAGATTGGGTGTATCCGTTCCCGCGAGCGATGACGCGCCAGATATCTGACGTCACCTGTTCGGCTCTTACACCTCCGGAGAAGCCCATTTCGCCATACTTGGTTGCGCAGCCAGTCAAGAAAATGCCGAGCACAACGGCAAAAAGTAGCCTGTTCATATCGTTCCCCCAACGTTGTTTTGCAAAGAGAAGCATACGCACAGCAAGCCCGTCGAGTCAGTTTCTCACGACGGCAAGATGGACGAAAACCTCTGCCGGGCCGAACTGAGCCCGGCAGATCGCGCCAGCCAGACTGCGCGGCGTAAGGCGATCTATTTGGAGCTGCATCCCGAGACGGCAGAACACGTTGCGGGGGGCAAGGGCAACGGAACGGCGGCAAACGTTGCCGCTGTTCCGGCCTTCGCTACCGCGACCGCCGAAGCAACCGGCAAGGCCGAACGGACTGTTAGGCTCGACGCAGAGCGGGGCGAAAAGGTTATCGAAGGCGCGCTGAACCACATTCGAGGCACTGCTCTCGACACGGGAACCTATCTCACTGGGGTAGGGCTGTCCGGGGTAAGCGCTGCCGCCGCCTCTCTTCCCCTCTTTGTGAGGATCCAACCAATGAGGCGGTTGTGGTCGTGCACGTGGCGCTTCACCTCAATGAAGCCGCGCAAAGCCAAGCGCTCGGCTGTGCCGATGCCCAATCCCTTGATGCTGTCATACCTCACCAACTCGCCCACTCTGAAATGCCGGAGCTGGCCCAGGCTGTCCCTTTCTCTCTTTGTCAGCGACTGCGTTGGAACGTCTCGTTCCCACTGAGCTCTGGCGGCTTCGTATCGCCGCTTCACCTCAGCAGCCTCATGCGTCAGCCTCTCCCCTTGGCCTGACATCTTCGCGAGCTTGCTCGTTTCGGGGGCGCTGTTGGGCTGAAGCACGTCGGGGTGACCCAACAGCTTCATCTCGATCGAAGGCCAGTGCCAGCGAATGATTTGCCCTCTGTCGATATGGGCTGTGGGAAGGAAGCCTGTTCGAACCCAAGTGTCGAATGTGTCGACGCTTATCTCTAGGCGCTCGGCTGCAGTCTGGCGCGACACAAAGACGGCATTTGTAGCATCGCGCTTCATCAGCCGCCTCGATCATCGTGCCGTCGCTGACGATGAACTAATCTCAAGGCCATCCGCAACCACTCCCGTGTGAAGGGAGTGGTCGGCCGCGTCTATAGCCTTAGCACCTCATCCCACTCATTCGGCTCTGGCTGAACCTTGGACGCATCTGGCGGCCCTACTTTAATCCGTATCGTGCCGCTCGGGTCGATCTCGATTGTCGCCTGAACCTTGGCCTGCGCAACCGCTCGCAGCGCCCGCGCAATATCCGCTTGCGTCACCTTAGCTCGCGTTCGAGGCATCTATCCCAGCCCCCTAGTCCCGGCCAGTCTCTCCCGTTCAGCATCGTCGGCAAGCCAGCGATCGAGCGGAGACATTTGGGTCTCTGCCGTCAGCCCGCTCAGCTTGTCCAATGCCCGGTCAATGGCAACGCGGTCGTACCGAGTGGTGCCTCGAATCGGGCCTGGCAAGGTGCCGGCCTTAACGAGCTGAGAAAACCGCGACGGTGTAACGGCGCAATATGCTGCGGCCTCGGCTTTTCTCATCAGGCGAGGCAGGAGTTCATAGCAGGCCACATTAATGCTCCCCGCTCGTCCGATCATTGCGCTTCGCCAGCCGTACGCCAGGCTGCCCATGGTTCAGGAATTCGACGCCTGCCAGTTCTAAAGCAGTTTGAACGCGCTTGATTGTGTCGAGGCCGCTCGTGAGCGTCGCTGACCCTCTGGCCTCCATTGCGCGAACTGTGTTGGCGCTTACGCCGGAGGCGCTGGCCAATGAAATTTGGTCCATCGCCACTAGGCTACGGGCCGCTCGAAGCTGATTGCCAGTGGTTAGCATTTTGGCTCCATTGGTTATAATAACTGCTTTAGAGTTGACAGCACCCATTATGGGTGTCATATGTCGTTCATTGGTTATCACACCCAGTGGACGAGTTATAGATCATGTCGCTCGTGAACCTGAAGAAATCAAATCAGGTTGGATACGACAAAGCCGGCATCATGCGCCGCGCCCACGCTGAGGGCCGTTTCGCACTCGCCATGTGCCGCACCCTCGCCGCCCGCCGGCAGCAGCTTTCCCATTGGCTTCGCAAGGCATGGCAGGCCGCCAAGGCAGCGGCCGCCGATCTGGTGCGCCGCGCCGAGCGTGACGCCGCCGTGCGCCGCGACCTCGCCGCCCGCGCTGCCGCTGCGGTCGCGCTAGCCGCTTCGTATGGCAGCGCCGAGGCCATCCGGCAGGAGATCGAGGCCGAGAACTACCGCCAGCACTTCAACGTCGCTCGCGTCGCCGAATTACGGGCCGCGCTTGCCACCCTGTGACCTTCCCCCAGCCCGAGAGGACTACGCCATGACCATCGCCGTTCCCCGCCGTGCCTTCCTCGCTTCCTCGGCCGCCGCCATCGCCGCGCCCGTCGCCATCGCCTCCCCCGCTACCCCTGCGGCCTCGGATGCCGTGTTCTCGGCCATCGCCGACTTCCGGCAGGCCCGCGCCGAGTGGCAGGCCACCCTAGACGCCTGCGAAGCCGCTGACCGCGTCTTGCAGGTCGAGGGCGCCATGGGCATCGCGGCGGTTCGGTTTCCCTTGGCAGGGGTTGAGATTGAGCTGCGCACCCATGACGAAATCTCGGCCTTCATCCCCGCTCTGCGGGAAAGCTGCATCGCCAAGGATATCGCATGGGATGACGAGGCCATGGCTGGCGTTACCGAGGGCCTGCGCGCCCGCCTGGAGGCCGAGCGCGAGCGCATCGAAATGATCCGCTGCCGCGTCAATGCCGACGCTCTGGAGGAACGGCAGGAGACCGCCAGCCGTGAGGCCAGCCGATGCCGCGACGTGGCGCTTGCCACAGTTCCTACCACGTTGGCCGGGCTGCGGGCCTTGGCCGATCTGGTGGCCGACCTGGAAGCCAACGCCCCTGAGTTCATTTCCGACCGCGAGGACGCATCCGCCGCCCTCGCCTCGCTGGCAACAGCCTGCCGCGCGCTACTGCCCGCCGCCTGACCCCGATTATCCGCATTATCCGGAGGGAGCCCCATGACCACTCGCCGCAACGTTTTGGCCTCGGCTGCTGCCGTCGCCCTGATACCCGCCGTTCCGCAGGCTGCCTCGGCGCCGTCGGCAGATGCCGAGCTATTGCGCCTTGGCGCCGAGTTCGATCGCTTCGTCGCCAAGGGTGATTTGCTATGGGCGCGCTTTCGCGCCGCGCCCGATGGATCTGCAAGCAAGCGCAGCATTGGCGATGAATGCGAAGCCTTCTTGCCGCAGATGGAAAGGGCGGCTGACAAGGTGATGGCCACGCCTCCCGCGACCGTCGCGGGACTGGTGCTATGGGCGCGCGTAATGGTCTGGCGTTTCGATCCGACCATTCGCGGCATCCCGGCCGCCCCGCCGCCATCGCTGGCCGAATATGGCGTGAACGAAGCTTTCGCGCTGGCCGCCGCCGTCGCGGGCATAGCCTCTGCAGGGCGCACGGCGTGAACGCCCTACCCTGCGCGCTCATGTGGCCGCTCTGGTGGCGGCAGAAGCTCTCGCAAGCCGCTTCAATCATTTCCTCGCATCGTGAATCCCATCATGAGTGCCAACCACATTCACGGCATCGCGGCTGATTCGGCGCATCTCGTTCAAACGATGGACGCGCCGGGCGGACGAGTTGTTGCCATCTGGAGCGAAAGGCATTTTGGCGCTCCGCGGAGGACACTCCAGCATGGCAGGCGGACAGGACATCTATCACCGCGACCGGAGGACGTACGAGCCGGAGGTCACTCCACTAGATCCTTCTCAGCGGGGCAAAGACCCTGCCACTCACTGGCGAAGCGGCCACGTCCTTCGCAAGATCGAGACGCCAAAATGGCGCACCCGAGAAAGCAACTTTCCTCTGCTGCCGGCGGGCGCGAACCTGCAGGTTAAGTGGCCGATTTCCTTCGGCGGCATCCCCAGCGCCGATATGGTCACGCATGCATTTGAGACCAAACCCGGCTCGACCGCCAAGTTTGTAGGGGTAACTGTGCCCCGAGGCGGACGGCCAGACGCTTACCTGCTTTATTTTCGGCACTCGGCGAGATCGTCTGATTACCCAGGCGGCGCCGGATTGCTCGACATGGGCATCGGGGACTACCTCGAAGGTAGGATGCAGCTTTCTCGCCAGATCTCGGTTTCGGGAAAAAGGGTCGCGGCCGTCGTACCGATTGCCATTGGCGGCTCGGGTGAGTTTGAGACGAGCGAGGCGTTCGTTCGGCAGGCTCTCAGAGATATTGACCGCGACCTTTACGGCGGATCAGGCGCACTGCCGCCTCTCCTGCTGGCTTGCAATAGCGACGGCATCACGAAGATGAACAAGTTCATCGACAGCTGCCCAGGCCTCGCGCGAGAGGTGAAAGCCATTTACGACTTCGACGGCTCACACCTAAAATCGGCGCCGAAGGTGCACAGCGTCGGCGGGGGAGCCTTCGTCATCCGTTATGATGGACCGGCAGCCGCAAGGCCGAACCGAGGCGAGGCGCAGACGTCTTTCCTCGCGCGCATGATGGGAGCCAAGCCCGCAAGGGTACCGTTGCCTTATGACCGTTGGGGCTCAGGCACGCCGCCTCACGGGCGCTACAAGGCGGCCAGCGCAGAACCTGCGGACCCGAAGGCGAAAGACCCTTACAGGCAGGAGCGGCACAACTGGCTGCACCATCACATCCCCACCTGCATGCTGACGCACGCCTTATCGGTCACCCCCATCCTGAAATAAGTATTCTAAGCGACATCCGGCCACCCGCCGCGGATGAAGCCATCGATGGCATCAGCTGACACGGCAGGCGAGAAGAGATAACCTTGCAGCAGATGACAGCCTGCCACACGTAGGAACTGCTGTTGCGCGTGCGTTTCCACGCCTTCCGCGACGACTTTTAGTCCCAGCGCTCGGGAAAGGCCCACGACCGCTTGGACGATAGCGGCGGGTTTAATTTCGCCTATGCCGTCGATCAGCGACTTGTCGAGCTTGAGCTTGTCGATCGGCAGGCGTCGAAGGTAGGCGAGGCTCGAATAGCCGGTTCCGAAGTCGTCCAAAGCGATGCGGACGCCGCTGCGCCGGAGGCTTTCCATCGTCTCAATGGCGCCGTCGAAATTCTCAATTATCCCGCTTTCAAGCAGCTCCAGTTCGATTTGTGCAGGCAGATTTCCGCTCTGACCGATCAGATCAAGGAGTTGGACGGCGAAATCACGCGATTGAAACTGCCGGGCACTGATATTGATGGCCACCGTCAACCGCGGCCAGCGGAGCCCGTCGACACACGCTTGGCGGATCACCCACCAGTCCAACGCGTCAGCCTGAGCGTCATTCTCGATCTTTCCAAGGATACTCTGAGGCCCCATCACGCGCCCCGCATCATCGACAGAACGAAGCAGGCATTCGACGCCAACAATAGTCTTTCCGTCGCTAGACACCTGTGGCTGATAGTAAAGTCGCGCGTTTGAGAAAATTTTGGCCTCCGCGATTCAAATTGTTCGTGAATACTCCTCTCCCTAATTCACCCAAAGCAATATCATTTGACATTTACGCGGAGGTTTTGGGCGTCGAGCGCTTTCATTGTGTTAACCAAAGAGCGACGGAGCTGGGGATCGAGACGACGCGCCTCGGGACTGTCAGGAACCAACGAGTCCAGCCGGGGTAGTGTCAGGCATGGCACTTCACTGGTTCATCTCACCCGTCTATGTAGCGATCGACGAGGGGCGCGACCGTTACGCCGTGACCAACGTGGAGAGGGCGGCCGAATTCCTGCTGTCTTGGCGCCACCACGGCCAGGGTGAGCGCTGGCGCCTAGCCGTCCAGGCGTCCATGGCGGCGATCAAAAATCAGATCCCCGTCGAAGATGCTCGATCCGCGTTTGAAGCTGCGGTCATCGAGTGCGGCCAAGTCGGCCGCTACTTACCTCGCGGCACGGTTTCCCCTAGCCAACGCGCACAGGCGCTGGTTCGGCCGGCTGGCGAGATACTTGCGGGCCTTTAAGGCCAGCGCAGTCTCAGCGCGACGCGGATTGCGAATAACAGATGGCGTCCCTCGCCGCGTAGAACTGACAGCTCAGCCCACTGGCGTTGGCTTGGAGCAAACATCATAAGCTCGGGCCATCTGTCAGCTGCGGAGGACTACGCACGCGCCGCCACGCGCTTGAATCCGGCCGCATAATGCCGACGCCGAGGCGCGCGAAGCAGCCGGAAGGCGGACGCGGTAGAACGCGCGTGTACCCCGGCTGCGCAGTCTTGTTCCGATGACCATTGGCTGAACATCCCCAATGATGGCGCTGTACCGGGCGCTGGCTCGCTGAAACGAAGCCAGCGCTCTCGCCTTGGAGAAGTTCCCGGCCAATTGAACGCCCCACGGCGCAAACGACGCCTCGATCGCGGAAGGTTGCGGACGCCCTGCCCGGATCACGGCAACGGTGATCAGGCACTGCGCTGCGGTATCTGACACCGATAGTCGGCGCGGACGTTCTCGTGTCTCTCCGCCGCTGTCTTGGCGAACGTCATCGGCCCAGGCCTGCGCGGTGGCCCCCGTGATAGCCAGGACGTAGTTCTCAGTCTCATAAGGCAGGCCACCACGTCCAGCCAACCACGCCGACACCCGCGCTGGCCCTGCATTGTAGGCTGCGGCCGCTAAGCCCCAGTTTCCAAATCGTTGGCGCAGCTCGGCCAGCAGGTGCGCGGCTTTTGGCAAGGCCTGCTCGGGATCGAAGGGATCTGCGAGGCCACGCTCACGCGCTGTGCCTGGCATGAACTGCGCCACGCCCTGCGCACCAGCGGGGCTGGTCACTCCAGCCCGGAAGCTCGATTCCTGAAAGATCAATCGCGTCAAAAAGGCGGAAGGTACGGCGTTCGCCGACGCTGCCTCGTCGATCAGGCGGCAAAGCGCGTTGTCGATTCCTGAGGACGGCTGCTCCTGCGCGGCGCATTCTTGCGACAGGCTCAACACCATACCAACGACCAGCGCGGCCCACCACCGCAACACCGACGAAGGATGCCTGTTGGGGTAAATGTTGGGGTAATCCCTGCTAGTCCCAGGTAATTCCGTTTAATTGCCGATACTTATGGCGAGGAAGTGGCGGACAGGGAGGGATTTGAACCCCCGATACCCTTGCGGGTATGCCGCATTTCGAGTGCGGTGCATTCAACCACTCTGCCACCTGTCCGCGGTCGCCTTCGGTCGAAGCGGGCTGGTTACTACACGCGGTGTTCGGCCAAAACAAGCCTTCGCTCGCGCGCCGGCCGCTTTCTGTCCCGCGCCGTCGTCTGCGCGTTGCATTCGGCAGGGCCCGTGACGCTTTTGCTTGACCTCTCCGGCCCTTGCGACTATCGAGCCTCGTCCGGCGTGGGGAAACCCGCGCCCGATCTCTTTTGGCCCCTTGGTTTCGCCCCGCGCGAGCAGAGAGCCTTCAAGAGCGAACCCTGACCCGTAACGACTGCCAAAAAGCCGTCCCGCATGTGCCTCGTCGAGGCCGTGACAGGGCGGGGCCGAACATGGAGGATAAAATGTTCGCAGTCATCAAGACCGGCGGAAAACAGTTCCGCGTGACCGCCAACGATCGCATCACCACCGCCAAGATCGAAGGCAACCCGGGCGACACCGTCGCTTTCGACACCGTGCTGATGCTCACCGACGGCGAGAAGACCACGCTCGACGCCAAGGCCCTCTCCCAGATCACGGTTGCCGCCGAGATCGTCGAGCAGGCTCGCGGCGACAAGGTCATCGCCTTCAAGAAGCGTCGCCGCCAGAATTCAAAGCGCAAGCGCGGCTTCCGCGCCGAGCTGACGGTCATCCGCATCACCGACATTCTCACCGGCGGCAAGAAGCCGGAGATGAAGAAGGGCGAGGCTTCGACTGTGGCGCTTCAGGCCGGCGCTGCCGAGGCCAAGGCCAAGCCCGCCGCGAAGGCGCCGAAGGCCGCCAAGGCCGAGGCCGGTGCGCTGGACGCCTCCAACCTCTCGCTGATCTCGGGCGTCGGCCCGACCATCGAGAAGAAGCTGCGCGCCGCCGGCATCGCCTCCTGGAACGACATCGCCGCCTGGACCGAGGCCGACGTCGCCAAGTGGGACGAGGAGCTCAAGCTCCGCGGCCGCGCCACCCGCGAGGAATGGGTCGAGCAGGCCAAGGAACTCCTGGCCGGCAAGCCCCCGCGGGCCAAGGCCGACCAGGCCGAGCTGGCTTCCGGCGAGGACTACTGACGCCACCCGTCAGGTCGACTTCGCTTTCGCTTCCCGGACCGGCTGGCTTTTGCCGCCGATTCGGGTTAGAGAACACACATCAGTTTTGAGGTAGGGCGTTATGGCTCACAAAAAGGCAGGCGGCTCGTCCCGCAACGGTCGCGACTCGGCAGGCAGGCGCCTGGGCGTCAAGAAGTTCGGCGACCAGTCCGTGATTCCGGGCAACATCATCATTCGGCAGCGTGGGACCACCTGGCATCCCGGCGCCAATGTCGGCATGGGCAAAGACCATACCCTGTTTGCCACGACGACGGGTCGCGTCCGATTCACGACCAAACTCGGCCGAGCTTTCGTGAACGTAGTCCCGGCCCAAGAGGCCGCAGAATAAGACGGCGGATAGGGACTTCTCCGATCCGCCGGTTCCATCGAACCGGAACGGATCAGGGGTCCAGCCCTCTACGGGTCACCCAAGGTCAGCGAAAGGGAGGTGGGACAAAATCCCAGCTCCCTTTTTTCGTTTGCGCCGACGGAGAGACTCAGATGTTCCCCGAATTGACCCGCGACGATGTCTTCCGGCTCGAGACCCGCCGTCTCTGGCTGCGCTGGCCCCGCATGGCGGACGCGTCCGCCATCCTGCGTCATGCCGGGGAGAAAGCCGTGGCCGAGATGACGGCCTCGATCCCGCATCCCTATCCGGTGGAAGCGGTCGAGCCCTTCATCTTCGCCATGCGCAAGGGCAATGCGCTCGGCGAGCATCTGGTGCTGGCGATCACGCCGCGGTCGAAGCCCAACGAGCTGATCGGCATGATCGGTGCGCACAGGCAGGCCACGGGCGTGCCCTTCATCGGCTACTGGCTGGGCACCGGTCATTGGGGCAAGGGGCTGGCGACGGAGGCCACCCAGGCGCTGATCGACACCGTGTTCTCGCTGAGCGAGATCAAGGCGATCGAGGCCGATGCGCGGGTCATCAACCCGGCCTCCAAGCGCGTGCTGGAGAAGTCGGGCTTCCGCGCCGAGGGCTCGTTCCTGAAGTCTCTGCCGGCCCGCGGCGGGCTCTTCCCCTGCGAGCAGTACCGGCTCGACCGCTCGACCTGGGCGGCCCTGAAGAGCTGGGGCACGAGCGGCTGGACCCATGCGCCGGAGATCGAGCCCTCCGTCGCCGTCGACACGCCGGGCGAACCCTGCCCGGCGTGAGCGTTCCACGTCATTCCCGGGCGGCGCTCTGCGCCGACCCGGGAATTTCGATCAGGAGATGCTCGGGTCGAGCCCGAGCATGACGACCAGTTCTGCCTACTTCACGAAGGTCCCGCCGAGCTCATCCTCGATATGGATGCGGATGATCTCGTCGAAGCTCGACTCCGCCTTGAAGCCGAGCGCGATCGCCCGCTGCGGGTCGAAATTGCGCGGCCAGCCTTCGACGATCTTGTCGATCACCGGGTCGGGCACGCGCTTGATGCGCGCCACGACACCGTCTCCGGCGACCTTGCGCAGCGCCTCGATCTGCTCGGCCACGGTGCAGGAATAGCCCGGCATGTTCAGCGCGCGACGCGGGCCCACAGTCGCCAGGTCCATGGTCGCGGCATGGATCAGGAAGTTGACCGCCGAACGCGGCGAGGCGTGCCAGTGGCGCACCTGATCGGAGACAGGCAGCACCGCGTCGATGCCGTTCAGCGGCTCGCGGATGATGTTGGAGAAGAAGCCCGACGCCGCCTTGTTGGGTGTGCCCGGCCGCACGCAGATCGTCGGGAAGCGGATACTGAGCCCATCGAAGAAGCCGCGGCGGCTGTAGTCGGAGAGCAGCAATTCGCAGATCGCCTTCTGCGTGCCGTAGCTCGTCAGCGGCGTCGTGAAGAACTCGTCGCCGATCTTGTCGTGGAACGGCGCCCCGAACACGGCGACCGAGGAGGTGAAGACGACGCGCGGCTTGTAGCCGTCGCCGGTCAGGCGGATCGCCTCGAACAGGAAGCGCGTCCCGTCGAGATTGATCCTGTAGCCCTTCTCGAAATCGGCCTCGGCCTCGCCCGAGACGACCGCCGCGAGATGCACGATCAGCTCCGGCCGCGAGGCGATCAGCTTCTCCGCTTCGCCCGGCACCGAGAGGTCCGAGACGATGGCATCGAAGGCGAAGGCCGCCCCCTTCGGCGCCTGCGCCGCGACGACATCCTGAGCGGTGACCTTCGTAATGGGCTTCCCGCCGAGTTGCCCGTCACGGGCGAGACGCTCGATGAATTTCCGGCCGGCCATGCCGGCGCCGCCGAGAACGAGAATATGCATGGGCTTCCTCCCTGTTGTTGTTCTTGTGCGCTCAGAGCGCGAAGCCGCCATCGGCGAGATGGATCTGGCCGGTGGTGTAGCTCGCCTCGTCGGAGGCGAGATAGACGGCGAGCCAGGCGATCTCCTGCGCCGTGCCGAGCCGGGCCATCGGCTGGCGGTCGATGAAGGCCTGCCGCGCCGCCGCTTCCGTGGTCTTGGTCGAGACCGCCAGATCCTTGATGCGCTGGTCGAGCGAGGGCGACTGGATCGTGCCCGGGCAGATCGCGTTCGAGCGGATGCCCTTCTTGATGAAGTCGGCGGCCACCGCCTTGGTCAGCCCGATGACCGCGGCCTTGGTCGTGCCGTAGGCGTAGCGGTTCGGGATGCCGCGCACCGAGCCCGCGCCCGAGGCGATGTTGACGATCGAGCCCGCGCCCTTCTCCAGCATGCCCGGCAGGAACGCCTTGATCGTGCGGTGCATCGAGGTGACGTTGAGGTCGAAGGAGAAGTCCCAGGCCTTGTCGTCGGTGTCGAGCACCGTGCCGTGATGGACGTAACCGGCTGCGTTGACGAGGATGTCGATCGTCCCGACCTTCGCCGCGAAGGCCTCGACCGCCTTGTTCGAGAGCACGTCGAGCTTGCGCTTCTTCGCCTTGGGGATGCCCTCGAGCAGCGTGACGTCCTTGTCGGTCGCCCAGACGGTCGCGCCCTCGGCGACGAAGGCCTCCGCGATCGCGCGCCCGATGCCCTGGCCGGCGGCGGTGACGACCGCGACCTTGCCCTTCAAACGTCCTGCCATGCTGTTGTCCTCGCCTTCGCGTTTCTTCGTGGTGACATCAGGCCTGAGCGGCCCTGAAGCTTTCCAGACGGGCCTTCTGATGGCCGTCTGAATCAAAATTGGCGGGATCGAGCCAGGCCTCGAAGGCGGCGTTCACGGCCGGCCATTCGCTGTCGAGGATCGAGAACCAGGCGGTGTCGCGGTTGCGGCCCTTGACCACCATGTGCTGGCGGAAAAGCCCCTCATAGCGGAAGCCGAAGCGCAGCGCCGCCCGCTTGGACGGCTCGTTCAGATTGTTGCACTTCCACTCGAAGCGCCGGTAGCCGAGCGAGAAGCCGTAGTCGCCGCAAAGATGGATCGCCTCGGTGGCAACGCGGGTCCGCTGCAGCTCCGGCGAGTAGGTGATGTAGCCGACTTCGAAGACCCCATGCTCGGGGCGGATCTCCATCAGCCAGAGGTGCCCCTTGGGCTTGCCGTCCGCCCTGTCGATGATCGCGAAGGGCACGATGCCCGCTTTCGACACCATCATCGCCAGCAACTCGCGATAGGCTTCGCGGGTCTGCGGCGGGTCCGCCGGCATCCACTGCCAGATGTGGTCGTGGCCGGCATTCACGGCCCAGATATCGTCGAGATGCCGGGCGGGGTCGATCGGCTCGAGCCGGCAATACCGCCCCTCCAGCACCCGCGCCGGCGGAAAGGGCGGCGCCGTCCAGTTCAGGATCGGGTTGCGGTCGGCCGTCGGGGTCGCTTCGCTCATGGCTTCGTCATCTCCTGCCAGCCCGCGAGATCGGCCGAGACCGACCAGCCCGCGCCGAGTTCGGCCGCGACCGCTGCCGTGATGGCATGGCCCTCGGCCTCCCAGGCGCGCTGCTCGGCCTCGCTGGGAAAGCGCGAGCGGGCCTCGGCATCCTCGTCATAGATCGCGTCGAAGGCGTCCATCCAGGCTTCCAGCCGGTCCGCCAGATCCTCGCTCAGCCCGACATCCTCGGCATCGACGGCGCTGCGGCGCCCCTTGGCGTCGAGCGTCCAGAGCCCGCTGAGACCGAGCCAGGCCGGTGCGATGAGGAGCGTGTTGCTCACGAACGCGCTTTCAGGTCTTCGGTAAAGAACGGGTTCAGCGGCGCCGAGGCGCCATTGCCGGCGAAGCCCCGGAAGCTGCCTTCCTCGGCGATCAGCCGCGTCGCCTCGATGAAGGCGGCCCAGGCAGCGCGCGCAAGCGCACCACCGATCGAGATCCGGCGCACCCCAGCCTTCGCGATGTCTGGAACCGACAATCCGAAATCCCCGTAGACCAGCGCATTGACCGGCCGCCCGCCGGCCGCCGAGACGATCGTCCCAATATCCGCGACCGTCTTCGGGCCGGGCGCATAGAGCACGTCGGCACCGGCCGCAGCATAGGCTTCGATCCGCCGTGCGGCCTCCTTCAAGGGCTCGCCATGACCGGTGAGGAAGCACTCAGCCCGCGCCGTCAGAACCACGCCGGAGCCGGTCTCGTCGATCGCCTTGCGCGCCGCCTTGATACGCGCGACCGCGAGCTCGAACGGATAGAGCGGGTCGTCCTCGCGCCCGGTCGCATCCTCGATCGACAGCCCGGCGACGCCGGTCGCGACGCAGAGCTTGACGTTGGCGGCGACGCCATCGGGCGTGTCGGCATAGCCGTTCTCGAAATCGGCGTTCACCGGCAGGTCGGGCACCGCCCTCACCATTTCGGCGATATGCGCGAGCATCATGTCGCGCGGCACATCCTGGTCGGCCCGCGCTTGCGTGAAGGCGAAGCCCGCGCTCGTCGTCGCCAGCGCCTTGAAGCCCTGCCCGCGCAGCCAGCGCGCCGAGCCGACATCCCACGGGTTCGGCATGACGAAACAGCCGGACTCATGGAGTGCGCGAAAGGCATCGACCTGAGGGGAATAGGCCATTTTAAATCGTTTCAGAGACGCATCGGCAGCCGGAGGCGCATAGTGTCCGCAAAGCGGCGCCTTGTCAGCCCCGGCGCTGCGCGCCGCGGGATCGGCGCCGTTGCGCGGGCGGAATGGCGTCCGTTGGCGTCATTCTCGGGCGGCGCATGGCGCCGACCCGAGAATCTCTTGCCGGAGATGCTCGGGTCGAGCCCGAGCATGACGCCGCACCCAATCAGTGATTGTCGCGCGGGACGCCGAACTTCTTGTGGATCTTCTGGTACTTGACCGCCGGCTTCAGTACCATGCCCTCGGAGAGTTCGCCGACGATCTTGCGCTGGATCTCCTGCCAGGGCGTCTGGCTCTTGGGGTATTTGTAGCCGCCGGCCGCCTTCAGCGCGGCGCGCCGCTGCGCCAGTTCCTCGTCCGAGATCAGGATGTCGGCGGTGCGCTTGGTCAGGTCGATGCGCACCATGTCGCCCGTCTTCAGCAGCGCGAGCCCGCCGCCCGTCGCCGCTTCCGGCGAGGCGTTCAGGATCGAGGGCGAGCCCGAGGTGCCGGACTGGCGCCCGTCGCCGATGCAGGCGAGCGCGCTGACGCCCTTCTTGATGAGATAATCCGGCGGCCGCATGTTCACCACCTCGGCCGCGCCGGGATAGCCGATCGGCCCGACGCCACGGATGAACAGGATGCAGTGCTCGTCGATGGCGAGCGCCGGATCGTCGATGCGGTGGTGATAGTCCTCCGGCCCGTCGAAGACGATGGCGCGGCCCTCGAAGGCGTTGGGATCCTTCGGGTTCTCGAGATAGCGCTTGCGGAACTCCGGCGTGATCACGCTGGTCTTCATGATCGCGGAATCGAACAGGTTGCCGGACAGGTTGAGGAAGCCCGACTGCGCCTTCATCGGCTCGTCATAGGTCTTGATGACCTTGCGATCGACAGAGAAGAAGCCCTCGCAATTCTCGGCGAGCGTGCGCCCATTGGCGGTGATCGCGGGCTTGATCTTGCCCTTGGCGACGAGCTCCGCCACCACGGCGGGGACGCCGCCAGCGCGGTAATAGTCCTCGCCGAGATATTCACCGGCCGGCTGCAGGTTGACCAGCAGCGGGACGTCGTAGCCGATCTTCGTCCAGTCCTCGTTGTCGAGCGGAACGCCAATATGCTTGGCGATAGCGTTGACGTGGATCGGCGCATTGGTCGAGCCGCCGATCGCCGAATTGACGACGATGGTGTTCTCGAAGGCCTCGCGCGTCAGGATCTTGGAGGGAACCAGGTTCTCCCAGACCATCTCGACGATGCGCTTGCCCGTCAGATAGGCCATCTCGTAGCGGTCGCGATACGGCGCGGGAATCGCGGCACCGCCCGGCAGGGTCATGCCCATTGCCTCGGCGAGCGAATTCATCGTCGAGGCCGTGCCCATGGTGTTGCAGTGTCCGGCCGAGGGCGCCGAGGAGGCGACGAGATCGACGAAGCCTTTGTAGTCGATCTCGCCGGCGGCCATCATCTGGCGGGCCTTCCAGACGATCGTGCCCGAGCCCGTGCGCTCGCCGCGGAAGTTGCCGTTCAGCATCGGCCCGCCCGGCAGGGCGATCGCGGGAATGTCCACCGTCGCGGCGGCCATGATCTGCGCCGGGGTGGTCTTGTCGCAGCCGGTCGTCAGCACGACGCCGTCGAGCGGGTAGCCGTAGAGGATCTCGACGAGGCTGAGATATTGCAGGTTGCGGTCGAGCGAGGCGGTCGGCCGCTTGCAGGTCTCCTGGATCGGATGGATCGGGAACTCGAAGGGCACGCCGCCCATCTCGCGGATGCCGTCGCGGACGCGGTGCGCGAGCTCGATATGGTGGCGGTTGCAGGGCGCGATGTCCGAGCCGGTCTGGGCGATGCCGATGATCGGCCGGCCAGACTGCAACTCGTCGCGCGACAGGCCGAAATTCATCGTCCGCTCGATATAGAGCGCCGTCATGTCGGCATTGGCGGGGTTGTCGAACCAGGCCTTCGAGCGCAGTTGCTCCGGCTTGATCCGCCGCGGCGCCTTCTTCTTCGTCGTGGCGACCGGGCGCTGATCGCGCGGTACATTGCTTTCGGGGGTCTTGGCCATCCTCGTTGTCCTCTCGCGCGGCGCGGGCACTGACGGCCGCTTGCCGATCTCTGCTTCTACCAATGTGAGACAGGCTCATCATGCCCATCGGCCCCGGCGCGGCAAGAGCCGATCCGGTCGATAGTCATACTATTTACGTCGCCTGCATACAGCATGCAATCATGTCGCCAGCGGCGGCGGCGGCCTGGCGATCCCGTTTGACGCCAGGGCCGGTTTGACGCCAAGAGAAGGCAAGGCCCCTCGAGCGGGCCACATCGCGACCGATCCCGAGGAAGCCCGCCATGACGCTCCATGTCGTCCCCGCCTTCGCCCGCATCGGCGAGGAGAACGCCTTCGCCGTGCTCGCGCGCGCCACAGAACTGCAGCGTCAGGGCAAGGACATCATCAATCTCGGCATCGGCCAGCCGGATTTCCCGACGCCCGACCACATCGTCGAAGCCGCCGTGAAGGCGCTGCGCGACGGGCATCACGGCTACACCCCGGCCAACGGCATCCTGCCGCTGCGCGAGGCGGTGGCTGCGGATCTGCACAAGCGCTTCCAGGTCGAGGTCTCGCCCGAGAGCGTGATGATCGTGCCCGGCGGCAAGGTCACCATGTTCATGGCGATCCTGATGTTCGGCGAGCCCGGCGCCGAGATCCTCTATCCCGATCCCGGCTTCCCGATCTACCGCTCGATGATCGAGTACACTGGCGCGACGCCGATCCCTGTGCCGATCCGCGAGGAGAACGGCTTCGCCTTCTCGGCCGAGGAGACGCTCGCGCTGATCACGCCCAAGACCCGGCTCCTCATCGTCAACTCGCCGGCCAACCCGACCGGAGGCGTCACGCCCAAGGCCGAGGTCGACAAGCTCGTCGCGGGACTGGCGAAGTTCCCCGATGTCGCGATCATGTCCGACGAGATCTACGACCAGATGCTCTATGACGGCGAGCAGCATGTCTGCCTGCTGAGCTACCCCGAGATCCGGGACCGGCTGATCCTGCTCAACGGCTGGTCGAAGACCTATGCCATGACCGGCTGGCGCATGGGCTGGTCGGTCTGGCCCAAGCCGCTTTACGACAACGCCCGCAAGCTCGCGGTGAACTCGCATTCCTGCGTCAACGCCCCCGCCCAATGGGCCGGTCTCGCGGCTCTCACCGGTCCGCAGGACGCGGTCGCGATGATGCTGGAGGAGTTCGACCGGCGCCGGAAGGCGGTGGTGAAGGGCCTCAACGCCTTGCCGGGCGTCTCCTGCATCGTGCCGAAGGGCGCCTTCTACGCCTTCCCGAACGTCTCGCAGACCGGCTGGAAGGCCAAGAAGCTCGCCTCCGCCCTCCTCGAGGAAACCGGCGTCGCCACCATCGGCGGCCCGGATTTCGGCGTTCATGGCGAGGGCTATATCCGCCTCTCCTACGCCAATTCGCTGGAGAACATCGAGCGCGCGCTGGAGCGCATGGGCACGTTCCTCGAGAGCGCGAAGGCCGCATGAGCTTCGGCGCCGCGAGTTATCTCTACCTCGCGGCGGCGATCGTCAGCGAGGTCATCGGGACCTCGGCGCTGAAGGCGTCGAAAGAGTTCACGCGGCCGCTGCCGACGATGATCATGCTCGCCGCCTTCCTGAGCGCCTTCTATTTCCTGACCCTGACCTTGCGGACGATCCCCGTCGGCGTCGCCTACGCCATCTGGTCGGGCGTCGGCATCGTCATGATCAGCATCATCGCCCGCATCCTGTTCGGCCAGAAGCTCGATGCGCCCGCCATCCTGGGCATGGCGCTGATCGTGGCCGGCGTGCTGGTGATCAATCTCTTCTCGAAATCGACGGCTCATTGAGCAAGGGCGTCATTCTCGGGCGGAGCGCAGCGCAGACCCGAGAATCTCGGGCAGGACGAACCTCCGGCGCTTCATCGGCCTGAGATGCTCGGGTCAAGCCCGAGCATGACGCCAGCAGCCTCAGTTCCGGACCGTGCTCGCCGTCATGCCCGGATCGACCTTGAAGCTCGAGGCTTCGAGCACGGCTGTGCCGATCATCGTCCTCACCGAGACACGCACCGGCACCATGACGTTGGTGCCTGCAACCGGCGCCAACCAGGTGCTGATGTCGCGGTTCTCGATCATGAACTTGGTGCTCGGCCGCTGCGAGCGGTGGCCGGCGATCGGCACATAGCGCACCTGGCACACCGCGACCGGGCCGCTATAGCCGTCGAGCTTGACCTCGCGCGTGCCCGACTGGCTCATCTTGATGTCGTAGCGCGCCGCGCCGTCGAAGATCTGGAGCGTCCGGTTGCAGGCATTGGACAGCCCCTTGCCGACGACCGGCATCAGGAAGGCGCTCAGCGGATCGATCACGTTGCGGCGATGGCCGTCGTTAAGCGGCACGCGGTCCGGCTTGGCATCGATCGGAGGCTCGATCGCGACGGCTGCCACGGCGTTGCTGTCGAGCGCCATGCGCACGGTGCGGCTCTCGCTGGAACTCGCCGAACTGACGGCGAAACTGGTCGGCGAGAGCTTCGTGCCGTTGAGGCTGCCACTGGCGGCCCCCGAGCCGCGCCCGCCGGTGAAGCCCCCGATCAGGCCCGTCAGCTTGGCCGTGAGGTCGAGCTTGTAAGTCGAGCCCTCGATGCCGCCGGTGAGGTTGGCCGTGCCGAGCGTCAGCCCCAGCAGCGACACGTCGTAGCGCGCGTCGAGCGAGGCGGCCGCCGCGGGAAGCCCGAGGGTCGCGGCTCCGACGGCGAGCATCCACCCGCCCAGGGACGATGCGATGGCGGGTTTCATCCACTTCCTCCAGGTTGGGCTGTGAGCGGCAGATGCCAGGCTCGAAGAGCGACATGCACGGCGATTCGGTCCGAATCGTGACCCTTTTTGTCGGGGTTGGCGAGCGGCAAAGTGCGCTGGCGGGTCAGGCCGGCATCACGGACACGAGACCACAGCAGTTTGCATGACTTTTCCTTGACGCGCCTGCCGGCCTTGGCTATGCAACCGCGACTTCAATTTGACTTCCGGTGCTCATGTCCGGCACGTCGCGTGTCGGCATTTTTGTTTGAGCCAGCCGGTTGGATTTAGGGAACGATACCATGGCGCGCCGTTGCGAACTGACAGGGAAAGCCACCCAGACCGGCCACCTCGTCAGCCACTCGAACCACAAGACGAAGACCGTGTTCCGTCCGAACCTGGTCAATGTCACCCTGCAGTCCGACGCGCTCGGCCGCTCGGTGCGTCTGCGGATTTCCGCCAACGCCCTGCGCACGGTCGATCATCGCGGCGGCCTCGACGCCTTCCTGGTCAAGGCCCCGGCCTCGGACCTGTCGACGGGCGCCCTGACGCTGAAGCGCGACATCGAGAAGAAGCTCGCCACCGCCTGAGCGGACGAGCCTCTCCCAGACGAAACGAAGCGGCCGCGAGGCCGCTTTTTTCATTGGGGCGACAGCGCGAGGTCATTGCGAGCGCAGCGAAGCTATCCAGATGGACGCGCTCTAAGACGCCAGGATTGCTTCGCTGCGCTCGCAATGACGACTTTCGTCAGGCGAGAACGAATTCCAGCAGCACCGTCCGCTGCAGGAACGAGAAATTGTCGTCCGAGATCAGGGTCAGCACCGTCCGTCCTGCCTCCTGATGCACCGCGAGCCCCTCCATGTTGTCGATCTCCTGGCCGAGATCGGCCTCGATCAGGACAGGCCCGTCGAGCAGCGCGCCGGGCTTCAGGCTCGCTCCGGGAATGCGGCGGATCCGCATGCCGACGCCGCGCAGCGTGCGATACCAGCGCTCCAGCAGCAGAATGTCGCCATCGGGCAGGAAGGCGAGGTCGGTGATGTCGAAGCCGCCATGCCTGATCACCCTGAACAGGCCGGGCTGACGCCCGAGGATGACGCCCAGCGTCGGCTCGTCTTCCGAGCCCGAGCGCTCCGCGATGGCGACGATCGCGCCCGCCAGCGGCTGCCCAGGCGGCACCACGCCGATCGCCTCCAGCCCGCGATTATCCGGCAGGCGCTTGACCTCGCGCGGCACCAGCACGATCCGCGCCCGCGCCATCACGCCTTCGCCCGCCCAGTCGAAGCGCAGCACGTCATGTGTGCGCTCGACGCCCATGTAAGCGACGCCATCTGCGATGCAGAGGCTCTCGGTGTCATAGTAGCGCGAGCGGTGCAGCGGCCGTCCCGAACTGCCGAGGATCGGCGCCAGTTCCGCGTCCTCGAGCCCGGCAAGCCGGCCGTTGCGCGAGGCGAGCGTCCCCGTCAGCCAGAAGCCGTTGTCGGTTACCGCGACGAGATCGCGACCATTCGCGCTGCGCCACAAGCCCGACAATCCGCCAAACCGCGCGTGACTGCCGGTGAGCACGAGCCCGCTGCGGAAGATCAGCTGGCCGAAGCGCGTCTCCTCAGGGCTGCGCGGCTCGAAGGCGGCGATCGGCCGGGCGGAGATGGCGACGGGGATGCGGCCGGTGTCGGGAGGGGCGGCGAGGGCCGGACCGGTAGCGGCGACCGCCCCCAGGCCGGCCAGTGCGGCGCGGCGGGTCAGGCGCATGCGAAAAATTCACCAAGGCCGCGCGGACACTCCCTCCCCCCGCTTACGGTGGGGAGGGCTGGGGTGGGGGGCAGGGCCGCTCGGCGGAACGACAAAGGATCGAGTTCCGGCTTTGCGGCCCCCCACCCTGACCCTCCCCACCGCAAGCGGGGGGAGGGAACGCGCCGGTGCGTCCGAAACCTCACAACCGCCGCCGCGACCCGCCCGAGGACTTCGCGTTCAGCCCCGCATCCTCCTCAAACAGCTCGGCGAGCTTCTCGGTCATCACGCCGCCGAGTTCCTCGGCATCGACGATGGTGACGGCGCGGCGGTAATAGCGGGTGACGTCGTGGCCGATGCCGATGGCGATCAGCTCGACCGGCGAGCGCGTCTCGATCTCGGCGATGATGTGGCGCAGATGCCGCTCGAGATAGTTGCCTGAGTTCACCGACAGCGTCGAATCGTCGACAGGCGCGCCGTCCGAGATCACCATCAGGATCTTACGCTGTTCGGGCCGCGCCAGCAGGCGCTTATGAGCCCAGTCCAGCGCCTCGCCGTCGATGTTCTCCTTGAGCAGCCCCTCGCGCATCATCAGGCCGAGATTCTTGCGAGCCCGGCGCCACGGCGCATCCGCCGCCTTATAGATGATGTGCCGGAGGTCGTTGAGGCGGCCGGGATTGGCCGGCTTGCCCGATTGCAGCCAGCTCTCGCGCGAGAGACCGCCCTTCCAGGCCCGCGTCGTGAAGCCGAGCAGTTCCACCTTGACGCCGCAGCGCTCCAGCGTCCGCGCCAGGATGTCGGCGCAGGTGGCGGCGACCGTGATCGGCCGTCCGCGCATCGAGCCGGAATTGTCGATCAGCAGCGTCACCACCGTGTCGCGGAAATTGACGTCCGACTCCTGCCGGAAGGAGAGCGGCTGATAGGGGTCGATGATGATGCGCGGCAGGCGCGCCGGATCGAGCGCGCCCTCCTCCAGGTCGAACTGCCAGGAGCGGTTCTGCTGCGCCATCAGCCGCCGCTGCAGCCGATTGGCGAGCCGCGCAACAACACCCTGCAAATGCGCCAACTGCTTGTCGAGATAGGCCCGCAGCCGGGTCAGCTCCTCGGCGTCGCAGAGGTCCTCGGCGGTGACGATCTCGTCGAACTTCTGGGTGTAGGGCTTGTAGTCGGTCTGCGGCCGGTCATTGGCCTTGCTCTCGCGCGGGCGCGGCGCCTCGCCGGCCTCGTCGGCCTCGGAGTTCTCGTCCTCTTCGTCCCAGTCTCCCGAGGGCGCGTCGGAGGCTTCGGTCGCCCCCTCCTGCAATTCCTCGGTGGCGTCGTCCGAAACCTCGACCTCGGAGCGCTCGCCGGCGCTTTCCTGCTCGGCCTCGCCGTCCTGCTGCTGCTGCTCGTCGGAGGACTGGTCCTTGTCGTCCTCGTCCTCCTCCGAGTCCTCGCCCTGCGCCGTCTGCTCGGCCATGTCGAGCGAGGCCAGCATGTCGCGCACGGTGCGGGCGAAGGCGCGCTGGTCCTCGACCGCCTTGCCCAGCCGGTCGAGATCGGCGCCGGCCTTGGCCTCGATCTGCTCGCGCCAGAGATCGACCAGCTTCTCGGCCGCCTTGGGCGGCTTCAACCCCGTCAGCCGCTCGCGCACCATCAGGGCGAGAGCATCCTCCAGCGGCGCGTCGGCCCGGTCGGTGATGTCCTCATAGCGGCCGCCACGGTGGTAGCGGTCCTCCAGCATCGCGGTGATGTTGCCGGCCATGCCGGCCATCCGCCGCGCGCCGACGCATTCCACCCGCGCCTGCTCGACGGCGTCGAAGACGGCGCGCGCCGCATCACCTTCCGGCGCGGCACGGCGATGCACACTGGCATCATGACAGGCCAGCCGCAGCGCCATCGAATCCGAATGGCCGCGCAGGATCGCGACATCCTGCGCCGTCAGCTTGCGCGGCGGCTCGGGCAGGCGGGCGCGCTCGCCGACGAGCGAGGGTTTGTCGGCCGCGAAGACGATCTCCATCTCCGGCTTGCGGGCGATCGCCTTCATCGTCGAGGAGATGGCCCGCTTCAGCGGCTCCGCCGGCGCTTCCTTGGTCGTTCCGGGCTTGCGGTTGGAGATGCTCATAGCGCCTTCGCGAAATGGTGGATCCGGTGGCCCGCGACGGGATAGTCCTCCATCACGCCGCAGGGCTTGTAGCCGAGCCTCGGATAGAACTGCGGCGCCTGGATGCTCATCGTACTCAGATAGACGCCCCGCGCGCCATGCTCGCGCGCGGTCGTCTCGGCCAGCGCGACGAGGGCCTCGCCATGGCCGGCGCCGCGATGGGCATCATCGATCCAGAGCAGATCGATGTGGAGCCATTCCCATTTGAGCTCCCCGATCAGCCCGCCGACGATCGTGCCGGCCTCGTCGCGCAGGCTGAGCGCCAGCGGTTCGCTGTTGCGCGGCCCGACCCTCGCGGCGTTGTAGGCGCTCAAGCCCGCGACCACGGCCTCCCTCGTCGCCGCGACATCGCTCTCGCGCTGGAGGGTCGCCATGGCGGGGACGACCGTCAGCTCAGGACCACGTTCGCCGCGCTCTCCGGCAGTTCCTTGCCGAAGGAGCGCTGGTAGAACTCGGCCACCAGCGTGCGCTCCATCTCGTCGCACTTGTTCAGGAACGTAACCCGGAAGGCGAAGCCGACATCGCCGAAGATCGCGGCGTTCTCGGCCCAGGTGATGACCGTGCGCGGGCTCATCACGGTCGAGAGATCGCCGTTCATGAAGGCGTTGCGGGTCAGGTCGGCGACGCGGACCATCTTGTCGATCACGCTGCGGCCTTCCGGGGTGCCCTGGAAGTGCTTCGACTTCGCCAGCACGATCTCGACCTCGTTGTCATGCGGCAGGTAGTTCAGCGTGGTCACGATCGACCAGCGGTCCATCTGGCCCTGGTTGATCTGCTGCGTGCCGTGATAGAGGCCCGACGTGTCGCCGAGGCCCACCGTATTGGCGGTGGCGAAGAGCCGGAAGGCGGGGTGGGGACGGATGACGCGCTTCTGGTCGAGCAGCGTCAGCTTGCCGGACTGCTCGAGCACGCGCTGGATCACGAACATCACATCCGGGCGGCCGGCGTCGTACTCGTCGAAGACCAGCGCGATGTTGTTCTGCAGCGCCCAGGGCAGGATGCCGTCCTGGAACTCGGTGATCTGCTTGCCTTCCTTCAGCACGATCGCGTCCTTGCCGACGAGATCGAGGCGGGAGACGTGGCTGTCCAGGTTCACGCGCACGCAGGGCCAGTTCAGGCGGGCCGCGACCTGCTCGATATGGGTCGACTTGCCGGTGCCGTGATAGCCCGAGATCATCACGCGCCGGTTATGGGCGAAGCCCGCCAGGATCGCGATCGTGGTGTCGTGGTCGAAACGGTAATCCGGGTCGAGATCGGGCACATGGGCCTCGGTCGTCGAATAGGCCGGCACCTCCAGATCCGAATCGATCCCGAAGGTCTGGCGCACCGACAGCTTCATGTCGGGCAGGCCGGCGGCAGTCGTCGTTGTCATCATCAAGTCTCCGGGCGTGGGAGCGTGGCCGGGGAAGACCGGTTGTCCCGACGCCGACCGAGGAGGGAGGCAATGTCTCCTAATTAGAGGCAAAGCCCTGGACCGGCAATTCGCAAAGCGCCGGGTCGGCACTACGCGGCAGGCATGCCGGGCATCGCAAGAGCCATGCCGCCAGAGGCTCGTCAGCCACGTGCCCGCGCCGCCAGGAGGCGTGTCAGGAGGCCGGCCACCCGGCCCGCGCCATCGAGATCGATCGTCGGGCGCGCAGGCGCCTCGCAGGCCAGCGCGGCGGTGACCGCGGCCGCCAGATCGGCGGGACGGGCCGGCTGCGGGCCCGACAGCCTCAGGCAGCGCGCCAATCCCGCCTTTTCCATCGCCTCGGCCCGGATCGCCTGCTCCGTCTCGGCGCCCTCGTCGAAGGGCACGACGATCGCCGGCCGCCCCGCCGCGACGAGGTCGAGCACCGTGTTGTAGCCGGCCTGGCTGATCGACAGTGCCGAGCGCGCCAGCAGGGCCGGAAAATCCGCTCGCGCGCGCTCGACCGTGACGTTGGGCGAGGCTGATTGCCGCAGTGCGGCGAAATCGCTCTCCGCCACGCCCTGGCCGACGAGAATGCGCCAGCGACGCGAGGGCTCGCAAAGCCGCGCTGCCCCGAGGCAGAGCCGAAACAGCGGCAGCGCCGCCGCCGAACCGCCGCCCGAGACGACGACCTCGCCTGCGCCCTCCCCGCCGGCCGATGCGAGTGCAGTCACCGGCGGCGGCGCCAGATAGCCCGTATAGTGCAGCCGCGCCGCCAGGGCCGGCGAAACCGGCCAGGAGGCCTCCAGCGGCAGGAAGCTCCGGTCCCCATGGACGAGGACGCCGTCGAACAGGCAGGACAGACGCTGCTCCGCCTCCGCGATCCGGTCGGGGCGCGGCGTCACCAGCACGTCGCGCACCGAGGCCAGCACCAGCGCAGACGGATTGGCAGCCTTCGCAGCGGTGATCAGCGTCAGGAATTCCTCCGCCAGTTGCCGGCGGCCGAAGGGGAAATGCTCGGTCACGACGACATCGGGCTTCAGCGTCGTCGCCAGCGCGGCGAGCATGGCCCGGCGCCGCGCCAGCCGGCCCGCCTCGATCGGGGTGCTCGCCTCGTCCAGCAGATTGCGGAAGTCCAGCCCCTCGACCTTGACCGGGGGCAGTTGCACGAAGGCGAAGGCCTCGCCCGTCATGTCGCGCAGCGGCATCCCGCCGCTCGCCAGCGTCACGGCGAAGCCAGCCTCGGCCAGGGCCCGCGCCAGCTGCGCCGCCCGCACCAGATGGCCGCTGCCGAGCAGATGCGTCACCGCGATCAGGACGCGCGCTGGCTCCCCCGCGACACTCACGGCGCGAGCCCCGCCGAGGCGCGCAGCCGCGCCGCGATCCCGTCCAGCCCCGCCGCAGCCGAGAACGCGCTCGTCAACCGGGCCAGCGCCGCATGGCCGAGCGCGTCCCGCCGCTCCGGCGCCTTGGCGAGCGCGGCCAGCGCCCCGGCCAGGGCCGCGACATCGCCGGGCGGCACCAGCAGCCCCTCGACGCCATCGCGCACGAACTCCGGAATCCCGGCGAAATCGGTCGCGACAATCGGCAGGGCCTGGCTCGCCGCCTCCATCACCACATTGGGCAGCCCGTCGCGGTCGCCATCGCCGGCCTTGCGCGAGGGCAGCACGAAGAGATCCGCCTCGCGCAGCGCGGCGATGACATCCCCCTGCGCCTTCGGCCCGGCCCAGGTCACGCGCTCCCCGAGCCCCAGCGCTATGGCCTGCGCCTGCAGCGCCTTCAGCCTCTCGCCGCCACCGATATGCGTCAGCCGCCAGTGCAGCCCGGCCGGCAGCCGCGCCAGCGCCGCCAGCAGATCGTCAAAACCCTTCTTCTCGACCGCCCGGCCGATCGTGACGATGCGAACCGGGTCAGCCGGGTCGCTCCCGTCGCGCAGCGGGCGCGGCGGCGGCGCCGGAAAGCGGCCGAGATCGAGCCCATGATAGACCAGCGCGACCTTGTCGGGCCGGTCGGCCAGGCGCTGCAATTCGCGGTGGCCGTCCTGCGTGCAGGTGACGCCCCATGCGGCGTCCGCGATCTTCTCGCGCTTCTCCCAGTCCGGCGTCGTCCAGATGTCCTTGGCATGGGCGGAGAACGACCAGCCGATGCCGCGCAGCAGCGCCGCGTAGCGGATCACCGAAGCCGGCGTGTGCAGGTAATGGACGTGGAGATGCGCGGTTCCGGCCGGCAGTTCGCGGGCCATGACGCAGGCCTGGCCGAAGCGGCGCAGGCGGTTGCGCGTGCGATCACGGGCGATGTCGCGCAGAAGGACCGGCAGCAGCCGCAATAGGCTGGGCCGCATCAGCGCGCCGAGCACGCCGCGCAGCACACGCCCCGGCTCCTCGTGCAGATATTCCGGCAGATAGCGCACCGGCGCGCTGATCTTTTCGTGCATCAGGTGGCGCGCGGCATCGGTCGGGCGCCGCAGCGACCAGATCGCGAAGGGCAGGCCGCGCTGCTGCAGGCCGAGCAGCTCCTGCGCGATGAAGGTCTCCGACAGGCGCGGATAGCCCTTCATGGCAATGGCGATACAGGGTTCCCTCATCGCCGGCCGATCAGCATGAAGCGGGTATAGTTCTTCGTCGGCAGCGCCCCGGCGAAGAGCGTCTCCGACAGGCCGGCCTGCGCCTGGAACGCCTCCAGCGAGGGCACGCAGCTGCGATGGTCGGGCTCGCGGACATAGTCGTTCGACTGCAGCAGCAGCGGCAGCCCCCGCGGCAGCGCGGCGAGCCAGCCCGGCACGTCCGCCAGATGCTCGCAGCTCGTATTGATCACCAGGCCGGGCTTCGGTTGCTGGGCGGCGAAATCCAGCGTCGTCATGTCCGCCGTCAGGGCGCTGAAGCGCCCGTTGGCGACATGGCGGCGGTTCAGCCGCTCGGCGACATCAGCGCAAGCCGGGTCGAGATCGACGCTGACGACAGCGGGAATGGCCAGCCTCTGATCCTCGAGCAGCAGCGCGCCCAGCACGCCGTACCAGGCGCCGAGCACCCAGACCGGGCCGTCGGGCCGCGGCAGAACCTCCGCCAGCGCATCGACGAGCCAGCGCTTCGAGGCGATCTGCTTGTGGTTGAAGGCGATCCAGAGATCGGGTGGCATCCCGTCGGCGACGAGGCGCGCGAGATCGCCGACGACGCTGTTGCCGGTCAGGGCTGCGACGCCGCGCAGAATGTCATAGAAGGCGTCGGGCGGCGCGTCGGACGTCATGTTGTTTCGGAAACGGGGATCGAAGGTGGCGGGACCATATGCAAGCGCGCCCGCAAAGGCCAGCGGGGCCGGCCCGGCTGCGGACGCCCTCGCCGGCACCCGCCTGCCGCATCTCGCGAGCCCGGCGGCGGCGCTGCGGCAGGTGCTGGCGGCCCATGCGGTGCGCCACTGCCCCCATGTCCTGGAGATCGGCGGCGCCGGTCTCCCGATCACCGGCTTCCTGACGCACCAGCCCGCCAGCGTGACGGTGGTGGACCCGAAGATCCCCGCCCATGAAGCCGATGCGCTCAACGGCGTACCCTGCCGGCTGCGCCACATCGCCGCCAAGCTGCAGGAGGTCGCGCTCGCGCCGCCCGGTCCCTATGCGCTGGTCCTGCTCGGCCTCTCGCTCAAGCCCTTCGGCCGCCGGGGCGCGGTGTCGCCCGAACTGCTCGCATTGGCGGCGGGCGCCACGGTTCTGGTGATCGACTACGCGCTGGAACTGGAGCGGGCGCAGGGGCAGATCGGCGCCCTCACCGGAACGCGGACAGACGCTCCGGCGATCGACCTCTCCCTGACGATCCATGACGAAGCGCTGCGGGCGGCCGGCTTCGACCGCAGGCGCTTCCTCGTCTACGGCGCCGCCTGAAGCAGAGGCGGCCCCTGCATCAGGCTCCGGCGTCGTCCGGGGGCGCGGCCTTCTTCGACGAAGCCTTCCGACGCGGCTTGCGCGCGATCGGAGCCGCACCCTCGGCCACCGCTTCGGCGGCGGGCGCCTCCGACGGCATCGGCGCCGTCACGGCAGCCTCCAGCACGGCGAGGCCTCCGGCCCCCGCCGGCTCATCGACCGGCTCGGGGGCCACCTCGGGTGCTTCCTCGAAGACGGCCGCTGCCGTCACGCGGTCGTCCCGCTCGTCCGCCAGCTCCGGCGCGCTGGCGAAGCCGACCGCATTGAGCGGCTTCTCCCGGCCGCGGATCGTGATCTTGAGCGCGGTCGTGCCGCGATAGCTGCGGCCGCTGGCGCGGATCGTATCCTCCGAGACCAGAATGTCGGCGAGCACCCGTCGCGTGGCGAGTTCGAGCTGCGCCGCCACCGCCACGGTCTCGCCGACCGTGATGTCGCGCCGCCCCAGGCTGTCGTTCTCGACCGCACCGGTGATCGCCTGCCCGCTATGGATGCCGATGCCGATGCGCAACGGCAGCGGCAGCGCCGCCCCGAATTCACGGTTCAGCGCCTCGACGGCGCGGACGATGTCGGCGGCGGCCGCGATGGCCGTCTGGGCGCTGCGCGCGGGCGTGCCCTCGAGCCCGAACACCGCCATGAAGCCGTCGCCATAGAAGGCGTCGATCCGGCCGCCATGGGCGGTGATCGCCTGCGCCATCTCGTCGAAGAACCGGTTGAGGAGCCCGATCAGTTCCTGCGGCAATTGCCGCGCCGAAAGGGCCGAAAACGCGCGCAGATCGGCCACGACGACGGTAAGGCCGCGCTTGCCGATGTTGCCGTCGGTCTCGATCTGGCCGGGGGTGGTCGGGTTCAGGCGCGAGGCGAGCAGGATCTGCACCTGGAGATCGTCGCGCGGCCGGATCTGACAGGCGAGCCGCACCCTGTCTGGTGCCGCGATCCGCCGCAGCAGCTTCGCCTCGTTGGGCCCCGGCGGCGGCAGGCCGTCGCCGCCGTCGAGGACCAGCACGCGGCAAGTGGCGCAGCGGGCCCGCCCGCCGCAGAGCGCGGCATGGGGGATCCCGAACCGCCGGAACATCTCCAGCACCGTCGCGCCGGGCGCGAGCTTGCGCACACCGTGGCCGACGAAGCGAACGGTGATCTGCCGCGTCGTCCGCACCCGGATCTCTCGAATGCCGACGAAGGCGACGAAACAGCCGACGAGCCCGTAGAAGACCGTCTTCGCCCAGGTCACGTTCTGGTTGAACATCACGATCTGCGCGTCGGTCGCCACCTCGGGCGCCATCGCCATCTGCCCGGCCTCGCGCCCGCCCACGGCGAACCCGATCAGGGCGAGAATCGGGATCAGCACCGCGAGCAGCAGGAAGGGGTCGCGCCAGCGCTGGTAGCCGTCGCGCGAGCGCAGCGTGAAATGCAGCCCGATGATGCCATGGACCCAGACCAGCAGCAGTAGCAGCGACTGTGTCGCGGCCAGTCCGGGCCAGAGCCGTCGCAGCACCGCCCGGTAACTCTCGTCGAGATGGAAGAAGCTGCCCATCACGCGGGTCCCGACGATGTGGTCGATCAGGAACAGCGGGATAGCGAGCCCGAGCGCGATCTGCAGCATCTCGCGCGCCGGCATCTTGAAGGTGCGCCGCTGCGCCACCCGCACCAACGCGAAGAAGGGGTGGACGATCAGCGCCCCGTAGAGCGCCACCGTCCCGGCCCAGGAGTGCCAGAGCCAGTAGCGCCACTCCTGCACATGCTCCATCGCAGCTACGCCGGCGATTCCGGCGGCGTGATTGAGAAAATGCGTGGTCGCGAAGAAGAGCAGGATCATGCCCGAGGCAAAGCGAATGTCGCGGCTCCAGGACGAAACCTGCCCCATGCCGGCGCCCATCGCCGCGCGTCGTCCCGCCGCCTGCTGCAGGCTCATGCCGAGGCCCTGATCGTCAATGCACCTTCTCCGCATGTAGCGTCATGTCGGCGAGGCGATAGAGCCGCGACGCCAGGTCTTTCGTCAGCGCGAGGCTGAAATCCGGCACCGTCTCGAGCAGTTCGAAGAACAGGTCCTTCGGCAGGCGCAGCGCCGCCACATCCGTCTTGGCGGTCACCGCCCCGACGAAGTTACCCCCGGATAGGAGTGGCACGTCGCCGATAAGGCTGCTGAAGCTGAGCGGCAGCCTCGGCCCGGTGCCGTCGGGCCCGAGGTGGGAGATCTCGAGTTGGCCATGGAGGATGACGAAGACCCCGTCGGGCGCCTCACCCTCGGCGATGATCTGCATGCCCGCCTCGAAATGCAGCTTCTCGCCCATCAGCGCCACGAGCTTGAGCCGCGGCTGCGGCAGCGTCCGGAACAGCGGAAGCTGCCTCAGGCAGGCGAGGTCGGCTTCCAGTGTCATGGTCTCGCCTCCATCGGTTCGCTGCGGATGCCCTGCCCTGTCGCAGGCGGGACGAACGGCTCGTCTGCGGCCTCGTCGCCGCTTTCGATTGTCGCCGAAGGGCCATTGAAGACGATCCGGACCGGGATGTCATCGACCAGATGGGTGTCGCCCACCAGCAGGAACAGCGTCATCTCCGCGCAATGCGCGCGCAGCCGGACGAGCACCTGCTCCGGTTCGGGCGACGTCGCCAGGAAGGCGCCGACATCGAGGATGGCGATCTGCGGTGCCTTGATCAGGGCCTGCGCCAGCGGCACAGCCAGCTTGAGCCGTGTCGGCAGGAACCGCCCCCTGAGCCCGCAATCGGTGTTGAGGCCGATGCGGTAGAGATCCCCGTCGAGACCGGCGCGCGCCAGCGCCTTGCGGACGATCGCCGCCACCTTCTTGCGGGCGTCGGCGATGCCGTGGCCGATGCGCCCGAACATCAGATTGTCGCGCAGGCTCGCGCCCAGCATCACCTTCTCGGGGTCGTAGAAGTCGACATCCACTGCGGCATCGGCCGGGAGATGGCGCTTGAAACTCCCTCGCGCCCGCAGGATGCGCTGCTGCAGCCGCTCGTCGAGCAGGTTGAGCCGGTGCTTCGGCTCGATATAGCCCAGGGCCAGTGCGACGAGGTCCCGCTCCGCCACCGCATCGAGCGGGCTGCGCATGTCGTGCTTCTCGAGCAACGCAGCGAGTTCCGCCAGCCGGTCGAAATCGAGCCCCGATCCGAAGGAGTAGCGTTCGAACAGGGCGTGGCCGTGCGGCAGGCCGGCGAAGATTTCCGCAACCGTCCCGGCGATCCGCGAACCCACCTCGACCAGTGGCTCGACCAGCGATTCGGCCTTCAGGATCGCATGGGCATAGGGTTCGAACAGGAGGGTCTCGTTGGCGAAGCGCGGCCCCATCCGCGCGCCGAAAATCAGATTCTCGGCGATCGTGGCGTTGGCGTTGTAGCTCGCGGGATCGAAGGGCGTGATCAGTCCGGTCAGCTTGCTGCCCGCCAGTTCCTCCGCCACGGCCCGTCGCGCATCGACGATCTGCGCCTTTGCATCGTCGCGCAGCGAGGCGGTGACCGTGCCGTCGAGCCCCAGTTCGTAGACGTCTTCGGCGCAGCCGAGCACGTCGAGAACGGCCCTGAGCCGCGCGGCGAGTTCGGCCTCGTCGGCCACGCCCGCGCCCTCGTAATCGGTCCAGTCGGCCTCGAAGAGCAGCGGCGTGTTGCCGGAGCGGATCGATTCGACGAACCGGCGGTGCTCGCGCGCCGTCAGCTTGCCATCGGGCCGGACGCTGGGCCGCCTCCGCTTGAGGGGCAGCAGGATGTTGTCCCGGATCGTGCCGGCGATGATCTCGGTCTCGCTGCCGGCATAGCCGATGAGGTGGCTCGCCCGCTCGACCGACATGCGCGCCAGCGGGGCGGCGTCGATCATCACGCGCCCCGAATAGGACATCGCCTGCCGCCCGAGGATGCGCCCGAGGACGTCGCGGCCGCCGCCCTGCGGGCCGACGACGGTGACCGCGCCCGGGCGTGCGAGCCGTGCCGAGAGCGGCAGCAGCAGCGGCTGGCCGCGATTGTCCAGCATCTGGACGCTGTCGAGCCGGATCTCGCCGGTCGCGGGCAGCCGCTCGACGCCGCCCGGCTCGTCGAGCTGGATCGTGTCGTCCGCGTTGAACTGCGCGATGACCTGCTCGTATTTGATCGTCACGTCGTTGCGCTGCTGGTCCCAGTCGATCAGTTCCTTGATCGGCGGCGGCAGGTCGCGATAGGCGGCGATGACGGCGACGAGCTGGCCGATGTCGAGCCGCCCCTGCAGGGCGAAGAACCCGCCGATCGCGTAGAAGAAGAACGGCGTGATCTGGGCGAGCAGGTTGTTGATGAACTTGACCGCGAATTTCCGCTTGTAGAGCGCGTAGCGGATGTCGAAGAGCCGACCGAGCCGGCCCGAAATGTCGGACTGGACATAGGTGGTCGCGCCATGGGCCTGGATGGTCGGCCCGGCATCGACGATCTCGCCGATCCGCCCTGCGAGCTGGCGGGAGGCGATCTGGCGCTCGCGACCCAGCCGCAGTTGCTCGCGCCGCAGGATCGGCACGATGATCGCCTGGGCGAGCACGATCACCAGCGCGATCGAGCCGAGCCAGACGCTCTGCACCATGATGAAGGTCAGCGCCGTCAGGGCCTGCGTCAGCAGGAAGACGGGCTGGATGAAGGCGTCGCCGACGAAGCCGCCGATCGGCTCGACCTCGTCCTTGATCATGCTGGCGACTTCGGCCGGCTTGACCGCCCGGATCTCCTCGGGCCGGAACCGCATCAACTGGCTGAACAGGTCGTAGCGCATGCGCCGCAGCATCCGCTCGCCGAGGATGCCCTTGCGGACGTTGATGACGTATTTGAACGCCCCGTTGACCAGGACGAGGAACAGGAAATAGCCGCTCAGCCCGAGCAGGAGGCCGAACTGGCCGACCTGGAACCCCTCGAAGAGCGTGACGCTTCCCCCGCCGAGGAAGGACGGCAGATGGAGGCCGAAATCCAGCAGGGTCGCGGTGGAATTGCCGTCCTTGAAGGCATTGCCCTGGATCGCGTCGTTGACGATCCGCTTCGGCACGTCGAACGACGCCCAATAGAACGGGATCGAGGCCAGGATGATGAGCAGGACGATGATCTGTTCACCGCGGCTCTTCTCCCAGACATATCGGAAGAGATTGGTCTCCAACGGGTATCCTTGCCGGCGCGACGCACGTGCGCCCGTCTCCTGACCTGCGGCCCACATATGTGTGCCAGCTACGCCGCGAGCGCAATCCGATGTCGTCCTGCGATTGCACGACGACTGCACTGCCGGATGGCGGCCTCGCGGGGCGCATGGTCAACTGCGACCGTTGCGCCCCCGTCATCGGCGCGCGCCAACCTCCGGCGCGATGACGCATCCGCCTGAAAGCCGTTGGCAAAGCGGACCTTTCCGCGTCTAGTAATATTGTGTCGAGGTGAGGCGGTGTTGGCACGTTCTGGTGAAGGCGGCTGATGGATATTCTGCGGATCGGCGATTTACGCATCGGCTTCACGGTTCACGGGCTCGCTCGCGACGTCGTGAAGGGTGTCAGCCTGCGCGTTCCCGCCGGCAGGACAGTCGCGCTCGTCGGCGAATCCGGCTCCGGCAAATCGGTGATCTCGCAGGCGATCATGGGATTGCTGCCGCGCGCCGGCGCCGTCACCGGCGGCGAGATCCTGTTCCGCGATCCCGAGAAACCCGGCTCGTCGATCGACATCGCCGGCCTGCCCGCCGAGGGCAAGGAAATCCGGGCCCTGCGCGGCGGCCGCATCGGCATGATTTTCCAGGAACCGATGTCCTCGCTCTCTCCGGTCCACACCATCGGCAACCAGATCGAGGAGGCGCTGCTGCTGCATCGGCCGATGCCGAAGGACGAGGCACGCGGCCTGATCGAGACCATGCTCGGCCGCGTCGGCTTCAAGGACCCGGCGCGCGCCTTCGGGCTCTACCCCTTCGAGCTCTCGGGCGGGCTGCGCCAGCGCGCCATGCTCGCCATGGCGCTGATCTGCAAGCCTGCCCTGCTGATCGCCGACGAGCCGACGACGGCGCTCGACGTCACCATCCAGGCCCAGGTGCTCGATCTGATGCGCGATCTCCAGGCCGAGATGGGCATGGCGATCCTGCTGATCACCCATGATCTCGGCGTCGTCGCCAACATGGCCGACGAGGTCGTCGTCATCTATCACGGCGAGATCATGGAAAGCGGCCCGGTCGAGGAGATCTTCCGCCGCCCGCGCCACCCCTATCTCAAGGCCCTGCTCAAGGCCTCGCCGCATTTCGACATGGCGGAGGGCGAGCGCCTCGTGGCCCTGCGGGAGGCGCGGCCCCGTCCGCCCGCCACGCCGCGCGCCGCGCCACAGCCGGGCGCCGAGGCCGCGCCGCTGCTCAGCGTGAGCGGCCTGCGCAAGGCCTACACCACGGGATCGCGCAGCTTCTTCGGCAAGGGCACCCAGCAGACCGTGCTGGCCGTCGACGATGTCAGCTTCGACATCCGGCGCGGGGAATGTCTCGGCCTCGTCGGCGAGAGCGGCTGCGGCAAGACCACGGTCAGCAAGATCGTGATGCGCGCCGTGACTCCCGACGCGGGCGCCATCGTCTTCGACGACGGACGCGCGCAGATCGACGTGCTCGGGCTCGAGGGCGAGGCGCTGCGCGCCTTCCGCCCGCGCGTCCAGATGATCTTCCAGGACCCGGTCTCCTCGCTGTCGCCACGGATGACCGTGATGAGCATCCTGCGCGAGCCCCTGGCGGTCCATGGCAAGGGCGGCAGCGACGAGCAGACCGCGCGCGTGCGGACGCTGATGGAGGATGTCGGGCTCGATGTCCGCTTCCTGAACCGCTACCCGCATTCCTTCTCGGGCGGCCAGCGCCAGCGCATCGGCATCGCCCGCGCTCTGGCGCTCGACCCGGATCTCATCATCTGCGACGAGCCGGTCTCGGCCCTCGATGTCTCGGTCCAGGCCCAGATCCTCAACCTGCTCAAGGATCTGCAGGCGGAGCGCGGCCTGACCTTCCTGTTCATCTCCCATAATCTCGCGGTGGTGAACTACATGGCGGACCGGATCGCGGTGATGGCGAACGGGCGCATCGTCGAGATCGCGCCGCGGCACGCGCTGTTCAACCGCCCGGTCCATCCCTACACGAGGGCGCTGCTGCGCTCGGTTCCCTTCGCCGATCTCGACCGCAAGCTCGACTTCAAGCTCGTGGCGCCGGGCGGCGCCTCGGATTCCAGCCATTGGGATCGGGTTTTCCGGGCCGATCCGGCCGGCGAGGCGCTGACCCATCTGCCCCTCGGCGAGGGGCATTTCGTGCTCGCCCGCCCAGGCGCCGACCTCCGGGAGATGGCCTGATGAGTCCGTCCCGTCCGACGCGTCGCGGCGCCCTGCTGACCGGCGCCGCCGCCCTCGCCGCCAGCGGACTGCCGCGTCTCGCCGCCGCAGCGCCCGTGCGTCCGGCCCAGTTGATCGACAGCCCCGCTCTGGCCGAGCGCGTCGCCGCCGGCACGCTGCCGCCGGTGGATCAGCGGGTCCCGCTCGCGCCACGCATCGTCGACGTCTCCGGCCCGGACCGCGTGCCGGGGCGCCACGGCGGCACCATGCGCATGCTGATGGGCGACCAGCGCGACATCCGCATGATGACGCTCTACGGCTATACGCGGCTCGTCGGCTATGACGAGAATCTCGACATCGCCCCGGACGTTCTCGAGAGCTACGACATCGCGGACGGGCGCATCTTCACGCTGCGGCTGCGGCCCGGTCATCGCTGGTCCAATGGCGCGCCCTTCACGGCGGAGGATTTCCGCTACTGGTGGGATCACGTCGCCAACAACCGCCGCCTCTCCCCGGGCGGCCTGCCGCAAGCCTTGCTGGCGGGCGGTGAGCCTCCGGTCTTCGAGGTCCTGAGCGAGACGGAAGTCCGCTACAGCTGGGCGAAGCCGAACCCGATCTTCCTGCCGGCGCTCGCCGGCGCGCAGCCGACCTACATCTTCATGCCCTCCGGCTATCTGAAGCAGTTCCATGTCGACTTTGCCGATCCGGTAACGCTGCGCTCGCGCGTCCGGCAGGCCCGCGTGCGTGACTGGGGCGCGCTGCACGAGCGCCTGTCCAGGACTTACCGGCCCGAGAACCCGGACCTGCCCACGCTCGATCCCTGGCGCAACACGACACCGCTGCCGGCCGAGCAGTTCAGCTTCGAGCGCAACCCTTATTTCCACCGGATCGACCAGAACGGCCGGCAATTGCCCTATGTCGACGAGGTGACCCTGACGGTGGGCACCCATTCGCTGGTGCCGGCCAAGACGGCAGCCGGCGAGGCCGACCTCCAGGCGCGCTATCTGCGCTTCGACAACTACACCTTCCTCAAGGACGCCTCGAAGCGGATGAACTTCGACGTGCGGCTCTGGAAGCGGGCCGAGGGCTCCTATTTCGCCCTGATGCCGAACCTGAACGCCATCGACCCGGTCTGGCGCGATCTCAACCGGGACCTGCGCTACCGCAAGGCGCTCTCGGTCGCGATCAACCGCAAGGACATCAACCAGGTCATCTTCTTCGGCCTCGCCAAGGAGAGCGGCAACACAGCCCTGCCCGAGAGCCCGCTCTACGACCCGGCCTATGCGAAGATGTGGATGCAGCACGATCCGGCTCTGGCGGAGCGGCTTCTGGACGAAGCCGGCTTGTCGAAACGCGCCGCCGACGGCATCCGCCTGCTGCCGGACGGGCGCCGGCTCGAATTCACCATCGAGACCGCTGGCGAGAGCACCGAGGAGACCGACATCCTCGACCTCATCAAGCAGGATTTCTACGCCGTCGGCATCAAGATCTACCCGCGCTCGACCCAGCGCGACGTGTTCCGCCGGCGGATCGTTGCGGGCCAGACCGTGATGTCGGCCTGGGCCGGCATGGACAACGGCCTGGTCGCGGCGGATATGGAGCCCGACGCCATGGCGCCGACGAGCTCGGCCCAGTTCAACTGGCCGCGCTGGGGCCAGTATCTCGAAACCGGCGGACGCGAGGGCGAGGCGCCGGATCTGCCGGAAGCGCAGGAGCTGGTCTCGCTCTATGGGAAGTGGCGCAGCAGCGCGACGCGCGAGGAGCGCCGACGGATCTGGAAGCGCATGCTCGAGATCAACGCCGAGCAGCTTTTCGCCATCGGCGTCGTCAACAGCACGCTGCAGCCGGTCGTGGTCTCGCGCAGCCTGAAGAACGTTCCCCAGAAGGGGCTTTACAGCTTCGAGCCCGGCGCCTTCTTCGGCCGCTACATGCCCGACACCTTCTGGTTCGACACGGCCGCGACGGCCGCTCTCGAAAAGGCCGGGGGCTGACCGTGCTGCTGAAATACATCCTCAAGCGCATCCTGGTGATGATCCCGACGCTGCTGGTGACCAGCGCGCTGATCTTCACCGTCATCAACCTGCCGGAGGGCGACTATTTCGAGACCCTGGCCGCCGAGATGCAGGCGCAAGGGGAGAAAGCCGATCTCTCCCGCATCGAATTTCTCAAGCAGGAATACGGTTTCGACCGGCCGGTGATCGAGCGCTATTTCTGGTGGGTCACGGGGCTCCTCCAGGGCGATATGGGCTACTCCTTCGAGTATCAGCGCCCGGTCCGCGAGGTGGTCGGGGACCGGCTCTTGCTGACGATGATCGTCTCCTTCGTGACGATCATCTTCACCTGGGTCGTCGCCTTCCCGATCGGCATCTATTCGGCGACGCACCAGTACAGCTGGGGCGATTACGGGCTCACCTTCGTCGGCCTGATCGGGCTCGCCGTGCCGCATTTCCTTCTGGCGCTGGTGTTCATGTATTTCGCCAATGTCTGGTTCGGCACCTCGATCGGTGGCCTCGTCGACCCGCAATATCTGAATCAGCCGATGAGCTGGGCCAAGGCGGCCTCCGTGCTCGAGCATCTCTGGATCCCGGTCATCATCATCGGCGCCGGCGGCACGGCCGGCATGATCCGCGCCGTGCGCGCCAACCTGCTCGACGAGCTGCAGAAGCAGTACTACGTCACCGCCCGCGCCAAGGGGCTGCCGCCCGGCAAGGCGCTGCGCAAATACCCGCTGCGCATGTCCCTGAACTTCTTCGTCTCCGACATCGGCGACATCCTGCCCTCGATTGTCTCCGGCGCCGAGATCGTCGCCATCGTGCTCTCGCTGCAGACGACCGGTCCGCTGCTGATCCGCGCCCTGCAGAGCCAGGACATGTATCTCGCCGGCTCCTTCCTGATGTTCCTCTCCTTCCTGACCGTGATCGGCGTGCTGATCTCGGACATCGCGCTCGCGATCCTCGATCCGCGCATCCGGCTGCAGGGTGAGGCGACCAAGTGAGCCAGGCCGCGACCCCGACCCTGCCGACCAACGCGCTGCCGCCCGATGGCGCGCCGCTGCCCCACACCGCCTCGACGGCGCCCTTCGAGCCCAATGCCGTCGAGGTGATGACGCCCGAACAGGAGCGCGTCTATCTCGCCTCGCAATGGCAGCTGATGTGGTGGAAGTTCCGCCGCCACAAGCTCGCGGTCATCTCCGGCGTCGTCATTCTCGTGATCTATGCGATGGCGATCTTCGCCGAGTTCCTGGCGCCCTATCACTACAGCACACGCAATACCGACTTCATCCGCGCGCCACGGCAGGAGGTGCACCTCTTCCACGAGGGTCGTTTCCTCGGCCCCTTCGTCTATCCCTATACCCAGCGCCTCAACATGGAGAACCTGAAGCGCGAATACGACGTCGATCGGACCCGCCCGCAGCCGCTGCGCTTCTTCTGCCGCGGCGAGGAGTACCGCTTCTGGAACCTCGTGCCGGGCAATCTCCATTTCGTCTGCCCGCCCGAGGGCGGCACGCTGTTTCTGCTCGGCTCCGATCGCCTCGGCCGGGACATGCTCTCGCGCATCCTCTATGGCGGGCGCATCTCGCTCTCGATCGGACTGCTCGGCGTCTTCGTCTCCTTCGTGCTGGGCGTCATCATCGGCGGCATCGCCGGCTACTATGGCGGCAAGGTCGATCTCGTCGTCCAGCGCCTGATCGAGATCGTCCAATCGCTGCCGCATATCCCGCTCTGGCTGGCGCTGGCGGCGATCATGCCGCCCTCCTGGAGCCCGGTCCTGGTCTATTTCGGCATCACCGTGATCCTCGGACTGATGGACTGGACCGGGCTGGCGCGCGCCGTGCGCTCGAAACTGCTCTCCCTGCGCGAGGAGGATTACGTCGTCGCCGCCCAGCTGATGGGCGCCAAGCCGGCGCGGATCATCGGCCTGCATCTGGTGCCGGGCTTCATGAGCCATCTCATCGCCTCGGCGACGATCACCATCCCCAAGACCATCCTCGGCGAGACGGCGTTGAGCTTCCTGGGGCTTGGCCTGCGTCCGCCGATCACCAGCTGGGGCGTGATGCTCAACGAGGCACAGAACATCAATGTCGTGGCGCTCTATCCCTGGCTGCTCTATCCGGTCGTGCCGGTGATCCTGATCATCCTCGCCTTCAACTTCCTCGGCGACGGCCTGCGCGACGCGGCCGATCCCTATCGCTGACCCCTCTGCCAGCCCGTCCGACGCGAAGACCCGGTGCGCATCGCCTTTCACACCCCGCTCAACGCCTATGACGACGGCCGGATTTCGGGCGACCGCCGCATGGCGAGGCAACTCGTCGCGGTGCTGGAAGGCCTCGGCCACACGGTCACGCCCGGCATCGGCGCGCGCGACTTCATGCCGACGCCCGAGCCCGAGCGGCTTGCCGCCCATGAGGCCGCCGCCCTGCGGCGGGCGGACGAACTGCTCTCGCAGTGGCGCGCCGACGGTGTCGCGCCGGAGCTGTGGTTCACCTATCACAACTACTACAAGGCGCCCGACCTGCTCGGCCCGCGGATCAGCGCGCGCCTCGGCATTCCCTACGTGGTGGCCGAGGCGAGCGATGCGCAGCGGCGCGCCAGCGGAGACTGGGCCCGGCACACGGCGATCGTCCGCGACGGTCTCTCGGCCGCCGCCCTGCATCTCTATTTCACCGATCGCGACCGGCAGGGTCTGGAGCCCTGGCGCACGCCTCACACCGCGCTCGTCGAGCTGCCGCCCTTCATCGCCTTCGACCGCGAGCCGCCGCTACGGGCGGGCGGCGGCGCCGTGCCCCGGCTGGTCACGGTCGCGATGATGCGCGAAGGCACCAAGGAGAACAGCTATCGCCGGCTCGCCCGCGCGCTGCATCATCTGGGGAGCCGGCCCTGGAGCCTGACGATCATGGGCGACGGCCGCAGGCGACCCGAGATCGAACAGGCCTTCTCGGGCCTGCCCGAGGGGCGCATCGCTTGGCATGGCGCCGTCGCGCATGACCGCGTGGTCGCCGAACTCGCCGGCCACGATCTCTTCATCTGGCCCGGCCTGCGCGAGGCCTATGGGCTGGTCTATCTGGAGGCACAGGCGGTCGGTCTGCCGATCGTCGCCTTCGACAGCGGCGGAGTCTCGGCGACGGTGCGCGACGGGCAGACCGCCCTGCTCGTCCCGGAGGGCGACGAGGCGGCCCTGGCCGGGGCGCTGCAGAGGCTGATCGACGATCCCGACCGTCGCGCAACCATGGGCGCGGCCGCGCGTCGCTTTGCGCTGACCGAACGGACCCCTGCCGCCGCCGCTTCCATCCTGGAGACGGCACTGGCCACGGCGCTCGCCAACCATGCCGCCCGCCAGCGCGCGGGCGCCGAGGGCACCGCGCCATGACGCTGGAGGCGACGGACGCACTCTGGCTCCCGCTCGCGGCGGAGCTCGAGCGCTGGAGCGCTGCCGGCCGGGAGGTCGTGCTCTGGTGGCGGGACGACGACGCGATCGCCGCCAGCCCGGCCCTCGACCGCCTGTCGGACCTGTCCCGGCGCTACGGGCTGCCCGTCCTGCTCGCGGTCATCCCGATGCTGGCGGAGCCGTCGCTGGCGGCAGCGCTCCGGCAGATGCCGTCCCTGCTGCCCTGCCAGCACGGCTGCTGGCACCGCAACCACGCATCGGCCGGTGGCAAGAAGGCCGAATTCGGCGCCGACAGGGCGGCTGCCGACATTCGCCGCGAGCTGGTCGAAGCCAGGACGCGTCTCGCCGATCTGCTCGGCCCTGCCCTCCTGCCCGTCTTCGTGCCGCCCTGGAACCGGATCGACCCCGCCCACGCCGCCCTGCTGCCGGACATCGGCTTTCGCGGCCTCTCCTGCTTCCGCGGCTACCGCCTGGGGGCGGACGGTGGACCGACCCTCGTCAACACGGCGCTCGACATCATGGACTGGCGCGCGCGCATCGGGCGCCCGCCGACGGACCTGGTCGACGAAGCCTGCCGCCTGCTGACCGCGCTGCGCGGCGGGTCGGACGACCGGGCCTCCTTCGGCCTGCTGCTCCATCACCGCGACCATGACGAGACCGCCTGGGCGTTTCTCGAAGGCTTCCTGGCACGCATGACCGCCCATCCCGCGGTCGCGAACGGCGACCCGCGCCGGCTGTTTGGGCTGTAGCGTTCCCTTAGGTCCGCCCAGCGGTTAAACTCAGGGAACCGAATCGATCTCGGAGCGTTGGTCGCCCATGAAAAAGTCGATCGCCGTCCTCGCCCTCGCCACCAGCCTCGCAGCCTGCAGCAGCCCGCCCCGCCCCCCCGTTGGGGAAATGCCCCGGGCCACCCCGACCAAGCGCATCGCCATCGTCGGCTCCGAGGTCGTCCTGCCGGACGGCTCGCGCTCGACCATGGACGCCTCGGGCGGGTTTGTTCTGCCGAATGGCGAGCGTGTCAGGCGCGATGGCCGCGGCGCTCTGGTGCTGCCGAACGGCAATCGCTGCCTGCCCGACGGAACGGGCTACGTCTGCCCCTGACCGTCCTCATGCCCGATCGGCACCGATGGGCTTGGAGCGGCGTGAGGCACGCGCTATAAAAGCCGCTCGTAATCTCAGGTGCGTTCGTCCTCGGCACGAGGTCGTCTGACCTATCTGCGGGGGGCGACGCGGATATGCCTTTCAACGTCGTCGACCTCACGGGCGCCGAGCGGACTCCACGCAGCCCACACGCGCCGCGGGTGCTGATCTATAGCCACGACACGTTCGGTCTCGGGCACATCCGACGCTGCCGCGCGATCGCCAATTCGCTCGTGGCGACCTATCCTCATATATCAGTGATCATCGTCTCGGGCTCGTCGGTGATCTCGAGCTTCCAGTTCGGCGACGGCGTCGACTATGTCCGCATCCCCGGCATCGAGAAGCAGAGCGACGGGCGCTACGGTCCCCATCACCTCAATCTCGATCTCAACGACACCATCCGCCTGCGCACCGACATCATCAAGCAGGTGGTCCTTTCCTTCGATCCGGACGTCGTCATCGTCGACAAGGAACCGATCGGCCTTCGCGGCGAACTCGTTCCGGCGCTCGACATCCTGCGCCGCCGCGGCGCCCGCATCGTGCTCGGTCTGCGCGACGTGCTCGACGAGCCGGCCAAGCTCCATGAGGAGTGGCGCCAGAGCGGTGCGCTGGACGCGCTCGGCCAGATCTATGACGACATCTTCGTCTACGGGCTGGAGAGCATCTACCAGCCGCTGGCCGGGCTGCCGAACCAGCATCTCTTCGCCCACAAGGTCCGCTACACCGGCTATCTGAAGCGCGCCGTCCCGAGCCCGATGCCGCCGACCCGCTATCCGCGGATCACCAAGGGCCCGTTCATCCTGGTGACGCCCGGCGGTGGCGGCGACGGCGCCGGCGTGATCGACTGGGTGATCTCGGCCTATGAGGCCGATCCGACGATCGAGCTCCCGGCGTTGATCGTCTTCGGCCCCTTCATGTCGCGCGAGCGCCGCAAGGATTTCGCCGAGCGGATCGCGCGCATTCCCAAGCTGGAAAGCCTCGGCTTCGAGCCGCGCCTCGAACTGCTGATGAACCGGGCCCACTGCGTGGTCGCGATGGGCGGCTACAACACCTTCTGTGAGGTGCTCTCCTTCGACAAGCCGGCTCTCATCGTCCCGCGCGTCAAGCCGCGCCTGGAACAGGCGATTCGGGCGGACCGGGCCGACCATCTCAAACTGGTCGACGTCCTGCACGATCCGCAGGAGAACGGCGAAGGCGAGCGCGATCCGCTGGTGATGGCGCGCGCGCTGCACGGACTGCCGCGCCGCCTGCCGCCCTCCCAGGCTTTCGTGCCCAGCCTGCTCGACGGCCTGCCCGCGATCAGCCGCGCACTGGCCGCCGATCTCTCGCTGCCCGTCCGAAACCGCACGGGCGCTCCCAACGCGGCGGTTGGCAGCTGACCCCTTGCCGCCATGCGCCCTTTGCAGGGCGTGATGGACAAGCGCGATCAAGTTCGCAATATATCAGCATCCGGACAAAAGGCCTGCGGTGGCTGCGCCTTGCCGGAGGAGAAGCCCGCCATGCCCATGCTGCTGTTTCGGAACTTTCGCCTGCTCGAACCCGCGTTCGGTGAGGTCCGATCCGGCTACGAGCTTCTGGTCGAGGGCGACACCATCCGCGAGCTCTCCGACAAGCCGATCAAGGCAGAAGCGGCCGACATCGTCGATTGCGGCGGCCGCACGCTGATGCCCGGGCTGATCGACAGCCATGTCCACGTCTTCCTCTCCGAGGTCGTCATCCGCTCGATGGAGAGCATGCCGCTGACGCTGATGACGGCGCGCGCCATCGGGCTGATGAAGGGCATGATCGACCGCGGCTTCACCACAGTGCGCGACACCGGCGGGGCCGACTGGGGCATCAAGGAGGCCGTCGACAAGGGTCATGTCGCGGCGCCGCGCCTCTTTATCGCCGGCCAGGCGATCGGCCCGACCGGCGGCCACAGCGACCCGCGCCGACGCACCGATTTCGGAACGCGCTGCCAGTGCTGCAACGCCATGGCCTATACGATGAACGTCTCCGACGGCGTCTCGGCTGTCCGCAAATCGGTTCGCGAGCAGATGCGGCTCGGGGCCGATCACATCAAGATCATGATGTCGGGCGGCGTCGCCTCCCCTTACGACCCGCTCGATTCGCTCCAGTTCAGCCTCGACGAGGTCCGCACTGCCGTCGAGGAAGCCGCCGCCTTCGGCCGCTACGTCTGCGCCCATGCCTATACCCCCGAGGCGATCACCCGCGCTGCGCAGTGCGGCGTGCGCGCGATCGAGCATGGCAACCTGATCGACGACGCCTCGGCGACGCTGATGGCGGAGAAGGGCATGTTCCTAACCGCCAACCTCGTCGCCTATTACGCGATGAAGGAGCGTGCCGCGGAATTCGGCATGGATGGCGACATGCTCGCCAAGAACGACCTCGTCATCGACGGTGGGCTGCGCTCGCTGGAAATCTGCAAGCGAGCCGGCGTGCCGGTTGCCTATGGCTCGGATCTGCTCGGCCAACTCCAGGTCGACCAGTCCCGCGAGTTCCTGCTGCGCCGCGAAGTGCTCTCGCCGATCGAGATCATCCGCTCGGCCACGACCGTCGGCGCGCAGCTCCTGCGCATGGAGGGCAAGCTTGGCACGCTGCGTGCTGGGGCTTATGCGGATATGATCCTGGTCGACGGCAATCCGCTCGAGGATCTCGGCCTGTTGCAGGATCAGGGTGCGCGGCTGCCGGTCATCATGAAGGGCGGCGCGTTCCACAAGAACACGCTGCAGTGAGAGCAGATTGAATGCGTAGGAAAACACGCCGTCATCCTGGACAAGCTGCGAAGCCTCGCAGCGCCGGAGAAGGCGCATGAGCGTCGCCACCCGCCCGAGCCTCGGCCGCATCGCGCTCAACGCGGCGGCGGGCCTGTCGCTGCTCTACATCCTGCTGCCGCTGATCTTCGTCACCTGGCTCGCCTTCTTCCGGCAGGAGATCCCCTCCTTCCCGCCGGAAGGCTACTCGGTGAAGTGGTTCACGGCAGCGGCCAACAACCAGCCCTTCATCAACGGCTTCCTGCTCAGCCTCCAGGTCGGCGTCGCCGCGACGCTGCTCGGCCTGCTCGTCGGCGTGCCCGCGAGCCTGGCCCTGGTGCGCCACCGCATCGTGCTGGGCCCGCTCTTCAACACGCTGCTGCTGATGCCGCTGGTGATGCCGGGCATTGTGCTGGGCACCGCGATCTACGTCTTCCAGATCGAGACCGAGATCGCCACCGGCCTGCCGGTGATGGGCTCGCAGGGCGGGCTGATTGCGGCGCATACGCTCGTTGTCATCCCCTGGGTGGTGCGCCTCGTCACCGCGAGCCTCGTCGGCTTCGACCGCACCATCGAGGAAGCCGCGCAGAACCTCGGCGCCGGCCCCTTCACCACCTTCCGGCGGGTGACCCTGCCGAGCATCCGCCCCGGCATCGTCGCGGCGGGGCTCTTCGGCTTCGTCACCTCCTTCGGCAATCTGGAGATGAGCCTGTTCCTGGTCGGACCGGGCCGCACCACCCTGCCGATCGCCATCCTGCAATATCTCGAATGGAAGATCGATCCGACCGTGGCAGCCGCATCCCTGATCCAGATCGTCCTGATCGCCGTGGCGATGATCGTCACCGACCGTTACGTCAAACTGAGCCGGGTGGTCTGACGCGATGGCACGGCTTTCGATCGAACACCTGCGCAAGACCTATGGCGACCTGACGGTCGTCAACGACGTCAACATCGACATCGCCGATGGCGAGTTCCTCGTGCTGCTGGGGCCCTCCGGCTGCGGCAAGACGACGACGCTGCGCATGGTCGCGGGCTTCATCGCCCCCAGCGCAGGCGCCATTACCATCGGCGAGCGCAGCGTCACGGCGCTGCCGCCCTGGAAGCGCAATTGCGGCCTGGTCTTCCAGAGCTATGCGCTCTTTCCGCACATGACCGTCGCCGAGAACGTCGCCTTCGGCCTCGAGATGCGCAAGATCTCGCCCGCCGACCGGGCGCCCCGCGTCGCCGAGGCACTGCGCCTCGTGCAACTGGCCGGCTTCGACGAGCGCTACCCGCGCCAGCTCTCGGGCGGCCAGCAGCAGCGCGTCGCACTCGCCCGTGCGCTCGCCATGGAGCCGGACGTGCTGCTCCTCGACGAACCGCTTTCCAATCTCGACGCCAAGCTGCGCCAGGAGGTCCGGGTCGAGATCCGCGACCTGCAGCGCAAGCTCGGCCTGACCACGATCATGGTCACGCATGACCAGGAAGAGGCGCTGACCATGGCCGACCGTCTGGTCGTCATGGAGAAGGGCGAGGTCCGCCAGATCGGCACGCAGCGCGAGCTCTATGAACGACCCGCCGACCGATTCGTCGCAGGCTTCATCGGGCGCAGCGCCTTCCTCGATGGCGACATTGCCGCGCCCGGTCGCTTCCGGACCAAGGGCGGCGTCGCGATCGGCTGCGCGGCGGCGACTGGCACCGGCGCGGCGACGCTCGCCCTGCGGCCGGAGCGCATCGCCGTCGGCGGCGATTCGGAAGGGCTTCACAACCGCTTCGAGGCGCGTGTCGAGCACGCCTCCTATCTCGGCGCGATCCTCGAGATCGACGTCAGCCTCTCGGCGCATGACCGCATGCTGCTGCAGATCCCGAACAAGGCCGGCGTCGCCGAGCCGAAGCCGGGCGAGACCATCACCATAGGCTGGGCCGAAGACGCCGGGCTCGTTTATCCGCGCGAAGCCTGATTTCAATGCTTCGACGGGCGTCCAACAGGGGAGTTACCACCATGACGACATTCGACAGACGCGATCTTCTGAAGGGCGCTGGCGCGGCCGCGCTCGCCGCCGGCCTCGGCAGCCCGGCTCTCGCCCAGGCCGCCGGCAAGGTCGTCATCGGCACCTGGGGCGGCGACTATGCCCGCCTGCTGACCAAGAACATCGAGGACCCCTTCCTCAAGGCCAAGGGCATGGAAGTGGTGCAGGATCAGGCCGGCGACGCGCCGCGTCGCGCCAAGATGGTCGCCGAGCGCCGCCTGCCGCGCGGCACGGTCGACATTCAGGGCCTCTCCGCCGCCAACATGTTCGAGATGAACGAGGCCGGCGTCATCGAGACGATCGACTACGCGAAGATCCCGAACGCCAAGAACCTGCTGCCGACGATGAAGTATCCCTACGGCGTCGGGCACATCTATTCGGGCAACGTGGTCATCTACAATCCCAAGGTCATCACGACAGCCCCGACCGGTTTCAAGGACTGGCTCGATCCCAAGCACGGCAACAAGATCGGCTTCATCGACATCCAGTACCAGTCGATCATGATCGCGGCCTCGCTCGCCGGCACCAATGGCGCCAGCATGAACGACCTCGACAAGGCCAAGGAGGTGCTGATGGCGGTCAAGAAGGCCGGCGCTCGCGTCTACCCGACCAACGAGGCCTTCGCCGCCGCGATGAAGAACGAGGAGATCGGCATCAGCGCGATCTGGAAGGCGCGCGTCGTCCAGTGGCAGAACGCCGGCATTCCTTGCGAGGCCGTCGCGCCGGTCGAGGGTATCCCGATCTATGTCTCGGGCTTCGTCATCCAGAAGAACGCGCCCAACAAGGACAACGCCTACGCCTATATGAACGCCATGCTGGAGAAGGCCGCCCAGGAGGCCTTCGCCGCCGATATGGGCTACAACGGCACCGTCACCGGCCTGACCATCCCGGCTGACCTCCAGAAGCGCATCGGCTTCACCCCCGAGGAGGAGAAGAAGCTCCGCGATCTCGACTACGGCTTCCTCGCCAAGAACGACTCGGCGATGAAGGAGTGGTGGGACAAGGTCTTCAAGGCGTGATGAACAGGGCTGGCACGTCATTCTCGGGCGGCGCTCCGCGCCGACCCGAGAACCTCATCACGATGAAGGCGCGGTTATTCGCGTCCGCGTCCGGAGATGCTCGGGTCGAGCCCGAGCATGACGGAGCCACGCCATGAGCATCACCGCTCCCGAACCCGTCGCGGGCGCGCGGACCGGCCTCGCCGGCCTGCTCGTCGTGCCGGCGACACTCTTCGTCGCGATCGGGCTTCTCGGCCCGATCGCGATCCTGTTCCGCTATTCGCTGAACCAGTTCATTCCCGGCCAGTTCATGGTCGACGGGCTGACGATCGAGAACTACGTCAAGTTCTTCACCGACAGCTATTACCTCACCGTGCTGGCCCGCACCGTCCGGGTCGCCGTGATGTGCACCATCGCCTGCCTGGTGATGGGCTTTCCGCTCGCCTATGTGCTCGCCCGCACCCAGAGCCGCTTCAAGAACCTTCTGATCATCGCCGTGGTCTTGCCGCTCTTCGTCGGCAATGCCGTCCGCGCCGCCGGCTGGATGACCGCGTTCGGCAGTCGCGGCGCACTCAACGCCTCGCTGATGGGCATGGGGGTGATCGATCAGCCGCTCGAGATCATGTACACCGAGAACGCCGTTCTGATCGGCATCATCGCGGTCAACCTGCCCTTCATGGTGCTGACGCTGCAGAGCGTCATCGAGGGCATCCCGCGCAATGTCGAGGAGGCTGCCTTCAGCCTCGGCGCCGGCCCGGCGGCGATGTTTCGCCGCGTTCTCTGGCCGCTGGCGCTGCCCGGCATTCTGGCGGGCACGATCCTGACCTTCATCCTGGCGATGAACGCCTATGCCACGCCGGTCCTGCTCGGCGGCCCGAAGTTTCAGATGATGGGCCCGCTGGTCTACGGCCAGTTCGCCCAGCAGAACAACTGGCCCTTCGGCGGCGCCATCTCCTTCATCCTGATGACCGCGACCATCCTGCTGACGGTGGCCGCCCATCTGATCGTGCAGCGGCGTTATCGGTGACCTCGCACCGGCTGCGGCCCAGCGTCACTGGCGGGCGCCGCCGCTGGCCAAGCCGACGGGGCCGCGCTAAGGGCTGAGCCATGACATTCAGCGGTTCACTCGTTCCCGTCGCCGTCGGTGCCGTCGCCGTCGTCCTCGTTCTCGGGCTCGCCAACATGCTGCGCGGCGGCAGCGCGGGCACGTCGCAGAAACTGATGCGCCTGCGCGTCATCCTTCAGTTCGTCGCGATCCTGGTCATCCTGTTCGTGCTCTGGTGGCGCAGCGGCTGATGCCGCCGCCACATCGCGCGATCCCCAGCATTTTCTCAAGACATTGATTCGTCAGCGGTTTTATCTGCTTGCCACCGCAACCGATCGACGCTCGCCGCAATCCCGCCATAATCCGGTCACGAGTCTTTGGGCAACCTTAAGACTGTTCCCGCCGCCAAGAAGTTCAGATCGCCCATGGTTCGCGTCGCGTTGCTGCTCCTCTCCGGTGCCCTCGCCGCCTCGCCCGTTGCGGCGCAGGCCCAGGACCTCCCGGCCGGAGCCTCCAGCTACGCACCCGCTAGCGCCCCATCGCCGTCCCTCTCCTGGGAAGCCCGCATCGGCGTCGGCGCGGCCAATCCCGGCGGCCGCGAGAGCGGCCTGGCGAATTTCAGCGGCGAGATCGCGACCCCCCGACCCTTCACCCTGAGCGACCGATTCGCCAACGCCTTGGTGCCGCGCTTCCATCTCGGCGCCAGCGCCAATTTCAACGGCACGCGCTTCGCCTATGCCGGCGCGACCTGGACCGTCGACATCACCAGCAAGGTCTTCGTCGAGGCCAGCCTCGGTGCGGCACTCAATGACGGCAAGACCGGCGCGGTCGTCCCGCAGAACCGTCTCAACCTCGGCTGCAACGGCGGCACCCGCGAGGCCGCCGCCCTCGGCGTGCGCCTCGACGACCGCTGGAGCCTGGTCGCGACGCTGGAGCATTTCAGCACCACCGGCTGCGCCGACCGCGGCCAGGCCCGCGGCCCGGCCAATATCGGCGCCCGCCTCGGCTACAGCTTCTGAGCCGAGGCGTTTCGCCGCCGCAACCGGGGGCGAAACGCCGCTTCCGTCGGCCGCGCGGCACGCTATAAGGCGGCCATGGTCAAGCTGAACCGAATCTACACCCGCACCGGCGACGACGGCACCACCGGCCTCGCCACCGGCCCGCGCCGGCCGAAATACGATCTCCGCGTCGCCGCCTATGGCACGATCGACGAGACCAATGCCTGCATCGGGATCGCCCGGCTTCATGCCGCCGCGGAGGACCCGGAGGTCGATGCCATGCTCGGCCGCATCAGCAACGACCTCTTCGATCTCGGCGCCGACCTGTCGACTCCCGACACCGGCGAGCCGCCGGCCTATGAGCCGCTGCGGATCGTCCCGGCCCAGGTCGATCGCATCGAGGCCGACATCGACCGTCTCAACGAGACGCTGGCGCCGCTGCGCTCCTTCGTGCTGCCCGGCGGGACACCGGCCGCCACCCATCTGCATCTCGCCCGCACGGTCAGCCGCCGTGCCGAACGGCTGATGACGGAGCTCGCCCAGACGCCCGGCGAGATCGTCGGCCAGCCGGCGCTGCAATACGTCAACCGCCTCTCCGACTTCCTCTTCGTCGCGTCGCGCTATCTCAACGCCAGCGCTGGGGGCGACGTGCTCTGGGTGCCCGGCCAGAACCGCTAAGGCCGCGGTGTTCATCCCCCTGCATGACGGCGTGCCGCTGCGCTTCATGCGCGCGCCCTTCGTCACCCATGCCCTGATCGCGCTATGCACCGGGCTCTATCTGCTGGTCACCCTGCGCCGGGACGAGACGGCGCAGATCGCCGTCGCGGCGGGTTTCGGGCTGATCCCCTCGGTGCTGTTCGGGACGGCGCAACTGCCCACCGAATTGCTGCAGGCCCCGCCCTGGCTGACACCGCTCAGCAATGTCGTCCTGCATCTCGGCCTCGCCCATCTGCTCGGCAACATGCTGTTCCTCTTCGTCTTCGGCGACAATGTCGAGGACGCGATGGGCCATGCCCGGTTCCTGCTGTTCTTCGGCCTCTGCGGCCTCGGCGGCTCCCTCACCCATGCCATGATGAACCCCGCCTCGGAGCAGCCGCTGATCGGCGCCTCGGGCGCGATATCCGGCGTCATCGCCGCCTATCTGATGCTCTATCCGCGCGTCCGCATCTGGGGCCTCGCGTTCAACTGGATCCCGCTGCGGATCACCGCCCTCTACGCGATCGTCGCCTGGATCCTGTTCCAGTTCCTGCAGGCGCTGATCGACCCGGACGGCCCTGTCGGCTGGTGGGCGCATCTGGGCGGGCTCGGCACCGGCGCCGCGCTCACGCCGCTCCTGATCCATCGCCGCATGGCCCTGTTCGGCCGCGCGGCGCGCGGCTGAGGGACGCGGTTTGGGGATCGGGGATGGGCCATCCGCGGCGTTGACAAGCGCAAACGGCCGTCGTTACGGTCCCTCCGCATTCGAGCCGAGGGCCGCGATGCCGCCATCCTTCCGCCCTCTGCGGCACGGTCCGGGGTGCGGCGGGACCAGCCTCTTTTCTGAACGGTGATGACGACGATGAAGATCCTTGTGCCCGTGAAGCGGGTTGTCGACTACAACGTGAAGATCCGGGTGAAGGCCGACGGCTCGGGCGTCGAACTCGCCAACGTCAAGATGTCGATGAACCCATTCGACGAGATCGCCGTCGAGGAGGCGCTGCGGCTCAAGGAAGCCGGCAAGGCGACCGAGGTGGTCGTGGTCTCGATCGGGCCGGCCCAGGCCGCCGAGACGATCCGCACCGGGCTGGCCATGGGCGCCGACCGCGGCATTCTCGTGAAGGTCGAGGGCACGGTCGAGCCGCTCGCCGTCGCCAAGCTCCTGAAGAAGGTCGTGGAGCAGGAGAGCCCCGGCCTTGTCATCCTCGGCAAGCAGGCGATCGACGACGACTGCAACCAGACCGGCCAGATGCTGGCGGCGCTGCTCGGCTGGCCGCAGGGCACCTTCGCCTCCAAGGTCGCGCTGGAGGCCGAGTCGGTCGACGTCACCCGCGAGGTCGATGGCGGCCTGCAGACCGTCTCGCTCAAGCTGCCGGCGATCGTCACCACCGATCTGCGCCTGAACGAGCCGCGCTACGCCTCGCTGCCCAACATCATGAAGGCCAAGAAGAAGCCGCTCGACGAGACCTCGGCCGAGACGCTCGGCGTCGACATCGCGCCGCGCCTGACGGTGCTGAAGACCGTCGAGCCCGCCGGCCGCTCAGCCGGCATCAAGGTCGGCTCGGTCGCCGAACTCGTCTCCAAGCTCAAGAACGAAGCCGGAGTGCTTTGACATCATGACGACGCTGCTGCTCGCCGAGCACGACAACAAGAGCCTCAACGAGGCCACCCGCAAGGCCCTGACCGCCGCCAGGGCGCTCGGTGCGCCCGTCCATGTCCTCGTCGCCGGCCAGGGTGCGCAAGCCGTGGCCGACGCCGCCGCGAAGCTCGACGACGTCGAGAAGGTCCTGCTGGCGGACGATGCCGCCTTCGGGCATCATCTCGCCGAGCCCTTGGCCGCGCTGATCGTCTCGCTCGCCGGCGGCTATGACGCGATCGTCGCGGCCGGCACCACCACCGGCAAGAACGTCACGCCCCGCGTCGCCGCCCTGCTCGACGTGATGCAGGTCTCGGAGATCACCAAGGTCGTCTCGCCCGACACCTTCGAGCGGCCGATCTATGCCGGCAACGCCATCCAGACGGTGCAGGCCAGCGACGCCAAGAAGGTCATCACCGTGCGCGGCGCCTCCTTCGCGGCCGCCGCCGACGGCGCCGCCACCGCGCCGGTCGAGGCCGTCGCCGCCACGGCCCAGGACGGCTCCTCCCAGTTCAAGGGCGAGGAGGTCGCCAAGTCCGACCGGCCGGAACTGGCCTCGGCCAAGATCATCATCTCCGGCGGCCGCGCGCTCGGCTCGTCGGAGGCCTTCGGCAAGATCATCGAGCCGATCGCCGACAGGCTCGGCGCGGCCATGGGCGCCTCGCGCGCCGCGGTCGACGCCGGCTACGCGCCCAATGACTGGCAGGTCGGCCAGACCGGCAAGGTCGTGGCGCCCGATCTCTACATCGCGGTCGGCATCTCCGGCGCGATCCAGCATCTCGCCGGCATGAAGGATAGCAAGGTCATCGTCGCCATCAACAAGGACGAGGAGGCCCCGATCTTCCAGGTCGCCGATTACGGCCTTGTCGGCGACCTCTTCACCCTGCTGCCGGAGCTCGACGCCGAGCTCGCCAAGATCGGCAAATAGGCCCGAGCCGGCTGGGCGCGGCGGGCGGCCAATCGGACGCTGCGCTGCGCCCGCGATTGATATATGAAGAGGCAGCCGCGCGCGGCGGCCCGCATCGGCTTCCGGGCATGGAGGCGGTGACACCGGAGATGGAACAGACCATGTCGGCTCAGGCGATCAGGACGATCGGCATCATCGGCGCGGGCCAGATGGGCAACGGCATCGCCCATGTGGCGGCCGTGGCGGGGTTCGAGGTGAGGCTGCACGACGTCGCCGAGGAGCGCATCAACGCGGCGCTGGCGACGATCGACGGCAACATGGCCCGCCAGGTCGCCAAGGGCGCCATCGGTGACGAGATCCGCCGCGACGCGATGGCCAAGATCACCGCCGCCCCGAAGCTCGAGGGCCTCGCCGATTGTGACCTCGTCATCGAGGCGGCGACCGAGAGCGAGGAAACCAAGCGCAAGATCTTCACCGCCGTCTGCCAGCACATCAAGCCGGAGACGATGCTGGCCTCGAACACCTCCTCGATCTCGATCACGCGTCTGGCCGCCGCGACCGACCGGCCCGAGCGCTTCATCGGCATCCATTTCATGAACCCCGTGCCGCTGATGCAGCTCGTCGAGCTGATCCGCGGCATCGCCACCGACGATCAGACCTTCGAGCTCGCCAAGGAGTTCGTCGGCAAGCTGCACAAGACGGTCTCGGTCTCCGAGGATTTCCCCGCCTTCATCGTCAACCGCATCCTGCTGCCGATGATCAACGAGGCGGTCTACACGCTCTATGAGGGCGTCGGTTCGGTCGAGGCGATCGACACCGCGATGAAGCTCGGCGCCAACCACCCGATGGGCCCGCTGCAGCTCGCCGACTTCATCGGCCTCGACACCTGCCTTTCGGTCATGCAGGTGCTTCATGACGGCCTGGCGGATTCCAAGTACCGCCCCTGCCCGCTGCTGGTGAAATATGTCGAGGCCGGCTGGCTCGGCCGCAAGACCAAGCGCGGCTTCTACGATTACCGCGGCGAGAAGCCGGTTCCGACGCGCTGAGCCAGCCGTCAGGCTCGGGCTTGACCCGAGCATCCCTCCCCGTAGCATCCTGCACGAGAGGGTCGGGTCACACCCGATCCCTACGCTCGCGGCGGCCCAATCGCCGCACCCCTTCACATTCCTGTCGTGCCGCGCTTACATTGATGTCCGTGCGGGATTCGTCCCGCATGTGAAAGCGGAGGTGCGGCGGGTTTGACGGCGCATGTGATGCATCCGATGGCCTCGCCGGATGGTTGTCCGGCGCTGGTTCTCAATGCCGATTTTCGGCCCCTGAGCTATTATCCGCTCTCCCTCTGGAGCTGGCAGGACGCGATCAAGGCGGTCTTCATGGACCGCGTGAACATCGTCTCCGAATACGACACCGTCGTCCGCAGCCCGAGCTTCGACATGCGGCTGCCCTCGGTCGTCTCGCTCAAGACCTATATCAAGCCCTCGCGCACGCCGGCCTTCACGCGCTTCAACGTCTTCCTGCGCGACCGGTTCGCCTGCCAGTACTGCGGCGCCCGCGACGAACTCACCTTCGACCACGTCATCCCGCGCTCGAAGGGCGGGCTCACCACCTGGGAGAACGTGGTCGCGGCCTGCTCGCCCTGCAATCTGCGCAAGGGCGACAAGATGCCGGCCGCGGTCGACATGTTCCCGATGCAGAAGGCCTACGCGCCGACGATCAACGACCTGCACCGCAACGGCAAGCTCTTCCCGCCGAACTATCTCCACGAGAGCTGGCTCGACTATCTCTACTGGGATTCCGAACTGGAGCCGTGAGGCGATGGCTCAGGCGCGCGGGCGCCGGAGCACGCCGATCACCGCCAGCCCGAACAGGGCGAGCGAGGCCAGCACGTTCCAGCCCGCCAGAGACAGGCCCAGGAACCGCCACGCCGCCTCCGTGCAGCTGACGACCCGCGTCGTCTGGAGCTGCTTCATGAAGTCCTGCACGCCGGCTGCGGCTGGTGCAGCCGCGCCGCCGCAATCATTGGGGCCGGCGAACCAGCCCCATTCGACGCCGGCGTGATAGACGCCGAGCCCGGTGCTCCAGGCCATCAGGCCGGCGAGCCCCAGCAGAACCAGCCACTGAAGCGGGGGCGACCGCGCCAGCACCAGCCCGGCCGCCGCGAGGCCCATCGCGGCATAGTGCGGCAGGCGCTGCTCGAGGCAGAGCTTGCAGGGCCTCAGGCCCACCACGATCTCGAAGAACCAGGCCCCTGCGATCAGGGCGAGACAGGCGAGGCCGACGAGCGCGATCAGGCGGCGCGGCGTCGGTCCGGAGCGTTGCGTGACGGAGGCGGAGAGGGTCATCGGCAGGCTCGGCGGGCGCGGTCAAAGGACGATGGGAGGCGGGCGCACCCTGCGGCCCGCCTGCGGCCGAAATACAGCAGGAACGCCGCGACGGCAGCCCTTTCGCCGATCACATTTCAGGCGCGACGACCCTTCGCTCTGCAAGCACGGACGCCGATTGACCGGCCGCAGTCGATCGCTATAGTCCGCCCCGCCCGCAAGGGGCCCCTGTGGCGGAATTGGTAGACGCGCTCGACTCAAAATCGAGTTCCGCAAGGAGTGCTGGTTCGATTCCGGCCAGGGGCACCATCATCCGCGTCGCTCACCCGGCAGGGCCCGGGATGCGTCGGGCGCTACCCCCAGCCCTCCGGATCGTCTTCGTGCCGGGCTTCCCATTTCTCGATCGCCTCGACGAGGCCGATGAGCTCGGCCTCCTCCTCGGTGCCCGGCGCCGGGTGCCCGAGTTCGGCGACTCGCTCAAGCGCCCGCTCGTAATCGTCCGCGCAGCGGACGATCGCCTTCTTCTCCGCGATCATGTCCCGTCTCCCTGAGCGAGGGCCGGATGGTTGCGCGTCTCATAGGCGACCATCGCAGCACTGATGGCGAGAAACTCGTCATGCGCCGGCCCATCGGCTGGAGTGTCACCCAGCGCAGCCAGCCTGGCGAGGGCGGCGTCGTAATCCTCGCTGGTCTCGATCGTCATGGCCACCGCCTCTGTTTGTCCTCAGCCTGAAAAACCGGGGACGGCGCGGATCGTTCCCCGGGACAGCCTAGCGCATCAGCCCCGCTGCCCGCAGCGCATCGGCGATGATCTGGCCCGGCCCGGAGGCTGCCGGCTGCGGAGGCAGGGGCCGGGCCGTCTCGGCCGGCCGGCTTCGGGCTGCGGACGCTTCCGCTCCCGGCGCCGTGGCAACGGCCGCGACGGCATCCGTGAGCTGCCAGAACGCCGCGATGTGCCGGGTCGAGGAGATGCCGGCCTGCAGCATGTGCGGCCCCGGAACGCCGATTCCGTCGCCGCCATCAATCGGCGTGCCATGCCCGAGGCCGGCCACCGTGAAGGCCTCGATGCGCGCCGTGCCGGCGCCGTCGCGCCAGACGCGGCGGCGATGGGGGCCGAGCGATAAGGTCTCGGACGGGCTTTCGGCCAGGCCATGGAGCTGCCGCCACTGCGCCAGCACGGCCTCGCCATTGGCCGGCGCGACCGTGTGGTCGCGCGCCCCATGCCAGATCGAGAGCGTGGGCCAGGGGCCGGCATGGGGCGAAGCCGCCCGCACCGCGCGCAGCAGCGCGGCCTCCCCCGGCAGGCCCTGCCCGCGCATGCGCTCCAATGCCTCGGGAACGCCCGAGGCGCTGCCATAGGGCAGCCCAGCGATGATCGCCCCGCCCGCGAAGAGCTCCGGATAGGTCGCGAGCATCACGGCGGCCATGGCCCCGCCCGCGGACAGGCCGGTGACGAAGACGCGGCGGCGATCGAGCCCGTAGCCGGTGATCGTCCCCTCGATCATCTGGGCGATCGAGAGGGCTTCGCCCGCCTCGCGGGCGATGTCGCCCGGCGCGAACCAGTTGAAGCAAAGATTGGCGTTGTTGGCGCGCTGCTGCTCGGGAAACAACAGCGCGAAGCCATGCCGGTCGGCGAGGTTGGACCATCCCGAGCCCAGGTCGTAGGCCGCCGCGCTCTGCGTGCAGCCATGCAGCACCACGACGAGCGGCGCTCCGGGTTCCAGCCCCTCGGGACGATAGCGATGGGCCCGCAGGGCGCCGGGATTGGAGCCGAAGCCCGCCCATTCGGTCAGCCGGGACGCGACGGCGGCGTCTTGTCCCGGACCGCGGGCGGCGGCGAGACGGGCGATGGTATCCGACAGTCGGGGCATGGTGCGCTCCTGCGCCGGCCGCGACGGCATGACGACGGCCTTTGATCCTCAACGCGACCATACCCGCTTATGTTGCAACGCAACATTACGGATGCGGCACCGGGCTTGCGGGATTGCCCGGCGGAGCCCGATCGCGGAGAGTGGCGCGCCCTCCCATGGACGACGTCTTCCCGTGCGCATCCTGCTGATCAATCCCAACACGACGGCCGAAGTGACAGCCCTGATGGCGCGGGTGCTGGCGCCGATGCTGCCGCAGGGCGTCACGCTGAAGCCCGTCACGGGCCGCTTCGGCGCGCGCTACATCGCCAGCCGCAGCGCCGCCGCCATCGCCGGCCATGCCACGCTCGACGCCTTCGCCGAGCATGGCGGCGATTGCGACGCGGTCTATCTCGCCTGCTTCGGGGACCCCGGGCTGCTCGCGCTGAAGGAACTCGCCCCCGTGCCCGTGATCGGCATGGCCGAGGCGAGCTGCATCGCGGCGGCCAAACGCGCCGAGCGCTTCGCCATCGTCACCGGAGGGGAGCGCTGGGGGCCGATGCTGCGGGAATTCGTCGGCACGCTGGGGCTGGGAGACCGGCTCGCCGGCATCGAGACCGTCGCCCCGACCGGGGCCGAGATCGCGCGCGATCCCGACGGCGCGATCACCCTGCTGACGCAGGCTTGCCGGGACGCTGCAGCGCGCAACGGCGCCGGCGCCGTCATTCTCGGGGGAGCGGGGCTCGCCGGCCTCGCGGCACGCATCGCGCCCCATCTCGACCTGCCCATCATCTGCTCGGTCGAGGCCGGTCTGGCCGCCGTCGTGGCGGCCCTGCGGGACCCGCCCGAGAAGCCGCGGCACGGAGATCTCGCCTTTCCCGCGGGGATCGCCAGCATCGGCCTGGGCGAACGCCTCGCGGCCCGTCTCGCCGACCCGGCGGGAACCGAGTCGGCGTAGGAAATGGGCGGTCTCAGCCCTTGCGAGCGAGAGACAGGCCGTTCTCGGCGGCGATGAAGTCCGACAGCATCGGCACGTAATCCTCGCTCTTCCCGGCCGCGACGGCGCGGGCGAAGCTGTTCTTCACGGCGTTGCCGATCGGGTTGGGCACGCCGGCCGCATTCGCCACGCTCTCGAGATAGCGCACGTCCTTCAGCGCGTTGACGAGCGTGAACTTGTGGGCGTCGCGGTCCCTCTCGAGCACATACTGCATGAAGGTCTGGTAGAAGCCGCAATCCATCCGGCTGCCGCGCAGCACGCTGTCGAAGGTCTGCGGCGTGATGTCGATCTTCGCGGCCAGCGTCAGCGCCTCGGCATAGATCGCCGCATAGCCCATCGAGAGGAAGTTGTTCAGAAGCTTCATCTTGTGGCCGTCGCCGACCGGACCGAGATGCACGACCTTCTGCGCCCAGGCCTCGATCGCCGGCTTGATCCGCGCGAAGACTTCCGGCGTCGTCCCGACCATCGCCGAGAGCTGGCCGAGCGCAGCCTGGGCCGGCGTTCCGCCGAGCGGCGCATCGGCCAGATGCAGGCCCTTGGCCTCCAGCTCGCCGGCGATCCGCACCGTCACCGTCGGATCCGAGGTCGAGCAGTCGACGATCACGGTGCCTGGCTTGGCGCCCGCCGCGATGCCGTCGGGTCCGTTCACCACGGCCTCGACCTGGGCCGAGCCGGTCACGCACAGGAAGATGATGCTGGCGTTCTCGGCAAGTTCCCGGGGCGTCTTGGCTTCCCTGGCGCCGCCGGCGACGAGGGTCTCGACCGGCTTGCGGTTGCGATGCCCCATGACGGTGAGGGGGAAGCCCTTGTTGAGCAGGCTCTGGGCCATGCCCTGCCCCATCAGGCCGACGCCGATGAAGCCCACTGATTCTTTGGTTGCAGTCATCTTCAATTTCTCCTGTTTATATGAGAATGACGGATCGACGTGATGGAACGCCTGACCAAGAACCGGTCGCAGGGTCGCGTTTCCGACGCCGGAGAAGAGCGTCATGACCAGCAGCGGCCCCGTCAGTGCCGGTTCCCCCGTCAAGCCAGCGGCTGCGCAGTCGGTCGCGCGCGGTCGCGTCACGCTTCAGATCATCGCCGATCGGCTCGCGGTCTCGACCGCGACGGTGTCGCTCGCGCTCCGCGGCTCGCCGCTGGTGGCGGAATCGACGCGCGCCCGCGTCCAGCAGATGGCCCGCGAGATGGGCTACAGCTACAACCGCAGCGCCGCTTCGCTGCGGACTGACCGCACCAATATCCTCGGCGTCGGCTTCCACGACATCACCAACCCCTATTTCGCCGAATTGCTGTCGGCGATCGAGGAGACGACCACGGCCCATGGCCGCTCGATCCTGCTCGGCACCTATGGCGAGGACCTCGAACGGCAGGACCGTGTCCTCAACACGCTCAAGGAGTATCGCCCGGACGGGATGATCCTCTGTGCCGCCGGCGGCTCGACGCCGGAGACCTTCGCCCATCTGATCGCGGCCGGCGTTCCGATCGTCCAGCTCTCGCGCGAGATCACGCCCGATCTCGACTTCGTCGGCTCCGACGACCGCCACGGCACCATCCTGGCGATGGAGCATCTGATCGGCCTCGGCCACCGGCGCATCGCCTTCATCTGCAAGAACGAGCGGATCTCGACGGGCGCGAACCGCTATCGCGGCTATTGCGAGGTCCTGGCACGCAACGGCATCCCGGTCGACCCGGCGCTGGTCTATCCCGGGCATGGCACGCGCGAGAACGGCTCCAAGGGCATCCAGACGGTTCTCGATGCGCCCGATCCCCCTACGGCGGCCGTGTGCATGAACGATCTCGCCGCCTTCGGGGCCATGCTCGGGCTGCGCCATCGCGGCCGCGAGGCAGGCTCTGATTTCTCGATCATTGGCTGCGACGACGTTCAGGAGGCGGCGCAATGGTATCCGGCGCTGACGACCATCCGCAATTTCCAGGACGAGATGGGCCGCACCTCGGCCGAATTCCTGATCAGCCGCATCGCCGATCCCGCCGCCCCGCCGCGCCGGCTGCTGCTGACGCCCGCCCTCGTCGTCCGCGGCACGACGGCCCAGGCCCGCGGCTGAGCCCTGGGCGGGCGGCTCACGCATCGTTGGCGGGCTTGGCGTTGAGCGCGCGATAGGCCCGCACCACCTGCGAATCGTCGCGGCCGCCATGGCCCATCCCCGACGCCGCGAGGAACATCTGGTGCGCGGCGGCCGCCAGCGGCAGCGCCGTGCGCGCCGCCCGGCCGGCATCGAGCACGATCGACAGATCCTTGACGAAGATGTCGACGGCGCTGGTCACCGCCGGGTCGGCCTCGTGCATGCGCGGTCCGCGGTCCTTCAGCATCCACGAGGAGGCGGCCGAGCCGCCCATGATCTCGAACAGCAGCCGCCCGTCGATCCCGGCCTTCTCCGCGAGCGAGAGCGCCTCCGCCGCGACCGCGATGTGCACGCCGCAGAGCAGCTGGTTGACCGTCTTGACCGTTGCGCCCTGCCCGGGCGCCTGCCCGACATGGAAGACCTTGTCGCCCAGCGCCTCCAGCATCGGCCGCGCCAGCGCCATGGTCTCGTCGGGCGCCCCGACCATGATCGAGAGCGTCGCGGCGCGCGCGCCGACCACGCCGCCCGACACCGGGGCGTCGACGAAGCGCCGGCCGCTGGCGATGACCTGCGCCGCGATCGCCTCGACCTCGCCCGGCGGGCAGGTCGCCATCAGGATCACCACCGCGCCGGGCGCCAGCGCCGCGAGCGCCCCGGCCTCGAACAGCACGGCGCGCGCCTGCGCCGCGTTGACGACCATCAGCACCATCGCCTCGGCACCCGCGGCCGCGGCCGCGGCGCTCTCCGCCGCATGTCCGCCCGCAGACACCAGCGCCTCGCGCGCACTCTCGCGCATGTCGAAGCCGGTGACGCGGAACTGACGCTTGACGAGGTTCTCGGCCATCGGCGCGCCCATGGCGCCGAGCCCGATGAAGGCGATCGATTTCAACGTCTTTTATCCCTCAACTCGCAGAAACCAACATAGATCACCAATCGGCATTTGATCCTCTCGTGTCGAGATGAACGAACGACCCATAGGTGCCGATGCCGCCTTTGAAATCGCCACGATCGCGCATGTCCCGCAGGACGCCGGCCCAACTTGAAGGTGAACTGTTCGATTGAACATAAAAATCAATAGCGTTGAAGCGCTTATGGAGACTATTAGTCTCGCCGCCGATTGCTCTATTGTAATTTTCGCTACGATAAACGCTCAAGGTCCTAATTGGCGCCATGAATTGATCACGAAGTTTATCCAATACTTGAATCGTCAGCTTGATGTTATCCCAGAGATCTTTGGGTGGAAGCGTGTTCAAACCAAACGCTGGACTGTTTGGGTTTGAATGCGACGACCCCATTACAAGCAATTCGTAAGGCTTGAAGTTACGAACCCCCCAACTGGCGAAATGCTGAGCAAAATCAGCTGAAGGGTCCCCTGCCGAAAACAGCGCAGATGACGCTGAGATTTCCTCCAAATCGTCGGAATCGGCAAAAACCTGAGGTTTCTGCGCGTCGAAGAAATTGACCTGCCCAGACTCGAACAGGTAGCGCTCTGATTTGCGACGCCGCACCAAGCCAGGAAGCGAGACCTTTTTGCCATTGATGGTGCCAAAGACCCAGCGCGAAAACTCTGCCGCCGCGTCGTCGAGCCGGCCCTCCGACAGCCGCTTTAACAAAGTCGACTTGCCGAACGCCCCGTGTCCAATGTTGAAGGCCAGCGAGACCAATGCGGCAAAGCGTTCGCTCTGGATACTCGGCGGAACGACGCTGTCTAGATAGCTTTCCGTCTCCTCAAGATCGGCCTTCAGAATTTTGTTCGCTTGCGCTTCCGTTATCTTGTTGCCTGGCACGGCATGGGCACCGGTATGGCCGTAGCCGATCGTCAGCACGCCAACGGGATCGATATACGTTTCAAGACGAAGGCCTTCAAAATGCTTGATAACTGTCAGTCCATTGTCAGAAATGCTACGCATAGCGCCCTCCCCGTATGAACAGAGGCCATCGATAGCACGTTTGCTTTGCGCTAACTATTCCTTCACCGCTCCGGTCATCGCCGACACGTAATGCTCGACGAAGAACGCGTAGAGGATCACCAGCGGCAGCGAGCCGATCAGGGCGCCCGCCATCAGCGAACCCCAGCGGAAGATGTCGCCATCGACGAAGTTGGAGATGATCGCCACCGGCACCGTCTTGTTGTGGTCCGAGGAGATGAAGGTCAGCGCGTAGATGAACTCGTTCCAGCACAGGGTGAAGGCGAAGATGAAGGCCGAGATCAGCCCGGGGATCGCCAGCGGCAGCACGATCTTGACGAGGATCTGCCAGCGGCTCGCCCCGTCCATCAGGGCGCATTCCTCAAGTTCGTAGGGAATGGTCTTGAAGTATCCCATCAAGAGCCAGGTGCAGAACGGGATCAGGATGGTCGGATAGGTCAGGATCAGCGCGAAGGGCGTGTCGAACAGGCCATAGGCGTGGATCACGGCCGAGAGCGGGATGAACAGGATCGACGGTGGCACGAGATAGGCCAGGAAGATCAGCCCGCCGACCGTCGCCGCGCCCTTGTAGCGGATGCGGGTGATGGCATAGGCCGACAGCACGCTGGCGAAGATCGAGAGGAAGGTCGCCGCGGTGGCGACCATCATCGTGGTCATCAGCCAGCGCGGATAGGCGCTCTCGAACAGCAGCTTGTAGATGTGCTGGAAGGTCGGCTGGCTGACCCAGAGCGGGTTGCTGTTGTCGAGGTCGAGCAGCTGCGCATCCGGTTTGATCGAGGTGATCACCATCCAGTAGAACGGGAACAGCAGCACCACGAGGATGATGGCCAGCGGCATGTAGACGACCACCAGCTTGCGCGGCAGCGTCTCCAGATAAGCCATGCCCTCGCGATGGTCGGACAGCGTGCCCGGGGTTGCGTTGGATTTCAGGGCGGCGTCAGTCATTGCTCTCTCCCTGCTGCCACTTGCGGCGCTGAAGGCCGAACCAGCTGATCATGATGGCGGCCAGAAGGAAGGGCACCATCGCGGTGGCGATCGCGGCGCCCTCGCCCAGCCGCCCGCCCAGGATGCCGCGCTGATAGGACAGCGTCGCCATCAGCTGCGTCGCATTGACCGGGCCGCCACGGGTCATGGCCCAGATCAGCTGGAAATCGGTGAAGGTGAACAGAACCGAGAACGTCATCACCACGGCGATGATCGGGGTCAGCAGCGGATAGGTCACGAAGCGGAAGCGCTGCCAGCCCGAGGCGCCGTCGAGCGTCGCGGCCTCGTAGAGCGAGGGCGAGACGGTCTGCAGCCCGGCCAGCAGCGTGATCGCGATAAAGGGGATGCCGCGCCAGATATTGGCGAAGATCACGCTGCACTGCGCCAGGAACGGGTCGCCGAGCCAGTTGATGTACTGGCCCTTGTCGAGAAAGCCCCATTTCTGCAGCAGCCAGGTGAAGATCGAGAACTGCGTGTCGAAGATCCACCAGAACGCCACCGCCGACAGCACGGTCGGCACGATGAACGGGATCAGCACGATGGCGCGGATGAACGCCTTGAACGGCATGTGGTTGTTCAGGAGGATCGCGAGATAGAGCCCGATGGCGAATTTGAACACCGAAGCGACCGCCGTGTAGACGAGCGTGAAGGCTGTCGCGTTCAGGAAGTCGCTGTCGTCGAGCAGGTACTGGTAGTTTTCCAGCCCGATGAACACGCCGCCGCGGCCGATGCGCATGTCGGTCATGCTCATCCACATGCCCAGGATCAGCGGCCAGGCCAGGAAGAACAGCAGGAAGATCATGGTCGGAACCATGAACCAGAAGCCCAGCCAGTTCCGGTTGACCATCAGCCTTGTCCAGGCGGTGGTCTCCGGCGGGGCGGCGAACGAGCCTGAAGCCATCGCGAGCGCTTCCTCGATAAAAGGGTGTCTTCCTCCCGGCGCGCGCAAACGCGCCGGGAGGAAGACCCGTAGACAGGGGTGAAAGGCCCTTCCCTCGGCGCCGGTCAGGCGCTCCGGCCGGCGTTACCGCCGGCCGGAAAGGGTTCGGTCAGCGGTAGATCCGCTGCAGCTGCCGCTCCGCGAGCCGCATCGCACCATCGGCCGATTCACGACCGGTGCAGAAGCTGGCGAACATGTCGACGACGATGAAGTCCGCCATGGCCGTCGCCGCCTTCTCGTCGAGCTTGCCGCGATGACCCGCGACGAGGCTGCGCTTGGAGGCGTCGCGGAACACCGTGTTCTTCGGGTCCTTGGTCCAGACCGGATTGTTGTCGTAGGCGTTCAGCGTATGCGTGAGGTAGCCGGCGGCCGCCTCCAGCCACGGGTTGAACTGCTCGGCTTCCAGCATGTAGGCCATGAACGCTTTGCAGGCGTTCGGGAACTTCGTGTAGGTCATCGCCATCATCGGGAAGCAGAGCTGGATCTCGGTCGGCTTGCCCGCCGGGCCGATCGGCCAGTAGGCGTGATCCATATCCGCCGCGATTTCCTTCTGCTTCGGATCGTTGGAGGCGTTCGCCGCGGCATAGATCGAGATGCCGTTGGCGGTCAGCCCGAGTTCGCCCGACAGGAACAGACGGTTGTTGGAGGCGTCGTTCCAGGCCGCAGTGCCCTGGATGAAGGTGTCATACAGCGCCTTGGAATAGTTCAGCGCCGCTTCCGTCTCGGGCGAGCGGATGATCACCTTGCTGTTCTCGTCGACCTGCGCGCCGTTGTGGGACCACAGCAGCCAGTAGGCGTAGGAGTTGCCGTCGCCCGAGGCGCGGCCGAGCGGGAAGCCGGCCGGCGTGTTCTTGGCCTTCAGCGCCTTGCAGAGTTCCAGGAACCCGGCCGTCGTCTGCGGCACCTCGTTGAAGCCGGCCGCCTTGATCTGCGAGATGCGGTAGTTGAGGTAGCCGCCGTTGATCGCGGCGGGGATCGCGATCCACTTGTTGCCAAGCTTGCCATAGGCCTCGGCCACCGGCACCCAGCCGCCATACTTCTTGCCGAGATAATCGGCGACGTCGGTGACGTCGACGCAGCGGTTCGGGAACAGGTGCGGCGTCGAGTAGAGCGACCAGAACAGGTCCGGGCCCGTGCCGGTGTTGGCGGCGACGGAGGCCTTCGGCTGCATGTCGTCGAAGGATTCCGACGTCACCGTGACGCGCACGCCCGTGGCCGCGGTGAAGGCCGCGACGATCTTGTTGAACTGCTCATCCTCGGCGACGACGAAGCGGCGCCAGCGCATCAGGTTGAGGGTCGCGCCCGCCTCGGGCTTGAAGGGCGAGGCCTGCGCCCAGGCCTTGGCCCACTCGGTCATGCCGGAGCCGACGAGGGCGCCGGCGCCCGCCACGCCGGCGAGGCCCTTCAATGCGGAACGTCGTGTCGGTTTGGTCATCAGCGTCCTCCCATGGACTCGGTTGCTCGGCCCGGGGTCTGGAGCGCCCCATTGGCCTTGTGCTTCATCGCGCCCCGGGAGTTGGTCCCCCGTGGGCGCGGATGATCAGGTCATGCCGCCAGGCTTTTCCCCGTGCCGGCGTCGAAGAGATGCGTCACATTGGTGTCGGGCGTGATCCCGATCAGCTCGCCCGGCTTGGCGGTGATGCGCTCGCGGAACACGCAGGTCAGGCTCTGCCCGCCGCAGCGGACCACGACCTGCGTCTCGGAGCCCATCGGCTCGACCACGACGACTTCGGCCTTGAGGCCGTTCTCGTCGAGCTGGATATGCTCGGGCCGGATGCCGAGCACGGCGGCCTTGCCGTTGGAATCGGCCGGATGCGTCCCGATCGGCCAGACCACCCCACCTGCGGTCTCGAAGCCGGCGGGCGTGATCGTGCCGTTCAGCAGGTTCATCGAGGGCGAGCCGATGAAGGCAGCGACGAAGAGATTGGCGGGGCGGTCGTAGAGATCGAGCGGCGCGCCCATCTGCTCGACGATGCCGTCATGCATCACCACGATCTTGTCGGCCATGGTCATCGCTTCGATCTGGTCGTGCGTGACATAGACCGTGGTGGTCTTCAGGCGCTGGTGCAGTTCCTTGATCTCGGTGCGCATCTGCACGCGCAGCTTGGCGTCGAGATTGGAGAGCGGCTCGTCGAACAGGAACACCTGCGGGTCGCGCACGATCGCGCGGCCCATCGCGACGCGCTGGCGCTGGCCGCCGGAAAGCTGGCGCGGATAGCGGTCGAGCAGCTTCTCGAGGCCGAGGATGGCCGCCGCCTTGCCGACGCGATCGGCGATCTCCTCCTTGGGAGCCTTCCGCAGCTTCATCGAGAACGCCATGTTGTCGGCGACCGTCATGTGCGGATAGAGCGCGTAGTTCTGGAACACCATCGCGATGTCGCGCTCTTTCGGCGGCACGTCGTTGACGACGCGCGGGCCGATCCGGATCTCGCCGCCCGAGATGTTCTCGAGCCCGGCGATCATCCGCAGCAGCGTGGACTTGCCGCAGCCGGACGGGCCGACCAGAATCACGAACTCGCCGTCTTCGATGTCGATATCGACGCCGTGAATGACCTGGGTCGAGCCATACGCCTTGCGTACGTCGGCAATCTGCACTGAGGCCATCGGGCCTGTCTCCTCAACGTCGTTTCCCCGTGGACCCGGTGATCCGCCACAACGGGCGAAGTCCGGGCCGCATCGTCTATCGGCCTGTTGCGACCGATCGATGAAGGTTGCCGTCGGCTAAGGACCGTCCCGCTCCGGAGAACGGCGGTCCCTTGCACCGGCCTTCATCTGCGATAAAGTCATACCATACATGCAGGCGTGTCAAGCGCCGGACGGGGAGGAGGAGAAGCCAGACGATGCGCATGCGCGACTATTCGCGGCCGACCACGCTCAACCCCGACCGCCTCTTCGGCCAGGTCGCGCAGAAGCTCGCCGTCGCCATCATCACCGGGGCCGTCAAGGCCGGCGAGGTGCTGCCTGACGAGGACGATCTGAGGAGCGACATCTCGGTCTCGCGCACGGCCTATCGCGAAGCGGTCAAGGTGCTCACCGCCAAGGGCCTGGTCGAGGCGAGGCCCAAGAGCGGCACCCGCGCCGCGCCGCGCGACAGCTGGAATCTGCTCGATCCCGATGTTCTCGCCTGGCATTTCGAAGCGGATCCGAACGAGAAATTCATCCGCGATCTCTTCGAGTTGCGCCGTTTCGCCGAGCCGGCGGCGGCCCGGCTGGCGGCCCAGCGACGCACCGCCGCCGACATCGCCCGCATCGAGGCCGCCTTTCGCGGCATGGTCGACAACGAGCCCTATGACGACGTCACCATCCGCGCCGATCTCGCCTTCCACGAATCGGTCTTCGCCGCCTCCCACAACGCCACGCTGATGTGCCTGGCGAGCGCCGTGGCGGCGACGGTGCAATGGTCGCTGCTGCTCAAATCGGTCGATGATCGCGACTTCTTCGTCGCCTCGCTGGTCGATCACGAACGTGTCCTCGACGCCATCGTCCAGCGCGACGGAGACCTCGCGGCCGCGCGCATGAAGGCGCTGGTGATCGACAGCCTGAACACGACTCTGGCGATGCTGACCCCGCTTTCGGCGACGGCCATCCAGAAAACCGCGTGATTAAGTCATATTATAAATGCGCCAGCGGTGCTTCCGCGGCGACCCGCTCTATGGTGGGATGGGCGCCGGCCGATCCCACCGAGCCGGCGGCTTCCACGTGCCGGCGGCGGCCGCATTTAATCGATTCACCTCGGCCTGATCAAGCGCCGCCCTCCACCCAGAAGCCTGACGGAAACGCACCATGACACGGCCCCACGCCACCGAGATTCTGATGACGGGCCCGCTGATGGCCTATGCGGCCGACCAGCTGAAGGCTCGCTTCACCGTGCACGAACTGTGGAAGGCGGAGGACAAGGCGGCCTTCCTGCGCGAGATCTCGGACCGGGTCCGCGGCATCGCCGCCGGCGGCGGGCATAACCGCGTCGACGGCGCGCTGTTCGACGCCCTGCCGAAGCTCGAGGTCATCTCCAGCTTCGGCGTCGGCTACGACCATGTTGACGCGGCCGAGGCCGGCCGGCGCGGGCTCGTCGTCACAAATACGCCCGACGTCCTGACTGACGAGGTCGCGGACCTCGCCATCGGCCTGCTGATCGCCACCGTCCGCCAGCTGCCGCAGGTCGACCGCTATCTGCGCGAGGGCAAGTGGCTGAAGGCCCCCTATCCGCTGACGACGTCGTTGCGCAAGCGCAAGGTCGGCATCGTCGGCCTGGGGCGCATCGGCAAGGCCGTGGCGCAGCGCATCGAGGCCTTCGGCCTGCCGATCGTCTATCACGGCCGCTCGCGCCAGGCCGACGTCGCCTATCGCTACTATCCTTCGCTGGTCGAGATGGCTCAGGACGTCGACACGCTGATCTCGGTCGCGCCCGGCGGCGACTCGACCCACCACATCATCAACGCCGAGGTGCTGAAGGCGCTCGGTCCCAACGGCATCGTCGTCAACGTCGGCCGCGGCACGGTCGTCGACGAGCAGGCGCTGATCGAGGCTCTGCGCAGCAAGACCATCCTCTCCGCCGGCCTCGACGTCTTCGAGGACGAGCCGCGTGTTCCCGCCGAGCTGATCGCCATGGAGCATGTCGTGCTGCTGCCCCATGTCGGCTCGGCCTCGGTCCACACCCGCGAGCAGATGGGCCAGCTCCTCGTCGACAACCTGTTCTCATGGTTCGACGGCAAGGGCCCGCTGACGCCCGTCGCCGAGACGCCCTGGACGAAGGCCTGAGGGCGATGCCCAGCGCGCTGCGATGCGCGCTGGCCGCGGTTGGCCTGGTTCTCTCCGGCCTCGCCGCCGCGGCGCAGACGGCCCCGCCGCCACGCGGGGCCGACCGGGCGCCCCCGGCCGTCGCGCAACTGCTGGGCGCCTGGGACCTCGAGCAGACGGGCGCGCCGCGCCGCTGCACGGTGACCCTGGGCGTCGAGGAGACCGCGGGAGGACGACAGCTGCGTTTCCCGGCGACCTGCCGCCGCGCCCTGCCGCTGCTCGCGGACGTCACCTCCTGGAGCCTCGGGCCCGATGGCGGGCCCCGCCTGAACGGCGCGGACGGCAGGGCACTCCTCGCCTTCGGCCAGCAGGGGGCCACCGGGTTCAGCGGCCGGGCCCGGGACGGCAGGGACTATGCCCTGAACCGCGGCACGCATCCGCGGGTGGCGGCGCGCCGCCCGCCGTCCCCGGCGGAAGTCGCCGCCACCGCCGCCCAGCGACCGACCCTCGTCGATCTAGCCCGCGCCCCGGCTGCCGGAACCCTGCCGGGGCTCTATGCCCTGATGCGGCAGCAGGGCCGCGAAGCCTGCCGCCTGCAGCTGGTCGCGCCGACCGCGGAAGGGGAGACGGCCGATGCCCAGCTCGAGCGTCCCTGCCCGGATACCGGCATCACCATCTTCGATCCCACGACCTGGCGCTATGCCGGCGGCCGGCTGACCCTGATCGCGCGCAAGGGCCACAGCATCGATCTCGTCTTCGAGGCCGGCGTCTGGCGCAAGGACCCCGCGGTCGGGGCGACACTGCTGCTGCACCGGCTGCAGCCCTGAGGCAAAATGCGCCGACCCCGGCGGGCCGGATCTTCCCGAACGGCAGCCTTTCGACCGGCGCTCCCTCTCCGTCTCTGGCGATCGGCCTTCATCGTTCCTAGATGGGCTGTCGGCGCCCGACCCTTCGGCGCAGACAGGAGGATCGCCCGATGTTCAACGCCAAGTCGCTTCTCGATGCCCTCGTCAGTGCCGGCACCCAGGCCGGCCAGCCCGGCGGGCAGGGCCAGACCGGCTCGCTCGGCCAGATTCTCGGCGGGCTGGCGACGAAGGTTCAGCAGGGCGGCGGCCTTGGTGGTCTCGCCGGCATGGCCGGGCAGATCCTGACCCAGGCCTCGCAGGGCGTCGGCGACGCGGCGCGCCAGACCGGCGTCCAGCAGAAGGCCGGAGACGTCATGGGGCAGGCCACGGGCGGGCGCTCGGCGCAGGACGTGCTGGCCCAGGCCAAGGCGATGTTCGACAAGAATCCCGCGATGGCGACTGCCGTGCTCGGCGGCCTCGGCGCGCTCGTCTTCGGGTCCTCGACCGGCCGGGCCGTCGTCGGCTCCGCGGCCAGGCTCGGCGGCATGGCCCTGATCGGCGGCCTCGCCTACAAGGCCTATCAGAACCACCAGGCCGGCAAGCCGCTCCTCGACGTATCGACGCCCGAACTCCTTCCGCCGCCGCGCGGCACTGGCTTCGAGGCCGAAGCCGCGACCGAGGCGACCGCGCTGCTCTTCATCCGTGCGATGATCGCCGCCGCCGCGGCCGACGGCGCCATCGACGCCGAGGAGCGCACTGCCATTCTGGGCGGCCTGCGCGAGGCCGGCTTCGACCAGGAGGCGAACGAATGGCTGGAGCACGAGATGGCCAGCCCCGCTTCGATCGAGACGCTGGTGGCCGGCGCCGAAAGCCCCGAACTCGCCGCGCAAATCTACACCGCCGCCCGCATCGCCATCAATCCGGACACGCACGGCGAGAAGGACTTCCTGGCAGGCCTCTCCGCCTCGCTCGGGCTCGATGCCGAACTCGTGGCCAATATCGATGCGGCCGCGAGCGCCGCCAAGGTCTGATAGACCCGGCAGGACCGTTCGCGAGCGCCGCCACCGTCCCCCGGGGCGGCTCTCGCGCCAGAAGCCTGCCCTTTTCTTGCCGGCAAGCCGCGCAATCGCGCCGCGGCGTCAGCGTCGCATTAATCATCGCGGCCGAATGACCGCCTGACGCGACCCTCATCCACCGAGGTTTAGGATTTATCGGCGAGGAAGGCAGGCGCCAGAACGGTGCAATGCCGCCCGATGCTCGCCCGGTCCTGTTGACGGCTCCCGGACGCGGCGACGGCGCAGGGGGGAGAGAGACAGGCCCATGGCTTTGATGGCGATGATCAGGGCGATGCGACCGCATCACTGGCTCAAGAACGGGCTGGTGTTCGTCCCCATCCTGCTCAACCATGACATCTTCGATCTCGACGCGCTGAGCGACGGCGCCGTCGCCTTCGTCGCCTTCAGCCTGCTGGCCTCGGCGATCTACCTGCTCAACGACATCGTCGACGTCGAGGCCGATCGCCGCCATCCGACGAAATGCAAGCGCCCGCTCGCGGCCGGTGAGATCACTGAGCGCCAGGCCTATGCGATGATCCCGCTGCTGATGGTGACCGCCTTCGCGCTCGCCTGGCTGCTGCCGCAGCCGCGGCTCTTTCTCATGGCTCTGGGCGCCTATCTCGTGCTGGCGCTGGCCTATCTCTTCGTGCTCAAGCGCAAGCTTCTGGTCGATGTGCTGGGCCTGGCCGCCCTCCACACCCTGCGCATCCTGGCCGGCAACGCCGCCGGCTCGATCCCGCTCTCGTCCTGGCTGCTGGCCTTCTCGATGTTCCTGTTTCTCAGTCTGGCCCTGGTGAAGCGCTATGCGGAACTGCGCATCACGCAGGACCAGTCGGGCCTGAAGAAGGCCGGGCGCGGTTACCATGCCGAGGATATCGAGGCGCTCTCGCAGCTCGGCATGGCCTCGGGCTGCACCTGCGCGCTGATCATGGCGCTCTATGTCGACAGCGCCGCCGTCAAGGAACGATACGCCCATCCCGAGCTGATCTGGCTGCTCTGCCCGATCATCCTCTACCAGATGTCGCGAATCTGGTTCCTCGCGCGGCGGGGACAGATGCCGGACGATCCGCTCGTCTTCATGATCCGCGACTGGCGCAGCCAGGTGACCGGCGCGGCCGTGGTCGCGATCCTCGTCGCGGCGACCCTGATTCCGTGACCGGGCCTTCGCCCCGCATCGCGTCCTGGGGCGGCCTGACGCCGCGCGCCACGACGACGCTGGCGCCGGACCTCTGGCTGGCGACGCCGGCGCCCGAGGCCGGCCCGGTGCTCGCCTATGGCAATGGCCGTTCCTATGGCGATTCCTGCCTGAACGACGGTGGGCGCCTGATCCTGGCACGCCGCCTCGACCGCGTTCTGGCCTTCGACCGCGAGAGCGGTCTCGTCACCTGCGAGGCCGGCGTCCTGCTCGACGATCTCCTGAACCTCGTCGTGCCCGCCGGCTGGTTCCCGCCCGTGACGCCCGGCACCTGCTACGTCACCATCGGCGGCGCGCTCGCCAACGACGTCCACGGCAAGAACCATCACCGCACCGGCACCTTCGGCCGCCATGTCCGCGCCTTCGAGCTCGTCCGCTCCGACGGGCGGCGCCTGACCTGTGCGCCCGACATGAACGGCGCGCTCTTCGCCGCCACCATCGGCGGCATGGGCCTCACCGGCCTCGTCACGCAGGTGACGCTGCAGCTGATGCCGGTCGCTTCCGCCGAGATGCTGCAGGAGGTCGTTCATTTCGGCGGGCTCGACGACTTCTTCGCGCTCGCCGCCGGCTCGGACGCCAGCCATGACTACACCGTCGCCTGGATCGACGCGCTCGCCGGCGGCGCCGGCTTCGGCCGCGGCGTCTTCTTCCGGGCCAATCACGCCCCGGCCAGCGACGAGCCTCCCGCACAGCCCGGCCGCATTCTGCCCTTCCCGCTGAAGCCGCCCTTCCCGCTGATCAACCGGCTGACGCTGAGGGCCTTCAACACGCTCTACCGCGCCGCCCAGCCGCGCTCGCCCGAGCCGCGCCGCATCGCCTATCGCCCGTTCTTCTACCCGCTCGATCGCGTCTCCGACTGGAACCGCGCCTATGGCCCGGGCGGACTGCGCCAGTTCCAGTGCGCGATTCCGACGGCACACGCCCGGCAAGCCGTGGAGGAAATGCTGCGCCGGACGCTCGCCGCGGGCGAAGCCTCCTTCCTGACCGTACTGAAGCTCTTCGGCGACGTGCCCTCTCCAGGGATGATGTCCTTCCCCGTCGCGGGCGCGACGCTGACGCTCGACTTCCCCAACCGCGGGGCACGCACCGAGCGCCTGCTGGCGGAGCTGGACGCCGTGACGCTCGCCGCCGGCGGCCGCGTCAACCCCTACAAGGACGCACGCATGTCGCCGGCGACCTTCGAGGCCTCCTTCCCGCACTGGCGCGCCTTCGCCGCCCAGGTCGATCCGGGCTTTTCGTCGAGCTTCTGGCGCCGCGTCACGGCTGGCTGAGGACCGTTCGCCGCTCCGGCGAAAAAATCTGACATCGGCTTGAACCCACCGGCCACGGCCCGCGACCAACGGTCATGGAGGGCGAATGGTTCGCTCCCGAAGCCTCAGGGAGACCCTGACGATGACCCGTTTCAAGACGATCGCGACCGGCACCCTCGCCGCTCTGACCCTCGCCACCACCCTCGCCGCCACCTCCGCCGAAGCCCGTCCGCGGCATTGGGGCTATGGCCGTGGCCCGGCCATCGGCGCCGGCATCGTCGGTGCTCTCGCCGCGGGCGCTCTCGTCGCCGCCGCCACCCGCCCCGCCTATGCCCACGGCTATTACGGCTACGCCCCGGTGCGCCAGTGCGACATGATCGAGCGCGTCAACCGTTATGGCCAGGTCATCGGCTACCGCCGCGTCTGCGGCTACTACTGAGCGGCTTTCCGGGGCCAGGAACCCCGGCGCGCCTCCTCCCCGCCTTTCGAGACCTCCCGACACGACTTGGGCTCCCCGGTTTCCCCGGAGAGCCCTTTTTCGTGCGTTGGGAGATCGCCTCAGGCGACGCGGGCGAGTTCCGCCTTGGCGTCGTTGATCGCCTGCTCGCGCGCCTCCGGTCCATAACCGAGCTTCTCGGCGCGGACGAAGGTGACGTCGCTGATGCCGATGAAGCCCAGCATCGTGCGCAGATGCGGCTCCTGCGAATCGAGCGACTGCGTCGGGCCGGAGCTGTAGATCCCGCCGCGGCTCTCGACGACGATGGCGCGCTTGCCTTCCAGCAGGCCGACCGGGCCGGTCTCGCCATATTTGAAGGTCACGCCCGCCCGCAGCACATGGTCGAACCAGGACTTCAGCGTCGAGGGAATGCCGAAGTTATACATCGGGGCGCCGATGATCACGGTGTCGGCCGCCTTCAGCTCGGCGACGAGCGCATCCGACAGGGCTTTCGCCGCGCGCTGCGCGTCGTTGGCCGGCTCGGCACCACGGATCGCGGCGGTGGAATCGGTGGTCAGATGCGGCACCGGGTCGGCGCCGAGATCGCGCTCGACCACGACGAGCGAGGGCTTGGCGGCGCGCAGGCGGGCGACCGTCTCGTCGATGAGCTGCTTCGAGACCGAAGCCGCACCGGCGGCGCTGCTGTTGATGACGAGAAGATGGGACATGGCGCTTGATCCTGAAACCGGGAACGGGTTCGATGCGGTTGATGTAGCGGCGCGCGGCGAGCAACGGAATGCGCGGCCGGGGCACCAAGCTGTTGCACCCATGGGAACACCGTCATGTCCGAACTGGACGACATCCGCAGCTTCGTCGCCGTGGTCGAGAGCGGCGGCTTCGGGCGTGCCGGGCATCGGCTCGGCCTGTCCAAGTCGATCATCAGCCGCCGCGTCGCCCGGCTCGAGGCCGAACTCGGCACGCGCCTGCTGAGTCGAACGACGCGTGGCGTCGCCGCCACCGAGGCCGGCCTCGAATTCAAGGCCCGCGGCGAGCGCATCCTGGCCGACCTGGCCGAGGCCCGCGACGCGGTGGCGCAGCAGGCGGGCGGCGTGGTCGGTCGGCTGCGCCTGTCGATGCCGTTGACCTTCGGCAACCGGCATGTCGCCCCCATCCTCGGCGAACTCGCAAGGCGCCATCCCGGCCTCGAACTCGATGTCGAGGCCAGCGACCGCTATGTCGACCTGATCGGCGAGCGCTTCGACGCCGCCATCCGCATCGGCACGCTCAAGGATTCGAGCCTGATCGCCCGCCGGATCGCGCCGATCCACGGCGTCATCCTGGCGAGCCCGGCCTATCTCGCGGCGCGGGGACGGCCCGCCACGCCGGCCGATCTCGCCGGCCATGACTGCCTGCTCTACACCGGCACCAGCGTCCCCGACTGGACCTTCCGCGTCGGCCGGCGGCGCGTCTCGGTTCGCCCGGCCGGGCGCCTGCGCTCCGACAGCGGCGAAACGCTGCTGGACTGGGCCAAGGCCGGGCTCGGCATCGTGCAGTTGCCGACCTTCATCGCCAGTGACTCCATTCGCGACGGCGCGCTCGAGCCGCTGCTCTGGGAGTTCCCGCTGCAGGAGCACGCGCTCTTCGTCGTGAGGCCACCGGGAGCCTATGTGCCGGGCAAGGTCCGCGTGCTGATCGACCTCTTGGTCGAGCGTTTCGGCGGCGCGCCCTATTGGGACCCCTGCCAGGCAGCGGCGCGCGAGCGCGGCGTCACGCTGGGGTTCAAGCCGGGCTTCGAGACCGAGACCGAGGCCCATCAACCAGCGTGATCGCGCTCATCACCCGATTTCGCGTGGCTTTGCCGATCGCCCCCGGCACTGTGCCGGCCTCAACCGAGGGAGACCGCCGATGCTGCTCGTGGGAATGCTCGACAGCCCCTATGTCCGCCGTGCCGCGGTCACGGGCACCCTGCTGGGACTGGAATTCGAACACCGCTCCGTCTCCGTCTTCCGGCACATGGACGAATTCCGGGCGATCAACCCCCTGATCAAGGCGCCGAGCCTCGTGACCGACGACGGCACGGTGATCAGCGAATCGCTGCTCATCATCCAGCATTTCGAAGATCTCGCCGGCCGCTCCCTGCGCCCCGTCGAGGCGAGCGCCCGCATGCGGGATCTCTCGCTCACCGGCATCGGGATCGTCGCGGCCGACAAGGCGGTCGCCATCGAATACGAGCGCAAGCGGCCGGAGGCGCAGCGCTACGCGCCCTGGCAGGAACGGATCGTGGCCCAACTCCACACCGCGCTCGAGCTGCTCGACGGCGCGGCTGGGCGAGGTGAACTCACGGCCGGCCCGGAACTGCTGCCCAGCGACATCGCGGCCGCAATCGCCTGGGCCTTCTGCCGCTTCGTCATCCCCGACTTTGCGCCCGTCGAGCGCTGGCCGGCACTGGCCGAACAGGCGCGCGCCTGCGAGGCGATCGATGTCTTCAAACAGTGGCCGATCGACCGGGAATAGGTCTTCAATCGAAGAAACAGGCGGGTTCCCGTTCACCATGCCGAAAATTGCTGCACTGCAACAGGTCGCGCCTCTTGCAATCCCGCGTCGCGAGCGCATCTTCCGGGCGAGTTAGGGAAGAATCGCCTCCTGGTCGGTCCCGCGCGTCCAGCGCTGACAGCAGGAGATGACATAGTGACTCGTTCCAGAAAGGCCGGCACCACGACCGGCCATGGCGAAGTCCGCCGGCTCTGGCCCGCGGAACGCGACCTCTTCAAGGCCCATCTGCTGAGGCTCGACGAGGTCACCCGCCGCGAACGCTTCGGCACCGCGGTGAACGACGACTTTCTCGAGAACTACGCGGTCACCACCTTCGGTGTCGGCGGGCTCGTCTATGCCTATATCGAGGACGGAGCGGTGCGCGGCGCAGCCGAGCTGCGCGGGCTCGAGGACATCATGGCGCAGACCGGCGAGGCCGCCTTCAGCGTCGAGCGCGACTGGCGCCGGCGCGGCATCGGCGGCACGCTCTTCGGCCGGCTGATCACCGCGGCGCGCAACCGTGGCATCCGCACGCTCTATATGACCTGCCTGCCCGAAAATGCCGCCATGCGCCGCCTCGCCCGCAAGTTCGAGGCCGATCTCGCCGGCGGCTATGCCGATGTCGAGGGCGTGATCGCCACAGGCCGGCCGACGCCCTTCACCATCCTCGACGAAGCGCTCGACACCGCCCGCGGCTTCGCTGCAATGGCAATCTCGCTGCAGCGACGGTTCTGGCGGCCGGCCCTGTTCGGCCGATCGCCGGGCACCTGACCGCTCAGCGGCTGAGCGACAGCGCCGCGCCCGACTTGGTCACGGCGCCGTCCATCGCGCCGCCGCCGCTGGTGCGCAGCCGCGCCACGACCGTGCCGCCCTGCTGGTAGAGATAGACCTCGCCGTCGCGGTAATCCCAGGCCGTGACCCTCTGCAGGTCGCGGTTCGAGCAGCCGGCGGCGCTGGCGCGGTAGAGGTCGAGCGCGGGCGCGCTCGAGAGCTGGACGCGGCAGGAGCCGCCCGTCGCTTCACGGGCGGTCCAGTTGCCGATCACGCCGTCGCGCGAGGTCACGGCGGGTCGGGCGGTATTGCTCCCGGCGCCGAGCGTCGCGATCTGCCCGCCGCCGCCGCGCAGTGTCGGCACGTCACTCGTCTGCGGCGCGGCCGGGGGCGGCGTCTCCTGCGGCATGCCGGGGGCAGTGGGATTGTAATAGGGGTCCTGCGGCGGCGGCAGTGCGCCTGGCTGCCCGGCCGGCGGCGCGGACGCGACCGGGTAACCGCCGGGCGGCGGCAGCGGCTCCGAGACGACGGGCGCCGAGCTGATCGCCGGCGCCGGCGGCAGGCTGGGCTGGCCATAGGCCTGCGGCGCGGGGCCGACGAAGCGCTGCGAGCCCGCACAGGCGGTCAGGGCCAGCAGCGGCAGCAGGCCGGCGGCTTTGAGGGTCATGGCCATGGTCTTGGTCTTCTTGGTCATGAGGCGTCGGTTCCGATCGATCGTGCGGTGCGGACAGGCGAACCCGTCGCAGGAAACGGTTGAATCCTAGACCATTCCCGTGAACGTGACATGAGCATGATCGTGCCGGGCGTCCATAGCCGAGCCCGTCTCGTTTGCGAACCCACGGCAGGCGCTCCGGTTCCCGTTCGTCATCCGATCGGATACCGCGGCCACAGGAGAGAGACCGGATGATGTCACCAACCTCCCCGGCGCCGGGCGCGGCGCTCCAGCCCCTGCTGCCGGCCGCGATCGCGGCGCCCTTCGCGCGCTACAGCCATGGCATCGCCGTGCCGTCCGGCCATCGGCTCGTCGCCTGCTCGGGCCAGCTCGGCATGGCGCGGGACGGCTCGATCCCCGAGGATGTCCGGGCGCAGGCGGATCTCTGCTTTTCCAACATCGCCGCGATCCTGGCCGAGGCGGGCATGACACTGGCCGACATCGTGCGCCTCAACGCCTATGTCACCGACCGCGCCCATATGAAGGGCTACATGGAGTCGCGCGACGCCCATGTCGGCACGCCCCCGCCCGCCTCGACGCTGATGATCGTCTCGGGCTTCACCCTGCCGGCCTTCAAGGTCGAGATCGAGGTCCTGGCCGCGGCGGTCTAGCCGCCGGCGGGCCCTCAGCCCTTGCGGACCATCAGCACCGCCGCGAGGATCGCGATGCCGCCGAAGGCCTGCGCCGGCGAGGGCTGTTCGCCGAAAATCGCCCAGGCGGCGAGCACCGCGACCAGCGCTGGCCAGACCATGACGAGCGAGGCGGCGCTGGCGCCGTACTGGCCGAGCGAGAGCGTGATCAGGCCCTGGCCCAGCGCATGGGAGACGAGGCCGAGCGCGATCACCGCGAGCCAGCCCTGCAGGCTGCCGGGCAGGATCGCCTCGCCCAGCGCCAGTGCGGCGACGAGGCAGAAGACCGCGCAGATCGCGCTGGAGATCAGGCTGATGCGCCCCGCATCGGCCCCATTCCGGGCGCGGCGGACGGCCATGATATAGGCGGCATAGGACAGGGCGGCTCCCACCGCCAGGCTGTCGCCGAACAGGCTGCCGGGGATGCCCGGCGACGAGCCGGCGAGTTTCGGAAGGACCAGCATCAGAGCGCCGCCGATGGCGAGCGCCAGCGCGCCGAGGATGCGCCGGCTCGGCCGCTCGGCGAAGAGCAGCCAGCCGCCCAGCACCACCGCGACCGGCGAGAGATTGCCGAGCAGCGAGGCGTTCGCGATCGTCGTGAAGCCGAGCGCGGCATTGTAGAGAACGACGTCGACGCCGAAGGCGAGACCGGCGAGCACGATCGGCAGCAGCGCAGCGGAGGTCGCGGCCGGCTTGCCGGGACGACGCCGCTCCAGCCCCATCCAGAGCGCGAGCACCGGGAGGGCGAAGATCATCCGCCAGAACCCGGCCGCCGCCGGCCCGACATCGGCGAAGCGCACGAACACCCCCGAGAAGCCGATGCAGGTCGCGCCCGTGAGCAGCGCGAGGAACATCGCCAGCGCAGGCGCGGTCGGGGCTGGCTGGGCGGTCGCGGACATGGGTGGGCTTTCGGGAATTTGCACCCGAACCTCCGCGTCATCCCGGACAAGCGGCGAAGCCGCGCAGATCCGGGATCAATCGGAGGGCGCTGCTCCCTACGATGGATCCCGGAGTTCCGCTTCGCTCCATCCGGGATGACGCGAGGTTCGAGCGGTTCGATGGCTCATCGCTCTACCCCTCTTCTATCCATCGGAAAAACGGATTATTCTGATTTAACCATTCTTAAAACCGATCGACGGAGGCGGCGCCATGTCCACGCATTTCGATCTGGCGGCGCTCGACATGCTGGTGGCGGTGGTGGAGAGCGGCGGCTTCACCGCAGCCGGCGCGCGGCTCGGGCGCACCCAGTCGGCGATTTCGGTCCGCATCCAGGATCTCGAAAACCAGCTCGGCCACCGGCTCCTCGAACGCTCGCGCCGCGGCGTGGTCCCGACGCCGGCCGGCGAGCGGCTGCTCGCCCATGCGCGGCGCCTGCTGGCGATCCAGCGCGAGGCGCTCGACGATCTCGGCGGCAGCAGCGCCTCGGGACGGCTGCGGATCGGCATTCCCGACGACTATGTCGACGCCTTCCTGCGCCCGCTGATCGCGCGCTTCGCCGCCGAGCACCCCAGGGTCGAACTGGAACTCCATTGCGACCTCTCGAAGCGGATCGAGCCCGCCGTCGCGGCCGGCGAATTCGATCTCGCGGTGGTGACGCAGGACCCCCGGCGCCCGGTCGGCGAGGTCGTCAGGCGCGAGCCGGTCGTCTGGATCGCAGCCCGCGGCCACCGGCCCGAATTGCAGGAGCCGCTGCCGCTGGCGCTGTTCTCGGAGGGCTGCCGGGTCAGGCCGCGCCTGCTGGCGGCGCTGGCGGAGGCCGGGACGGATCATCGCCTCGTCTTTTCCTGCTCCCACACCTCGGGCATGCTGTCGGCGGTCGAGGCGGGGTTCTGCGTCACCGCCGTCACCGAGAGCGCCGTGCCGGCGACCGCACGACGGCTCGGCCCGGCGGAGGGTCTGCCGGCGCTGTTCGAGCTTTCGGTCGGGCTGATCATGGGCCCGCAGCCGGGGCTGGCCGCGCGCCGCTTCGCCAATGCGCTGCGCGAGGAGATGGCGGCACCAAGGCTGGCCGCGTGAAGCATTCTTCTCCTTCCCCCCGCTTGCGGTGGGGAAGGCCGTGATGGGGGGGGCGGGAAAGCCGGAGCGTCACCTTGCTCGTCTCGCCGAGCAGCGCTGCCCCCCCACCCAACCCTCCCCACCGCAAGCGGGGGGAGGGCTAGCGTCGCTCCTCATTGCCCTTTCCCCCCGCGAACACTACTGAGAGCCCATGAAATTCCTCGACCAGGCCAAGATCTATGTGAAGGCGGGAGATGGCGGCGCCGGCTGCGTCTCCTTCCGTCGCGAAAAATTCATCGAGTTCGGCGGGCCCAATGGCGGTGACGGCGGGCGCGGCGGCGACATCGTCATCGAATGCGTCCAGGGCCTGAATACCCTGATCGATTTCCGCTTCCAGCAGCATTTCAAGGCGAAGATCGGCGGCCACGGCATGGGCGCCGACCGTCATGGCGCCAATGGCGAGACCAAGGTGCTCAAGGTCCCGCCGGGCACCCAGGTCTTCGACGAGGATGGCGAGACGCTGATCGCCGATCTCACCGAGCCCGGCCAGCGCTTCGTCCTGTGCAAGGGCGGCAATGGCGGCTTCGGCAACGCCTATTTCAAGACCTCGACCAACCAGGCGCCGCGCCATGCCAATCCGGGTCTCGTCGGCGAGGAGCGCTGGGTCTGGCTGCGGCTGAAGCTGATCGCCGATGCCGGGCTGATCGGCCTGCCCAATGCCGGCAAGTCGACTTTCCTGGCGACCGTGACCGCCGCCAAGCCCAAGATCGCCGACTACCCCTTCACGACGCTACATCCGGGGCTGGGCGTGGTGCGGGTCGACGGGCGCGAAATGGTGCTGGCCGATATTCCCGGCCTGATCGAGGGCGCCCATGAGGGCCATGGCCTCGGCGACCGCTTCCTCGGCCATGTCGAGCGCTGCCGCGTGCTGCTGCACCTCGTCGAGGGCACCAGCGAGCACGCTGGCAAGGCCTACAAGACCGTCCGCAACGAGCTCAGCCTGTATGGCGAAGGGCTCGACGAGAAGCCGGAGATCGTGGCGCTGTCGAAGGCCGACGCGCTCTCGCCGGAACTGCTGAAGGAGCAGGTGGCGCGGCTGAAGCGCGCCGCCAAGCGCATGCCGATCGTGCTGTCATCCGCCTCGGGCGAGGGTGTCGAGGCCGCTCTGCGCGCGCTCTTCGCCCATGTCGAGGAGGCGCGCCGCGAAGAGGACAGGCAGAACGCACCCGTCGAGGACACCGGCTGGCATCCCTGAGGACACCGGCCCTGGACTCAGCGGGTGGCGCGGCGCGTCTCGCGCACGACGGTCGGCGCCGTGATGGCACCGGCCGCCCCGCCCACGACGGCACCGACCGGGCCCGCGACGAGGGCGCCCGTTCCGGCTCCGGCAGCCGCGCCGCCGATGCGCTGTTCGGTGGTGTTGCCGCAAGCGGCGAGCAGCACGGCCGCGGCTGCGACGAAGCCCAAGGTCGAAATCTTCATGGCGATGAATTCCCCAGCGTGACGATGCGGCTGGAACGTTCCGCCCGGAACTAAAGTTCCGTCGCCTGGTCCACGCCGACCCGTCCGTGACGCCCCCCTGCGCTTTTCCTCGGGCCGAGGTAGCCAGCGGCCTTGCGATCTCCGCAAAAATCCGTATACAGCCGGCATCGCATCAGTCGCACCATTCGCGTGGTCGATGAGGGCCCGGTTCGGCCCACGTCGCTGATCTCGTTTTGGCAGGTTCCGTTTTGACCGGTTCGCCCCTTTAAGAGAGCGGATCGATGGAGTTGAGATTATGAAGATCCGCAATTCGCTGAAGTCGCTGCGCGCCCGTCACCGCGACAACCAGCTCGTGCGCCGCAAGGGCCGCGTCTACATCATCAACAAGGTCCAGAAGCGCTTCAAGGCGCGCCAGGGCTGAGCCTGCGGCGGGCCCGCGCCCGTCCGGCTGCCCGGTGGACGACGACCAGGCGGGGCGCCCCGGGCGCACCCGCTTTTTTGCGTTGGCGGTCGCCGCTCCGTGAATTGACCCGCCGCCGCCGGCCGCTAGACTGGCGCCATGATCATCTTGCGCACCCTGTCGGCTGTCGCCCTTCTCGTTTCGCTCGCGGCCGTCCCCTCGATCACCGCCGCCCAGGCGCAGCCCTCGCCGCCCCAGCGCCCCGATGCGGTCGCGCCGGCGGACAAGGACGACAACCCCGCCGCGACGACGGCCCCCTCGCGCGGGCCGGCTGCGACGCTGGAGCGCCTCTTCGAGCGGCTCGCCGCGGCCAAGTCGCCGGAAGAGGCCAAGGGTATCGCCAATCTGATCCAGCGTCGCTGGGCCCGTTCGGGCTCCGCCACGGCCGATCTCCTGATGACGCGCGCCCAGACCGCGATGAAGCAGAAGCGCCTCGAACTCGCGATCGAGCTGCTCGACCGTGTCGTCAGCCTCGATCCGGACTGGGCGGAGGGCTGGAACCAGCGGGCCAATGCGCTGTTCCTGGCCGGCGACCCGATCCGCTCCATGCTCGACATCGGCGAGACGCTGAAGCGCGAGCCGCGCCATTACGGCGCGATGATGGGGCTGGGAACGATCCTGCGGCAGCAGGGCGACGACAAGCGCGCCATGGTCGCGTATCGCCGGGCTCTGGAGATCTACCCCCAGCTCGAGGCCGTCAAGAGCGCGGTCGATGCGCTGAAGACCGAGGTTGACGGTCGCGACGCCTGAGCCCGCCGCAGAACCGGAACCGGCCTCGCCGCGTATCCGCATCATGTTGACCCGCTCTCTCCTCGTTCTCGCTGTCCTCGCCGTCGCGGGGCTCTGGCTGTGGTCCGAATGGCTCGGCGCCGAGGCGGCCCGGCGCCATCCGCCCGCTGGCAGCTTCGTGTCATTCGACGAGGGCCGGCTCCACTACCGGGAGCGCCATGCGGAGGGCGAGGCGCGAGGCACCGTCGTCCTGATCCACGGCGCCTCGTCCAGCCATGCCGACATGCTGGCGACGCTCGGCCCCGAGCTCGCCCGCTATCGCATCATTGCCTTCGACCGCCCGGGCCATGGCTGGAGCGACCGCCTCGAGGGCGACGCGATGGCCGATCCCGCACGCCAGGCCGCGGCACTGATGCGCGGCATCGACGCCGTCGTTCCCGAGCGCTTCGTCCTCGTCGCCCACTCGCTGGGCGGCGCCTCGGCGACCCGCATCGCGCTGGATCGCCCGGAGCGCCTGCGCGGTCTGGTGCTGCTCGGGGCCGTGACGCATCCCTGGCCCGGCGGCATTTCCTGGTATCACCATCCCACGACCTGGCCTCTGGTCGGTCCGCTCTTCACCCGGCTCGTCGGCGTCCCCGCCGCGAGCACGCTTCTGGACTCGGGCGCCGAGAGCGTCTTCGCCCCACGGCCGGTGACGCCGGGCTATCTCGCCGCCGCGCAGATCGAACTGCTGCTGCGCCCCGAGACCTTCCGCGCGAACTCGCAGGACATCGCCGCGACGCTGGACTTCGTCATGGCCCAGGCGCCGCTCTACGGCGACCTGAAGGTGCCGGTCATCGCCATCACCGGCGACAGCGACGCCATCGTCTCCCCCGTCATCCACTCGGCGACGATCGCCCGGCAGGCACCGCAGGGCCGCTTCGTCCTGCTGCCCGGCGTCGGCCACATGCCGCATCACGCCGCACCCGAAATCGTCGCCGCCGCCGTCGACGAACTGGCCGGCCGCCGCTCGAACCTGGCGAGCCTCGCGGACGCGGCCGCCCGCCGCGACTAAAGGTATAAGACTTTTGTCGCGCTTTCCGAGGGTGCGCTATTCCGCCACGTTACCCCGCGCTTTAGTTCAAAACTGACGTAACGACGCCAGCCCTTCGCCCATCGCGGCGCGGGGCCAGAGACGTATTGACACGTCGCCAACGGGGGAACGTCCATGCCACCAGATGACAAGGTCAAGGCCCATTGGGCCGAGACCCAGCGCCTCACCTATATCATGCTCGGCGTCTGGGCCTTTTTCGGATTCTTCATCCACATGTTCGCGCCCGCGCTCAACGGCGTGAAGATCGCCGGTTTCCCGCTGGGCTTCTACATGGCTGCCCAGGGCTCCCTGATCGTATTCGTTGCCCAGCTGTTCTGGTTCGCCAAGGCCCAGGACAAGGTGGATCGCAAATACGGCATGGCCGAAGACGATTGAGGGGAACAGATCCATGTCCGCAGGAGCTCAGAAGGGCGACTTCACCTCGAATTTGGGACGCGTCTACGGCGTCTATACGGGTGGCTTCGTCGCTTTCGTCGTTTTCATCGGGGTTCTGGAGCGCGCCGGCGTTCCCAACCATATTCTCGGCTATCTCTTCGTCGCCTTCACCATCGGCGTCTATGCCGCGATCGGCATCATGTCGCGCACCATGCAGGTCGACGAATACTACGTCGCCGGCCGCAAGGTGCCGTCCTTCTACAACGGCATGGCCACGGCGGCCGACTGGATGTCGGCCGCCTCCTTCATCGGCATGGCCGGCACGCTCTATCTGCTCGGCTATGACGGCCTCGCCTTCATCCTCGGCTGGACGGGCGGTTATGTGCTGGTGGCGACGCTGATCGCGCCCTATCTGCGCAAGTTCGGCTGCTACACCGTGCCGGACTTCCTCGCCTTCCGCTTCGGCGGCAATGGCGCGCGCATCGCCGGCATCGTCGTGCTGATGAGCTGCTCCTTCACCTATGTGGTGGCGCAGATCGTCGGTACCGGCCTGATCGGCGCACGTCTGCTCGGGATGAGCTTCGAGGTCGCCGTCTTCGTCGGTCTCGTCGGCATTCTCGTCTGCTCCATGCTCGGCGGCATGCGCGCCGTCACCTGGACGCAGGTCGCCCAGTATATCGTCCTGATCGTCGCCTATCTCATCCCGGTCGTGATCCTCTCGACCCAGAAGTTCGGCATCCCGATCCCGCAGCTCACCTACGGCACGGTTCTCTCCGAGATCCAGGTCCGGGAAGCGGCGCTCGGTGTCTCGGCAGCGGCCTCGCACACGATGCCCTTCGCCCGCTACGACCCCCTGAACTTCTTCGCCCTCGTGCTCTGCCTGATGGTCGGCACCGCTTCGCTCCCCCACGTCCTGATGCGCTACTTCACCACGCCCTCCGTGCGTGAGGCCCGCAATTCGGTGGCGTGGACGCTGCTGTTCATCTTCATCCTCTACTTCACGGCGCCGGCCTATGCCGCCTTCGCGAAGCTCGAGGTCTTCACCAACGTCATCGGCAAGCCGCTGGGCGAACTGCCGGGCTGGCTCTACAGCTACGGCAAGATCGGCCTGATTCAGGTCTGCGGCACCAACGCCGTCGATCTGGCGACCATCACCGCCGCCTGCGGCAAGATCGCCGGCCATACCGGCATCCTGCAACTCGCCAACTTCACCATCCAGGCGGACGCGATCGTCATCGCGACGCCCGAGATCGCGGGCCTGCCCTATGTCGTCTCCGGCCTCGTCGCCGCCGGCGGCCTCGCGGCGGCGCTCTCGACCGCCGACGGCCTGCTGCTGGCGATCGCGAACGCGCTCTCGCATGACGTCTATGCGAGGATGATCAACAAGAACGCGCCGGTGGCGCGGAAGCTCATCATCGCCCGCGTCATCCTCATCATGGTCGCGCTGATCGCAGCCTGGGTGGCGTCGCACCGCCCGGCCGACATCGTCGCGATGGTCGCCTGGGCCTTCTCCCTGGCGGCAGCGGGGCTGTTCCCGGCGCTGGTCATGGGCATCTGGTCGAAGAAGACCACCGCGACTGCGGCCGTGGCGGGCATCTGGGCCGGCTTCCTGACGACACTGGTCTACCTCGTCGTGAGCCGCTACTTCCCGGGCTTCGGCGTGAACGTGCTCGGCATGTATTCGAACGTGAACCCCATCACCGGGGCCGCGCTCGTCGACATCGCCAAGCTCAAGGCCGAGCAGCCGCAGATCTTCGAGCAGGGCTGGGTGGCGATCAACCACCCGCTCGCATCGCGGGTCGGCTACTTCAACATCGCCAACATCTCGGCCGGCCTGTTCGGCATGCCGATCGGCTTCCTGACGATGTACATCGTCTCGAAGTTCACCACGGCGCCCAACAAGGAACTGCAGGATTTCATCGACGAGATCCGTCAGCCGCGTGGTGCGCCGGTGATGATCGAGAAGTGAGCCCGAGGTCGCGGGCGCTTGCCGCCCGCGACCCCTCCTCTTCGGGGGGCGGACCACGGTCCGCCCCCATTTTCATGAACGCGCGAATCGCACGCTTGCCTGCCCTGCCGATGTCGGGCAGAGGCAAAGTCGATCTCGACACAGCAAGGATCGATCCTGAATGACCGATGTCGACAGCCAGGGCCTGTTTTGGCTCTATCAGGCTCCCAATCTCGCTCTGGCGGCGCTGATGTACACGCTGCTGGGGCGCTTCCTGCTGTCGATCGTCTTCCCGCCCGACAGTGAGAAGGTCATCTGGAAGACCTTCCGGCAGATCACCCAGCCGGCCATCGAGGCCGTGCGGATCGTGACGCCGCTGGCGGTCCATGAGCGCATCATCGTCCTGCTCGCCTTCGTCTGGCTGCTCTTCATTCGCATGCTGCTCTTCATCGGTTTCGCGGCCGCGGGCTGGCTGCCGACCATCGTGGGGGCCCCGAAGCCATGACCGACGATCGCGAGGACATTCTCCGCCGGGACGGCATCACCATCGGCATCGCCGGCATGTCGCTGCTCAACGGCATGCATTTCTCGGCCTATTTCGATCCTGTCTTCATTCTGATGAAGCAGTTCGCCCCGGGCTTCTTCATCTCGTCGCCGCTGCTGATCTTCTACTTCACCTCGCTCTTCATCTCGGCCCTGACGCTGGCCATCGGCGGCATCCCGGCCGCGATCTACGAGCGGGGAAAGAATCTCGAAACCAGCAACGCCACCTCGATGTGGATCTGGCTCGGCGGCATCCTGCTGCTGACGATCCCGACTTTGCTGCAGATGACGGCGCGCCCGGCCTGAGGGCGGGGCGGGCCGCGCTCACACGATCTTGTGATGCCCGCACGGGCCCGTCCGCTTTAGCCTTTTCCCAAACGGAAGGGCCCAGGCATGGATCCGGCGCGCGTGCGCGAACTGGCACTGTTGTCCGTCTCGCGCGGCTGCGGTTTCGCCGGCCTCGCCATCATCTGCTTCATGATCGGGCTGGCCGGCTATCCCGACGTCGCGATGCAGACGGGCGCCATCCTGATGATGGGGACGGCCGCCTTCCTCGTCGTCAAGGCCGATGTCTCGGTCCGCAGGCCCTACAAGCGCACCGAGCTCTGGGTGCTGCTGCCGCCCTCCGAGCGGCCGCGGGCGGAATTCGCGCAACAGCTCATCGGCGGGACGCTGCGGGAGATCTACCGGCGCTTCGCGGTGTATTTCGGCGTCGGCGGCACGCTCTGCTTCCTCGCATCCTTCGTGCTGCCCGCCTGATCAGGCCTTCTCGACATGCTCCTTCGCCACGAAGGCGATGCGCACCATGTTCGTGGCACCCGGCGTCCCGAACGGCACGCCGGCGACGACGATGATGCGGTCGCCCAGCTTGGCGAAGTTCTCGCGCACGGCGAATTTGCAGGCGCGCGAGGCCATGTCGTCATTGTCGCTGGCGTCCTTCGTCACAACCGAATGCACCCCCCAGACCAGGGTGAGCTGCCGCGCCGTGGCGCGGTTGGGCGTCAGCGCGATCACGGTCGAGTTGGGTCGCTCGCGCGCGATGCGGAAGGCGGTCGAACCGGAGGAGGTCCAGGCGGCGATGACCTTGAGCTTGAGCGTATCGGCGATCTCATGGGCCGCCTTGGCGATGGCGTCGGCGCCGGTCGCCTCGGGCTCGGCGCGCTGCGCCTCCAGGATCGAGCGGTAGACCGATTCGCTTTCGACCTCCTCGGCGATGCGGTTCATCATCGACACTGCCTCGATCGGGAACTGGCCGGCGGCGCTCTCGGCCGAGAGCATCACCGCATCGGCGCCTTCGAACACGGCCGTGGCGACGTCCGACACCTCGGCGCGCGTCGGCACCGGGCTTGTGATCATGCTCTCCAGCATCTGGGTCGCGACGACGACCGGTTTGCCCATGCGGCGGCACATCCGCGTGATGCGCTTCTGCGTGCCAGGCACCTTCTCCAGCGGCATCTCGACGCCGAGATCGCCGCGCGCCACCATGATCGCGTCCGACGCGTCGATGATCTCCTGCAGCCGCAGCAGCGCCTGCGGCTTCTCGATCTTGGCGAGCGCCAACGCCCGCCCGCGCACGATCTTGCGCAGATCGGCCATGTCCTCGGGCCGCTGCACGAAGGACAGCGCGATCCAGTCGACGCCCGCCTCGGCCGCCGCTTCCGCGTCGGAGCGGTCCTTGTCGGTCATCGCGGAGACGGCGATGGTGGTGTCGGGCAGGCTCACGCCCTTGCGCGAGGACAGCCGCCCGCCGACGACGACGCGCGTCACCGCCTGCTTCTCGCTCGCCTTCTCAACCGTCAGGCGCAGCTTGCCGTCGTCGAGGATCAGCGTGTGGCCGGGCTCGAGCGCGCTCAGGATTTCGGGATGGGGCAGATGCACGCGCTTGACCGTGCCCGGTGCCGGGTCGGAATCGAGCGTGAAGCGGGCCCCGTTCTCCAGGGTCACCCCGCCATCGCCGCCGAAGGCGCCGACGCGCAGCTTCGGGCCCTGGAGATCGGCGAGGATGCCGACCGGTCGGCGGAACTGCGATTCGAGCGCGCGCAGCATCGCCACCTTCTCTGGCAAGGTCTCGCGCTGGGTGTGGCTCATATTGATGCGGAAGACGTCGACACCGGCCTGGAACAGCTTCGCGCACATCTCCGGCGTCGACGACGCCGGCCCCAGCGTGGCGATGATCTTGATTCGGCGCTCGCGCTTCATGAATGGTTTCCTCAGGGCCGGGCGGGCGCGCCGCCGGTGGTGTCGGTCAGCTGGATCGTCCAGCTTTTCTGTTCGCCGGTGTCGACCTCGAAGAAGCCCGCGCGCTCATAGCCGCGCGCCAGACAGTCTTCTATGCCGCGAATGGTGAATTCCTTGTTGCGGGTGCACATGACGGATTTACCCGTCCACTCGCCGCCGCGGTCGTAGTCGACCGCATGGACATAGTAGAAGCGCGCCGCCAGCGTGCCGCGCAGCAGCGTCTCGCAGGCCCGCGGCGCGATGTTCCACCAGCCTTCCGTGGTCCAGCCCTGCGCATCGCGATAGCCGATCGCGACGCCGACGCGGCTGCTCGTGGTGTTGCACATGCGCAGATCCGCGAGCGCCGGGGCCGCGCCGGCGAGCAGGGCGCCCACGACGAGCAGGAGGCGCAGGGTCGGTGTCGAGGTCGGGTTCATCTCAGGGTTCGATCAGGATGACGCGGCAGTCATTGACGTTGGTGAGGGTCGGCCCGGTGCGCAGCAGATCGCCCAGCGGCTCGAAGAAGCCGGTGGAATCGTTGTCCGCGAGGGATCGGGCGGGATCAAGGCCGAGCGCCGCGGCGCGCGCGAGCGTCGTCGCGTCGATCACGGCGCCAGCCGGGTCGCTCGCCTCGCCGCCGCCGCCATCCGTGCCGTCGGTGTCGCCGGAGAGCGCGACGATCCCGGGCGCTCCACCGAGTGCGATCGCCAGCGCCAGCGCATATTCCTGGTTCGGCCCGCCACGGCCCTGGCCACGCAGCGTCACCGTCAACTCGCCGCCGGAGAGGATGGCGGCGCGCTGTCCCCCACTCTGCAGCGAGACGGCAAGCTCGGCATGGCGCGCGGCCACATCCTGCGCCTCACCCTCCAGATCGGCGCCGAGATCATGGACCGCGTAACCGGCCGCCGCGGCCGCCGCATGGGCTGCGGCGATGGATTCGGCTGGCCGGGCGATGATGCGGAATTCGCTGCGGGCGAAGGCGGGGTGCCCGGGCTTGGGCGTCTCGCTGGCGTCGTCTTCGAGCAGCGCCTTCGCCGCCGCAGGCAGGTCGAGGCCGTAGCGCGCGACGATCGCCCGCGCCTGCGCCATCGTCGTCGGATCGGGCACTGTCGGCCCCGAGGCGATCGCCGTCGGCTCATCACCGGGCACGTCCGAGATGGCGAGCGTCAGGAGCCGGGCCGGCGCGGCCGCCAGCGCCAGCCGCCCGCCCTTGATCCGCGACAGGCGCTTGCGGACGATGTTCATCTCGCCGATCGGCGCGCCCGAGCGCAGCAGCGCCTTGTTGACCGCCTGCTTCTCGGCCAGCGTCAGGGCGCCGGCCGGCGCGACCCAGTTCGCCGAGCCGCCACCCGACAGCAGCACCAGCACGAGGTCGTCGGCCGTGGCGGATGAGGCCAGCTCCAGCGCGCGGGCGGCGCTGTCGATGCTGCCCTGGTCGGGGACGGGATGGCCGGCAGCGACCATCGGGACATGGCGGGTGGTGGTCTCGTAGCCGTGTCGCGCGACCGCATGGCCGAGCAGACGCTCCGGCGGAACGCCGCTGTCGAGATAATGCGCCTCGGCCAGTGCGGTCATGCTGCCGGCCGCCTTGCCGGCCGCGAGCAGGATCAGCCGCCCCGTCGCGGGCATGGGCGGCAGATGCGCCGGCAGGCAGCCCGAAGGGTGCGCCCGCGCCACCGCCGCGTCGAAAACCGCCCGCGCCGTCGCGCGCATCCGCTCCCGTCGGTCGCCGGCTTGCTGCAAGGCCCTCTCGTCTCCCCCCATTCGCGCGCGCCATGAATCGCCGCGCGGCGTCGTTGCCGAATCTTTTAAGTGCGGGCCGGGCCCTCGTCATCAGGGTTTTCCCGCAATAATCATACTTATCGATAGGGATTGGAGCTTGCGTGACGCCCGCGCGGCCACGGGCCTGTTGAGAGCGGCCTGCCGTAGAGCGCAGCCGGCTTGACGCCGGGGGGCGCGTGGTGCGAACCCTCCGGCCAAATCTCCCCATCACCGAGAAGGACATTCAGATGGACGATCCGATCGCGGGCGACCAGCTCAAGAGCATCGTGGAGCGCATCGAGCGTCTCGAGGAAGAGAAGAAGACCATCGCTGACGACATCAAGGAGGTCTATGCCGAGGCCAAGGGCAACGGCTACGACGTCAAGGTGCTCAGGAAGGTCATCGCCATCCGCAAGCGCGACGCCAATGAGCGCGCCGAGGAGGAGGCGATCCTCGACCTCTACCTCCAGGCCGTCGGCGAGAGCGCCTGAGCGCCCCCCCCCAGTGTTGAGAATCGAAACGCCCGCGCCGGGAGACCGGAGCGAGCGTTTTGCGTTTGGGGCGGGTGGGTCGCCGTAGGCCTCAGCCCTTCGACACCGCGACCTTGCGCAGGTAATCCGTCACGATACGGGTGATGCCGCGCGAGAGCAGATCGTCCAGCGCATTGATGAAGGTGTCGCAATCCTCGCGCGTCGCAATCAGCGGCGGCTCGAGGCGGATGACGTTGCGGTTGTATTCGGTGAAGGCGACGAGCACGTCGTAATCCTTCAGCAACAGCGCGCCGACGAAGCCGCAGAGCGAGCCCTTCAGCTTGTCGTCGAGCAGCGCGACCATGTGCTTGAGCCCGAAGGGCATGGTCTCGCTGATGTCCTGGAACTCGACGCCGATCATCAGGCCGCGCCCGCGGATCTCCTTCAGCAGGCTCGGATGCTTGGCGCGCAGCCCGTTCAGCCGCTCGATCAGGTAGTCGCCCTGGCGCTGCGCATTGCCCATGAGGTCTTCCTCATAGAGCACGTTCAGCGCCTCGATGGCGGAAACGCAGGCCTCGCCCATGCCGCCGAACGTCGCCTGGGCATGAATCAGCGCGGTCTTGGGCTTGCCATAGGCCTTCATGTAGAGCTCGCGGCGGGCGATCATCGCGCCCATCGCGGCCTTGGAGCCGCCCAGCGCCTTGGCCAGCGCGGTCACGTCCGGCACCACCCCGTCGCGCTCGAAGGCGAAGAACTGGCCGGTGCGCCCGAGTCCGCACTGCACCTCGTCGGCGACCCAGAGCACGCCATGCTTGTCGCAGAGCGCCCGCAATTCGCGCCAGAAGCCCATGGGCGCCTCGACGATGCCGCCGCCGCCCTGGATCGTCTCCATCACGACGATGCCGATCGACGGGTCGCTCTCCAGCGCCTGGCGCACCGCCTCGATGTCGCCGAAGGGCACCTTGACCCGGTTCTCGACCAGCTTGAACTGCGACTGGTAGAGGCTCGAATCCGTGACCGAGAGCACGCCCTTGGTCTTGCCGTGGAAGGAGTTCGCGGCATGCAGGATCTTGGACTTGCCCGGTCCCTGCGCCTGCTCGGCCACCTTCAGCGCCGCTTCCATGGCTTCCGAGCCGGTCGAGCCGAGGAAGACCATGTCGAGATCGCCGGGCGAGATCGCGGCGAGATTGGCGGCCAGAGCCGAGGCGTATTGCGACATGAACGCCATGCAGATCTCATGGCGGTTCTCGTCCTGAAACCTCTTGCGGGCCGCGACGATGCGCGGATGGTTGTGGCCGAAGGCGACCGAGCAGAACCCGCCGAAGAAATCGAGGATCTTGCGGCCGTCCTTGGTGATGTAGTGCATGCCCTCGGCCCGATCGACGAGGATCTTGTCGAAGCCGAGCAGCTTCAGGAAATGCACCTGGCCCGGGTTGATATGGCTGGTGAAGAGCTCCTTCACCGTCTGCACGTCGAGCTGCTTGGCCTCCTCGACGCTGTAGAGCTTCGGACGAGCCGGCGTGGCCATGTCGTCGGTCTTGAAAGCGGGCATGCTCATGCGGCGACACTCCTGGGCGCTTGCTGGGAGGGCGCTTTGGCCCGGCGATATTCGGTGTAGGCGGCGAGCAGCATGTCCTCGTCGCGATGCAGCGGCTTCCAGCCCAGCTCGCGCTTGGCCTTGGAGGTGTCGAGGATGCAGATCTCGTCGGCGATCATGTACTGCTCGGGGTCCATGATCGGCATGTTGATCGCGTCGAGCGCGTTCAGCGTCAGCTTCACCAGCGGCGCCGGGGTCGGCAGCAGGATCGACTTCGAGCCGGCATGCCTGATCAGGTCGCCGAGCAGCTTCTTCACCGGCGGCGGATCGTCCGAGCCGAGATTGTAGGCCGAGTTCGGGAAATCCGCCTTCCAGGCCGCGACGCAGGCGCTGGCGCAGTCGAAGACCGAGATGAACTGGTAGGGGTTCTTGCCCGAGCCGATCATCGGCACCGGCAGGTTGAGGTCGATCAGCTTGAACAGCTTGACGAGAATACCCAGCCGCCCGGGCCCGATGATCAGCCGCGGCCGGAAGATCGGGATCTGGAATCCGCGGTCGCGATAGGTCTGGGCCAGCGTCTCGGTCGCGAGCTTGCTCTCGCCATATTCGCCGAGCGGCTTGGCGGGATGCGTCTCGTCCTGCGGCACGGTCACCGAATGGCCGTAGATCATGTCGGTGGTGAAGTGGACGAGCTTGTGGGCGCCAGCCTTGTCCATCCAGCTCAGGATGTTCTGCGTGCCGTGATAGTTCACCGGCCAGAAGAAATCGTGCCGCTCCGCGCGGGTCACGATCGGCGAGAGCATCTTGGCCGAGAGGTTGTAGACGAGGTCGTCCTGGCGCAGCGGAATGCCGGCGACGCTCTGCGCATCCGTCACGTCGATGCGGTGGAAGGGCACCTTGGCGTAATGCGGATGCGGACTCTTGACGATGTCGGCGACCAGCACCTCCTCGCCCATGGCCGCGAGATCGGCTGCCAGATGCGAGCCGACGAAGCCGTCGCCGCCAATGATGATGTGCTTCATCTGCAGTCTCTCCGGCTCAACGGGGCTGGCGCGGACGCGGATCGCGCACCGGGACCGGGATGGGCTTGAGCACAGGCTGGGGCTCGAGCAGCGCGCCGAGGCGCATGAACAGGCGAACGATCAGATCCATGATGTCCCTCAGCTTTGTGCGATGAAGATGGTGCCGAGCACGATGAGACCGATGCCGGCGATGCGCGCGGGCCCCAGATCCTCGTGAAAGACGAAGAAGGCGTAGGCCGCGACCACGACATAGGCGAGGCTCAGGAAGGGGTAGGCGTAGGAGATCTGCACCTTCGAGAGCACGATCAGATGCGAGGCCATGCTGATGACGAAGGTGCACAGCCCGGCGAAGACGAAGGGGTTGAAGACCACGCGGAAGACCGTCGAGATCAGGCCGTCGCCGGCCACATCGAGCGTCCCCACGCCGGTCATGCCGCGCTTCAGCATGAGCTGCGCCGCGGCGTTGGTCAGCACCGTGAACAGGATCAGGGGCAGATAGGCGTTCATCGGCGCAGGAGCACTTTCGCGGTCATCCGCCGTTCCAAGTCATCGGGCGGCTGGTGTGTCGTCGGGCCTCTGGATGACGTGGAAAATACTTCAAATGCGTTGCGCCGCGGGTCTTACCTCGCTGTAACGTTAAGATGATCCTGACGGGATCTCAGAAAGACGCCAGCTACCCGCCGGCGCGCTCGGGCGCCGGCCGCAGTCCCCGCGGCGCAATGCCGAGCGTCTTCATCCGCGAGGCCAGCGTCGTTGCGGGCACGCCGAGCAGGGCGGCGGCGCCCTGCGGTCCGCTGACCCGGCCGCGACATGTTTCCAGCGCGGCGAGGATGCTGGCGCGGTCACGCTCGCGCCGCTCCGCCTCGGTGAGGATGGGCCCGCCCGCCGGAAGGGGCACCGGCGCCGTCACCAGCGGGCGCCCGCCCTCGGGCAGCGCGATGAAGAGCCGGCCGTTGCGCGCGAGGATCGCCGCGCGCTCGATGACGTTCTGCAGCTCGCGGACATTGCCGGGCCAGTCATAGGCACGCAGCCGGGAGACGTCGCCCTCGCTCAGCTTCAGCCCCTCGGTCTTCAGCTTGCGCTGCGCCCCGCCGAGGAAATGCAGGGCCAGCAGCGGAATGTCCTCCGGACGCTCGCGCAGCGGCACCGAGACGATCGGGAAGACGTCGAGCCTAAAATACAGGTCCTCGCGGAAGCGGCCCTCCCGGACCTCGCGGCGCAGATCCCTGTTGGTCGCCGCGATGATGCGGACATTGACATGCCGCGTGCGCTCCTCGCCGACGCGCTCGAACTGCCCCTCCTGCAGCACGCGCAGCAACTTGCCCTGCAGCTCGAGCGGGATCTCGCCGACCTCGTCGAGGAAGAGCGTGCCACCATCGGCGAGCTCGAAGCGGCCGATGCGGTCCCGCAGCGCCCCGGTGAAGGCGCCCTTCACATGGCCGAAGAACTCGCTCTCGAACAGCTCGCGCGGGATCGCGGCGCAGTTCACCCGGATCAGGGGCCGCACATGGCGCTCGCTCGCCTCGTGGATGGCGCTCGCGATCAGCTCCTTTCCGGTGCCGGATTCGCCTGTGATCAGCACGGCGGCGTCGGTGCGCGCCACCAGCTCGACCTGGCTGAGGATCTTCTGGATCGCGCCCGAGCGCCCGACGACACCACGATGGTTGCGCTCCAGCCGCATCTCCTCCTGCAGATAGGCGTTCTCCTGCTGCAGCCGCTCGCGCAGGCTGTCGACCTCGGCCAGCGCCGCCCGCAGGCGCTCATCGGCCTCGTGGCGCTGGCTGACGTCGCGGAAGATGATGACCGCCCCGACCAGCCGGCCCCGGTCGCGGATCGGCGTCGAGGTGTACTCGACCCAGAAGCCCGAGCCGTCCTTGCGGAAGAACATCTCGTTCTCGACATGGTGGACCGCCCCGTCGCGGAAGGCGGCGTAGATCGGGCATTCCTCATGCGGGTAATGCGTGCCGTCGGGCCGGTGGTGATGCACGCAGGCATGCATGTCCCGCCCGATCAGCTCGCCCGTCTCCCAGCCCAGCATCGCCTCGCCGGCCGGGTTGACGAAGGTGGTGCGGCCCTCCGCATTGACGCCGAAGATGCCTTCGCCCGCCGCGCGCAGGATCAGCTGGTTGCTGCGCTCGATCTCCTGGAACAGCCGCTCCGTGCGGCGCCATTCGGTCAGCCCGGCGCGGACATGCTCCTCTGCATCGGCATCGAGGTCGCGCCGGTGGCGCGCCTCGAGATCGTAAAGCGTCAGCAGGATCGACGGGTCGGGCTGGGTCAAAAGCCGCGCGCCGATGCACTCGGCATGGAACGCCGCGCCATCGGCCCGCTGCGGCGAGAGCGAACGTGTCCAATAGCGGCCCTTGTGCAGCACCGCCTCGGTGAAGACCGTCAGCGCCGCCGCCTGGCCCGCAAACACTGACAGGACCGAGGCGTCGACGAGTTCGCCCTCCGGCGGCGTCAGCAGGCGCCGGGCCTCCTCATTGGCCGCCAGAATCCGGCCCGTCGTCACATCCACCGCCAGCGCGGCGTCGACCATGCTCTCGAACAGCCAGGTGGTCTGCGGCGATACGGGCAAAGCAATCACGGCAGCTCACGAAATGTCGTTACCGGGAACACGAATTCTCGTCATTTACGAGAATTCGTCAAGTGCGAACCGCCGCTAAGTCCCTGATGTTTCGGCCTGCATCCCGGCCGGCCGGGTTGGCCCGCTGCTTGCTAACTCCCTCGCAGCGACCAGCCGCCCACTCGATCAGCCGGAGGACACGCGCATGGCCTTGTTCAAGAACCCGTTCGACGCCGACCGCCGCATCCGCCGCGGCTGCGATTGCGGCCGGCATGAGAGCCAATCCGCCCATGAGCGGGCGATACGGGCCGAGGCCGTCGAGGTTTCCGCGACGGAGGACGGACGTTACACCCGCGTCGTCGAGAACGCCGTCATGCGCGCGCTGTTTCCACAGGATGCGCAGCGCCGCTTCTTCCTGAAGCAGGTCGGCGCGTCGACCGCCCTGGCGGCGATCTCGAGCCTCTTCCCGCTGGCGGCCGCCACCGAGGCCTTTGCCCAGGCGGTGCCGGAAAAGAAGGACCTCAAGGTCGGCTTCATCCCGATCACCTGCGCGACGCCGATCATCATGGCCTCGCCGATGGGCTTCTATGCCAAGCATGGCCTGAACGTCGAAGTGATCAAGACCGCCGGCTGGGCCGTCGTCCGCGACAAGACGATCAACAAGGAATACGACGCCGCCCACATGCTCTCGCCGATGCCGCTGGCGATCTCGATGGGCGCGGGCTCGAACCCAATCCCCTATACGATGCCGGCCGTCGAGAACATCAACGGCCAGGCCATCACGCTGGCGATGAAGCACAAGGACAAGCGCGATCCGAAGTCATGGAAGGGCTTCAAATTCGCCGTGCCCTTCGACTATTCGATGCACAACTACCTGCTGCGCTACTACCTCGCCGAGAACGGGATCGATCCCGACACCGACGTCCAGATCCGCGCCGTGCCGCCGCCGGAGATGGTCGCCAATCTCCGCGCCGACAACATCGACGGTTTCCTCGCGCCCGACCCGGTCAACCAGCGCGCGGTCTTCGACGGCGTCGGCTTCATCCACATCCTCTCCAAGGAGATCTGGGACGGCCATCCCTGCTGCGCCTTCGCGGCCTCCAGGGAGTTCGTGACGCAGACCCCCAACACCTATGCCGCGCTGCTGAAGGCGATCATCGACGCCACCGCCTTCGCCTCCAAGGCCGAGAACCGCAAACAGATCGCCGAGGCGATCGCGCCGGCAAACTATCTCAACCAGCCGGTGACCGTGGTCGAACAGGTGCTGACCGGCACCTATGCGGACGGTCTCGGCAACATCAAGCGCGACCCCAAGCGCATCGATTTCGACCCCTTCCCCTGGGAGGGCTTCGCCGTCTGGATCCTCACCCAGATGAAGCGCTGGGGCCAGATCAAGGGCGATGTCGACTACGCCAAGGTGGCCAAGGAGGTCTTCCTCCAGACCGATACGGCGCGGCTGATGGCCGAGGTCGGACTGACGCCGCCCACCGGATCGAAGACCATCGTCGTGATGGGCAAGACCTTCGATGCCACCAAGCCGGAGGACTACATCAAGAGCTTCGCGATCAAGCGGACGTGAGACGCGTGATGTCGCCCGAAGCGCCAACCGTCATTGCGAGCAAAGCGAAGCAATCCAGCACCTCGCGCCGAAGCAGGATTGCTTCGTCGGCTGCGCCTCCTCGCAATGACGGCGGAGCCGTGACATGACCCTCCCCCTCAACCTGCGTGCGCTGGTGCTCTCGCTGGCGATTCTCGTCGTCTTCCTCACCGCCTGGCATGTCGCCACGCAGACCGGCGGTGCCGGGCCGGCGGCGAATATCGACCCCGAATACGCCAAGCTGATGGGCCTCGAGGTCACACAGGGCAAATCGGCGATGCCGGGCCCTCTCGACGTCGCCGCGACGATCTGGGGCCATCTGCGCGACCCGTTCTACGACAAGGGCCCCAACGACAAGGGGCTGGGCATCCAGCTCGCCTATTCGCTCGGCCGCGTCCTGCTCGGCTATGCGCTGGCGGTGCTGGTCGCCGTCCCGCTCGGCTTCCTGATAGGCATGTCGCCGCTGATCTCCCGGGCGTTCGACCCGTTCATCCAGGTGTTGAAGCCGATCTCGCCCTTGGCCTGGATGCCGCTCGCGCTCTACACGATCAAGGATTCGAGCATCTCCGCGATCTTCGTGATCTTCATCTGCTCGGTCTGGCCGATGCTGCTGAACACGGCCTTCGGCGTCTCCGCCGTGCGCAAGGAATGGCTCAACGTCGCCCGCACGCTCGAGGTCGGCCCGATCAGGCGCGCCTTCACCATCATCCTGCCGGCGGCCGCGCCGACGATCCTGACCGGCATGCGCATCTCGATCGGCATCGCCTGGCTCGTCATCGTCGCCGCCGAGATGCTCGTGGGCGGAACCGGCATCGGCTACTTCGTCTGGAACGAGTGGAACAACCTCTCGATCACCAATGTCATCGTCGCGATCTTCGTCATCGGCGTAATGGGCATGATGCTCGACCAGACGCTCGCCCGCCTGCAGCGCGCCGTCACCTATCCGGATTGAGGCGACCATGAGCGACCGCTTCATCTCGATCGAGGGCATCGCGCGCCGCTACCCCAGGGCCGGCGGCGGCACCACCACCGTCTTCGAGGACCTCTGGTTCTCGATGAAGAAGGGCGAATTCGTCTGCGTCATCGGCCATTCCGGCTGCGGCAAGACGACCGTGCTCAACATCCTCAACGGGCTCGACGCGCCCGATGACGGCGCGGCCATCGTCGACGGCCGGGCGATCGAGGGCCCCTCGCTCGACCGCGCCGTGATCTTCCAGGGCCACTCGCTGCTGCCCTGGCGCAGCGTGCTCGGCAATGTCGCTTACGCGGTCGCCGCAAAACACCGGGACTGGCCGAAGGCGAAGGTCACGGCCCATGCCATGGCCTTCATCGAGAAGGTCGGCCTCAAGGGCTCGGAGCTGAAGAAGCCCTCAGAACTCTCCGGCGGCATGAAGCAGCGCGTCGGCATCGCCCGCGCGCTCTCGATCGAGCCCAAGATGATGCTGATGGACGAGCCCTTCTCGGCGCTCGACGCGCTGACGCGTGGCACGCTGCAGGACGAGGTCCGCCGCATCTGCCTGGAGACCGGCCAGACCGCGTTCATGATCACCCATGACGTCGACGAGGCGATCTATCTCGCCGACCGCATCGTGCTGATGACCAACGGCCCGCAGGCGATGATCGCCGAGATCGTCGAGAACCCGCTGCCGCGCGAGCGCATCCGCAGCGAGGTCCACCATCACCGCGACTACTACGCCATCCGCAACCACCTGATCGACTTCCTCGTGGTGCGCTCGAAGAGCTTCAGGGACGCAATCCCCGAGGGCTACGACCGCCGCCACCCGCCGGTCGTGCGCCCCAGCGCCAACGGCACCGGCCCCGACGCCGGCCGCAAGGCGGCGTGACGTCATGACCTACCACGCGCGCGTCATCCCGGACGCAGCGAAGCGGAGATCCGGGATCCATTCCGGAACGGCTCAGGCATGGATCCCGGGTCTCCCTACGGTCGCCCGGGATGACCGCCATCGATTGCGTTGAACCCAAGGAGAACATCGTCATGAAGCGCGAAGAGCTCACCGAGAAGATCCTCGACATCAAGCGCGAGAAGGGCTGGACCTGGAAATACATCACCGAGGAAATCGGCGGCATGTCCGAGGTGCTGATCGTCGGCGCCCTGCTCGGCCAGATGAAGCTGGTCAAGCCGCTCGCCGAGAAGGCCGCCGCCCTCTTCGGCCTGACCGAGAACGAGAAGCGCATGCTCAACGAGGTGCCCTATCGCGGCACCGGCACGCCGATGCCGCCGACCGACCCGCTGATCTACCGCTTCTACGAGATGGTGATGGTCAACGGCCCGGCCTGGAAGGCGCTGATCGAGGAGGAATTCGGCGACGGCATCATGTCGGCGATCGACTTCAACATCGAGTTCGAGCGCGAGCCCAACCCGAAGGGCGACCGCGTCAAGATCGGCATGTCCGGCAAGTTCCTGCCCTACAAGTACTACGGCAACGAGCAGGGCATCCCCGATTACGGCTTCAAGGAAGCCTGAGCCCGGCGGCAGGGGCGCTCAGCCCTCGCCATGGCCGCGGCGGATGCGTCGCACCGCCGCCCAGACGCCGAGCAGCGCGACCGGCACGAACAGTGCGGTTGCGAGGCCCGGCTCGACCCTGAGCCAGCCCGAATCCTTCGCGCCCTTGGCGAGATAGCCGAACAGGCTGACGATGTAATAGGCGATCGCCGCGACCGAGAGCCCCTCGACCGTCTGCTGCAGCCGCAATTGCAGCCGCGTGCGCTCGTTCATCGCCGCCAGCAGGTCGCGGTTCTGCTGCTCGAGCGCGACATCGACGCGGGTGCGCAGCAGGTTGGCGGCGCGCGCCAGCTTGGTCGCGAGATCGGCCTGGCGCTCCTGCAGCATCTGGCAGGTGCGCATCGCCGGCGCCATCCGCCGCGCCAGGAAGGCCTGAATCGTCGGCCAGCCGCCATGGCCCTGCTCGCCGATGGCGACGAGCCGCTGCTGGACGATGTTGTCATAGGCGCGGCTCGCCCCGAAGCGGTAGTTCGAGGAGGCGGCTTCCGCCTCCAGCTTGGAGGCCAGCGCCGTCATCTCGTCCAGCAGCGCATGGTCGGCCGCCAGCCCGTCCGTCTGCGTCATCGTGCCCGCGATGCGCACCAGCGTCTCCTCGGCGCTGCGCACGGAGGGGCCGATGCGCTGCGATTCCGGCATGCCGAGCAGGGCGAGCGTGCGGTAGGTCTCGATCTCGAGCATGCGCTGGACCAGCGCTCCGGCCCGTGCGGGGGTCAGCTCGCGGTCGAGCACCAGGATGCGCACGAAACCGTCCGCCCCGGCCCGGAAATCGGTCGCCGCGATCGCCCCGCCATTGTCGACCAGCGAGGCGGCGAGGCTGGCGGGATCGAACAGCGCTCCGAGATCGGGCTCGGCCGCCGCCGGCATCAGATGCAGATCGGCGGAGACCAGATGCGGCCCGGGCTGCGGCAGGCCGCGCATGCCATGCGGCAGCGCCCCGGTCGGCGGCAGGAAGGGCGTCGCCTCCGCACCCGCCAGCTCCCAGCTATAGGTGGTGAACTCGCTGTGCTGTTCCCAGCGCAGGCTCGTCTCGCCGAAACGGGCGCGGTGATGCTTGGCTTCGTCGAGCGGGCCCGGCACGCCGCGCTCGGCGCAGAAGCGGCCGAGCGCGGCCCGGTCGGCGGCCGCCTGGCGGGAATCGGTCATGAAGGCGAAATGCAGAAGACGCCGCGGCGTCTCCAACGGCGCGAAGGGCCGGGCATGCACCTCCGCCAGGATGGCGCCGCGCTCCGGATGCGGAACGAGCGACGCCGGATCGTCGAAGCTGCTGGCCGCCATGCCCCACCCCTCCGGAGCGGGCCTGCGCCCTCTCCCATCGGAAGCTTGCGTCATGGCAGGGCGGCTTGCCAAGCCCACCTGCCGCCGCGGCCTGATCCGCGCAGCCTGCTGTCGCGATCGGACCGGTCAGTCCCTAGGATGCGGCGCCGGATCAGGAGACCGTCATGCCCCTGCCCAACCGCGTCGCGCCCGATGGCAGCCTGCTCGCCGTGTCGGCCCGCGGCCTGCTCATGGGCAATCGCGGCGGGCGCTTCCATGATACGCAGACCCGCGCTGTCCCGCGCCGCATCCAGGCGAGCCGGCAATGGATCTGCTGCGTCCTCACCTTCAAGGAGCGGCGCCGGACCGTCTGGAGCCAGGGTTACACCGAGCTGTTCTTCTGCGACGAGGTCACCGCGCTTGCCGCCGGCCACCGCCCCTGCATGGAATGCCGCCGTAAGCATGCGCTGGCCTACCGAGCTGCGCTGGTCGAGGGGCTGGGCCTGCTGCGCGAGATCCCGCTCTTTCCCGAAATCGACCGCCTGCTGGACGGCGAGCGACGCGACGGCCGCGCGCAGCGCACCCATCGGCGGCCGGCCGAAACCTTGCCGGACGGTGCGATGATCTGCGACGAGGGACGCTTCCTGGCGCTGAAGGGCGACAAGGCCCTGCTCTGGTCGCCCGCGGGCTATGTCGGCGGGGCGAACCGGCCGACGGGAACGGTGACGGTTCTGACCCCGCCGGCCTCGCTCGCCGCCCTGGCAAAGGGCTATCGCCCGCTCTGGCATCCGAGCGCGCACCCCGCATCCTGACCATTTTTGTCAGGCGCACGCTTCGCCGTTGATTTCGGCCCCCGTCTGCCCAATCTGCGCCGGCATTGCGGGAAGGACCGCAGCAAGGCAGGGGGACATCACGATGAAGACATTGTTGGGTGCACTGGCACTGGCGGCGGCTCTCGCAGGCCCGGCCGCGATCGGTGCGGCCATGGCGGGCGCGGTCGCCATCACCGCGGCTGAGCCCGTGGCCGTGGTCACGATTCCCGACGACTGGACGCAGTCCAAGGTCGAGCGCGGAGTCCAGATCAAGACGCCCGACGAGGAGATCTACATCTGGTTCGAGCTCGTCCCGGCCGACCAGATCGACGCGCTGCAGAAGGAACACGACGCCTATTTTGCGCGTGAGGGCGTCAAGTTCACCGGGGCGACCGAAACCCTGACGCGGGAGGTCAATGGTCGACCCTGGTCCTTCACCGAGTTGAAGGCGACCAGCAGCGACGGGCCCTCCATCGTCCGCTATCTCGCCATCAACCCCAAGGTCGCCAGCGGCAAGATCATCATGATGACCTACTGGGCCTCGGAAGAAGGCCACGTCGCGCATGACAAGGCAATGAAGGCGATGATCGACAGCATCGCCTTCAAATAACGGGAGGCGAAAACGGACCCGGAACCTTCTGCGCGCGGCCTGCGTTGCATCCGCATCGTCATCACCATCATTGGGGGCTGATTTCCATGCGTTCCATTGCTCTCTGGCTTCTCGGCGTTCCGATTCCGATCATCATCCTGCTCTGGTTCTTCATGCGCTGAGCAGGCGATCTCGCCGAAAGACCACATGGCCGGGCTTTGCCCGGCCATTTTCATGGGCGGGATGCTGCTCCCGACACCGGCCGGCAGGAGCCATCGGGCAAGGGATTTGGCGAGCGACCGGGCGCGGCGACGCATTGCAGACCTGCGTCCCCGCGCCATCGCATCCCTGCGGGAGCCCGCCTATATGCCGCCCATGACACCGATCATCTCCGTCTCCGGCCTGTCCAAGACCTATGCTTCAGGCTTCCAGGCCCTGAAGACGGTCGATCTCGAAATCCGTCAGGGCGAGATCTTCGCGCTGCTCGGCCCCAACGGGGCCGGCAAGACGACGCTGATCAGCATCATCTGCGGGCTGGTCAATCCGAGCACGGGCAGCGTCCGCGCCGACGGACATGACATCGTCACGGATTACCGCGCCGCCCGCGCCAAGATCGGCCTCGTCCCGCAGGAACTCACCACGGACGCCTTCGAGACCGTGCGCGCCACCGTCTCCTTCAGCCGCGGCCTCTTCGGCAAAGGCAAGGACCCGGCGCTGGTCGAGCGGGTGCTCAAGGACCTCTCGCTCTGGGACAAGCGCGACACCCAGATCCGCCGGCTCTCGGGCGGCATGAAACGGCGCGTCATGATCGCCAAGGCGCTCGCCCATGAGCCGCGCATCCTCTTCCTCGACGAGCCGACGGCCGGCGTCGATGTCGAATTGCGCCAGGACATGTGGCAGCTGGTGCGGCGGCTGCGCGAGAACGGCGTCACCATCATCCTGACCACGCACTACATCGAGGAGGCCGAGGAGATGGCCGACCGGGTCGGCGTGATCAGCAAGGGCGAGATCATCCTCGTCGAGGACAAGACCGAACTGATGCGCAAGCTCGGGCGCAAGCAGCTCACGCTGAGCCTGCAGACGCCGCTGGCGGCCCTGCCCGAGAGCCTCGCGGGCTACGACCTCACGCTGTCCGCGGGAGGCGACGAGATCGTCTTCACCTACGACACCAAGGCGGAGCGCACAGGCATCACCGCCCTGCTGCAGGCGCTCGGCGAGGCCGGCATCCGCTTCCGGGATCTGAACACGAGCCAGAGCTCGCTCGAGGACATCTTCGTCAGCCTGGTCAGGGGCCGCTCATGACATCCGTTTCCGACGCCCCGCCCGCCTTCAACGGACGGGCCATCGCCGCGATCTATCGCTTCGAGATGGCACGCACGCTGCGTACGCCGCTGCAGAGCGTGGTGTCGCCAGTGCTCTCGACCTCGCTCTACTTCGTCGTCTTCGGTGCCGCGATCGGCTCGCGCATGCAGGAGATCGATGGCATCGCTTATGGCGCCTTCATCGTGCCCGGCCTGGTCATGCTGACGCTGCTCACCCAGAGCATCGCCAACGCCTCCTTTGCGATCTACTTCCCGAAATTCACGGGCACGATCTACGAACTCCTGTCCGCGCCGGTGGCGTGGTGGGAGGTGGTCCTCGGCTATGTCGGCGCGGCCGCGACCAAATCGGTGGCGCTGGGCCTGATCATCCTGCTCACGGCGACCTTCTTCGTGCCGCTGCGCATCGAGCACCCGCTCTGGATGCTCCTCTTCCTCGTGCTGACGGCGGTGACGTTCAGCCTGTTCGGCTTCATCATCGGCATCTGGGCAGACGGGTTCGAGCGGCTGCAGGTCGTCCCGCTGCTGGTGGTGACGCCGCTCGCCTTCCTCGGCGGCTCCTTCTACTCGATCGACATGCTGCCACCGCTCTGGCGGACGGTCGCGCTGTTCAACCCGGTCGTCTACCTGATCAGCGGCTTCCGCTGGAGCTTCTTCGGGGTGGCCGATGTCGGCGTCGGCGTCAGCCTCGGCATGACGCTCGCCTTCCTGCTGGTCTGTATCGTGGCGACCGGCTGGATCTTCCGCACCGGCTACCGCCTCAAGAACTGAGGCGGCCACCGGCGCGGATCCCGTTCAGCTGTTGCTGCGCGTCGCCTGCCAGTCCTGGGCCTGACCGGCCCCTTCGCTGCGCCCGCTCATCCGCCCATCCGCGACGCTGCCGGTATAGCGCCGGCCATCGGCGACGAAGCTGATCTGACTGCCCTGCATCCGCGCTTCGGTGATCGGCAGAGCCTTGCCGCCGCGCGTCAGAGTGCCCTCCAGCATCTGGAATTTTTGCGTCAGGCGCAGATCGCCATCGCCGAGCCGCCAGGTCCCGCCGACCTTGGCGGGGACGACCCAGAAATGCGCACGGCAGAAATTGACGCAGTTCTCGGCCAGCACCGCGGTCTCGTCCGGCGTCCAGTCATCCATCGTGAAGGTGTTGGAGACGACGCGCGTCCCCGGCTTCATGTCGAGCAGGATCGGGCGCAGCCGCAGGTTGAGCTCCGGCAGCAGGAAGAGGGTGACGACCGTCGCCTCCTTGAAATCGGATTCGAAGATGTCGCCCTGCTCGAAGGTGGCCCGGTCCGCGACGCCCTCGGCCTCGGCGTTGCGCTTGGAAAGCGTGACGAGATCGGGATTGTACTCGATGCCGCGGGCAGTGAGGCCGCGCTTGGCGGCGGCGATGACGGTGCGTCCGTCACCGGAGCCGAGATCGACCAGCTTGTCCTCCTTGGTCACCTTGGCCATGTCGAGCATGCGCTGGACCAGCGCGTCCTGCGTCGGCACCCAGACCACGTCCTTGCCGGCCTGGCCCGATTGCGGAACATAGGCCGGCGTCGTCGCCGCATCCTTGCCGGCTTGGGCGGGCTGGGCGTGCGACTGCACCGCGCCGAGCGCGAAAAGCGACACCGCACAGGCGGCGGCGAGCGTCCGGATCATCTTCATCATCTCTCTCCTGGTTGCACGAGAATGGGTCGGGGCGAGGGCGCCAGCCCCGCGGGATCGGTGGCGGGCAGGGCCGCAGCCAAGGCCGGCTCCGCCCGGCGGCTCTGGAACAGCAGCAGGGGCAGGCCGGCGAGCACGACGCCGAGGCCGATCAGGGCCCCCTTGCCGGTATAGGCGAGGCTGGCATGCAGCATGTAGAGGCAGGTCAGGCCAAACAGGGCCGGCGTCAGCGGGTAGAGCGGCACCCTGAAGGGCAGGACCCGGTTCGGTTCGCGCCAGCGCAGGATCGGCAAGGCGAGGGCGACCAGCAGCAGGAACGCCCAGAACACCGGCGCACTGTAGTCCACCATCGCCTGGAAGCCGTCGCGGCTGGCGGCGCCGAGCGCGACCAGCAGCAGCGCGACCGCCCCCTGGGCGATCAGCCCGTTGGCGGGCGCCCTGCCCCGTTCGTCCCACTCGCCGACGCGCGGCAGCAGCGTGATGTCGCGCGCCATCGCGAAATAGACCCGCGCGCCGGTGAAGATCGTCGCATTGAGGGTCGAGAGGGCCGCGACCACGATGGCGAGGCTGACGACGACGGCGCCGGTATCGCCCGCGACGCGGCGCATCATGTCGGTGGCCACCGCCTGCGAGCCGCGCAGCCCGTCGAGCCCGAGGATCGCCAGCAGCGCCGCATTGGCCGCGAGATAGAGCGCGACCAGCACGCCGGTGCCGATCAGCAGCACGCGGACCATGTTGCGGCCGGGGTCGCGCAATTCACCCGAGAGATAGGCCGCCTCGTTCCACCCCCCATAGGTCAGCAGCACGAAAATCATCGCCAGCCCGAGCGCGGCCGACGGCGGCGCCGTTGTCGCGGCAGGCATGGCTTCCCCGGAGCTGCCGAGCAGGCCCCAGGCGATGATCGCGGCGATCAGGCCGATCTCGATGAACGTCACCGTGATCTGCAGAGTCTTGCTCTGGACCGTTCCCGCGACGTTGAGCCCCGTCAGCACGATGATCGCCATCGCCGCATAGATCGCCGATCCATAGGGCCCGAGCGGCACGATCTGCGCGGCATAATCGCCGAGGACGAAGGCGACCGCGGCGATCGCGCCGGTCTGGATCACCGATCCGCGCGCCCAGCCGAAGAGCACGGCGACAGGGCGGCCATAGGCACGCCCGAGAAAATGATACTCGCCGCCGGCATGGGGATGCGCAGCCGCCAGCTCCGCATAGCAGAGCGCGCCGATCAGGGTGACGAGCCCTCCCGCGACCCAGACGCCGAGGAAGGCTGCCTCGCTCTCGACATTGGCCGCGATCAGCGACGGCGTCTTGAAGATGCCGACGCCGACGACGATGCCGACCATGATCGTCACGGCATCGAAGATCGACAGCGTCGGCTGTGGATTGGACTTGCTTTGAACTGACATCCTGCCCCTCGCGCGAAATCGCACTGAGGGGAACGCATGAGAACCGAATGCGACAGCCCCGGCACCGTCACGAAGTCGTTCGAACCGGTCACCAAGACGTGAAAAGGACGGGGGGTGGAACGGCTTCCGTTCAGGCGGCTTTCATGTCGGCGAAGAACCTCTGGACCGCGCTACGCAGCGCATGCGCCTCGCGCGCCAGGCTCTCCGCCGTCGTCAGGGCGCGGTTCGCCGACAACCTCGCCGCCTCGGAGGTCGAGGTGACATCCTCCATCTGCCGCGCGACGCCGGCCGTCCCGGTCGCGGTCGCCTGGGCGCTGCTCGCGATCTCCGAGGTCGCGGCCATCTGCTGGGACGTCGCCCCGGCGATGACGACGGTGTGCTCGGCGACCTCTCCCATCACCCGGGCGATCGTCTCGATCGCCGCCACGGCGCCTTTCGTCTCGCTCTCGAAGGCGGCGATCCGCTCGGCGATCTCGTCTGTGGCCTGGGCGGTCCGGCTCGCCAGCAGCTTGACCTCGCCGGCGACGACCGCGAAGCCCTTGCCGGCGTCCCCCGCCCGCGCCGCCTCGATCGTCGCGTTCAGCGCCAGCAGGTTGGTCTGGGCCGCAATCTCGCGGATCAGCTCGACGACCCGCGCGATGCTCTCGGACGCGCCCAGCAGGTTGGCGACATTGCCGCGGGCCCTCGCCGCGTCGCCGGCCGCATCCCTGATGACGCCGTCGGTGTGGCCGATCCGCTCGGCGATTTCGGCAATCGATTCCGACAGCTGTTCGGACGCGGCCGCGATCGAGCGGACATTGTCGGAAGCGTCGAGGGCCGCACTGCGCGCCTCGTTGGCCTGCGACGTGGCGCTGGTCGCGACGGCGTTGAGGCTGCGGGCCGTCTCCTCCATCTCGTCGGCGCTGATGCGGACGGTATCGAGCACCTGGTCGATGCGGATGTTGAACTCGGCCGTGAGGTCCTCGCGTTTCGCCTGGCGCCGGAGCCGGGCCGTGTCCGCGCTCGTCGCATCGGCCTCCAGTGCCGCGCGCGCGACGGCGGTATCGTGGAACACGGCGACCGAGCGCGCCATGTCGCCGATTTCGTCGCGTTGCTGGACGAAGGGAATCTCGCCCACCTCCTGCCCCGAGGCGAGGCGCTGCATCGCCTTCGCCAGCCCGCGCAGCGGACGGGCGACGCGGACATGCACCAGCAGCAGCGCGATCACGAGGCCGAGGCCCATCAGCAGCGCGCCGGCCGCCTGCAGCCACAGGCTGTGGCTCTGCAGCACGTTCCGCTCGGCATCCGTCGCGGCCGCCCGGCTTTCATTGAGCAGGGCGACGTTCCTGAGCGCCATGTTGAGCGCCTTGCGGTTGCTGCGGTTGTCCTCGTTGTTGCCGAAGTCGTTGGCGGCGGCTGGGCCCGACTCACGCCCCCGTCTGACCAGTTCGGTTCTGAAGGCGATGAAATCGTCGAGCTTCTGCGCCACCGCCTCGAAGGCGGCCTGCTCATGGGGACCATGGAGAGCCCGCCACTCGCCGGCGAGCCGCTTCATCTGCGCGAGATCGGCGAGCAGCGGCAGGGCAAACCGCTCCGCGTCCTGCGTGTCGGCGCTCATATAGATCCCGCGCGATTCCATCACGATCGCATTGACGAGCCCATCCATCCGCTCGGCCAGGACGGTGCGGTGCGTCACGGCCTCCATCTCGCTCGTCATCGCGGCGTATCGCGACAGCGCATGACCGCCGATGCCGACCGCCACGAGGGCCGCGAGCGCAAACACCGCGAAGGCGCCGAAGATCTGCGTCGAGATTTTGCGCGGGCCGGCCATCGCAATACCTTCCGTAAGGGAATCATGGCCCCCCATTGGCCGCAGATGATGGAAGCAAAGGGTTAATGCGATCTGACGATTGCGCCGGCGGCCCACCTCCGGAAGGCGCTGAACCGCCTGCCGACGATTGACTTCACCGCCCCCATCCTGTTCTCACACCGCCATGACCGACATTCAGACCTCCGCCGCGCCGGCAGGCGACGCCGCCCCGCATGCGCGCCGCCGCACCTTTGCGATCATCTCGCACCCCGACGCCGGCAAGACCACGCTGACCGAGAAGCTGCTCTATTTCGGCGGCGCGATTCAGCTCGCCGGCGAGGTGCGCGCCAAGCAGGGTCGGCGCCAGACCTCTTCGGACTGGATGAAGATCGAGCGCCAGCGCGGCATCTCGGTCGTCACGTCCGTGATGACCTTCGAATATGGCGGTCACGTCTTCAACCTGCTGGACACGCCGGGCCATGAGGACTTCTCGGAGGACACCTACCGCACCCTCACCGCCGTCGACTCCGCCGTCATGGTGATCGACGCCGCCAAGGGCATCGAGGCGCGCACCAAGAAGCTGTTCGAGGTCTGCCGCCTGCGCGACATCCCGATCGTCACCTTCATCAACAAGGTCGACCGCGAGACGCGCGACCTGTTCGACCTGATCAACGAGATCGAGACCACGCTGGCACTCGATGTCGCGCCGATGACCTGGCCGGTCGGGCGCGGCCGCGAATTCGTCGGCACCTATGATCTCAAGGCCAACAGCTTCCGCCGCAACCAGAAGGGCGACGAGAGCGCGCAGGATCTCGCCGTCACGGGTCCCGACGACAAGCTCTTCGACGAACTCCTGCCCCATGGCGCCGCCGAAACCTGGCGCGAGGAGGTCTTCCTCGCCAGCGAGGGGCTCAAGCCCTTCGACCTCGAAGCCTTCCGCGAAGGCCACCTGACGCCGCTCTATTTCGGCGCTGCGCTGCGCGACTACGGCGTGCGCGACCTGATCGACGCGCTCGGCGCGCTGGCACCGAGCCCGCGCGCGCAGATCGCCGACAAGCGCACGATCCAGGCCGGCGAGCCGAAGATGACCGGCTTCGTCTTCAAGATCCAGGCGAACATGGACCCCAACCATCGCGACCGCATCGCCTTCATGCGCGTCTGCTCGGGCAAGCTCTCGCGCGGCATGAAGGCGAAGCTGGTGCGCACCGGCAAGCCGATGCCGCTCAACGCGCCGCAGTTCTTCTTCGCCCGCGACCGCTCGATCGCGGAGGAAGCCTATGCCGGCGACATCGTCGGCCTGCCGAACCACGGCACGCTGCGCATCGGCGACACGCTGACCGAGGGCGAGGACGTCGTCTTCAAGGGCGTGCCCTCCTTCGCGCCGGAAATCCTGCGCCGCGTGAAGCTCAAGGACGCCATGAAGGCCAAGAAGCTGCGCGAGGCGCTGCAGCAGATGGCCGAGGAAGGCGTCGTCCAGATCTTCCTGCCCCATGACGGCGCGCCCGCCATCGTCGGCGTCGTCGGCGCGCTGCAGCTCGACGTGCTCAAGGAGCGCATGGACGTCGAGTATTCGCTGCCGGTCGACTTCGAGCCCTGCCAGTACGCGATCGCACGCTGGGTCTCCTCGGAGGACAAGGCGGCCCTGCAGAAATTCGTGTCGTCGAAGCCGTCTTCCATGGCCGACGACCTCGACGGCGACCCGGTCTTCATGGCCTCCAGCCAGTTCACCCTGAAATACGACGCCGAGCGCGCGCCCGACGTCACCTTCTCCGACATCAAGGACTACCAGAAGGTCGCCAGGGCCTGAGCCGCCCCGGACTGTGGCGCCGAAGCCACAGGCTCCGCGCAGCGCTTCCGGATTTGATCAGGGTCAAATCAATCGCGGCGGGATTGAGGCTGTTGGGAGGCATGAGCCGCGAGCGCGCAGACGCGCCGCGCTCCGATCCTGGGGGCCTTCGCCATGTCACATATCGTCCGTCTCGCCACCTGCGCTGCGCTGCTCGCCGGCACGGCCCTGACCTCCGCCGGGGCCGCCGATCTGCCGTCCGCCAAGACGGCCCCGCTCGCGCCGGTCATTACGCAGTGGAGCCCGTGGATGATCCGCGGCCGCGCCCTCTTCGTCGTCCCGCAGGAAAGCGCCAAGCTCAAGCTCGGCGGCGCGCCGATCATCGGCGGCGATGTCGACATCTCGAATTCGGTCGTGCCCGAGCTCGACATCAGCTACTTCTTCACCCGGAACATCGCCGTCGAGCTCATCCTCGGTGTCACCCCGCACAATGTGAAGGGCTCCGGAACGCTGGCCGGCGCGCGCATCGGCTCGGCCTGGCTGCTGCCGCCGACCCTGATGCTGCAGTATCACTTCACCGATCTCGGCGCCTTCAAGCCCTATGTCGGCGTCGGCGTGAACTACACCGTCTTCTTCAACGAGAAGGCCAAGGGTGGCTTCGCCAGCTTCGATCTGAAGGACAGCTTCGGCTTCGCCCTGCAGGCCGGCTTCGACTACATGATCGACCGTCACTGGGGCATCAACTTCGACGTCAAGAAGATCTTCCTCGAGCCCAAGGTCAAGGTCAACAACGGCCTGATCTCGGGCAAGGTCAAGATCGATCCCTGGCTGATCGGCGCCGGCGTCACCTATCGGTTCTGAAATCCGCTCCCGTTCGGCTGGGGGGTCTCCGGGGGCTGGGGGAGGAAGGGAGCGGTTCGCCGCTCCCTTCTTCGTTCGGCCTCAGCCTTCGGGCTGCACGAAACCGAGCGGGATCGCCGTGGTCGATTTCAGCTCCTCCATCGCGAACATCGAGGTCACGTCGTTGAGGTCGATGCGCGAGATCAGCTTCTTGTAGAGCGCGTCATAGGCCGCGATATCCGGCACGCAGGCCTTGAGCAGATAGTCGATCTCGCCGCTCATCCGGTAGAAGTCGACGATCTCGGGCAGGTCGCGCACCGCCGCATGGAAGCGCTCGAGCCATTCCATCGAATGCCGCGCCGTCTTCACCGCGATGAAGACCGTGACGCCCGCCTGCAGCTTGCTGCGGTCGAGCAGCGCCACGCGCTTGCGGATATAGCCGGCAGCCTCCAGCTTCTGCACCCGCCGCCAGCACGGCGTCGCGGACAATCCCACCGCCTCCGACAATTCGGCCAGCGGCAGGCTCGCATCCTCCTGCAGGCAGGCGAGGATCCGCAGATCGAAGGCGTCGAGCTTGGCCATGGCACCCCGGGAATCGCAAAGGAATCGCCCTGTCGGCACCTTGTCCGCAAAGCAATTCTCAATCTGATGCCATACGCGCCATTGTTTTCCAAGATCGCCGCGTTCGGCCGCAAGATAGCAAACCATTTCCCCGCCCCGTCGCTATCCTGAGCAGGTGGACGGCACGACGGGAGTTGGCGGATGCAGGGGTTCTTGAACGCGGAGCGGCGCGGCGCGGTTCTCGCCAGCCTGCGGAGCGATGAGGGCACGTGCTCGCGCGATTATCTCGCCGCCGCCCGCTCGGTCCTGCGCGAGCTCGTCGCGCTGCCCGACCTCGTCGCGCGCCTCCCGCTCGAGCGCAAGCCCGGCGGCTACACCCGCAATCTGCTGGCCGGCGACGAGTCGGTCAGCGTCTGGGCCATCGTCTGGGCCGCCGGTGCCACCACCTGCATCCATGACCACCACTGTTCCTGCTGCTTCGGCGTCGTCAGCGGCACCGTCACCGAAACCTGGTATCGCGCCATCGACGCGCAGCGCGCCATCGCCACCGAGCAGCACGACCGCGAACCGGGCTATGTCGCCTGCATGCTGCCGACCGGCCCCAACATCCACCGCATGCGCAATCTCGGGACCGAAGACGCGATCTCGATACACATCTACGGCTTCGACCACGAGACCCACGACTCCTCGATCGAGACGCAATACACCGCCGTCGAGGGCTGAGGTTTCGTCGAAACAACCTCAGCCCTCATCCTGAGGAGCCATTTCGCCAGAAATGGCGTCTCGAAGGATGCTGCAGGAGGCTCCCGAACGGCTGGAGCATCCTTCGAGACGCCGCTGACGCGGCTCCTCAGGATAAGGGCTTCGGAGCTGATCGCCTTGGCGTCCCACCGGGGACAAGCCGCCCCGCCAATCCCCGCTCTCCTGCTCCCGGCGATGATGGCCCCTCGTCAAGAGGGAGCCAGCCATGTCGATGCGAGGATCGAGCGCAACCGCAGCGCCGGTGCAGCCCGCAGCCCTGTCCGTCACCACGGAGCGCCTGCTGCGCCTCGCCCCCGCCGGCCGGCGCGCGATCGTCGAGGGCATCGCTGTCGATTTCGACAGGCTGGCGGCCGCCGCCGGTCTCACCACGCGCCTGCGGCTCTGTCATCTGCTGGCCCAGGCTGCCCATGAGACGGACCGATTCCGGACGCTGGAGGAATATGGCGGCCCGGCCTATTTCGCCCGCTATGACGGCCGCCGCGATCTCGGCAACACGCAGGCCGGCGACGGCGCGCGCTATCATGGCCGTGGCATCTTCCAGCTCACCGGCCGCGCCAATTACCGCCGCTACGGCGCCCTGATCGGCCTCGATCTCGAGGCCGCGCCCGAACGGGCGAAGGAGCCGGCGGTCTCGCTGTCCATCGCCTTCGCCTATTGGCGCGACCGCGGCTGCAACCAAGCCGCCGATGCCGACGACGTCGTCGCCGTGACCCGCCTGATCAATGGCGGGCGCAACGGGCTGGCGCAGCGCGCGCAGTGGCTGGCGCTGGCCAAGACGATCTGGGTTTGAAATGCACGTCATTCTCGGGCGAAGCGAAGCGCAGACCCGGGAATCTCACGACCCGTTCCCTCTGGTTTCCGAGATGGTCGGGTCAAGCCCGACCATGACGTGCCGGCCGGGTACTTCAGCCGTGCCCGGCCTTCAGCGCCTGGTCGAGATCGGCGTAGAGGTCCTCGAGATCCTCGATGCCGGTCGAGAGGCGTAGCAGGTCCGGCGGGCAGGGTGAGCCCGCGCCCTCGATCGAGGCGCGGTGCTCGATCAGGCTCTCGACGCCGCCGAGCGAGGTCGCGCGCTTGTAGAGTTCGACATGCGCGGCCGCCTTCACCGCCGCCGCCTCGCCGCCGACCACCTGCACCGAGAGCATGTAGCCGAAGCCGCCTTCCATCTGGCGTGCGGCGATGTCGTGGCCGGGATGCTGCGGCAGGCCGGGATAGAGCACGCGCGCCACCAGCGGATGGGCCGAGAGCTTCTGCGCCAGCGCCATCGCCGAGGCGCTCTGGCGCTCCTGCCGGACATGCAGTGTGCGCATGCCGCGCATCAGCAGATAGGCCTCGAACGGCCCGAGGATGCCGCCCTGGCCCTTGCGGACGGTCTTGATGCGGTTCCAGAACTCGTCGTCCTCGCGGGCGCAGAGCGCGCCGGCGACCACGTCGGAATGGCCGTTCAGCACCTTGGTCGCGGCATGCATGACGATGTCGGCGCCGAGCTGCAGCGGGCGCGTATGCACCGGCGAGGCGCAGGTCGAATCGACCGCGAGCTTGGCGCCGGCCTTGTGCGCGATCTCGGCGGCGCCCGCGATGTCGGTGATCGTCCAGAGCGGGTTCGACGGCGTCTCGGCCCAGACCAGCTTGGTCCGGCCAGGCTTCACGGCGGCGGCCAGCGCGGCGAGATCGTCGGTCTCGACGAAGTCGATGACGAGGCCCCAGCGGGTCGCTTCCGTCAAAAGCCAGGAGCGCAGCGCCCAGTACATCACCTTGGAGGCCACGACATGGTCACCCGGCGAGAGCGCCTGGAAGACGGCCGTCGCCGCCGCCATCCCCGAGCCGAACAGCAGCGCTCCGGCCTTGGCCTGCTCCAGCATGGCGAGCACGCTCTCGGCCTCGCGCGTGGTCTCGTTGTCGGGCCGGCCATAGATGAAGCCGCCGGAATAGCCGTTGTCCTCGTCGCGGATATAGGTCGTCGAGACATGGATCGGCGGCACCACGCCCTTGGTCAGCGGGTCGATCTTGCCCATGGCCTGCGCGGCGAGGGAGCGGGGGTGGAAAGAGCGCTTCGGCATGACGATCCGCGAAAGTTCCAGGAGGGACTAAAGACGCATCTGGCGCAGGCGAGGGGCGCGGCGCAAGTGCCGCGACCTTGCCAGGAACGCAGGACGCCTCCATGTCACGATCATGAGCATGTCACCATCATCGCCCGCGGCCGCCCCGCGCCCGTTCTGGATCGACGCGCTGATCGCGGTCCTGCCCGTCGTCGCCGTCTCCGTGCTCGGCAACGCCGTCACCATCCCGCAGGTGCTGACCTGGTATCCGACGATCGCCAAGCCACCCTTCAACCCGCCCAACTGGGTGTTCGGCCCGGTCTGGACGACTTTGTTCGCGCTGATGGCCTATGGCGTCTGGCGCATTCTGAGGGCACCGGCGGGCACGCCCGGCAAGCCGCAGGCGCTCATCGCCTACCACGTCCAGCTCGCGCTCAACCTCGCCTGGTCCTGCGTCTTCTTCGGGCTAAACAGCCCGCTCGGCGGTCTGCTGGTGATCCTGCCCTTCCTGGCGATGATCCTCGTCACGATCGCGCTGTTTGGTCGCGTCGACCGTCTCGCCGCGAATCTGCAGTGGCCCTATGTCGCCTGGGTCTCCTTCGCGATGCTGCTCAACGTCTCGATCTGGTGGCTGAACCGCTGAAGGCCGATCAACCGATCGAGCGCTCGATCACGTTCAGCACGGCGGTGCGCAACTCGGCGATGGTGAAGGGCTTGGTCATCACCTCGGAGACGATCGCGTCGAGGCTGCGCGCCCGCTCGCGCTGCTCTGCATAGCCCGTCATCAGCATGATCGGCAGGTCCGGAAAGGCCTGCTTGGCGGCGAGCGCCAGCGCGATCCCGTCCATCAGCGGCATGCGGATGTCGGTCAGCAGCAGGTCGAAATGCCCCCGCTCCGCCATCAGCGTGTCGAGCGCCTCGGCGCCGTCGGCCGCCGTCAGGCAGGAATGGCCGTCCATGGTCAGGCCGCGGGCCACCAGCGTCCGCAGCGGCTCCTCGTCATCGACCACTAGAATGCGCGACATGGCTCAGATCCCCGGCAGACCGGCCTGGTCGGCGGTCTCGATGACGCCGACGAAAGGCAATTGCCGGTAGGAATGGGCAACATCCATGCCATAGCCGACGACGAAATAATCGGGGCATTCGAAGCCGACATAGTCGGCGACGATGTTGACCGCGCGCTTGCCCGGCTTCTCCAGCAGCACGACGGAGGAAACCTTGGCGGCGCCGCGCGCCGCCAGCAGATCCTTGGCGAAGGCGAGCGTTCGGCCCGATTCCAGGATGTCGTCGACGAGCAGGACCTCGCGTCCGCGCACGTCGCTCTGCACGTCCCTGAGAATCTCGACCTGGCCGGAGGAGACGGTGGCGGCGCGGTAGCTCGACAGATGCACGAACTCGACCTGCGGCGCCATGCCGACGCGGTGCATCGCGCGGATCAGATCGGCCACGAACATGAAGCTGCCCTTCAGGACGGCGACGACGAGCAGATCGGCCGGCGCGGTGGCGGCGATAGCCTCGGCCATCTCCTCGTTGCGGCGGGCGATCGTCGCCTCGTCGTAAAGCACCCTGATGCGCCGTGGCTCCGACATGGTGTGGTCATCCTCTCGCATCGCGGCAGCGCACCGAGAGGCAGGCTCCTGCGGACGCGTTTCGTGGGGTCTGTCGTCAGAGGTTTAGAGCGACCGGCGCTGGCTGAACAGGCCCCCTCGCGGAAAGCCGCCCGGGGCTCAGCGGCGGGGTTCGCCGGGGTCGGCCGAGGTGGAGGAGGCGAAGCGCACGAGGACGGACTGTCCCGCCGCGGGCGGCGCCGCCAGCCGTGCCCGAAACCGGATCAGCTCGGCGGGCTCGAGCTCCTGTCGGGGCGGATCCGTCTTCCAGCTGTAAAGCGTCTGCCCCGCGGCGTCCTTGACCGCGACTTCGATCGGCGGAACGCGGGTCTGGCTCTTGGTGATGTTGGTGACATCGCCTTCGACGACGAGGAAGCGGCCCGTCGCGTCCTCGACCAGTCCGCTCTCCACGGCCCCGAGTTTCAGCCCGTGAACATTGATGGGATAGCCGAGCATCTCGAACACGCCCGCCAGTTGCGGCGCGATCCGGGAGGCGAGCGTGCGCTGCCAGACCAACCCACCCAGCAGGACCAGCCCGACGACGGACAACGACGTAGCCAGGACGACGGGACTATACGCCTTCTTATGGGCTTTGGGCCGCGGCTTGCGGGCCGTCTTGGGACCGCTGCGCTTGCGCGGCTCGGATGCAGCGACAACGTCCTCGCTATCGCCCTCGGCGACCTGAGCCGAGACCTGGGCCGCGATCGCCGCGGCCTGTTCGAGCTCCTCGTTCAGCAGCGCCTGCGTCTCTTCGGCGCTGGGCACCGCGGGCAGTTCGGGCTCGGGGGCGACATGCCACAGCGTCTGGCAGCTCGCGCAGCGCACCTTGCGGCCGTCGGGGCCGAGCTTGGCGCCGTCGAGTTCGTAGCGGCTGGCGCAGGAGGGGCAGACGATCAGCATGGTGGCGGCCGGCGGTTCCCGTTCGGTGCGGTTCGAGCCTTGCGCCCGCCATCGGGGCGCGCCTCTCATTGGCGACCGCGATGGTTAACGTCGCGTGAAGAACTTCGCGCCATGCTCGTCGGGACGGTTCTCCGCGCCACCGGCAACGGGTGTAGGATCGCTCGCGAAGATTCGCAGTTGGCCTTGGGGAAGCAGGCATTTGGTTCGGTTCGAGAATGTCGGCCTGCGATACGGCATGGGCCCGGAGGTGCTGAAGGACATCAACTTCAGCATCGAGCCGCGCTCGTTCCAGTATCTCACCGGCCCATCGGGGGCCGGCAAGACGACGCTGATGCGCCTCGTGCTGATGGCGCTGCAGCCGACCCGCGGCCTCGTGCATCTCTTCGGACAGGACGTCTCGCGGCTCGATGCCGGGACGCTGACCGCCTTCCGGCGCCGCATGGGCGTGGTCTTTCAGGATTTCCGCCTGCTCGACCATCTCACCCTCTATGAGAACGTCGCGCTGCCGCTGCGCGTGCTCGGCAAGGAGGAGGCGAGCTACCGCGCCGAGGTTGTCGAACTGCTGCGCTGGGTCGGGCTCGGCGAGCGCATGCACGCCGTCCCGCCCGTGCTCTCCGGCGGCGAGAAGCAGCGTGCGGCGATCGCGCGCGCCCTGATCGGCCGCCCGGAACTGGTGCTGGCGGACGAGCCGACGGGTAATGTCGATCCCGCGCTCGGGCGGCGGCTGCTGCGGCTTTTCATGGAGCTGCAGTCGCTCGGCACCGCCGTGGTGATCGCGACCCACGATCTCGGCCTGATGGAACTCTACGACGCGCCGCGCCTGGTCCTCGCCGACGGACATCTGCACGTCGATGCCTGACGCCGCCCATGATCTCGAGCGCGACGAGCGGCCGCTGCCGAGCAATCTGCGGCGCGACCAGCCGCTGGTGCCGATCGACAATGTCGCGGGCCGGGCACTGATGGCCGTGATCGCGATCCTGACCTTTCTGGCAGCGCTGAGCGCCGGTGCCGCCGTGCTCGCCGCGCGCGCCTCGGAGCAGTGGCGCGGCGCCGTCGCCAACGAGATGACGATCCAGATCCGCCCCGATTCGCGCCGCGACATCGAGGCCGACATCGCCCGCGCCGCGACGATGGCGCGCGCCGTTCCCGGCATCACCGCCGTGCAGCCGGTGCCGCGCAGCGAATCGGACAAGCTGCTGGAGCCCTGGCTCGGCACCGGGCTGGACCTGGTCGAGCTGCCCGTGCCGCGGCTGATCGTGCTGAAGCTGCAATCGGGCGCCGGCCCGGATCTTGCTGCCTTCCGCGAGGCGCTGCGGCGCGAGGTTCCCACCGCGATCCTCGACGACCACCGCCTCTGGATCCGCAGGCTCTCGACGATGGCGAGCACGATCATCCTCTCGGGCGCGGCCGTCGTCCTCCTCGTCCTGGCCGCCGCAGCCCTGGCGGTGGCCTTCGCCACCCGCGGCGCCATGGCCGGCAGCCGCGACAGCGTCGAGGTGCTCCATCTGGTCGGCGCCGACGACGATTTCATCGCGCGGGAGTTCCAGAGCCGCTTCGTGAGGCTGGGCCTGCGCGGCGGCACCATCGGAGGCATCGCCGCCATTCTCGTGATCGCTCTGCTCGGCTTCCTCTCGTCGCGCCTCAGCGCCGCGCCCGAGGCCGAGCAGTTGCAGGCGATGTTCGGCGCCTTCGAGATCGGCTGGGCCGGCTATGGCGCGGTCATCCTCGTCGCCATGGTCGTCGCGGCGATCTCCGGCCTCGTCTCGCGCATCACCGTCCGGCACCACCTGCGCGCCCTGGCCGGAGGCGCACCATGAGCTGCGTCCGGGGTGACGAGGGGGTGGGCCGGGCCGGGCGAGCCCCTGCCGCTCTTATGCCAGATTGCCGCGCTAGCCTGGAGGCAGGATGGCGATGATCGGTCTCAGGCAGGAGCCGCAGGCCCGTGCAGCGGGCTTGCTCGCGCCCCGCTCCGTGAGCAGGGGGGTGAAGATTCGGCGCGCGGTCGCTCTGGCGGTGCTGGCCCTGTCGCTGGCCTGCGGGCTGGCGCTTGCTCTCGGATATGTTCGCTTCGCCTCCGCCATCGCCAACCGGGAGCCCGTCGCGGTCCCGCGCACGGACGCCATCGTCGTGGTCACCGGTGGTTCGCAGCGCGTCGGCGATGCGATCGGCCTGCTCGGCGCCGAGCGCGGCGCGCGCCTGCTGATCAGCGGCGTCAACGAGAAGACCGGCCGCGAGGAACTGGCCAAGCTCAACCCCTCGGCCCGCGATCTGCTCTCCTGCTGCGTCGATCTCGACTATCGCGCCCGCAACACCATCGGCAACGCGATCGAGGCCCGCCGCTGGGTGCGCAATCACGGCTTCCGGTCGCTGCTGGTGGTGACCTCGAACTATCACATGCCCCGGACCATCGCCGAGTTCTCCCATGCCATGCCGGGGCTCAGGCTGGTGCCGCACCCGGTCGTGACCGACCAGATCGACACCACCGGATGGTGGCATCGCTGGAGCGCGATCCGCGTGCTCCTGCCCGAATATGCGAAATACCTGGCGGCGCGCCTGCGCAGCGCCGTCGAGACCGATCCGGAGACCTCGCGCCTCTCGGTGATCATCGGCGGCCGAAAGCCGGTTTCCTCCAAGCCGGCGGAGCTCATGGGGCCGGAGCAGGAAAGACGCAGCCAGTTGAAAAACGGCCATCATGACGGCTGAGGGCGGCCGCCACGCTTGACGGCGGCGGGGCTGCGGGGTCTTTGCGCGCCATGCTCGTCCTGCGCTCGCTCCTCTTCAACGTCCTCTTCTATCTGAACCTCGCCCTGTGGCTGGTCTTCGCCGCCACGCCGGCCCTGTTGCTGCCGAAGAGGATGCTACTCGCCGTCGCCGTGGCCTGGGCCCACAGCGCCCTCTGGCTGATGAAGGTCGTAGCCGGGACCGATTACGAGATCGTCGGGCGCGAGAACATTCCCTCGGGCGGCATGATCGTCGCCGCCAAGCACCAGTCCTTCCTCGAAACCTTTGCGCTCGTCACCGTCTTCCGCGACCCGGTCTTCATCCTCAAGCGCGAGCTGACCTGGATTCCGTTCTTCGGCTGGTGCCTGATGAAGATGAGGATGATTCCGGTCGACCGGGGCGGCAAGGCCCGTGCGCTCGCCCAGGTGACCAAGCGCGCCAAGACCGAACTGCGCGAGAACGGGCGCCAGCTGCTGATCTTCCCCGAGGGGACGCGCCGCGCACCCGGCGCGCCCCCGGCCTACAAATTCGGCGTCGCCCATATCTATGGCGAACTCGCGCTGCCCTGCGTACCCGTCGCGCTCAATTCGGGGCTCTACTGGCCCCGGCGCAAATTCCTGCGGCGGCCGGGCACCATCCGCATCGAGATCCTGCCACCGATCGCGCCGGGCCTCGACAAGGCCAGCTTCCACGCTCTGCTTCAGGAGCGGATCGAAACCGCCAGCGACCGGCTTCTGGCGCTGGGTCGGGCCGAACTCGCCGCACTCGGGCTCGATCCGCTGGCGACGACTGCTGACATCCCGCGGCAGCAGAGCTGATCCCCGCCCTCCGCACCGCTTGACTTGCATCCCCGTCGTTCTCATTTTGTTTTCAGAACAAAGGAGGAACGACATGGCCGCCCTCGCCCACCGCCCGCAGATCCAGCACCAGCACCGCCCGCTCCCCGGCGGGCAGCGCCAGCGCGATCTCTTTCTCGTCGACCTGATGGCGGAGGCCAGGCCCGAGATCGTCCGGGAGCTGCCGATGCGCAGCACGGCCGCCCTCGGCGAGCGCCGCTTCACCGCCTGGCGCGGCCGCTCCGGCCGGCGCTACGTCGCCTCCGTCTTCGCGGTCGCCGACGAGCATGCGCTCGGTTTCACCGACGCCGTACTGCTGGCCGTGTCACCCGACCGGCGCATCCTGGCGGCGCGCGAGAGCGGCCCCTTCGGCATCGAGGCGGCGCTGACCCGCTGGCGCGACGCGGTTGCCCTGGCCGGGGCGAGCGAGATCCACGTCCATCTGCTCGCCGAGGACGGGATCAGCCGCCGCGCCGCCCTGCTCGACCTGATGCCGGAGGTGTGAGAAAGAACCGCCGCCGTCATCCTGGGCGACCGAAGGTCGACCGGCAACTGTGTTGATGCGCGTGTCATGGCTGGAAGGCGGTCTTGGTTTTGACCATGGCGTTGAGCACGGTGAGGAGCTTTCTGGCGACGGCGATGATGGCGACCTTGGTCGCGGCGGA